>ERZ772871.5-NODE-5-length-416729-cov-42.0921_pt1 | contig 416729 bp, 385 predicted proteins | sample MGYA00511899_ERZ772871 | MGnify/ENA primary metagenome ERZ772871 (study PRJEB29015, sample SAMEA2737693) | human gut metagenome | biome: human gut; feature: human-associated habitat; material: faeces | place: China | collected 2012 ...
TCAACCATTGAATTGCTGACAGGCGTACCCGTTGCGAAAACCGTGCCACGGTTGCTCGTGATTTCGTCCAGATAGCGGCATTTCATAAAAATGTCGCTTGATTTCTGGGCTTCGGTCTGGGCGATGCCGCCCACATTCCGCATCTTGGTGTAGAGGTAAAAAATGGCTCTCATCTATAAAGAGCCTGTCAATGCCTAACTGCTCAAAATTTATCACCGTATCCTTTCTTTTCGTGTCGTTGAGCTTCTTTAACTTGGCTTCAATGCCTTTCCTTGTTTTCATAAGCTGCTTCACCGTGAACTGCTCGCCGCGGGACTTCTGTATCTCGTCAATGCCCATCTCTATATCATTGAGCTGCCGTTGAAGCTGCCCCCTCTGGCGTTCCTCGCTCATCTGGATTTTTTTAAACTGCAAATGCCCGATAATGACTGCATCATAATCGCCCGTGGCAATCCTGCCGCAGAACTTTTTTCGGTTGGCGGTTTCAAAATCCTGCTTGGTGGTAACAAGGATATTTGCATTCGGATAGAGCCGCAGGTACTCGGAAGCCCATTGCCCCACAAGATGATTTGGCACGACAAACATAGATTTCTGGCAAAGCCCTAACCGCTTGCTTTCCTGTGCGGCGGCTACCATTTCAAAGGTTTTTCCCGCACCTACCTTGTGGGCAAGGAGCGTGTTGCCACCGTAAAGGATATGGGCGATGGCGTTGACTTGGTGGGGTCTTAGTGTAATCTCTGGGCTGATGCCGCCAAAGGTGATATGCCGCCCGTCATACTCACGGGGTCTTTTGCTGTTAAAGGTGTCGTTGTAATAGCGGACAAGGCGGTTTCTGCGTTCTGGGTCTTTCCAAATCCAGTCCTGGAACGCCTGCTTGATAACTTCCTGCTTTGCTTGTGCCGCCGTAGTTTCTTTTGCATTGAACACCGCTTTTTTATTGCCGTGTTCGTCATACACATAATCAAAGATACGGGTGTCACGCAGATTTAAGGTGTCCTCAATAATACGATAGGCGGAAGCCCTTTTCGTACCATAGGTGCTGTCTGCCTTTACATTCCCCATATCGGAGCTTTTGTTCTCGATGAACCAATCACCGTTAAACTCGGTGTAGCGCACCTTGATTTTTCCTCTGGCGTACTGCGACGGAGTAAGCAACTCCATAACAAACTGCTGAATATCCTCCTGCGGTATCCAAGTCGTTCCCAGACGGACGGAGATTTCGGCAGCAGATAGGTCTTTCGGAATGACCTGTTTTAAGGCTTCCACATTGACCGCAAGCTCTGGGTCGTTCTTTGCCGCCGCCTGTGCAATAATGAGCTTCGTGCGGACATTGCCCGACAGATACTCGTCTGCGGCTGCATAAGAAACAGGCTCGGAGTTCGGCACTTTGAAGATAACACCTTGTAAATCCTGCACAAGCTCAGCCTGCGTTTTGCCTGCAAGCTGCTCCATATAAGGCAAATCAACACGGGCTTTCTCTCCTATGGATAGGGTGAGGGCTTCGCTTGCAGTTTCAACCGAAGTTACTTCTCGGTGGGGTTTGATAGTCCGCTTTGTGAACATATCTGCCTTCCGTTTGAAGTTGCCCTCATCATCAAGCACCTCCAGAGAACATAAAAGGAAGTAGCTCTCATCTGAAGCAAAAGCAAGATAGTTTCCTCGGCTGTTGATTAGACCGTATTTTGCGGTATAAACATCATACAGACGGTTGAGGTTTTCCTGCTCGGTGCGTATCATTTCTTCTGGGTAATCATCGGTCTGATACTCAATGAACTTACGCACACAGTCACGGATTTGGATAAGCCCTTTGATACGGTTTTCTGCGGTCATCGACACAGAAGCAGGTTGCATACGGTCATTCTCTCGGAAGTGAGCTTGCCGTCTTGGTTATACTTCTTCATTTTGATTGCCTGTGCCAATAACGGGGTAGCATCGTTGTACTCCATTGCTTCAAGCAGGGTGTATTGCTGTCTCTCGGTCAGATAGGAAATCTCAACCACAGGGCGGAAAGCAATCTGCCGTTCATCTACCATTTGCAGAATTTCGGGTACAAGCTCCGTTAGACGAATATAGCGGAAGATTTGATTTTTGCTTTCGCCGACTTTTTCGGCAAGTTCATCACTTGAAGTAGCAAACTCAGAATTATTACCCACTGGGGAATAATTCTCTTTCGAGGGTCTGCCTGTCGTTTCATAGCTTCCAACCGCATTTTATACGCAAAGGCTTTTTCACTTGGTAGAATAACGGAGCGTTGGAGATTACTTTCCACCATCACAATAATGGCTTCGTCACGGGTAAGCTCTTTAACCTCGCATTTCAGCGTTTCAAGCCCCGCAAGTTCACAAGCCTTTTTTCGCCTGTGACCGCTGATAAGCTCATACCGTCCGTGCTCTTTTAAGCGAACTGTCGCAGGGGTCATTACACCGTTTCGCTTGATACTCTCGACAAGCTGTTCCATATCCTCGTCCATTAAAGCCCTGAACGGGTGGTCTGGAAACTCGTCAATCTCCAATATGGGAATATCCATTATCTTAGAGAGCTTTGCTTCCTCGCGGCTTTCGTCCGTCTGAAAAAGGTCATCGTATGCGGTCAGCTCGATTTTGGTTTCTCTGCTTCTCGCCAATCTCTGCCACCTCCTTTCCGAACTGCTCATAGGCAGCGGCAACCTTGCCGCTTTTGTCGTAGGCAAAAATACTTTTGCCCTCTGCGGTACCTTCCACCGCACGGATAGAATGTGATATCTCGGTATCAAATACCTTGATTTTCTGACCGTATGCACTTTTGATCGTTGCCGTAATTTCCTTAGAAATGTTGGTGCGGGGCATTACCATAGTCATTAAGATACCGTCTATCCTTAGCTTTGGATTGATCTGCCTTGTGACCATTGATACGGAGCGAAGCAAAAGCTCCAAACCTTTAGCTGAGAGATAATGGAGCTGTGTCGGAATAATCACGCTGTCAGCCACCGCCAGAGCATTGATGGTTATCATACATAAACTCGGCATACAATCAATAAGCACATAGTCGTAATTCTTTTTAACCTCATTTATATAGGTTTTCAGCACACGTTCACGGCTCATTGCATTGATTAGCCTTACCTCAAATCCCGACATCTCAATGTTTGACGGAAGCAGGTCAACGCCCTCGTTGTGGTGGATAATACCCTGTGAAACATCAAGCGTTGTATCGTCTATGATGTTCTGCATCACAGTAGAGAGCGTTATGGGAATATCGTCTGGTCTGTTATAACCCAGAGCCATCGTGAGATTTGCCTGTGCATCGGCATCAATCAGCAGGACTTTTTTACCCTGCTGCACCAGACTTACACCCAGATTGACCGCTGTGGTTGTTTTTCCGACACCGCCTTTCTGGTTAGTCAGAGCAATCACTTTGCAATTTGACATAGATGCGTCCTCCTTTCGCATAGATTTAGCCACTTTGTCAAGGTGGCTATGTAAACAGTACCAGAGAACGCAAAAAAGCCGCCTACTCTTAAAATCAATAAGAATAAGCGGCTTTGTAATTTGCCTTAGACATATTCAATTTTCATTCTCTTGGTCGGTGCATTTATGACCTTAAAAATAAGCTCGTCAATACAGTCCGTATATCTGCCTTGCTGAATAAGTTGATTTTTTAACTCTACAAGGCTATGTATTAAAAGTTTTCTTTCGTGGCTATCCAAATACAGATGATTAAATTTCTCTCTCATAAGCACACCTCCATTTCTTTAGCTTCATTATATTTGAAAGCGGGTGAAAGGACAAATCTGCAAAAAGGGGCAAAAAATAAGCGTACCACTATTTCTAATGATACGCTTATCGTATTAACTGCTAATCAAGGTCTATGAATACTCTTACATTGGTATCTCTCCACTGATTTTTTCTTACATACTGTCCGTTAACCTTTCGATAGGCTGCTGCCTGCTCGAAACTAAGCGGCAATTCAAAGGAAAGAGAACTCCTACCTATTTGCGATAGCAGCCTGGACTGGCTTTAAGAACTGCTACAAAATCAGCTTACGCTCCCATTTTTTAACTGTATCAAATCAACATCTATTTACAATTCTCATTATACCAATCATTCATATTGGTATTTATAATATCTCCTTCATACCTAGTCACCCATCCATCGAAATAGCTTGAAAATAAACTTTGATGATGCTCATTTAAATTATTATAAACAACGTCTGAAATCACAATTACTTTTCTATAATCTCTACCTGCCTTATTGCATAAATGGCACGCTGAATTTACAACATCCCCCATCCAAATAACATCGTTAATTCCGCTACCTGAATATCCAGCTTTAACCATCAATGCTCTGCCATAATCGATACCTATCCCAACTGAAATTTGCGAATATTTCTTCTTACTTAATTTATAATTGAGTATTTTAATCATACTATTTAGTCTAGCTGCCACCACAATAACATTGTCAACATCAGATTTATAAGGGGTATCAAAAACTCCCCATACACAATCTCCATTAATATTTATTTCTTTACAATCAGTTTCTGCATTCATAATAGCAACACACTCTGATAAATATGCTCTATACATTTTTGCCAATGTTGGTCTTTTATGCTCGTCTGTCATATCAGATGACCCTACAATATCAATAAAAATTGCAGTAACATTTACATAATATCCATTTTTAAATGTCAAATCACTTCTCGCAGGAATGCTGTCTTTATCACAGTAATCATTGTCACTTGCATTTAAAATTTCATCCATTCTTTCCGAACTTTTATCTACGTCATAAGACATTGTATGATTTGATTCCATAATTTTCCTCCTTCTATATTAACTGAAATATCATACACACAAGCCACAGAATAACTGTTGCTAATAAAAATTTTATTCCCTTGTTATACCATTTTGCTTTTAGACTACATATTTTCGAATTTGTATGTATCTGTTCTTCTAAATCATCTATCATTTCTTTTTCGTCCATATCTTTTACGGCACTCTTATAATTCTCCAATGTCATATTTCCAATAGAGCCAAAGAAAAAAATAGATGGTGCATTATTAAGATTTTTCACTCTTGCAATAATAGATAACATAAAACATAAAATAGAAATAAAGCTTGATAAATATAGCAGTGCAACCAGAATGGCTGCAATAATTTCTCCTCCAGATAATTCTGCCAGTTTTGATACCTCTGTTATTCTTTCAAATGCACTGGGCATGCCCTTTTCAAATATAACACCTATTAAAACTCCTGCTAATGCTAATGCAAATGAAACCTTGGTATCCATATTTCCTATCCATGTATTTATGATACCCAGTGTTTCATAAGCATCTTCTTTTTTAAACGCTCTATTTTCTTGCTGTTGATTGTCATTCTGTGCCATAATTTAAAATCCCCTTATTTTCTTCAATTTACTAATTTTTTCTTCATAATCTTTTATATGTTCATATCGTATTTTATTATTTTTAAGGCTATTCTCCATTGCATCAATAACTTGCCAACCTAGATTCTGTTCACATGCCCATTTAAAAGTCGATTCATTTATATATACCCATGTATCATTTTCCTTTGCCATACTAACCATATATCTATATGACGCACGATATCGTCCAAAGTAAGCATATATCTCAATAAATTCAAAAACACTATTATTTATTATATCTTCATTATATCCTTGCTTCTTTCCTAATTCATGATAAAATTCGTCTATATCTAACCATCTATTAATACCAATATTATCGATATATTCAAGTTGTCTACAAAATGACCCACTTATTATTTTTTTGACAAAAGAATATGTAGTCTCAATTTCCGTTTGTAGCTGCTCTTCCGCTTTTTCCCTTTCATTTATCGCCTTTATTTTTTCATTATTTTCATTCGAAAACCTTCTCTTTAATTCATCATTTTCTTTCTTCAATCTTTCTTCTAAAATAGCTAATTCCCATTCTCGTTGAACCAGACTATTTTTTAATCTATCGATTTCTCTAATGCCATCTGCCAATCCTGCAAATGTATCCGACTCTACTGTTGTATCTTCATCTATTTTGATTGATTTTCCTAAATCCTCTGAAAACTCCAAATAGTAATCCTTTGTCACATAGCCTTGGAATAACTTTGTTCCTTTATATTTTGCTGATTTTACAAAAACTCCCCTATACTCATCTGACATTTGCTTGAAAACATTATCTGAAATAAATATTTCTCCGCCAGATGCTATATCTGAATATTTGCTTGCATAATTTGTTGTATTACCAACCCATACACAATCCACTTCGTTCTCTCTATTTTCATCACTTTCCAAACCATACATACCAACCTGAGTTACAAGAACCTTTCCATAATCAATTCCAATACCACATTCAATAACTTTCCCATTAACATTAGTTTTCAAATATTTATTCAAGCTATAATCAATCACAGTCTGTAAACTTCTTGCCGCATTAATTGCTTTATCTGCTGCACTGTCCACGATATTCCCGTTTTTATCAGCAGAGTCAATAAATACGCCCATAATTCTGTCACCCAGAAATTGTCTTGTAACTCCTCCATTTTTTCTAACACAATCAACTGCCATTCTCATAAATGAGCGATATATTTTAACCATACTTTTTGCTTGGCTATTTTCTGTTAAGTATGTTGACTTACGAATATCAATAAATAGTATGGCTGCCATGATGGAGTAGGTTCTATTATTATCTTCCAATTGCTCTATTGTTGGAGGTAATTCTGAATCTATTTCTATTTGCTCAACAGTCTGTTCTGTTATTTTTTTAATCCGCAAATCTACTTTTTCAAAATCATTTTTTGAAAATCCCATATTTACTCTACATTCTCCTCTATAATATAAAGATAGCTTTTTTACACATTTTCACTTGCTCCACATATATTATACAATCTTTTCTCCTTTTTCGATAGTTCTAAAAATCCAGATAGCCAAATAACCGCCTACTCAAAACCTGAACAAACGGCTATAAAATGGTATCAGATATATATATTTAGATTATTTCAAAATGCTTCAACGCATCCTTTATGTCTTCCACTTTCTCTGCTGTCGGATGCTTCCTCGGCTGTTTCAATTCTTCCACCGCATTAGGAGCATCGTACATCGACAAGCCTAAATCTCTCTTTACCTCTGCGATATATGCGGTATGTACTTTGAAGCCGTATTTAGCTTCTATGTACTCCTTTATCATTTTGTAGGTCACTCGCTCTTTGGGCTTGTATGTTTCGGCTCTTTTTGCGATATTATCAAGCGGAACTTTTCCCTCACCCTCGCCAAACTCAACTTTTACGTTGATATGTCCGTCTGGCTTTTTGTGGGAAAGCAGTACCACCGTCTCCACATGCACCGTCACTGCGAACAGTTCTAACCTGTGTTGTTTTGCCGAAATCATTATGTTTAATTCGTTACACTAATATTCCACTTTCATTATAACCATGCATAAATACAAATGCAACACAATCTACTCTTTCGCCACTATTTTCGGGACTTATTGACAAACTTTCTTGCTGATTTTGGAGGTATTGGCATTGAATTTCAAACCCCATAATATAGTAAAAAACGGAAAACAGTTAAACATGACACCGTTTTCCGTTTTTTTAAACTAACTAATCAATTCTTCAAAAGTTTCAATAGGCATTAAACATCCACTTATAAATTCTCCGATAAAATTATTCGGATCAGTAAAATACTCTATTGTTTCATTATCAGTCATATTTATAATATTCTCACGCGCCTTTTTTATATAAAGTTTAGAATCTTTTTTATTACTATATTTAGATAGTAATAAAAAATTATTAACATGAAATTCATATAAGGCAATAGATTTTTTTAAAAAAGCTATCATCTCATCTTCTTGTTCTTTGTAGAGCGATTGTAATGCTAACAAATAATCAACCATAGATTTATATTCATTACTTGCTTTTTGAGAATAGGACAGCATTTTATTTATAAATTTTTTTGGTTCACCATTCCAAACTATCGAAAGGTAAAAACCAATTAAACTAATTCTTTTATCATCAAAAATATCCTGTTCATATTGTAGCAAACATATTGCTGACTCATAATTTTCTACGGGAGCAAGAGTTTGCAATATAGCTAATCTCAATGCATTCTCAGCATTATTACTAATATTTTGTAACAATTTATCCTGATAATCAAAATAATCTTCATCGTTATCATATAGTTTTATCAAATCAAATTTTTGAAACATCAACATTCTCCCTTACATTTACTATACAAAAAATAGATACTTAAAGCAAACTTATAACAAATATAAATCACTTTAATAATTTTCCAACAACACTTTTTGCCCATCCCACGAAGGCATCCAAACTTAACACTTTACCATCTTTCAAGTTCTTTACATAAAAGTACATTGTACCGTTATATGAGAATGATGTTGCACTTTCGTCACTGTCATAGTAGAACAACAGAAACTCAAAATATATCTCAGTAAATTTTGGGTGTTTTTTTGACTGCACATTTATTGACAGTTCCAGACATGATATCAACTCCGCTACTTATTTGTATTAATCAAGGGCAACCAAAAAACAGTACTCCGACTGCACCACTAGAAAATCCATCAAAAAGCGCAAAATCATGCAAGCAAACGGTCAACTGAGCTCTTCACACATTAATTTTTAGGGTATATCTTTATATTTATCTGTAAACTATTATTGAACATGCACCTTTATAACTAACCCAATAATTCTTTATTCTCACCAATTGTGTTATATATCAATTGTCCGATACCTCCATAAAAATCCCGATGATAATAATTAGTTAATATTATAGATATATACTTTTTATCCTTTGAAAATATTATTTCCGATTCATAACTTCCCCATGCACCATCGTGGAAACAAATATAATCATTTGTAAACAAACCATAACCGTAACCAAGATTATTTGTTTCAGTCATCATTTCATAGGTATCATTCTTGATAATTTCACTGTTTAATAATCCGTTAATCCATTTGTACAAGTCTTCTATAGATGAATTTATACCAGATGCCCCAAATTCCGCCCCTGGATAAAAAATCCATTGTGTATCCTGCTCTTTTAGCAATTGTTCCTCTGTTTTTACGCTATCGTAAATATAACCCTTCGTGGTGAGGTCATCATTGTCAAAGGACGTGGAGCGCATATCAAGAGGCTCAAAAATATTTTCAGCTATAAAATCCTCATACTTTTCTCCGCTGACTATTTCAATAATTCTGCCAAGAAGAAAATAATTGCTATTGCTATATTCAAATTTTTTCTGTGGTTCAAAAGAAAGCTCTTGTGATAATATCCATTTTTCTATAGAGGCTTTATTCTCTTCTTGTGTATTATCAGATGAAATCTTAAATCCAAGGTTAGATTCTTCGTATAAAGAGTCATCACTACCTGAAAAATTAGGTATTCCAGATGTCATATTAAGCAAGTCTTTTATTGTTACTTTATTTCCGTATTTAGTTCCTTTAAAATACTTATCTATGGTTGAACCAAAATCAAGCTTACCTTGATCATATAAAATGCAAATTCCTGTCGCTGTAAATTGCTTTGTACAAGAGCCAATACGATATATATGATCCACGCTATTATTTGTTTCATTTTCTCTATCGGCAAAACCATTTTCGGTACACCATATATTTTCGCCATTATAATATACCGAAGCAACACCTTTAAAATTACTGCTTTCAACAACTTCATCAATTTTGCTTTTTAGTAATTCATTCGCAACAACAATATTATTTGTAGTTTCCTCATTCATAACCGATGTCTGCGAACTAGAACACCCAGGAAAAGTTATTATTAAAAACATAAATGCAGTAAGTAAATATTTCTTCATTATATGTCCTCCAATTAAGTTACTATAATACTATTAAAATCCTAATATATCAGAATATTTGTCAAGAAATTCTTGTCAACCAATTTCTATCAACTTATCACTAAAGTTTGTCTTTAGTATATTTTTTTCTCTTTCTATTATGGTGTATTCATAAAACATCGAATCTAACTTATTCAACATAACTATTGCTGGAAATTTTATTCTATTTAAATATTTAGTTTCAGAATTTCGTTGTGCAAATAAAAGCTGCCTTGATGTTGCATATTGTTTATCACAACAAATTCTTTGTTTTTCCAACAAGATAAAGCGGAATATTCGTTATCTCGCCATTCTTACAGTAGCCACGCTTAGAAAAACGCAGTGCATGTTTCGGATGATGTTCTACAATATATCGTTTGAACGATGGTGCAGACTTATCCTCACCGCCTTTGGCTTCCACAGGAATAATCTCAGTCCCATATTGCAGAACAAAGTCGATTTCACTATTCTTATCAGAGTAATATCGGGGAGCAACTTCAAACTGTCCTCGAAGCTGCTGTAGAACATAGTTTTCAGTCAACGGACCTTTAAATTGATAGTCCGCTTTCAAAAGGATCGCACTGTTGTCAATGCCTGCCATATGTTTAAGAAGTCCGGTATCAAAGACGAAGAGTTTGAACTGATCCAGCTTATCAAAGGCGGACAGCGGATGTTCCATCTTAGAAACATTGTAGACACGGTTCAACATTCCGGCAGAAACAAGCCATTCGATAGCTTCTTCAAAATCTCGTGCCCTACCGCCTTCCCTAACAGCACCGTACATGAATTTTTCGTTAGGTTTTGCCAGCTGTGCAACAATGCTACGAAACACCATAAGAATGCGACCACTATTGACTTTGCCGTTATGCTTAGAAAAGTCATTTTCATAAACTTCAACAAGCTCACGCTGAATCTGAGCAACCCTTGCGGGATCTTTATGATTAACCCATGATGCCACACATTCCGGCATTCCGCCTATAATAAGGTAGTTGTTATAGGCTTCCAACAGTCGGTTATGAAAGATCTCCTCAATCTGTTGCTCCTTCTGAATGCTGTCATAGTAGGCATAAAGCACCGGATCTGTCGCTTTCAAAAACTCTTCAAAGTTCATAGGATAAATATCAAGCAGGTTTACCATGCCAACAGGGTAAGATTTGGGTTTCGCCAAAAGTGTGCCGAGGAGACTTCCTGCCGCAATGACATGGTACTCATTTGCTTTTTCCTTGAAATATTTAAGTGTGTTCAGAGCCTCCGGGCATTCCTGTATCTCGTCAAATATGATCAGGGTTTCTCTCGGCAGAATCTTCTCTCCGCAAATTAGTGATAGAAGTTCCAAAATGCGCTGTGGATTCTTGTTCACTTCAAAGATGGATTTTAGTTCGTCCTCTTCGTCGAAATTAAAATAAACAAAACTCTTATAATGGTTCTTTCCGAACTCTTTCATCAGCCATGTCTTACCAACCTGTCGTGCGCCTTTCAAGACAAGAGGTTTTCGTTCCTCGTCATTTTTCCAGTTTATCAAATCTTGAATTGCATTGCGTTTCGTAGCAATCACTGTCCTTTCAAGGGGATGATAAGAGTATAGCACATTTTTCTGAGATTATCAATGAGTTATTACACATTTTACTAACTTTATTACTGCGATTTCACACATTTTTTCAAAGAAACTATATTTATCTTCACTCTAACCATACCATGAAAATAGCAGAAAAATTCCCACCTGAAAACAAGCGAAAATTCAATAATTCTATAAATTAGTATTCAGCGATTAACAAAAAGTCCACTATATAAATTATCTTAACATCATCAACCCCTATCAGCAGTCAAGATGATGCATGCAATCAATTATCTCTCACTCTGTCTATTCAACCGTTTTTGTCACCCATTCTTGTAACACGAGAAAAATAAGATTACAGGAATTTTAGGCAAAAAATAAGAGCCCAATGGCTCAGATGTTAAAAATATTAAATAAGTAATTGTTATTGTTTATCTTCAATTTTCTGATATGCACTTACTTTTTAAGATTTACAAGAAGGTATCGTTTTATTCACTCCATGCTGTGGAGGGAAGTCGATCACTTGCTCTTTTAATGAAACCTTTTTTGAGATTTTGTCAATAAACGGAATTTTTACATGAAGTCCTGTTGACCATGTTACATGGTATGTTCCGAGTCTTTCAATTACATATGCGTGTGCCTGCGGTACTACCTTGACATTGCTTACGATTACTATAAGCAGGATTAAAAGGATAATTCCTAAAATAATAAGTCCTAACATTATTTACCTCTCATTCTGTTACGGGTTCTACTATGAGCTTTACGCCCTCGATTGCAAGAACCTTAACTTTTGTTCCTTTTAAAAGCGGTGCTTTGTCGGACTTTACCGTCCAAGTTTCCGCACCGACCTTTGCCTGTGCTGTTTCGTCAATATCGGTTAAATCTGTGAGCATAAACCCGACTTGACCAATGTGACGGTCTGCGTTTGTTCCCGTTGTTTTGTTACGCTTTTTAAAGCGTTTTACAAGTGGCCGTGTCACAATCAGCGATACAAGTGACACAACAAGGAACACCGCCGACTGGATTGTTATGTCGCTTGTGAATATAGTTGTTATTGCGGCACAAACCGAGCCGAGAACAAACCATATTGATACAAGCTGTGTTGTAAAGCCTTCGCAAAGCAACATGAATATTGCAAAGACTACCCAAACTATCGGCATATACTGCTCCATAGAGCTGTCACCCTCCTTTTCGCATAATTTTAACACAATATTATATATTAGTCAAACTATTTTGTTGCTATTTTATGCGTTTTCTATCGGACATTTTCATCATTTAAAACAGTCTGTCATATATAATGTTTTTAATGCTTGTATTCTGTTCAAGCATTAAAAAGGAGGCTCTTTCAAGCCTCCTTTCAGCAAATGTTCTACCCTATTCCGACTGATACTTTGTCTGAATGTAACTTAAGATAGTTTTTAACAAATTATATTACTTTTTTTGACTTTTGATTTGTTTTTGAAACTTCATCCAAACCTATAAAGTACATACCTTTTCTTTTTGTTTTTTCAAGATGGATTTTTTCCGAATCAACAATCAAATCCGTATAGGAATTATTTTCAGGTTCGATAAAACAGAATATTCTGAATTTTCCGAAAGTTACGGTTTTGTTGGCTTTATGTGCAGAATCGGAATATGCGAGAATATTTGTTTCTCTATTCGGAACTGCTACAAAAAGAACCTGCTCACCTGTCTTTTTATCCCGCAATTTACAAGCTCTGATAAAAGTGTATTCGTTTGAATAATTACTCTCAGAAAAATCAATATGTTCAAATACAGTATATTCGGCATTTCTGTTTATCATAGAAATTTTATTGTTTTTCTTTGTGTAAACGGCAGGTATAATTATTTTTGATTTCTTATCTAAAGAAACAACAAATACATTGCTACAACCCCCCATAAACTGAAATAACACCGAATGTTCGTTCACTCTTCGATTATTTTTAGAAAATAGAACTTCGTCACTAATATCAGCAAAATATTTAAATCTGTATTTGTGCCGATCAATATATTTATATAACATACAAATCATCAAAACAATAGGTGAACAAGCAAGTATGATTATGTAAATAGACGAATCTCTTGTTTCGGCTGGACTAATAATTTTATTACTGTTTCTCTCAATCAATGTCACAATAAACATGATTACATAAAAAACACCAACAACTATAAAAGTTATTACCGCATATTTTTTATTATTTTTCATATTTTTAATCTCGATCAATAATAAGACGGACTGCTACATTGCCAATACTTATTTCCTATTGGGCGACCACAAGACCTACACTGTGTCTGTTTTTTAGGAAGTGGTTTAGGAGCAGGTTTTGGGTTTGAAGGAGCATACACTTTTGGCTTAAAACTACGAGAATTATTCACCACATTTTCAATTGAAGTTGACCAACGATTAACTCTTTGATTTGAGTTATTAACATTGTAATTGTAATGATTTCCACTGGATGTTTTAAAGACATTTGATATACTAGCAAAGAACATAGTACTGAGAGCATCTACCGCAGAGTGTTGAACAGCTAAATTAAAATCTTCCCCTTGTCTTGAGTATTTCATTAAAGATCCAGTAAAACTAATACCGCCCTTTATTAAAACACCTGCTACAGCTCCAACGCCCAAAACATCTACTGCACCAAGCATAGCACCCGTTCCAGCACTTACAAAAACTGAGCCCCAATCAACTTCATCAATACTTTTACCAGATATAATTTGGCCAAAAAACTCAGTAGCCCCCCAATAAGAGCTCCAAAGATTATAGACGAACCTGTAGGATCAGAAGAATAAATAGGATTATTAGCGCAATATGCAAAAGTATTAGCATCTAAAATGCTTCCCCTGACTGGAAATAACCATCGGCATTGATAAAGCGGTGGGTTACGGCGTCGTAGTAACGGCTCATCAGGTAGTAAAGACCTGTTTCTGTGTCCTGATAATAGCCTCTGTAACGGAATGGATTCAAATTACCGATATGGTTCGGGTTTGTAATTGCATTGCCGTTATTATCGGTTATTGAAATCACATTGCCCCAAGCGTCATATTCATAGTGCGCTTTGAGTTCGCCTGCTCCGTTATAAATTCCGACAATATCGCCACGGGAATTATGGGTGTAATAATACGAATATTCGGTACCGCCGTCAGTCAAGGTGTATCTGACATTATACAAAATTCCGTTTGCATCGTATGAATAATAGAACTTTGCATCACCACGGGTTTCATACAATAACTGACCGTTAAGATAAGCATATGTGTATTTTACTCCGTTTAGTTGTACGAACACTGTCACTGTCATAGCCATAGCTTATGCTTGTATCACCATTTGTGAGTGTTGCAAGCTGTCTGCCGTTTTTCCATGTCATTGACATTCCGTCACGGTATGTAAGCGGATTGCCGATTTCATCGTAGGTTATGTTCTGACCGTTATATGATGTGAGAACATCTCCCCAATTTGAATTGTTGTATTCATACGCATTGCTTGTTGTACCGTTTGAATCGGTAACAGTTTCGGATATAAGGTTACCGCCTGCATCGTAAGTATAGTTGTAAACTTTACCGTTCAGCTTATCATCTACGCTAACAAGCTGATTCATCATATCGTAACCGTAATGATACTGTAAAACTCCGTCTTTGGTAACATCGGTAATATTACTGCGAGCATCATACTTATATTCATACTTCTCACCGTTGATAGTTTCGGATTTCAACTTTGTAGTTGTATAATCCGAACCACGCTTACTCGCAAAGTAAGTGTATGTTGTATCAATAGGTGTATTGGTGGAAGTAGTCAGTGATGTTTTTGTAAGACGGTTAAGTCCGTCATAAGTATAATTAACCATTTTACCTGTGCTTAAAGTGAAAGTTGCAGGCAGGTTATCTTCAACGAATGTGAACTTGTTCTTTACAGTTTTATCCGTTGGCTTTGTTACAAGTTGTGTAAGGCGTTAGAGATTTTGTTCAGCTATCGTAGTAATAACCACGATAGCTGAACAGGCAGAATGTAGAAAAGTCAAAATAATATAGACCCACAAAAAATAATGTAATTATTATAATGTTTTTATCATTTTTTCAATAGAGTTTTTTACAAGCTTTTTATCAAGATTTGTTTGAATTAATAAGGAAAGATTTTTAGCAATAAAAATATCATTAGCGTATTTTTTTAAATCTTTTAACATGATCTTTTCATATTTTTCTTTTCTTTTTATTGGCTCAGATATTACTGATGGATATAATACAAAATCACATAAAACATAATTGCTATTAAGCTCGTTAGAGTTGTCTAAATCAAATAATTGATTTTTTGTAAAAAAGTTGATGGATGTCAAATAATCATTTGTTGAAATTTCTTTTCTAAAATCTACAAGCGATTTAAAGAAATGGTGCAGACTTTCAATAAAGTCAGAATTATTTACACTGAAAGAAATTGACAGTCGGCGAAATCCACAATAGCATGTTAAATTAGTATAGATATCATCTGTAAAATTATAATTTTCTCTTAAAATCATTGACAGCAGACTTCCGCAACCTTCACCAAGTATACTTGAAAGAAGTCTTACAGTTTCATAGTTATAATCTTTATTAATATCAAAAAAGATTGTTATATCACTAATATCTGTATCATTAGAGATTAGTGAATACCTGTTACCGATATTTCTTTTTTCAAAATGCAGTGGATAACAGATAATTGTTTCGGCGAGTTTTCCAGAAGAATTAATTTGGGAAAGAATATTTTGAACTGTCAAAAAATCCTCGTCCGAATAATTACCAGTGATAGCTACACAAGAATTGTTGCTGCAAAAATATTTATCTTTCCAAGAGTTAATATCTTTTAAAGATATTGATTGTACAGATTCAATCGTACCCATAATAGTTTTTTCGTATTTGGTATCTATAAAGTAGTAACTATCAACCCAATTATCAAATGTTTGATAATCATTTTCAATTTGCTTGTAAACAACTTCTTTTTCAATTTTAACTATATCATCAGTCCAGTCAAATTTATTTAGGCATTTTGTGATAAGTTTAAATGCTTTAATAAATGAGTCGGGTGTTACGGTGATTGAAAAGCTAACATAATCGTGAAATGTTTTTGCTGCAATTTCTGCTCCCATGCACTGCATTTCATAATACAATTGTTTCTGAGGCAAATTATCCCATTGCCTAAAAAACAAATGCTCAATCAGATGCGTAATTCCGTTATTGATTTGATCTTCATATAATGAACCAACTTTGAAATTAACGCTGATAGTAACACTATGAACATTATCAAGTTTCTGTGATATAAAAGTTATTCCGTTTTTTAATTTAACTAATTTCTTTTCCATATTTTAACCAAAAGCCTTACTGGCACTATCCCAAAGCAATGCAATAGTAGGTACAAGTGCAACATCATCCGCAACTCCAGCACCGGTAACATCATTACCTACTAAATATATAACTGCAACCGCACAAGCTAAACATATACCAAAATTACCCATGCGCTCTTCAAATGGTGTTTCAGTTAAATGTTTTATTCCGTTGCCTTTAGGAACCCTACTATGTTCCTCGCCGTTGGGATGAGCAACATTACGTTCGCGATCGCCGGATTTTTGCCTGTTTTCTGACCCTTTTTTAGAGTCTTTTCTTGGTGTCCAGTTACTATCTCCTTTTGTATTTTTATTATTTTTAGAAGATTCAACATAATACTTGTTAGATTCAACATAATACTTGTTCCCAGAATTTGGACCGTTAGATTTGCAACTATTACAAAAACCCGGTACACCCGGAACTGCTGTTTTTATAACCCAATATTTACCGATATATGTTCCCGCACTCGTATATTGAGGTTCATAACATAAGCCCGTTGAATCTGCAAACATAATCGGATTATTACCACAATATGAATGCATATTAGCATCCAGAATATTACCGCCTGACTGGAAATAACCGTCAGCATTAATAAATCTGTGAGTAACAGGGTCGTAATAACGGCTCATTAGATAGTAGAAACCTGATTCTGTATCGTAGTAATAACCTCTGTAACGGAATGGATTCAAATTACCGATATGGTTCGGGTTTGTAATTGCATTGCCGTTATTATCGGTTATTGAAATCACATTGCCCCAAGCGTCATATTCATAGTGCGCTTTGAGTTCGCCTGCTCCGTTATAAATTCCGACAATATCGCCACGGGAATTATGGGTGTAATAATACGAATATTCGGTACCGCCGTCAGTCAAGGTGTATCTGACATTATACAAAATTCCGTTTGCATCGTATGAATAATAGAACTTTGCATCACCACGGGTTTCATACAATAACTGACCGTTAAGATAAGCATATGTGTATTTTACTCCGTTTAGTTGTACGAACACTGTCACTGTCATAGCCATAGCTTATGCTTGTATCACCATTTGTGAGTGTTGCAAGCTGTCTGCCGTTTTTCCATGTCATTGACATTCCGTCACGGTATGTCAGAGGGTTGCCGTTTGCATCGTAGGTAATATTGTCACCATTGATTTTTGTCAGTTTGTCTTTCCAGCTTGTATCGGTGTACTCATATGTATTACCATGCTGTGTTCCTGTAGGATAACCGTAGTTTGGATCAAGAACCTGTTCATATTTATTTTGCAGATTTTCTGCTCCGTCATAAGGAAATAATTACAAAAGTTCTTACTTTAGTTGTTGATGAGGCTCTAAGAACCTCATCAACAACTAAAACGCAGTTTGTTTTACAACTTTTTGCAGAAATAAACCTGTTTTTTTTATTTTTCAGTGTACTTCGCAGAATCCGCTATCTTGTCTAAAATCTTACTATCCACTGCTTTTCCGTAAGTGTACAATGTGATGACATTATCTTGATTGTAAAATTCTATATAATCTTCAACCTGTGATTTCCCGTCAAAAGAAACTAATGCCTCACCTATCATTGTTCCCAATGAATTCACAGAGCTATTAATACTTACAGCGTTGAAAAAGTTATTACTGCAAATGTTATCCTCTGTCGTGTTATCGTCAATTTTTATTGAATCGCCTATCTGAAAACAATCACCTACTCTACTTTGAAATAAAAAAATCTTTCTATTATCACTTTTATCGCAGAAATACAATAAGCCATTTTTCTCTCCCTGTTCCCAGTTATCAGGTACTTTAAATGACATTGTACTATTAACACGCACCTCTTTCCATCCAAAGTATAAATGAAAATCTAAAGTTTCAGAAATTATCGATACAAGTAAATAAATCAGAATAATCAAAAATAATATTATCGTTGTAGCGATAGCTTGTTTATATTTTTTAACTGATTTCATGATCATAATTTCTCATCACCCCAATCAATTTTAGGTTCAAAAATCCAAGCATTCGAATCATATCCAGAGTTTTTCTTATCTGTAGAGCCTAAATCAGCAGGATTAGCATGATTAACAAGTATTCTCAAGTTATAAGCCCTATAATGCCATGATATTTCAGAATTAATTCCTGGAATTGTCCTTCCTTTTAAATATTTCTTCTTATATTTTTTATTTATACTTTTAATTGTTTTAAATATAGCTTCCGCAACAATTCTCGTTCTACCCATATTGAACAATGTTGAGTAATTAGGATTTCTGTCAAAATAAAATTTAAGCACACCTTTTTTAGTTAAAGTGGAATAAATATTATATTTTTTCTTATTTATGTTTATTTTACTTGTAATTTTAAATCCGTTTTTTGTACTTCCACTATAGCTATTTGAAATTATATTCTTGCTCTTTGGTGAGTTTCCTGAATAATCAACATTATTTATTGCATTATTCTCACAATAAGCAAACATATTTGTACTTAGCGGAGTTCCTGACTCGGTGTCACAATAAACATCCGCATTTAAAAATCTGCCTGTGAGTGTGTCATAATAACGGCTTTGGAGATAGTACAAGCCTGTTTCTTCATCATAAACATAACTGCGATAGCGGAATGGGTTCAGTTTGCCGACTGCGAGTGTGCCGTTGTTTTCGGTGAGCATATTGCCCCACGCATCGTAGGCATACTCTGCGACTGCTTTGCCGTCCTTATCAACAATTTCGGTAATATCGCCCTGCAGGTCTTTGATGTAGTAATACATAGTACCGTTGCAGGAAACCGACATTACCTCACCAGAATTATCGTAATAGAAGAACAGCGTATCATTACCCTGCGTAAGAGCAAAAAGGTTATTACTGCTGTCGTAGTAATAGTTAGTCTTAACTCCGTCAACGGTTTTCTGTGTTCTCATTCCGTTTGAGTCATAGCTCATCTGAATGGCTTTATCGGAAGTGTTTATATTCTTGAGAATTCTTCCGTTTTCCCACTCAAAAATCATATCATCACGGTACGTTAATGGGTTACCGTTCTTATCATATGTGATACTGTCGCCGTCAAACTCGGTGAGTTTATCTTTCCAGTTAGTATCATCATACGAATAGGTTCTTGTTTCAAGTAATTTTACAGGTGCCCAGTTAGTTCCGAGTGAATACGATTCCATTTTTTGAATGTTACCGTAGTTATCATAAACTATTCTGATATAGCGACCTGTTCGGGTATCTGCATACCATACAAGCTGATTTAGTTCATCGTATGTATATACGGCTACCTTTTTACCGTTTTCATACACATTCTCTACATTACCTGTATCGTTGTAATTATAACTGTAGCCAAGCACCTTATCAGAACTCAACTTATAGCTGATTCCGCCAACCATATTGGTAGTAGCATTGCTTTCGCTACCGTGGTAATAAGAATACTGCTTTGTAAATACGGTATCGCTCTTGTTCTGTTTTGTTGTTACAGTTGACACTCTGCCGAGATCATCTGTCGAGGTTTCGTTAGTTACACCGTCATTGCTTACAAATGACTTTCCGTCATCGTCTGAGCCTGTTGTAATAGTCTTTGTCTGACCGTTTACAGATGTTTTTTCAACTGTATTGCCGTTTGAATCGGTAACAATATAATGAGTAAGACTGCCGTCTGATGATGTACGATATTCGCTTTCAAGTGAACCGTCAAATGTATAATAGTAATATGAGGTTTCGCCGCTTGAATAGTCAACCGCCTTTGTAACAAGCCCCTGCTTGTTGTAAATCATCTCGGCAATTTTACCTGTTTCACCTGTGATTACAGAAATATTGCCATAGTTATCGTAAGCATATTCAAGATAATCACCGTTTGCATAAGCAGTCTTTGTAAGATTACCGTTACTGTCATATGTGTGACTTGCAACAGTTACATTGCCGATTTGAGTTGACACAAGATTGTAGAAAACATCGTAGTTAAATGAGTAGTCAAAACCATTGTGTGTAATTTTTGATACAGAGCCTAAACCGCTGTATGTATATGAGTTTTCAGAATCACCGTTTTTAACAGATGTAAGGTTGCCTGATGAATCATATGCGTAGCTTGTCACATTATCATCTGCATCAGTAATCGAAGTTACATTGCCGTTGACATCATAAACATAATGTGTTGTACTTCCCTGTTCATTGGTTTCAGCCGTTACATAATTGCCTGTGCTGTCATATTCTGAACTTGTCTGCATAAACGGTTTTGTTTTATCAACAGATTCGGACAATACTTCATAATCAACATAATTGTCAACCTCTGTATCATCGTCTGATTCATTACCTGCACTGACTGAAGAATCATCTTTTGAATCTTCTGATTGTTTAGTCACATACCCCGTTGCTAAAATATTCAGTTCAGCGTTGGTAACTGTCATTTCATTTTCATTATAACCATATACAAATGCAAATGCAACATAGGATATTGTCTTGTCATTATTTTTGGAAAACATGACAAATATTACAGTTCGTTTTTAGCAGTATTCACCCACGATTTTGTAAAGTAAATATAGGTTGTTTTACAAATTATTGCAGAATGTAAAGCCATTGTATTTTTGCTGTAAATAGTTAGTTATTATTATTGACCAAGATAAAATCAAGGAATATAATTTGAACGAAATTTGAAAAAGTGCTGATTAAATCGGTATTTTCAGTTTCAATCAAATATCGGGGTAGAAATAAAATGATAGAAAAACTATCACTTGATTTTGTCAGAAAGATTTACAATATACTCACCACGGGAAATGACGATGTGAATTTTTATTGTATGTGTCTGCAAAATCAAAATCGTGAGGCGGCAACAAACAATCCTGTCAAATTCGGACTCGAACTTATAAAAATCAATATTTTGTGCAGACTTCCGTTCTGCAACAAACGGATTTTCACAAAGACTGTCGGCAAGGATTATCTCTCGCAAATATTCGTAAGACCGTCAATTTGTGAACTTGCATCGGGTATGCTCGACAATTCACACCTTGTCACCGATATATTCGGCTCAGCTTTGAATCAAATTAAAGATGATGACAAAATTTTTACAGAAATTGAAAATGTCACGGGCGTAAAAGGTTTTGCTCTGCTGAGAAAAAAATACGGAAAGCAAGGTCTTACAATTTCTCGGATTTATAAAAAAATAAATGCGGAGCTTAAAACACTGATTGACTATAAATTAGAGCTTTCATTGGTTGAAAATTCGTTTTTTGAGAACCGATACATTGTGCGTATGATTGACATTGCACAATGTAATAATATGAAGGTTTCAGTTGTGATAAGGTCGATATACCCGAAAGAATTTATAAAGCATCTGCTTGACAGCCACCAAATAGGTTATGACGAACTTATTGTGACAAACGGAAATAATAATGTTATTGAAACAGATGACAAAAGTCACACCTGCGTTATGAGCAATAATTATGATTTCATTAAGAAATATGCAAAAATGGGTTGCAGGCAAATGTATTACCGCTGTCCTACCGTTCTTATGGAACACATTGACAATCCTATTAAAGATGAAAAATTCAAAATGCTGTACAACACGATATGCGGTATGAATCTTTTCAGTGGAATAAAAAGAATGAGCAATGAATACGAGCTTGGATATATGTGCATTGCTCCCGCAATTGTAGGTTTTGCATCGGAATGCGTTGAAAGATTACACAATGCAGAAAAAATGATTTTCTTTTGTGACGAAAACTCAATATTTGCTCAGACCGTCAAAATGTTAAGCGAAAGCACCGATAAACCGATGTTTTTTCCATGGTCTGCTTTTGCAACGGATAAATACAGAACCGTTGAAGAATGGCGAAAAATAATTCCCGAAATGCCTGTTTTCAAATATGCAAAGCTTGGTGTTCTTGACAAGCTGATGAGGTATCCGCTTTCTGAAATTGACGGAAAAATCAGCGATGACGAGCTTGCAAAAATTATGGCAACCGCATGGATTGATAAGGATAGTGACGGTGTTGAAAATACGGTACAGGCCGTTATCAACGGCAGTCGTATTGTTGTGACTGTTGATCCGTTACCCGAAAAATGTGCAAGCGAAGAATTTGCAAAGACGATTTATCGGATTGATAAAAGCATTGTTTACAACGGAATAAGCATGAACAATTATCTTTGTGCCGATGATAACAATGTTTTAGCTCTTTCCGAAATCATTCAAGGCAACAAGCCACTGCTTTGGAAAATTGACAAATCGGAAAAGCATTGGGTTTATTCAAAGAAAATTGACACGGCAATCCTCAAAGAAATATACACCGCCGTATGTGACTTTGCAAATGACTTTGTGAAATACTCAAAAATTACCGATTGCAAATGCAAGATTAGCGGTGAGGACGCACTTTCACTTTATTTGAGCGGAATTGAACGCTTAAAAAATATTACTCAGGAGTGATTATATTGATTCTATACCATGCATCTACAATGTATCATCTTCTGTGCTGTATAGTACATAAGCTTGCTTATTATCCCGATGATGACGCAGAACTTCTGATACTTGAATACATAAAGCCTGATAAAAGCAGAAAATCATTTTTAAAGCAGGTGATTGATTCGGGATTTTTTACAACAGCAAGATATGTTCCCGAACAAAAATTCAAGCTAAAAAAAGGCAATGCACTTGATAATACAAGCAGTGAAAAAGAAATTAAATCCGTAATTGAAAATATTTCTAAAATATTTGAAAATTGGCTTGATGAGGACATAACAAAATTTGAGGAAATCTATGTTGCATCAGACCAACATTCACTCGGTATTTATCTTACAAGCAAAAGTATTCCCTATCATTATTTTGAAGATGCAAGCGGAATGCTTTCGGAACAGTCAAGATATCTTTCAATTACCAAAAGCAACAATATGACCAATCATATAATCAATGAATATCTTGGTTGTATGGGACGAAACAGTTGCGTCAAGTCAAAACTGTGCGACCTTCGTCATCAGCAGAAAGGCTTTTATGATGAAAAGGCGGAAGATTTCTGTATTTACGATATTTTAAAATACAAAATTCCCGACAGAGTACAGGATATTCTAAACTTCTTTGGCGATATACCTCACAAAATCAGAGGCGACAAAAAGATTTGCCTTTATCTTACTCAGGATTTGAACACACTCAAAATCAAAGACCTTGACCTACAGGAATTAATGATGACAACGCTTGTCGATTATATGTGCAATGATGAGTATGTGCTTGTTGTAAAACCTCACCCAAAAGACAGGTGGCAAAATTACAGAAGAATTTTTTCTGACTGTATTCTGCTTGAAAAGTCTGAGCCGTCGGAACTTTTACCGTTTGTCATCGACCGTGAGGTTGATATGGCTTTAACGGCTAGTTCAACATCAATCAGGGGCGTTGACAAGTTTGCAGTTCATTCCTACTACTTCACAACCGACATTGAAACAAGCCGTGAAAGAATTGACGATATGTTTATCGCAACTTTGTTATTAAAAGAACTTGGTATTCGCAATGTAAGTTCAATACGCAATATAAATGAAACTCAGATTACGAACTTTCTGAATCGCTACGGCATTGCTTTAGATAACGGTGATACTTTGATTGACGGCGATATGGAGAAAGTCGATAATCTTGATGTTTATGATTACAGACTTTCGCTGTTACTAAACCTTGGCAACATAATAAATTTCAATCCTAACATACCGACTGACGGTTTATATATTGTCACCGCTGACTTCACTCCGAAAGACTCAAGTCTTATGAGAGAAAAACAGCTGATGATATTTGCATATACAAATGATAAAGAAATTCAAAACAAGCTTGAATCGCTCATTATTCGCAAACAGCTTAGATATACGCAGGCAGACATTGCTGTTCGCTGCAAAAAAGCTGACAGCGAAAGTATTGAACGGTTAAAAGCAAAACTTGCAAGAGATATTGAATGGGAGAAATAAAAATGGAAAACAAGAAAAAAGTTGTGGCATTCGTGCCGATGAAATTAAACAATGAAAGATTACCCGGTAAGAACACAAAGGCATTTAAAGGAGGAAAACCTCTTCTCACCTACATTCTTGACACACTTACAAAAGTTGAAGGTATTGACGAAACATATGTTTATTGCAGTAATGAGGAAGTTAAAAAGTATCTTCCTAACGGCATTAAATTTCTTAAAAGAAGCGAAAGCCTTGACACATCAAGCACTTTGATTATTGATGTGCTTAAAGCATTTGCGGAAGATGTTGACGCAGATATTTATGTGCTCGCCCATGCAACAGCGCCCTTTATCAAAGCAAAAACAATTGAAACTGCAATTGATAAGGTAAAAAATGAGGAATATGATTCTGCCTTTACCGTAAAGCCGATTCAGGAATTTTTGTGGATGGACGGCGCCGCTTGTTACAACACAAACAAGATTCCGAGGACACAGGATATTCAAAATGTGTTTGCGGAAACAACTGGCCTTTATGTTTACACTAAAAAGCTTATTAAAGACGGCAGAAGAATCGGCAGTAATCCATACGGTGTAACTGTTGATTTTATTGAAGCAACCGACATCAACAATCCGATTGATTTTGACCTTGCACAGGTAATTTTTGATCATTACATTAAGAATAATACAGAAAGCGATAATAACGGTAACAATGAGTAATATAAAAATTCTTGACTGTACTCTTCGTGACGGAGGGTATGTAAACAACTGGCATTTTGGCAGAAAAGCAATTGAAACAATGCTTTTTAACTTTTCAAAATCAAACACAGATATAGTAGAATGCGGTTTTCTGACAAACAAGCCTTATGATCCCGACTATTCGCTCTACAACAGTGTTGAACAGCTCAATGAGCTTGTAAGTTCAGACAGCAGTATGAACACGATGTATGTTGCGATGATTGCAATCGGTGAGCATGAAATCAATCCCGTGCTACTTTCAGAGGCAGATTCAACTGTACTTGACGGAATCAGACTTACATTTCATCCAAATGAAATTGATCTCGCCTTTGAATGGGCTGAAATTATAAAAAGTAAAGGCTACAAGCTGTTTATGCAGCCTGTAGGAACTACAAATTATACCGATAAACAGTTTCTTGATTTGCTTGAAAGAATAAATAAACTTGAACCGTATGCGTTTTATATTGTAGATACTCTCGGTGTGATGTATGAAAAAGACCTTATCCGTCAGGTGTTTCTCGTTGACAACAATCTGAAACCGTCAATCAGCCTTGGTTATCACTCGCACAATAATTTTCAGCTTGCATTTTCAAATGCACAGGCGCTTTCACAGTACAATACAAAGCGAAATATAATCATTGACTGCAGTGCAAACGGAATGGGACGAGGTGCAGGTAATCTTTGCAGTGAATTATTTATGGATTACCTCAACCGAACATTTTCAAAGAACTATGATGTATTGCCTGTTCTTGAAATTGTTGACCGTTACCTTATTCCGATTTCACTCAGCAATCCGTGGGGCTATAATTCGGCTTATTTTCTTTCAGCCGCAAACAATTGTCATCCGAATTATTCGTCATATCTCATGGCAAAGCATTCGCTTTCAATGCCTGCAATCGGAAGTATACTCAAGCAGATTCCACAAAAAGAAAAGCGATTTTTCAACAAAGCGCTTATTGAAAAAATTTATCAGGAATACCAGAGCAATGCAGTTGATGATATTGAAATTCTTGACAGACTGCGTAAAAAGCTTGACGGAAGAAATGTGCTTGTTATCTCCCCCGGCTCTACGGTAAAAAGTGAAAAAGGTTCGATTTTGAAATATATTTCAAAGAAAAAGCCCTTTGTAATCTCGGTTAATTTTATTCCGGACTACATAAAACCGAATATTGTTTTTGTCGGAAATTCAGTCAGATATTCCGAGCTTGAGGACAGGCTTAATCTAAAAAAGACCGTGTTCACATCTAACATAAAAAATCTTCCGAAAAAAGCAGTCTGCATAAACTATTCGGAACTTATAAATGCAACAGATGACGCTTCGGACAGTTCAGGTCTTATGGTACTTAAACTTTTGAAAAAAGCGTCGGTAAAGTCGGTTGCACTTGCAGGATATGACGGATTCACCAAAAATCCGCTCTCAAATTACATAAGCAAAAATATGTGCGGTGCATATGATCCGATTTTACTTAAAGAAAAGAACCTTGCAATATCAAAAGAGCTTAAAAAGCTTAAAGAAAAGATGAAAATTAAGTTCGTTACAACATCAATTTATGATACCGAAAAAACAAGGAGCGATAAAAAATTGTGATGAGTACGATTCAGAATACAAAGCGAAAACTGAAACGAAAAGCTAAAAAATTTAAACTTAAAGCCGTAATGAAAAATCGCTTTGTGCTTGAAGGCTTTTATAAGTACGGGGATACCGACAAAAGTCGTTTCAGAAGAATGTTTTACCTCACCTCTCTGCATTTATCAAGCAAACTCGGAAGTGTTTCGGGAGCAAAGCCGAGAGTATATGAAAGAAAAAAATATACAATAAAACCTTGCGTGAGCGCTCCGGAGTCAAGCTTTGCCAAAAGACCGTCCCCCACACTTATGGCAAAAAAGTTTCTTGTAAACGATATTATATCCTTTGATATTTTTGACACACTGATTTTACGCCCGTTTGATGATCCAAAGTCGCTGTTCTTCCTTTTGGGCGAAAAGAATAAATGTCCCGGATTCAAGCGTTACCGTGAACTTGCAGAAAAGCTTGCAAGGCAGGAGGCTTTTGAAAAGAACGGCACTTATGAGGTGACTTTGCGTGATATCTATGAAAAGCTGTCACGATTTGTATTGCTTGATATTGACAAGGCTATGCAGTATGAAATTGAAACAGAACTTGATTTGTGCTTTGCAAACCCGTATATGAAAGAAATTTTCTTGCAAGCAAAAAATCTCGGAAAGACAATTATTGCCGTTTCGGATATGTATCTTTCAAAAGATGTTATTGAAAAAATGCTTAAAAAATGCGGATATGAAGGCTTTGACAATATCATTGTTTCAAACGAATACAATGCAAGCAAGCGTTCGCTTTTGCTTTATGAATACATAAAGGAGCAATACGGAGTTGAGAAAAAGTATATTCATATCGGCGATAACATTGTTTCGGACAATCGTTCGGCACGAAAATGCGATATTGAACCCGTATGGTATAAGGGTGTAAATCCGAGAGGAAATGCGCACAGAGCGTTCGATATGACTTCACTCATCGGTTCGGCATACCGTGGAATTGTCAACGCAAAACTGCAAAACGGTGATAAGCAGTATTCGCAGTATTACGAATTCGGTTACACTTATGCAGGCTTTCTTGTACTCGGATATTGCAAATTCATAAATGATTACTGCAAAAATCATGGGATTGATAAAATTCTTTTTCTCTCCCGTGACGGATACATTTTAAAGTCCGTGTATGACCGACTTTATCCCGACAGCAACACGGAATATGTATACTGGTCACGCTCTGCCGCAACAAAGCTTACCGTAAACATATTCAAAAATGAACTTTTACTGCGATATATAAAGTACAAAATTCCTCGCAAGATGACAATTGCAAAGATTTTGAAGGCTATGGACCTTGAAGAAATGCAGCCGTTTCTTGACGAGGCGGAGCTTACTGCAGACACCCTGCTAACAAAAGAAAACTACGAGGACATAGTCAAGGTGTTTACCGTACACTGGGATATTGTTACAGAGCATTACAGGCGCAGTAACAACGCCGCAAAAGCTTACTATAAAGCGGCTGTCGGAAACAGCAAAAGTGCCGTTATAGTTGATATAGGCTGGGCGGCAAGCGGATTTTCCGCTCTGAGGTACCTTATTGAGGATGAATGGAAGCTTGACTGCAAGGTCAGAGGACTTGTTGCAGGCTCAACCTATCTTCACGATATGGATATAATCGAACCGCAGATGACAAACGACATAATCACATCATATATGTTTTCGCAGAGAATCAACCGTGAAATCCGCCGTGATCACGATGTAAAGCGTATGTACGGAGCTTTTACCGAAATTATGCTCAGCGCCCCCGCACCGTCATTCATAGGCTTTGATTTTGACGATGACGGAAGAATCAAGTATGAATTTGATTATCCCGAGGTTGAGGGATACAGTATGATAAATGAAATTCAGGACGGTATTCACGATTTTGTAAATGAATACACAAAACATTTTGCCAAATATCCGTGTATGATGAACATTTGCGGAAGTGACGCATATGCCGTTTGCAGACAGGTTATTTCCTGTCCCGAATATTTCAGCAATCTTTTTGCCGACTATCCCGTAAACAGAGCCGTAGGTTCTGCATCGTTTGAAACCGGCAGTCTTGGTAAACTGATTGAAAACGAATTTGTAAAGTGAGATAAGCTATGATTTTATACTACGCACTTACCACTTATCACATACAATGCTGTGTACTTCATCGACTTACACGCAAAAAAGACGATACCGCCGTATTATTGCTCTCTGACATTCACAAAAATTCGGTTGCATTTTTAGAAAGATACAAAAGTTCAGGAATATTTGACAATGTGCTTTTGCTTGAAGAATCAGAAGTGAATGCAAATGTCAAGCAAAACGAACAAAAACACCGTTCTAAAAATTCTATTTTAAAGTCATCGTGTGCCGAAATCAAAAAGATTCTGCCGATTAACCCAAACTCGGCAGATGAATTGTATCTTTGTCCCGACCACTTTCCATTTGGCTGGTATGTTATCAAAAACAAGATAAAATATCACTGTTTTGAAGAAGGCTGCGGTGTGCTTTCCGACAACAAGTTTATGATATCAAATATGAGCCGTAACAAAACGCAGACTGCATTAATGAACACGCTCGGATATTTTGGAGAGAATGACAGCTGTGTTGAAATTCTTGCCGATACTCAGGCACAGGTTGAGGGTTTCACTCACGCTAAAATGGTTGATTTTTCCGTAAAAAGGATTCTTGAAGAACTTGATGTACAGGCGCTTGACAAAGTACTTTCGTTTTTTGGTGTGAATAATACGGTTAAGACGAATGAAAATACAAGTCTGATACTCACTCAGCATATGGCAAATCTCGGAATTATGCCGCTTTGCGATCAACACAAGCTGTATGAACTTTTTGCAGATTATTTTCTTGAAAACACACACATTGCGGTAAAGCCGCATCCTGATGATATTGCCGGCAGGTACAAGGATATTTTCGGCAACAGTTGTACCGTATTGCCGTTTGCGATGCCGTCGGAACTTCTCCCCTATGTTTTTGACGGACGGGTTAAAACTGCCATTGCGGCATATTCCACTGCGGTTAAAAATCTCGGCAATTTTTGCGACAGAATGATTTGCTTTGACAACCGCATTATGGACGATTTCAGACATATCCACAGATACTATGCGGCGGTTAAACTTGCAAAATATCTTGGCAAAAACGACAGTATTGTTACAAACGGAAATGGACTTCTGCTTGAAGAACTTGCCAAAAATGACGATTTACAGACTGAATTCAGATTCAGCAATGAAATATCGGATTTTGACGGATATGCCATTGTTTCGGACAGGCTGTGTGAAAACAGAAAAATTGAGGATATCTCAGCTTTAATTTCATCAAAGCAGAACAGAGGTTGGATAATTTTTCTTAATGAAGAACAGTTACACATATATTTTGACGGTATGAACAAGGAAGTATTTTCAAAAATCAGACCGATTTTCATTGAGATCAAAGGAACAGAGAAAACTCATCAGGAAGTGATTTATTTGTATTCAGAAAATAAAAAAGCTCTTGAAAATGCTGAAAATTTCAGTTTGACAAAAGAGCTTAAATATACAGGAGTAACGATTGATTTACATTCAATTTCAAAAAGTGAAAGCGAAAAAGTTAAAATGCTTGAGGGTGTTCTTGAAGCAACGGAAAAGCGGCTCAACGGATATATTGAAAACAAAAAAGCTGTTGACGCAAGGCTTGAGGCAAGGGGTATTGTACTGTGAAAAATACAAGAAAGCTGATTATATTTGACCTTGACGGCACATTGCTCGATACTTCGGACGGAATTTTGCATTGCTATCACAAAACTGCAAGCATGCTTAATTTAAAGAAAAATTCAGTTGAGAACGACAGTATTGTGATTGGCGGCCCGCTCTCTGACGGATTTAGAACGCTTTACGATATTCCTGATGAAGAAACACTTGCAAAAGCGATTGATACATACAGAAATTTATATGCAAATGAGGGCATTACAAAATTCAGTGTTTATAATGGGATTGATACAGCATTAAGCAAGTTGAAATCAGACGGTTATAAACTCGGAGTTGCAACGCTCAAACTTGAAGAATACGCAAAAACTATGCTTAATGACGCAGGACTTGCAAAATATTTTGATATAATTCACGGATGGGACGGCACAGAAAAATGCACCAAATCATATACCGTTACCAAAGTATTGTTTGAACAAAAATGTCTTGCAAAAAATGCTGTGCTTGTCGGAGATTCTGTGTATGACAAAAACGGTGCAGAAATTGCCGGAGTTGATTTTCTTGGCGTCACCTACGGTTTTGGTATCAAAAAAGGCGACAAAACCAATTCAAGATTTGACACCGTTGGCTCCCCTGTTGAACTGACAGAATATTTTAAAATCAACTGAGAAAAATAGTGCTTCAAACACTTGATAATATTCGTTTTATATATTATCTTAAGAACCTCGGGAAGATGTGCGAAAAACATGTATATAACATCTATTGATTCTGAGATTGATTTTGTCGTACAGTTACATTGGGCATAAATTTCTCCTCGATAAAATTTGCATTGCTGTTGTATTTGCTGATTATCTATGATTCGTATCCGCCGTTCCTATAACTAGGAACTTTGATTTTACGTTTTCTCATTATTACTGTCTCTGCTTTTGTCATTGAAAAACTTCCTCTTAAGCTTTAAATTATCTGTTTCCATTATTGCCTTGCGGTTTCGAGAAAACTGATTGTGCTAAAAAGCAAAATCAGCTTGTTGCTTAAAATTCAATTTTCTGCTTTAGGCAGTATACTATCACATGATTTTTTATTTTATTCTTTTTCGGTTTGACTCAACTATTGACATTAAAACCATATAAATATTTGCATAGCAAGACCTCCTGCACCTGATTTAACTCGTTGCGGGAGGTTTATTTTTATTCCGATATTTTTGGTTTCATTATTATATCTGTATAAAAATTTCTTCGATCATTGTAAAATCTTACGACTACAAGGGTAATTTTGACGGCAATAATCACAAAATTTCAAGTTTCAAAATTACAAGCGGCAGTGAAAAAATAGGTCTGTTCGGCTCAATTAAGATAAGTCTGTTAGCAATCACCGTCGTAATAATGGCTTTTATAGAGTCCCTATGTGTAACTGCGGTCAATTATGGCAACAATACTAAGGTGGCTGCACATATTGATTCTGCCACTGAACCACAGCCGACCATGGTAAGTCTGCTATGTGCACCGTCTTTATACCATCGTAGGTTGCTCTTGAGAACTCATCTGCTGTTAGAACATATTTTGGCAATTACCATAGATTTCTGTCAAACGCTCGTATTCTCTTTTTTGTCTTTGGAGTAAGTTCACAGGAATTTTAGGCATAAAAAAAGAGCCCAATGGCTCAGATGTTAAAAATATTAAATAAGTAATTGTTATTGATTATTTCTAATTCTGCGATATTTCCTTACTTTTAAGATTTACAAGAAGGTATCGTTTTATTCACTCCATGCTGTGGAGGGAAGTCGATCACTTGCTCTTTTAATGAAACCTTTTTTGAGATTTTGTCAATAAACGGAATTTTTACATGAAGTCCTGTTGACCATGTTACATGGTATGTTCCGAGTCTTTCAATTACATATGCGTGTGCCTGCGGTACTACCTTGACATTGCTTACGATTACTATAAGCAGGATTAAAAGGATAATTCCTAAAATAATAAGTCCTAACATTATTTACCTCTCATTCTGTTACGGGTTCTACTATGAGCTTTACGCCCTCGATTGCAAGAACCTTAACTTTTGTTCCTTTTAAAAGCGGTGCTTTGTCGGACTTTACTGTCCAAGTTTCCGCACCGACCTTTGCCTGTGCTGTTTTGTCAATATCGGTTAAATCTGTGAGCATAAACCCGACTTGACCGATGTGACGGTCTGCGTTTGTTCCCGTTATCTTGTTACGCTTTTTAAAGCGTTTTACAAGCGGTCGTGTCACAATCAGCGATACAAGTGACACAACAAGGAACACCGCCGACTGGATTGTTATGTCGCTTGTGAATATAGTTGTTATTGCGGCACAAACCGAGCCGAGAACAAACCATATTGATACAAGCTGTGTTGTAAAGCCTTCGCAAAGCAACATGAATATTGCAAAGACTACCCAAACTATCGGCATATACTGCTCCATAGAGCTGTCACCCTCCTTTTCGCATAATTTTAACACAATATTATATATTAGTCAAACTATTTTATTGCTATTTTATGCGTTTTCTATCGGACATTTTCATCATTCAAAACAGTCTGTCTTATATTATGTTTTGAGGTTTACTTGTATTCTATTCAAGCATTAAAAAGGAGGCTCTTTCGAGCCTCCTTACCGCAAATGTTCTACCCTACCTTATTGTAAAAAGTGTCTTAGTAAGTTAATTGATGTTATATATTTTTGCGTAGTAAGCCTTGACAAAGGCATCAACCATGTTGACAATTAGGCAAACTGCAATTAAATACTCAAAAAATGCAATAAAGTCATTAAATGTAGCTGTGCTAAGACCACCATTTTGACCTAAAAGGCTAATAACAGGTTTTATAGCAATGGTAAGAGCACCTGCTATCATTCCTGCAGGAAACGATCTTCCATTGTGAACTATCTCCTCAATTTTTGGCAATTTTTTCTCTAACAAATACTTTACATAGATAAAATAACAAAGAACATATATTGCAATCTTAAATATAGCATATATCGCATTAAAAGCAGTAAACTCAAACGCAAAAAAAACACGAAAGCAAAAATAATATTACAGAAACATAAAAGTAAGTTATAGCACTATTTAGTATTACACTCCATTTTGTTTTGTAATGATACACAAATACGGTTACAATTGACATAATGCAAGACAAAATTCCTGCAGTAATAAGAAATGGTACTACACGATCATCAAAAACCGAGAAACCTTCAAATGGGTTAACTTGCATCATAAATATCTGAAAGGTTATAATTAATACCATTAAAAAGTTGTATGCAAAATAGCTTAACATTTTAAATATTAAGTCAGGAATTCGCATTGATAAATATCTGAGATTCACAAATGTTTTAATTTTGCTATAGCTATATGTTTTAATATTAATATTCATAATCATCTATGCTACCTTTTAATACCAAAATTTTATATGTTCCCTTCCTGTTTTTCCGTTCCATTCAATTCCATCAACCAGTAAGGAAACTCTTTCGAGCCTCCTTACCGCAAATGTTCTACCCAATATCAAAAATCAAGCGAACAACAACGTTATACAATATGTGCAAAATATCAAAAAAACTAATTTCAATTGCAGAAAAATAGATATTTTAAAATTCTTTCTTACAATTATTTCGACACCTCTATATTTTACAATCTGGCGATATTTTATTAAAGTTGCAAGCAGAAGGCATAAACTAAAAAGCACACAGAAAATAAAAATCCAAAAGCTAATTGCATAACTGTCGATAAAAACATACCTAATATATATAATTGATAAGACTCCTATACAGGAAAATATATAATTAGGAACGGTGTAACAAAAAATAGTTTTTTCAGTAAAATACTTTTCAAAAGGTGGAACGATTGAAATATTGGTTGCGTCATATGCTTCTCTAGAATCATACATTCGTATTAAGCCTATAATGATTTGATATATTGCAAAAATAACTATTGAGTATATGTACTGTAACTCTTCACTTTCATGAAATTCAGCGACAGACAAATAAATATAATTTTGCAAATGTGAATCAGCCAGTATCCACAAAGACAATATTTGAGTTATAAAAAACCACAAGAGTAAGCTCGTATAACACAACGGTCTTTTGCTTTGATCATATTTTAACACATCATATTTTACGGTAAAAAATATGAGCAGAAAACTAATCAAAAACAACAATATTGTTAAAACGATACCAAACACATCTGTTGTTTTAATAGATTTATAGCATGGCAACATAAAGCTTAAAGTACTAAAAATGTATAAATGAAAACTACCAGTAATAATATTAACAATCATATTAACAACTGTAGTCAAATAAGAAATCAAAAAAAGCAAAAGAGAAAGTAGATATACTTTCTTTTTTTTACACACCACACCACTTTCTTTCATTTTCACTACTCCATTTATTACTCCAATATGTCGATAAGGAAATTGTTACTAAAGAAGCTACCACTGAACATACCATACTTCCTCGCATAATTTTAACACAATATTATATATTAGTCAAACTATTTTATTGCTATTTTATGCGTTTTCTGTCAGATAAATTGTATGTGTCAAGTTTAGTTACTGCTTGTCGGTGTTTTTGTGTTTATGAAGTTTTAATTCTGTCAAATTTAAAAGCACGGTTATAATACTAATCAAAAATATTATTGTCAGCCACAGTGACGCTGTAAATGTTCTAGAGAACAGATTTACAAGTATTTGATTTCCTGTTAGGCTTTGTGAATTTAGTGTTTGTGCATTATCGACAAGCACATTCAGGTAATTTGAAATGTCGAAAATGTTATCATTCGGTATATATTTTGAGGGGATAAAAATGTTGAAATCACAAATATTAAATACAATCAAAAGCACGGCAGGTATTCCTGCAAAAACAAGCACAAGTGCAACATATTTTAGCGGAATATTTTTTAGCGATTTCAGAAAGTAGTTTAATTTGAGATTTTCTTTTATCTTCTCAAAAAATTTTCTACTGACCCTATACCACAACTTCAATGCAATAATGCTAAATCCGATAAATATTGCAAGGTATAAAATATGTTCAAATGACGAGAGCGTTTGGTTTTTATCATTTAGATTAACCGAATAATACTGCGGCAAATCCATTTGCTCAACAATTGCTCCCGTATATACCGAGTTATCGTAAACAATCATATCAACCGTTCTGTCACCATAATTTTCGGATGTTGTATATGGAACATACACCCTCTGTTTGTCATCAGCAGAAAACTTATTTATTAAACTTTCGTTTTCGCATATCACACCGCAAATTGTATATTGATTTCCGTCAATGCAAATCTTTTTACCGACTGCATCTGTTGTAAAAAACAGTTTGAGAGCAAGAGAACTTCCGATTATTGCAACCTTATCTCTGTTATCTATGTTTTTGGACGAAATATTTTCGCCGTTAATTTCGGTCTTATAATCCGAAAACCAGTTTTCATTCACAAGTACCGTAGTTACGGTTTCTTCCTTAACTTTTGTTTCTTTACTCTCGGAACAAAAAGCTATGCCTTTGTCAGTAATCCGTTCAAACAGCTTTTCAAGTTCAGAAACCGTTTTTGGAGCAGTTTCGGAATTTTTATCATAAGTTAATTGAGTAACATCAGGTAATTGCCCTTTTGCATTTTCAATAATTATAATATTCGCAATAAAAACGCTCACAGTCAGCAACAGCAGTAACAGAAACGAAACAATTTTTCTTTTGCTCACACTGTTTCCTCCTCAATATAAACACTTGAACCGTTTTCTATACTCTTGGTTGTTTTATATACAACTTGACTGTCGCCAAAAAGTGAGTCCGATGTCACCTCGCAATACAGCTCGTCACTGTGACATATATCCACCGAAACCTCTTCAACTGTTGCATCACCGTTTTCGGTTTTATTTATAACAAATACTATTCCCGTATTGCCTGCCCCATCCACCGATGAAACAGGCAAAAGATAATGTGTTTTCATATCATTTGAACCTGCGGTATCGTCAATAACACCTGTTTGAACTGAAACCACTTTGACCTTTGGAAGAAGCATATTATTGATTGTTTTTGAAAAATATGTAAGTAATGCAATCACAATAAAAAATACAATTGAAAATTTCAACACTACGCTCTTTAGCTTATCTTTTTTCATAAAAGCCTCTCTCCTATCCCTTATCAGTTCCGACAAACGGCGAATCAATATCCCTGTGTCCGTAAAGATAAATAAGCAATGCAGGAATCATAAATATAACTCCGCAGGCAAATATTATGCCGTAATCCGAACTTCCGACATCAGTAAGCGTTACGGAAAGCGGATACATACCCTCATTATCAAAATAAATCAGCGGTTGTTCAACTACATTCCAATTATCAATAAAGCAGAGCAACGCAAGTGTTATGAGTCCGCCCTTAATCTGCGGAAGAATAATATTAGTAAATATTTTCAAATATGACGCACCGTCAACTCTTGCCGCCTCAATTGCGGAATCAGGAATGTATTTTATACTTTGCCTCAAAAGACAAATTCCGAATGCAGAAAAAGTTCCGGGTAAAATTACCGCAAGAAAATTATTCAGCAAATTCATATTTTCAAGAATCATATAATCAGGAACAAGTGTTACCTGCAACGGCAAAATGAGCAAAATTATGTATATGAAAAACAGCTTGTCCCTGAACGGGAATTTCAATTTTGCAAAAGCAAAAGCCGCCAATGATGATACTGCAACCTGACCGATTACTGTCGGAAAAGTACAAACAACCGAATTCCAGAACTTTAACAAATACTCGGGTTTTCTGAAAAGAGTCTGATAAAACTGCTCCAAAGTTGCCATATTCGGAATCATATTGAGTTCTTTATATTTTCCGTCAGAAAAATTAAGCATTTCACTTACCTGTGAACCTGTCATAAATGAACAAGCAAGCATATAAATGACAGGAAACAAAAACAGCACAGTTACAGCAATCAACAAAATATATTTTAGTATTTTCATAACCGTATCTTTCATAACAAACCTCTCAAGAATAGCTGTGTTTCCTTTCAAAGCAGAAGAAAATAAACAGCACAATAATTATAAACAGCGATAAGACAATTGATGCCGCTGACAATCTTGGATAGTTAAGATTGTAATAATTGTTGTTGATGAAGTTCTGCAAAAAATACACATTGGTGTTTGGATAATCGCCAAACAAAGCAAATACCTCACGGAAAATTTTAAATGAATAAATAAGCTCCATCAGAAAAACAAAAAATGTAGTTGGCGCAATCATAGGTATAGTAATTTTAGTTACAAGCTGATGAGCTTTTGCACCGTCAAGCCTTGCACTTTCGTAGAGAGATTGCGAAACATTGGCAATGCCTGCCGTAAAAAGAATCACACAAAATCCGCAGTACTTCCACACATAAATAAAAACGATCATCACCATAGACCATTCCGAATTAAAAAATTCAACAGTATTAAATCCAAGTGAATTAAGTAATCCGTTGATTGCGCCGTAATCATCAAAAACCAATTGCCACACGCAAATCAGAGATGCAATCGGAACTACAACAGGAATAAGCAATGCACTTCTGAAAAAGGAAGATATTTTATTAAAAGAATTAAGAAACAACGCTATCAAAAACGCAATCACCATTAACAACGGTATCGCCGTAACTGTAAATATGCCCGTGTTTTTAAGTGCAAGCAAAAATGTGTTGTTTTGAAAAAGCTGTATGTAATTTTCTATGCCCACAAAAGTATCGCCGACATACAGGCTTTTGGTAAAACAAATTATGTACGGCACAATATAAAACACCGCTATACCTAAAAAAGACGGTAATATAAACAGGTATGCTGCTATATGTTCTTTTTGTTTTCTTGTTAATTTAGATTTTCTCATAATTTATTCCTACTCAGTCAAATAAATTTCCGTTGCCGCCGAAAGCTGACGAATAAATTTATCTTTTGATATACCTTTATTTATATAGTTGTCAACAATGTCACCGATAACATTGTCATTATAATATGAATGTGACACATCTCGATACAAGGTGCAAGCGTTTACATTATCGGCAATGTCAATGTATGCTTTCATAAAATCGTTGTCAATCCCGATAATTTTATTGTTATCATCAGTTCTTGAGCCGGCAACAAGCTTGGCATTATCGTAAACAGACATATTCACAGGAAAACTCAAACTTCCTGATGCTGTTGCACCAATTTCTTGAATTTCATCACTAAGAGTATATTTTATAAACGCAAGTGCTTGCTCCTTTAGTTGTGTATTATTATTAATTGCATATCCAACCTGTATGTGTGCGGAATTAACATCTTTGTTTTTTGTCAATCCACGAAAGACTACAGGTGTTTCATTTATAGATTGATAATAAGAATAACTTCCTGCCATCAACGGAAATGACCGATTTATATACAATCCGTCAAACAATTCATTTGTATTGTTTTTTTGAGAAATCGTCAACATCTGCATCATTACATCTAAATTATCTTTAAATTCATCGGTATCAAAATACACAGCTTTATTTTCAAAATCAACATAGCTGTTTAAAAATCTGCAAAAGAGTTGCATTGGATAATCAAACCACAAAAAATCCGACAACTCATTAGATACAAATGAATAGCCTTCATCATTTAAAAAATAATTTTCAAATACATCTGAAAAATTACTGTATGTCAAAGAAAAGCCGTTATTTTCTTTGATATCGAAATTTTTCAATCTTTCTTCTGTAGATACCAATACATCAACTCCATAAAACAGCGGTACAATATATAAACCGTTATCATAAACTCCTGCGTTGAGTATGTTAACGTTATAATCATCAAGATTTATTGCATTTGAAGAATTATCATCTTTTAACAAATCATAAATATTCATTAATGAACGGCTTTCAATTAATTTTTCAAAAGGCAATTTTTGACTAAGTGAAATAATATCAGGTCCACTTCCTGCCATAATTTCAGTTGATATCTGCGTTGACATTTCTTGTTCAGAATCAAATTTAACTATCTCAACTTGGAAAGACGGATTATTACTGTTTATGCAATATTTATTGTATTTTTCTATAATCCAAGACAGAGAGTCTTCATCATTTAATGTGTAATAAACAAGATGATTTTGTTCGCTGTTATTTTTTATTGCACAACTTGAAAATGAAGTAGTTATTATAACACTTAAAAGTATAGCTAGTATGACTTTAATAGATTCATGCGGTTTAAATAAAAAGCGTGTGAACATAATTATATTTTATCCTTATCCGTGTATACTTCCATCAGGCCAATCATAGTACTGACCATTTGACATTTTTGAGTTTTTAGCTGATGAGTAAGCTTTGCTTAAATGCTTTGAATAACTTGAACATTTACCTGAAACTGATGCAACATAATATGTACCATTTTTAAGGCAACGACCAATGGTAATGCGCGAACATCCTCCATTTATTTCTTTTCATACTACCCTCTTATATCTCTCATACACAAGAAAATTTCTGTAAGTTTTCTATTACATATAATAAAATTTTAACATAATCTATTCCTTCAAATAAATCTCAGTTGCTGCTGTAAGTTGACGAATAAACTTTTCATTTGAAATATCCCCGTTTAAATATTTATCAACTATATCACTGATTACCGAAGAATTAAAATAAGTATCCGATAAATAATTAAACCCATATAAATTACATTTTGTTATGTTGTTTATAATATATTTATAATCTCTTATCGCCGCACTTTGAGCAGTTTCAACAATAGCTTTTTCTTTATCACTAACAATTAAATCTCCAAAATCTATTGCTTCATCTATTGAATCAATGCATTTTTCCATAGCATCGCTGTTTACAGGCAAATACATACATTCTTCACTCATATTTTTTTGCACATCACAGGACAAACAGTACTTAATGAAAGGCAGTAATTTTTCTTTATTTTTACAATTATCATTAACGGCAATACCAACATCTATAGAGGCAGAAATTGAATCATCATCCATATTGTAATTATTTACAAACACAGGAGTTGATCCTAAATATTTTAAACACGAATATGTCTTTACTATAATACTAAAAGCAGGCATTTCCTTATATAAAATAGAAGCACCATTATTTATATTTTCATATAAAAAATAATAAACATTTTCGTCGGTAGTGTCATTCTTAATCAAGCTATAGATAGAATCCAAATCTTCCGAAAACTTATCGCTGTTAAATTCTGTATTTCCGCTGTTAAAATCTATATATTGATCTAAAAACGAATAAAAAAAGGCAATATTATCATCGGCACTTCCAAAAAGAGAATATTCTTTTTTATTTTTTGAAAGTTTCTCAGATAATGCTTTAAAAGAAAATTCAGATGATGTTAAATTGTACTTATTAAGTGTTTCCTCTGTAGTTATAAAAACATCAGGTGAATAGAACAAAGGTATAAAATATCTTTTACCGTCAATCACTCCTGCATCCATAATTTTTGAATTGCAGTTATCTATTCCTATATCATAACTAAATTCACTTATAAGCTCGTTTACATCTGCAATAGTTTTGCTATCTGTTAATTTCTCAAATGGAAGCTTTTGACTCAGAGAAAAAATATCAGGTCCTTCACCTGCCATAATTTCTGTTGACATTTTTAATTTCATTTCTTCCTGAGATTCAAATTCCACGATTTCAATTTGATAGGACTCATCGTAATGCTTTGTACAATATTTATTGTACCTTTTAATAATATCGCAAATAGCATCCTCATAGTATGCACAATATGTAAGCTTTGAGGAATTGCTTGAAGCTGTGCTTTCACCACATCCGCTGAAAGCAAACACAGTAATAATAAATTGTAATGTTAAAATTATCGCAATTTTATTTTTCATAATGATTCACCTTGTGATTATATATCTTAACATAATTCTAAATTATTAATCTGTAGTCTATCTGAATTTTTATTATTTAAATCAACAATAACGCTCTACTTGTTAATTCATACGGATAAGTAGCGAAATTAATATGCACTGAGTTAAATTCACTTCATTAATAATTGAAAGTAACATATAAACCCTTTGCAGGGTCGGGAACTACTACAGTATCACCCTTAACTTTAGTTACAACTACATAATGCAATAAGGAATCGTCAATCACTACATGTGCAATAACAGGTATAGGTAATTTAAAGGTTAATGATTCCTTATCAGCTTCATTCTGTTAAATAAATCTCCGTTGCCGCTGTGAGCTGACGTATAAACTTTTCCTTTGAAATATCCCCGTTTAAGTAATCGTTCACAATATCTCCGATAACCGAGGAGTTGTAATAAGTATTTTCAAATTCCAGATAATCATATAAAGTACAACTGCTTATACTGTTAATCATATCTAAATATTCATTAAAAAACTTAGTTTTTATTTCATCTGAATATTCTTCCTCAGATTCCTCATACTCTCCATCATCATTAATATCATATACACATTTTGACGTATGGTCAATTACATATTCAAAAGCAGCTTTATTTACAGGCAGTGCCCTTACCACTATTGATGGTGATGAGCTGCTTTCACTCCATAATTTTTGAATATCATAACTTAAAACATATTGAATAAAAGCCAATGCTTTTTCTTTGTTATTTGAATTATTATTCAATGCAATACCACATTGAACAAATGCTGATACTGCATTCGCCTTTTTATTGTAGTTTGGAATAATAACCGGCGTGCTGTTATTATTATAAATATAAAAATAAGAATTTAGCGTACTCATCATAGAACCGTCGAAAGATAATTGTGAAGTACGAAACAAATAATTACCTATTATATCCCATGTAGTTCCTTCTTTTCTTGAATTATCATTCCTAATCATTTTTCCAATATAATCTAAGCTCTCGGTAAATTCATCGCTTGAAAATTCTGTAGTTTTATTATAAAAATCCACATATTCATTAACATAGGAAAGGAAGAACTTATATGTTTCATCTTTATTTCCAAAAAGCGCATAATTATGGTCTTTGTCAGATAACCGTATCTCTAACTCTTTAAATGAAAAGTTAGTATTTTCCAGATTATATTTATCTAATATTTCCTGAGTTGTTATAAGTATATTGGGGCAATAAGCTATAGGTATAATATATCGCTTTCCATTGTAAATTCCGCAATCCATTATTGTTGAATTATAGTCATCAAAATCTATATCGGATTTGTATAATTCCGCAAGCTCATCTATATCCGCAAATGAACCGTTATCAATCAGCTTTTCAAAAGGTAATTTTTGATTCAATGAAATTATGTCGGGTCCTTTCCCCGCCATTATCTCCGTTGATATTTTTGTAAGCATAGTATCTTCCGAATCAAATTCCACAATTTCAATTTGATATGACTCATCAAGGTTTTTAAGACAATAATTATTATATTTTTGTATCAATTCTACACAAAGCGAATCTTCATTGTTTATGGTATAATATTTTAATTTTTGACCGTCTTCATTATTCTTTGAACAGGATGCAAAACATAATAATATTGCCAGCAATAAAAATATTGATGTCAATTTAATATACAACTGATATTTCACCTCAAACTTAATCAAGAAAAAACAGTTAATTCATACGGATAAGTAGCGAAATTAATATGCACTGAGTTAAATTCACTTCATTAATAATTGAAAGTAACATATGAACCATCTTTTAAGCAACAACCAACTGTAATTGTACAACCACCATTTATTTTTTCATAGTTTCTTCTGATGATTCAACAATATTAAGTTCATTTAAACATTCATTAATATTTATTTTTCATGATTTCACCTCCTCTGCTAGTTATTCTTAGTTAAGTCCAAATAAATTAAGTAATCCGTTGATTGCACCGTAATCATCAAAAACTAATTGCCACACGCAAATCAGAGATGCAATCGGAACTACAACAGGAATAAGCAATGCACTTCGGAAAAAAGAAGATATTTTATTAAAAAAATTAAGATGCAAAAGAAATTCAAACTTTGTGATCATAAAAATTTCAAATTCGTGTTATAGAAAACCTAAATATATAAACAATATTTTAGTTTCATCAAAAAACACCCCCGGAATGCACGGAATAGGTACAAGAAGCATTAAGAGAGTAGTTGAAAAATACAATGGAAATTTAGAAATGAAATTTGATAATGATACAAAAACCTTTACCTCCGTAATCGGAATAAATTCTAATTTACCCTCTAACAACCAGTCATAGCATTTTTATTTTAAACAACAAACTGCTCTTACCACCTTTTTCTAAGTTCACAGAGATTTTAGGCATAAAAAAGACTAGAAAAAAATAACGCCCACATTTTCTGTGAGCGTTACTGTTGCGATATTGATTTCAGATACAAAATGCGGCATAGAGAGGAACGATTTTTTTGTTATCCTCAAAACCAAAGTTTTTGGCAGAGAGCTTGATTGCATAAGCAGGCTTGTAGGTGTCCATATAGACCTTCAAGCTCTTTGCTCTGGTGTTGTCGGCAGATTTGACCTCAATAGGAATAAGCTGACCGTCACGCTGAATGATAAAATCAATTTCAGCTCCACGCTTGGACTCCCAATAATAGGTGTGGTAGCCGTTAATGGTAAGCTGCACATTGACATAGTTTTCCGCCATACCGCCCTTGAAGTCGTTAATTTCCTCGACCATATAGAGAATGTCATTGGCGGCTAAATCTTTCTTGGCACAAAGCAATCCTAAGTCGGACACATAAATCTTGAACGCATCAATATCACGGTAGTTTTCAAGCGACTTTTTGATTTGCTCCACCTTGTAGACCTGTGACACGATACCGGACAGGCAAAGCCATTCAATCGCATTTTCAAATTCGGAAGCCCGTCCGCCTTTCTTAATCAGCTTATATTGGAAACGGGTATTCTTCTTTGAGAGCTGAACGGTAATGTTATCGTAGGCAAGTCTGGTTTTCTTGATTTCATTCAAGTTGTTATACTTGCTCATATCATTGAGATAGCTTGCAAGTATCGTGTCCTGCGTATGGCGGACAAGGATATAATCCTTTGTTTCGGCAAACTGCATCACGCACTCCGGCATACCGCCGACCACAAGATACTGACGGTAAAGCTGCATTGCGGCATCGTGCAAAGCAGACGGCAACGGCGTATCGGTTTGAAAGCATTTTTTAATCTGCTCTACCAAATCGTCCTCACCGAGAGCCAACATAAATTCCTCCATATCCATAGGATAAAGCGTTTTCATATCGACCTTTCCTACGGGAAAAGAGAATTTTGCTCTGTTGACCGCAACACCGAGCAAGCTGCCTGCGACGATGATGTGATAATCCAGAGCGTTCTCGCAAAAGTATTTGAGCGAAGTCAACGCCCTTTCGCAGAGCTGCACCTCGTCAAAGACTATCAGAGTTTTTTCCGTTACGATGGTCTGACCTGCAATATGAGATAAAATAGGTATGAGATAATCGGGGCTGATGTTTTCCTCAAAGGTTTCGTTCAGCTTTGGATTGGTTTCAAAGTTGAAGTATGCCACATTTTCGTAATGGGTGCGCCCGAACTCCAGAATGGAATAGGTCTTTCCGACCTGTCTTGCGCCCTGTAAAATAAGGGGCTTGCGGTGTTCGCTTTCTTTCCACGCTTCCAAGAAGCCCATAATCTTTCTATACATAAGCAGTCCTCCTTAAAGGTACTGACTATAGTATAGCAGATATTCGTGTAAAAATCAATGAGATTTTCTTGAATTTCCGCGCTAATCAACACGATTATTTTTGCTAACCCCTCACGATACGACATGAACACCGCAATTTCTGCATTTTATACCTCTCCAAACTTAGTCGTCATCAGCTTGTAAAGCTCGGTATTGCAGGGGAACTTGTTGATAAACGGCACAAGAGAACTGCCGGCCTTGAGAAGCCCCTGTCCTGCGCCGACATTCGTGATATAGCTGATCTGAAGGTCGGAGATATTAAGGAGCTTGGTTGAGCATGAAGCTTGCGAAGTCCACCGTTTTTGTCACCCATTCTTGCAACACGAAAAATGAGTTTACAAGAATTTTAGGCATAAAAAAAGAGCCCAATGGCTCAGATGTTAAAAATATTAAATAAGTAATTGTTATTGATTATTTCTAATTCTGCGATATTTCCTTACTTTTAAGATTTACAAGAAGGTATCGTTTTATTCACTCCATGCTGTGGAGGGAAGTCGATCACTTGCTCTTTTAATGAAACCTTTTTTGAGATTTTGTCAATAAACGGAATTTTTACATGAAGTCCTGTTGACCATGTTACATGGTATGTTCCGAGTCTTTCAATTACATATGCGTGTGCCTGCGGTACTACCTTGACATTGCTTACGATTACTATAAGCAGGATTAAAAGGATAATTCCTAAAATAATAAGTCCTAACATTATTTACCTCTCATTCTGTTACGGGTTCTACTATGAGCTTTACGCCCTCGATTGCAAGAACCTTAACTTTTGTTCCTTTTAAAAGCGGTGCTTTGTCGGACTTTACTGTCCAAGTTTCCGCACCGACCTTTGCCTGTGCTGTTTTGTCAATATCGGTTAAATCTGTGAGCATAAACCCGACTTGACCAATGTGGCGGTCTGCGTTTGTTCCCGTTGTTTTGTTACGCCTTTTAAAGCGTTTCACAAGCGGTCGTGTCACAATCAGCGAAACCAGTGACACAACAAGGAACACCGCCGACTGGATTGTTATGTCGCTCGTGAATATAGTTGTTATTGCGGCACAAACCGAGCCGAGAACGAACCATATCGAAACAAGCTGTGTTGTAAAGCCTTCGCAAAGCAACATAAATATTGCAAAGACTACCCAAACTATCGGCATATACTGCTCCATAGGGCTGTCACCCCCCTTTTCGCATAATTTTAACACAATATTATACATTAGTCAAACTATTTTATGTATTATCTGTTAGATAAATTCATTTGGCTAATCGCCAAAAATGTACAATAAAAATTACCTCCTATGATAATAAAGGAATTACCATAGGAGGTATTTGTTAATAATCTTACACTCCGCATACTCATAGTCTATTTGATTAAATACGAGCTTGCCGTCAGCCTGACGATATTCACCTTTGAGATTGCCATTAAAATCATAGTAAAAGCAATAGCAGGCGACATAAAACTGTCGCCTGCCACTGCAAGAAAAGCTACTATAGACCTAAAGAAAGCAGTACTGTTCGAAACTACCCCCAACGCTACCGCAAAAAAGGTGGCAAGAGCAGCTTGCTATTTAAGTTAGATAACTATTAACTCTGCTAAAAACTCTTTTGCCGATATTTTGTTCATCTTAGTTGCAAAAATGTTATTGAAAAAACAAGTGTAACATATTAATTACAAAAGACAACAATAAGATTGCAAAGATAATAATCCTTAATACAGAGTAGTCTTTTTTAATTACAAAAACATATACTATATATATTATTAAGCCAAATAAAAATAAAATTTCTAAAAATATTGACATAGGCTTCAATGTGTAACACTCCATTTCAAGTTGTATATTCGTATTGACTTGGCTGTGAATCTTATTCTTACTTTTAACCACCATGTATTAATAATATAGAAATACGCAGTCTTTTTAACTTTCTGATAATTAAATGACATTTTAAAAATTATACTTTTATTTTTTTTGTAATTAGAAATCAATGTTGATGCAATAGCTGAAGCCAATGAAGCTATTCCTGCAGCAACACCTAAAGCCTTAGAAACTACGGGTTCAGGAATGAAACATGCAACAAGTCCAACTATTCCATAAGCTATACTACGATAATTAAAATAATTGGAAATGTCACTCCATGGTAATTTGACTTTTAAAACATAGCTGTTATTGGTTCGCTTTACATTTACAGTTATCCTAAATCCATCATAGTCAGCGTAATTAATAGAATCATTTTCACAATAAGCGAACATATTGGTGCTTAAAGGAGAACCTGACATTGTATCACAATAAGCGTCCGCATTCAAAAATCTGCCTGCGAATGGGTCGTAATAACGAGACTGGAGATAGTACAAGCCTGTTTCAGTATCATAAACATAGCCACGATAACGAATTGGGTTTATTTCTCGAATTGTCGGCTCGCCATTGGTATCTTTTATGTTGCCCCAAGCGTCATAAACATAGCTTGCGACTTCTGTGCCTGCGAGGTCAATAATTCTGATTACATCACCCTGCAAGTTCTTCACATAAAAGTACATTGTACCGTTGTATGAGAATGAGGTTGCACTTCCGTCACTGTCATAGTAGAACAACAGAGTGTCATTACCCTTTACAAGAGCAATTAAATTTTTGTTGCTGTCGTAGTAATAGTTGGTCTTAACTCCGTCAACGGTTTTCTGTGTTCTCATACCGTTTGAATCATAACTCATCTGAATGGCTTTATCGGAAGTGTTTATATTCTTAAGGATTCTTCCGTTCTCCCATTCAAAGCTCATTCCGTCACGGTATGAAAGCGGATTGCCGTTTGCATCGTATGAAATATTACTGCCGTTAACCTTTGTCAGCTTATCCTTCCAGCTTGTATCGGTGTACTCATAAGTATTGCCGTTCTGCGTTCCTGTCGGATAACCGTAGGTGGGATCAAGAACCTGTTCATATTTATTTTGCAGATTTCCTGCTCTGTCATAGGAATAGTTAATGTAAAATTTATTTACATAGTCGTATTCTTCTTTAAGCTCGTTAAGGCTGTCATAAACATACTTGTTTGTAAGCTTACCGTTTTGCTTAATCTCGGTAATATTACCGTTTGCATCATAAGAATAATCGTAGGATAAAACGCTGTCACTGCCGTATGACTGACTGTACTTGCTGACAAGGTTAGTTGTTGAATTTTCAGCCTTGCCGTTTGCATACTCATAGTCTGTATTAAATACAAGAGTACCGTCACTGCGTACAGTTCTGACCTGTGTAGTTCTGCCGAAATCATCGGTTGATGTTTCGTTAGTTACACCGTCATTGCTTACAAACGACTTTCCGTCTTTATCAGTACCTGTAGTGATAGTTTTAGTCTGACCGTTTACGGATGTTTTTTCAACTGTATTTCCGTCAGCGTTTGTAATAATATAGTGAGTAAGACTGCCGTCAGATGATGTGCGGTATTCTCTTTCAAGCGAACCGTCAAATGTGTAATAGTAATATGAGGTTTCACCGCTTGAATAATCAACTGCTTTTGTAACAAGACCTTGCTTGTTGTAAATCATCTCGGCAATTTTGCCTGTTTCGCCTGTTATTAAAGTAATATTACCGTAATCATCGTAGGTGTATTCAAAATAATCACCGTTTGCGTAGGTTGTTTTTGCGAGATTGCCGTTACTGTCATAGGTATTGCTTGTAATTGCAACATTGCCTATTTTTGTTGAAAGAAGGTTATAGAATACATCATAATTAAATGAATAACTAAAACCGTTATGAGTGATTTTCGATACATAGCCTGAGCCTGTATAGGAATAATCATTTCCGGAAGTACCGTTCTTTATTGACAATACATTTCCGTTCGTATCATAGGTGTAATTAGTTACATTACCGTTTCCGTCTGTGACAGCAGTTTTGTTGCCGTTTGCATCATAAGCATACTTTGTTGTACTTCCCTGCTCATTTGTTTCAGAAGTTACATAGTTGCCTGTGTTGTCATATTCAGAGCTTGTCTGCATATACGGCTTTGACTTATCAATACTTTCAGATAAGACTTCTTCGTCAACAGCCTCTTTTTCAGAAGTTTCATTCTTAGAATCTTCGGAGCTTTGAATTAACGGTGAAATGTTTACTTCCGCATTATCAACCGTCATTTCATTCTCATTATAACCGTAAACAAACGCAAATGCAATATAATTTACAACTTCATTTGTTTTTTCAGGAGTTACAGAAAGTGATACCTGCTGGTAACCGTCTGTGTTAGCACTAAAGTTCTGATAATGGAATTCAGGTGTACTGCTGTTATTGTAGTAAATATTGAGTGCAATGCCAAATGTTCTGTTTTCATTTGAAAGCGGAACTGAATTTGACTTTGCTGTACCGTTAATTTTAAACGATACTCCCGCTCTGCCTACTTTGATATTCTGATAGATATATTTGTTGCCTAAAGAGTTATCGTAAGATGAAGTATCCGAATCGTCATCAGCCGAATTATCAGTATCACTTGGATTTGTGACTTCTTCCGTTGTTTCACTTTCTTCAACCTCATAGATTTTCTTTACAGTTCTTGTTACATATCCCTGTTCGGTTTTAACCGCATTGCCGTAATCATCATATGTGGTGATGCTGTCATTAGGTTCGGTTTCTGTAACTGTTTTGGTGTATGTTGACGGCTGTGTTTCATCTGTCGAGTCATCGCTTGATGAATCGGCATTTTCATCATCAAATGCACCTGCTGTACCGCCTATTGTTACAGTACCGTTATTGGCTGAAATACTTTTGTTTTCTTCTGTGAGCCAGTTGTCATTTGAGCTGAAATCGCTGTTTTGAAGAGCGTTGAAGTTGTTGGCACAATTGCCCTCTTCAAACTGGATGCAGTCAAACCATGCTGTACCGGATGCATATCTAATCAAGCCATACACACGGATTGACGCTGTTGTGCTCGGCACATTTGCGGTTACGCTGATTCTCTGCCAATCAAGTGTGCCTGTAAGTCCGATACTGTTGATTTCTTTTACAGTCTTGCCTGATGAATCAAGACACTTAACTTTGAGGATTGCTCCGACTGAGCCGCCACTGTAAATCTGCTTTACATTCTTTGTTTTTACATATGCGGAGAAAGTTACATCCTTGCCGTTAAAGGTTGTTTCTTTGAACTGATGAGCAAAGCCTGTAAAGAATGCGGAGTTATTCTCACTTGTCGGATTTTCAACCTTGAGTGAAGTTGTTCCGAGGTACTGATAGTAACCGTCCTCTTCTGTTGCAGGTGAATTATCGACTGTTACTTTACCGCCTTTACTTGCGGTACTGCCCTTTGTGCCGTTTGACACGAAGTAATATTTGCCTCCGCCAACTTCTGTCTGCTGTGAGGACTCTGTAATGTAGTTTTTAGTGTATGCGTTTGCACTGTTGTTAATTACAAGTCCTGTGTTTTCGGACGAAGTCGCATAGCCGTTTGAATTGAGGACAGAAACAGTTGAACCGCTGTTATCAAAAATATGGGTTTCGCTGTGTCCCTGCTTATCTGTAAACACGGTTGTATTGTCGGCTTTGTAGCTTATGTTAAGGTGATTGCCCTCTGTACCGTCAGTACCGTATTCGGTAATATTAGTTACCTTGCCGTTTGTGTAGGCAAACTTATGTGTCGGCAGGGATTTCATATAGCTGTCAGACACACCCGAAATTGAAATCAGGTTATAATTATCGTCATATTCAAATCGTGAAGTGTGACCGTCGTTGAATGAAATTGACGAAACCTTATCCTTTGCGGTTGTATAAGCAATATCAATTTTTGTGCCGTCGGGCTTTGTAATTCTTGATACAACCTTTTTGCCGTTGGTACTGCTATTGTATTTTAACTGAACTTCTCTGCCCGAACCGTCTGTGATTTTGGTTAAGTCACCGTCGGTATAGGTATATGTAATAGTATTCTTGTGTTTGTCTTTTTCAAAGAGAAGTTTACCACCGTTTGCGGTTGAATCGTAAGTTTGTGTTGTTGAACCGTTATCAATGAAGATGTTATTTTCGTCTTTGGTAAGCGTAATGCCTAAGCCGTCCTCATCTTCCCATTTTGCGGTTTCACCCTCTGCAAGTTTAAGGTAATGGTCTGTACCGTCAGCATCGGTATAGATATAGTTGTAGCCTGCTTTAGTAAGGTTTTTGTCAGTCACTTCTCTTACATACTGATTAAATGAGAACTGCCAGCCGTAACCGCTTGCAGAACCGTTCTCAAAGGCTGTGTCCTTGTTAATGCTGTTGTATGTTGCAGTAATGCTCAATGGCATTCTTGAACCTGTTCCCTCATACAAAGTTTGGTTAATTACAAGGTTGCCGAGGTAATCCGATACAGCCGCCTGTGCGTTAGTGCCGACATTGATTGTGTGGTATGAAAGATTGCTCTCTGTTCCGGTGAAATCTTTGTAGATAAGCGTTAAGGCAGGTGTTACAGATGAAGGAGAACCTTCATAAATATTAATCTGTTTTGAACCTATCGAATCAAACGCTTCAAGCACAAATCCGTTTGCCGATGTATCAGAATTTGAGTACCATTCTTTATACTGTTTAGTAAGGTCAAATGTGATATATCGGTTATCCTCATATGTTAATGAGTCATAGTCAAGAACCTTTTCATCGTAAGTACAGTTTGTTGAATTATATGTATTCAACTTGTGTGCGTTAATTATTACCGGTGAATCATCTTTGCTATCAAATAAAGCATCATGATTTGACACTTCAAACTTATACTTTGCACTAATGATTTCTTCACCGTTACCAAGAGCATACAGCTTAATTGCTCTTCCAATCATCATATTGTCTTTTGAAAGATAGTATGGACCGTGATTGATTATTCTTCCGCTTGAGCTTGCCTCGCCATAGTAAAGCTGTGAACCCGTTTTGGTTGTTATCTCAGGATCAATCGTAACAGGAAATGCTCTGCCGATTGTATGAATGAAAGCGTAGTCGGCGGTCAGCTTGACCTGAAGATTTGAGCCTTTTTGCTTTATAATCTCAATCTTCATCTGAGTGCTTGTACTGCCGTTTGCATCGTACATATACGGTGCTGAAATTGTATATATTTCCTTTCCGTCCTTGCCTGAAAGCGTAATCGTTTTATCATCTTTCTGCTTTGCGGTAAGGTTCGAAATTTTGTAATTCAATGTAAACTCATTCTGAGCCTTTGCACTTTTGAGAATTATGTTTTCTTTAATGCCGGTTGTAGTAACAAAATACTGCAAGTCAACATCGCTGAAAACATCCTTATACAAAGTTTCTGTTGTTATATTTTTAAGCGTAGTAAATTTATCATTACCGCTTGTTTTTTCGTTATTTTTCTTTACATCAGCTTTGCTCTTGCCTGCATTATCGTAACCCCAGCTAATTTTATAGCCGTCCGACTGCAGTGAAATCATATTTTTTGACTTAGCTTTATTTGAAAGATTGACCGAAATATCACTGCTTTTGTTTGTATATGAAGAATCACCTGCCTCATCAGGAGATGCAGTCTTATCTTCAGATAAAGTGTTGTTATATTCAACCCATTTGCCCTTGCTGTCCTTGTAGTGGACAGGTTCGTTGTACTGAGCAATCATCTTTGTTCCGTCTTCAAGCAAAAATTCTTTTGAATTTTCCGTTCTTTCGTCCGTAAGCTCTTTGACGATTTTGCTCTCTTCGGGATTTTCTCCGACAACATTGTCGAATGATGAATATTGAGTTTCCGCCTTTGGCAGTGTAGCCGCCACGACATCAACAGGCAACGACAAACCAACCGTTGCACACAATGTTATTGAAACTGCCGATAACATTTTCTTTATTTTTCCGTTCATACTCTAGCCTCCTGTTTTTTGATTTGTTGATAAGTTTAATAAAAGTTTCCACTGTGGTTGCTTTTTTAGCTTTAAACTATCCTCCTTTCATTTATAAATTATTTGGTAATTGTTCACTGTTTTCAAGCACTACTTCACTACATTTTGTATGTTATTGTTATTATATATCACATTGTGCAAAGTTGTAAATATATTTTTATGAGTTATTTTATTTTTGTAAATTCCGACAATAAGAAATGCTTGTATTTGTATATATTACCTGTTCCAACTCCTATTCCGCCTAATTTTAGGAAAAAAATAAGAGCCCAATGGCTCAGATGTTAAAATATTAAATAAGTGATTATTTCAATTTTCTAATGAATCTGTGAGCATAAACCCGACTTGACCAATGTGGCGGTCTGCGTTTGTTCCCGTTGTTTTGTTACGCCTTTTAAAGCGTTTTACAAGCGGTCGTGTCACAATAAGCGAAACAAGTGACACGACAAGGAACACTGCTGACTGGATTGTTATGTCGCTTGTGAATATAGTTGTTATGGCGGCACAAACCGAGCCGAGAACGAACCATATTGACACAAGCTGTGTTGTAAAGCCTTCGCAAAGCAACATAAATATTGCAAAGCCTATCCACACTATCGGCATATATTGCTCCATAGAGCTGTCCCCCTCCTTTTCGCATAATTTTAACACAATATTATATATTGCTATTTTATGCGTTAACTGATTATTTTGTATCTGTATTCCGCTTTATCCTTACAATTTCATGTAAAAAGGGCATAAAAATACCGACAAGTATTAGCATAGAACACCATTACTTGTCGGTAATAATTTTAATATCACATTCCTTGTTCAAAAATATAGAGGTACAAATCTTCAAGGGTTGGGTTTGCAATTGTTATTTTATGATTTTCAGGGGGATTATCTGTTACTAATCTTACTACGATTTTATCATCATTATGACAGAGATTTGAAACTCGGTAATTATCCTGAAAATATTTTAATTCTTCTTTTTCGATTTCCATCTCAACTACCTTATTTGCAATTTCATTTACAAGATTTTGGCAGGTATCGTGTGACACAAGTTTTCCCTGCTTTAAAAGTATAATCTCTTTAGCAATGAACTCGATATCGGACACAACATGAGTAGAAATGAGCACGATTTTATCTTCTGCAATTTCACTTATAAAATTGCGGATACGAATTCTCTCTTTTGGGTCAAGGCCCGCAGTCGGTTCATCAAGAATCAAAATTTTCGGGTCATTCAAAAGTGCCTGAGCAATCAAGGCTCTTTGTTTCATACCTCCCGAAAATCCGCCGAGTTTTTTATGTGCCGCATTAGTGAGATTTACCGTATCAAGAAGTGAGGTTATTTTTTCCTTAGCCTCCTTCTTTTTTAATCCCTTTAATGCCGCCATATACCACAAAAATCGGTTAAGAGTAAAATCATCATACAAACCTTGTTGCTGTGGCATATAACCGAGAACGCTCCGATAATTTTTACCTAATTTTTTAATATTTTCTCCGTCATACAACACTTCACCTTTATCTGAATTCAGATTATCGGTAATGATATTCATAAGTGTTGATTTACCTGCACCGTTAGGACCAAGAAGTCCATACACACCCGGAGTAAGCGTAACGGTAAAATCATCAAGTGCTTTTACCGCTCCTTTTTTATAGACTTTTGTAATACCTTTAACCTCAAGCTTTGGCATTTATTCGCCTCCATATTCTTGTTTCGGTAAATTTTAATTTAGAAATTTCAAGTGTGACAATTGCAATTAAGATACTCAGCAAGCAAGTCATAACGATAGCTATAATATGGGAATTTACAACCCAATAACCTATTCTTACATTTTCAATCGAATACAAAGCAAGCAATGGTAATATAACTAAAACAGTTGAAACCACCATTGTAAACATACTGCTACGGGTAAAAATTGAAACTGCTGTAATAACAAATGTTACTGCTGTTGCAAGCAAAAAGTAACAAATGAGATTGACAACTACCGCATTTATCACACTAAAAGATGTTTCTTGAACATTTTCAAAAATACATACTAAGGGTGTATTCAAACTGTTCGCACCGTATGTATTTATAAATCTTACAAAATACGGCACATACAGAGCTGTAAATGCTATTAACAAATATATACACTCCACTACTATTTTTCCAAAAAACAGTTTTGTTTTACCGTTTTCAGTAGTACGAATAAGGTTGATCATACCATTTTTATACTCGGGTGAAAATACATAAGGAACACCTATCACAAGAACAAGGCAAAGCAAAGCAAAATCGTTCCATTCCCTTGTTTTACTTGAAACAAAACTTTTATAGATGTTTTCATCAATAAATTTTGCATCTATGCCCTTTTTATCTAGTTCAAGGAGTCGATTGTATTGTTCGATTACTCTTTCAAATGCAATCCCTTTGCTGTTTAAAATATTTTCAATCGACTTGGACATAGCCTGTTTTGCATTTTCGGAAAGCTCACTATTTTCAGCAATTTCGCCCATGCGTTGTTGCAAGTTGTTAAAATAATTTTGCTGTTTCAAAATATAGTTTTCCTTTTCCGAAGTTATGTCACCCTCAAGATATTCCATATACGCTTTGTAGTCAGCATCCGAATTTTCTGAATAAGGGTAACGAACCGTTCCGAACGATGAAATAATTGCAAAAAGCACAAACAAAACAATCATAACAGCCATTTTATTTTGAATAGTAAATTTAAAAACTTCGCCTTTAAAAACGCCGGTACTGCCGTTTAATGTAAAAAATCTTGATTTAAACTTTTCAAGCAGTCTTGAAAAAATGCCGGCAGTCTTCTGTTGATTGCGTTTGCAAAATAATATGCAGGAAAACACCGTACACAAAAGAAATACTGTACCAAAAACGGCAAATGCAATCGGAATCGAAGTTACTGCATTTGAAAAAATATTAAGATTCAGATAACTTCCAAAAAATTCCCCGCCGTCAAGAATATAGAAAATATTAATGTACTTTAAAAGGTTCAAAAAAGAGTTCTGTCCAATCAAGGTATAGAGCAAATACTCTGCACCAATTATTACGAGCCCTGTAAGATACATCGTTGCAGAACTTGAAAAGATAATAAATACAAGAGCCAAAAACGATGAAATAACAAAAGTCCCCATTATTTTTGCAAATGCAAACAAAATCAAAAATTGACCTGCTGTAACTGTAAGGGTACAGTTGCGAAACTCGGAAATTGATTGAATATTTACGCTTAAATCGGTACTGCCATACAGGAAAGTGTTTATGATAAAATTGCAAAAAATGAATAATATCGACACAACAGCTGACAGTACAAAAAGCAACATGAATTTTGAAATTATAGTTTTGAATCTGCCGAATTTTGTACATCGTACCAACGAATACAGTCCTTTTTCACGCTCATATTGAAAAAGATAAACGCAAAGCAAAAACACAATGGCGATTATAAAAATATCGGTTAAGCTGTATTCTGTTGTTGCAACAAAAGCATCAGAATTTACAAGGCTTAGCTCAGTGTTTTTTAACCCTGAATAATCGTTGGATGTTTTGTAAAGATTTTTATATGAAAAAGAATTTTTATCGTCAAAAATTGAAGAGGACGACTGCGCCTTTGCCCTGTCATACATTTTGTCAATAAAATCCGGATAGGAATTTATATACTCAATCTGCTGCGAAATATCATAGAGAAAACTGTTTTTCCAAAAGTTATCTCCGCCTTTTTCACTCATTTCAACAGCCTTTTGATACGCATCCGGATTACTCTTTCGATACTCATCAAGTTCATATGTGTAATTTTCAATAAGTTCCTCGTTATCAGTCTGTGCAAGATTTTCAAGTCTGCTAAAAATTTCATATGCAAGCAGTTCATTGTCAATCTGCTTTTCAGCGTCATTCAAAGACATTGAAGAATAACTATTGAGCATTTTAGCATACTCATTGGAATAAGTGATTCTAATGCTGTTTTCTTCGGTATTTTGCGATGAATATAATAAAAAGCCGTTGATTGCAAGGCAGAGCAATAAAAAAACAAAAAATATTTTTTTATTAAGTATCTTTTTCAGTTCATAAATAAAGAGTTTCATAAATTCATCTGTTACTCAAAAGTATAAATTTCATCGGCATTTTCTGTGTTATTTTTATCAATATAATAAAGTGTTTTTTCTTCTTCGTTGTAATCAATAAAACAACTGCTGTCAAAACCTATTTCGGCAGTAAATTCAAACGGCATTTTCTTTAAAGTTGCCTTATAACTTTTATCACAGAAAATCAACTTATCAGCCTCATTATCATCGTTAGCAGCTGAAATTATCAGATTTTCACCGTCATTTGTAAAAGGAGTGTAGTATTGATAACCCGCAATCAAATCAGAACAATCAAGAATTTTCTTTTGATTTTCTCCGTTAAAATCGCACTCATACACCTTACTTCCGTTTGCGAAAATCAGCTTATCATTGAAAATCGTAAACATTGAATTTATATTTACTTCCAACTTTTCGCTGAGATTTTCCCATTTATCGGTCTGTAAATCATAGTTTATCAAGTAGCTGTTTTCCTTGGTACCGTCAAGCTTTGTTATCCATAAAAAAAGATGATTGCCGTAGAATCTGGTGTCACATACACTCATACCATTAAGTATATCGTATTTATAGTACGGCAGTAACTCATCTGTGTTTCCTTTACCATCGGCAGAAACCTTGTAAAGTGCCATATTACTGCCTTCTGCCGCTCCTTCGTTATCTTTTTTACTTCCGTCAAAATAAATATATCCTCTGTGAATTTTAAAGTCCCAAATTGTATAATCCCTTGTCGAATATAAAACCTCACGATTTGTTCCGTCAGTTGAAATTTTGCAAATTTCATTTAATTCATAAGTTACACCGTCTTTGTCGGTTTTATCCTCGACCGATTGAAAATAAATGCAGTCATTGTAGTAAACAAGACTTCTGAAATATGTATTTAAAAATGCTGTACACTCTTTCTTTTTCTCAAACGAGGTTTCTTTGTCATGCAAACAATCACTTCGATTGCACAAAGGTTGACAACTATGCGTTTCCTTATCAATCACATACAAAAATCCGTTATCTGAATTTAAAAAGTAAATGCCCATATGAGTATCTGCAAAATAGAGCTGACTGCCGTACCTTATAAAATTCTCCTGACTGTCCTGATTAGGAACATATGTATCAGAACTGTCGATACTCATTTTTTGATTACATCCGCACAAAAAAACAAATGAAATCAGAAACAAAAATGCAGTGTATTTTTTAATCATAATTTTCATATAAACACCTCAGAGCCCACCCGCTACATTCGGGTGGGCTCTCAAACTTATGCTGTTTTGCCGACTGTAGCAGATACAGTTGTTGCACTATCAAATTGAGAAATACATTTTGAGCCTACTAAAGTATAATAACCGTTTGTAGTAACCGTAAGGCTCTTGTTATTATCAACGCTATCATACGAATTGCACGATAACTTCACATAACTACCGGATTTGTAATATCCATACACCCAAACCTTTATTGAACACGGTCCGCCATTAGTAACACTTCCTTTTCCACTAGTTGTGTTACCGGAATATGAAGCCGTTGATGATACTGTATAACCATTACTCATTTCTGCATATCTTGTACTGGAAGCTGCGCTAGCGCTTATAGCCGCAACTGATGAAAAAGCACATATTGTAGCTAACATTGTTGTTGTTATTTTTCTTATCTTGTGTTTCATAAAGAGTTCCTCCTTTGTTATGTTAAAATATTATTAATATAATTTTCAGTTAAAACAACGATTAAGACATTAAACCATTGGACTTACCTCCTTTCATACTTATTTTAATTGCTAAAAATTTTATTTAAAAATATTAATACTTTAACTGTCATTTAAACACAACATACTGAAATAAGTTTTAAAATTGATTTTATATTTTTAAATCAATTCGCTACTTCTGTAATTTAAAATTAAGCAGTTTCCAATATTTTATATTTGCAATATAGCTTTGGTATTGTAATTACATTTATTAATCAATTTATCTATCTTGTAAGACAATTTTAACATATCAAATATATAAACGCAATGATTTTTAGATATTATTTGTTACAAAATTTCACTATATGTTTTTGTGCAATATGACAGATTTTATTTAAAATAATGCTAATTAATATCGGTACAAACAGACCAAATATAAGATATACAAAAGCCCACTGTTGCAAACCGTTTGGGAGATAGTAGTACCATATACTTGATTTAAATGATGTAACATTAAAGTCACCAAACAATGAGCCTGAAGTAATGTGGCTTAATCCGTAGAATACAAATTTTAGGCACATAAAACCTACAAGCTGATTTACCATAATTCCGTATGTGTTGTCAGCTATAAGCCTTACAAGCTTGCTGTTTCCTATGGCAGGTACAAGCAATCTTGAAACTCTCAGCCAAAATGCAATTGCTGTGATTGACGAGATATACGGAATTATAAAACCGTTGTTGAATTTAGTAAATGACGACGGAGTGTACTCCAAATCTTTACAAAAAGTTAAAAGTATCAGCTGTACAGCAAATATAATTGCAAAGTACGCAACATTATTGAGAGTGTCTTTCTTTTCAAGCACAGCTTTATAAAAGCGACCGAATTCATAACACGGCAGGAAAAACATTGTTCTGACAAGAAGTTTCACTATACCGTTAATTGCAGTCGGATTTCCTATTGCGGTGTTAATTCCTATCATTCCGATTGCGAGATACACTATCAAAACTATAAATTCATTGTCAAGATGAATCAGTTTCAAAAATTTTCTGAACAGCACATTTATTATGCAAACCAAAAACAGCGGATACACAAACCATGAACCGAGGTTATATTGAAAAGCCTCACCGTCAACAAACGGCATAACAAAAAGATTGTATAAATCAGGCTTTGCACCGATAGTAAATCCAAACAAACCGAGAAATGCAACCATACCACCGTAAAATATATTCCATAGATACGCAGGAATAAGAAGCCGCTTTGTTCGTTTCCATATGTATTTTCCGATATTTTCTTCATAATCGGTTTTGTAAAAATATCCCGATATAAATACAAACAGTGCCAAATTATACGAATACGGCGGAAACCAGTTATAAGCAAGTTCCATTCCGCCATGATAACAATGTCCGGAAACTATAATAATAATTCCGATTGCCGACAGAAGTTTGAATTGCAAATTCACCCCTCCGTCAGTATTAACGCTACGCAAATTTCTACCCTTTTTCAAAATTCAACTCTCCTTAATTTTTGATTTATATTAAAAATGTTCATTGATTTTTTATCCTATATTTTGTTTAATCATATCTCAAAACCATACTGTAAACTTCAATTGTGCTAAAACTGTAAAAAAATCGACAAAAATTGCACTCTATAATTCTTATTTACGGAAGTAGCTTCAAACCTTATTAGCTTTAAACCTTATTTGAATTTTTCGATAATAAAAGTTTCAAATTCCTGCAACACAATGCCAAAGTATAATAACGGAATTAACGCAAATACGGCTAAAACATAAAATTGAATACAAAACAAAAATGCTATCCTTTTTCGTATAATTTTAACACAATATTGTATATTAGTCAAACTATTTTATTGCTATTTTATGCGTTAACTGATTATTTTGTATCTGCATTCCGCTTTCTTGGCATAACGCCTTAAAGAAAGGATAGCATTTTTTAGAATATTTGATTTTAATCAGGTAAAATAGTGAGTTTTTAGGTAAAAATTCGGTTGTCTAAAATTACCGAAACTATAAATTCATTATTCTTCTCCGAAATAACTACATCTCCCCCATACTTCTCGACAATACTTTTTACTATAGAAATTCCCTTGCCGTGATTTTTCTTATCTGCCTTATCAGTATGCAACAAAGGATTTTTAGACAATACGGAATCAATAATTTTATTTTTGCATTTGAAAAATGCAGTTTGTAAGAACAGCCGTGCAAGAGGAATGTTACGGTTTTACGGTGCAAACAGAACAGGGCGATTTTCAGGCAGAATTGCACATAACCGCTAAAACAGAATATGTTTAAGACGGTGTAATACTGTAAAACATGAAACATCCTCATAGATTAAAAATCAAGGACCACCCAAGAAAAATAGGCGGTCCTTGATTTTAGAGAGATTTTATTTTTAAAAGGAGTTAGAAATTAGCTTATTTTATTTGTTTATACCAAAAATATACTTCGTAGTTTGTGTATAGTTTTCGTTTGCTTTTAATATTGTCGTAGGAAAATTCTTGTGATTTACAGCATCGGGAAAGCCTTGGGTTTCAAGACAAAACGCCGGATTTTCTCCGTATGTTGCTGAATCCTTTCCCATATTGGACAAAACATCGACATAATTTGCTGTATATACATGAACACCTTTTTGAGAAGTATAGCATTTTAATGTGATTCCGCTATCAATACCCTCAGCTTCGGCCGCAAGCACAAATTCTTCATCAGAATGATTCAGCACAAACATATGATCAATACCGTTTGCAAAACCAATCTGCTCGTTTTTTCTGTCAATACCATTTCCAATTAACTTGGGTTCGGTAAAATCAAACGATGTATTCTTAACGGGAGTTATCTCTCCTGTGGGATTGAGGTTTGAATTTATCGGTATAAAGAAATTTGCATTTATTTTCAGCTTGTGATTTTCTGTAACTTTACCGCTTTTATGTCCGTTAAGATTGAAATATGAATGATTTGTCAGATTACATATTGTGTCTTTGTCGGAAACTGCCGACCATTTTATCGTAAGTACATTTTCATCATCAAAGGTGTAGCGTACAAAGACTTTCATATTTCCGGGATAACCCTCATCACCGTCGGGACTATCAAGCATAAATAGAACTGTATTTGGAACTTTATCATCAACTACCGCAAGCCACACTTTGCGGCTAAAGCTGTTAAATCCGCCGTGTAGATGGTTACTCCCATTGTTTACAGGGAGCTGATAATCTTCTCCGTTAAGAGTAAACTTGCCGTATGCAATTCTTCCGCAACATCTTCCGACAGTAGCACCGAAGTATGTTCCGTCAAATTCATAACCGTCAATGTGCTCATAACCGAGAACTACATCTCTAATACTACCGTTTTTGTCGGGAACTTTTATCGAAACGACACTTGCGCCTAAATCACATAATGTCACGCTTGCTCCGCTGTTATTTTCTATTATATAAAGATGAGTGTTTTCACCTTTGGATGTAGGTTCAAAATTCACTACCCTTACCTTTGACATTTTAGCACTTCCTTTACTACAGCGTCTTTATAAATTTATCAAAAGCCTTTTGTCCTTCAGGAGTTCTTTTGAATACACCTGCATCCAAAAGAACATTAAGAAATACCTTTCCTATCTCATTTTGAATTATTGAATCAATATTATTTTCATTGATTTCATCATACTGCGAAACAAATTCATTTACCCACTCGGAATGTTTGCTGATTTTCGGAATTTCACTTACATCCTTGTGATTAAGAATAGCATCCTTTAAAATAGCCATTTCATCTTTAAGCCGTGAGGGCAATACTGCAAGTCCCATAACTTCAATAAGGCCGATATTTTCTTTTTTAATATGATGCAAATTCGCATGAGGATGAAATACTCCCAGAGGATGCTCTTCACTTGTAATATTATTTCTGAGAACGAGGTCAATAACAAATTTTCCATCCTTAGTAAAAGCAATCGGAGTGATAGTGTTGTGAAATTCACCGTCTGTTTCGGCAAAAATACCAACATCTGCGTCCGTGTACGCTCTCCAACTCTTTAGAATATGAGAAGATAATGAAATAATGCTGTCCTTGTTTTTTCCTGTCAATCTTACAACTGACATAGGCCACTTTACAATTCCGCACTCCACATCATCAAAGCCGTTAACAATAAACTTTCTTTCAACCTCTGCCCTATTAAGTGCAAAGCTGTATCTGCCACCCTGAAAATGTTCATGTGTAAGTATTGAACCGCCTACAATCGGCAAATCAGCATTCGAACCGATTATATAATGCGGAAACTGTGAAATAAAATCAAACAGTTTTCTGAATGTGGAATCATTGATTACCATTGGTGTATGCTCACCGTTAAATACAATACAATGTTCATTGTAATAAACATACGGAGAATATTGCATAAACCAGTTATCTCCGTCAATGGTGAGCGGAATAATTCTGTGATTATCTCTTGCAGGATGATTTACTCTTCCGGCATATCCTTCATTTTCCTTACAAAGCAAACATTTCGGATAGCCCGACTGTTTTTGAAGTTTTGCCGCTGCAATAGCTTTCGGATCTTTTTCAGGCTTTGAAAGATTTACAGTGATATCGATATCACCGTATTCGGTTGATGTTTTCCACTTTAAGTCTTTCTTAATACGATATCTTCTTATATAATCGGTATCGCAGCTGAATTTATAGTAACTATCGGTTGCAAGTTTAGGAGAACAGCTATAATTCTGCCAAAATTCTCTTATTACTTCTGACGGTCGCTTAACAAGTGAAGCCATAAGTTTCACATCAAATAAGTCGCGATATGTTACTGTATTTTCGGGAATGATTCCTTTTTCGTATGCATAATCAAGAAGTCCCGACAAAATTTCTTCAAGAGTATCCTCGTTATCTGCTGTAAGGCAAGTACAGCTGTCATCTGGTTCATCCATATGGAACAACGACAAAAGCCTATTTTGCGTGTAGATTATATCCTCTTTTTCAATAAGCCCTGTATTGATTCCGTATGAAACAAGTCTTAATATTAAGCCGTAAACGCTGTTCTTCATAAATACCGCCTCACTTATTATAGCCGTTGGGATGTGTTGAATGCCATTTCCACGCTGTTTTAATAATTGTTCCCAGATCATCATACTCAGGTTTCCAGCCAAGTACAGTTTTCGCCTTATCGCTTGATGCAATCAATACAGCAGGATCGCCGCTTCTTCTGCTTTCTTCAACAACCTTAATATCTTTCTGTGTAACCTCTTTTGCTTTTTCAATTACCTCACGAACAGAAAAACCTACACCGTTGCCAAGATTGAATATATCACTTTTACCGCCCTTCATAAGATATTCAACTGCAAGAATATGAGCCTGTGCAAGGTCAGTGACATGGATATAATCACGAATACAAGTTCCGTCAGATGTGGGATAATCAGTACCAAAAATACTTATGTGGTCACGGGTACCCTGTGCCGCTTGAAGAATAATCGGAATAAGGTGGGTTTCAGGATTATGTGCCTCACCGATTTTTCCGCCGATATGTGCTCCGCATGCATTGAAATATCTGAGAGAAACATATCTTAAGCCGTGTGCTTTTTCAACCCAATAGAACATTCTCTCCATGGATTTTTTTGTTTCTCCGTAGCAGTTTGTCGGATTTGTCGGATCGGTTTCAAGAATAGGAGTTCTCTCAGGCTCACCGTATGTTGCCGCTGTTGATGAAAATACAATCTTATCAATTTCGTGAGCAACCATTGACTGAAGCAAAACCTTTGTGCCGTTGAGGTTATTATCATAATATTTGAGAGGGTTAGTCATACTTTCACCGACAAGTGAATTGGCTGCAAAATGAATTACAGCATCAATACCTTTTTCTTTATCAAAAACGCTGTCAATTTCACTTCTGTTTCTGAGATCACCTTTATAAAATTTTGCTTTGGGATGAACCGCATCAATATGACCTGTTTCAAGGTTATCGAATACAACAACCTCATTACCGCTTTCAATAAGTCTGTAAACTGTATGCGAACCGATATATCCGGCACCGCCTAAAACAAGAATTTTCATTTTGTCCTCCTTAATAAAAACAAAACCTACATAATTACATTACTTTTATTCCGCCGTATTTTCTCACTTTGAGAACATGGCATGAGTTTTCTCCGAAAATTTTATTTATAAATTCTTTGTAATTACTTACAAAATCATTTTTGACAAACGCCTGAATTGTACCTGCAAATCCACCGCCGTGAACACGGCACACGCCGTAATTGCGAAGAAGACTTTCGCTGAGTGCAAGGGCTACCGAGATGTTCTGATGTTGAATATCTCTTGTTGTATATACATTCTGAAGATACTTAAACGATGAATTACCGGATTTTCTGATTGCGTCAAGGAATTCAACAAACTTACCGTTTTCAAGTGACGAAACGGCATTTTTAACATTATGCTCCTCATTAAAGAAATGAATTGCACGAAGTACCGGTCTGTCTCCAACAGCCTCACGAATTTCGTCAAGGCGAATATAAAATTCGTTTGAATCACAATCTCTCAGATAATCTTCTCCGAGAAAATTTGCAACCTTTTTCATTTCCGAGGGAATCATAGCATAATCATCTGTAAGATCAACATGATCGCCCTTTGTGTCAACAATACAAAGACTGTAATCATATTTTTCAAATTCGGTAGGTACTTTCTTAACAATTGGCTTTGTCGGATCTTTAAAGTCAATGTTAACCATTCCTCCGACTGAACAAGCCATTTGATCCATAAGTCCGCACGGCTTTTTGAAAAATACATTTTCAGCATACTGAGAAATCTGAGCAATCTCAACTGAATTTATTTTCATATCATTATATAAACCGGAAATAATAGTTCCGACAACTACCTCAAAAGCTGCTGACGATGAAAGTCCTGCACCAACAAGTACATCACTTGTTGCATAAGCATTGAATCCACCAATTTTGTATCCATGATCCTTAAGTCCACGAAGAACACCTCTGATGAGGCTGACTGTTGTGCCTGCCTCATCATTATTTACTTCTAGGTCATTTATATTGAGAGTAATCATATCATAACCGTCAGAAACAAATTTTACAACATCATTGTTATTCTTGGCCGACACAGCAATAGTATCAAGATTAATTGATGTTGCAAGCACCATTCCGTGCTGATGATCTGTATGATTACCGCAAACCTCACTTCTGCCGGGAGCACTGAATATTGCTACTTTATCAGGGCAAAAAATTGTTTCATACTGCTCAATTGCATGAACATATCTTTTTTTCTGATAATCAATCATTGATGAATCTATATATATATCAGTGAAAAGATTATCAAATTCGCCGTTTGTAATTTTTTTAATTGCTGTTTTAGTATCAATCATTTTATTTACCTGCCTTTTCCGCAACTGTAGGAAGAAACATAGAAGGCTCTGTGTTACCGCTTTCATCAAGCTGTTGTGTCATATCAATTTTGCCTTCTCTTCTTGCACTGATTGTGTTTATAACCTTCTTCATCATACCGTCATTGAGTTTATATTTCTTTCTGTAAACAACATAAGCAATAAGCATACAAACCGCAGGAACGATGCACATAAGTATACTGATTGATGCTACTGTTGCAAATGACTGTTCCTGACCCGGAATATACTGTGTGCTTCCAAGTGCCGCACCAATACCAAGTGCTGTAAGAGCCGCTGTAAATTTTACGATAAGCGTCTGGAGTGAGAATACAACGCCTTCATTTCTTGTTCCAAGCTTAAATTCACCGTAATCAACAACATCTGCAAGGAATACTGTTGCACAACCAAGTTCAAGACCTGTACCAAGTTTTACAATAACACCTGAGATTGATGTGAGCACAACATTGTGCGGAGCAAAAATACCTACGAACAAAAGCATTACAAGACCAAATGCAGGTAAAAGACACGCAAGAAGGAACGAAGTTTTTCTTGAAAGAAATTTTGTAACCTTAGGAAATACGATAAGACCTACAACCTCTGCGATTGATGCGCTGATCATAAATGATGACATCATTCCTGCGTTGCCGCAAACATATTTGAAATAATATGTAGCAACACCCATAATGCACTGAATGCCGATGTTGTAAAGGAAGATAAGAGTTACCGCCCAACGAAGTTGATCATTCTTGCCGATGATTGAGAAAATATCTTTAAACTTAACTTTCTTTTCCGGAACAGAATCATCTCTCTTTTTCGGAAGATTGATTACTGTAATACCGATTGTAAGAATAAATACAATTGCAATTATGATTGCAAATCTGTGATAACCTGCCTGATTTGTTGTGCCGCCGCTGAGAGCCTCAATAATCTGAACACCAAAGCCTGCAATAACAAGTGACTGACCGATACTTGCAAAGATTCTCGGAAGTACCGAAACTTTTTCTCTCTCCTCAGGATTTGAAGTGAGGTTAGGAATAATTGACCAATAAGGAATATCCATAATTGTGTAAGTCATACCCCAGAGTATGTAAGCTGCTGTTGCAAATACGCAAAGTCCAACGCCATCGAGGTGGAAGTCTGTGAATAAAACAACAAATACAATTGAATTAACCAGCGTACCTATTACAAGCCATGGAATAAATTTACCCCATCTGCTGCGTGTGTTATCAACAATCATACCCATAAACAAATCATTAAAGGCATCCCATAACTTTGCAACAAAGAACATTACGCCGATAAATACCGGGTTAACCTTGATGATGTCTGTGAAATAAATCATTGAAAATGTGGCAATCATACCATAAATCATATCTTTGCCGAGGGCACCTAAAGCAAAGGTGTATTTGATTCTACCCGGGATTTTGCCATCAAGTCTTGGTTGTGATGATGTCTGTTTCATAATTTTTCCTCCTTTTAATTTTAAATGAAACGCCGTGACAACCTGCACAAAAGATTTCGTTATTATTTAATAATAATGTTTCTTTTGTTTTTATGTTAACTAAATTATATGTTTTGTTTCGTAAACTGTCAATAGTTTTTGGTAAACATTTTTTCTTTCTCTGTTTTTCACTAAACACAACTTGATTTTTTAGTAATATTTCACTATAATGGTAGTGAGGTGATTCAATTGGCTACAATCAGAGATGTTGCCAAAAAGGCAAATGTATCAGTAGCTACTGTTTCAAGAGTGCTTAATAACGACACTACCCTCAGCACCTCACTTGAAACAAAGCAAAAAATATTTGCAGCGGCTAAAGAACTTAATTATGTAAAGAAAAAAAGGGTTACATCAGCACCTTCATGTCGCATTGGAATTCTACAATGGTTCTCTTCCAAACAGGAAATTGAAGATAATTATTACTTTTTGATGAGACAGGGTATCGAGGACTACTGTTCAAAAAATAATATAAGTATTGTACGAACATTTAAAACAGACAATGACTATCAGAATGTACTTTCTGATGTTGATGGCATAATCTGCCTCGGAAAGTTTAGTAAACAAGAAATAAAATTACTGCATTCTGTGAATAATAAAATTGTTTTTCTTGATATGACCGTTGAGAATATTGAAATCACATCCGTATCGCTCGACTTTCGTCAGGCAGTGTCCGATGCAATTAAATATCTATATGATTTAGGCCATAGAACAGTTGGCTTTATCGGAGGCATTGAACAGCTTGAGGACGGAACGATATTTCCTGATAAACGACTCAACACTTTCACAGACATTTGCGATGAACTAAACATTAAATATGATGGGTTTATTATGCAGGACAAATTTTCAACACCATCCGGTTATAAAATGATGTCAGAAATGATCAGCAAAGGGAATCTCCCCACAGCTATTTTTGCGGCAAGTGATCATATTGCAATCGGTGCAATGAGAGCTCTGCAAGAAAACGGTTACAAAATTCCTGAGGATATTTCTGTTATGGGATTTGATAACACGGAGCTTTCGGGATATACAAACCCTCCACTCACTACGGTAAACGCACCTGTATATGCAATGGGCATTTACGGCATTAGATTTATTTTGAATCTGATGAAACCTAAAAGCACCGATTATTATTCTCCTATGCGTGTCTATCTGCCTTGTCCAATAAAAGTTCGCAACTCATGTGCAAAACCTAAAAGTTTATAATTATTATCGTTATCAAACGATTGTATGCTATGATAAATTATAATTATAACTCCACAAATGATAGATTAAGTCGGAAGATTATAATTCTGTTAATGAATTATAATAACTAAAAATTCATTTTGCACTCCTACTCAAAAGCTATAGTTTTAAAAGTAGTCTGCCACCCCTAACTGACTACTATTTGACTGCTTTTGAAAAATCTAATATGCCACATTTTGCAGGATTTGAGTCGGCGGTTAGTCAGAAATGTAATAATGAACCTGCCTCTTATTTATAATTATCATTTTTAAAAAACCTCATATGCATTTTGTAAAACCAAAACCACCCGTCCAACAGGTGGTTTTAATTTTGTGAAATAATAATACAATTGTAAAAAAGCATACTTCCCTGAATATTGTTCAAAGCAAGCACTTGTTTCGCCCTACTCGATTAGCCCCAACATAACCGTTGAAAAATCGGGCAACAGAAATTTTTGCATTTTACAAATCTATTGCCCGACCTGAATTTTAAATTTTAAACTGTCAATTTTTATTTTGCTAAAAGCTTAAATCCCATAATAACAACACCTAACACCACGAGGACAATGCCTGTTGCACGGTTTAGGGTTTTGGGCTTAGCTTTGTTTGCAAAGACGGCGGCAATTCTCGCCCATATAAGGGTGAACGCTATGCAGAGAATGAACACGAACCAATCGGGTGTGCCACCAATCATAAAGTGCGAAGCTGCGCCTGTCAGGGCGGTGAATGTCATAATGAATACGCTTGTGCCGACAGCGGTTTTCAATTCATAATTCAGCACGGTCGTCAAAATCAAAAGCATCATCATTCCTCCGCCCGCACCTATAAATCCGCAGATAAAGCCGATTAACATTCCGCAGATTACAGACTGGATTGCCCTCTTTTTTGCCGACACACCGAGCATAGCTTCTTTAGTTGTCATAACGGGACGGATGATAAATTTTATGCCGAGCAAAAATGTCATAAACACGGAAAATCCGCCCATTGTAGCTGATGGAACAATGCTTGCAACATAACTGCCGACAATCGTAAATGCAAGCACACTCACCATCATAATCAAACCGTTTCTGACATCGAGATTTTTATTTTTATGGTATGTATAAGCCGAAACTGCACTCGCCAAAACATCGGACGAAAGTGCGATTCCGACTGCCATATACGGATCCATATTAAGAAAAGTTATGAGCATCGGACTTATTACAGCCGCCGCGCTCATTCCTGCAAAACCTGTTCCGAGACCTGCACCCATTCCTGCAAAAAATGTAACTAAAATTGTAATAAATATATCCATTTAATTTCCTCTATAGAATAATATAACTAAATTAAGATTATTTTAATTTTGCCGTTTCATAAACAAAAGCCGTGAAATCAGCATTATTACCGCAGTTCCGACAAGTATCTGCAACGGGTACAAAAGTACGCTTTCACTCGGAATAATCATACTCAAAATTGTCAATGCTCCGGCAGGCGGAATGTACATTTTTGTGCAGTAAACAATTACAAGCATTATCGCCGTGGCTGTCAATGCGGCAACTGTCAACGGCAATCCGAGAGTCATATTCAGCACAAATCTTGAAACCGCTCCGACAAATGCACAGACTGTTATCAGCAAAACCGTCTTTACCGGCTTGTTGCGAGCCTTATTTTTCGGACGGGAAAATTCCGTAAACGCCACAAGCAACGGCGGTGCAATTGCAAATTTAAAGCCCAACCAAATTGCGAAAAATCCCACAACGGCAACACAGATTGTTCTTACGGCTGTGTCAATCACATCGCTCTTTGCATGCAGGTTTACCGACTGAAAATCCTCTTTATCTCTTATTTTAACTTTCAAAAGAAATCTGCGGAATAATACAACCGCAATTGTCAGCAAAAATGCGGCAATCGGGTATATAAAGCTCTCGGTCTGCATCATAACGGGCAACACAATTGCCGAAATCATCGGTGCAAATGTTGTTCCCGAAAACATAAAGAGAATTTGTGCAAATACAAATGCAATCAATATTTCAAGATAAAGCCCGACTTTTATGTATCGGACTGTCAGCACACCCGCAACAGCGCAAATCGCAATTAACGCAATCATTCGGCTGTCATTGACTTTCCAACCTTGCTTTTGTGTAACCATATAGCCAATTGCAAGTGCCGTTATTTCAGGAAAGATTATCTCCCCTTCATCCAATATTTCCGCAACAAAAGTCATTATACCGACAAGTATAAGCGTTAATACATACGGTAATGCGTTTTTAAGTGCTTTTGTAAAATTCAGTTTCCCCATTTTTTATATTTCTACCCACTTTTCAATTCAAACTAACAGCACTATTGTATCATAAATCTGTCAGCATTAACAGACAAAATTTATTCACAGATTTTTTCCTTTAACAGCGTATCTGTCATTATGCGTGGATATGCAGGTCTTGCAAAAAACGCTGTACATATTGGAGGTTCAGTATATGATAAAAACGGCGCAGAAATTAGCGGCGTTTTTTAAGTCACCTACGGTTTAGGTATCAAAATATAAATATTTGTACAGCAAAGCCTCCTGCAACTGCTTAAATTTTACACATTACAGGATAATGGGTGTTGCACAATAACACTTGATATTATTCCCACTCAATATACCGCCAACTCTGTATGAAAACACAAAATGATCATTCTTAAATAAAATATCCACTTAAAACTCCTTTGCATTTATTTAAACTATTTCAACTCTTCTATCCATTTGCTATTTTCTTCAAAAAAGAAATACTCACTAATATTGTCATTTAAAAATACTTCCAACATCTTATCCATTCCATAAGCAAGTTTTCTCTGCTTCATTTCATCTAATGTCAGCCAGAATACATCCCCTTCTTCAGACGAAGTAACTATTCCTTCAAACTTATCTGTTTTATAAAATAACACTATATATCTTGTTTCCTCATCCTTCATCCAGTCTTTTATCCCACAAAGTTTTGGTTCTGAAATTTTCAATCCAGTTTCTTCCCACACTTCGCGTATCACAGCATCTGTAAATGATTCTCCTCTTTCCACATGTCCTCCCGGAAATGTTATTCCAGAGTAATCGTCATCAGTCTTATCTTGGACAAGTACCCTATTTTCACTAAACACCATACACATATTTGTCATTATCACTTTTTCTGTTCTTGCCATACGTAATACCCTTATCCTTCATTTGCTGAATCTATATATATCATTTCAACAATACTGTCTGCATCAATGTCAGATGTAATAATTTTTTCATTAAAAACTGATGAAAAATCCTTTTCTCTCCACCATCTACGCATATCTTCTTCACCAAATTCCTGTTTTTTATCTCGTGTATTATGCCGCCTGACCGTCTCTTCAAGTGGTATATCAAAATAGTACGCATATATATCCATTCCATACAATTCATTTGCCGTTTTGAACAAAGGACTATACCACTCATCATACATGATGCCCTCTAAAATAACCACATCACAATGCTCATACCCATATTTCATAAGTTCTATCATAAGTGGTAATGCCTTAGTATCAACGCCATCTTTAACCCACAAGATATTTTCCCTAATCTCATCTTGTGAAATCATCATTGTATTGTATCCAAATTTCTTTTGCAACGCTCTAGCTACTGTTGTTTTTCCACTTCCAGAGTTACCTCTTAATATAATTATCTTTTTCACAATTTCCCCTTAATCTTGCTATTACTCTCCCCACAAATAGAGCCAAACTAGAACCATTTGATAAAACAAATGCCGGAAACCCGCATAAATACAGGCTTTCGGCATTTTAGTCCATTATTCCCACTCTACTGTTCCGGGGGGTTTACTTGTTATATCATAGACTACTCTGTTGACATGTTCAACTTCGTTGATGATGCGGTTGGAGACTCTGCCTAGAATTTCGTAGGGGATTTTTGCCCAGTCGGCTGTCATAAAATCATCGGTTGTAACGGCACGGAGAGCGATGAGTTCGTCATATGTTCTTGCGTCACCCATAACGCCTACGGTTTTAACACCCGGGAGAACTGCGAAAAACTGGCTCATTTTATCTGCGTAACCGCACTTATCCATTTCATCACGAAGAATTGCATCAGCTTCCTGAAGAATACGAACCTTTTCGGCTGTAACTTCACCGATTACACGCACACCGAGTCCCGGACCCGGGAACGGCTGACGCCATACGAGGTCGTGCGGAAGTCCAAGCTTCTCACCTACTACTCTTACCTCATCCTTGAAGAGGTCTTTAAGCGGTTCAATTACACCTGCAAAGTCAATATCTTCCGGGATACCAACCTGATTGTGATGTGTTTTGATTTTTGCGGCATCGCCTTTACCGCTTTCGATACGGTCGGGATAAATTGTACCCTGTGCAAAGTAACCCTCGCCGTAGCTTTCACGGATTTTATTCCAGAACACCTTATAAAATTCTGTGCCTATAATGTGGCGCTTTTCTTCGGGTTCTTCAACACCTTTAAGCTTTGCAAGAAACTCTTCCTGACAATTAATGCGGACAAAGTTCATATCAAAAAGCTTTGTAAAGGTCTGCTCTACAAAGTCGCCCTCGTCTTTTCTCATAAGTCCCTGATCCACGAAAACGCAGGTAAGTTGTTTACCGACTGCCTTGCTGAGAAGTGCTGCGGCAACGGATGAATCTACACCGCCCGAAAGTCCGAGAACTACACCCTTATCACCAATCTGCTCTTTAAGCTGTGCAACAGTTGTGTCGATAAAACTTTCCATTTTCCACTCACCCTTACATTTGCAAACATCGTAAAGGAATGAACGGAGCATATCTTTACCGTTATCTGTATGGTTAACTTCGGGATGGAACTGAACACCATAAAACTTTTTTTCAGGACATGACATTGCGGCTACGGGACATACATCCGTTGTAGCTGTAATGCTGAATCCTTCGGGAACTTCATTGATATAGTCACGGTGACTCATCCATGAAATTCCTTCACTCTTTACGGATTTAAAGAGGATATCATTGTTATTATATCTTGTAACTGTCTTGCCGTACTCACTTGATGAATTGTCTGTAGCCGAAACAACATTGCCGCCGAGTGTGTATGCCATAAGCTGACAACCGTAGCAAATGCCGAGAATCGGGATTCCGAGTTCAAAAATTTCAGGAGTATAATGCGGTGATGACTCGTCATAAACGCTGTTAGGACCGCCTGTGAAGATAATGCCTTTTGGGTTAATGTCTTTGATTTTCTGAATATCAACGGTATAAGGAAGAATTTCGCAATACACATTGCACTCACGAACTCTTCTTGCAATCAGCTGATTGTACTGACCGCCGAAATCAAGAACAATGACAGTTTCTTTTGTAGCATTGCTCATAGTAAAATTCCTTTCAAATTTAAAGAATACCGCACAGAGCTTGTGCGGTATTCAATTAATATTTTAATTATCTGTAAATAATATCGTTTCTGGAAGGACCGTTTGAAACCATTGTAATCGGCACACCGATAGCCTTTTCGGCAAATTCAATGTATTCACGGCATTCCTTAGGAAGCTTGTCATATTCTGTAATACCTGAAATTGAACACTTCCAGCCCTTGAGCTTTTTAAGGATAGGTTTGCATCTCTTAAGCTTTGTTGTTGACGGGAAGTAGTCAATTTCCTTGCCGTCAAGCTCATAACCTACACAAACAGGGATTTCATCAAGATATCCGAGAACATCAAGAACCGTGAAAGCAACCTGTGTTGCACCCTGAACCATACAACCGTAGCGTGTTGCAACGAGGTCAAGCCAACCCATTCTTCTCGGTCTGCCTGTTGTTGCACCGAATTCTCCGCCGTCACCGCCTCTTCTGCGAAGTTCGTCAGCCTCATCGCCGAAGATTTCAGAAACAAATTCACCTGCGCCTACCGCACTTGAATAAGCCTTGACAACTGTGATGATTTCTTTGATTTCATACGGAGGAATACCTGCACCTACAGCACCGTAACCTGCGATTGTATTGGATGAAGTAACCATAGGATAAATACCGAAGTCAGTATCCTTGAGTGAACCGAGCTGTCCTTCAAGAAGAATATTCTTTCCGTTTTTGAGTGCATTATGAACAAAAGTGAATGCGTCACCGACATAAGGAGCAAGAAGTTCCTTATATTCCATTAGCTTGTCAAAAACTTCCTGTTCTGTGATTTCGGGCTTGTTGTAGAGGTTTTTCAGAGTTGCATTCTTGATTTCAAGAGCGTGTCTGATTTTCTCCCTGAGTGAATCGGGATCATCATAAAGTTCATTAATCTGGAAACCGATTTTTGAATACTTGTCAGAATAGAACGGAGCGATACCGCTCTTTGTTGAACCGAAAGAATTTTTGCCGAGACGCTCTTCCTCATAGCAGTCAAATGCTACATGGTAAGGCATAACAATTTGTGCTCTGTCAGAAATAATAATGTTTGGCTCGGGAACTCCGCGATCTTTGAGGTGAGCCATTTCCTTAACGAAGTTTTCAACGCTGAAAGCAACACCGTTGCCGATTATATTGGTGATATTCTGATGGAAAACACCCGAAGGAAGCTGGTGAAGAGCAAATTTTCCGTAATCGTTGACTATTGTATGTCCTGCGTTTGCACCGCCTTGAAAACGAATTACGATGTCGCTGTCGTTTGCGAGAACATCGGTAATTTTACCCTTGCCCTCGTCGCCCCAGTTGGCACCTACAATTGCTTTTACCATTTTACAAAACTCCTTTTTGCAGACTCACGGTCTGCTGTAAATAAAATATATACTTGAACCAAAGGTTCGATTAAATCAGTTTAATTAAACATTGATTTCAGGCTTGTCAGACTCAACATCTGCGTACTTTTCAAGAACAGGCTTGATGCACTCGTTGAGGAAGTCCTCTGTCTGCTCTTTTGCTCTGCCTGTGTAGTTTTCCGGCTTGAGAATCTTTTCAAGCTCTTCAAGAGTAACGCCGAATGCCTCATCTGCGGCAATTCTCTCGAGAAGATCATTCTCGCCGCCTTCAACCTTAACTACTCTTGACGCAGCCATTGAATGCTCACGGATTTTCTCGTGAAGCTGCTGTCTGTCAGCACCACGCTTTTTAACTGCATCCATCATAATATTCTCTGTTGCCATGAACGGAAGTTCTTTTCTGAGTCTTTGTTCAATTACCTTTGGATAAACGACAAGACCGTCTGCAACATTTGCATAAAGTGAAAGGATGCCGTCAACTGCGAGGAATGCCTCCGGAACACTGAGACGCTTGTTGGCTGAGTCATCAAGTGTTCTTTCAAACCACTGTGTGGCAGTTGTAAAGTAACCGTTGAGAACATCAACCATAACATATCTTGAAAGTGAACCTATACGCTCACTCCTCATTGGGTTGCGCTTGTAAGCCATAGCCGATGAACCGATCTGATTCTTTTCAAACGGCTCTTCAACCTCTTTGAGGTGCTGAAGAAGTCTGATATCATTTGAGAATTTAGCGGCTGACTGAGCAATTCCCGCAAGAACATTGAGGAACTGTGAGTCAAGCTTTCTTGAATATGTCTGACCTGATACAGGGAAACAAGCCTTGTAGCCCATTTTTTCTGCAATCTTACGGTCAAGCATTTTGCACTTTTCGTGATCTCCGTCAAAGAGTTCAAGGAAACTTGCCTGTGTACCTGTTGTACCCTTTGAACCGAGAAGCTTAGCCTTTGAAAGCTGATACTCAACATCTTCAAGATCCATAAGGAGCTCCTGAAGCCAGAGAGTCGCTCTCTTACCTACTGTTGTAGGCTGTGCAGGCTGAAAATGAGTGAATGCAAGGGTTGGAAGAGCCTTGTATTCATCGGCAAACTTTGAAAGGTTGCGGATAACGGTGATAAGCTTATTTCTGATAAGCTTGAGTCCTTCTGTCATAATGATGATATCTGTGTTATCACCTACATAGCAGGAGGTTGCTCCGAGATGAATAATGCCCTTTGCGTTCGGACACTGAACACCGTAAGCATATACATGTGACATTACATCGTGACGAACAATTTTCTCTCTTTCCTGTGCAACTTCATAGTTGATATCATCAGCATGAGCCTTGAGTTCGTCAATCTGCTCCTGTGTAATTGGGAGTCCGAGTTCCTTTTCCGATTCTGCAAGAGCAATCCAGAGTTTTCTCCATGTTCTAAATTTTTTATCCGGCGAGAAAATGTATTTCATTTCCTTGCTTGCATAACGGGCTGACAAGGGTGATTCATAAGTATCTTTTACCATTATTTACATCCTTTCAATTAGTTGTCCTTTTTATTGTTTTCATCGAAGTTCATTCCGCCACGCTCTTTGCCCTTAAAGGTTTCTTTTGTGATAGGAGCGGGGTAATTACCCGTAAAGCAACCGTCACAAAAGCCTACGGGAGCGTTGTGAATCATCTCACGAAGTGACTCAACAGGAAGATATCCGAGGGAATCAGCCTTGCTGAGCTTTGTGATTTCTTCGATTGTATGGTTGCAGGCAATAAGTTCTCCTCTTGACGGAATGTCTGTACCGTAATAACACGGCCACATAAACGGAGGTGAACTGATACGCATATGTACCTCTTTTGCGCCTGCCTCTTTGAGCATTGTAACAATTCGGTCAACAGTTGTACCACGCACAATGCTGTCATCAATAATAACAACTCTCTTGCCTTTGATTTTGTCGGCAATCGGGTTGAGTTTAATTTTTACGCTTTTCATTCGTTCCTTCTGACTTGGCTTTATGAAGGTTCTGCCGATGTAGCTGTTCTTCACAATAGCCTTTTCATAAGGAATTCCGGATTCTTCGCTGTAACCGATTGCGGCATCAATTCCCGATTCGGGAACACCGACAACCATATCAGCCTCAACAGGGTATTTCCTTGCAAGAATTCGTCCCGCCTGCTTTCTTGCCTCATAAACGCTTACTCCATCAATAAAGGAGTCTGAACGGGCAAAATAAATATACTCAAAAATGCAAAGTGCCTTTTTCTTGTCACCAAAGTCGGGTTTCATACTGCGGACACCGTTTTGGTCCACAATTACGATTTCACCCGGCTCAACATCACGGACAAATTCTGCACCGCAGGCATCAAGAGCCGCACTTTCACTTGCAAAAACATAGGAATCGTTGTACTTGCCCATACAAAGCGGTCTGAATCCGTGAGGATCACGAGCCGCAATAAGCTTTCTCGGGCTCATAACAAGGAGCGAATAAGCTCCCTCAATTACCTGCATCGTTCTTGCAACGGCATCTTCAACAGAATGACATTTAAGTCTTTCACGGGCAATTACATAGCAGATAACCTCGCTGTCGATTGTTGTCTGAAAGATTGCGCCACGCTGTTCAAGACTTCTGCGGATTTCAAGCGCATTGGTAAGGTTGCCGTTATGGGCAATTGAAAGCGTACCCTTTACATAACGCATAACAAGCGGTTGTGCATTTTCCAGCACAGAACCGCCTGCAGTCGAGTAACGGACATGTGAAACCGCCATTTGTCCGTTGAGAGAATCAAGAATTTTGTTGTTAAAGACCTCGGTAACAAGGCCCATATCTTTGTGATAATCAATTACACCTTCGTCAGATACAGCGATGCCGCAGCTTTCCTGTCCTCTATGCTGGAGAGCAAGCAAGCCGTTATAACAAGCGTATGCAGGGTTAATTGTGCCGTCGCTGAATATGCCGAATACTCCGCACTCTTCGTGCAGACCTTCTTTTGCAAAATTATCGAAAGAAAATTCCAAGGTGCCACCATCCGATTAATCAAAATAACTATCCAAAGTTTAATTCACATATCTTAATTCAAAAATTCACAATGTAGTTATTATGCAAGACCTACACGCTTCATCATTTCGGCATAAGCCTCTTCAACACCGCCCATGTCACGACGGAAACGGTCTTTGTCGAGTTTTTCCTGAGTATCCATATCCCAGAAACGGCATGTATCGGGAGAGATTTCGTCAGCAAGGAGAATCTTGCCCTTGTATCTGCCGAACTCAATCTTGAAGTCGATAAGATCAACCTTGCACTGCTTGAAGAATTCAATCATAATCTCATTAATCTTGAAAGCCATTTCTGTGATTGTGTCGATTTCTTCCTTTGTAGCAAAGCCAGCTGCGAGGATGTGATATTCATTTACCATAGGATCGCCGAGTTCATCGTTCTTATAGCAGAATTCAAGAACAGGAGTCTTCATCGGAGTGCCTTCGGGAAGACCGAGACGCTTTGAAAGACTGCCGGCAGCTTTATTTCTTAAAATTACCTCGAGAGGAACAATTTCAACCTTCTTGAGGACTGTATCTCTGTCGTTAAGCTCTTCAACAAAGTCTGTTGCAATGCCGTGCTTTTCAAGAAGCTTGAACATAAAGTTTGACATACGGTTGTTTACAACACCCTTGCCAACGATTGTACCCTTTTTCTCGCCGTTGAATGCAGTTGCGTCATCCTTGTAGGAAACGATGCAGAGATCGGGATCTTCTGTAGAAAATACCTTTTTAGCTTTTCCTTCGTAAAGTAATTCTTTCTTTTCCATAATCAAATCCTCCATAAAGATGCGGCTTTGCGCCGTAATTAAAAAACAATACAAGATACATTATAATATATAAATCAAAAATAAGCAACCGTATGAGAATTAAAAATAAAAAAATTGACGAATTTTTTAAAAAATTGCCTGTATCAAAAAATTATGAAACAAAAATAACCTTAAACAAGGCATTTTTAACAGGGCATTTTTGCAAAAGGAAAAGGAACAATACGGCGTGTATTGCTCCTTTGAAATTAAAATCTGACTGTATTCTGTTTATTTCTGAATATAAAAAGAATTATAGGTCTTAAAAGTCCGAAGGTAAGAACATTTACTACTGTGAGAACATCCGAATATCTGATGTTAAGATTTTTGAATATTTTATCGGCGATAATTACATCTATCACAAATGAGGCAATGACACAAGCTAACAGGGCAATCAAGCCGATGATACCGATTTCCAGTTCAAAACAAAAAAACAGAACGGCAACGGTTGCGATTGAAAAGTTCAACACACCTTCAATTATGCCTAAAGCCTTATTCCCTGCAATTTTACCGAGCAGATATTTATTATAAAACGGAATCCACGCAGTTGCACTGTGCTTGCAGTACAAGTTCTTGCACATACCCATTGCCGCAATGCTCTCAAAAACATAGCTTACTGCAAAATAAATAATCAGCACGGCAATTACTGCTATAAAGAACACATACATAGCCGAAAGCATTCCCATTAAAAGCATAACACTTATTCCGCCCATAATTATCGCCCTCCGAAATATACTATACTAAAAAAGGACACTAACTCTGTGAGTTAATGTCCTTTTGGTGCCGGTGACCGGACTTGAACCGGTACGGTATCGCTACCGGCGGATTTTGAGTCCGCTACGTCTGCCAATTCCATCACACCGGCAAATGCAAAACATATTATACAATACAAATCAGGAAAAATCAAGTTATATTTTTAAATTTTTGCCTTAATTACTACGCTGTAAATAGAGGTGAATCAATTTGTGTGAAAATACAAACGGTTTTTCTTCTTTGGCGTCGATTTTGGGTGAATTTATTATACTGTATTTTAAAGTTACTTTTTGTCGGGTTACATCATTTTAATCATGCAAATACTTTATACAGATGTTTTAATCCTTGAAAATAATATGCCTCTATGTTAGAATAGCTTTGAGGATGTGATAATTTGATAAATAACCAGTTTTCGGGTAACAATATGCCGTTTTACGGCAATAACCTTAATTATAACCGCAATTTCAAAAAAGAGTTCCAGTATGATAATCTCAAGCAAAGATCAAGCGGTTTAGGTTTTTTTGTATTTGCGTATTCGCTTACAATGACAGTAAGCGCAATGATAGTTGTAGAAGTTTTCAAGGCTTTTGGTTCGGCAAAATATATTTATTCTGACAATTATTCAATACTGACTTACTTTATGGATATATTTATTTCCGTATTTGCCGTTGTTGTTCCTGCATTTTTTTATATAAAGCTTTCAAGAAACAGTTTAAATGATATTATCAGCACAAAATATGTAAAACAAAAAAGTATGATACCCATTCTGTTTCTCGGAATGGGGGGTGCGATGATTGCAAATGTTGCCACGAGTGTTATCGCAGACAACTTCTCGCTTTTCGGAATTGAAAACACATCTTCGGGATTGACAATCGGAGATTCAAGTGTTTTGAGTATTGTTCTGAACATAATTTCAACAGCAATCGTCCCCGCTTTTGCCGAAGAATTTGCTTTCAGAGGAATAGTTATGGGTTCTCTGAGAAAGTTCGGTGATACAACAGCAGTTATAGGCTCTGCAATTTTGTTCGGTGCAATGCATCAGAATATATCACAAATTCCGTTTGCGTTTATTCTCGGACTTATTTTTGCGTATGTCGATTGCAAATTCAATTCCATTCTTCCGTCAATTGCAATCCATTTTCTTAATAACCTATATGCTGTTTCCATGAGCATTTTAAGAGATGCAAACATTGTTTCCGATTATGCGGCAACAATAATCAGTTACAGCCTGATTATTTTCTTCTGTATTGCAGGCTTCATTTCATATATCGTACTTGCCAAAAATGATAAGAACTTTTTCAAAATGTCTGATAAGAAAGACGGAATTGTAAGTGAACTTAGCTTAAAAGAGAAAATGACTGCATTTCTTGTGAATCCCGGTATCATACTTTCACTTGTACTTTTTCTGATAACTACAATCACAAATTTAGGATTAATTAACAATGGATAAAACTTTATACTATATGCAAAAGGCTATTGAACAGGCTGAGATTGCCGCTGCGGAAAACGAAGTTCCCGTCGGTGCGGTAATTGTCAGAAATGATGAAATTGTTGCCACGGGAAGAAATCGCCGTGAGCAAGGCAAGAACGCTCTTCTTCATGCCGAAACCGACGCAATATACAATGCCTGTCAAAGGCTTGGCGGTTGGAGATTGTGGAACTGTGAAATTTATGTAACACTTGAGCCTTGCCCTATGTGTGCCGGTGCAATAATCAACGCTCATATTCCAAAGGTATATTTCGGCGCATACGACTTAAAAAACGGCGCTTGCGGTACAATTACGAATCTGTTCCAAATGCCGTTCAATTTCAAACCCGAATCAGTCGGCGGTATTATGCAGGAGGAGTGTTCAAAACTTCTCACCGACTTTTTTAAAAACTTACGCAATAAAAAATCATAGAAAAAATCCCGCCTTTGTAAGCGGGATTTTTTATTTGCTGTTATAATCAAAGCAACAAGATTATATTATTTTTCATCTCTTAAAATCTTACTTGCCGCAAGCATTACACCGAGCTTACCGCTGTGGAAGTTAAGACTTCCCTGCATCCATACTGCATACGGTTCACGCAAAGGTGCGTCTGCAGAAAGTTCAATAGATGAACCGAGAGTAAATGCGCCTGCCGCCATAACTACCTGACTTTCGTAACCCGGCATATCCGACGGAATCGGAGATACAAAGCTGTCAACAGCCGAACCGCTCTGAACACCCTCGCAAAAACGGCATACCTTTTCTGCATTACCGAGCATGATAAGCTGAATGATATCTCCTCTTGCATCATTGTACTTAGGACTTGTTTCATAACCGAGAATTTCAAAAAGTGCCGATGCAAATACTGCAGTTTTAAGTGCTTCCCCCGTAACATGAGGAGCATGGTACGCACCCATAAAAAGTTCTCTGTTTGCGTTAAGAGTAGCACCGATTTCTTTGCCTGTACCGGGAGTGGTAAGTCTGTAGGCACACATCTCTACAAGTTCTTTCTTACCTGCAATATATCCGCCTGTAGGAGCAATACCGCCACCCGGATTCTTGATAAGAGAGCCTGCCATCATATCAACACCAACCGACAAAGGTTCAACCTTGTCAATAAATTCACCGTAACAGTTATCGAGCATAATAATACTTTCGGGCGAATTGGCTTTTGAAATTTCACAAAGCTTTTTGATTTCTCTCCATGTGAGCGTAGGTCTTGTGCTGTAGCCTCTTGAACGCTGTATGTAAACCATTTTAGGCTTTTTTTCTGCAATGTCGCTTGCGATTTTGTCATAGTCAAGTGTGCCGTCAGGATTAAGTTCGGTCATTTCAAAATTGATTGAAAAGTCCTTGAGTGAACCGGGATAGTCACCCTCAATGCCTATAGCGGAACGGATTGTATCATACGGCATTCCTGTTATGGAAAGCATTGTGTCTCCAGGTCTTAAAACGCCGAAAAGTGCAACTGTAAGGGCATGAGTACCGCTTACGAAATTATGACGGACAAGTGCGTCCTCTGCATCAAAAACATAGGCATAGACCTTGTCAAGAGCCTCTCTGCCTGCATCATCATATCCGTAGCCTGTAGAACCCCAAAGGTGGCTTTCACGAACATCTGCAAGCTGAAAAGCCTTTATCATCTTCTGCTGGTTATATTCCTGAATATCGTCAATCTCCGCAAGCTTGTCCTTGCAAAGCTCCATTGCCTTTTCGGATGCTTTTATAACTCTTTCATCTATATCAAAAAAACTCAAATATATCACCTTTCAAAATAATATTCCTGCCATGATCCGCACTGTTCAAAACCGAGATTATTATAAAACGACTGATTTGCATTCTTAGCTCTGTGAAGATACACGGTCTTGTTCTCGGCAATCAGTCTGTTGGATATGTACTTTACAACAGTTGAACCGTAGCCGTGCTTTCTGTAGTCGGGATGACACGATACCGCACCCAACACGGCACCGTTACTGCTTTCGGCAACAGTCATAGCCATTGCAACAAGTTTTGTGCCGTCATAAACTCCGTACATTCTCGTTGCATTATGACGAAGCTTGTGATTCACATCAACATAAAAATCATCAAACGGCGGCGGAACAAAATTTTCATCGGCACAGCTTACGATGAGATTATAAACCTCTTTAATATCGGGAACATCAAAATTTATACTTTCGTCAACATTTTGAAACGGTTCTGATTTTTTCAGAATAACACCTGACACAGATTTACTGCCGTATAAATTAAGGTTAAAATCTCCGCTGCATATTGCACTTGACGCACCCGCAACACGCATAAATGACGAAACTTCTTCAAGATTTGTTTTATCTGTGAGAAATAAAATGAAGTTTGTTCCGCATCGGGAAATTGCACCTGTACATTCATCTGTTTTATCGTCAATTATCGTCCAGTAGTCAACGAAAGCAAGCGATGAATCGTAACTGTTGTACTGAGAAATTATTCTGCACGCAAACGGATCTTCCGCCGACAGGTTCATAATTACATTTATATAATTTTCATTGGCGGTTACTATCATTCAGACCGTCTTTCCTTTCGCTAAATTTCCGCCCGCAATATAATCGGACAATACTTTTGCAAGTTTTAAAACGCTTTCGCAATCATCAAGGTTTGCCGCAGTTGAAGGAGCATGAATATACCTTGATGGAAGTGATACCGCAAGAGTTCTCACTCCGCCTCTGCTCTGATGAATTGCACCCGAATCATTACCGCCTGCAACTGCTCTCTTATACTGAACAGCTATGTTATTCTTTTCGGCAAGTTCAAAAGCGGCACTTATCATTTCTTTATCATAAACTGTCGCCCTATCCATTACGGTAACTGTTGCGCCTTTTGACAAATTGCACACCTGATGAGATGCATCAACCTCCGCAACATCAGCGGCAGTTGTGCTTTCGATAACAAGAGCAAAATCAGGATTAACCGTAAAAGCCGCAGGTCTTGCACCACGCAGTCCCACTTCTTCCTGAACAACAAATGTGAAATACATATCATATTCGGGTTCGGATTTTATGAGATTAATAAGCACATAGCAGCCGAAACGGTCATCAAGTGCCTTTGTAACAACAGTTTTGCCGTTAATCTTAAAGTCGCCCTCAAAATTAATGCCGTCACCGTAGTTTACATATTTAAGCGCATCTTCCCTGCTTTCGGCACCGATATCAATGTACATATCATTCATTTTCGGAACAGCAGTTTTTTCATCACCGTTTGTAAGATGAATCGGTTTCACACCGATTACACCGTTAAGACCGTTTCTGCCAATACATACACGCTTACCGGGAAGAACTCTTCTGTCAATTCCTCCGACCTCGTCAAATTTAAGGTAACCGTCAGATGTTATATCCGTTACCATAAGACCTACTTCATCCATATGTGCCGACACCATAAGTTTGCTTTTTGCAGACTTTTTTCCCTTTTTAAACACAATAAGGTTGCCGAGATTATCTGTTTTAATATCATCGGCACAGTCTTTAATCTCATTAATTATAAGATTGCGAACATTCCCCTCATCACCCGAAATACCGTTGCAAAGGCAAAGCTGTTCAAGCAATTTTATGTCAATCATTGAAAGCACCTCCGCATTTAATGTATTCGGCAATAAGCTTTGCCGTATTGTCAACATCAGCTACAGAAATAACTTCATTCTGTGTATGCATATATCGCTGTGGGATTGATACAACAGCAGTTTTTACACCTTTTCCGCTGATTGAAATATGGTCTGCATTTGTACCTGTTCTGCCTGCTATCGGTTCAAGCTGATACGGTATATTTTTATTCTTTGCAACGCTTTCAAGCGATTTGCTCATTTCCTTGTTGAGAATTGAAGAAATGCAAATCATTGGTCCTTTGTCGAGTTCAACCGTAGAATAGAACCCTGAAACATCCGGCTGAGATGCAAAGCTTACATCAACAACAATTGACTCGTCTGCTTCAACTGTAAAAGCACCTGTTTTAGCGCCTGTGCCAAATGTTTCTTCCTGAGAGCTTAAAAGGATAATTACTTTATAATCTGTTTCATTGTCTTTCAATAACTCTGCACACTTAACAAGTGACGCAACACCGCATCTGTTATCAAGGCAAGGCGCAACAATTCTGCCGTTCAAAAGATTTGCCGGCTTTGAGGCAAATGTCAGCATATCACCGAATGAAATGAGTTTATTAACTTCATCATACGGCAGACCGAAATCAACCCAGATTTTGTCGATTGGCATAGCCTTGTCCTCTTTTCCGTCGGAAAGATGAGGAGGCATACAGCATACAACACCTGTTATATCAGGATTGTTCTGCAGACAAAGCAGAGTATCGGCAAGAGTTCTTGCGTCAATTCCTCCGCACGGAGAAACTTTTACAAATCCGTTTTCATTTATTTCGGTAACCATAAATCCTATGCGGTCAATGTGAGCGTCAAGCAATATGGTTTTATCTGAATTTTTGTTACCGCAAACAGCCATAAGACTGCCGTTTGATATCTTTATGTCATCCGTGTAGTCCGATAAAAACTTTTCGGCAACAGACAAAGCGGGTTCTTCCCTGCCCGACACACCCATTGCACAACAGAGTTCAAAAATAAGTTCTTTTGTGTTCATTGTATATCTTACTTCAAAGCGTTCACAATTGACTTGAAGTGATTACCTCTTTCTTCAAAATTCTTGTAAAGTCCGAAGCTTGCACTTGCGGGTGAAAGCGAAACAATATCTCCCTTTGTTGAACGCTCACGGGCAACAGCTACAGCCTCTTCCATATTTGTTACATTGACGATTTCAATTTCATCTGCATCATAGTTTGAAGCCTCTTTAACGGCTTTTTCAATTTTCGGGGCAGTATCACCGAGAAGAATAAGGAGTTTTACTTTATCGTTGATTACGGGACCAAGCGGCTCATAAGGAATATGCTTATCATATCCGCCTGCAATAATGCAGATTTTCCTGCTGTAAAGCGAAAGTGTGCCGAGTGCGGTTCTTGTAGGACTTGATGCAATTGAATCGTTGTAATACTTAACACCGTCAACCTCTCTTACAAACTCTGCACGGTGAGCAACACCGCCAAAAGTCTTTGCAACAGCTGTCATTGTTTCTGCATCAACAAGTCCCCACACGGCTGAAATAGCGGCAAGATAATTTTCCACATTATGCATACCGGGAATTTTGATGTCATGAATGTTCATAATACGGGTAATTTTTCCGTAGTCATTATAGCAGATTGTATCACCGTCAAGAAAAGCACCGTTTGAAACATTTTCTTTTACGGAGAACTTTGCGAGCTGACCTCTTACGCTGTCGGAAAAGCCGTTTGTAATCTCATTATCAAGGTTGAGAACAGCCTTTGAAAAAGCATTCTGATGAAGAATGATATTTTTCTTTGAATCAATGTACTCCTGCATATCCTTGTGTATATCAAGATGGTTGGGAGCAAGGTTTGTTACCACGGCAATATCCGGACTCTTTCTCATAGAGATAAGCTGAAAACTTGAAAGCTCAACTACTGCACAGTCATCGTCATTTACACTTTCAATCTCAGGAAGAAGCGGCTTGCCGATATTACCTCCGAGGTGTACATTAAGACCTGCCGCCTTTAAAAATTCCGAAATAATCGTTGTTGTGGTTGTTTTGCCGTCAGAACCTGTCACAGCAATAATCCTGCACGGGCAAAGGTCGAAGAAAACTTCCATTTCGGATGTAAGAACAACGCCCTTGTTACGAAGTGCAACAAGCTCATCCTTATAAAAAGGTGTGCCCGGACTTCTGAAAACGATATCGGCATCAATCTCGGAAAGATAATTTTCACCGAGTAAAAGTTCTGCACCGTACTCTTTAGCCTTAATACCGTTCTGTCCCAAATCTTCAAAATTCTTCTTATCGCAAGCAGTAACTTTTGCACCCTTTTCAACAAAAAGTTTTATTAGCGGAAGATTGCTTGTACCGATTCCGATAAAAGTAACTTTTTTCCCTTTTATACTGTCAAAAAATTTATCAGCCATAGCATTCATTGTAAAATCCCCTCTGCAATTAGTATTTTATGCCATTTCAGTGACTTTATGCCATACCATATAATTATACATTTTAACGGAAATAATTTCAACCGTAATACACTGATATTGCAATAATATTTTCAAAATGTTAAAATACGGTAGGTGATGTTATGCTGTACGATTTTATAATTATCAATAAAAAAGACAAAACTCCGCTTTACAGACAGATTTATATGTCTGTCAGAAAATCAATTGAAACGGGAAGTTTGAAAAAAGGAACAAAGCTTCCGTCAATAAGGCGATTGAGTACCGACCTTGATGTTTCAAAAACTACTGTCAACGGAGCGTATGAACAGTTGTGTGCAGAGGGATATATATCAAACAGGCCACGAAGCGGATATTATGTTGAGGCACAGTTCAGCGGTACACCGTCAAAAAGCGATAAAATGTCTTCAAATATCAACAAAACAAAAAGATACTATGAATATGATTTCAGCAGTAAAAGCATTGATGACGGTATAATCAACATAAACGAATGGAAAAAATATGTTAAAGAGGTTTTAAATCAAAACTATCTGCTCACTTCCTACGGTGAAGAACAGGGTGAAGAAATTCTGAGAAACGCTCTGCAAAAATACAGCCTCGGCACACGGAGTGTAAACACCTCATACGAAAATATTATCGTCGGAGCAGGTACTCAGACGCTTTTGCACATACTCTGTTCACTTCTCGGCAATAATAAGAAAATCGCACTTGCGGATTACAGCTACATTCAGAGTGAATATGTGTTCAACAGTCACGGTTATGACATCAAATATTTCAGATGTGATAAATACGGAGCCTGTATTGATTCACTTGAAGAAATCAAGCCCGATATAATTCTTATAAATCCTAATTTTACCGTAAACAGCAACATTACGATGCCTGTTACACGCAGACTTGAGATAATCAAATGGGCAAAAGAAAATAATGTTTTGATTATTGAGGACGATTACAACGGTGAGCTTCGATACAGTACGCACCCTATGCCGTGCGTACAGAATTATGATACCGAAAACACGGTTTATCTCGGCTCTTTTTCAAAGATACTTCTTCCCTCTGTCAGAATCAGTTATATGGTTCTTCCGCAAAAACTCACAGATGAATATAACAAAATCAAAAAATACACAAATCAGACAGCATCAAAAACAGAACAAATTGCCCTTGCAAAGTATATTAATAACGGTAAGCTTGATGTTCATCTGAGAAAAGCAAGAAGAATTTATCTTGAAAAAAGCAACCTTATGCTTTCAAACATAAAGAAATATTTCGGAACCTCCGTTAAAATTGTGTTTAACGAAACTTCGCTTTATGTTTCGCTGATTTTTAAGGATAAAACGATTGACGATTCTGTTATAAAGAAAATTGACGACGCATTAATTAAAACTATGCAGTTCAACAAAGCCGAAAATATGATTGTGTTAAGCTTTTCGGGAATAAAAGATGTAAAAATTGAAAGCGGAATAAAATTACTTTATGAAACAATTTCAAAATAGCATAACAAAACGGGACTGAAATCAGCCCCGTTTTTCTGTATAATCAGTTTTCACAACCGCATTTAAAAGAAGATGTATGAGAAGAGTCACGGTCGCCACGGTGTATTGCGTTCGGCGGGAAGAATGAGTCTGTAGGAAAATCAATTTTACTGAAAACTTCGCACGGATCATCGGGCGCTGACGGACATTCCTTGCGGGGAACACAAAAATCATAGGACGGAATCATAATCTGTACATCTCTTTCAAGCCTTGTAATCGTAAAAATACCGATTGTAACAAGCACTCGCTGCGTTTCAGGCTGTGCAGGTTCTCCGTCAAGGTAATCAATAACACAATTTGGAAATGTTCTGCAAACAGTTATCGGATTCGCATTATTGTAATCCTGTAGATTTGCAGACAATGCCATTGGATTTGAAATTTGAACCGTTGCTCTCGGCAGGCAATAGGGATATTTGCACGGACAATCCGAATCTGATGTATCGCAAACAACATCTTTGTCACTGGAGAATGACTTTACGCAGCCTTCACCGCCGTAAAGCACAACTCTTTTGCCGTACATTGCAAGACCTGTGACAGTTTCGGGAATCGCACCTGCGGCTGTATAGGCTTCAACGGTGACGGCAAAATAGTACATCATATCAACCGAATAAAAGCCACGATGGAACGCAACAGGCTCAACCTCTACCGTAGATGTAATTATGCGCACATTACTTATCTTTACGGAACAAGCCCCATCAATAATTTTCTGGTTTGCTTCGGTAAACATAACAGGAAGATTCGAAAGGCAATCTTTTGCTCCGCAACTGTCATAGATTCGTGAAACATTGATACAAACAGGTTCACAACCGTTAGTTTGCTCGCCGCCTTCGGTGCATGCATTTTCCGAGGAACAGAAAGGTACATCTGACATAAAAATAACCTCCGTAAAAGTATTGACAGTTCAATTAATGCACTGTAACAATACATTTTATGGAGGTTTTGATTTTTGGTGATTAACAGCCGAAAATTAACCGTAAAACGGGGCAAGTGTTTTCTGAATGTTATTAAACAGGTTAATCGGACTGCTGTTTGAATAATTTGAAAGTGCTATATAAATTTGATTTTCGTCTTTTGTAAAAGCAAGAGCGGCATTATACTTGTCGATTTTTCCTGTGTGAGAAATCATATTGCTGTCTTTTGACACAACAAAGCCGTAACCGTAGTTACCCTTGTACGGCGTTGTCATTTCTTTAAAAGATTTTTCCGAAATGAGCTTGTTTGTACAAAGAGCGTCAACCCATTTGAGTAAATCGGGAACATTGGAAATTAAACCGGTTGCAGAATATCCTACTCCGGGATACAATGTCCACGCATTATCGTAAATATCCTGATATCCTACAGCGAGCTTATCTGTGCTTTCAAAGCCTGTGTTCATCATTCCCGACGGTTTAAGAATATTCTCTTTAATATATTTTTCGTACGAGGTTTTGCTGACCTGTTCGATGATATCACCGAGAAGAAAATATGCACTGTTTGAGTACATATACTTCTCATCGGGTTCAAAATTAAGTTCCTGATCAAGTATCCAGTCCATTACGGCTTTTTTATTTTTCTTTGCAGAATTTTCGGCTGAAACCTTATATTCAATCTGCGATTCGTTGTATGCATAAGTATTGGTATCGCCGTCTTTGTTAATGTAATCCTTTATGCCCGCTGTCATTGTAAGCAGGTTTTTAACGGTGATTTTTTTGCCGTATTTATATGACGGAAAATATTTGTCGATTGTATCATCAAGTGAAAGCTTTCCCTCCTCAACAAGCTGCATAACCGCAACAGCAGTAAACTGCTTTGTGAGCGAAGCAATTCTAAAGCATGTGTCAGTAGAATTCTTTGTGTGCCTGTCCTTGTCGGAAAATCCGTTAGTGCCGATATACTCAAGAGCATTTCCGATTTTGACATAAACCGTTCCCCTGAATTTGTTATCGGTTATTATTGCGTCAAGATTTTCGGAAATATCGGAAGATTTTCTTTTGAGTTCGGAATAGTTCCATGTGGGTTCTTGTGTCTGCTCATCGGAGGTTGCCGCCTTTGTTACAGGCTGTGAGGCAGCCACGGCGGTTGTTTTCTCGGTAGCAGATACAGAAGGCTGCGTGTCCTTTCCACAGCCTGTAAGGCACACAGAAAAAGCTGTCAACGCAGAAATTGCAAGACACAGAACCTTTTTTGATGATATAAGCACTTTAATCACCTCAGATTTTTTTCATATTACTGCAATAGTTCGCCATAAGAGTTTTTGTGCCGGCTTTATCAAAGGCAATTTCAAGCATAGTATCATTGCCCATTTTCTCGGCTTTCATTACCATACCCTTGCCAAACACCTTGTGCTGAACACAATCTCCGACATTGAATACAGCACCGCTCTTAACAGGAGGTTTTGTAAATCCAAATGATTTATTCGGTGAATACGAGCTTCCCGACGATTTGCCGACGGAAACTTTTTCACCTGTTCCCGATGCAAAACCGGAAGACGCCTGTGTGAACATCTGCTTTCTTCCGCCGCTGTATTCAAGAAGATTATCTGGAATTTCGTTTAAGAATCTTGAGCCCTTGTTGTAGCTTGTTGATCCGAACAGCATTCTCGAATTTGTTTTTGTGAAATAGAGAATTTCCTTTGCTCTTGTAATTCCGACATAGGCAAGTCGCCTTTCCTCGTTGAGTTCATCGGGATTCATCATTGTTGCAACTGACGGGAACATTCCTTCTTCCATGCCTGCGATGAACACAACAGGAAATTCAAGTCCCTTTGCTGAATGTAATGTCATCATTACGCAGGTATCTGCATCTGCATCGTAGTTATCAATATCGGTTTGGAGAGAAATTTCTTCAAGAAATGCAGAGAGGTCTGCCTCATCGCCGTAGTCCTCTTCAAACTTGACGATATTTGAAGAAAGTTCTTCAATGTTTTCAATACGAACTTCAGGGTTGTCCTTTTCGGTTTTAAGATACTGTTCGTATGACGTGTGTTCAATCACAAGGTTATATAATTCTGCAAGAGAATATTCGCCGCTCTGCTCGGCTTCAATAAGTCCGTCAATAAGTGCAACAAAAGCTTTGAGCTTTGCAGAGGCACGGGAAAGCTGCGGATAGTTTTCCGCCTCCTTGATTACATCGTAAATGCTTTCGCCGAGTCCTGCGGCAATGTCTGCGGCATGGGAAACGGTTGTCGCACCTATTCCCCTCTTAGGAACATTGATAATTCTTGAAAGTCTGACATCATCATGAGGATTATTTATAACCTGAAGGTATGCAACCATATCACGAATTTCTTCACGGTCATAAAATCTGTGACCGCCGATTACACGGTGCGGCACACCGCTTCGTGACAAAGCCTGCTCAATTGCGTTTGACTGGGCATTCATTCTGTAAAGAATTGCATAGTCGGAATATTTTCTTCCGTCGGCTACACCGTCAAGAATAGTCTGAGCAATGAAATTAGCCTCGTCACGCTCATTCTCGGCTGTATGTACCTTAATTTTCTCGCCCTGACCGTTTTCGGTCCACAAAGTTTTACCCTTACGCATTGTGTTATTTGAGATGACCTCGTTAGCGGCATTGAGGATATTCTGTGTACTTCTGTAATTCTGTTCAAGGCGAATCATCTTTGCGTTCTTAAATGTATTTTCAAAAGAAAGAATATTTTCGATTGTAGCACCACGGAATTTGTAGATACTCTGGTCATCATCACCGACAACGCAGATGTTTCCGTATTTGCTTGCAAGCAGGCTTACAAACTTATACTGCACCTTGTTAGTATCCTGATACTCATCGACCATGATGTACTTGAACTGATTTCTGTAATAGTCAAGTATATCGGGTGCTGTTTCAAAAAGCTTTACGGTATTGCAAAGCATATCGTCAAAATCCATTGCGTCGGCTGTTTTAAGCTTTGTCTGATAGATTTCATAAACCTTTGCAATCTGTGCTTTTCTGCTGTCAAATTCAGCCTCCTTACGCATTTCTTCGGGAGTAAGCATTTTATCCTTAGCCTTTGAAATTTCGGAGAGAATTGATTTTACAGGCAAAGTTTTTTCGGCAATATTGAGTTGCTTTAAAATATCCTTAACGAGTTTTTTCTGATCGTCAGTCCCGTAAACTGTGAAATGACTTGTATAACCGATTCTGTCGCCGTATCTGCGAAGGATTCTTGCACAGGTTGAATGAAAGGTAGCCGCCCAGATGTCGGCACCGCCCTCGGGAACTGCCGCACAGATTCGTTCTTTAAGCTCTCCTGCGGCTTTATTGGTAAAAGTAATGGCAAGTATCTGCCATGGTTTACAAAGCTCACACTGCAAAATGTAGGCTATTCTGTTAACGAGAACAGTTGTTTTGCCCGAACCGGCACCTGCAAGTATGAGCAAAGGTCCTTCTGTGCAGAAAACAGCCTGTTTCTGCATATCATTCATATGTGAAAAGTTTTTTTGAATCTCAGTCTGTACCATTTTTAACCTGCCTTAAAATATTGCAAAAGAAAGGGGCGAACGATGTTCGCCCTCAGTAAATTTTAAATGAATTATTTAATGCTGTCATTAAACATTGTAAGCATATCAGATGCCTTTTCGCCGATAATCATTGTAACAAAGTTACCGTCTTTTGTAACCTTACAATTTTTCACCATATCAAGCTCTTCAGCCGAATAGGAAGCGTTCTGCTGAAAGATTGAATTATAGCGGTTTGTAAGAGCAGTTTCAACCCTTGAAGCGGCATCTGAATCAGTTGCCTCAACAAGAACTACCTCTGTATTTTTGCTGTCTGTATCAGACTTACCGACCTCAGCGGCAAACTGCTTGATATCGTCGGCATTGATATTGTAATATTTGTACATATCATCCTTTGTTTCATACTTTGTTGCATCTACGCTATACTCGGAATTCATCTTATCCATAAGATCAGCAAGATTAACTTCCTTTGCGCCGCAACCTGCAAATATCGAAAGGCAAAGAACAAGAGCAACTGCAAGCGAAATTACTTTTTTCATAAAATTACCTCCAAATTTTTAAAAAAGAAAATGCGCCGAACTTAAAAAGTACGGCGCCAAACTGGTCGAGGTGACAAGATTCGAACTTGCGACCCCATCGTCCCGAACGATGTGCGCTACCAAACTGCGCTACACCTCGAAATAAAAGAGCCCCGAATAACTTCGGGGCTGTGGCTGTGGAATAGGGATTCGAACCCCAACAAACAGAGTCAGAGTCTGTCGTGCTACCGTTACACTATTCCACAAGATGTAATTGCTACCGAACTTGCAACGATATGAATTATAAGACATATCGTTCAAAAAGTCAATACTTTTTTTAAAATTTTTTCAAAAAAGTTTTCAGACCTTCAAAACAGCCGACAGCAACAGGATTTTTGACGAAAATATTTTAAAATTATTTTCGTCTGATCCTTATATCTCTGCCCAAAAAATCAAGCTGACGGGCATTTCCGCAGATTCTTGAAACAAATCTGTCTGTATAATTCTCCTGCAAATCTCTTATTGTCAGATTTGTATTTATAATCACAGGCTTGTTTGACAACATCCTTGAGTTAAAAATGTTGTAAAGCTGTGATACGGAAAATTGAGAATGGAATTCCGTTCCGAGGTCATCTATAATAAGTAGGTCGCATTCAACAAGCATATCGAATGTTGAATCATCTTCCTTGTTTGAAAAATATATTTTTTCAAGCTTTGAAACAAGTTGCGGAGCAGACGCATAAATTACACCGTATCCCCTCTTTATTGCCTCGTTTGCAATTGCAAGCGACAGATGAGTTTTACCGAGTCCGGTTGCGCCTTTCATAAGTATACTTTCCGAATGTGAGTTAAAGTTGTCTGCATAATTCTGACAATATCTTAAAACTCTGCTCATATGGTCGTAAGGAGATACCTTAAGCTTTGGATCAACAGTCTTGTCATAATATTCAAGATTAAAGCTCTCAAATGTAGAAAGTGACAGCGGAGCGTTTCTGTTAAGCTCGGCACATGCACAGGCTATGAGAGCAGACTTCATGCATGAACATCTGACAGTTTTGCCGTTTATGTCACAATAGCCCTTGTCATTACATTTCTTACAAAAATAATCGGGCTCAAAATAATTTTCGGGATAACCGTTATCTGTAAGGATTTTTCTGACCTCTGCCTGCATTGCAAGATTCTGATCACGAAGCTTTGAAACGGCGTCCTTCACATCTCCGCCCGCAAGAACTGCTCGGGCTGTTTTGATTCCGCCCACGGAAATCTGTTTTTCAAGTTCTTTCACACGGGGGAATTTTTTATAAACCTCTTCTTTTCTTCTTTCCGCTGCCTTTTCGGCGTTAAGTCTGCGTTCATGTAATGTGTCCGAAGCAGCCTTATAAACACTATTGCTGTATCCCATACCAACCTCTTAATTAAAAATTATCAAGTGAATTAAATTTGTCGAGTTCATTAATATCATAAGATGACGACTGTTTCTGCGATGGCTTTGACGCTGATTTTTCATACTTATGAAGTTCGTCAAGCGTGTGCAGATTGCTTGCATTCCAACGCTTTAAGATTCCGTCAATGTAGCGAAGATTCATTGTTCCCTTTGTATCAACGCATCTTTCATACGCCTCTCTGAGCATTTCGGGCGAAAACTTCCACTCGCTTACCCACTTGTCACCGTATTCAAGCTGTTTTTTTGTAGGAGAACCGACATTTTTAAGTCCAAATGCTTTTGAAACAATTGAAAAGTTTGCCGTTGTTTTTTGAATCTGCTTAATCTTGTTATCAGCCGCCTCAAGCGAATAAACACCGTCATTCGCCCATTGAATACCGATATTTTCAATCGTTCTTATATTGCCCTTATCAATGCTTGCACAATAATGTATAAGCATAAAGATAACATCAAGCGGAAGTCCGCAGGTGTCCTTGAGCATAAGCAGAGTTGCAATATCGGAATTTGAAAGAACCTTTCCGAGTGTTGTCTGCGTTTCTTCAACAAGCATTTTTAATTCTTCATCAACCGCAAGTCTTTGTGCCGTAAATACAAAATCAGGCTTTTGCGGTCTTGTAGCCGTAAAATGTTTTTGCGTTTCTTCTGCGTTTTCCTTTGGTGACTGTTCTGTTTCCTGTTTTACAGGCTCTTGAACCGCTTGAACAGGCTGTGGCACTGTCTGTTGTGGCTTTAAAACAGTCTGAACAGGTTGCGGTGTCTGTTCCGTTTGAACAGGAGTTTGCGGTGCAGAAACAAATTCCTCGTTATTTTTTACGGGAGTAAAGGTATTTTCAATTCGATTAAACACACCCATACTTACCCAATAGTCAAGGGCCTCGGGAATATCGGTTACATTGACACCTGTTGCCTTTGAAATTTCAGTGTCGTCAACGGAACGACCGGCATTACGAAGGACAAACAAAAGGACTTTAAGCTTTACGCCGTCAGAAAATTTTAATCCTTCATCGACTACTTTGGAGGGAACTGCAAAAATTGAGTTCCATGCTCCCAAATCTATATTAATTGACATTATATCCTACTTTCTGTGATTTGCTTTTTGTAAATGTCTGTTACAATATTTATAATAGTTCCATTCTATCAGAGCTGTGGAACATCTGCACTTGGATTTCAATTAAAAGAACGCTCTGCTTTCATAACAGGGAGCAAAGTTTGTAACAAAGTGCAATCTATATTTAAATTATAACATAGATTTTCAATTTTAAAAACAAAAAAATAAAATTATCTGGATTTTTTTCTGTTTCTGTGATAATATGATTTCAAATTATGAAAAGAGGTATTACAATGAAATATTCATATTTTCCTACAGGAGTTTGCTCCAGACAGATTAATCTTGAACTTGATGACAACGGTAAAATTACAAGCTGTGAGTTTGTGGGCGGCTGTTCAGGCAACACTCAGGGCATTTGTATGCTTGTTAAAGGCATGGACGCAAAAGACGCTGTTGACAGATTAAAAGGCATTGACTGCCGTGGCAGAGGCACATCCTGCCCCGATCAGCTTTCAAAGGCTCTTGTTGAAGCATTAAAACTTATCTAAATCATTTTTGCGTATAAGTTTGATTATTATTCCGATAAGGAATTTTACTGCATAAGAAAACGCAATTACAAACAAGGTAATCACACTCATTATTGTTATGATAATGAACAAACACAACATAAAAACATCCTTACAGATTTTTAATTTCATTATATCTGCAAGGATGTTATTTTTTTGGTTTATTATGTAGTACAGAGCAAAAAATTATTTAGAAAGGAAGTAATCCATCATTGTGAAACCTTTTTCAATATAGTTGCCTGTCTTTTTAGCCTCTTCTTCACAGAATTTGCTTACGCCGCTGTCAACTTCGTTCTTGCTGTCATAGATAAGATAAGGAACAGGATTTGAAGTGTGTGTGCGGATAGAAAGAGGTGTGGGATGATCTGGACATACGAGAACGGCAAAATCATCAAAAGTTCTGAGAAAATCGGTTACAGGCTTGAGAATATGCTCATCAATAAGTTCAATAGCCTTTACTTTATTATCAATCTCTCCTCTGTGACCGCATTCATCGGGAGCTTCAACATGGATATATACAAAATCCGCACCGTTTTTGAATTCATCAATGGCGGCTTTACACTTTCCGTCAAAGTTTGTGTCAATATAGCCTGTTGCACCTTCAACATCAACGCTCTTCATGCCGGCACAAATTGCGATACCTTTGAGAAGGTCAACAGCAGAAATCATACTGCCCTTTTTGCCGAACTTGCCGAAGAAGCTGTCAAGAGCGGGTTTTGTACCCTCGCCCCAGAGCCAAATTGAGTTGGCGGGACGAAGTCCTTTTTCAACTCTTGCCTTGTTTACAGGATGATCTTTGAGCAAATCATAGCTTTTCTTCATCAAATCATAGAGAGCGGCAGTATCGTCACCCTTTGGAATGTATTCTTTAATCACACGACCTGAGATATCGTGAGGAGGTGTAAGTTCGCCCGGATGAGGATTGCCGTTTTTCCATACAAGACAATGACGGTATGCAACACCCGAATAGAACTTAAAAATATCGTTGCCAAGCTTTTCCTCAACATAGTTGATAAGCTCTCTTGCCTCTTCTGTTGAAATGTCGCCTGCACAATAGTCAACCATAGACTTGTCCTCGTAGTTTTCTTCATCGGACAAAGTTACAAGGTTACATCTTAATGTTACATCGGTATCTTTAAGGTCAATACCGATACTTGCCGCCTCAAGCGGAGAGCGACCGCTGTAGTAAACAGCCGGTTCATAGCCGAGAACCGAAAGGTTTGCAACATCGCTGCCGGGTTTGAGTCCTTCGGCAACGGTTTTAACCATTCCGACCTCGCCCTTTGAGGCAAGGTAATCCATACAAGGCTTAACAGCCTTTGCCATAGGAGTTGAATTATCAAGCTGTGCGTTTGGCTCATCAGCCATACCGTCACAGAGCATTACTAAATACTTCATACTAATTCATAGCCTTTCCGTATAATATGAAATTTATTTCTGAAGTGTGCCAAGACTTGCACACTTTAAATATGCGTTGATAAAGCCGTCAAGATCACCGTCCATAACAGCCTGAATGTTACCTGTTTCAAAGCCTGTTCTGTGGTCTTTTACCATTGTATACGGCATAAATACATAGCTTCGGATCTGTGAACCCCAGGTGATTTCCTTTTGAACGCCCTTGATGTCCTCAATCTTTTCAAGATGCTCACGCTCTTTGATTTCAACGAGCTTTGAAATAAGCATATTCATAGCAACATCACGGTTCTGATACTGACTGCGCTCAACCTGACTGGCAACAACGATACCAGTAGGAATATGAGTAAGACGAACAGCAGATGAAGTCTTGTTGACCTTCTGACCGCCTGCACCGCTGGCACGGTAAACATCCATTTTGATATCTTCGGGCGGAATGTGAACCTCTGTATCTTTTGCAATTTCCGGCATAACCTCAAGAGATGAAAAGCTTGTGTGTCTTCTGCCTGCCGAGTCAAACGGAGATACACGAACAAGACGGTGAACGCCTGCCTCGCTCTTTAAGTAGCCGTAAGCATTTTCACCTTCAACAAGAAGCACGGCACTTTTAAGTCCTGCCTCATCGCCGTCAAGGTAGTCAACTTCTTTAACCTTAAAGCCGTGAGCCTCTGCCCAACGGGTGTACATTCTGTAAAGCATTTCTGCCCAGTCCTGAGCCTCTGTTCCGCCCGAACCTGCGTGAAATGTAAGAATTGCGTTATTTTTATCATATTCGCCTGTGAGCAAAGTCTGCAAACGCTGTTTTTCAAGATTTTCCTTAACAGCCTCAACTTCGCTTTCTGCCTCTTCAAGAAGAGATTCGTCCTCTTCCTCATTTGCAAGTTCAATCAAAGCGTGAGTATCCTCGTATTTGGCAACAAGACCTTCGTAAGCCTCAACCTTGCCCTTTAAAGAGCCCGTACGCTGTAAAACCTTTTGTGATTTTTCCACATCGTCCCAAAATCCCGGCTCGGTTGCCTTGAGTTCAAGCTGTTGAATCTCCGAGAGCATGCCCTTCATACCGAGTGCATCGGACAAATCGTCTATTTCAGGCTTGAGAGCCTGAAGCTTTAAAAGTAATTCCTCAAACTGTACCATAAACATGTACCTTTCTGAATATAGTTTATCCTTTCACAATTTAATATTATAGCAAAAACATCCACAAAAGTAAAGAAAAACAGCTATTTTATTCATAAGTAAACTTATACACAAAAACAAGTTGCATTTGTCAATACTATTTGTTATAATTAAGGTGTATAGGTACACCGTATCGTGTATCCTTTGGAGGTTTATAATGGAATTTACAGAATACAAATGTCCGGTATGTGACAAACAGTTCAAAAAGGGTGACGATGTTGTAGTCTGCCCTGAATGCGGAACACCGCATCACAGAGAATGTTATGAAAAAGAAGGTCATTGTCATTTTGCAGACAAACACGGTGCTGATTTTTCTTTTGAAAAGGAACAGCTGGAAGAGGCCGAACAACAGGCAGAGCAGGACGCTAAAGACGGTGTAGTTCTTTGCAAGCGCTGCGGAGCGGAAAATCCGAAAGAAATGTTCTATTGCTGCAACTGCGGCGCACCGCTTTACGGTGATGACAAAAACAATCCGAACTTTCAGCAGAATCAGAATAACGGTCAGCCAAACCCGAATTTCAATCAGAATCAAGGTATGCCGCCGTTTGGTGTTCCTTTTGGTCAGGCAAATCCGCAAATGGCTGCCGCTTTTGATCCTATGGCAGGAATGAAGAGCGACGAACCGCTTGTTGACGATATCACTGCAGGTGAAGCCGCAAAATTCATTGGTAAAAACACCCCTTATTATCTGAGGATTTTCAGCTTTATCAATAAGTTTAAAAAGAGCAGATTCAATTTTTCCGCATTTATTTTATCGGGAATATATTTTCTGTACCGAAAAATGTACGGCTTAGGCGTATTGTTCTCAGCTCTCGTACTCGGTTCAATGGTAGGTTCTGCTTATATTTCATCGCTTCCCGCTTGGAAATCTATCTACACAGGCATAGTACAGGCTCAGCAATCCGGACAGGTGCTTTCGCTTAGTAATTCTTTCGGACTTTCACCGACTGAGTTTTTACTGTTTCTCTCTCCTCTGCTTGCAAATGCGGTTTCACTTATAGTAATGGTTATCAGCGGTTTAATTGCAAATAAATGTTACTACAATCACTCTGTTAAGAAAATTAAAAAGATAAAAAGTACAACAAATAAAGAGCTTTTAAATGAGGCACTTGAAACAAAAGGCGGAGTAAATCTCCCGATTGCTATTTCTGTAGCTTTTGCTTTCCTTGTTGTCAATTATCTGCCGATGTTCTTAATGTAAACGACAGAAACACCGTAATAAATGTATAGAAACATAATAAGTAAAAAGTTTAATGAGAAAGAAGGAATATTATGCGTATAACAAAGGCGGTTATCCCGGCGGCGGGACTCGGTACAAGAGTTCTTCCCGCAACCAAAAATATGCCGAAAGAAATGTATCCTATCGTTGACAAGCCAACTATCCAGTTCATAGTTGAGGAGGCTGTTGCGGCAGGAATTACAGATATTCTCATCATCACAAACCGTGGCAAAGGACTTATGGAGGATCATTTTGACGCTTCTCCCGAACTTGAAAGTCTGCTTGAAAAGAGCGGCAAAACAGAATTTCTTGAAACAGTCAGAAATATTTCAAACCTTGCAAACATTTCTTTTATCAGACAGAAAGAAATGAAAGGCCTTGGACATGCCGTTCTCAAAGCAAAATCTTTTGTAGGCAATGAACCTTTTGCCGTTATGTACGGTGACGGCGTTATTACGGGCAAGGTTCCTGCAATCAAACAGCTCATTGATCATTACGGTGAATACGGTGAAGGAGTTGTAGGCGTTAAAAAGGTTGACGCCAAAGACATTCACAAGTACGGTTCGCTCAAAGTTGAACATATGCACGACAATATTTTTGCCTGTACGGACATGAAGGAAAAGCCGCAAACTCCCGAAGAAGTTCTTTCGCTTTATTCGATTCTTGACAGATGCGTGCTCCCGGCTGAAATTTTCGAAATTCTCGAAAATACAAAGCCCGGAATTGGCGGAGAAATTCAGCTTACAGACGCAATGAGAGAGATTGCAATAACAAAAGGAATGACAGCCGTTGAATTTGAGGGCAAGAGGTACGATATGGGCAATAAATTCGGAATCTTGCAGGCTCAGATAGAAATTGGGCTTGAACACCCTGAAACAAAAGATTTATTGAAGGATTACATAAAAAATCTTGCAAAAACTTTGTAAAAAGGTATTGCAATTTTCAGAAAAGTGCAGTATAATGTGCTGCAGTTGAATATTGGATTCAAAAAAACAAGGAGGATTTCACATCATGTCAGTGCGAAATCCTCTTTTTGCTTTTTAAGAACTATTTTAATTCTTTGTTATTCAATTGTTATTTCATAAGGGCAACAGTTTTCATATATATAGTATGATTTGAATCCGGCTTTAAAAGCAAGCTCTATCCCCTTTTCAATATCTCTGCCGACATCATTTATATTGTGTGCGTCACTTCCGAGGGTTATGTACTTGCCTCCAAGGTCGTGATAGCGTTTAATTTCATCAAATGCAGGGAGAGTTTCACCGAGTCCCTTGAACAGTCCCGAAACATTAATTTCAAGAGCCTTATCCTTTTTAATAAGTTTTTCGTAGATAAGGTCAATCTTATCTCTGTACGGTGAAAGACTCGGAATAACGCCCGTGTCACGCTTAATATATCTCAACGGATATGTAAGGTGTGCAAGAGTACAAAAGCTGTCAAAAGAGGCGGCTTCGAGAAGTTCATCAAAGTACATATTGAGAATTATATGCGCATCTTCTTTTTTGAAATCCATATAATAAAAATCCGGTCTGTTTCTCAGGTTATGCACGGATGCGATTATTATGTCAAAATCTCCAAAACAAAGTGCTTTTTTTGTACATTCGTCATTGTGCATCGGCTCACCGAGTTCAATGCCTCTCAGTATTTTGATTTTACCCTTATATCTATCTTGCATAATCGAAGTTTCATAATTCGATTTTGGAATTAATTTGCTGAAATCTCCGTACTCACTTTCAGAGCCGAGCAAAATCTCGGGAGCTTCGCAGTGGTCGGTGATTGCAAGTGCAAAAAGTCCCTTGTTACAGGCACTGTTGCACATTTCTTCAACTGTATTTTCAGCATCAAAAGAGTTGCTTGAATGGGTATGAATATCACATATTTTCATTAGTAAAACACCTCACAAAAAAGATGATAACATATGAAAAAAATTTTTTCAATATTGCACTTTACTTTATTAAAAATTAGTTATATAATATGCACAAATAAAGAAAAGCAGTTTTATGCAGAATTCCAACGAAAATCTGCATAAACAGGAGGTAAAAAATGAAGGCAGTTATCACAGTAATCGGTAAAGACAGCGTTGGAATCCTTGCAAAAGTTTCAGAGGCCTGTTCAAAGGCTGATGTTAATATCGTGGAAGTAACACAGAGTGTTCTTCAGGATATGTTTGCTATGATTATGCTTGTTGAAATTGACAAATCCAACATCGGATTTGAGCAGCTCCGTACAAACCTCAAAGCAGTTGGAGAATCAACAAATACAAAGGTTCATGTTATGCACGAGGACATCTTTAACAGCATGCACAGAATTTGATCAGTGCTACCGAATTGAAAGGATATACATAATATGTTAGAAACAAGAGATATACTTGAAACCATAAATATGATAGACAATGAAAACCTTGATGTAAGAACAATTACAATGGGTATTTCATTGCTTGACTGCATTGACGAGGACATTGATAAGGCTTGCACAAAGGTTTATGACAAAATCTGTCGAAATGCAAAAGACCTTGTTAAAACAGGTGAAGACATCCAGAAGGAATTTGGTATTCCGATTATACATAAAAGAATTTCAGTTACACCTATCGGTATGGTAGCTGCTCCGTGCCAGAGCAAGAATGTTGTCAAGTTTGCCCACACTCTTGACAAAGCCGCAAAGGAACTCGGCGTAAACTTCATCGGCGGTTATTCCGCTCTTGTTCAGAAGGGTTTTGCAAGCGGTGACTACGCTCTTATTGAGAGTATTCCACAGGCCTTAAGCGAAACCGATTTCGTTTGTTCATCCGTAAATATCGGTTCTACAAAAGCCGGCATCAATATGGATGCTGTTAAGATGATGGGTAAGGTCGTTAAGCAGGCTGCAGAAGTTACAGCCGACAGAAACTGCATCGGTGCCGCAAAGCTCGTTGTATTCTGTAACGCTCCCGAAGACAACCCGTTTATGGCTGGTGCTTTCCACGGTGTCGGTGAAGCTGATACTGTTATCAATGTCGGTGTATCGGGTCCCGGCGTTGTAAGAGCCGCTCTTGCAAAAGACGGTGCCGGAAAAGACATCACGGAAATTGCAGATATGGTTAAGAAAACTGCATTCAAAATCACCCGTATGGGACAGCTTGTTGCAAGAGAAGCAAGCAAGCGACTTTGTGTTCCCTTTGGTATTGTTGACCTTTCACTTGCCCCGACACCTGCTGTCGGTGACAGTGTTGCATATATTCTTGAGGAGATGGGACTTGAAGTGTGCGGATGCCACGGTACAACCGCTGCACTTGCACTTCTTAATGACGCTGTTAAAAAGGGCGGCGTTATGGCTTCTTCCCATGTCGGCGGTCTGAGCGGTGCTTTTATCCCCGTTTCCGAGGATGCAGGTATGATTCATGCCGCTACTGAAGGTTACCTTGATATTACAAAACTTGAATCAATGACAGCCGTATGTTCGGTTGGTCTTGACATGATTGTAGTACCCGGTGACATAACTCCCGAGGTTATCTCTGCAATTATTGCAGATGAGGCTGCAATTGGTATGGTAAATACCAAAACAACTGCGGTAAGACTTATTCCGGCTATCGGAAAAAGTGCAGGCGAAGAACTTAATTTCGGCGGACTGCTCGGCAGAGGTCCCGTTATGCCTGTAAGGAAAGGTTCACCGGAGGCATTTATTAAGCGTGGCGGAAGAATTCCGGCTCCGCTTCAGGCGCTTAAAAACTAATTTTTCACGGGGGTGGTTTTATGGAGAATATGATTAAAAAAATCGTTGATGCCGACAACGAAGCCAAAGCCATGGAAAAGGATACTCTTGAAGAAAAAGAGGAACTTTCCAAAACTATTGAAGCCGAAACGAAGAAGATTTATGACGACTTCATGGCAAAAGCTGAAGAGGTTGTGAAACGCAACGACATTCAGGAAACAAAGAAAGCCGAACAGCAATGGGAGGAAATTCAGGGCAAGCACAATTCAGTGCATATCAAGCTTGACTCTGATTTTAAACTCAACTGTGACAAGTGGGTTGACGAAATCGTCAAAAGAACGGTTGCACAGTAACATTCCATTTACTGTTTACAAGGAGGTGTATGCGGATAATGTCAAAAACTTCGTTTGCAGTTCTGACAAAAGCAAGGTCAAAGTTCGGCAACAGACTTACCGAAAAGGATTACCAGAGTTTGCTTGCATGCCAGAGCGTCGGGGAGATTATGTCGTATCTTAAAAATAATACGCATTACTCCAAGGCTCTGACGGATGTCAGTGAGCGTGAAATTCACAGAGGACGGCTTGAGGCTCTTTTGAGGCAAAACCTTTTCTATGAATTTGACTCTTTGTGCAGATACGATTCGAGCGTAAGCTCGGGTTTGTCATCGTACATTATCTCGACATTAGAGGTTGAGCAGATTATAAGATTCCTTATCCTGCTCAGTTCAAACTCGACTGACAAGTTCATCTATCAATTCCCGGGGTATATTTCAAAGCATACGGAAATAGATGTTAACAAGCTTGCCAACGCAAAAAATTATGAAGAGTTTCTGAACGCCACACAGTCCTCCCAATTCTACGATATTCTCAAGCAATTTTCTCCTGATGAGAAAAATCGACTTCCAATATCGGACATTGAGAACAAGCTGTATAACTTGGTGTTCGGAAAACTGACAAAACTGATTAAAGCTACAACAAAAGGACAGGAAAAGCACGAGCTTATCAACTTTTTCTTTACGATTAACGATTATAATATTTTCTCGAGAATTCTGAGATTGAAAAAGTATTATAAGCTTTCTCCCGATGATATCAAAGCAAACCTCTTGCTTAATTACACAAATCTCAGCGAAAAGACCATTGACATGATGTGTAAGGCGGAATCTTCGGGCGAGATATTCTCAATTATGCAGAATACGCATAACGGAAGATTGATTGATAAAATCGGATATGTTTATGCAAGCGATATTTCACCGAGAGTAAAATACAGGCTTGCAAGGAAAAATATGCACTTTTCCAACAACCCTTCGGTTGTAATGATTTCATATGTTTTTGTTGCCGAAACAGAGCTGATGAATATTGTCACTCTGATTGAGGGCACAAGATATGAACTTGACAATAAAATTACACAGTCATTGCTCATTAAATGATTATTTGACTGTCAAGAAGAGGTGATTATAATTTGGCTGTTTCAACCATGCAGGCCGTAAGCATTATCGGACTTACAAGGGATATTGATAATGTAATATCGGTACTTGGTGAATCAGGTGTGTTCCATCCCGATGATGTTTCATCTTTCTACAGCAACACAAAGGATTTTACACATCTGCAATCAAAAAACATCTATGCTGAACCTCTTAACACTCTTAAAGCAACATTAAGCCTTACAAAACGCAAGTTTAATCTTGTTGATGTAAGTGACTTTAATCCGACCTTTAAAGAAATTGAGCTGTTTACAAATCAGATAAACAGCGACATTGAAGTTCTTGCAGATGACAGGCTGTTTGTTGAAGAGCAGCTGATGCAGGCAAAGGAAAATCTTGTTGAAACAACACACTTTGTCGGACTTGGGGTTGAAATTGAAAAGGTTTTAACCTTAAAGTATATCAGTTCACGCTTTGGCAGATTGCCTAAGGAAAGCTTTGAAAAGCTTTCAGCCTATAAAGATAATCCTTATGTGGATTTTATTGTCTGTTCCGAGGATAAATCACATTATTGGGGCGTTTATTTTGCTCCGATTGACAAAACCGAGGAAATTGACAGAATCTTTTCAGGATTGTACTTTGAAAAATGTGATGTTCTCGGAGTTAATGATACACCGAGAATTCATCTGAAAAAACTTGAGAGTCTTATCCCCCATCTTGAGGAAAAGCTTAAAGAAGCTCAGAAGCGAGTTGACGATTATGTTAACAAGTATGAGGTTAGAATCTGTAAATATCTTTCTAAGCTTGAAGAGCTTAATCTTTATGCCAAAATCCGCACAAAAGCATTGCAATACAGCAAAAGCTTTATCATTGTAGGTTGGGTTCCTACAGAGGACGCTAAGCCTCTCAGACGCAGACTCAAAAAAATTGCCAGCGTCAATGTAGATTTTTCAGACGGCAAGACGGAGATTGCAAAATCGCCGCCTGTCAAACTCAAAAACTGTTTCCTTGCAAAACCGTTTGAATTTTACACGGAGATGTACGGTGTTCCGAAATATAACGAAATTGATCCGTCACTCTTTATCGCTATCACTTATGTCATTATATTCGGCATAATGTTTGCTGACCTCGGTCAGGGCATTTGTGTATCAATTGTCGGTGCGCTTATGTGGAAACTCAGGAAAATGAAAATCGGTAAGATTCTTGTGCCGTGCGGAATTTCTTCTGCGATATTCGGCTGTGTGTTCGGAAGTGTGTTCGGATTTGAGCATGTCCTCGATCCTCTTTACAAAGCACTCTTCGGACTTGATGAAAAACCGATTGAAGTAATGTCATCAGGCTCAATTGTAATGATTCTTCTTGCAGCTGTTGCAATAGGTATTTCGCTTGTTGTGGTTGCTATGGGACTTAATATTTACAGTTCCTTCAAGCAGGGAGATGTGGGAAGAGCCTTGTTCGGATCAAGCGGTTGCGCAGGTCTTGTATTCTACTGTTCAATTATTTTCGGTGTTGCAGGACAGCTCGTATTGGGTCTGCAGATATTTTCCCTTGCATACATTCTTTGCCTTATCGTTCTCCCCTATCTGCTCATCTTCTTTGGTGAGCCTCTCGGACTTCTTATCGCCGGTGAAAAAGACTGGCAGCCCGAAAGCTGGGGCGGATATATTCTTGAGCATGCTATCGAGTCAATCGAATTTTTGCTTGAGTATGTTACAAACACGGTAAGCTTTTTAAGAGTCGGTGCATTCGTTCTTGTACACGCAGGTATGATGACGGTTGTTTTCGTACTTGCCCAAACAGCTCCCGCAGTAGCATACTGGCCCGTAGTTGTTTTAGGTAATGTTTTTGTAATGGTTCTTGAGGCGCTTCTTGTTGCAATTCAGGTGTTAAGACTTGAATATTACGAGATGTTCAGCCGTTTCTATTCCGGTGAAGGCAGACCTTACGAACCTGTTAAATTAAATATTGATTGATAATTTTTTGGAGGTATTATTATGTTATTCAATTTAATTATGTTAGCTGTTCCGGTAGTATTCCTTTGTGCGTCTGCAATTCTTGCAGTAAAGGCTTTTGAGCATGGAAAGAACAGAAAGAAAACAGTTCTTACTCAGATTTGCTCATTCGCTGCTGTATTTGCATTCTGCATGGTATGCCCTATCGTAGCAAGTGCTGCTACAGGTGATGCCGCTACAGCTACATCGGGTATGGCTGACGGTCTTGCATATATCGGTGCCGCTCTTGCAACAGGTCTTTCATGTATCGGCGGCGGTATTGCCGTTGGTAACGCTGCTCCTGCCGCTATCGGTGCTACAAGTGAAGATCCTAAGGCATTCGGTAAAGCAATCATCTTCGTTGTACTTGGTGAAGGTATCGCTATTTACGGTATGCTCGTTTCAATTCTTCTTATCTTTGCAAGATAATTTAAGCGATTTAAGTTTCGTTAAGGATTGATTATTATGAAATTTTTTCTTATAAGTGATAATGTCGATACCAAAATGGGTATGAGATTTGCAGGTATTGAAGGCGTAGTTGTTCATCAGGAGGATGAGGTACGCAGTGAGCTTGAAAAGGCTATGAACAGGGATGATATTGCAGTTATTCTTATTACGGAAACACTTGTTTCGCTCTGTCCCGACCTTATTTATGACCTCAAGCTTAACCGCAAACAGCCGCTTATTGTTGAAATTCCCGACCGTCACGGTAACGGAAGAACCAAGGACAGTATTACAAAATATGTTCAGGACGCAATCGGCGTAAAGCTGTAATTATCACATATCTGAATTTATTCAGGGAGGTTATTTTAATGGAAAACTCCAAAAACAAAACAGATAACTTTCTGAAAGCCATTAAAAAATATGCTGATGAACAAAGAAGTGCCATGCAGACAGAGGTTGCTCAGCTTAAAGAAGAAAAGCTGAAAGAGGCAACCGAAAAAGGCAGACATGACAGCGAAAAATATATCAAGGACAAACTTGAAGAATCAAGAAACAGACAGACGGGTATTCTTGCAAAGAAAATTCAGGAAGGTCAGAAAAAACTGTTTCTCGAGAGAGCTGAAATGACTGAAAGCGTATTTAAAAAGGCTGAAGAAAAGCTTGTTGAATACACAAAAACATCAGATTACTCAAACAGCCTTGTAAAAAGTGCAAAGGAAGTTGCTAAGCTTTTTGCAGACAACGACTGTGTTGTTTATGTCAACGAAAGAGATATGAAGAACTCAGACAAAATCAAGGCAGTTTTTGCAGGAAGCACCGAGGTTGTTGCCGACAAATCAATCAAAATCGGCGGAATCAAAGGCTTTTGCAAGGCAATGAATATTGTTGCCGATGAAACTCTTGACAGCAAGCTCTATGCACAGAAAGAATGGTTTATTGAAAATTCCGGACTGAGTGTGCTTTAATCTTGCTGACTGTTAATTTCTTTTGAAAGAGATGGTAATAATATGGAAAACAACAATGTTATATATGGAATAAACGGACCTGTTGTTACCGTAAAAAATACCGACAGCTTTGAGATGATGGAAATGGTTCATGTAGGCAAGCAAAAGCTTGTCGGTGAAATCATCGGTATTACAGACGACATCACAACTATTCAGGTTTATGAGGAAACAACAGGACTTAAACCGGGCGATCCCGTTGAGGGTACCGGTGCTCCTATGAATGTTCTTCTCGGCCCCGGTATTATTGATAACATCTTTGACGGTATCGAAAGACCGCTGAAGGCTATTGAAGAAGAAGCAGGTGCATTTATTAACCGTGGTTCTTCGGTTTCTGCTCTTGATGACAAGAAGCTGTGGAATGTTACAATGAAGGTTAAAGTCGGTGACAAGCTTGAGGGCGGTCAGATTTACGCTACTCTCCCCGAAACTCCTATCATTGAACACAGACTTATGGTTCCGCCTGAGCTTTCGGGTGAAGTTGTAAAGGTTAATCCCAACGGCGACTACAAGCTCTTTGATACAGTTGTTGTAATCAAGGATGACGAAGGCGTTGAGCACAACCTTACCCTTTGTCAGCAGTGGCCAATCAGAACTTCCCGTCCTGTTAAGGAAAGACTTACATCATCTGTTCCGCTTATCACGGGTCAGAGAGTTATTGATACTCTCTTCCCTATCGCAAAGGGCGGTACAGCAGCTATTCCGGGCGGTTTCGGTACAGGTAAAACAATGACTCAGCACCAGCTTGCAAAATGGTGCGACGCCGATATCATCATCTATGTCGGTTGCGGTGAGCGTGGCAACGAGATGAGCCAGGTTCTTGAGGAATTCTCAGAGCTTATTGACCCAAAGTCACAGCGTCCTATGACCGACAGAACCGTACTTATCGCCAACACATCAAATATGCCTGTTGCGGCTCGTGAGGCTTCAATTTACACAGGTATTACTCTTGGCGAATATTACAGAGATATGGGTTACCATGTTGCCATGATGGCTGACTCAACATCCCGTTGGGCTGAGGCTCTCCGTGAGATTTCAGGCCGACTTGAAGAAATGCCTGCCGAAGAAGGTTTCCCTGCGTACCTTCCTTCAAGACTTGCCGAGTTCTATGAGCGTGGCGGTCGTGCCGAGGTTCTCAGCGGCGGCGAAGGTTCTGTAACGCTTATCGGTGCGGTTTCTCCGCAGGGTTCAGACTTCTCTGAGCCTGTAACACAGAACACAAAGCGTTTTACAAGATGTTTCTGGGCTCTTGATAAGGCTCTTGCTTATTCAAGACATTATCCTGCCATTAACTGGATGGACAGCTACAGCGAGTATTTTAACGACCTTGATCCGTGGTTCAGGGAAAATCTCGGTGAGGATTTTATTGAATACAGAAACAGAATAAGCGCACTTTTACAGGAAGAAAGTTCACTTATGGAAATCGTAAAGCTTATCGGTTCGGATGTACTCCCCGATGACCAGAAGCTTGTAATTGAAACAGCAAGAGTAATTCGTGTCGGTTTCTTACAACAGAACGCTTTCCATGCCGATGATACTTATGTTCCGCTTGAAAAGCAAAAGCTTATGATGAAAACCATTCTTCATCTTCATGCCAAAGCTAAGGATATAGTTGCTCAGAATATTCCGCTTTCCAAGATTCTTAACCTTGGTCTGTTTGATAAGCTTACAAAGATGAAGTATGATATTCCTAACAGCAAGCCTGAAATGTTTGACGATTACATTAAGGAAATTGACGAAAAGCTTGCTGCAATTTCTTAATAAGGAGGGAACGCAATAATGATTATAGATTATGTAGGCGTTAAAGAAATTAATGGCTCTCTTATAGTTATGGACGGTGTTAAGGGCGTTTCCAACGAGGAAATTGTTGACATTCGTCTTGATAACGGTACAATGCGTCAAGGTCGTGTCGTTCAGATTGAGGGCGAAAGAATAGTTGTTCAGGTTTTTGAGGGTACAAGAAGAATCAGCCTTAAAAACACAAGAACAAGACTTACAGGTCATCCTATGGAGATGCCTCTTTCCCCTGAAATTATCGGCCGTGTACTTGACGGTGCGGGCAAACCTATTGACGGACTCGGAGATATTTTCCCTGTTAAAAAGGCTAATATCAACGGTACTCCTATCAACCCTGTTTCCCGTGTTTATCCTAAAAACTACATCAACACAGGTATTTCAACCATTGATACGCTTATGACTCTTATCAGAGGTCAGAAGCTGCCTATCTTCTCCGGCTCAGGTATGAAACATAATGACCTTGCCGTTCAGATTGTAAGACAGGCTAAAATCAGCGGTGCAAACAGCTCTAACTTCGGTGTTGTATTTGCCGCAATGGGTGTTCAAAAAGATGTTGCAGAATACTTTAAGAAGAGCTTTGAAGAAAGCGGCGTACTTTCAAGAGTTGTAATGCTTTTGAACCTTTCAAACGATCCTATCATTGAAAGAACTCTTACACCGAGATGTGCTCTTACAATTGCTGAATATCTTGCATTTGAGCTTGATATGCACATTCTCGTTATTATGACCGATATGACATCTTATGCCGAGGCTCTTCGTGAGTTCTCGTCATCAAAAGGTGAAATTCCGGGCAGAAAGGGTTACCCGGGCTATCTTTATTCTGACCTTGCATCACTTTATGAGCGTGCAGGTATGATTAAAGGTCACAGCGGTTCTGTTACACAGATTCCGATTTTGACAATGCCTAACGACGATATTACTCATCCTATCCCAGACCTTACAGGTTACATTACAGAGGGACAGATTGTTCTTGACCGTTCACTTCAGGGACAGGGATTGTATCCGCCTGTCAATGTTCTTCCTTCCCTTTCCCGTCTTATGAAGGACGGTATCGGTGAGGGTTATACAAGAGCCGATCACCAGCCTCTTGCAAACCAGCTTTTCGCTTCTTATGCAAAGGTAATTGACGCAAGATCGCTTGCATCTGTTATTGGTGAAGAGGAGCTTTCTCCTACTGATAAGAAGTACATTGAGTTTGGCAGATTGTTTGAATCAAAGTTCGTTAATCAGGGCTTTAATGAAAACAGAAGCATTGAACAGAGTCTTGACCTTGGTTGGGAATTGCTTTCAACATTGCCGAGAGCAGAACTTGACCGTGTTGACGATGCTTTACTTGATCAGTACTATAAGGGTGACAAATAATCGTTTGAAGAAAGGAGTGTGAGCATTTATGGCAGTACAGACAGTACCTACCAAGGGTAATCTTATGAATACTAAGAAATCCCTTGCACTCGCCAAAAACGGCTATGAACTGTTGGACAGAAAGCGTAACATTCTCATCAGAGAAATGATGACGCTTATCGACCATGCAAACGCAATCCAGCAGAAAATTGATGACGCTTATGCAGAGGCTTACACAGCACTTCAAACGGCAAATGTTACCAACGGCTTTTGTGAAGATATTTCTAACGCTATTCCCTATGAGAACGGCTTGAAGCTTGATTCAAGAAGTGTTATGGGTGTTGAAATTCCGATTCTCACTATTGAGGAACAAGAAGACCATCACTACCTACACTACGGTCTGCGCACAACAAATTCGGCAATTGATAAGGTTTATACAAAATTTACCGAAGTTAAAAACCTTACAGTTGAGCTTGCAGAGATTGAGAACAGCGTTTACCGCCTTGCCGATTCAATCAAGAAAACTCAGAAGAGAGCAAACGCTCTCAAGAACATTATGATTCCCCGTTTTGAGGAAACAGTTAAGTTCATTTCCGACGCACTTGACGAAAAGGATCGTGAGGAATTCAGCCGACTCAAGGTAATCAAGAAGAAAAAGCAAAAAGATGCTGCTTTGAAAAAAGCTAAAGAATTAAGTGCTGAAAGCGCATAAATTATCAGCCCGACCGTAATTTGGTCGGGCTGTTTTAATGTGTCAACATAATAAAACGGATTGGCATTTTTATTGAGCCAATCCGTTTTGTTTTAGATGTTGTGAATAAGCTGTTGTTTCTTTTTTGTTCGGTATTTTATAAATACCGAAACAATACATTCTGCAAAAACAACTATTGCAATCCCTGAAATAAGGTAGGCAAACATACCAAATGATGCCTTTGCCATAACAATTCCAAGTATGTCCGTTCCCTGTTTTATTGGTACGCTTATGCTGTTAATTGATTGATACGCCCAACACCATGCGATAATACCGTTGATAATGTTGGATACAGCAAGCGCAGTAATAACAGTACCGTATATTTTCATTTTCTTTATGTTGTGATGAAATATAAATACAAACAAAAGCTGTGCTAACAAGAGAATAAAAAATACAATCGAATTTCTTATAACAGGTATTTGGGTCAGTAAAGACGAAAGTGCCAAAAAAATAAAAAGAACAGTTAAAAATATTTCACTTATTTTCATATTCCACTTCACTTTCGGTCAAGTTTTCTTCTGTGCATTTTCTCTTTTGTCTTTGTACCATTTACTTTGAAGATAATCAGGTATCCTGCAAGAAGTGCAAGGAATGTTGTCTGAGTATAGAACAAGGCGTAATCTCCGCTTGAAAAGCCCTTGCCGTGCTTTACGGGCTTGTCCTCGGGCTTTTCTGTGGGAATAGGCTCAATGCCGTCATAATTGCCCGAAATCACCGCCTCATCGGGCGAAGACGCCGCAGATACACTTACACAAAAGGCTGATGAAAAAGTCATCAGAACAGCCATTAACAAAGTGATTATAAATTTAGTTTTTCTCATAATATTTCCCTTTGTAAAAATTAAGATTTAAAATAACTACAGTTAATTGTATCACAAGAGAAATATATATGCAACTGCTCTTTATTCTTCTGTCCAAACCTCTTTTGCCATATTGAAAGCTGCCCAAGCTTTTGACCATCCTGCATAGAATGCGGAATGAGTGATGATTTCTGAAATTTCTTCCTTTGTAATGCCGTTGTTTTTGGCTGACATAAGATGATACTTAAAAGAAGAATCTACAAGTCCCTGTGACATAAGTGCAACAACTGTAACAAGTGAACGGTCACGAAGTGAAAGTTTGTCTTCCCTACTCCACACTTCACCGAAAAGCACATCGTCATTAATTTCTGCAAATTTCGGTGCAAACTCACCGAGTTTATCTCTTCCTGCTGTCTGTTTTACCATTGATATTAACTCCTAAAATTCGTTTATAATAGTTATTTTAAAATTATTTAAATCAAAGCGACTGCATCTTCTGCAATCTGTTCGGGTGTGAGGCGGTTTTCTTTGAGGACATCGGCAGGATTATATCTGTCAAGGAATTCCTTTTTAAGACCGAAATTGATAACCTTAACATCTGACGGACCGTAGAAACGGTCAATCTTCTCACCAAAGCCACCGTCAAGCACTCCGTCTTCAAGTGTCACAACAACATCATGGTCTTTCTTGAGGCTTTCAAGAAGTTCTGTGTCAACGCCTGTAATGTAGTAAGGATTGATAAGAGTAGGTGCTGTGCCTGTTTTTTCTTCAATAAGCTTTGCAGCCTGTTCGCCCATTCCATAGAATGAACCGAGTGCTATTACGGCAATCTTACCGCCCTGCTGAGCAACTTCATATTTATTAAGTTCTGCAAAATTCTTTGTGCAAGGCTTGCCTGTTGAAACCAATTCTGCAACGGGAACACGAATTGCAACAGGGTAATCTGTCTGCTCAATGCTCCAGTCGAGGACTGCAAGGTAATCTTCCTTAGTTGTCGGAGCGATATAAACAAGGTTAGGAATGTTTGAAATCATGGGAATATCAAAAATTCCGAGGTGTGTAACATCTGTCATACCGTTTACCGACGCAGTCTGAACAAGGATTGTTGCAGGGTTTGAATCAATGCACAAGTCCTGTGAAAGCTGATCGTAGGTTCTCTGGATAAATGAGCTGTAAACATTGAATACGGGCTTGCCGCCGTTCTTTGCGATAGCAGATGCCATTGCAACAGCTGTCTGTTCTGCGATGCCTACATCAAGGAACTGTCTGCCGAATGCTTTTCTCTCATCAGGAGTAAAGCCGTAAAGTGCGGGAGTGCCGGCTGTAATCGCCACAACTGACTTGTCAGACTTCATCTTATTTCTAAGATAATCTGTTGTAATTGAGCTGTAGTCCTCCTCATCAGGGAAATTAACAGTAGTTTTGCCTGTTTCAATATCAAACGGCATACACCAATGCCAGCTTTCTTTGTCAGTTTCAGCAGGCTTATAACCTTTACCTTTAAGAGTGTTAATATGAACGACAACAGGATGATCAATGTCTTTTACAGACTTAAAAGCCTTGATAAGCTCTTCAATATTGTTGCCGTCCTTGACATATACATAATCAAGCCCCATTGACTTGAAAAGATTACATTCAGCCTTGCCGTCTGTGTCACGAAGAAGTTTGAGATTTTTATAAAGTCCGCCGTGATTTTCTGCAATAGACATTTGGTTATCATTTGCTATAATAATCAGGTTTGAATCCATTTCACCGGCAACATTAAAACCTTCAAGAGCCTCACCGCCGCTGATTGAGCCGTCACCGATGAGTGCAATAACATTGCCCTTGCCGTTTGTTACATCTCTGCCCCTTGCAAGTCCGCAGGCAAGGCTGACAGAGGTTGATGTATGACCGACAGTAAAAATATCGTGTTCGCTCTCTATGGGGCTTGTATAGCCTGTTACATCATCGTAATGCTCCTGTGCAATATAAGCCTCTTTTCTGCCTGTGAGGATTTTATGAGGATATGACTGGTGTGAAACATCAAATACAAACTTGTCCTGTGGTGAATCAAATACATAATGAAGGGCAATTGTTGCCTCTACAATACCGAAATTCGGGCCGAAGTGACCGCCGTGAACACTTGCACGGTGAAGTAAAGCGTCACGCATCTCCGATGCAAGAGCGTTAAGTTCACCAATACTGAGTTTCTTAACATCCTGCGGTCCGTTTATTTTTTCAATATACATCGTAATCAGAGCTCCTTATCATATAAATTTTAAATTTAAATTAGAGATATCTCTCTTTAGCTATATTATATAACCTCAAGCTAACTTTAGGTCAAGAGTATTTTTTAAAAATTTATCTTTTGCATTCTTTTTTATGTATATAGTTACAACGCAATAGCATAACCCTCGACAGGTAACTATAATTGAAACAGGCACTTACATAATTGCAAGTGCCTGTTTCATGGCTGAGCCGGCGGGATTCTAGACAACCTGTCCTGTGTTATGTTCATCTTCTCAGCAATGTACTTCTGCTTAATTCCTAACTCATAAATTCGTTCGTTAAAAATGTCGAGAATGTTTTGTCTTATCATTTATGTCACCGCCTTTCTTAATTTATAAGATTGTAACTATAATATGCTCTTAACTTTTAAGATTATCAAGCATTTTTTAAAATAATTTTCTTAGAAATTAAGAATTATGTCTTGACAATCTTGACATCTGAAAATACAATATATTTATAATGATAATTCAGATAAGGAGATAACCCAATGTCAAGAGAATATATTGCCTCAGTCTTAAAAAGATTGAGAGCGGAACAAGGTATGACCGCTGATGAAGTCGGTGAAATCATTGGAAAGAGTGGAAAGACCGTGAGCGGTTGGGAAAATGCCAGAAGTCAACCTGATGCCGATTTACTTCTAAAGTTGTGTGAAATCTATAAGGTTGAAAATATCTTAGATACATTTTCCGAAATTAAGAGGAATGTCAAACCAATAGAAAGCAAAGATGATACACAAAAGCTATTGCATAATTACAATTTGCTTAATGATAGCGGAAAAGAAAAATTGCTTGAATATTCAGAGGATTTAATCGGCAACGCAAAATATACTGTTCCCGATTTTTCAGACATAAAAGAAAAACACGCCTGATTTCAAGCGTGTCGGGAATATTATTTATATTGAATTTTGAATACATATTCGAGGTGATAATGTGAATTTTAGAGATGCGGCTATACGCAGTTCTGAATTATATTATGATTATCTGCGTATGAATAAAGGTTCTTTGATAAAGTACAGCGTTGAGCGTGTTTCAAAATACGATCCATACTACAGACTTTACACAAACGCACCTTTATCTGATGTTGATATGATGCAGATAAAAATAAGTTCTAACATATTTTCCAGAGAAGAATATCAGATTGTAGAAACTAACCGTAAAGAAAAATATTTAAGAATAATTCCTGACAGGACTCTTGAAAAATATCTCAGTTCTTCTGAAATAAACGATATAGAGCTTATTATTGATTTAAAATTTCTTGTAAAGAATGTCGGCTCTTTTTATCAAAGGTATGGTAATTGTATTAGTTTTCCTACAAGTACAAATAATATACCCTATGTTGAAGACAGTAAACTTGAAGATAAACCCTCCAAAGAACAATCAAAAGCTGTAGAAGGTGTTCTTGCTTCTCCTATTTCCTATATATGGGGTGCTCCCGGTACCGGTAAAACTCGTTTTGTACTTGCTCGTTGTGTACTGTCATATTTAAAAGCAGACAAAGACGCTAAAATTCTTATAGTAGCTCCCACAAATAACGCTGTTGAACAAACCCTTTGGGGTATTCTTCCGGTTCTTCAACAATCAGGAATCAGCATTGGTTCTGTGTTTAGAATAGGTTCGCCGACAAACGAGTTTTATGACGAATATCCGGCTTGTTGTGAAGTAAGTGAAGCTGAAAGAGTTGTTAAAATACTTGATAATAAAATTGAGAATATTGATGCTGAAATATTTGAAACACAAAAAACAATTAGGTTGTTCAGAGAATATCAAAATGCACTTAACTTTGAAAAGCAACTTGATGAATGCTCAGAAGTTGTACCTGTTTACTTTTCTAAAATGAATGCACAAAAGGATAAAATACTTTCTTATGAACGAGAAGTTACAAACAATGAAGGTAAAATAACATATTCTAAATTATTGTTACCGTCTTTTGATGATGAAAAAAGTAATTGTACTTCCAATATTTCAAAGTTCACAAAACTTGTGAATAAATACCGCAACGGTTTTCGTAAGTCTTTGTTTAAAAATAAACTTGCAAAATATACAAGTTTACTGAAAAACTCAATTGATAATCTCAATAATATTGAAAATAAAATCGAAGATACTAATAATCTTATTGTAAATTTAGAAAACGAGAATATCAAACTTGCAAAACTGCAATCGGAATGTAGAAACAATTTTTCTGTTTTCTTAAATAAAGCTATTCAGAAAACCTCATTTTGGCCACATCTGAATAAATTTGTATCAAATATTACATTTGATAATTTCTCAACTATTACTGAAAACTTTAATAATGAAATAAACAAAGGCAGAAGTTCCTTAGAAAACAGGAAACAACGGTACACAAATGTCACCCATCTTACCGAAGATGAATTACTTGATAAATTAAAATGTCTTACTCATGATAAAGATGATAGCATAAGTCAAAGGAGTAAAGCATTGGAAAACACCACAAGTTCAAGAATGGGAAAGGCAAGTATAATTGCAGCTACCATTGACGCTTGTATCAGCCGTATTCCGCCTGATGACAGTTTTAAACCAAGTCACATATTTCTTGATGAGGCAGGTTACTGCAGTCTTATAAAAGGCGTGATCTTGCTGAGTTATCATTGTCCTCTGACAATGCTCGGTGATCATATGCAGTTACCGCCAATCTGTGAAATGAATGATGATGAATTTAGCGGTGAAAATGAACTTGTTGCAATGTATGCTCAGTCAGCTCTATATTTAGAGGACTATAATTTGCAACCTAATGACTTAGTTTTGCGCTATTTAAAAAATGAAGAACCAACATTTAATTTTATCAACAAATTTAATTTAAACCACACTTTTCGTTTTGGCTCAAAATTAGCCAAGGTTCTTGCTGATAATGTGTACACACCTTCATTTCACGGTTCAGATGATACACCGACAGAAATATTTTACATAAACTCTCCGAAGTTAGAGCGTCCAAAACAAAGGTATAGTTCAACAGAGGTAGACAGTATAGTATCTTATGTTAATGAAATCAAAGAAGAAAATATTCCATACGGAATAATTACACCGTATAAAGACCAGAAAAAAGCATTAAATAGTGCATTTTTCGGTAAAGAAGAAGTATTAACTATACACGGCTCACAAGGCAGAGAGTGGGACATAGTTATTCTTAGCGTTGTTGACACTACAAACAAATGGTTCACTAATTCAAAGTGTCCAAAGAGTAACGGTTTAAAGGTAATAAATACTGCTGTAAGCAGAGCAAAGAAAAAACTTGTGATAGTCTGTGATGCTAATTACTGGAAAACTCAGCAGGAACAGTTGATAGGAAAACTTATATCCATCGGAAAAGAAATTCAAATAAATTAAAAAATCCCCGTACTGCTGGAACAGTACGAGGAAAATTGAAAGGGTGTCGGCATTTTTACTTGTTGGTACAAGAGCCGATACCACATTACAGGAGATGATAATATTATGGCAAAAGCCAAGAAGATTTTAAATGTTTTCGCCTACTCAAATTCCAAAAATAAATCCGACCGCAATTCAAAATCAGAAAAGCAAGCGTAATTTATTTATTTCATGTTGGATTTCGTGTTGGATTATAAATCAAAAAATCAAGTTTTAACGCAAAAAATCAAGTTTTAACGCAAAAAGATGTTTTTCAAAAACCAGCAAATAAGCCGATAAATACTGAATAAGGCTTGTTTGCTGGCTTTTTTGTTTGGCTGAGCCGGCGGGATTCGAACCCACGGGTGACGGAGTCAAAGTCCGTTGCCTTACCGCTTGGCGACGGCTCAGTATATATTCTACTTTTATTGATTATTAAAAAAACAAGCCGCCAAAGAATTTCTTCAGCGGCTGTTGGTGACCCATCGGAGATTCGAACTCCGGACACCTTGATTAAAAGTCAAGTGCTCTGCCAACTGAGCTAATGAGTCAAATGGGGTGGAATGCCGGATTCGAACCGGCGGTCTCCAGTGCCACAAACTGGCGCGTTAACCAACTACGCTAATCCCACCATAAGTGGCGCGCCAAAAGGGACTCGAACCCCTGACCTACTGCTTAGAAGGCAGTTGCTCTATCCAGCTGAGCTATTGGCGCATCAGTTGCTGACCTCAGTCAGCCTTTATATTATACCCATATACGGCATATTTGTCAACACTTTTTTGAATTTTTTTCATATTTAATTTTTAAAAAGTTTTTTTCGGACAAAATCCGCCAAATTACGGCTTTCCGTATTTCTGAGCAAGTGCAAGATTCCTATAATCGGGTTCAGACGAAACCTCTCTTATAAGCTTTACAAACTTAGGAAGTTGATACCGCTGATCTTCACTAAGCAATTCAATTTCTATTGTTGCCCTGTCATTCCAGAACGGATAAACATCAAGTTCGTAGTATGTGTTGTTATCGACAATGCAATATCTGTCTTTACTGATGACGCCTGTAACATACTGCCTTTGAGCAAGGTACGAGTCGTATTGTTCTTTTGAAATATAATTTTCAATTTCAATCCGCTTAATATCCGATATTTTGATTTTTACAGTTTTAATATATACAGCCTTGTCACCCTCTCCCCTTTTGCGGATTCTGAAATATCCTTCCTCGGGAGTAGTGAGGTATGCCTGTGTAATAGGAATTCTGCGACAGGTTTTTATGCTGTTCAAAAATTCAATATCAGGATATTCAATCAAAAATTTTCTTTCAATTTCAAGCGGTTTCGGAATTCCGAGAAATGCGACAACCTCCTTGAGAAGTCTTTTCAGCTTAGTATCAAAGTCGGTCGAATTATCAATAATTCTCAGATGCGGTGTGCCTGTCCACACAGCCATAACGTCTGTGTCAACTTCTCTTGCTTTTTCAAGACTTTCTTCTCTGCGGAAAATATTGGTTTCTTTTCCGTAATACTCTTCTGCACCGTCTGCGGAAGTCACAAGATGAAATACTGCGTCATAAGAGCTTCGTATTACATCTTCATTCAAATTGTGAATACCTGCATACTTTGCAAACTCATCTTCCGTAACATATGCTCTGCTGTCAAGCAACCCTCTGTCAAAAAGCAAAACCGCCTTTTCACAATCCATATTTTTGGCAATTTGCGTTTTTTCATTCTCCTCAGCAAGCTGAATTTCAAACAGTTCTCTGTGAAATTCATAAGAACCGACATTTTCGGGGGTTTTGCCCTCACTAAACAATCTGCTTGCAACCTCACCGATTGTAATTGTAGGAATATTAAGCTTTTTAAGCTCTTCGCTGATATATTTTAATGCGGAAGTCTTGCCACCGCAAGGTCCTCCCGTCAATACTATTTTTACAACTTCAGCCATAAAATCACCCATGTAACTTATTAAATTAAGTATATATCCCAACAGCAAGTTTTTTATTCTGTAGAAGAACATTGTTGTTTGTTTTTGCCCTTTAAAAGATAATATCGGCAAAATGAAAGTTTCTTATACAGTAAAATTCATATTATACATTAAAAAGCGTATAAATTATCATAAAAACGGTGAAATATGCTGTTATAACATTGACAAGTTGCGTGTTAAAGTGCTAAAATATGTGTATAACCAATGAGGGTTTTTCTTATATTGAAAGGAAGTATTTATGATGGAAAAGCAGAATATTGACTGGGCAAACATTGGCTTCGGTTATATGCCCATCGGTGAAAGATTTGTAGCTAATTATAAAGACGGTAAGTGGGACAACGGCAGTATGACAGCCGACACCACAATTACTATCAGCGAATGTGCAGGCGTTTTGCAGTATGCTCAGACTTGCTTTGAGGGTATGAAAGCGTACACTACCTGTGACGGCAGAATTGTTGTGTTCAGACCTGACCTTAACGGACAGAGAATGGAGGACAGCTGTAAGCGTCTTGAGATGCCTGTATTTCCAAAAGAAAAGTTTGTTGAGGCTGTTTGCAATGTTGTTAAGGCAAATGCCGATTATGTTCCTCCGTACGGCACAGGCGCAACACTTTATATTCGTCCGTATATGTTCGGCAGCGGTCCTGTAATCGGTGTTAAGCCGTCGGCAGAATATCAGTTCAGAGTATTTACTACTCCTGTAGGTCCTTACTTCAAGGGCGGTGCAAAGCCTATTACAATTAAGGTTTCAGACTTTGACAGAGCTGCTCCTCACGGCACAGGTCACATCAAGGCAGGACTTAACTATGCAATGAGCCTTCACGCTATTGTTACCGCTCATGCAGAAGGTTTTGACGAAAATATGTATCTTGACGCCGCTACAAGAACTAAGGTTGAAGAAACAGGCGGTGCTAACTTTATTTTTGTAACAAAGGACAACAAGGTTGTTACTCCAAAGTCTAACAGCATTCTCCCCTCAATTACTCGCCGTTCACTTATGTATGTTGCTGAACATTATCTTGGTCTTGAGGTTGAAGAAAGAGAAGTTTATTTTGATGAAGTTAAGGACTTTGCAGAATGCGGTCTTTGCGGTACAGCTGCTGTAATCTCGCCTGTCGGCAAAATTAACGACCACGGCAAGGAAATTTGTTTCCCGAGCGGTATGGATGAAATGGGTCCGATTACAAAGAAGCTTTATGATACACTTACAGGTATTCAGATGGGCAGAATCGAAGCTCCCGAAGGCTGGATTAAGGAAATCAAGTAATCAATTTTATACATATAACAAGACGGTCTGCGAGAACAGACCGTCTTTTATTTGCAGTTTTTAATTATATTGTTGTAGGCAACATCTACGGCACACTCATCTGTATTACAATGCAGTACATAAAATTTTGTATGCCGAATAAGATTATCGAGATTTGAGAGCAAAGAGATTCCGTCTGACTTATTCACAAATTTGGCAGTTGATTTGTAGAGCCTTCGTACAATCTCATTTGTGTCGGGAATTGTAACAAAATTATCGTCTGAGCGTTCTATGAATATTATAGCGCCTAAGGGAACGGTTTCGTTGTTAGCAATTCCGCTTCCGCCGTCAAACGGAGTTCCGCAGCATAGCGGGACTTCGTTTTTAATTTTCACAACAGGCTTATCGTCATTGAGAATATGAGCTTTTGAGCCGAATCTTTTCAGCCACATCTTTGTATGAGTAGATTTGCCGACGCCCGAATCGGCGGAAAATAAATACGCTTTTCCGTCAAAAACAAGTGCTGAGGAATGCACAAGCATAGCGCCACGGTGAATTATTTTGCGGTTAAAAATTGACGCCGTTGCAAATTCTTCGGCTTCATCAATGGTTGAACCTTCAACCATACGGCTCAACAGGGAATTTAAGTATGAGTCTGACGGTATTGCAGAAAAATCTGCACTTCTCTCCCCTTCATACAAAAACGGTTCGCACAATTTTTTTAAGTAATCAAATTTTGGTTCAATTTCAACGATAAAATCAGCTATTAAGTATTTTGGCAAAGCGTCCTCCGAAATAAAACAGACTCACAAAAAGTGAGCCTGTTTTTTATTGGTTAGTTTAAATGAACGATAAACTTCTGAATTTCCGTTGCGTCAACTACCGTGATGTCACCGTCATTGTTATAATCGGCAAGATGTTTTTGTTCTGCCGAAAGTTCAACAATACCGACAATATACTTCTGCACAAGGGTTGCATCTAAAATATTAATCCCGCCATCCATATTAACATCACCGACATCATAAGCAGAAATGCCGTTAAACGGAATATTGTTAGCCTTTGCATATTTCTCGGCATAAGAACCGTAACTGCCCTTGATTGTTACATTCGGAGAGTTTCTGAAAGCATTAGAAGCAATAGAAGTCACGGATGTAGGAATAAACACCTCTGACAGTGATGCACATTCAGCAAAAGCACTCTTACCAATCGCACTTGTACCGGCAGGTAAATATACCTTGTCTAAAGAAGTACAATTGTAAAACATCTGATCGGTAATTTTACTCGGCACACAGTTAAAGGTAACAGATTTTAAACTTGTGCAATTCTGAAATACGGCAACACCAAAATCTCTCACCCAGATAGGAATTGAAATTGATTCAAGTGAAGTACAACCGTAAAAAGAATCAGTACCGATTCTTCTAAGATGTCTTGCTTCGTTAAGCCTGACCGATGTTATTGCGGTCTTTCCCACAAAGGCAAAATCAGAAATTTCCGATACAGACCAGCTTTGAAGCTTAAGCGGAAGAACAATATCGGTCTTATCACCTTTATATCCGGTTACGCTCGCATTACCGTCGGAAACAGAATATACAAAGCCGTCGGTTTCATATGAAGCCGCAGAAATTTGAAATGTAGAAATCAGCACCAATAAAAATGCGAAGATAAAAGCAGAAATCTTTTTTATCGAAGCAAAAAACTGTTTATTGCTTTTCAAAAGCATTAACATCATCTCCATCATTTTTATTTACTCCCGGAACACTATCTGTTAAATTTATATCCTCAAATTCAAACTTAACAAGCTCAAATTCAGGGGAGAAATATTCTTTTTTCATAAATAACTCCTTAATTCATTCTGTATGTGCAACAGTTGCCTGCTGCACATACAAATTAAAATTTATTATGACTTGTTTGCAATATCATAAAATGTGAAGTAAACCGGATTGCTAAGTTCAACAACTTGTTTACCTTCCGCATCGGTATACTGGATATATGTATAGAGTCTAAATACACAATCATTATTACCTTTGACATTGTTAAAACGAGTATAATACTGAAGTCTGTTCTTGTTATCAAGTCTACTATTCTTAATCTGTTGTTTTACAGATGGAATAACAGACTCATTGGTTGTAATTTTTTTGATTGCATCTTTTTTAGCAGCATCAAGTTGTTCAGAGGAATAGTTATTAGCATAATGATTCAAATCGGTTATATATCCTGTAGTCTCATTTCTATCAAGATCTAACCTCTGAATAAGAACACCTGCCTTAACTTTATCGCTGTTAGGATCAAATACACTAAGCTGTTTGCCGTTATAGAAGAAGTTAAGTACAAAGTCAGCGTAAAGCTTGTCTTCACCGTAATCCGTCTTGAAATCATTAAGTGTAGTCATAGTATCAACATCAAATCCGGTGGTGAAGCTATCAGCATTTTCAGCTGTCCACTGGTTTCTTGTTACTTCCATAAACTGAGTTGAAGTATAAACTTTCTTGACAGATGCACTTGGAGTTGAGCTTTCTCCATAAACAGGAGCTATCCAACAGTTATCATACGCTACATAGCTGAAAGCTCCGTCACTGTTGTATGCTTTAATAACAAGATTCTTACATCCCGGATCTGAGTAGATTGCCCAATACATAAACTGAAGTGTTTTACCATCTTTATCGGTATATGTTTTCTTAGCAGTGATATCATACTTATAAGTTCCGTCAGCATTTTTTGTATAGAATACTGAACCGTAAGGTAATTCAGCTGAATCATTTTTTGTGAAAAATTCAAAATGGCCATCAGTATTTGTCCTTGGAGTAGGAACACCGTTCTTGTCACGGAAAACATTAAGGTGGATTGTTCTGTCTGACTGAGTTGAATTAACAACAGCTGATGCTATTGAGCTATTAACTGATGAATCGAAAGGCTTAGAATCTTTAGGATTATCCCAAGTAAGATTCTTTGTAAAGTTTGACTCATACGGTGCAAGAGAAAGGATAAAGCTATCTGTAAGAGTTACCTTTACAGAATGTGATTCTACACCTTCAACATTAGTAGCATTCTCAACAAATGTGTATGATGAAGTGTCTTCGGGATCAACATAACCTGCCTTGTTGTAATACTTTTGATCACCCATTCTGTCAGTGTAATAGAACTGAACCTTATACGGTACTTTAATAGAAGTTATAGTATACTGTTCCCGCATCAGCAGCAGTAAGGATATCGGAATGCTCAGTATAGTAATCATTAAATGAGAATGTATATTCTGATTTAGTTACAAGACCCTTTGTTCTGTCTCCGGTGACTGTTGTTGTAAAACCAGTATCAGGAGCAAAAGCAGTTATATCTGTTGTGTTTTCAGCAGAATAGTAGCCTTTGAAATTATAAAGGTTCTTCGTTGTTGTGTAAAGAGTAACAGTAATTTTAGCATCTTGCTGACCAGCAACTATCTTACTAATAGTTTTTTGATCAATTGAAGCAGTAGAATCAATTATACCTGAGTTGTAGTACTCTATACTACCATCACTTGATTTTACAACAACCTGAATTTCGGTAGCGGCTTTACCACCGCCTGCATTTTCTCCGGTGTACAATGAATGGTGGAAGGTCATTGAACCGCCCGGAGTCTTGATATAACGAGCAACCAAAACAACATTAGCATTTCGAGCTACCTGTCCTGTAGTCTTGTTAAGTTCAGATGGGTCATTAACAGCCTTATAAGTATCATCAATCAAACGATACCAACCAACGAAAGTGTAACCGCTTGTTGTTGAACTTGTTGCACCAACTGTAAACATAAAGTTCTCAGAGTTATCCGAGGTTGTTTCCACATGAGTCAGCCTAGCATCAGATTGATCAACAGGTGAAGTAAAGTAAGCTTCTGCAGCTGTATTTGTACCTGTAGCTGTGCCCTTAATAAATGTATCTGTCTTAACACCTGTCATTGTAGTAAAGCTATCAAGGGTATCGGCATATTCAATTTTGATATCACCTGTAATTTTAGCTTTATCAACTGAATAGTACCAACGACCGTCGCAACGCTCACCCGGTTGATCTTCAGCACCATCTCTGCCACTTGAATGGATAGATGACTCATAGTTAATTATAGCATACTTACCTGCATAACCGGTATACAGCGATTTAAATGAAGCCCAATAACCGGAAATAACATTTGTGCTTGCACCGGAATCACTCATAAAATCTTGCGGAACTGCTTCCTGCTTAACAAGTTTTTCGAGTTCACTTGATGGTTTTGTAAGACCATACAAAAGTGCTGACGGAGGAAGTGCTGCGACTTTTTGACCTGCTTTATTGTAAATATACCACTTTGTAGCATATTGACCGAGGTATTTCGCAGTATCTTTGTAATAGTTAACATAACCATCAGAAACAATTGTTAAATATTCTGATTGATCTTTTACTGTATCAACTGTTACCGCATCATTACCCTTAATAATTGTACCAAATATATCTGTCGGTTTATCGTAATAATCGACAAACACTTCATATTTAGTATCATCAACTTTTGTTCCTGTCAATGTATCATCCGGAACATTACCGGCTTCAGCCGAAGAATTATTATAAGTATGATACTTAAAACGATATACGATATTCTTAATATTATCGACAGAATCACTGCTATTTACCGTTGACATATTTGCAAGATATTTAAAGTCATCATAGTCATATGTCTGGCAGTTCTTTGATTTTCTGACCTTATCATCACCTGATACATGAACAAAATCCCATACATAGTTATTGAGGGTAATACCTTTAACAACATTAGATTTATCATCACCTATATGCTTTGGAATCTGCATATATATACTACCTTCTGCATTGACCATCGGCTGTCCCGGATAATCGCCAAGAGCATGTTCGGAACTGTAATAGGCATAACATGCGATTGTGTCACCCCATTTATCCTTAGCGTCCATAAAGTTTTCTACATAGAATGTAACGCAGTCCGAATCATCCTTAAGAAAATATATAGGAGTAATTTCAATCGTTGATACATCAGCATAAACATCTTTTTTTACAGTAAAGGTGTATTCATACACATCACTTGTATGTGAATTGCCGGCTTGCTGTGTAAGTACTCCACCTGTAAAACCGTTGATACTGAATCCCTTAACATAGTAATCACTGCCATTGTGACCTGCAAAGGTTGCATCAGACTTAATTGTGGTTGTAACGGTTACTGTTGAGCCATACGGAACTTTCTTAGCAGTAACACCCTGAGAAGGATCTTCATAAAAATTACATGAATCAATTGGAGTAATAGTAGTGCCGTCCGGTGAAGTTACTTTAAGTGTAGTATCACCCAAGGCAGATGTTGTCTTACCGTAATAACCTCCTCGAACCGTACCGTCTTTACCAACAATATTTACGGTTGTATCAGAAGCACTATCTTTGGTAGCTGTTACCGTATATGTTTTAGCAGTCGGGGCGTAGATGATTTTTATATCTCCGATATATTCAGAATTTTCACTTACAATATTCATTTTACCGAATAAATATCGAACCTGTCCCCAATAATACTCCTGTGTTTTAGCGTCGACAAGACTTAAGCCTTCAGGATTATCTGAATTTACAGGTTTGAGATCTGTATTTGGCTCCATATTAACATAGGAATCATCCTTTGAAAAAGCAAAATACAGTTCTTTATAATGTTTTTCATTAAGAGTTACTATATATTTTCCGTCTTTTTTATAAACATAGTATTTTCCGCATTCAGTGTTTTTATATCCCTGCTGTCCTTCCCAACTTGTTGGGTTGTTAGTGCTGCCATACAAAAAGTACATATTAGGATCGATTGTACCTGAATCTTCTACTTTAAAGTTAGTGACTACGGTTGTGTTGCTGTTGACTGTAATTGTATACGGATTAGTTGTAGGAGAAACTGATGCATTGTTTACAGTCCAACCGGAAAGAGCGTAGCCATCCTTTGGAGTTGCAGTGAATGTTACTTCATCGCCCTCGGTTACTTTTGTATCGGAAGTGAGTGGATTTGTCCCGTTGCGTTTAGCGGAAACAGTACCGAAATTATCGTTACTTGAACTGAATGTTACTGTGTATGTTTTTGCGGTACGGAATGTTACATCTGTTACGGTAACATCCTGATCAGGCATTGTAAATGTTGCGGTGTTGCCACTTACGGTGGTTTCAATTGGAGTACTGTCTTTACCCACAACAGTTACTGTGTCAAGAACTTTGCCATTTTCAGGAATTGCAGTAACAGTAACCGTTTCGCCAGCTGTAGCTGTTTTCTTATCAACAGACGCTGATACACCGTTTGCTACAATAACATTATGAGGAAGTGTCGTTGTATACCAAAGTTTATATTTGTTATTTCTTGTATCAAGCCAAAATGTTGCTTTTGTACTCGTATCATTACTTTTAATATAAATCAAATTTTTAATATCGGTATTTTTTATTTCAGCAAGATTAGCTTTTTGACCTTGTGCTGTCAATGCTAAAGCATCGTCGCTCGATTCATCATTACCATAGTAAAGCGCACCACCCAATGATGTACGAACATAAAAATACTGCAATAAGTTCTTCCTTGTTTCAGACCATGCAGCAGGTGTTTGGTTTGATTCATATTTATAAAGACCGTCTGTTTCAGTTTTGACAAATTTGCACGAAGTATTATCAGTACTATCAGGTGCAATCCAATCACTATTTTCCGAATTCTGTGCAACACGACCGCCTAAGTAATATGTAACAAAATCAGTTACTGTAAAACTAACCTCGTTGCTTGTGACAGGCGAATAACCATCCGCTGAAACTGTGACCGTATACTTGTAAGTGCCGGCTGCAGTCGGGGTTACTGTAAGTTTGTCATTATCCTGTACTACAGTAGCATCACCGCCGGAAGTCTTAGTAAATTTATATGTGAGATTTGCAGAAGCGGGGTTATCAGCTACAGCTGTGAGAGTAACAGAATCACCTACTTTAACAGTTTCAGATGAAGCTGTTAAAGCCACAGAATCAGCAACTTTAGGGAGAGCAGACTCTGCAATAACATAAAGATGCTTTTGATTTTGACTATCAATGTTAAACTTGATTGTAACATTAGATTTTTTATTAAATGTTACTGAAATATTTTTATACTTTTCATCAGATTCACCAACTGTACAGCCGTTTCCATTCTCCACAGTGAAAGCATCGTAACCATACCATTCACTATTATTATCTGTAATCTTAAATTGATATGTACCGGGGGTTTTGTCAGTATACGTGATTGAATAATAGCCGTCAGTATCACTATATGTCATCTTATCTAATTCTTGCTTTGGGGTCCATTCAGCAGTACCATTTATCAATTTTTTTGACCTGCAACATAATAGTTCTTTTCTGTAGTAGAACCACCTGAATAAGTTGACCAACTACTACTTCCATCCCAATTAGAAACTTTTACACAGTTGTTGGTACCTTTAGTATCCGCATCATGTTCAGCAGTCTTATTCCAGTCGCCACGTTGGAATTGAATGTAACCGCAATTAGCATTAGGAACAGTGACACTATATATATGATCTGTCACTTTGGTTGCAGGAATCTTATCTCCCACCAAATCTTTGGTATTATAATCATAAAAATAAGCATACATACTAGGAGTTGGAGTTCCATCTTCCCAATGAGTGAAATCGGAAAGATCCAAATAAATAGTTTCTCCCTCAGTAAACTTATTAGACGTAGCATTAACTGTTGAAACAGTGCCGATAAGCATTGTTGACAGGAGCATCATTACCGCAAGGATGACGGAAACAGTACTTCTGCCTAAATGAGAAATTTTTGTTTTCATTAATATTACCTCCATAACCGAATATTTTGGTTTTAAGTTAGGTTCGGGTTTGACCTTTACCGCCTGACCAACGGTGAAACATAATCGGCAAAGCCACGGGATTTTGTTGCTAATTTACAAAAAGTGCCGTGTCTTTAGCTAAAAAATGTGTCCTTGAGCTTGTTTCAGTCAAAATGTGAACACTAACCCATATTTTTTATAGTAGATTGTACCATTTTAGATTGATTTTTTCAATTAGGTTGCAATAATTTTATTGTGTTTGTTTAATGTGATAGTTTTGTGTTTGTTTTTACATTCAGTTTTGCCGTTTTGACAAGATATTTTTATGTTATGCACAAGTTATGGTGCGTTTTTTGTAGAATTCGTCTATATATCGGTGTTTTTAATTATTCCGATTAAGAAATTGTTATGCCGTGTGTTACAAATTTAATAATGTTATTTTGCTGAAAGTTCAATATTTGAATGTTGTACAGTAACATTGTAAAATCAGTTTGACGGAAAATTTTCCGCCTTTGCGTGACGGCAGTCCGACGGACACAGCTACGGGTAACCGTGCATAGTTTAATATACAAATAAAAATGCCCGACTGCGGTGTCGGGCATTTTGTTTGAGATTATATGATTTTGATTATTTATCCTTACTTAAAAGCATACGGTCGTTTTCAAGCTTTGAACCGCTTGCTTTTTCAAACATCTCGAGTAGGTGTTCAACCGTAAGATTTTTCTTTTCTTCGCCTGAGATATCGAGGATAATTTTGCCGTCACTCATCATAATAAGACGGTTGCCGTGAGTAATTGCATCATGCATATTATGAGTTACCATAAGTGCCGTAAGGTTGTTTTCGGCAATAATTTTGTCTGAAAGCTCAAGCACCTTTGCGGCTGTTTTCGGGTCAAGGGCTGCTGTATGCTCGTCAAGCAGGAGAAGCTTTGGCTTTTTGATTGTTGCCATAAGGAGTGTTATTGCCTGACGCTGACCGCCAGAGAGAAGTCCTACTTTTGAGGACATTCTGTCCTCAAGTCCGAGGTCGAACTCTGCAAGCATCTGACGGTAACGGAATCTTTCGTCAGCCTTTACACCCCACGAAAGTCCTCTTTTTTTGCCTCGTCTTGCGGCAATTGCGAGGTTTTCTATAATTTCCATATCGGCTACCGTGCCTGTCATCGGGTCCTGAAATACTCTGCCGAGGTACGGCGCTCTTTTATGCTCGGGCAATGCGGAAATATCCTTGCCGTCAATGAGAATCTGACCGCAGTCAACAGGCCACACGCCTGCAATTGCGTTGAGTGTTGTTGATTTGCCTGCACCGTTACCGCCGATTACCGTACAAAAATCGCCGTCATTGAGGGTGAGATTAACTCCGCAGAGTGCCTGTTTTTCGTTTACTGTGCCTTTATTAAAGGTTTTCCATACATTCTTGATTTCAAGCATTCTTAACCCTCCTTCTGTGCGTTTTTAGCATTCATTTTTGCAACTTTCTTGAATGAAGTCTTTCTCTTTTTCTGGAGATACGGAACTGCAAGGAAGATTGCAACGATAATTGCCGTGAAGAGCTTTGTATCGTCTGTCGGCATCTTGAGCCAGAGGACGATGCCCATTGCGATATAATAAAGAATACCGCCGACAATTACAAAGACCATTCTGATGATGAAATTCATGTGCTTGCGGAAAATTGCCTCACCGAGAACTTCACCGATGATTACAGCGGCAAGACCGATTACGATTGCGCCTCTGCCCATGTTGATATCCGCAAAACCCTGATACTGAGCAAAAAGTGAACCCGAAAGTGCAACGAGTCCGTTTGAAAGTGCAAGAGCAATTACCTTTGTGAAATTGATGTTAATGCCCTGTGCCTTGCTCATTGCAGGGTTTGAGCCTGTTGAACGGATTGTTGAACCCTGTTCCGTGCCGAAATACCAATACATTGCGGCAATTACAACGGCACAAATTCCAAGACCTACGAGAATTGCCATATTTATATTACTTGCAGAAACAACAAGCGTATAGTTTCTGTAGCTGATTGGGAGGTTTGATTTTCCCATAATATTCAGGTTAATTGAATAAAGAGCAATCTGTGTGAGAATACCTGCGAGAATGTCGGGGATTCCGAGAAGCGTGTGAAGAAGTCCCGTTACAAGACCTGCCGCAAGACCTGCAAGAATTGCTACGATGATTGTTGCCCAAACGGGACAGCCGTTGATGAGCATAACTGCGGTTACTGCGCCGCCTGTTGCAAATGAACCGTCAACGCTGAGGTCGGCAAAGTTCAAAAGCTTAAAGGTGAGAAATACACCGAGTCCCATAAGTCCCCAGATTATACCCTGAGCAATATTACCAGGAAGTGCGGATAAAAAGCTCATTGGATTAAGAGAACCGAAGTAGTTTGCTAAAAAATCCATAAAAACCACCTATACATAAAATATCGGGGTGTCGCTTGCACGGCACCCCTGCCAATATTATTTTTCCGAATATGAATTATTCTGCTTTGATTTCTGTGTAACCGTCGGGAACTTTGATTCCGTATGTGTCACAACGATCTTTGATATATTCTTTTGTTACATTCGGAGCAGCCTCAACCTTCATCTTTGTGATGTCCTCGCCATTTACAAGAATGTTGTAAGCCATTTCGCCTGTTTTTCTGCCGAGTTCATCATAGCTGATTGAAAGTGTTGCAACACCGCAGCCCTTGCAGATGCCTTCTTCGCCGGCAACAATAGGAGTTTTTGCGGCTGTGGCAACATTGTCGATGATACCTGTGTTAGATGCCGCTGTGTTATCTGTCGGAATGTAGAGAACATCGCTCTCGTCACAGGCAGTCTTTGCAACTGCGGCAACATCGTTTGAATCTGCAAATGAATATGATTTTACAGTATAGCCTGCATCCTTGAAATAAGGAGTGATTGTATCGCTCTGATACTTTGAGTTAGCCTCAGCCGAGCAGTAGAGAATTCCGACATTCTTTGCATCGGGGAAAAGCTCCTTGAGCATTGCCGCCTGCTGATCAAGCGGAGCAAGGTCTGTTGTACCCGAAACATTCATACCCGAAACGCCGTTCCAATCAGACTTGTCGAGCGCTGTGCCGTAGTCTGTGATTGAAGTACCGAGAATCGGAATATTCGGTGTTGCTGTGTATGCTGCCTGAAGTGCGGCAGTACCGTTGCCGAGAATAAGGTCATAGTTTGAAGAAACAAACTGGTTACAGATTGTAGCGCAAGTGGCTGAATCGCCCTGAGCATTCTGCTCGTCAAACTTTACATTGTCTGCACCAAGTTTCTCAGTAAGATAATCTTTAAAGCCTTTTGTTGCGGCATCAAGAGCCTCGTGCTGAATAAGCTGACAGATACCGATATTGTAAACCTTACCGTCCGTGCCTGAATTATCTGCCTTTGAGCTTTCTGCAGAACCGCCGCATCCTGCAAATGCGAGTGACATAGAAGCCGCCGCAAGAGCAACTGCGACAATTTTTTTAGCTTTTTTCATTTTAATTTCCTCCTAAGCTTTCAGCACTTTCACGCTGTAAAGCATCATATACTTCTGCACTTTTATGCAATAAAGTGTTTTAACAACATAAATTATAATACAAAAAAACGAAATTTTCAATAGCTTTCACCAATTTTTATTGCAAATAACTGAAATAAAAGTTTGTTTTTGGTTATTTTGCCACCACATTTTCGTCACCAAGCTGATATTTGAGTTCTTTTATCATTACAGGATTGATATCGACCCACATTGACGAGGGGGCTTTCACCTTTCTTTTAGTGTCGGTAAGATAGAAAATAACAGGCGTTCTGCCGTCAAAAATGTCAAGAACACGCTTTGCACGGTTGTATTTGTCGGTATTGAGGTCATCAATACGCAAATACAACGCAGAAGGCTTTTGTGCATCATTTTTCACGGCTTGCATCTGATAATTTTGCGAAAAATGTTCTGTGTTTTTTATTGCAACAGGGTTATTTTTGCAATCCTCGTTTGTACGGGCAGACGCTATGGAATCGCAGATGATTTTCGGCTCTTCGTTTTCTTTTAAATTAACAGTTCCACGGAACAGCAACGCACCGCCTGCACCGAGGAGGGCGGAATATTTTTCATATACATTCGGGAAAATCACGATTTCAAGCATTCCGTATCTGTCCTCGGCATTGACAAAAGCCATAATCCTGTTATTTTTTGTGAGCTGAGTTTTCAGCTTTGCAACTATGCAGACAAGGCTGACTTTTTTTCCGTCAAAATACATACCGCTGTCATTATTGATTATATCGCCCGTTTTGTCGGCATGGATTGCTTTTGAAAAAGTTGTGTATTCATCGAGCGGATGACCGCTGAGATACATTCCCGCAATTTCGTTTTCCATATGCAAAAGTTCAGAAACGGGAAATTCGGGCAAATCGGGAATTTGGGGCTTTGATGATTGAACATCAACCTCTGCGTCATCAAAAAACGACATCTGACCGCCCGCATTTCTTCTGCTTTCGTACTCAACATCATCAAGAACGGTTTTACTGATTGCGAGCAATTGTCTGCGATTTGCTCCGAGTCCGTCAAATGCACCGCATTTTATCAGACTTTCAATTGCTCTGCTATTCATATTTCTGCCGTAGAGCCTTTTGCAGAAATCAAAGAAATCTTCATAAGGATTGTTTATGCGCTCCGAGATGATTTCATCTATGAAATTTCTGCCGAGATTTTTAACGGCAAGAAGTCCGTAACGGATATCGTTTCCGCTGACTGTAAAATGAAGATTGCTTTCGTTAACATTAGGCGGTAATACACGGATTCCGAGCCGTTTGCACTCAGTGATATATGACGCAAGTTTATTTTGATTATCAAGAACACTTGAAAGCAGAGCCGCCATATATTCACGGGGATAGTGGCATTTTAGCCATGCAGTTTTGTAGGAAATGTTGGCATATGCCGCCGCATGGGATTTGTTGAAAGCGTAGTGTGCAAAGCTTTCCATTTCATCATAAACGGAAATTGCTGTTTTTTCATCAACCCCACGGCGAATGCATCCTTCAACTATGATATTTCCGTCATCATCAGTAAGACCGTGAATGAATATTTCACGCTCCGACTCCATTACGGCAAGTTTTTTCTTGCTCATTGCACGGCGCACTATGTCTGCTCTGCCGAGACTGTAACCTGCAAGCGTTCTGAAAATCTGCATAACCTGTTCCTGATAAATTATGCAACCGCTTGTAACTCCGAGAATTTCCTTTAAAAGCGGATGTTTGTAACGAATATGCGACGGATTGTGACGACAGTCAATATAAACGGGAATGCTGTCCATAGGTCCGGGACGATAGAGTGCCGTAACGGCTATAAGATCCTCAATTCGCTCCGGTTTTAGCTGAGTGAGAACATTTTTCATTCCTTGGCTTTCAAACTGAAACACACCCTCCGTGTACCCTTTTGAAAACATTTCAAAAACTTTTTTATCGTTCTCATCGACCATATCGGGAGTATAGTCGGGATTTTTATGTTTTATCTGCTTTTCTGCATCATTGATTACGGTTAAGTTTCTGAGCCCGAGGAAGTCCATTTTTAAAAGACCGAGTTCTTCAAGTGCCGTCATGGTAAACTGTGTTACAACATTATCGTCATTTTTTGACAACGGAACATAGTCGCTGACGGGCTTATCGGTGATTACAACACCTGCGGCGTGCATTGTTGCGTGACGGGGCATTCCCTCAATGCTCATTGCAACATCAAGCAGTTTTTTTATCTGCGGATCGTTATTGCAGCGACTTCTCAGATCGGGACTCAGTTTCAGCGCTTCCTCGATTGTCATATCATGTTCCATAGGAACAAGCTTTGCAACAGAATCTACTGTCGCATACGGAATTTCAAGCACCCTTCCGACATCTCGGATTGCACCTCTTGCCGCCATTGTACCGAACGAAATTATCTGTGCAACATGATCTTCGCCGTATTTACGCACAACATAGTCGATAACCTCTCCCCTGCGTTCCTTACAAAAATCGACATCAAAATCGGGCATACTGACTCTTTCGGGATTGAGAAATCTTTCAAAAAGAAGATTGTACTTTATCGGATCGATTGCGGTTATGCCTATGCAGTAGGCACAAAGTGAGCCTGCACCCGAGCCTCTGCCGGGTCCGACAGGAATTTGGCATGATTTTGCGTAGCTTACAAAGTCATTTACAATGAGGTAGTAATCTACAAAACCCATTTGCGACACCGTGTTGATTTCATATTCAAGTCGGTCAATCAGAGCTTTGTCGGGATTCTCGCCATAGTGTTTATAAAGCCCCTCATAGCATTTTCTTCTGAAATAATGCAGATGATCTTCATTATTAGGAACATCAAATCTCGGAAGCTTGCGTACACCGAATTCAAAATCCACATTGCACATATCGGCAATTTTCTGTGTATTGTCGATTGCTTCGGGGTAACTTGCAAACACCTCACGCATTTCATCTTCTGTTTTAAGATAAAATTCCGAAGTTTTGAACTCCATTCTGTCGCTGTCATTGACTGTTCGGTTGGTCTGAATACAGAGAAGAATATTGTGAACCGTGCTGTCATGTTTTTCGATATAGTGACAATCGTTTGTTGCAACAATGTCAACACCGATTTCACGGGCAATTTTTATAAGGCTTGGAATTATCCTTTTCTGTTCCTCAATTCCGTGGTCTTGAAGCTCTATAAAAAAGTTCTCACTACCGAATATATCACGGTAAAATTCTGCCTTTGACTTTGCACCGGCATAATCACCGTCAAGGAGCTTTTGAGGAATTTCACCCGCCAGACAGGCAGAGAGGCAGACTAAGCCCTCATGATACTCGGCAAGAAGTTCATCATCAATCCTCGGCTTTGTATAGAATCCCTCCGTAAAACCCTTTGACACAAGCTTGATAAGATTCTGATAGCCTGTATGATTTTTGCAGAGCAGAACCATATGATAGTATTTTCCGTAGGATGAGGTCTTGTCAAAACGGCTTTGCGGTGCAACATACACTTCACAGCCGATTATCGGCTTTATACCCTGTTTTTTGCATTCCTTATAAAAATCGACTGCACCGTACATTACACCGTGGTCGGTGATTGCGAGTGCAGTCATTCCTTTTTCTTTTGCGGCTTTTGCAAGTCTGCTCAGACGGCAGGCACCGTCAAGCAGACTGTATTCTGTATGAAGATGTAAATGTGTAAATGCCATTTTACTCACCTGTTGCTTTTGCCTTTATTTCACCGTCTGAAAAACGGAGTGTAAATTCATCTCCGCTTTTCAGCATTTTTGCGGAATTTACCGCCTTACCGTTTTTTTCGGCAATCGAATAACCTCTTGAAAGAATTTTAACGGGGTTGAGTCCTTCAAGTTTAGCGGCTGTCTTTGTGATATCGGCAGCCTTTTTATTTATTGTTTCCTGAACAAAATGCTGTATTTTCGTTTTGCAAAGTTCAAGAGATTTTTCATATTCAAAAATTCTCTGTTGTGGTGATACAACGGACAGTCTTGTTTTTAATTCTGTAAGAGCATTATATTCCTGTCTTAATTTCAATGTTGCCATTGACGAAACATACTGCTTTTGAGATTTATAGTAATCAACAAGCTCCGCAGTATCGGGAACTGCAAGCTCTGCCGCCGCAGACGGAGTCGGCGCTCTGAGATCGGATACAAAGTCACAGATTGTAAAATCGGTTTCATGACCGACAGCGGAAATTACCGGAATTTTACAGTTGTAGATTGCATAAGCAAGGTTTTCATCATTGAACGCCCACAAATCTTCAATTGAACCGCCGCCCCTGCCGATTATGATAACATCACAGGCGTTGTATTTATCAAGTTTCTGTACGGCGTCAATAAGTTGGGTGGGAGCATTCTCGCCCTGAACAAGTACGGGACACATAATTATGTCGGCAGACGGAAATCTTCTTGAAAGAATGTTGCGGATATCCTGAACTGCCGCACCTGTGGGAGAAGTAATTACACCGATTGAATTCGGAAACGGCGGAATTTTCTTCTTATGTTCGGGAGCAAAAAGTCCTTTTTCGGCAAGCGACTTTTTAAGTTGTTCATAAGCAAGCGAAAGTGCACCTATGCCGTCGGGCTGCATATCTTCAATATAAAGCTGATACTGACCTGTGGGTTCATAGACTGCAACTCTGCCACGGCAGATTACTTTCATTCCGTCGGTCGGTCTGAACTTTAAATTACGGGCATTGCCGGCAAACATTACGGCTCTTATAACAGATTTTTCGTCTTTGATTGAAAGGTAGATGTGTCCGCTTCTGTAGTGGTCGGTTAGGTTTGAAATTTCACCCGTAACAAAGACAAAATTCAGCCTTGCGTCATTTTCAATAATTGACTTTATATAGAAATTCAGTTGTGAAACACTTAAAACTCGTGGTTTGCTAAACTCGGGTGTGTACATCGTTATACTTCCTGTATCCTAAATATGCAATTCCTGCCGAGTTATCTGCCGAAAACTGCGGCGGTGCGAATATTGCATTATATTTTTCTTCAAAAGAATTTTTTATTATTTGATTTGACATTACTCCGCCGGCAAAAAGCAATGGAATTTCTCCGTATTTTTCAAGCAGTCGCTTGGTCATTTCGGACAAGGTCTGTTCAATATATTTAAGACAGAATGCCGAAACATATTCGGGAGATTTGCCTTCGTCAATCAGCTTTTTGGAAAGATTTTCAACTCCGCTCAGGCAACAATCGCAACCCTTGAGAGTTGGTTTCACCTTGATTTTTTCTGTATTTTTAAGGGCAAGCTGTTCAAGCTGAGGACCGCACGGAAATTTTAAACCGAGCATAAGTCCTGTACGGTCAATCGCCTGTCCTGCATTAAGGTCGAGTGTGTGTGCCGCAAGTTCAACGGAAAATCCCGTGCCGAATCCTTTGGCAAATACTGCCTCGGTTGTACCTCCGCTGACATGGAAAGCGATAAACTGCTTATCAAACAAATCTGTTCTCTGCGAGCCGAACAATGCCGCCGAGATATGTCCCTCCTGATGCGAAAATGTGTAAAGAGGGATTTTCATTGCGGAAGATAAAATTTTTGCCGTGTTCTCTCCAACGGTGAAACACGGCATATATGAGCCGTCAACAGGTCTTGGATGGCTTGACGCCGCAATTGCGGCTATTTTGCTTGTATCAACATCTTTCAAAAGTTCTTCAATAAGCGTGTGCAGCTGTGCTGTGTGGTGAAACACAGCGTCACTCTGACGAAGTCCGAGCTGACCTTCTTTTACGGGAAGAAGTTTTTTCTGCTGAACCATTTCGCCCGTTTTGCTGTCGTAAAGGGCGGTTGATGTTGTGTAATTTGAAGTGTCAATTCCGAGAAAAAAGCTCATATCACTTCTCCGACTTTCCCGAAAATTCACGGGAATATGTGCCGAGAATACCGTTTACAAATTTACTCTCGTCGATTGTATATTTCTTGGCAAGTTCAACAGCCTCGTTGATTGAAACGCTCTGCGGAACATTGTCAAGATACTTCATCTCATAGATTGCAAGGCGAAGAATAGCAAGCGACGGCTTTGAAATTCTTGAAAGAGTCCAGCCCTTTTTCAGGTGGCTTGCAATGATTTCGTCAATCTCCTCATGCTTGTCCTCAATGCCGGAAACTACAGCCTGAGCATATGCGCAAACACCGCCTACAAACATTTCCGAATTATCATCTATTGTTTCTTCAAGAGGCTCATCGTCAAAAGACTTTGAGAACAAAAGCATAAAAGCCTGCTCTCTTGACTCACTTCTTGTGAGATTAACCTCTTCTTCAAAGATGTCACTTGTTTCAGCGTCATTTACTTCAATTTCATTTAATTCATTGTTAATTTCGTTATTCATAATAAACCCAACTTTTCGTTAAATTACAATATCACTAAAATCATATCATTAAGATTTAAATCAGAGTAACTCCCTAATTTACTTACAAGATTATACCATAACTGAAAATGAATGTAAACAATAATTAACAAAGATGTCCGTTAAAAATCATTTACTTTTTTAACTTTTCTCGCAACCGAATGAGGTTGATTTTATGCACAAAAAAGCAGAGGACACTATGCCCTCTGCTAATTTTATGCCCCTATTACCGATATATCGTCATAATCAACCTCATAATGAGTAACCACGGCATCGTCAATAATCAGAACAGATGTATCGTCAAGCTGAGATTTCGGAACAATTACCGACACACCTTGATCGCTTATATAGCAAAGGCATTCTGAAAATCCTTTGGCTTTGACAATACTTTCAATGCTGTCCTGAATTGTAAAGGTTTTTAGAAGCTCTTCAACATTCTTTTCAGCCTCGCTTTTGTCGGCATCAGACGAGCTTTCAAGATTGAAAATTTCTTTTGCATCATCAATTATTTTATCCTGAGTTGCCTGCCGCTTTGTCCTTTCGGCTGAAAAATAGCTTTTGCTCTCGTTTGAAAGTGCCGCCGTCTGCTGTACCTCATCATCCGACGCCGAAGCGGTTGCACTGACATATGATGCCGCACCGAGTTCTTTGGCACTTTGAGGAGTTTTGGCTCCCGAAAGCTGCCAGTTTATGTACACAGCCGCTGAAAGTGCAAGCACAAGTGATGCAAAAACGATATATTTTTTCTTAGATTTCATATTACTCCCGACCTTTATTCTGATAATTTTGTAATACATACTTTTGCTGTTGAAATATCAAGCGCTTTTGTGACTGCATCGGTGACACGCTCAACCACAACAGGATCATCACCGCCTTCACACACTACAAGCACTCCTCTTATCAAAGGTTCAATTTCCTTTGTTTTGGTGGTGCTGTTGTCAAGATAAACATATTCAACGGAATTTTCCATTGTGAGCAAAACTTCCGTCTTGCCTGCTCCCTGAATTTTTGAAATCACCGTCTGCAAATCATTTTCTATTTTTGTGCTGTATGTTTTTACGGAAAATGCTTCATCTCCTTTTCCCGATGTCAAAGAACCGAAATCAACCCAGTTTGAAAGAAATATTAAACCTATGCCGATAAGACCGCCAACGATTATGATATTTCTTATTTTTTTACTGTCGAGCATTGATTTCAGCTTTGAACTTGTTTTGTCTTCCATAATTCACTCCGTCATAATATTTGGTGTAATTCCGAAATTGTCATAAACAATTGACGATACAAGATTTGTGTACCGAACAAATTCTTTGTCTATATATATGCTGATTGACGCTATGATTATGCCGTTGTTTTCAACTCTGCTCAAAATTATGTCACACGATTTGATTGTTATATTATTCTGTAAAAGAAGATTTTTTAATGCAGTTTCAAGATTTATCTCCGTCTGCTTTATAACAGCATTGCTGTATGCCTCATCATCTGTCGATATTTCTTTAACAGAATTTTGCTTTTCCTCAATATCGGTATTAAATGACGATACGGCACTTTTTACGGGAACAACCATACAGCAGATAATAAAAGCTCCTAAAACAAGGCTGATGATTTTCTTTGTACTGCCATCTGTAACAAAGGTCTGAACAAGCGAGCATATTAACGCAGACGCACACATTACAACAACAACCGTAAAAAGTCCGCTCATGATGAACCTCCGCCAAGCATAATTACCGCCGCCGTTGAAAGAATGTAAATTGACATAATGCACAGCAAAACGGCTATGAGAGTTGAAAAGACAGACGATATGTTTTCAAGCAGTTTTGCCGGACCGTTTAGATTGAGAACCTCTGCCGTTGATTTGCCGATCCAAAGGGTGAACATCCACATTACTCCCTGCAAAATCACAGGCATAAACACAATTGTAACGGACAGAATCACTATTATTCCTATTCCCGATTTCAAAAGTCCGATACTGCCCTGAACTACCTTGTAGGCATCCGAAAGTGCCGAACCGACTATCGGGATAAATGAATTGAGGGTAAACCTTACAGCACGGGTTGAAACATTGTCAACCGAAACGCTTATAAGCTGTCTGAATGTCAGCACAGCTGTGAAGATTGTCATGGCAAAGCCCAAAAGCCACTTTACACTCTTTGAAATCATTGACATAAAACCGCTGAGATTTACGGACGGCGATACGGATGATGTTATAGACAGACCGAGAAACATATTGAGCAGAGGAACGATTATTTTTGATGAAAGCTGTGACACACCCTCCCCTGCCCCTATCATTACAGCATAGTATGATGCCGAACCTGCCACAGAACCCGAGCTTGCCATAATTACAGCCATAACAGGAACATAGGCAAGCATTATATTTGATGCGGTGCAGATTACCGAACCAGTTGATGCGATAACTCCGACAGCCGGGACTACTGCGGCACAGGTTATACAGAGCGTTGCGGTTATATTCAGCGAGTTTGAAATATCACAGGACAGCGAACCGTTGTAGGCACTGATTACGGAACAGAGCAAAAGCAGGGCGGTTATATTGACAAGACCTTTGAGCGGTGAAGAAATGTTGCCGAGTGCAAGCGAGAGGATTTCGCCCATTACATTTTCAAAAGACAGGTTGGCAAGCTTTGAAAAATCCCCCAAATCAACGCCCATATTCTGAAGGCTTTGCTTTATATCGTCGGACAGCGAATCAAAAACATTTGACATATCATAAATCATTTCACCTTCTTCAGCGTTTGCACAGACACATGAAAGGGCGATAAGCACAAACACGACAGTAATTATTACAACACTTTTTTTCACTTCTTCACCTCAATTGCCTGCAAGTGACAACACGGTTTTTAAAATATCCGAATAAAGCGGAAGTGCCGTTACCATAACCATAATTTTTCCCGCAAGCGAAACATTTGACGCAAGCGACTGACTGCCCGAATCCTTGCAGGTATTCACAGCGAACTCGGTGACAAGGCATATTCCGATTGATTTCAGCAGAATTACTATGTAGTCAATGCTTATTCCCGATGAGGCTATGATTTGATTGATTGTTGTAACGATAGCCGAAACCTGAGTAAGCACGCCGATTAAAATAATAACGGAACAGCTTATACCGAGCATTACGGAAATTTCCGCATTTTTCGGTTTGAGCATTACACAGATTATTACGGTCACAACGGAAAGCACGGAAATTGACAGAATATTCATATTAAAAACCGAAAAGCTGTTTTATTGTGTTGAACAGAGTGCTGATTTGCGTTATTATCAGCGTCAACACAACTATAAGTCCGGCAAGCGAGGTCAGCATTGCCTGCTCCTCTCGACCGCTTCGTATGAGAAGTTGGGTAAGAACCGCAACAATTATGCCGACAGCGGCAATTTTGAAAATAAGCTCAACATCCATTACTACCTCTAAATCATCATAAGGGCGATTGCACTTCCTGCAAAAAATCCCATTGTTTTATATAGCTTTGATTTTTTTGTTATGGCATCAAGGGCTGATGAAAGCTGTTTTGAAAATGACACCTCATAGAGTTCAAGATGTTTTAACTGCCCCTCCGTATCGGTTTTTCCGAGCTGACCTCCGAAATCCTTCAGCATTGAAATGTCGGATTTTGAAAGCGGTATTTCAGAAGATAATCGTTTTACCCTTTCAAGCCACAATTCGTCAAAAGGTCTGTCACATTCTGAAAAAAGCAATAAATCAAGGCTTGAATTTTCCGCACAGAAATTAACCAGAGTGAAGATATCATCACCGCTGTAGCGAAGATTTGTTGCAAGCAATGATATAAATTCCGTGAATGATTTCAGAAAATCTCTGCGTTTGTATAACCTACCCGACAAAACAAAACCTATCATTGTACCCGTGCAGACAACAAGCAAACATCCTATGAGTTTAAACGGCAAAGTTGTCACCTACCTGCGATATTTTTACAATTTCACCTGCGTGGGTTCGATTTGACAGAAACACAAGCGTTTGAAATGCCCCTGTTTTCATGAGAGAAACCATGTTTGCTTTCTGTTTCAATTCGTATTCATTTGCACAATGCGTTGATGAAATTATCCGAACTCCGCAGTTGACCGACTTTTCTACGGCATAGATATCATCTTTTGACCCGATTTCATCGCAGATGACAATTTCAGGTGCCATACTGCGGATTGCGTGAAGCATTGCCTCGCTCTTGTTGTATGAATCATAGACATCGCACATTCCGATATCATTCTGAAATTTACCCGATGCCGTGCCTGCAAGCTCTCCTCTTTCATCAATCAGAGCAACATTCTTCTTGCCCTTGGTTGACAGAAGCCTTGCAAGGTCACGAAGTACGGTTGTTTTTCCGCTGCAAGGTGCTCCGCATATGAGAACACCTCCCGAAACGGCAATTATCTTATTATAAAGAGAATCCGCACAACCCTTATGCTCCCTTGCTATGCGGACATTGATTGAGGTTATATCACGGATATTCACAATTTTTCCGTTGTTTACAACCGCTGTTCCGCAGATTCCTGCCCGGTGACCGCCGTACATTGTGACAAAGCCGTTTACAATTTCATTTTGTCTGTTATACACGGAGTAGTTGCAAATGTTGTTGAAAGTATCGACAATATCGGCTTTTGACACAACAAGCATTGCACCGTCAAGGATTGTATTGCTAAGTCCGCCGTTTTGCGTTAGATAGTATGTATTGTCGGGACAGACAAGTGCAAGCGGTCGTGAAAGCCGCAATCTGATTTCCTGAACCGAATCGGCTAATTTAGGTGCAAGCGGTAAAAGTCTGCGTGAAATATTCTTACAAAGGCAGTTGAGTGCCGCCGTAAATCTCTTTTCGTTTTGTTCAGCAAGCATATTTTAAATTCCTCCCAAAAGAGTTTGTACAATAAATACTATGCAGACAAGCACAGTCATATGTCAAAAGGGCAAAAAAAATCCCCCGACATAAATCGGAGGATTTGAAGTATTTTATTTTGAAATATAAGCTGTTACTCGTAGTGTCCTTTGCAGGCGATTATACAAACAGTATCGTCCTTGATAAAATATACAACTCTGTTACCGTTATCATCAATTCTTCTGCTCCAAAAACCACTTAAATTTTCTTTGAGTGGTTCAGGTTTTCCTATTCCTTCAAAAGGATTACGGCAAATATCGGTAATGATTCTGTTAATCTTCTTTAGCGTTTTCTTGTCTTGAAATTGCCAATATACATAATCTTCCCACGCATGGGATTCCCAAAGAATTTTCATCAGTCTTCACCGTCAATAAGTGCGTGTTCAGAAAATGTTGCCTTTCCGTTTTTAATATCAGCAGCAATTTTTTCAAGGTAGCGAATATTGCTTTCCGAATAAAAAGGATCTGCTGTTATTTCAAACGGTATTCTTTTTTCACGACCAACCTTAACAAGAAACATTGTTATTGCCGAAGACATCGTAAGTCCCATATCTTTTAATGCTTTTTCTGCATTTTCTTTAATATCTTCTTCAATTCTAAAGTTTATCTGTGTCATAAAAAGCACTCCTTTCATCATTATTATATATCGTTAAATATACAATGTCAAGCATTTGCTATACATATTCATTAGTAAGTATTGTAAATTATAAATGAACATAAAAATCCCCCGACATAAATCGGAGGATTGAAAATTGTTTTATTTGCTTTTTATTTCACTAAAGATAGCAGCATATTCTTCGTTAGTGTAATCACCTGTAAAATTAATATTGCCGTCAGTAATTTCAACATTTATATACGGGTTTGAAACCGTCTTTCCGTTAATAACAAACCGAACAGCAGAACCAATATTATTTTTAGTGTAGTCTGCAAACTTATCAGTTCCGTCAGCTGTAAGTTTCATATTTAACACCATACCGTTAATATCATCAAGCAAACACACATACTCGATTTGAGATGACTCAATAATAACTTTGTTTTCATCTTCATTATCACGGATTTCTACATTTGTCGGATTATAAATTTTCGGCAATTCAGCATTTGATGTCTGAGCTGTTTCATTAACCGAGGTTGAAACCTGAACAGTTGTATTTTCAGCAGAAGTATCGTTACTTTTTACATTTCCGCTGCAAGCAGATAATGCAACAGCAAGTAAAGTTACAACAGCTAAAATCAAATATTTTTTCATTTTAAGTACCCCTTTCGTTATAATTATATAACAACATAAACAGTGTCAAGTATTTATTGTAACTATTCCATCAACAGCATTTCTTTTAATTTTTCTTCGGAAATTATTGTAACACCTAAGGTTTGGGCTTTGGTTAGTTTACTGCCGGCATCTTCGCCTGCCAAGACATATGAAGTCTTTTTTGAAACTGATGAACTTGTTTTGCCGCCGTTCTGTTCAATGAGTTTTGAGGCTTCACTTCTTGTCATTGTCGGAAGTGTGCCTGTGAGGACAAAGGTTTTGCCTTCAAAAAGACCTCCAGTGTTTTTCGGCTGAGAGGGTTTCATTCTCAGACCGAGTGATTTAAGGTCGGCAATAAGCTCCTTTGTGCCGTCAAGTGAAAAATAATTTTCAAGACTTTCTGCCATAACAGCACCGAAACCGTCTATTTTTTCAAAGTCCTCAGCCTTTGCACTCATAATATCGTCAATTGTTGCAAAGTTTTCGCAGATTATCTTTGCGGCTTTAAGACCTATATTACGAATTCCGAGAGCAAAAACAAGCCTGAAAAGTTCGTTTTCTTTTGATTTTTCTATTGAAGAAATAAGATTCTGCGCAGATTTTTCAGCCTTGCGTTCAAGGCCTAAAATATCTTCTGCTTTAAGTCTGTAGAGGTCGGCAGGAGATTTTACAAGTCCTTCATCTGAAAGCTGTTCAAGAATTGCAGGACCAAGTCCGTCAATATCCATTGCATCACGGCTTACAAAGTGAATAAGATGTCTTGTCAGCTGTGCGGGACAGTCTGTGTTTGTACAACGGATTGCCGTCTCTCCCTCATCGTGTGTAACGGGATTACCGCATGACGGGCATACTGACGGAAATTCAAACGGCACGGCATTTTCAGCGTGTTCCTTAACGGAAAGAACTTCGGGAATAATCTCGCCTGCTTTTCTGATTATAACCGTATCGCCTACGCAAATGCCTTTTTCATCTATAAAATCTTTATTGTGAAGTGTGGCACGGCTTACTGTTGTTCCGGCAAGAAGTACGGGTTCAAAGTTGCCTACAGGAGTAAGCACACCTGTTCTGCCGACATTGATTTCAATATTGAGAAGTTTAGTAGGCTTCTCCTCGGGAGGATACTTATATGCCTCCGCCCATTTAGGATATTTTGCGGTACTGCCGAGAAGTCGGCGGCTTGCAAAGCTGTCAACCTTGACAACAGCGCCGTCAATTGCATAATCAAGCTTGCCACGCATATTTCCTATGCGCTCAATTTCCTCAATCACCTCGTCAACATTATCGTAAACGCTGTAAAATGCAGTCGGAAAGCCGAGTTCCGTAAGATAGTCAAGCCCCTGAATATGGCTTTCAATCGTCATTCCCCTGATTTGCTGGATATTGAACACGAATATATCAAGACTTCTCTGAGCGGTTATTTTTGCATTTTTCTGACGAAGTGAGCCTGCGGCGGCATTTCGTGGATTTTTAAAAGTTTTTTCCTCGTTTTCTTCCTGTCTGCGAGTAAGTACGTCAAACGAATTGAACGACATATACACCTCACCACGAACCTCGAGATATTCGGGTGCATTCGGAATACGCTTTGGCAGACTCTTAATTGTCATAAGGTTTTCGGTTACATCTTCACCTACAGAGCCGTCGCCACGGGTTGAACCTCTTACAAAAACACCGTTTTCATATTCGCACGATACGGAAAGACCGTCAAATTTAGGTTCAACAACATAGCGTACATTCGGCACGGTTTCTCGCACTCTTGCGTCAAATTCACGAAGCTCTTCGTGTGAAAAACTATCGTGAAGGCTTTCCATTACAACCTCATGAGTAACGGGAGAAAACTTTTCTCCTGCATTACCGCCGACACGGTTTGTCGGTGACATAGGAGATTTGAGTGACGGAAATTCCTTTTCAATATTCTCAAGTTCACGCATGAGCATATCGTAATCGTAGTCGGAGATTTCCGGCTCATCCTGATTGTAGTAAAGGTTGTTGTGGTATTCAAGCTGTTTTGTAAGCTCTTGGGCACGATTCTGAGCTGTTATAAAATCCATTTTGGTTTCCCCATATCATAAATTTATCGGTAAAATAAGTATCTGCACCTGTGTTTAAAATATTACCTGTTATTAACCTGTGAAGTTCCTTTTTCACGGAGGAAGGTTGATTCAAGGTCTGCAAGGTGAAGCTTTACGGCAAGCGGATACTTGTCATATGCCTGACTGATTGTGTTGCTGTTTTTGTCACCGAATTCACCCATATGCCAACGAATTGCCATAGCCTCATCAATTTTAAGGTGCATTTTGCGTTCAATGAGAAAAACAGACTTTTCACCGTGACCGTAGGGAAACTGATCTTCAATTGCATAATACGGCACTTTTTCCCACTGACCTGTTTTTTCATTCTTAACATTTCTGCTTGAAACCTTGTAGAACTGAGCCTTGCACAAATCGTGAAGAAGTCCGCAGATTGCAAAACTTTCAATATTGTCGGTTTCTTCGTCATAGTGTTTTTCCATCATTGTATTGAACACGCTGACGGAGTGCATTACAAGACCGTTTTCACAGGCACAATGATATTTTGAACTTGCAGGGGCGGTAAAAAAATCGGTTCTTTTGAGCCATTCAAGAAGCTCGTCAGCACCCTGTCTTGTGATATATTTGTTGTAGATTTCAATAAATTCTTCCTGCGGCGTCATATTAATCCTCCTCATATTATTGTATTTTTAAAAAGGCAACAGCAGATAATCTGCCGTTGCCCTGCATTAAAAGTTCAAAAGATTTACTTTGCTGAAGTTGTAGCTGTTTCCGTAGCCGCCTCGGTTACTGCTGCTGTAGTTTTTGCCGAATCGTCATCCTTTGTATAGAGAATGTCATTGAGCTTGAGTCCGTTGCTCTCTACGGAATAAGCAACATCCATTTCAACTTCATCTGTGTAATAGTACTTGATGATGATTGTGCCGTTCTTGATTAAGTAAGTACCGTCAACATTGAGTGCGTCTGACTGGTTGATTTCAACAGTACCGTCATCATTGAACTTGTATGTCATCTTAGCGTAACCGTTATCATAAGTCCATGAACCTGTGATTTTCTTGTCAGCCTTGAAGTCCTTATCAACCTTCAATTCAGGCTTAACCTCTGAACCTGACTTGAGTTTCACCTTGTTGGCAGCAGTTGAAGTTGAAAGCTCAAGAGTTCTGCCAGAGAACATATTACCCGAAACAGCGTAGTTACAGCTTGTTTCATTGCCGTTAAGAGTCATGGCAAGTGTCTGATTACCCGAATCATCTGTTGAAACCGTGTATGTACCGTTCCAAACCATTGAACCGATTCTGTAATTGAGAGTATTGTCACCGTTAAATGTGTAGTAAACATCAACCTTTGACGCCTCGTCGGATGATGCTGAATTGCCTGTTACATCAACAGATTCAATCCATGTTCCTACAATGCTTGTATCAAAAAATCCTTTGATTACGAAAAGAGTAGCTGCCGCAACCGCAACAATTACGATACCTATAATGATAGGAAGCTGAATAATACTCTTTTTCTTTGGCTGCGGAGCAATCACGCCGTTTTCGTTTGCAGGTTCTGTTTCAGCAAAAGACATTTCTTCGCTTTCTGTGGGCTCATCTGCAACGAATGTTGTATTTTCTGTTGTTTCTGCTGTTGTATCTGTGTTGGTATTCTCTGCCTCATTTTCAGAAGTTAGAATTTCTTTATTCTCGTCCAACTGTGATACCTCCTTAAATTTTGTCATCGCTTTCTATCATACTATAAATATGAAAGAAAATCAACTGTTTTTTATGCCGTTAAAATGTAATGAAAATTATTTAAAATACATATAAAGTTCGCATTTAAGCGTTCCGTTATAAAGTTTGCGGCGTTTGTCAGCCTTTCTGCCGAAGATTTTTTCAAAATCGTCATCGGGGCTTATAACGGTGTAGCTTTTACCCTTCATTCTTTTAAAATGTTCACCCATAACTGCATACAGCTTTTCAGCTGATTTTACATCAAGTAATCGTTCACCGTATGGCGGATTTGTGATGATTGTCTGAAAACCGTCCTCAAGTTCAAAATCTTTAATATCACGGTTTGCAAATGTTATTCTGTCGGCAACTCCTGCAATTTCTGCGTTTTTCTTTGCGATTGCAAGGGCTGAATCATCTATATCGTAACCTGTTGCCCTGAATGTTGCGTCGTGTCTTATTTTCTGTCTTGCATTTTCTCTTGCTGTTTCAAAAACATCTTTCGGAACACAATTCCAATGTTCACAGGCAAAATAACGGTTAAGTCCCGGAGCAATGTTAAGTGCTTTCATAGCCGCCTCAATGAGAATTGTGCCGCTGCCGCACATAGGATCGGTTACAAAGTGGTTTGCCCTTACTCTTGAAAGATCAACCATAGCGGCGGCAAGTGTTTCTTTTATAGGAGCATCATTTGAATCGGCACGATATCCACGTTTGTGAAGTCCTGCGCCCGAAGTGTCAAGCATAATACTTACCTTGTTGCGAAGAATGAGAAACTGAATCTGATGCGGAGCACCTGTTTCGTCAAACCACGGAAGCATATATTTTTGTGAAAGGCGGTCTGCGACTGCCTTTTTAACGATTTTCTGACAATCGGGAACGCTCATAAGGTCGGAATCAAGACATCTTCCCTTTACGGGAAAAGCCTCGGAAATTCCGATATAATCTTCCCACGGGATTGCCTTTACGCCCTTGAACAAATTGTCAAAGGTGTGAACCTCAAATTCCGCAAGAAGAATGAGTATTCGCTCCGCATAACGGGAATTTATATTTGCAAGTGCAAGTGTTGACCAATCGCCTGTAAAGGTAACTCTGCCGTTTTCGGCATTGACATTTTCAACACCGAGATATCTCAGCTCATTTGCACAAAGACCTTCAAGACCGAAAATGCATGGAGCGGAAAATTTCATATTCATATTTATCTCCTGTTTTATTGATACACAAATTCTATTAAGACTGAAAGACAAAAAAACAGGGTATCGGAATAACCGATACCCCTTGCTTTTAAAAATTAATCGGTTGTCGGCTCGAGCACACCATAGTTGCCGTCTGCACGCTTGTAAACAACATTGATTTCATCTGTCTCGGAATTGATAAACATAAAGAAGTTATGGTTTACCATATTCATTTCAAGAATAGCTTCATCAACCGAAATCGGCTTTACAAGAACATGTTTTTTACGAACTACGCTGTATTCATCGTCCTCCGGTTCATCAGTCTGAGCTGCTTCCGTGATTAAATCTTCAATACCGGCGGATTTAATTTTCTTTTCAAGCCTCGTTTTATTCTTACGAATCTGACGCATAAGAATGTCGCAAACCTTGTCAAGAGCGTCATTCATTTCGGGCATTGTGCTTTCGGCACGATAAATCATACCGTTGTCACGGATTGTAATTTCAACAGTCTGACGGTTCTTTTCGAGGGTGACAACTACATTGACAGAAGCATCCTCCGAGAAAATACGATTAAACTTTGAAAGCTTTTTCTCGCATCTTTCCTTAAAGTTATCTCTGAGGTTGACTTTTCTTGCTGTGTAGGTGATTTTCATAAAATCTGCCTCCCTTATATAATTTTTTATTTTCTGCCGTTGCCGTTGCCTCTGCGGCTGTAGCCACGGCTTTCTCCGCCACGCTTAAGATCGGACATCTTATCCTCGCTTGTCTGCTTGAACTTTGACATCATATCCTCAAACGAAGAAGGAGCATTTCTGCGTGAACTCTGCCACTCGTAATCACCCGGTGAGGTTACGGGCGGAGCAGGCTTGTATGGCTCTCTGCTTCTGTGATTCTGTCTTTGAGGTCTGTCAGAGCGTTTTCTCTGCTGTTGCTGTTCCTTCGGGAGAGCCTGTTTCATTGACAGACTGATTTTTCCGTCATTAAGAGCAAGCACCTTAACCTTTACTTCTTGTCCGACTTTTACATAATCACTGATTTCATTGATGAAGGTAGGTGCAACCTCCGAGATATGTACCATACCGGTTTTTGAATCCGGCAAATCAACAAATGCGCCGAATTTTGTAATACCTGATACTTTGCCTTCCAGAATCATTCCGACTTCAATAGCCATAAAAATTTATTACCCCTTAAAATTATTTCTACCCTTTTAATCTCCGGCAACATTAATGAAAATTCTTTCACCGTCACCGACATAGCCTAATTCATCCTTAGCTATTTTTTCAATATATTTTTTAAGATCGTCACCCTTGTAATTCTGAACCTTTTTCAGATACTGCGACTGAATCTCAACCACGCTGATCTGCTGTTGCAAATCCGTAAGTTCTGCCTTTTTCTCGGCAATCTGAACATTCTGATTGATAATTGTAATTACGGCATAAAAAACAAAACCGATAATTGCGAGATAAATCAGAATATATCTTCCTTTTTTACGCTTTTTCGGAGTTATCTCCTTTATTGCGCCGTCTTCTGTCTGCCGAGAAGCCGCAGTGCTTTCTTTTACTTTCTTTGTGCTTTTTTTCATCTTCAAAACTATCTGCTTTCTCTGCTGAATTATTATTATCGTTTCTAAATATACCTTTATTCTTACCCTCATTATACAATATGTTGTTGCTGTTTTTCAATAGCTTTTTCAGATTTTTTTTAATTTTTTGCGAAATTTTCACACAGACACTCTCCGTAAAACGAATCATCGGACAATATACAAGCGATAAAAGTCTGCCGAGGGTTAATCGACAAATAACAAAACCGAGAAATGAACCGACCGTTACAAACACTCTGAAAAATCCCAGCATATATGCAACGGAAAAAATGAACAGATTAAGTGATACAATAAAAACATAAAGAAAGTCTGTAACAAAAACCGACGCTTTTCCTTTGCAAAGCGTCATTCTGATTATTTTAAATATATCATACAGCAATCCTGCCGCCGCTCCGAATACAAGTGAACAGAGAAATGCGGTTGACTGCTGTGCAAAAGTCAGCTCCAAGATTACACCTACTTAAAGAGTTTTGAAAGTTTGGATTTTGACGCACCGTTGCCGAGGTATTGCATTGCGTTAATTTTTCCGTCAATTGAAACATCTCCCGTTTCAAGGTTTAACTTATCAATGTGCAGATTTTCCCCTTTGATTACAAGGCACCCGCAGGAGGTTTTTACCGACACCGTTTCCTCGTTGAAGCCCGACACATCCTCCGTGCCTGTCATAACAAGCTTCCCCCTGTTATCAAGCATAACCGTATGATTCTTAGCCTTTGGCATTTCCTGCATAAAAAAACCTCCGTATAAATTATTTGTCAGTAATTTATACGGAGAAAAAAATAAAATTATTCTTCTTTTTTTGAGATTTTATGTATAACAACATAGTGCATCAGATTGCCATCAACAATAACATGAGCAATAGCAAGAAGAGGGAATTCAGAGAAGAACGCCTCCTGATTGCCTTTTACACCCTTTGCCGTAAAACCAAGCACCACAATCAGTTATATCACATTGTTTAACACAACAATATTTCATAGTTTAATACCTCAACTTACGATTTATTTATATTTATTAAGTTGATAATTATTCCTACTAGTAAACCTGATGAATGTCGTGGTATACACATATTCTCCTCGTGTGTAGATTATTTTAACGAATTTAAAAATTGGCATACCGAAATAATGAACAATAAAGTCATTATTACGAAAGAGCCATTGGGTATATTTATCTGTGTGTAAAACTTCATTACAATAATCCCAATGTAAGTAATTACAGATAATATTGCCAATATTAAATTAATTGTCTTATTCATAATCTACTCACCTAATTTCATCCAAAGTAATATTTTGTGTTTTAATTTTGGTAAAAAATCAGACTGCCGCCTCATACATTGTTGCCGCATCTTCCTTGCGAACAACTTCTTTTACCTCTGTAACCTTAACCTTTACACTTTTTGAACCGAGTGTGATTTCGATTACATCACCGACTTTTACATCATAGGACGCACGGGCAACCTTGTCATTAACTGTGATTTTGCCTGCGTCACACGCCTCATTTGCAACTGTTCTGCGTTTGATGAGTCGGGATACTTTTAAATATTTATCAAGTCGCATATTATAAACCCTTCCGATTTTTAATAAAAAATTTTTAACAAAAAAGGGTAATGATACAGCGTACCATTACCCGAAATATAAAACAAGATTACTTGTTTACTACATCCTTAAAGCCCTTGCCTGCCTTGAATGCAGGAACCTTTGAAGCAGGAATTTCGATTGATTTACCTGTTCTTGGGTCACAACCTGTTCTTGCATTTCTCTGACGCTGTTCAAATGTGCCGAAACCTGCGATCTGAATCTTTTCGCCTTCAGCTACTGTATTGATGATTGTGTCAATTGTTGAAGAAACTGCCTTTTCTGCATCCTTCTTTGAAAGTCCGCTCTGCTCGGCAACTGCAGCAATAAGTTCTGTTTTGTTCATAATAATAAACCTCCAATTAATAATTCTTAGATAATTTAACTTCATCCCAAAGGGAATCGAGTACAGATAACGGTGCCGTTTTCATATCTATTCCACGCTCGTTTGCAAGCTTTTCAACAGACGAAAAACGGTCGGTGAATTTGTCACAGGCATCGTAGAGTGCATGTTCGCTGTCAATGTTCAAAAATCTTGCAACATTAACTGCTGAGAAAAGCACATCACCGAGTTCTTCACGCTGATTTTCAGCATCATTGTTTTTAACAGCGGCTTTAAGCTCTTCACATTCTTCAAAAAGCTTATCAAGCGCACCGTTTACATTTTCCCAGTCAAAACCGACCTTTGCGGCCTTCTGCTGGATTTTTGTACTGCGCATGAGTGACGGAAGTGCCTTTGACACGCTGAGAATTGCCTGTGTCTGAGTTTTCTGGGATTTTGTTTTCATCTTAATGGCATCCCAGTTTTTGAGAACCTTTTCGGTAGTGTCGGCGTTGACATCACCGAAAACATGGGGATGACGGATAATGAGCTTTTTGCAGATTCCGTCACAAACATCGTTTATATCAAATGTTCCCTGTTCACTTTCGATTTCCGCATGCAGAGCAACCTGCAGAAGAACATCACCGAGTTCTTCTTTAAGCAAATCGAGGTCATCGGTATCAATTGCCTCAACAGCCTCATAGGTTTCCTCAATAAAATTTGAGCGGATTGACTTGTGAGTCTGTTCTCTGTCCCACGGACAACCGTCGGGTGCACGAAGGATTTTTACTATCTCAACAAGGTCATTAAAATTATAATTTTCTTTTTCTGTAAAGTTCATTCGTGACATCTCCGATAATCTTATTAGACAATGCAAATTTTATCTGAGAAGCGGAAACAACCGCAACAGATATATATTTTACCTAATTAATCCTAATTTTTCAAGTGTTTTTGCAATTTTCTCACCTTTCGGCAAAAATTTCAGTTCTGTTGCCGTAAAAGCACGCAATATCAACAACACAGCAATATAAACGATAACCGCAACAAAGATTGCAACTGCAAGCGAAACTGCTATTGACATTCTTGCAGAGCCGATAATGCTTTCCATAAGGTGATATGCGCCGAATGCCGAAGCGGCACTTGCAATCGCACCGATAAGCGGTTTTACTGTTGTACCGAATAAATCAGGCTTGATTTTTGAATACTTGATAAGCAGATACATACCTACGATTGTCATAATTGCATAGGTAATCATTGAACCGACAGTTGCACCCTGAACATTGATTTCCGGAACGCTTACAAACATCCATGTAATGCCGATTTTGACAGCCATACAAACTGTGTATAGCTTCATCGGGAGGTCAACTCTGCCGATGCCCTGGAGCATACTGCATACAGGAGTTGATGCCGCACCGAATATTGTTGTTACGCCCATGATGAGGAGAATTCTTCCGCCGACATCTGTAATAAGCGGATCGTTATACACAAGTCCCATAATCGGGAACGAAAGTGCCATCATACCGAGAGCCATCGGGAATGTAAAAAGCATTGTAAGGCGGATAACAGTTTCGATTGACTTTTTGAGTTCGTCCTTGTTGCCCTTTGTCCATGCACTTGTTACATTCGGCATAGCACTTGAACCGAACACCTGTGTTACGGCTGTTACAAGCTGAAGAAAAGTGAGGGCGGCTGAGTAGCAGCCCCAAAGGCTGGTGTGTATTGTCTTTGTGTCGGCATAGAACATATCGGCTGTGAAATACTGACTGTACTGTGCCTGCAGAGCCTGCGGATTAGTTTCAATCATATTGAGGAGTACACGCTGAACAATTACCTGGTCAATAAGCGAACCTACGCTCATAATGAGAGAACCCATTGCAACAGGAATGGCTGTTTTGAGAATTTTGTTAAAAGTTTCTCTTTTTGAACGAGCCTCTACGGAATTACGGTAGTATTCTTCCGGAATTCCGTCACCCTGAATTTTAAACTTGAGAATATAGAACACAAATGATGCGGCGCTTCCGAGGGTGATACCCATAATTGCACCGGCAACCGAGAATGAAACGATTGTCTGATAAGCCTCGGTTTGATTTGCGATGTAAAGTCCGAAAACCGTGCCTGACTCAGCATAAGAATTCATACCGAGGTGCGCAATGATGTAAGCGAGGAATGCACCGATAAAGAGCTTGATTGTTGCCTCGATAATTTCCGAAACGGCAGTCGGGAACATGTTGCGCTGACCTTCATAGTATCCTCTGTAAATTGAAACGAGGCAACCGAATAATACCGTCGGAGAAAGGCAGAGCATACCGAGCAATGAATACGGGGACTCTATAATCTGAACATAGATAAAGCTTGCACCAACAAGAATTGCAAATGAAAGAATGCCGACAATAACGAAGAAAGGAATTGAAACCCTATGAATTTGTTTTACATCGTTAAATCGTTTTTGTGCCGTACTTTCAGATACAAGTCTTGAAATTGCTATCGGCAGACCGCCCGTTGCAACCGTGAAAATTACGACAAAAATTTCGTAGGCATTACTGTAAAGGCCCAGACCGAAAGATGCAAAATTGACGGTTTCCGTTCCGCCTGCAACAGCCTGTTCAAAAGAAACACCGGAGAAAATACCTGTAAGAATAACCTTGTCAAGAAGTCCGAAAACCTTGACAATTACCATACTTAAAGTAAGAATTGCCGCACCTTTGACAAAGGTTTGAGAAGCGTCCTTCTCAGCGTTTGCAACGGCATTGTATTTTTTAGTTTTTAATTTAGACAAAAATAATCACCCATTAATAAAAAATCAAAGTTCAAAATCCTCATCAGTATCGTCAATCTTGATACCGCAGATGTTGCAGAATACAGAATTTTTAGGAATAACAGCATTGCATCCGGGACATCTTCTCTGATCTTTTGCCACGGCAATATGTTCGTTTACAACATCAAGATTATCTTTCAAATCGGAAATTTCCGAAACGATAAGCTTAATCTGCTGTGAATTGTCTGTTCCGTGAACCTCAGATTTGTATGTAAGAGCACCGAGTTCACGAAGCTTTTTGTTGATATCGCCTCTGATTTCAGCGGCAGTAATCTTGTGCTTTGAAACATCATAAACTGTTGACGCTTTCTGCGAAACAGCAGACGCACAGGCTTTTGCATTGACAACTACATCGTCAAAAATTTCATCAAATTTTCCCATATTAATCCGACCTTTCTTAAAATTATCTCATCAGAAAAACAAATTATGAACAAGAATTCTGTTTTGTTCAATATATGACAATTTCACTTCCGTATGCAATCACATATGTCGTATTATAACACCGTTGACAGCATTAATCAACTGTGTTATTGACCATAAAACTGCATTATCCCGGACTTTCTTTGAATAAGTTCATCAAAACGGTCAATGTATTCGTACGGATATTTAAAATTGAATATTCTTTCAAGATAATCGGGATTGTTGCGTTTCAGTTTTGTAACACCGCCCGAACCGCAGGCAAGGATTGTGTGGGTTTCGTCCATAACATAAACATTGTACAGGCTTTCAAAGCCTTTTTTTGACCAGCCGACATTTTCAAGATTACCGACCATTCTGCTCTGACGATACATATAGTACGGAATGTACTCGTTTTGTCCGAGAATATTCTGCGTGTATACAAGCATTTCTCTTGCATCTCTCGCCTGTTGCAAATCAAGCGTTACTCCCTCGGTTGTAAGACGGGACGCTCTTTTCATGCAAAGCGTGTGAACCGTAATACATTCCGCATTCAGCCTGACGATTGAATCAAGTGAATTTTTAAAGCTTTCGGGGGTATCTGTCGGCAAGCCTGCAATGAGGTCTGTGTTGATATTATCAAAGCCGCATTTTCTTGCAAGCTCAAAAGCGTCAAAAAACTGCTGAGCAGTATGCTTTCTTCCGATAGTTTTCAGCACCTCATCATTTACAGTCTGCGGATTTATGCTGATTCGATCAACTTTATTTTCTTTTAAAGCAAAAAGTTTTGCAATGTCAATTGTATCGGGGCGACCTGCCTCGACAGTAAATTCACGACAGGTTGACATATCAAAGCTATTGTTTACTGTTCCAAGCACCGTATCAAGCTGTTCGACACTCAGAGTAGTGGGAGTGCCGCCGCCGAAATATACGGTTTCAAGCCTTAAACCAAGCTTGTTTGCAATTTCGGCTGTCCGTTTAATTTCTTCGCATAATAGCTTTGTGTACGGTTCAATCAGCTTTTCAGCCCTTTCGATCGACGCCATTACAAATGAGCAATAACTGCACCTTGACGGACAAAAAGGGATTCCGACATAAAGACTGAACGATTCGGGTTTTGAAAGTTCAAGAATTTTTCGTTCGTTATGCTCGGTTTCCCTTGACAATGCTATTTTTTCGTTGCTGACAAAAAAGTCTTTCTCAAACTTTTTTACAGCCTGTTCTTCACTTGATTCTTCGGCAAGTCGTCTTAAAAGCTTTACGGGGCGAACTCCCGTAAGTATTCCCCACGGCTGTGTAAGTCCCGTAAAGTCACATAGAAGTTTGTACAAAAGCTGTGCCGAAACAAGCTCGTTGTCATCATCCGTAAGCTTTTTTACAGCTGTTTCGGACTTATTAAAAGAGCCGATATTCACCGAAATTATGATTTTATCCGAAACCTCCGTATAGATATACGGAGGCTGTGGTTCAGAAAAATCTCTTATTACCGTTATTTTTTCATTTGGAAAGAAAAGCCTTGAAAGATTTTCAAGTTCAAAATGAAAATTGTGATTTTTTACATATAAATTCATATTAAAGAATCCTCATCAGCGGATTGTATTTTCTCTCGTGGTCAAGGGTTGTTGTCGGTCCGTGTCCCGGAATCACACGATAATCGCCCTCAAGATTTTTAAGCTTTCTGATTGACTTTGCCATTTCGGCATCGTCACCTGTGGGAAAGTCTGTTCTGCCGTATGATTCGCAGAAAAGAGTATCTCCCGAAATGATTGTGTCATCAAAAATATATGAACCGCAACCGCTTGTATGTCCCGGCGTGGTGATATATTTGATTTCAGTATTGCCGAGCATGAAATTGTCACCGTCTTTAAGCAGAATATCGGCTGAGAACGGTTTGAGTGAAAGTCTGTGCTTTTCGGTAAGATTGAGCGCAGGATTGCTGAGAAATTCGTTATTCTTCTCGCCCGTAACAATTTTTGCGTCAAACTTTTCCGCAAGCTGTTTTGCATAGCTTATGTGATCGTAGTGACCGTGTGTAAGAATTACATATTCAAGCTTTCCGCCGTTTTTCTCAATTTCAGAATTGAGTTCTTCATTCGGTGCGCCCGGATCGGTTACAGCCATTTTTCCTGTTTTTCTGTCTGTAAGCAAACAACAGTTTGTCATAAGAACCGTAACATTAAAAATTTTTACATCTATCATATTTTCAAATCCTTTGTGTTGATTTCAATAGTAACGGGGCCGTCATTCACAAGCGAAACCTTCATATCGGCACCGAAAATTCCCTTTTCAACACGCTCAATTCCGTTATCGTGCATTTTTTTGCAGAAATATTCGTAGAGCGGATCGGCTGTGTCAGGTCTTGCTGCAGCCATAAAGTTAGGGCGTCTGCCGTGTGAGCAGTCGGCGCAGAGGGTAAAGTTTGAAATTACAAGCACCGAACCGTTTACATCGGCAAGAGCAAGATTCATTTTATCATTTTCATCCGTAAAGATTCTCAGACCTGCAATTTTTGCGGCAAGTGCGTCCGCCTCTTTTTCGGTGTCACCGTTTTCAACTCCGAGAAGAATAAGAAAACCCGTACCGATTTCGCCCACGGTTTTTGAATCAACCTCAACCTTGGCCTCGGTAACTCTTTGTAAAATCGCTTTCATAAATTATAACCTCAATTACAGCCTTTTTACTTCGATTGTTCCGTTGATGTCGGAAAGCTTTGAAATTACACCACGGAGGTGATTTCTACCCATTACATCAATTGTTGCGGTAACTACGGCAGTGCCGTTGCCAGCCTCTCTTGAATTAAGCGAATGTATAAAAATGTGCATATCCGAAAGCTTGATTGTAACATCTGCAAGAAGTCCTGTTCTGTCGGTTGCGGTGATCTGGAGCGTACTTCTGAACGCCTCTCCTACCTCGTCCTCCCAGTAACAGCTTACCCATCTTTCGGGTTCTTCACTTTTACTGATATCTTTCGGCACATTCGTGCAATGTCTTTTGTGAATTGAAACGCCGTAGCCCCTTGTAATATAGCCGATAATATCGTCACCCGGCAGAGGATTGCAGCACTTTGAAAATTTTACAAGAACATCGTCTGCACCCTCAATTACAACGCCTGCGGATGCCTTCGGTCGCTTTACGGGTGCTTGCGGAACATCAATTTCTTCAATATCTGACGCATATGCTTTCTGATATTCTTCTTTGAGCCTTGGCATTATCTTCCAAAGCTGAATACCGCCGTAGCCTACTGCGGCATAGAAATCATCCATGGAATTATACTGCTTTTTAATCATCAGTTTCTGGAGAAAATCGGGATATTCTTCTTCGGAAAGATTGATGCCGTGGCGCTTGAACTCCTTGTCAAGCATCTGCCTGCCTTCGGCAATATTTTCATCACGCTTTTCATGCTTATACCATGAGCGGATTTTTGATTTTGCCGATGCGGTCTTACAGATATCAACCCATCCCCTGTTTGGGTGTTCCTCTTTCTGGGTGATAATTTCGCAAATATCGCCTGTTTTAAGCTTATAGTCAATCGGAACGATCTTTCCGTTAATTTTAGCACCGACCATTCTGTGACCTACCTGTGTGTGAATAAGATAAGCCATATCAATCGGAGTTGAACCCTGTGGAAGATTGAACACATCGCCTCTCGGACTGAACACATAAACATCGTTTTCCGTAAAATCGTTTCTGATATTCTTTGCGATGTCGGTAACATCTTCTGTCTCAAGCTGATCAAGAATCATATCCTTGACCTTTTTGATGTTCTCCTCCATTTTGTCATTATTTTTGCCACCTGCGCCCATTCCAAGCTTATACTTCCAATGGGCGGCGATTCCGTATTCGGCGGTGTAATGCATTTCCCATGTTCTTATCTGAATTTCAAAAGGAATTGCGTTTTTGTCGAGTACGGTTGTATGGAGCGACTGGTACATATTCGGCTTAGGCATTGATATATAGTCCTTGAAGCGGTTAGGGATAGGCTTAAATATATCATGCACTACACCGAGAACATTGTAGCAATCGGATACTGTATCAACAATTACACGCACGGCAAAAATGTCAAAAATCTGATCCATTGTTTTGCCCTGCATATATGTTTTGCGGTAAATACTGTTAATACTCTTTACCCGACCGCTGATATACACACCGGGTATTGTACCCTCGGTTTTTGCGAGAATCTGATTCTTGATGGATTCAATAAATTTGTCACGACCCTCTTCGGTCATAAGAAGATCGTCTTCGATTTCCTTATAGCCGATTGGATCAAGGTACTGAAGAGAACGATCCTCAAGCTCATCTTTTATGGTTTTAATACCGAGCCGATGAGCAATCGGAGCAAACACCTGCATATTTTCAAGTGATTTATCTCTTCTTTTTTGTTCCGGCATACAATTCATTGTACGCATATTATGAAGCCTGTCGGCAAGCTTGATGATAATTACACGGATATCATCAGCCATTGCGATAAGCATTTTTCTTATATTTTCAGCCTGTTGCTGTTCACGGGTTGAGTACGGAATTTTTGAAATTTTTGTAACGCCGTCAATCAGCTTGGCAACATCCGCACCGAAAAGCTTTGTAACCTCTTCAAGTGTGACTCCTGTGTCCTCTACTGTGTCATGAAGCAATGCACCGCAGACGGAATCGGTATCCATACCAAGTTCTGCAACAATACAGGCTACTGAAACGGGATGAAGAATGTACGGAATTCCCGATACTCTGCGCTGGTCACCGTGAGCTTTTTCGGCAAATTTATATGCCTTTTCGATTTTATCCATATCGTAAGTGTTGGCAGCAGATGCGGAAAGAATCTTTTTCAGTTCCGTAAAATCCTGATAGTGTGCAACATTTGAAAATTTACCCATCAGAATACCTCCCTTAATTTCTTGATAATCGGGGCTGATTCGAGGTCAACCCTGCCGTTTACGGGCAGGACTGAAATTTTTGAGGTTTTCATTCCCTCTGAAATTTCGATAAGCCTGAGCTCTCTCATGGCCTCAAGTATCACTTTAATTTTACCAAAAGACAGCCTGTTGTCAAGCATGTGAACCAAAGTTGCGGTTTCAAAAGCGTAACCGCCGTTGCTTTTCAGATATCTGTAAAGCAATGCAAAATCATTTCTGTCGGGCATTAAATCCGAAAGCTGTGAACGGTCAAGCTGTTTCCCTCTGCAAAAATCCTCGTAGTTTGTACGGCTGTCAAGGAGCTTTTCGGTATCGCAGTCCGATGATTTTATATCTTTGACAATTACGGAAACAGACACATTTCCGTTAAACTCATTGCGGTCAAGATTTACTGCAAGATCAAGTGTTTCACCGATTTTATACGGAAATTCTTCGGTTGATGTAAAGAATTTCATTGCAGTAATCTGTATGTTATTGCGGGACAGAGTGAGTCTTAAATGCCTGTTCGCCGAAAGCGGAGTAATGTTCTTCAATGTCATATTGTACAAACCGAAAACAGGCGTCGGATTGCCGGCACCGTAGGGCTGCATAAGCGACAGAGAATCAATCAAATCAAGGTTTATGTATGCCGGATTGAGCTTGCACTCAATGTTGATTTTATCATACGGCATCTTGCCGAAATTGTCGGCAAATTCGTTTATTTTCCTGCGAAAAGCAGGGATATTCTCAGAATCAAGAGAAAGCCCGACCGCCATAGGATGACCGCCTCTGTGTGTGAGAAGGTCCGAACAGGCAAAAACAGCGTCGCAAAGAGGAAATCCCTCAACACTTCTGCCAGAGCCCTTTGCAATATCACCGAGCTTTGAAATGACAATTGCCGGCTTGCCGTAAGCCTCTTTGACTTTGGCGGCAATAAGTCCGATTACGCCCTGATGCCAGTTTTCACCGTCAATTACTATGATTTTATCATTGACAAGCGACGATTTTCTGCGGATTATTCCGTCAATTTTTTCAAGAATATCACGCTCAATCTCTTGCCTTTCGGAGTTGTCAACGCAGAGCTGCGATGAAATTTCAGCCGCCTCATCATAATCTTCCGTAAGAAGAAGCGATACCGATTTTTCGGACAAACCGAGTCGTCCTACTGCATTTATTCTCGGAACAATTGTAAATGACACATTTGTTGAAGATACGGTTTTTCCCGTAAGACCGGAATTTTTGATAAGTGCCTGCAGTCCGGGACGGTCGGTATTTGTAATGCTTTCAAGTCCGTGTTTGACAAATACTCGGTTTTCATCCTTCAACTCAACAACATCACCGATTGTGCCGATACTCAAAAGGTCGGAATAGTTGTCAAGCAAGGTGGTTGTATCGCAGTATTCGCCCTCAAGCGCCATAATCAGCTTGAAGGCAACACCCACCCCCGAAAGATTTTTGAATCTGCTTTTACAATCCTCTCTGTGCAAGTCAACTACGGCACAAGCCTTTGGCAACTCACCTGACGGCATATGGTGGTCTGTGACTACGGTATCAATTCCGAGTGAGCTTGCGTATGCAACCTCCTGTGCTGCCGCAATTCCGTTATCAACCGTAATTATGAGTTTTATTCCACGCTCATTGAGTTTGTCAACAGCGTTTTTGTTCATTCCGTAGCCCTCGGTTTCACGGGACGGAATATAGTACATTGCGTTTGCGTCAATTGTTTCAAGGTAAGAATATAAAAGTGCTGTTGAGGTGACACCGTCGGCATCATAATCACCGTAAACACAAATCGGTTCACCGCAATCAAGCGCCTTGTTAATGCGTTCAACAGCCTTATCCATATCTTTTATTTCAAACGGATCGGCAATGAAAGAATCGTTGTAAAGAAAGCCTTCAATTTCATCTTTCGTTGTAATATTCCGTATCTGAAGCAGCATTGCAACAATTGCAGGCAGCTCATAGCGGGACTGAATCTCCCCCGCCTTAGTTTTATCAAGTTTTGCAACCGACCACAGCTTCAAAATGCCGCTCCCTTTCGTTTATATAGTTGATTTATATTAGTTATTATACTTTTCAAGCATTGATTCTGCGTGTTTAAGTGCGGCGTCGGTTATGTCAACACCGCCGATTATTCGTGCAAGTTCGCCTGCTCTGCCGTTATGGTCAAGGAGGGTTACATTTGTAAATGTTCTTCCTTTTTCAACCTGTTTGCGGATAAGATAGTGAAAATCCGCAAGAGCTGCAATTTGTGCCTGGTGTGTCACGCAGAGAACCTGACTGCTTTTGCTGACTTCACGCAGTTTTAAGCCGACCTTTTCTGCCGCTGAACCCGAAATACCTGTGTCAACCTCATCAAAAATGAGGGTATCAACCGTATCCGTGCTTGCAAGAACTGTTTTGATTGCAAGCATCATTCTTGAAAGCTCACCGCCCGATGCGATTTTTGCAACAGGGCGAGGTGTTTCACCCGGGTTTGCGGAGATGAGCAGTTCCATTTTATCCGTACCCTTTGAATTTGGTTCGCACTTTTCAAAGTACGGAACAAGCTCAACATTCGGCATATTCAAAAATGCCATTTCGGATTTTACTTTTGTTGCAAAGGTTTTTGCGGTTTTTCTGCGGAGAGTACCAAGTTTTTCGGCAGCCGCAAGCATTTTTTCTTCGCTTTCTCTGCATTTTTCCGCAAGCTCGTCACGGTTGCGGTCGTAGTTCATAAGTTCGTCAAGTCTTGCCTGATATTTTTCGGCAAGGTCAGAAAGCTCGTCTGACGGACAATTATATTTTCTTGTAAGACGATTGATAAGGTCAAGCCTTTCTTCAACCTCTTCAAGCCTTTGTGGATCGGATTCAAGCGAATCAATAGCGTCGGAAATGCTGTCGCAACAATCCTTTAAATTGTAATATGCATCTGTAAGCGTATTTGCAATTTCTTCATATTCAGCATTATATGATGACACTTTTTGAAGGGCAGTTGATGCAGAATCGACCGATTCAAGACCGCCGCAATAGTTTTCGTCACCGTCAAGAGCCATTTTAGCATCATTGAGCAGAGAAAAGATTTTCTCAAAGCTCATAAGCGCTGTTCTTTCGCTCTCAAGCTCCTGTTCTTCGCCCTGCTTAACATCGGCTTCTGTGAGTTCATTCACCTGATATGAAAGTAAATCAATTTCTTTCAATCTTTCACTTTCGTCCGAATCGGCTGAATTTAATTTCTTTTTGAGAATTTTATATTCATCATAACATTTTTTATAATCAGTCAAAAGCTTTTCGCAACCGCCGAAACGGTCAATATAATCAATATGAGTTTCAGGAGAGAAAAGTTCGTAGCTTTCGTGCTGACCGTGAATGTTTATAAGGTGCTTTGAAAGTTCTTTGAGCATTGAAACCGTTGCAGGCTTGCCGTTGATTTTACAACTGCTCTTGCCGTTCCTGTTGAGAGTTCTCTGCAAAATGAGTGTTCCCTCGTCATCGGAAAAGCCGAGTTCATCAAGCCTTTCAACAATGCTTTGGTTAATATCGTCAAATTGAGCGCTTACAAAGGCTGAATCAGCCTCGGTGCGAATAATTTCCTTTGATGTCCGCTGTCCCATAATTGCATTGATTGCGTCAATTATTATACTTTTACCTGCACCTGTTTCACCTGTGAGGACATTAAGACCGTTTTCAAAATCTATTGAAGTTTTTTCAATCACGGCAATGTTTTCTATATATAAAGTTCTGAGCATTTCAATCAGTCCTGTCAAATAAGCTTTTTGAGTTCTTCGGTAAGCGACACCGCAAGGTCGGCTGTTCGGCAGGTAATGAAGATTGTATCGTCACCTGCAATTGTTCCGACAACAGACGGATAGTCGGCTGAATCGAGTGCGGCACAAACTGCCTGTGCCATACCGCTGAGGGTTTTTATTACAACAAGATTCTGTGCTACATCTATTGAATTTACCGAAGTGCTGAAAAGATTTGAAAAATTGGTACGGATATCGGTTGAACTGCGAGAGGCAGAAACATAGCGATATTTTCCGTCACTTCCGAGAGTTTTAACAAGGCGTAAATCCTTGATATCTCTTGAAATTGTAGCCTGCGTTGCCTTGAAACCTTCTTCACGAAGTCGGGTAAGCAATTCGTCCTGTGTTTCAATGGGATGTTCGGCTATAATATCAAGAATTCGTGCGTGTCGCCCTGTTTTCATCAAAAATCCCTCTCTTTCAGTTTTTCATTGAGCAGTTTATAAAAATTGCGGTTGTGGAGTAACGCAAGTTTAAGCTTTAAATCGGATTTGCGGATTACAACCCTGTCGGTTGCAAGAACAGGAACATTTTTTTCACCGTCAATTGTCAGCACACAACAGCATTCTTCGGGGACTTTCACATGAACCGAAAGCTCCGATTCTCCGCTGAAAAGTACGGAACGGGAAAATAATGAATGGGGACAAACGGGAGTCATAAGAATACATTCCATTTTCGGTGCGAGGATTGGTCCGCCTGCCGACAATGAATAAGCGGTTGAGCCTGTCGGAGTTGCAAAAAGCAGACCGTCCGCTCTGTATTTTGAAATTTCGTCACCGTCAAGCGTCAGGTGCAAATCAATTGTTTTTGAGAGCTGACCTCTCGCGACAACGGCATCGTTCACTGCAAGATAGTGCTTTGAACCGTCCTCTTTTATGACCTCAACATCAAGCAAAATTCTCTCCTCTGTTGCGTAATCGCCCGTAAGAAGTCGTTCAAGCTGTTCATATTCGTGCGGTTCAACATCTGCGGCAAAACCGAGTCTGCCGACATTAACACCGATAAGCTGTTTATCGGCTTTTGCGGCATATTTTGCGGCATGGATAATCGTTCCGTCACCGCCTACTGTAATTGCCATATCGCAGTATTCAAAAAGCTCCGTAATATTTTTTGAATAATGAATGTGGATTCCCTTAAAATACTGACTGCATTCCTCAATCATAGCAATTTCTGCATTTTTATCAAGAAGAAAAAGAGAAATCTTTTTTGCATATTTAATTGCCCGTTCTTTTGAAAGATTGACCACTAATGCAAATTTCATAAAAGCACCTGCTCATTTTTTGTCAAGAGCGGCATGTGAATTTTCAACAAGCTGCTCGGGTGTTACATCTGTGTATGACTTTGGATCATCACTCTTGCGAAGATGGATAAGGTATTCTATATTGCCCTCGGGACCTTTGATTGGCGAATAGTCGAGATTAAGCACATCAAAGCCGTTTTCAAGGCAGAAATCAAATATTTTTCTGACAACCTCAACATGGACGGCAGGATCACGAACTACGCCCTTTTTGCCCACCTTTTCCCTGCCTGCCTCAAACTGCGGTTTGATCAGGCAGACAGCCTGTGCGTTTTCGCTCATAAGCTGTCTTGCAACAGGCAAAATCAGCTTTAATGAAATAAATGAAACATCAACCGAGAAAAAGTCAATTTCATCGGGAACCTGCTCCCTTGTAACCTTTCTCATATTGGTGCGTTCAAGATTGACAACACGGGGATCGTTGCGAAGCTTCCAAGCAAGCTGACCGTAACCGACATCAATTGAATACACCTTTTTTGCACCGTTTTGTAGCATACAGTCGGTAAAGCCGCCCGTTGACGCACCGATATCCATTGTTATCTTATCTTTTAAATCAAAGTCAAAATTGTCTATGGCCTTTTCAAGCTTTAAACCGCCACGGCTGACATACTTCTGTGTGTTGCCCCTTACTTCAATTTTAACATTTTCATCATAAGAAGTTCCGCACTTGTCGGCTTTCTGATTGTCAACATAAACCTGCCCCGACATTATAATCGCCTTAGCCTTTTCACGGCTGTCGGTAAAGCCCTTTTCATATACAAGAATATCAAGTCTTTTTTTCATCCTAATTCTTTTCCTTTAAATTTTTGGTAATGGTGTTCACCATTCCGTCATCATCGAGTTTAAGCTCATGAAGAGCCTCGCTGACAGACATCTGCTTGACAAATTTGTCATTAATAGCCTTTATATGATAATCTCCGCAGAACTGTGTGCAACAGAGTAAATCGGAGAAATTTCTCGCAATACCGCCGTTTTTGATGCCCTCTTCAAAAAACCATACATTATCGAAATCTGCTGCAAAATCAACGGCATTTTCGTCAATCGGTTTAATTCTGCAAAGTTTTAATATGCATATCTCAACGCCCTGTTTTGCAAGGGTTTCCTTGGCTTTGCAGGCATAAGAAAAAAGTCTGCCGTAGGTTATGAGAAGATTTTTACAATTCGGATTTCCGTAAACATCGTAAGAAAGATTTTCTTCACCGAAATCATCGGGTCTGTAAAGCTCTCCTCCACGGGGATAACGCACAACAGCGAGGCTGTCGCAAATGTAAATTGCGGTTGAAAGAGATTTTCTCATACCGTCAAAATATGCCGGAGAAAAAATTGTTGTGTTCGGAATGGTGTTGAGTATCGAAACATCAAACACACCCTGATGAGTTTCACCGTCATCACCAACAATTCCCGCACGGTCAACCCCGATTACGAGGTGAAGTTTTCCGAGAGCCGCATCATGCAAAAGCTGGTCATAGGCTCTCTGGAGAAATGTTGAATACACGGCAAAAACAGGTCGCATACCCTTTGCGGCAAGTCCGCAACCAAAAGTTACTGCGTGTTCTTCAGCAATACCGACATCAAAAAATCTTTCCTTAAAAAGCCTTGAAAATTCGGTAAGTCCCGTTCCTCCCGACATTGCGGCTGTAATTGCGCAAATCTTTTTATCGTCCTCGGCTAATTCGCACATAGTCTTTCCGAACTCAGCCGAAAATCCCTTGTGACTTGAAAGCGGTTCGCCCGAATCAATATCGAACCTGCCTATTCCATGAAATCCGCCCGGATTGTCCTCGGCAGGCTGATAGCCTTTGCCTTTTTTGGTAACAACATGAACAAGAACGGGAGAATTCACCTTTTTTGCACACTCAAACGCATTTTCAAGCTCATCAATGTTATGTCCGTCAATAGGTCCGAGATAGGTAAAACCGAAGCAGTCAAAAAGAGTGTTTTTGTACACAAGATTTTTAAGTTTAGACTTTCCTCCCTGAAGAAATCTTTTCAGAGGTTTTCCGATAAGCGGAATGTGTGAAAGAATTTTTTCCGTAATTTTCTTGACTCTCATATACCACGGCTGAATTCTTACCGTTGTAAGGTAGCGTGACAATGCGCCTACATTCGGTGAAATGGACATTTTGTTATCATTGAGAACAACAATAAAGTTCTTGTTGAATCTGCCTGAGTTGTTCATTCCCTCAAAAGCAAGTCCACCCGTAAATGAACCGTCACCAATCACGGCAACGGTGTAGCTTTGGTCCCCCATAAGGTGTTTTGCTCTTGCAATTCCGTATGCGGCTGATATTGATGTACTGCTGTGACCTGTGTTAAAATCGTCGTATTTGCTCTCGGCACGCTTCGGAAAGCCTGAAATTCCGCCTTTTTTGCGGATTGTGTCAAACTGCTCGTAGCGTCCCGTCAACAGCTTGTGGGTATATGCCTGATGTCCGACATCCCATACAATGCTGTCTTTCGGCAGATTAAAGCTACGCTCAAGAGCAACGGTAAATTCAACAACACCAAGGTTCGGTGAAAGATGTCCTCCGTTTACAGACACGGTTTCAACGAGCTTTTCCCTTATTTCGGTACACAGCTTTTTAAGCTGTTCGTCATTAAGCTTTTTGACATCATGCGGTGATTTAATTTTAGAAAGCAGTTCATACTCACCCATAATTTATTTCCTATCCGTTTAATTAATATTTGCAAAGAATTATTTATTTCTCTTTGCAAGCTTGTAAGCAAATTCTTCAAGCTCTTTTGTATCACCGTCAAAGCCACGAAGTGCGTTAACAGCTTTTTCGGTAAGTTCATCAACAAGCTCACGGCACTTTTCAATTCCGAGAAGTGAAACATAGGTTGATTTGCTGTTTTCTGCGTCACTGCCAACGGGCTTGCCGAGTTCCTCATCAGAGGAGGTTACATCGAGAATATCGTCCTGAATTTGGAACGCAATGCCGATGCATTCGCCAAATTCAGAGGCGGCTTTAATTTGCTTATCGTTTGCACCTGCGCTTATACAGCCCAGTTCACAAGCCGCTTTGATAAGACAGGCTGTTTTTTTGTAGTCCATTTCACGAAGGACTTCAATCGGAGCGTTTGTGTTTTCGCTCATAAGGTCAATCACCTGACCGCCTATCATTCCTGTCGCACCTGCGTATTTTGAAAGTACGGAAACACCTCTGCAACACGCAGAAGTTCCGCAGATTTTTACTGTCTTTTCGTTTGTAAGGGTTTCGAAGGCAAGCGTCAGAAGGGCGTCACCTGCAAGCAATGCGATATCTTCGCCGAATACCTTGTGGTTTGACGGCTTGCCTCTTCTGAGGTCATCGTTGTCCATACACGGCAAATCATCGTGAATGAGAGAATATGTGTGAATCATTTCAACTGCACAGGCAAATGCCGTTGCAGACTCTTCACTTCCGCCGCAAAGGCTGTTAAACGAGAACACAAGATACGGACGGACACGCTTTCCGCCTGCCTCAAGGCTGTAAGCCATTGCGTCAATCAGCTTTTTTTCACGGCAATCCGTACTCGGCAGAAAGCTCTTTAAAGCGTTTTCAATATTTTTTGCATAATCTTTAGTCATTGTCATCACCCTTTGAAAGCTTTGAAATTCTCTCGTTTATATCAATAATTTTACCCTTGCATTGTTCAAGCTGTTTCATACAATAAGCAAGGAGTTCACACGCTTTTGCGTACTCCTCCATTGTCTGTTCGAGAGTAAGTTCACCGCTCTCCATTTTTGAAACCGTTTTTTCAAGCAGTTCGTTTGCCTGCTCAAAAGTCAAATTTTTATTTTCCATTGGTTTTTACCTCTGTACCTGCATATTCAAGCAGTCTTTGCATACGGTGATTTGCACCGCTTCGGCTGATTGGGGTTGAAAGATTCTGTCCCAAATCACGAAGTGACATATCGGGATTTTCAAGCCTTAAATATGCGATTTCACGCAAGTCCTCGGGCAAAGAATCGATTCCGACTGTCTTTTTTATATGTTCGATTGCACTGAGCTGTTTTGCAGACGCCGTTGCGATCTTTCCGATATTCGCAACCTCGCTGTTAATTCTGCGGTTCACATTGTTGCGAACCTGCTTTATTGCCTTTGTACCCATAATTTCCATTGATCTTATCGGTGAGCCTATGTAGGTAAGCAAGTCACAAATCTGCTCGCTCTCCTTAAAATAGACAATGTAACTGCCGCTGCGGACAACCGTTTTTGGAATAAGGGTACATTCGGTTATTTCGGAAAGAATCTTGCACAAATCCTGAGAAAGATTTTTGTGCGGAACACAGAATTCAAGATGATAGCTTTTCATGGGATCGGATACCGAACCGCAGCTAAGAAAAACTCCGCGCAAAAACGATTGCGAAAGTTCTTCGCTTGAAAGATTTGCCCTGTTGACACGCAAAGTAATCTGACCGTCCGTATGACCGAAATCTTCAAAAATACGCTTGCAATCGTTTCCGTCAACCACAATTATTTTGTAAAGATGGCTGTCGCTTGATTTTGTTCGCAAAGCCGATTGTTTTTCAATTATCGGCATATATAAATTCTGCAAAAGAAATATAAGACGATTTCCCGCATAATTGCTTTCTGTTGTGAAGGTTATTTTGTTCGGAGAAAAATTTCTGCTGAATAAAAGCATTCCGTAAAGCTCCGCTTTTAGAGCCTCACGGTCAAACTGTTCAACCGAACAAATTTCTTTTTTTACATCCGAGGAAAATGACATTTCTGCACCTTACCTGTCAATATCTCTGTGCTGAATAACACACCTATAGCCTTTTTCACGAAAGTGGTCGTTCAGCTGCATTGCGATTGTAACACTTCTGTGCTTGCCGCCCGTACAACCTATGCCGACAACAAGCTCGCTTTTGCCCTCTTTGAGATAGAGCGGCACGGAAAAATCGAGCATACTCAAAAGTCGCTTTAAAAATTCGGTTGTTTCTTCACTTTCAAGAACATAGTCACGCACATCTTTGTCAAGTCCTGTAAGATGTTTGAGTTCGGGAATATAAAAAGGATTAGGCAGACAACGCACATCCATAATGAGATCTGCCTCAAGCGGAATTCCGTATTTGAAACCGAACGACATAAATGTCAGCGTAATGCTTTGTGAAGTGTCTTCCATAAACATTGACATAATTCGCTCTCGGAGCTGTTTGTTTGACATATATGTAGTGTCAATGTTATAATCGGCTGTTCTTTTAATAGGCAAAAGAAGCTCCCTTTCAAGCTCAACGGCAGACAGTACCGAACCGTCCTTGAGTTTATCCGAAAGAGGATGTCTTCTTCTTGTTTCCTTATAACGAACAACGAGCCTGTCCGTCATTGCGTCAAAGAACAATACCTTTACATTTTCGTAATGCATTTTGAAGTGTTCAATCTGAGAACACATTTCCTCAAATTTTTCGTTACCCCTTACATCGACAACAACCGCAACCCTCTTCATTGAATCATCTTCAGATTTGAGGCAAAGCCGATAGAGTGTTGACAACAGACTTGACGGAAGATTGTCAACACAATAATAACCGATGTCTTCAAGCACATGAAGAGCGCCTGTTTTGCCTGCACCCGACATTCCCGTAATGATTACAAATTCCATAAAATTACACCTTTTTTGCTTTATAGAAAAATAAGTTCACATTCAAGCTTGTAGCCTGTTTCATTTTCAACAGTTTTCTGAATTTCCGACACAAGCTGTTTTACATCGTCAGCCGTAGCCTTTGATTTGTTGATGATAAATCCTGCGTGCTTTTCGCTGACCTGAGCACCGCCGACTGTTTTGCCCTTGAGTCCGCATTGCTCAATGAGCGCACCTGCAAATGCACCCTCGGGTCTTTTGAACACACTGCCTGCGCTCGGATATTCAAGCGGCTGTTTTGTTGAACGGCGGTTCATATAATCGTTCATTCTGTTCTGAATTTCTTCGGGATCATCTTTTTTAAGTTTGAATACCGCACCTGTGATTATGCAACCGTTTTTGCGGTAAACGCTTGTTCTGTATCCAAACTCAAGATTCTCCGCCTCTGTTCTGCCGATATCACCGTTCTGTGTGATGTGAGAAACGCTGTATACAACATCTTTCATTTCACCGCCGTATGCACCTGCGTTCATAAACAAAGCACCGCCGACTGTTCCCGGAATTCCCCATGCAAATTCAAGTCCCGAAAGTCCGCATTTTTGGGCAAACTTACACAGACTTCCCAAAGCCGCACCTGCGCCGCAATAGATTGTTGTATCGTCAATTAATGAAATATTCCTGAAATCACCGTCAAGACGGAGAACCGTGCCGTGGATTCCCTCATCCGGAACCAGAACATTACTGCCATTGCCGAGAAGAATATACTTCTCCTTGCAGGCATCGCATTCCTTTAAAATTTTCATCAGCTGAGAAAGATTTGTCACCTTTATGTAAACATCTGCTTTTCCGCCGATTTTAAATGAAGTGTGTCTGCTCATCGGTTCAAACCGTCTTGCATCACAATCAAGCTTTTGAGCACAGTTATATATAATATCGGTAGTGTCCATTCAATTACCCTCCGTTGTTAGTTTAGAATATGAAATTTCTGTTCCCTGTATTCCGTTACAAAGCGGAATTATTCCCATGTATCAACAATAACCTTTGGTGACGGCGGAAGATCCTCAACAGCCATTCCGAGATTTTTGAGAAGTTCTCTTGCTGCATTGTAGCCCATTTTCTTCTGTCTGTTATTCATGGCGGCAACCTCTATGATTACGGCAAGGTTACGGCCGGGCTTTACGGGAATTGTAAGAGTCGGCACTTCGACACCGAGAATCTTCATGTATTCGTTGTCAAGTCCCATTCTGTCATAAACCTTTGCGCTGTCCCATTGCTCAAGGTTGATTACCATATCAATCTTTTCCTGCAGCTTGATAGCACCCATACCGAAAAGTTTTCTGGCATTGATAATTCCGATACCTCGAAGCTCAATGAAGTGACGGATATTTTCGGGCGACTGACCATAGAGTGTTGTCTGGGCAGTTCTTCTGATTTCTACGGCATCATCGGCAACAAGACGGTGACCACGCTTAATAAGCTCAATTGCGGTTTCACTCTTACCGACACCGCTGTCGCCCGTAAGCAGACAGCCTTCGCCGTACACTTCAACAAGAACGCCGTGACGGGTGATTCTCGGAGCAAGCTCTTTGTTAAGATATTGTACAAGTGACGCAGTAAGATCCGATGTACTCTGCGGGGTGCTGAAAATAGACACCTTGTGCAGCTTTGCACTTTCGAGAATTGCGTTTGACGGTTCAATATCACGGCAGATTATTACAGCCGGAGGACCAAAGCTGAAAATGGAGTCAATAACCATTTTCTGAGCCTCCGGACCGTATCTGCCGAGATATGAGAACTCTGTATTACCGAGAACCTGAATTCGCTTGTTGTCAAAGAATTCAAGATAACCCGTAAGCTCAAGTCCCGGTCTGTTGATTTCAACAGTCGATATGTTAGTTTCCTTGTAATTTTCAGCAACATAAACTTCGGTGAGGTTCAATGCTTCTGCAATTTGCGACAGCGGAACAGAAAATTCAACAGACATAAATCATCGTCCTATCCTAAATATTTATTACCTTTCACAAATCAGAGCAACCGCTCTGCCGCCTAACAGGCAGATGTATGCTCTCAGGCTATATACTTATTGCTATTATACACCATAACGCAGTTTTGATAAAGTCTTTTTGTGAATTATTTTTCAATTTTTAATAAAATTTTCTCATTTTTCTGTTACTGTTTTAACAATGTCTGCTTTTAATTCTTTATCGGAACTAATATAACAAATACTCAAATAGCCGTTGTTTTTACCCTTAAAATTATTGAATATGGATAAAGATGTCACGGAAAGGTTGTTATTATTATTCTTCAGCAGAACAATGTGTTCTTTAACTTTTTTCAGTGTGTTTTTATCTTTTGAAAAAAGTTGCAAAGTTTTTGTATCCGAAAGGGCAGTATAGGTCAAAGGCGAAATTGCGGTTTCTTTTGAAATATAGTCAATATCGGTTTTGAGAGTTTTTTCTCCGAGATTTGAGTCGATAAGATACAATTCAAGCTTTGAAAGCGTCAGCGCAGGGATATAGGCTTTCTTTGCCGATATTACGGCTTTTTCAAGGCTGTCAGCCTCAACCGAAACACCTTGCACATCCTTGCTGTTCTCGAGCAGATAGAAATTATACACGGCTTTGCCCGATTTGTTTTCTGCAGTAATCGTCTGAACAAGCGAAGAAGTATCAATTCGGTTTGAATTTGAGCAGCCGCCTAAAATCAGAACAATTGCCATAATCGGCAGTAAAAATAATTTTTTATTCATAAAGCTTTCTCCGATATACAAAAAGATAGATTATAGGAATCAGAAGTGCGGAAATAAAATTGAGTACAGTCAGAAAAATATTGTTCAGCAATAATTCTTTTACAGCATTATAACTATCTGCACAAACAAACAAAACAAACATTATAAAAGCTATTATCGAAATAAAAACAAGCGTTCTTTTTGAAGATGTATTTACAATGCAGTTTGAAACGCTGATGATGACAGCCGTTACAAAAACGAAAATACAGGCAGTTACTGCGGCAAGGTAAAAGCTGTCAAAGCCTTTCATATCACCGAAATATGCGGTTTTTGACAATAGCTGAACAGAAAACGGTTGCTGTGCAGAATATGCACCGATGACAAAATCGGCAAAAAACAAAGTCAGCATTAATGTGCCGAATATAATAAGAGTTGTAATTACAGGTTGTTTTATTGACAGATTTTTGGTGCTTGTGGAATTGAATCCAAAAATAACAGGCAGAAACGCAAAGATTAAACAGTCTGCAACATTGCTCCGAATATTTGAAAAATCGGGTGTAACAAAGGTGCTGTTCGGTGCATATTCAAAAGATTTTATATTTCCGAAAAATATCACGGCAAAAGCAATTATGAGAAACGCAAACACAAAAATGCTGACTCTTGAAAGCGGATTTATCCCCTTTGACGCACCGTAAACACAAATGCAAAGTATCAAAAAGGCAATCACCTTTGTGTCGACATCGGGATTAACTCCCGAAACAAACATATCGCAGAATCTAATCAGAAAAGAAACGGTTATCACTGTGAAATACATACAATAATATGAAGAAACAAAGAAAAAGCCCGTTTGCGATGTGTTTTTTGCAAAGGCTGAGAAATCAAGTCTTGTTCTGTGCTTTATCGAATAAAAAGGAACAAAGCACAACAGCGTGAAAAATATTCCGAATCCGATTGACGCAAGACTTGAAAAAATATTGTCGCTCTGCAAAAAGCTCCGCCCCATTAACAATATCGGAAGTACAGAACATACAAACAGCGAAAGCATAAGTCTTTTTGACGGAAAAGTTACATTTGATTGCATTACATCTCCTCCGTTTCGGGGAATTTCTGAACCTTGATTGTGTGCTTTGAAAGCTTTTTCCAATCTGCTCTGACAAAGACATCACGCATACTCCGCCACGAGAACGGTGCAAGCGATGACATATACGGCACGCCGACTGATGTTTTGGAACACATATTGACAAGCACTCCGCAGGTGAGCAGAACTATTCCCCACAAGCCGAACATTCCGCCTGCGATAACGCAGAAAAATCTCAACACCATAATAGGCGGATAGAGTGCGAATGTGACATAACTGCAAATTGCCGCAGTTGCAACAACCATAAGAGTTGACGAGCTGATTATGCCTGCGCTGACGGCACTTTCACCGATTACAAGCGCTCCGACAATGCTGACAGCGTGTCCGAGCGGCTTTGGAATACGCAGTCCGGCCTCTCTCATGACTTCATAGATAAAGGTTATGAGAATAACTTCAAGTGTTACGGGTAAGGGTGTTTGCGACAAAGAATCGGATGTTTTCACGAGCAATCCGGTCGGAAAATATTCGGGATGAAACTGTGCAAAAGCCGTGTATATTCCCGGCAAAAATACGGCTATAAGGAACGAAATATACTTTAAAATCCGTATAAATGCCGCATAATACGGGCGGTTTGAATAATCATCAACGCTTTGAAATTCTTCTGCAAAAAGGTGCGGAATGATTATCACCGACGGTGTTCCGTCAATCAGAATTGCCACTCTGCCCTCCGACAGCTTTCCGCAGACCGTATCCGGTCTTTCGGAAATCCCGACACCCGAAAAAAGTGATTTTGAATTGTTGTCTTCAAGATAACTGCTTAAATATCCCGACGCAAGAATCATTTTCAGGTTGCAGTTTTCAAGCCGTTCTCTGATTGCTTTAAGAATTTGCTTTGACACGCTGTTTTGAAGATAACAAATCATCATCTGCGTGTTTGAACTGTATCCGCTTGTTATGGTTTCAAAAACAAGGTCGGGACTTTTGATTCTTCGCCTTATTAAAGTCATATTGATTCTCAACGGTTCTGTAAAACCTTCTCTGCAGCCTCTCTGCACTACCTCACTTTCGGGTTCCGAAACACTTCTGAACGAAAAGCCCTGTGCTCCGATTGCAAGCATACGACTGCAACCGTCAACAACAAGCAGGGCAAAACCTGATGTTGAAAAGCTGATTGCCTCGTCAATTGTCGTGAACTCGACAATTTCACTTGATGTCAGCACGGTATTTTTTATAAGGTCAAAAACCTTATCGGGAGATTGGCAGTCAAAATAATAATCAAGCAGAGGATTGATTACCGACAACGCAAGCGTGTCCTTTCCGCACATTCCTTCAATTGTGATTATTGCGGATTTTATACTGCATTGTCCCTTTAGATTCATTTCACGAACCGTAAAGTCTGCCGAATTTTTGAACATTTTCTTCAGAGTTGAAATATTTTCTTCTAATGAATTATACATTTAATCACCGTCTTAATATATCTGCTTTTTATTTTGCGGTATATCGGCTCAAATTATGCAAATATTAGTAACGGTGATGTTATGTTAATTTCAATAATCAGAACAATTTTGCTCTATGCCTTTGTCATTCTGGCAGTCAGGTTAATGGGAAAGCGACAGATGAGCGATATGCAACCGAGCGAGCTTGTAATCACAATGATAGTGTCGGATATCGCATCAATTCCTATGCAGAACACATCTCAACCGCTGTTGAGCGGAGTTATTCCCGTTGCGATTCTCGTTGCACTTGAAATTACCGCAAGCATTATTATGATGAAGTGGAGCGGTTTCAGAAGTCTTTTGTGCGGAAAACCCGTTATAGTAATTAAAGACGGAAGGATTCTGCAATCGGCTATGAAAAAGCTGCGGCTTACTACAGAAGATTTGAGCGTCAGATTAAGACAACAGGGTATTTTTTCAATCGAAGATGTTCAATACTGCATTGTTGAAACAAACGGTGAGGTAAGCGTTCTTGAAAAGCCTGAGAAGAGAAAGCCTTCTGCCGAGGATTTCGGGTTAAAAATTAAGGACAATAAAATTGAAACCGTAGTTGTCAGCAACGGAAAAATTCTTGAAAATTCGCTTAATTTATGTGAAAAAGAAAAGGGTTATGTTAAAAATATTCTGCAAAAGAAAAATATTAAGCAGAGCAATGTTTTTCTGATGACTCTTGACGCACTCGGAAATTACAACATTATAAAAAAGGAATAATAATATGAAAAGAATTTACATTGCACTTTCACTTGTTCTGGCAGCACTATGCTTTGCATCTGTTGAAACAGGATTTATTTCGGGCAAAACTGATTCATTCATTGCAAAAATTGAATGTGCCGACAGACTGATGAGCAGACTTGAATTTGAAGATGCGCTCAAAATATGTGAAGAAACAGAGAAAGAATGGTATGACAATGCCAAATTGATTGACACCATGCTCATTCACGATTATGTTGACAATATCGGATTAAGCATTTCGAGAATGACCGCATTTGCACAAAAGCAGAACCGTGATATGTACTTTGCCGAAAGCGTTCAGGCAAAAAAAGAACTCGCCTCCATTAAAGAAAGCGAGTTTCCGTTAGTTGAAAATATTTTGTAATTCTTACACAGAATTATTCTTTTTAATTTTGGAATTGATAAATTCGACCAGTCGGAATATGAGGAAAACGGCGGCATTGACTATTACAACGCTTGCACCTGTCGGGGTATCGCATGAATATGACACGCACATACCGACAAAGAAACAACAAAGTGAAAGCACACCAGAACAGAGAATTACCGACTTGAATTTTTTACAGACTCTCATGGAAGAAAGCGCAGGGAAAATTATAAGTGCGGAAATGAGCAGAGTTCCCATAATTCTCATACCGATTACAATTGTGAGAGCCGTAAGGAGTGCAATTACCGTGTTATAAACACCTGTTTTAAGACCGGTTGCCCTTGAAAATGTTTCGTCAAAGGTTACGGCAAAAATCTTGTTGTAGAACAAGATGAATATTACGATTACGACAAGTGCAAGGATTCCGCACATAATTGCGTCGGCTGTTGTAGTGGCAAGAATACTGCCGAAAAGGTATGAGTTGAGGTCGGTATTTACGCCCGATACACTGACAAATACAACACCTATGGCAAGCGCCGTACTTGAAATTATTGCGATTGCCGCATCGCCGTTGATTTTACTGTTCTCGGAAAGTCTTAACAACAGGAATGCCGCAATAATGATTACAGGAACAGCAACTTCAAGCGGTGCAAGATTTAGTGCCGCCGCAACTGCAAGCGCACCGAAACCCACATGAGATAATCCGTCACCGATCATTGAATACCGTTTGAGAACGAGCGTAACACCGAGCAGTGCCGCACACAAAGAAACAAGCGTGCCGACAATGAATGCTCTGACTATAAAATTGTATGAAAACATTTCAAAAATCATATCAAACATTTTTAGCACCTCCGTGAACTCTGTGCTGACATTCATCACACGGGCAATCGCTGAGAATAAAGCGTTTGCCGGCATCCGAATGCAGATACTGATGTGCCGTACCGTAGAAATACCAATTCTTTGCAAGGTGCAGAATTTTTGAGGCATTGCTCACGGCTGAATTCACATCGTGAGAAACCATAATAATCGTGATTCCGCTTTCATTCAACTTTTTGATGAGAGCGTACATATCAGCCATTGCCATCGGATCAAGTCCCGTTACAGGCTCGTCAAGAATAATCAGTTTGTGAGTTGCACACAATGCACGGGCGAGCATGACACGCTGCCGCTGACCGCCCGAAAGCTCTCTGAAACATTTTTTGCGTAAATTATAAATACCCGTAAGCTTCATATTCTCGGCGGCAGTTTTTTTCTGCTCTTTTGAATAGAAAAAGGTGTGTTTTTTATTAAGACAGCCCGAAAGCACCACCTCTTGCACCGACGCAGGAAAGTCACGCTGAATATCGCTTGACTGCGGAAGGTAGCCGATTTCATTCTGTTTTAGTCCGTCACTATAGGTAATCGAACCGCTCAATGGCTTTAAAAGTCCGAGAAGTGCTTTCATGAGAGTAGTTTTGCCCGAACCGTTTTCACCAACTATGCAGATATAATCCTTTTCTTTTATATCAACCGAAATATCATTGACAACGGTTTTGCCTTCATAACCGAGCGAGGCATTTTCAATTTTAATAAGCGACATCAGTATAACGCCTCCTTTAATGCTTCAAGATTTTGTTCCATAACAGAAATATAAGTTGCACCGTTTTCAAAATCATCCTTTGTGACATTATGACATGAAGAAAACTGCATCGTCTTTGCAGAAGAATCTTCAGAGATAATCCGAGCAATTTTACCGCTTGAAAGCTCAAGATAGAATACAACGGGTATATTGTGTTCTCTTGTAAAATCAATCAGATGAGAAACAACGGCTGTACTCGGCTCGGTTTCATGACTGCAACCCGGGAATGCACATTCATATCCAAGGTTGTAGTCGCTTACAAAATACAGAAACGGAAATCTGTCGCCGAAAACAAGCGTATCACGCTTTTTGTTATTTGCAACTTCGGTAAATTTCTTATCAAGGCTGTCAAGCTGTGAAATGTAATTTGTTTTTCTGTCATTGTAATATTTAGAATTTTTGCTGTCAACTGACATCAACTCATCTGCGATTGAGGCAGACATACGCTCCGCATTTCTGATTGAAGTCCAGACATGCTCGTCATACTCCTCCCCTTCTTCGTGATCGTGACCTTCGTCATCATCCATATCTTCATGACTGTCGTGTTCATGGTCATGATCCATAGACTGTTCATGTCTGAGAGGAACATACTCCATCATCTTCATCACTTTTACATCTTTGTTTTCAATTGACGAAAGAACTCCGTCAACCCATTCATCGCTTTCACCGCCGTTGCAGATAAAAATATCGCAATTTTCAATTGCTGTAATATCTGACGGTTTGGGTTCATAACTGTGCGGATCGCTTCCGGGCGAAAGCAACAGGCGAATATCAACTTTATCGCCTGCAAGCTGTCTTACAAAATCATAGTAAGGAAAAATCGTTGTTACAACGCTGATTTTACCGTCAGATTTCCTGACATCTTCAGTTCTGTCACAAGCGGAAATTAATAACAAGCCGCAAATTATCACGGCAGAAAGAAAAATTGAAACAAGTTTTTTCATATATCACTCCAAATAACACTTAAAAAGTCATAATACACAAAAGGGATTGCATAAAACATCTTTATGCAACCCCTTTATAATTATTTGCAGAATCGGATAAATTTATCCGAAAGCTGTTTTATGCAGCTTTAGCGGCAAGCTTCTTTGCCTTTTTATGACGCTGCCACATAACCCAAAGCGGACCTGCGATACAGATTGAAGAATAACAACCTGATATGATACCGATAATCATCGGAAGAGCAAAGCCCTGAACAGATGTGATATTGAACGCACAGGCAACAACATAAACAACAAGAATAGCCGAAAGTGTTGTTACAGAAGTCATAATTGTTCTCTTAATACACTTTGTGCAGCTGAGGTTGAATATCTTGCCAACATCTGTTTTGCTTCCGACAAGCTTCTTTTCCTCACGAACACGGTCATAGATAACAATTGTATCGTTAAGCGAATAACCGAGAATCATAAGAACAACTGCGATGAAGCTTGCGTCAATCGGCATCTGGAAGATTACATACATAAAGTAAATCATTGCAACATCGTGGAAGAGGGCTACGAGAGCCATAACACCTGCCGAAAGACCGCCGATTTTCTTAAATCTGATTGTTACATAAAGAACCATAAGCACGGCTGCAATTGCAACAGCAGTAAGACACTTGAGAAGGAAGCTGAAACCCATTGAAGCATCAACTGAATTTGATTCAAGACATTTGAAGTTATTGTCCGGATACTTCTTCTGAAGGTCTGATTCAAGGTTCTTCTGAATATCGGTTTTGATTGAATCGTTACCCGAGAACTGAACAGTTACAGTTGTGCCGCTGTCACCCATAAGATCCTGAGCATATGTAGTAGTGATTCTGTCCTCTGTTGTTTCAACCTGAATAAAATCAGTAAGTTCAGACTGATTGATTTCACCGCTGTAGCTGAATTTAAGTGTGGCACCGCCAGAGAACTGAATGTCAAGCTGTGTACCGAAAATAAAGTTACATACGATACCGATAATAATAATTGCAAGAGAAATTCCGAAGAAAATCTTTTTGTGACCTACGAAGTCAATAATCTTGTGGCCTCTGTTATACTTTTCGGCAAATTCCTCATCTGTAAGGGGGGCATTTGAAACTGCCTTTGTCTGAGTTTTATCAGTCATTCTTAGCACCTCCAAACAACCATTTTTTACGCAGGAACTTAAAGCCCGCAACACTTCTGAGCATAATTCTTGTACAGAATACACCCATGATAAAGTTAGCAATTACGCCGACAAGAAGCGTGTAACCGAATGAGTAGATAGTACCTGTTGTAGACTCACCGAAGATGATTGAGAGGATATTTGCAGGACCAAATACAAGCATAAGGATAATTGATACGATAATAACGGTCATATTACCGTCAACGATAGCGGAAAGTGAATTCTTTGTACCCCTTTCAAGAGCACCGTCAAGAGTTCTGCCCGCTTTAAGTTCTTCTTTGATACGCTCGGCAGTAATAACATTACAGTCAACGCCCATACCGATTGAAAGGATAAGACCCGCAATACCGGGGAGCGTCATTGTGAACGATGAGAATACGGGGAAGTAACCTGATACAGCCGCAATGGCAAGACCCATCTGACCGAGAAGTGAGATAACTGCAACAAAACCGGGCAAACGGTAGAAGAGAATCATAATGATTGCAATAATGATAAATGCGATAACACCCGCATATGCCATTGCAACAAGTGAGTTCTCACCGAGGGTTGCGCTGATTGTGCCGTAGTTTGATGTTTCAAGCTGGAACGGAAGAGCACCTGCATTAATTTTTGATGCAAGGTCCTGAGCCTCTTTAGCTGTAAAGTCACCTGAAATAACAGCGTTGCCGTCTGTAATTTCAGCCTCAACCTTAGGAGCTGAAAGCATAATATCATCCATCCAGATTGAAACCTGCTGGTTTAGATATTCTTTAGTGATGTCAGCAAAACGCTCCTTACCGTTCTTGTCACCGCTGCTCTTCAGCTTAAGCTGAACTACATAGGAATTTTTACCTGTGGTCTTGTCTGTTGTCATACCTGCTGTTGCACTTTCAACATAAGAACCGTCCATAAGGATTGTCTTAGCTGTGTCGCCCGAAGGAGTTTTGTAAACATACTCGCCGTTTGAATCAACATCTGTTGTTTCATGACCGTCTCCGGGACGGAAAGTAAGCTGTGCTGTTGAAGAAATCTCTTCGATTGCCTCAATTGCGTTCTGGTCGGAATCTTCCTTCCATGGGAAACGAACAATGATTCTGTCGCTTTTTGCATCCGCATAAAGCTCATAATCTGTGATACCCTGAGATACCATTCTTAATTCAATGATTGACTTTGCAGACTCAAGCTGCTCGTCAGTTGCGTCAACATCTCCTGCCGGTTTGAATGTTGCTTCAACACCGCCACGGATGTCAATTCCCCATCGTATATCGCTGATGCCCTTTAATACTGTTGTTTTGTTATCGCCGGTGTAGTAGGAAATACCAAAAATCGCAGTAAATGAAAAGGCAAGTATCAGCAAAGCTACGACAAAGAATACAGGCTTTGGAACTCTTTTCATGCCTTTGAAACCTCCGTTAAATAATTGGCTGTGATTTTATTTTGCTCAAAAGTCAAAATAACTCTGTCACGAACATCCAATCACAGACCGTAACAGAGTTATTATAGAATTTTTTTAGGAAAATGTCAATGGATACGGAAATATTTAATAAAAAAAGAATTGAATTTATCAAAAAATACATTCTAATGTCATAAACTGCATACAAAATTCTTCCAAAATCCAACCGACAAACCAAATTTTCAAATGGTGATTACTTGTTCAGAATCTTTTCGCAAGCTGCAAGCCTTGCACAGATACAAAAAACATCCATAGCAACTTCAAGCTCGTGGTTCGGAGGGAAGGTCGGTGCAATTCTGATGTTGGAATCCTTTGGATCAATTCCGAGCGGATATGTTGCACCTGCACCCGTAAGAACAACTCCTGCCTCCTTACAGAGAGCGACTGTTCTCTTTGCCGTACCTTCAAAAACATCAACGCTTACAAAGTAACCACCGTGCGGCTTTTTCCATGATGCGATATCAGCAGGCGCAAGTTCTTTGTCGAGAGTATCAAGAACAATCTCGAATTTTGGTTTAAGGACAGACTTGTGCTTTTCCATATGTTTAAGCACGCCGTCATAGTCCTTGAAGAATCTTACATGACGGAGCATATTAAGCTTATCATAGCTGATGATTTCGTAGTTATATTTTTCACGGAGAACCTTGAGGTTGTTCTCAGATGCAGCCATTGCGGCTACGCCTGCACCGGGGAAAGTAATCTTTGATGTTGAGCAGAAAAGAATCGGGAGGTCTTCATTACCTGTCTTTTTGCATTCATCCATAATGTTGAGCAAAACATCAGGTGTGTCGCTGATTTCATGGATGCAGTAGGCATTATCCCACATAATTCTGAAATCCTTAGCGGCAGGCTTTAAAGCGGCAAAGCGCTTAACAACCTCATCGCTGTATGTGGTGCCGGCAGGGTTTGAATATTTCGGAACGCACCAAATGCCCTTGATTGAGTCATCCTCAGAAACGAGTCTTTCAACCATATCCATATCGGGACCGTTGTCGTCCATCGGAATCGGAATAAGCTCAAAGCCGTAATACTGAGTAATGCCGAAATGACGGTCATAACCCGGTACCGGACAGAGGAATTTTCTGTTTTTTACTTCATACCATGGTTTGCAGCCATCAACAGCGGGAGCTGTCATAAAGCATGAAATTGTATCAAACATCATATTAAGGCTTGAAGAACCGCCTACAATAACATTCTCTGCATCTACACCGAGAATATCCGCAAAAAGCTTTCTGCACTCTGTAATACCGTTGAGAAGTCCGTAGTTGCGGCAATCCATCTTATCCTCACCGATAAAATCGGATTTGCTGTTGATTGTATCGAGCATAGGTAAGGAAAAATCAAGCTGTTCTTTGCTGGGCTTACCTCTTGCCATATTGAGGTTAAGTCCCATACCTTTAAACTCCTCAAATCTCTTTACGAGATTGCCATACTCTTTTTCAAGTTCCTGCTTACTCAGTTCAAGATAACCCATTTTGAATAACTCCTTAAAATATTATTGCAAATGCAATTTAAATTTCTAATATATTTTACTCTATTCGCCCAAGAAATGCAAGATGTTTTTTGTAATCTTGCATTTTTATTTTCACAAAAAAGAATAGACCTGCAACAGTCATTTTTGGTGAAAGTTTGCAAGTCTGTGATTTTGTGTTATTTTTATCGAGAATGTGTAGTTTTGTGCCAAAGCACAAAATTGGGATTAATAATACTGGTAGTAGTAATAACCTTTCTTTCTTCTCTTTGAATCATAAGTACAACCTACCTCAATCAGACCGAGTACGGTTGAATCGGCAAGCTTTACGCTGTCAAGAAGGTGCTGAAGGTCGCCGTGAGTTGTTGAGCGTTCACGAACAACTACAACAAAGCCGGCAATCATATCCTTGAGAAGCAGAGCGTCGGCAACCACACCGATAGGAGGCGTATCAAAAATTACATAATCATAATCTCTGACAAACTGCTCATAGAGTTCCTGAAATCTGGTACTGCACATAAGCTCAGAGGGGTTTGGCGCAACCGTACCTGCCGGAAGAATGTCAAGATTCGGAAGCACATCATGCTTAACAGCCTCGTCAATTTCAATCATTTTACCGATTACATTGGTAAGTCCCTTCTTATTGTCAAGCTTAAAAATGTTGTGGACATTAGGACGGCGAAGGTCGCAGTCGATAAGGAGAACTCGTTTTTCCATTTTCGAAAAGGAAATTGCAAGATTTGCGGAAACGGTGCTCTTGCCCTCACCCTTTGAGTAACTGGTTACGGCAAAGCATTTTTTTTCTTTTGCGGAAAGCGAGAACATAATGTTAGTTCTTGCGGCCTTATACGACTCAACAATTGCAAACTTGCTCTTATCGGAAAGAGAAAAATTCTGTCCGTTATTTTTTTATCGTCTTTCTTTTTAAATAATTTAAAATCAGAAGCCATAGTTCCTCCTTAACCCTGGTTCTCAAAGTCGGGAATTTCGGCAAATATAGGAATACCGTAGATATCCTGAATATCGTCCTCAGACTTGATTGTTGTGTCGATAAGTTCAATAAGAATAGAAATAAGGCAGGAAGCAATTAATCCGATTGCGGCGCCTATAAGCATATTCTTTGTGTTACTCGGTGCATACGGAGCCGAAGGAACCTTCGCCTGACGAAGTGTTCCAATCTGACCGTAGCTGAATTTTGAATTATAAACCTCAGCCGCTTTTTCGGCAAGCTGATTGGCAACATTGGCACACTTCTGTGCGTCTGTACCGTCCACTGTAATTGTGATAAAGAAAGTACCGTCGGTTACATCAACATTAACCGTGCAACCGTCATAGAGTGCTGTCATCTCATCGGAATTTTTAAAGAGTGTAACGCAGATTTCAGCAAGATTTGCAGAGGCGGAAATATCAGCAGGATATATCTTCTGGTTCTCCTCATTGGTTGTCTTTTTGGTTGTATCATCGGCAGCCTTTGAAGGTGTCGTACTCTTGGTGTCGGCATTGGCATTTGCTCGCTGTGACGAACTGTAGTTCTGCACATAAATCATGGTAGATGTGCTGTACATTGGTGCAATTACAAAGCGTGAATACATAAAGAACAACAGTCCCATTACAACAGTAGCAAGAATAATAAACTTGATTCTGTGCAAAAGGACGCCGACAATTCGCTGAATGGTTACATTCTTTGCCATTTATATAGCCCCTTTAATTCGTATTAAGTATTAAGAAAACATACCGTAAAGCAAAAAAGGTGTTTTTACGGCACTGATTTACATATTCATATTTCATTATATCTTATGTATTCTCAGCAATAATTCTATCATAAAATATTGATTGAAATAATTTATTTAATATTATACAAATTTTTCATTGTCGGAATCTTTAACAGCAAAAATAAAGGAAGCCGTAAAGACTTCCTTTATCATAGTTTATTAAGTTACGGTTATCAGCCTACAACATTAAGAAGTACGCCGGCTGCAACTGCTGAACCGATTACACCTGCAACATTCGGGCCCATAGCGTGCATGAGGAGGAAGTTGCCGGGATTTTCAGCCTGACCAACCTTCTGAGATACACGGGCAGCCATCGGAACGGCGGATACACCTGCTGAACCGATGAGCGGGTTAACCTTACCGCCTGTTGCCTTGTACATAATCTTACCGAAAAGTACACCGAATGCAGTACCCATACAGAACGCAAGAAGACCGAGAACGATAATCTTGATTGTGTCAAGAGTAAGGAAGTTCTGACCGGATGCGGTTGCACCTACAGTTGTACCAAGGAAGATTGTGATAATATTCATAAGCTCGTTCTGAGCTGTTTTGCTGAGTCTTTCAACAACGCCGGACTCCTTAAAGAGGTTACCGAGCATAAGCATACCAACGAGCGGAGCTGCGTCTGGAAGGAAGATTGCGATGATAATAACAACAATTACCGGGAACATAATCTTCTCAAGCTTTGAAACAGGACGAAGCTGCTCCATAACTACCGAACGCTCTTTTTTGGTTGTGAGCGCCTTCATAATAGGCGGCTGAATAATCGGCACAAGAGCCATATATGAATATGCGGCAATTGCGATTGAACCGAGAAGATGCGGAGCAAGTTTTGTTGTTACATAAATAGCCGTAGGACCGTCGGCACCGCCGATAATACCGATAGCACCTGCCTCTGCCTCTGTAAATCCGAGGAAAATAGCACCTGTAAATGTTAAAAAGATACCAATCTGTGCGGCAGCACCGAGGATAAGGCTCTTCGGGTTAGAGATGAGCGGACCAAAGTCGGTCATGCAACCGATGCCGAGGAAGATAAGAGGCGGATAAATGCCGAGCTTAACGCCCTGATAGAGGTAATAAAGAAGTCCGCCGTATGTCGGATTCTCAATATAAGTTACTCCGTCAATCACCGTTTTGGCGTGTCCCGACACCGCAACATTCTGTGCGGTACATTGAGCCTCTGTCAAAAGCTGTGTTGTAGGCGGAGCCATAATGCTCGGATAAAGATTAACAAGCAGCATACCGAATGCGATAGGAAGGAGCAAAAGCGGCTCATACTGCTTTTTGATTGCAAGGTAAAGCAAAACGATTGAAATACCAATCATTACATAGTTCTGCCAGTTAAGAGTTAACAGACCCGAGTCTTCAAAGATACCGACAACGGCATCTACAAAGCCTTGTAAAATTTCCATTAGATAACATCCTTTCCCTTAAAACTTTGCCTTAAAACGGGCGGGTATTATCAAGTACACCGGCTTTTGCCCATGCGGAACGACCGCCGTCTGATGACTTTTTAATACTCTTGATTCTTGCTTTTTCGGAAGAGCCGTACATAGTGGCAACTGCTGCGGAAATTACGGCAACAACCTCATCGGAAACACCGTCTGTCTGAGCAGGAGCAACAGGAGCGGCAACAACAGGAGCAGGAGTTTCTGCTACGGTTTCAGCCTTTTTCTCTTTGCTCTTTTTGCCGGCATCTTGAGCTTTCTGAATGATTGCGCCGTAAATCTTGATTATGAAAATCAAGAGAATCAGCATTGCGAATACAACAACAAAACCTGTAAGAACAACTTTTGCAGAGGCAATACCTTTTTCGGCAAGGGAAAGCTCCTCTTTAGCCAATAAAGCTACATCGGAAAGATTCATAAAACAACCCCCATATTTGTCATTTGCATATAGGAATATTATACTTTATTCCCGAAACATTTTCAATAACAAATATGGGGCGAATAATTTTTTGGCGATATTACCAATTTATTTATTTGTGAGCCTGTTTATTTGTGAATTAAAGCTTTGCGATTTTATCGTTATTTGTCGTTACAGAATTATACATATTAATCCGTTACAGCCGTCATTGATAATTTTTTCAACTGTCTCCCCTATCCGCCTTCTGGCATCGGCAGGCATTCTGTACAGCTTGTTGTGAAGTCCCTCGTTAACGAGTTCGTGAACTGATTTTCCGAATATGTTACTCTCCCAGATTTTTTCCGGATTTTCGTCAAATTCTCTGAGAAGATAAGACACAAGCTCTTCGGACTGCTGTTCCGAACCGACAATCGGAGTTACCTCCGTCTGCGTAAAAATCTTCATCATATGAATTGACGGTGCGCTTGCTCTCAGCTTGATACCGTATTTTCCGCTCTGCTTAATAATCTGCGGTTCGTCAAGAGTAAGTTCGTCAATTGTCGGCATAACAATTCCGTAGCCTGTTTCCTGAACCTGTTCATAAGCCTGTGCAATCTTGTCGAATTCTTTTTGTTTTTGCGAAAGAGTTTTTATGCAGTTCAGAAGTTCGTACTCCTCGGTTATATCAAGCCCTGTTTCTTCCGAGATAACCTTGTAGAAAAGTTCGCTTTCGATAGATACGGCCATCTCCGCATATCCTTTTCCGAGGTCAAGACTCGTAACCTTTGCAGATGTGATGTACTCGCATTGCTCAATATCAGAGATTATCTGCTGAATTTGCCTGATTTTCTCAATTTTTGCGGCATTTTTCTTTATTGAATCAAATACAACCGATTTCAGCCAATGGTCTTTATCGAGCTTTACAACCCATTTCGGAATGTCAACCTTGATTTCACGAATTGGAAATTCAAACAAAAGCTGTGCAAGTATCCTTTTGATTTCGGTTTCGTCAAGCTCCATACAGCTAACGGGAATTACGGGGACCTTGTATTCGGCGGTCATTTCGTTTGACAGGCGAATTGTTTCATCTGCCGTAGGGTCAACTGAATTGAGAAGTATAATGAACGGTTTATTGATTGCTTTCAGCTCATTAATTACTCTTTTTTCACTTTCAATATAATCTTCTCTCGGGATATCACTGATTGTTCCGTCAGTAGTGATAACAAGACCGATTGTTGAATGGTCGGTAATTACCTTTTTAGTGCCTATTTCTGCGGCGTCATCAAAAGGAATCGCCTCGTTTGACCACGGAGTTTTTACCATTCTCGGTTCGTCCTCTTCGCTGTAACCGATTGCGCTGTTTACAATATAGCCTACGCAGTCAATCATTCTCACATTGAGGGTTGTGTTGCCGCCGAGATTGATTTCAACGGATTCCTCGGGAATAAATTTGGGTTCTGTGGTCATTATGGTTCTTCCTGCCGCAGATTGAGGAAGCTCGTCAACGGTACGCCTGTAAACTGCCTCGTCACGAATATTGGGCAGGACAAGCGAATCCATAAACCTTTTTATAAATGTTGATTTTCCCGTTCTGACGGGACCGACTACTCCGATATAGACATCGCCGTCGGTTCTTCGGGAAATATCCTGATAAACATTTCTCTCTTCCATTTTTTATACCTCCCTATATTCTCGGAATCAACAGCATTTTAGGTGCGTCGAGCACCTGATTTTCAGCCGAATTTTCCGAAAGCAGCAAATCAAGCTTTGTGTTGTGGGATTTAGCAATATCCCAGAGCTTTTCTCCCTTGTCGGCAAAGTATAATGTCAGCGCACAATTTTCGGGAGGTATAGGTTTATCCTCAAAAACATTTACATTTTTTACGGTGTTTACTCTGTTTTCCGAAAAAACAGCACCGCAGATTTTCAGCTCACAACGAATTTCTATGACATCATCCTCGGCAAGTCTGTAGCTTATACTTGCTGTCCTTGTACCGAAAATTTTTGCACAGGTGCAGTCTGTCTGCGGAATAATATGCTCATAATCGGCTGAACGCTCAATAAACACAGGCATATCTTCTCCGTTAAGTGCCAATATGCATATGTTGATTTTTCCGCTTATAACCATACCTCTGTCATCGTGTGAAGCCTCGGCAGTAATTTGTTCTGTGAAAATATCGAGAATTCGTGAGATTTTTCCGTCATCAATCTTAACGGACATTTTTTCCATATGAGGTTCATTAATCGGAACAACCTCGCCCGTAATTTTTAATTGTTCAAACTCCGGCAACGAGGAAAATTCTGTTGAGTAGGCGTCACATACAATTTCCTCCTCACGGGTTATATAGCCCTCCTCCGTAACGCAGAGCTTAACTTCAAGTATCACCGACGGCTTTTCGGAAAGCATATCATTTTTCAGTCTGATATCATACGACATAACATCGCAGGAAACACAGTTGATTGTGTTTTCGTCAATTCCGTCACAATCTAAAATTTTGTTGAACGGCAACAGATAGTCAAGCTTTTCAACTTCTCCGCTCTCTGCGTTTGAAAGGTACAAAAGCTTGAGATTAAGTTCACCGTTGAGCATAAGCTTTCCCGTTACAGCCTTAGCGTCAATCACTCCGACGCTTACATCGCTGCGGAGAACGGATTCAATCTGCGGTTTTTCGCCTACCGAAATTTCTTCGCAAACAGAAAACTGCTCCTGACAGAACGATTTAAGATCGGCACAGGTAACGGTCTTTCGGTCGGTTTCAACATTATCGGAAGGCGTGAAAATGCTCGTCTGAGTTTTTGAAAATACCTTTGCATACAATGAAAACGCTCCGTGCATAACAAGTCTGCGGGGACTTAATGCCCTGCAGTTTATGTATTCCGGCTTGGTTTTTGTGATGATAACCGGATTGTCGGGAGCGTCTTTTACCGAAAAGTTCTGTGAAAAATTCACGCTTTGTTCGCAACAGCGCACGCTTTTCTTTATGCTTTCCACATACATTACATTTACTGTGCAGAATCCGTCAATCTGAAGCTGACCTCCCGAAAGGGTTCTGCTCTGAATTTTGGGTGTGAGGGTACATTTCAGAATTTTTTCTATATCCGGACAATAATCGGGCAGAGTGAGGTCAACATCTGCAAGCTGTTCGGCAACCGTGTCAAGCACAGCCGACGGCGTGCAAAACGAGCGGTTTTCCTGATTAAACTCCATATTTTTCTCTCCTTTATGTTTTATAGTTCAATTATATTAGGGAGTGCGGAAAAATATTACCCGTAAGATTAATCATAATTTTATTTTAAAAAATAAGATGTGCAAAGTTTTTTGTAACTATGCACATCTTTGGCTCGAATTTATTGTAAACTATTACCAATAGCAAGATTTTGGAACAGAGTCCAAACATATGACTATTATTCCGGCTTGGTTTCCTTTTTGATTCCGTAAATTTTTCTCAAAATTGCCGATATGAATTTTGGTTTCTCAATAAGTACAACTTTCATAATTACCTCCGAACACAACAAATACTGACAACTACGAGTGCGCCTGCCGCAATGACGAGTACCCATTCACTCGGCAGAAGTGATGCACACAGCAGTCCCAGTCCAAAGCATACTGCAGATTTTATTCTCTGTGTGTAACAATTCACTGTATCACCCTATATCAGAATATACACAAAATCAAATTATGTGCAAAAGCGGTTGAATTATTTTTAAAATTGATATAAGATAAACTGAGAAAACAATTACGGAGAATTTTACAGACTATGAGAACACTTGAAATTAAAAAGAATGACGCAAATCAGCGACTCGATAAATTTTTACAGAAAAGATTCAAAACTCTGCCAAAGTCGCTTATGTACAAATATATAAGGAAAAAGTGTATTAAGGTAAACGGCAAAAAGTGCGATATTCAGACCATGCTCAAAGAGGGCGATGTGCTTACCTTTTATATTAAGGACGAATTTTTTGAGGCATCGGAGCAAAAAAACTATGAGTTCATGAAAGCACCGAAAACCTTTGACATTGTTTATGAGGATGAAAACCTTATACTTATAGATAAAAAACCGGGCATAATCGTACACCCCGACAAGAATTATCACTTTGATTCACTTGTTGCAAGAGTTCAGCACTACCTCTATGACAAAGGCGAATATAATCCCGATGAAGAAAAAGCCTTTGCGCCTGCACTTGTCAACAGAATTGACAGAAACACGGGCGGAATTGTAATTGCGGCTAAAAATGCCGAAAGTCTAAGAATCCTAAACGCAAAAATGAAAACAAGAGAGCTTGAAAAATATTATCTCTGCCTTTTATACGGAAAGCCAAAAAGGGACAGCGACACACTTCACGGCTATATGACCAAGAATGAAAGTAAAAACAAGGTTACTGTTTTCAAAAATGAGGTTGAGGGGTCAAAAGAAATCAAGACAAAATATGAAATTCTTGACTTCAACGGCAAATTCAGCCTTGCCGAGGTTGAACTGCTGACGGGCAGAACTCATCAGATAAGAGCGCACATGGCATCAATCGGACACCCGCTTGTGGGCGATACAAAATACGGCAAAGGCAAAAAAGCACCCGACAGCATTAAGTATCAGGCGCTTTACAGCTATAAGCTGAAATTCAATTTTGAAACCGATGCAGGCATTCTTAATTACCTTAACGGCAAAGAATTTGAGGTAAACGATGTATGGTTTGCAAAAAACGGAAAGATAAATCTAGATAGATAAAGGCGGTCAATAACCGTCTTTTGCTTCGCAAAAGCAAAAATAGTATTCTTATTTTATACACATAAATGCACTCATTGTGCCTCTGTGACCTTTGGTGGCACGGTGACTCCATAAAAGGTCGCTGTTGCAGTTGGTGCAGACATCCGAAACTGTTATGTTTTCATTCTTTACACCTGAAGCAGTAAGAATCTGACGGTTGGTTTCTAAAAGGTCAACCATATATTTTCCGTTTCCTTTTTCAAAAACAAACTTTGAACTGTCAAGGTCTGCAAGATTCAGAAAATGTTCTGCACATGGGTAGTCAACCTCATAGCAACAAACTGAAATTGCGGGACCGATTGCGGCTTTGATATCGGCAGGGTTTGTGCCGTAAAGCTCAGTCATTTTCTCAACAACCTTTTCCCCTATTCTGCCGACAGTTCCCCTCCAGCCGGCATGGGCAAGTCCGATTGCCTTATTCTTTGTATCAACAAAAAACAGCGGTGTGCAGTCGGCATAGTAGGTTACGAGGGTTACTCCCTTTTCTTTTGTAATCAAAGCGTCAACGCTCTCCATATCACGGGGCTTGTAGATACCTATGCCCTTTTCGGCAGATGTTACCGCTCTTACAACCGTGTGGTGATCCTGTGCCGAGGCTACAAGGCTTTCATAATCAAAGCCTGCACTTTTGCAGAATCTTTTGTAATTTTCGGTTACGCTGTCGGGATTGTCACCTCTGTTGAATGCCATATTCATTGATGTAAATTCACCCGTTGACACACCGCCGAGTCGGGTTGTGAATGCGTGATTGATGAAATTAATTTCTGATAAAGAATTATATGTAAGATACGGAACCGTATCAATGTTGTTGAGCTTCATTGTTTTTGAAAAAAATTTCATAAGTGTTCCTTCCATATTTTATAATAAGATTATTTTTAACCGATTAATTGCTTTGTCAATATTTTCCGACAAAATATTATGCTTGAAACACGGCTGAGTTAATGATATACTATATTCATTCAGAGGTGTTGATTATGAAAAAAAGTTTGTTTGGCAAGAATATTCCTGTCAACTGTTCATATTGCGAATACAACGGAATTGAAAACGATATTATGTTCTGCAAAAAGTCAAAGCAAGTCAAGGACGGAAAATGCAGATCATTCAAGTATGACCCATTGTTGCGTATGCCGAATGTCACGGTTTTTAAGACAGATTTTTCGGCAAAGGATTTTAAACTTTAATCCGCCGTATTTTTATTATACAGGAATGAATTTTGTTAATATTCCTTTTCGGAATTAAATTACACATTCAAAAGAAAAAGCTTTACCGTTTTTGGTAAAGCTTTTAGTTTTGCAGTCTTTATAAATTTACGCCATCTGAAAATCACGAATATAGCTTGTGATAGCCTTTTCAATGATTTCCTTTGCCTTGTCAACACCGTCAGTTTCGGTTACCGAAGTAACCTTGTCAGCCTCAAGTGTTTTGTAAACCTGGAAAAAGTGCTGAATTTCTTCAAAATAGTGTTTTGGAAGTTCGCTGATGTCGCTGTAGCAATTGTAGTTGGGATCGTTAACGGGAACTGCAATAATTTTTTCGTCACAACTGTCGTTATCAACCATATTGAGAACGCCGATAGGCTTGCATTCAACAAGCGTCATCGGCTGAATTGTTTCACTGCACAAAACAAGAACATCAAGCGGATCGCCGTCATCTGCAAAGGTTCTCGGAATAAAGCCGTAGTTGGCAGGATAGTGAGTTGATGTAAAAAGCACACGGTCAAGCTTGAGCATACCTGTTTCTTTGTCAAGCTCATACTTGTTTTTGCCGCCCTTTGAAATTTCGATTACTGCATAAAACTTGTCTTTTGTAATTCTCTTCGGAGAAATGTCGTGCCAAATGTTCATAATTTCTGTCACCCTTCTTAACCTTATTTTTTATATATCCTGTAATGCCCTGTGAAACATTATGTTATGGTTTAATTATAAGAAATCCGTCAAACTTTGTCAAGGAATTTTTGTAATTTCAATCAAAATAATTCAAAATAAATAATTCTCGGTCATAATTATTCAAAGATTATGACCGAGTTTGATTATTTATTACTTTCTCACATTTTCAACAATAACTTTTACAAACTGAATTATAAATGTCGGGATGAATGCAAGTAGGGCTATAAAGCCTGCCTGTGCGCCTGTGAGTGCGGTAACGCTGAAAAGCGGCTGCATAAACGGAACAAACAATACAAATGCGAGCAGTAATGTTCCGATAAAGAAAGCGCCTATGCTTGCCGTATTTGAAAAGAGTCCGAGTTTAAAGATTGAATGTGTACTTCTGCAATTAAAGCCGTGGAACAGTCTTGCAAGCGTGAGTGTTGCAAATGCCATTGTGCTTGCAACGGCCGGACTTGTCTGAAGTCCGATGTGGAATGAAATGAGCGTTACAACGGCAATCAAAGCGCCCTGTCCGAGCATAAGAGCAGAAAAGCTTTTTGTAAGGATTCCCTGTTTCGGATCACGGGGTTTCTGTCTGAGCAAATCTTTTTCGGGCTTCTCCATACCGATTGCAATTGCGGGAAGTGAGTCTGTAAGAAGGTTAATAAACAGAAGGTGAACTGCCTCAAATGGTACGGGCAGAGCCATGATTGAACAGAACAACACGGCAAAAATGCCTGCCATATTACCTGAAAGCAGGAAAAGAATTGCATTTTTAATGTTGCGGTAAACATTTCGGCCGTTTGCAACCGCCTTGATAATTGTAGCAAAGTTATCATCCTGAAGAATCATAGATGCGGCATCTTTTGAAACTTCGGTACCTGTGATACCCATTGCAACACCGATATCCGCTTTTTTGAGAGCGGGTGCGTCGTTTACACCGTCACCTGTCATGGAAACAATGTTGCCTTTTCTTTGCCAAGCCTCAACGATTCTGATTTTGTTTTCGGGAGAAACTCGTGCATAAACAGAAATTTTCTCAATTTTTTCGTCAAGCTCCTTATCGCTCATTGCGTCAAGCTCAAGACCTGTAACTGCGATGTCGCCGTCATTGAAAATACCAATCTGCTTTGCGATTGCACTTGCTGTGATTTTGTGGTCGCCCGTAATCATAACAGGCTTGATTCCTGCACGGATTGCATCGGCAACAGCCTGTTTTGACTCCTCTCTCGGAGGATCTATCATTGAAACAAGTCCGATGAATGTATAATCCTTCTCTGTGTCAACCGTGAGAGCCTCATCAGATTCCTTATATGCAAAGGTGAGAACACGGAGTCCCTGTTCGGAATATTCACGGTTAACTCTTGAAATCTCAGCCTTATCTTCATCTGTAATCGGACGAATACCGTCTTTTGTTGCGATACTTACACAACGGTCAAGAATTGAATCAAGCGCACCCTTTGTGAGAATATGATTTACACCGTGCATTTTGTACTTTGTGCTCATCATCTTTCTGTCGGAATCAAACGGAACCTCCTCAACCCTTGTAAGAACATCCCTAAGCACATTTTCGTCAAGTCCGATATGCTGAAATGTTTCAAGCAAAGCGTACTCGGTCGGGTCGCCTATTCCCTTTCCGTCAACGATACTCGAATCGTTGTTTAGAACCATATCGTAAAGGAGATGACGGTGGCTTTCAATATTAAGGTCAAGCTGATTCTCAAGAATACTTTCGCCGTTCACATAGATTTTCTGAACAGTCATTTTGTTCTGTGTGAGCGTGCCCGTCTTATCGGAGCAGATTACAGACACACAACCGAGGCTTTCAACAGCCTTCAAATCCTTGATAACGGCATTTTCTTTTGCCATTTTTTGCGTACCCATTGCCTGAACAATTGTGACGATTGAACTGAGTGCTTCGGGGATTGCGGCTACTGCAAGTGCAACGGCAAACATAAGAGAGTTAAGAACCGACATTCCGTTGAACATACTCAAGCCGAAAACTACTACACAGATTGCCATAATAATAACGGCAAGTCTGCTCGAAAATTTATCAAGGCTGAGCTGGAGGGGAGTTTTCTTGCTCTTTGCCTGATTCATAAGTGTAGCAATTTTACCGATTTCTGTGTTCATACCTGTTTCCGTAACAACGACAATTGCTCTGCCATATGTTACAAGGCTGCCAGAAAAGACCATATCAGTGCGGTCGGCAAGCGGAACTTCCTTTTCAATTGTCTCCACACTTTTGTCAATATTTGTAGATTCACCCGTAAGCGAGCTTTCATTTACCTGTAAAGAATAGTTATTAATTATTCTACCGTCTGCAACAACAAGGTCGCCTGCCTCAAGTACAACAATGTCACCGGGAACTATGTTTTCTGAATCAATTTCAATTTTTCTTCCGTCACGGATTACCTTTGCCGAGGGTGACGAAAGCGATTTAAGGCTTTCAAGTGACTTTTCTGCCTTGACATGCTGAACCGTGCCGAGAATAGCGTTAAGTGTGATTACCGCAAAAATTACGATTGTGCTTTCAACACTTCCCGAAAACATTGAGACGATTGCCGCAATGATAAGGATTATTACCATAAGGTCGGCAAACTGACTTAAAAACACCTGAAAAACAGATTTCTTTTTGCTTTCTTCTAGCACATTTTTTCCGTGTTTTTCAAGAAGGCTGTCAGCCTGTTGTGACGAAAGTCCTTCGCTTGTGACACCGAGCTTGTCAAGAGTTTCGCTCTCGGTCAACTGATACCAATTTTTCATAATTTTCTCCTCCGTTCGGATTGCAGAATACAGACAGACTGAAAAAGGCAAATAAAAAAGACCTTTATTGCAAGGTGCAACTCACCCTACAATAAAAGTCTTGTCCTTTAAGATATAACCGATACCGAAAACGGTATGTACTGACGATTAATATCACAGATTATCTGCGAACTACTCCCCTTTATCTGCAACTATTCTATCAAATTTATTCCTCATTGTCAACAGAATTTTCCGAAATTTTGTTGATATCATCATTTTTGGCAACAATTTCATCTGTGACAAGGTGTCTTTTGCGTTTTTTAGGTTTACTGCAGGTTGCAAATATTATGCCCAAAAATGCAAGAAAAGCACCGCTGCATGAAAAGACTGCGGAAAAATACGGGCGTTCAAGAGCATATGCAACAATTGTTGCAACAATGAAAAGCACTGCGGCAACAAGCATTAATATAAAAGCGGTTTTGTAAAGACCGTTCATTTTTCTTTTCATAATCAGTCACCAAGATTGTTTGCAATGTTTGCAAAATCTTCAAGCTTAAGCTGTTCCGCCCTTGCGTTCAGAGGAACGGAAGAATTTTCAAGAATTGCGTTGACCTCTGCCTTTGGCAAAGAAAGTCCCGATGCAAGAGAATTTGAAAGTGTTTTTCTTCGCTGTGAAAAGGCGGCTTTTACGACCTTAAAAAACTTCTTTTCGTCATCAACCTTCACGGGCGGTTCTTTGAGAATGTTAAGTCTTAAAACAGCCGAATCAACCTTTGGAGCAGGCATAAACGAGCCGGCACTAACCGAAAACAGCATTTCGGGTTCTGCATAATAATTGACCGATACCGTTACCGCACCGCTTGCACGAGAACCCACCTCAGCACAAATTCGCTGAGCCGCCTCTTTCTGAACCATAACCGTGATTGCACAAATCGGCAGTCTGTCCTCAAGCAATTTCATAATTACGGGAGATGTGATGTAGTACGGAAGATTTGCGCACACAACAACATCCATACCCTGAAATTCTTCTTCAATCAGCTTGTGCAAGTCAATTTTAAGAATATCGTCGTTTACAACTTTTACATTGTCGTGTTCGGAGAGTGTTTCTTCAAGAACGGGAAGAAGTCGCTTGTCAAGCTCAACCGCTACAACCTTGTCGGCAAGCGAGCAAAGCTCTGTTGTGAGAACCCCTATTCCAGGACCGACTTCAATTACGCCAACTCCCTCTCCGGCGCCCGAAAGCTCTGCCATTCTCGGACAAACTGACGGGTTTATAAGGAAATTCTGACCGAGTGACTTTGAAAAAGTAAAGCCGTGTCTTGAAAGTATATCTTTGATTGTACCTATATCTGATAATTTTTTCATCTTAATATGCGAAGCCCTTTCGGATATTTATTTTTCAGTCTTGAATTTGACGCTTTGCCAAAGCCTGTTGTGATTGAGTTTACGCAGACAGCCGTGTAGCCCTTGACATCCTGTGACACGGCAATTTCCTCACCGTGAAGATACGCTGCAATTTCTTTACTGTTCACATCAAAATCAACTGCGGATTTACAGTTTTCCTTTTTAGCTGCCGTAAATGCACTGTGATGCGGTTCGATTCTGTTCTTGACAATTTCGCCGAGAATAACTCCCGCACGGAGAATCTGCAAGCCTTTTACATCAAAATTATAATTCTGTGGAAGAACTATAATTTTATCCTTTATAACCTCAATATTTTCACCGAACGGTCTGCCGATAAAAATACTGTCATAAAAATCAAAAATTTTCGAGTCAATTTTATTATTCTTTTTAGGAATACTATAATTAGAATACGGCTCGCCCTTTTTGTGAAGCTTGGCGGCAAAATGTCCTTCTCCGCCGTCCATCGGGAAAATTCTTCTCGCATAATCAAGCGTAGGTCTGCCGAATGTTACGCCCGAATCAACAAGTTCAAAATCGGGATTTTCTGTAAGAAACCGAGAAATTACGCCCTCGTTTTCCTCCTTTGAAAAAGTACAGGTTGAATAAACCATATATCCGCCGTTTTTCAGGGCATCCTTTGCACTGTTAAGAATCAAAAGCTGACGGGCGGCACAACTCTTTACATGCTCAATGCTCCATTCACGCTCCGCATCATTCTTGCGGAACATTCCCTCACCGCTGCAGGGGGCGTCAACAAGAATCCTGTCAAAACGGTTTTCAAGCCTTTTGCAAAGTTCATCGGGACGGCAGTTTGATACAACTGCGTTTGAAATACCCATTCGTTCAATATTCGATAAAAGAATATTCGCTCTGCTTCTTACAATTTCATTGCTCCACAAAAGTCCTGTTCCGTTAAGTTTAGCACCGATTTGCGTACTTTTTCCGCCCGGAGCGGCACACAAATCAAGGACATAATCGCCCTCACGGACATCAAGCATTGTAACTGCCGAAGTTGCAGACGGTTCCTGAACATAGAACGCTCCTGCATGGTGCAGAGGATTGTTGCCGATTGACTTAACATCGGACGGAATATAGAAGCCCTCATCGCAAAACGGAGTTTTTTTCAGTTCAAAATCAAGAAGTGAACAAAGCTTTTCGGGCGAACATTTTAAGGTGTTGACACGAAGTCCCTTTATGAAATCGTCACTGTTGTAAAATTTTAAAAATTCGTCAAATTCATCACCCAGAAGTGATTTCATTCGCAATAAAAAATCATTCATGAATAAACAAGCCTTTTCGGGTTAATAATAGTTTTGTAAAGGAGGTGTTGAAATGAATTTCAATCAGAATCGGAACAACAATCAGAACAAGAACGAGCAGAACAGCCAGAATAAGAATCAGAACAACAATCAGAATAAAAATCAGCAGAACAGCCAGAACAAAAGTCAGAACAATTGCAGATGATTACATTCTGAAGTTCTCCCAAGCCGTGTCTTTTGATGCGGCTTTTTTTCTTTATAGGAATTAATAGCCGTATTCTTCGCCGATGATAATAACCTTGATTCTGTCAATATGTCTTTGCTGAGCAGATACCACATAGTTACAGCAGATTCTTGTGTCACCGTGACAACCGTCACAGAGCTCGGGATTTTCTTTTCTCAATGAAACACATTCGCCTGTTTTTCCGCAGGGGGTTTCAATACCGAGTCTGATTGTATTCTGCGGAGCGGCAATTGTTTTAACTCTCTTGATTGCCTCGTCAATATTCTTTACAATTTTGTTGATACCGCATACAACGATAACGCTTTTCGGACCGTAAAGAAGTGCGGCAACACGGTTTGAGTTGCCGTCAACATTATAAAGCTCTCCGTTTTCGGTAAGAGCGTTTGTGCTCATAAAAAATGTGTCTGCCCTGAAAGTCTGACGGTAAACCTCTTCAACCTCGGAACGAGTCATTCCGGGTGCGGAACGGTCAAGAAAATTGTAATCGGGTGAATTAATCATCTGATAAATTCCCGTTTCGTCGAGAGTTTTTGAACCTCCGCATGAAATTGTTTCGCCCTTTTTAATGAGTGTTTTTACAAGTGCCTGAGCCTCTTCCCTGTTTTCGCAAAAATAAGGTTTCATCTTGTTGCGTTCAAGATTTTTCATAACTTTCTCAACTTTTGCTCTCATTTCATCAGTCATAATAATTTCTCCGTTTCATAATTTCATAAAGTAATTAAGCAAGTTTTTGCATTAAATAATAGTTCTTTAAAAAAACAATATCCGCCCCTACGCTTGACATTCTGCCTACGGTTACAATCTGCTCACACATAATAATTGTGATATCATACACTTGCCAACATTTTTACCAAAATCATATGTAATCATTATACAATACAAATTGAATTTTGAAAAGAAAATTATTTGTCAACGGCACGGGTTTTGTGAATAAAATGATAAGAGAATAAATTTAGGAGAGATTTTATGCCGTCAGTTTATCTTTCACCGTCATTGCAGGAGTACAACCCTTATATTGACGGAGGAAATGAAGAATATTATATGAATCTTATTGCAGACGCCATGGAGCCTTATTTGAGGGCAAGCGGAATAGATTTCAGGCGAAACGATCCCGATATGACGCTGAGTCAGGCAATTGCAGATTCAAACAAGGGCAATCACGATTTGCACCTTGCAATTCACAGCAATGCCGCTCCCGAGGGTTCGGCAGGCAGATACACGGGTGCAGATATTTATTACTATCCGACAGGCAGTAATGGCAAGCGTTTTGCTGAAATTCTGCAAAAGAATTACAAGGATATTTATCCCGAACCGAACGATGTTGACATAATCCCCACCACCTCACTTGCGGAAGTCAGACGGACAAAATCACCGTCGGCATTGATTGAGGTTGCATATCACGATAACCCCGAAGAAGCTCAATGGATTAGGGACAACATTAATGCAATCGGCAGAAATCTTGCAAAATCAGTTGCCGAGTATTTTAATATGCCGTTTGTCGAGCCGTAATTTAATTTTGACAAAGAATAAAGGTCAACACGATTATGTGCTGACCTTTTGTTATTCATCAAAATATGCGTTTAAAAATAATCAGATCTTTCGCTCATATTGTTCCTTTCATTACATTTCAATTAGATGTTTACAACATTCGGAACACATATTTCTTTTAATATTAACTGTTTGCCCAACCGCAAATTTCAATTTGTTTTTATACAACTTCAATATCATTCATCTCAATACTGCCCCAGGCTTTTTGCCAGGTGTTTTGGTATTTATCGGGTTTTCTTCTTCTGAAAGTCAGACCGTCTGCGACCTCTAAGGTTTCAAAGGGGGCGGCATTGTTCTTTCGGCTGTAAAAAACATAGCGTGTATAGTATCCGCCACGGACAATTTTTGATATATCTATTTTCAATTTTGCCGTGTGGGTTTCGTCTTTTTTTCCCGAATAGAAATTTTCAACCACAAATGCGGTAACGGGATATCTTCGGTAATCGCTCACTTCAACACGCAGACAAAGATTTTCAATATCAGCCTTGTTTTTCCATGTAAGTTCAAGCAAAATCTGCTCGTCATCATAGAAAATATTATCCTCTTTGCCGTTATATCCGGCAAATTGCAGACATAGGTCGTTTCTGTCGGCATGATGCTTGTGTTCGTTTCCGACATATTCAATAGCACGGAAATTTTCGTTTGCACTTCCGAGATAGATTTTTACAGCGTCTTCAACATCGCCGTCAAAAACAATTTTGCCGTGGTCAAGAACTATGCATCTGTCGCAAAGGTCACGAATAGTATTCATATTGTGTGAAACATAGAGGACAGTTCTGTCCTCCTCGGTTGCAAGGTCACGCATTTTCCCGATACACTTTTTCTGAAAGTGCATATCTCCGACAGCAAGCACCTCGTCCATAATCATGATTTCTGCATCAAGGTGTGCCGCAACAGCAAACGCAAGCTTTACGAACATACCCGATGAATAACGCTTTACGGGCGTGTCAATGAACTTTTCGCACTCTGAAAATTCAATAATACTGTCTATTTTTGAAGCGACCTCTTTCTTTGTCATTCCGAGGATTGCACCGTTAAGGTAGATGTTTTCCCTGCCGGTAAGCTCAGCGTGAAAGCCTGTTCCGACCTCAAGCATACTGGCAATTCGTCCCCTGAAACGCACTCTGCCGTCTGTCGGAGAGGTAATTCTGCATAAAACCTTTAACAGAGTTGACTTGCCTGCACCGTTAGCGCCTATAATTCCTATGCGTTCTCCACGGTTTACCTCAAGGTTCACACCGTCAAGTGCTAAAAATGTGTCGCCTTTTGTGTATTGTTTGGCACCGATTCTCTGATTCGGATCTTCTTTACCTCTCTTTTTTGCATACCAACTCTGCAAATCATGACGGAGAGTTCCCGAACCGATTGCACCGAGTCGGTATTCTTTTGAAAGATTTTCAATTTTTATTACGCAATTTTCATTCATTTCAGTCATGACATCATACCGTATCTATAAAATTCTTTTCTACCCTATTAAAGACGATTATTCCGAACAGAAGAACGACTGCCGTAACAGCAAAGCTCAATATGAGATATTGCCACGGAAATGTTCCGCTGCCTAAGAATCCATAACGGAATGTTTCAATTAGCGGAGCAACAGGATTTAAGAGTGCAAGCGGACGGAATGAATCCGACACCTGAGAAACAGGATAAACAACAGGAGTAATATACATCCACAATGTTACTCCGAATGAAACAAGCACACCGAGGTCACGGTATTTTGTTGTTACAGACGAAACAATCAGTCCGCAGCCTGTGCCTAAAAGTGCCGAAGAAAGCAGAATCAAAGGCATAAGCAATGCGCATAAATTCGGGTGAACATTTGAACCCGTAAACATATATATAAGAACAAGTATAAAGAACATTACAAAGTTGATCAAAAAACCGATTGTGTTGTAAATTATGTTTGCGCACGGCATTACGAGCCTTGGAAAATACACCTTGCCAAACAGCCTTGCGTTGCCGATAAAGGTTGATGAACTGCCGTTAAGACAGCTTGAAAAAAACGACCACAAAATATTGCCTGCCATAAAAAACAGGAATTGAGGCATTCCGTCAGTTGAGATATTGGCAATCATACCGAAAATTACGGTAAAAACAAATGTTGAAAGGAACGGCTTTATTATTATCCACAACGGTCCGAGTACGGTTTGCTTGTAGCAATTTTTAAAATCACGCTTTACGAACAGCATAACAAGGTCACGGTACTTTCGGACATCACCGAGATTAAGCTCAAACAATCTGCGTTTTGAAGTAATATCGGTTATTTCATTATTTTTCAAGCCACATTCCCCTTTTGTCGGTATTTCACATACAAAAAATTTTAACACATTTATATTTTTGTGTCAATTCAGGTTGATTTACAGACATAATAATGCTAAAATAAATTAAGTTTATTTACGAAAGGAATTTGAAAATGACAAAAATTAAAAAGATTTCGGCAATTATGGTTGCCGCAGTTATTCTCTGCACATGCTTTTTAATGAGCGGTTGCGGCGGTGACACAGAGAGCAGTTCTTCTGAAAAAGCAACTTCTGCAGTTTCAAACGAAGAAACAACATCCGCAAGCACAGACACAACCGACTACAAATCAAGCTACACAGCTACTATTGATGTTAAAGACTACGGTAAAATTGAAGTTGAGCTTTATGAGGAGCTTGCTCCTATTACAGTCAAGAACTTTGTTGACCTTGCAAAAGACGGCTTTTATGACGGTCTTACTTTCCACAGAATCATTACCGGCTTTATGATTCAGGGCGGTGACCCAAAGGGTGACGGCACAGGCGGCAGTGAAAAAACAATCAAGGGCGAATTTGCTCAGAACGGTGTTGAAAACAACCTTTCACATACAAGAGGCGTTATCTCAATGGCTCGTTCAAATGAACCCGACAGTGCAAGCTCACAGTTCTTTATTGTTCAGGCTGACAGCACATATCTTGACGGTCAGTACGCTGCATTCGGCAAGGTAACAAAGGGTATGGATATTGTTGATAAAATCTGCAAGGACACACCTGTTACAGATTCAAACGGTACTGTTGAAAAGAAAAATCAGCCTGTTATCAACTCAATTAAGATTGAGGAAAAATAATGAACGGTATAACTGTTCTTGTTGATGCGGATGCCTGCCCTGTTGTAAAATCGGTTGAAAGGATTGCAAAAAGTCACAATGTTCCCGTTGTGCTTTTGTGTGACACAAACCATGTTCTAAAGTCAGATTACAGCGAGATAAAAATTATCGGTGCAGGTGCAGACGCAGTTGATTTGGCGCTTGTCAACCTTTGCAAAAGAGGCGACATTGCGGTAACTCAGGATTACGGAGTTGCGGCACTTGTGCTTGGAAAGGGTGCGTACTGTATTCATCAATCGGGAAAAATTTTCTCGGATGATAACATAGGCGGTCTGCTTATGGACAGGCACCTTGCCAAAAAGACGAGAATGTCAAACGGCAAGCATCACATTAAAGGACCGAAAAAGCGTACAAAACAAGATGATGAAAACTTTGAAAAAAGCTTTGAATCTTTGCTTGTGAAAGTGTTAAATAATTCTAATCAGGAATAATAATAATTTTTCGGCATACTTGAAATGCACAGAAATGTGCGTTACAATAATCATAGGCAAAATGATGTAAATAGTCCATTGGGCAAAACGAAACCCTCGAAGCTACCGACTTCGAGGGTTTCTTCATAGGTTGGCTGTCCAAGTCACTATCTATCCGACCATTTGCAAATGTAGTAGGCAACTACACTTGCTCCAACAGATGGGAAAAAGGATATAAGCAACTCCAAGAAAGTCGCCTTCTTCCTGACGGAAAGAGTCAACAGCACAATCAGCATATCACATCTGTTGAAATGTGTCGATATATTTTGACACTCATTTACAAACAGAACACCCCGAAGAACTTAATCTTCGGGGTGTTTTATTTACTGTATAAATTTTTGCAATCGCATACTCGGGCAAAATATGATATAAACGATTCAAACTATCTTCCCGACCGCACCTAACAGCTATTAACTTTTCACTCCTCACTTCCAACGGTATCCGTTGGTTCGGTTGATTTGACTTTTTTCTGATAGGTGTCAATGTTGAAAATACCAAGATTCTGTTTCCATTTCAGGATTCGCTTTACGGATGCGTCAACCTGAGCTTCGGAAATTTCACCGTTTTGAACAGCCTCAAGAACTGCGGGATATTGGGTATCGACAGATGAACAACAGAGCAAATCGTTACCGCATTTTGCCGCTGTGACTGCCGCCGCTTCATCCCCCGTAAAATCCGTGATTGCGTCCATGATAAGGTCATCGGTCATAATTACACCGTCAAATTTGAATTCATTTCTGAGAATATCATGCACCTTTTGTGAAAGTGACGCAGGATATTCGCTGTCCATGCAATTAACTATGTTGTGTGAAACAAGAATACAGTCGGCACCGGACTCAATTCCCTGATAAAACGGTTTAAAATCTGTATTTTCAAATTCCGAATAGTCACGGTCATCGTATGCAATTCCCGTGTGTGTGTCGCTGTTATTGCCGTAACCGGGAAAATGCTTCAGAACCGTGCCGAGCTTTTTTGATTTACTTGTTTCAACAACAGTTCGCACATATCTGTTTTCCATATCAACATCCACGCTGAAAGAACGGTCATACATAAAGCCGTATTCATCCGAGGTCATATCGCACACGGGAGCCAGATTCACATTGATTCCGAGTGAAAGAAGCAAATCCGCTTTTTCTTCTGCATCCCGCTTGACAGCATCCCAACCGCCGTCTGCATAAGTATCTTTTGGAGAAAGAAACGGAGTTTCACGAAGGTTTGGGTTACTGCTGACACGCACAACCGTTCCGCCCTCCTCGTCAACGCCGATTAAAAGCGGAATATCCGCCTCGTTCTGATAGCTGTGAATATCGTCAACAACTTCATCTTTGGTTTTACCGTCAAAATCTCTGCCAAACAGGATGTAACCGCCGATATTGTACTCGCTGACCTGTTGCACAGCGTCTTCATCGGGACAGCGTACAAAAAACATCTGCCCCACTTTTTCTTCAAGCGTCATATCAGATATGAATTTATCAAGCTTTCGGTCATTAATTTCTTCGGCTGACATTGTTGTCGGCTGAACAGTCGTCTGCTCTGCAGGCTGTGATTTTTCGGACTGACTGCTGTTTTCGGCACAAGCCGTCATTACAAAAACCATACATAATGTAAGCAAAGCAAATGAAGTTATTTTTAATTTTCTGTTAAATATTTTCATAAACGCCTTACGCTTTCTGCATTTTAGTCAGCGCACTGCTTGTGACATATACAAGGCACCTTACCGTTACACCGTTTGCCGTGGTACATGATACTGTGGTTTTGCCCGTTTTGTTGGCTGTAATTTTTCCGCTGTTTTCATCAACAGACGCAACAGTCGGATCTGTTGACGAATAGGTTGTTGAACAGGTCGCCTCACCGTCTGCTACAGAAAGATTCAGCAAGCTTGTATTACCCTCTGAAAGTGAAATTTTATTTTTGCCAAAGCTAACCGCCATTGCAAGAAACTTTACATTCACATTCACATTTTTTGTTTTACCGTCAGATGTCGAAATCGTGATAACCGTATCGCCTATGCCCGTGGCAACAATATTGCCGTTTTCATCAACAGAAGCAACTGACGGGTTACTGCTTGAATAGCTGACATCTATATCTCCCCTCAACTCCGTAATTTCGCTGTTAAGGGTGTAACTTTCAAAAAGTCCCATAGAAATGTCACTTTTCGGCAAAACAAGTTCAGACTTGCTCTGTACTGTTTCGTTAAGCTTTTCGGCAACGATGGGACCGTATATCTTCATATTGGCATATGCAAGAGGGTGAATCCCGTCGCCTTTTTTGGTTGTTGCATTATATCTAAAATACTGTGTTGTAATTTCCTCATTATCATCGGTAAGCTCTGTTTCTTCCGAAAGGTCAACATAGGGAATTTCCCACTTATCAAGTATATTTTTTATTAAAGACCAATACTGTGACTGTTTTGTTCTTGTTGAGCAATTGTGACAGAGTACGAACAGCTTAATTGAGTCTTTATAATTCTTGTCAAGAAAATAGCAAATACTTTCCAACGCACCTGCTGTGGTGTATTCATTGTATTTTCCCGATTTATTATTTATATCGGTCATTGCACCCATTTCAACATTTTTGAACAGGTCATTAAAACCGCCGTCAAGCAGAATAACATCGTAACTACCTTTCATTTCACGGACACGCTCAAGGATACTTCTGTGGTCTGTGCCGATAAAATCCTTTCTTATTGCAAGAGTTGTGCCGGGAGTGGCCTTGTTGGTCATTGTCATATTATATTTTTCGGCAACATAATTGCAGAAAGAATATGTTGAATTTCCCATTGTGTTCGTACCCGAACCGTAGGCAACGCTGTCGCCGTCACAATACATAGTTCTGCCCGAAAGGTAGTCGGGAGCAGAATACATAGCCTTTGCACACGGAAAAAGCTGTGCGTAAAATTCGTTGCCGACAGCCTGCAAAATAAGATTAACATCATTTTCCGTGATTTTGCCGTCATCGTCAACATCGGCAGCCGTCAGTTCTTCCTCGGTCGGAACAGTGTCGATAAGACTTTTGGCAAACTTTGCATCAGCTGCATCAACAGTTCCGTTGTTATCAACATCGCCGTAAATCACATTGCCCGACGAAACAAAGTTTAGCGAATTATCATTGCAATATTTTTCTGCGACAGTCCCCGAATAGCCTTCAAGAGTGAATAATGAATCGGTTGAATACTGCTGAGTGCTTATTGTCTGCTTACTGTAGGTGTCAAAAACGCCCTTTTTGGTTGAACAGCTTACCGCAAACGAATCATCGCAAATCTGCGTTACGGACATTGGAATGCTCACGGATTTAAGACTTTTACAATTCATAAACGCACCGTAGCCTACAGTTTTTAAACCAAAATTCAGGTTGATTTTTTCAAGGCTTTCACAACCGTAAAAAGCCCACCATTTGATATTTTTTACTGTGTTTGGAATTGTCACTTCCTTGATTTTGCCGGAATAAAAAGCCGTCCTGCCGATTGAGGTTACAGGCTTTGAATCAATGCTGTCGGGAACAGTCACAACTGCATTCTTGCCCGTATAACCGCAAATTTCGGCTGTGTTATCGTCAAGAATTCTGTATTTAAAGTTTTTGTATGTGTGTTCATCGGTTGCGGCAAAAACGGTTGTACCGACACCTGCAACTGATGAAACTATTATTACCGTTGAAAGTAAAAATGATAAAGTTTTTTTGAATTTTCTCATTAAATAGCTCCCATAAATCCTTATTCCTATATTTTACTACAAAATGCAACATTTTGTAAATAGGCAAACAACCTAGAATTACCAAAAATAAAAAAACAGAGGAACAACATTGAAAGCAATTCAAAGAATGCTCCGGTTAATCCTCTGTATCCTTTATATATTTTTTAAAAAATCAGCCTGCAAGCACAAGCGGAAGAACATCGTTACGGTCAATGTGAAGAACAACCGAAACCTCGTCACAAACCATTTTTTCAGCTTCTTTAAGAAAACGCTCGTCAGTAATGTGAAGTCGTCTGCCCTTTTTGAGCTGGAGCTTACTGTGGAAGTGCATTCTCCTGATAAGCTCAACAAGCTTCATACAATCACCGCCCGAAATAATCTCCTTGATTTTTTCACATCTTTCGGCTTTATTGTCAATCCATATTTCATTATCGGTTTTCTGTGACAAAATATCTTTAATTTCATCCGAAGAAAGGACAACACGCATTCTTGACACAAGCATTTCATTCTGAGTCGGAACAAAAAGCGTTGAAGAATCCGAGCAAACAGGTTTTAAAACATAGTATTCAATAGAATCCTTTCCGATTTTTTTCGTTGTAATTTCGGTAATCTCACAAACTCCGTTTGAGCCGTAAAGGACAACCTCGCCAATACTGTACATACTCTCACCATCCGTATAATCGCATCATCTTAAATCTCAGATAAACACTGAGTTCTTACGGTATTATTATACCACTTTTTGCATAATTTTGTTATAGGCAAAATTACCGAATTTGACAATTTTTTCACTGTGGGAAATTAGTTGAATTACAACTATGTACAATTATGCCGAAATGGAAACCCGCCGAAAAGTGAAATGACCGACAACAAGCGTCGGTCATTTTCGGGGTATATTGGGTTATAGAAGGAATATATCAATATGAATGAACGAAATAAGCATTGAATACAGGCAGAAGAAAGAACTTTTCACGACTAATTTCAAAACTCCAAAACAAATTACCTAAAAACGAATCTGTTTCAATGCTTATTCCGTGGGCATCAACTTTAGTTTTATTGTACAACAAAAGAGTTTTAAATTCAATTGCATTTGCAACGGAATTAAATCTTTGATGTAAAATATCCTTTGGAATTTTTATCTAATTGTTACAAAAATAACAATCTCAACCTTTACAGAACAAAATTCGCCATCTTTTAGGTGTAATTATTGAAGCTATAAATATATATTTATATCCTTTTATTATTGTGTTTATGTCAATTTATTATGATATTATCCAAGAATTTCGTCAGAAAGTTGTTCAAGCTGAGGAATATTTTCTTCTTTCATAGCAGAACGGATTGTCACAACAGTAGGACAAATTTCAACATTTTTCATTTCTTCAAGATATGTTCTCATTGTCTTTGCGGCTGAAGGAGCCCAAGAGCCGTTTTCAACCATAGCAACCTTTCTGTTCTTGTAGCCCTTGATTTTAAGGTGGTGCAGGAAATCGTTCATTATCGGGAACACACCGCCGTCATAGCTCGGTGCGATAACAACCATTCTGCTGAAACGGAATGCGTCCTCAATATCCTCGGCAAGGTCTGTGCGTGAAAGGTCAGCAATCGAAACCTTTTTGTCGGTTTTTGATTTGATGATTTCACAAAGCTTTTCGGCAGCCTTGGCTGTGTTGCCGTGAACCGAACAATATGCAATGAACACACCGTCGGTTTCAGGCTCATACTTGCTCCATGTATCGTAAAGACCGATGTACCAACCAAGATTTTCGTCAAGAACAGGGCCGTGAAGCGGGCAGATTTTCCGAATATCAAGCTTTGCGGCCTTTTTGAGAAGATTCTGAACCTGAACACCGTACTTACCGCAGATATTGAAGTAATATCTTCTTGCCTCGCAAGCCCAATCGTCCTCCTGAGCGTCAAGTGCGCCGAATGTACCGAAGCCGTCCGCAGAGAAAAGAACCTTTTCTGCGCTTTCATATGAAACCATAACCTCAGGCCAATGAACCATGGGAGCCATTATGAATGAAAGCTTGTGCGAACCGAGTTCAAGTTCGTCACCCTCTTTGACTGTAACGGTTTTATCGGCAAAATCAAAATCCGGAAAAAACTGTGGGAGCATTGAAAAAGTCTTTGCATTACCAACAAGCTTCATTGACGGATATTTCTCGGAAACGACCTTAATATTTGACGCATGGTCGGGTTCAAGGTGGCTGATTACAAGATAATCGGGAGTTCTGCCGTTAAGCTCTCTGTCAAGATTTTCAAGCCATTCGTCAGTTTTTCTCTTGTCAACCGTATCCATAATTGCAACCTTTTCGTCAACAATAAGATATGAGTTGTAAGAAATTCCGTTGGGAACAAGATACTGACTTTCAAAAAGGTCGATTGTCTTGTCATCAACGCCAATATATTTTATAGAATCGGAAATTTTAACCTGCATTGTATTCTCTCCTTTATAAATCTGTGTCCGTATTTGTCGGAAATTTTTGTTAAGTCAATTATACTATGTTATCAAGTTGAAATCAAGATGATTAGGATAATTTAAACACTATGCAAATTTTGTTCATGTGTCTGATTGTATATGAAATTATTTTGCTATTGATTTAAAAGAAAAGCGATGATATAATATTGTTAAAGAAAAATACAAACGGGTTGTTATTATGGAAGTAAAATATTCAAAAGCTGCACTCAAGTTCCTTGCAAAATCCGATAAAGCAACAGTTAATCGTATCAGAATTGGAATTGAGGGGTTAAAAATTAATCCTCCTAAAAGTGATATAAAATTAATGCAGGGATTTGATGACGGCAGACAACGATTAAGAATCGGTAAATACCGTATTATTTTTAAAAGGTTACTTGACGGTACTTATGAAATAATATATATTATGGATATAGGTTCTCGTGGAGATATTTATAAATGAAAGGAGTTGCCGTATATGAGTACGAAAACAGCTGAAATTGCTAAAATGATTGATATGCTTCCCGACAGTGACAAGGAACTTGCCTACGAATTGATTAAGAAACTCGTACTTGCCTGGGATCCTGACTACACAAAAGTTACCGAACAGGAGTATAAAGATATTACAGAATCGGAAAACGGTGACTTTGTTTCCGAAGACGATATTGATTGGGATAATCTTTCAAGATATGCAAACTAAATAATTGCATTAATTTAGCGGTGGCATTGACCACCGCTTTTTATTTTAGTTTTTAATATTTTGAGTGTATGACATTTACCCACCAAAGCATAATTTTCCACTTTCAATTTTCAATTAACAAAACAGTCCCTTTCAATGCATTTGCAAATTGAAAGGGACTGATTGTATAAATATTAAAAAATATTAGATTTCAGATTACAAAAATTACTTTCTGTTGTTTCTGTTAAAGCCGCCTCTGCGGTCATTGTGAGGTCTGCGTGGACGAGCTGCTCTTTCTGCATCAATGTCGTTTTCGGGAACAAGACCGTCAACATCAATAAGAACCTGACGGCGAGAGAGATTGAGTCTGCCCTTATCGTCAATTTCCATTACCTTAACACGGATGATGTCGCCTACATTAACAACATCTGTTACATTCTCTGTACGCTTAACATCAAGCTGAGAAATGTGAACAAGACCTTCCTTACCCGGAGCGATTTCAACGAAAGCACCGAAGTCCATAATACGGGTAACCTTACCGAGGTACATTGCACCCGGCTCAGGATCAACAGCGATTGTGTTGATGATTTCAATTGCACGCTTACACTTGTCGGAATCAATACCCGAAACAAATACCTGTCCGAGTTCGCCGTCTTCCTCAATGTCAACCTTAACTTCGCATTCAGCCTGAATTTCCTTGATAACCTTACCGCTCTTACCGATAACCTCGCTGATTTTGTCAGCAGGAATTGTTGTTGTGAACATCTTGGGAGCGTACTTTGAAAGCTCTTCTCTCGGCTCTGCAATAGCCTTGAGCATTACTTCATCAAGAATGTAGTTACGAGCCTTGTGAGTCTTGGCAAGAGCCTCTTTGATCATTTCGGGAGTAAGACCGCTGATTTTGAGGTCCATCTGAATAGCTGTGATACCGTCATGTGTACCTGCTACCTTAAAGTCCATATCACCGAAGAAGTCCTCAAGACCCTGAATATCAACCATTGTCATCCAACGGTCGCCCTCTGTGATAAGACCGCATGAGATACCTGCAACAGGAGCCTTAATCGGAACACCTGCGTCCATAAGAGCAAGAGTTGAACCGCAGATTGAACCCTGTGAAGTTGAACCGTTTGAAGAAAGAACTTCCGAAACAAGGCGAAGTGCATACGGGAATTCTTCTACCGAAGGAATTACAGGAACGAGAGCTCTTTCTGCAAGAGCACCGTGACCGATTTCTCTTCTGCCCGGACCACGGCTTGGCTTTGTTTCGCCGACTGAGTAGCTTGGGAAGTTGTAGTGGTGGATATATCTCTTTTCTGTTTCACCGTCAATGCCGTCAAGAAGCTGTTTGTCGGAAACAGGACCGAGTGTTGCGATTGTGAGAACCTGAGTCTGTCCTCTTGTGAACATACCCGAACCGTGAACTCTCGGAATTACGCCAACCTCTGATGCGAGAGGACGGATATCGTCCATTCCTCTGCCGTCAACACGCTTCTGCTCATCGAGTAACCAACGGCGAACAATGAACTTCTGTGTCTTATAAAGACACTCGTCAATGAGAGCTTCGCTTTCCGGATAAATCTCGTCAAATTTTTCATGAACTGCCTCATAGATAGGCTTGAGTCTTTCGTCACGAATTCTCTTATCATCTGTATCAAGAGCAACCTTAACATCTTCTTCTGCAAATGCCTTGATTGCCTCAAACATATCATGGTCGGGTTCAAGACTTGCAAACTCAAACTTAGGCTTGCCGATTTCAGCCTTGATTTCCTCAATAAAGCTGATAATCTTCTGGTTAGCCTCGTGACCTGCCATAATAGCGTTGTACATATCGTCATCAGATACGCAGTTAGCACCTGCCTCGATCATAGCAATTCTTGTGCTTGTTGAGGCAACTGTTGTTGCCATCTGAGAAACCTTTCTCTGCTCCTCTGTCGGGTTAATGATGTACTCACCGTCAATCATACCTACAGAACAACCCGAGATAGGTCCGTTCCACGGAACATCAGAAATTGAAATTGCGATTGAAGCACCGATCATAGCAACAATTTCAGGCTGACAGTCGGGATCAACGCTCATTACCGTACAAACGATTGAAACATCGTTTCTCATGCTCTTGTCAAAAAGAGGACGGATAGGACGGTCGATTACACGGCTTGTGAGGATAGCCTTTTCCGAAGGTCTGCCCTCTCTCTTGAGGTAAGAACCGGGGATTTTGCCTACTGCGTACATCTTTTCTTCATAGTCAACCGAAAGCGGGAAGAAATCAACGCCCTCTCTTGGCTTTTCTGATGCTGTAACAGCAACATGAACTGTTGTGTCGCCATAGTGAACAAGACACGCACCGTTTGCAAGCTGTGTCATCTTGCCTGTTTCAACCTTTAAAGGTCTGCCGGCAAATTCTGTTTCAAATACTCTGTATTTGTCGAATGTCATAAGTCGATTCATTTTAGTAAAATCCTTTCCGAAACATAAGTTTCACATTTTAAATAAAGTTCAAATTTATTCAAACGGGATTTTACGCCGATTTAGCAATAAAACCATTAAACAAAACTGACAAACACACAAAAGCATATGTTATTTAATCGTTTTACCGCTAAAAAACAGCAAATAAAAATCCCGCAGAAAATCGAATTTAGGGCAAGCTTTCGCTTGCCCTTGTGTACTTAAAAAATTACTTACGGATACCGAGTCTTGCAATGATAGAACGATATCTTTCAATGTCTACCTTTGTGAGGTAAGCGAGAAGGCTTCTTCTCTGACCAACCATCTTGAGAAGACCTCTTCTGCTGTGGTGATCCTTCTTGTGAACCTTGAGGTGCTCGGTAAGGTCATTGATTCTCTTTGTAAGAAGAGCAATCTGAACCTCCGGAGAACCTGTGTCGCCTTCGTGAGTTGCGTACTCAGCCATGATAGCCTGCTTTTCTTCTTTAAGCATTAAAAATTCCACCTTTCAAAAATAGTCGCCAACATCTCAGGGCAGGGCTGTGAAAATCCGACAAACGGCATACTCCCTGTTCCGAGACACGGTCATCTGTTTTATATTATCACAATCAAAGTCAAAAGTAAAGTGTTTTTTACAAAATCTTCTTTGCTTTTTCATTGTAGAGCATATCTATATATTCACAAATTTTCTTCTGATCTTCTTTAGACATTGAGCGATATCTTGCAATGATTGCTCTTTCGGAAAGAGTCAGTACATTGAGCGTCATGTCACCGTCGGCAACTCTTCTTTCAAAATAATCTCTGTTGTCAAGAATTGCGTTATAATCGATACCGAACATTTTAACGATTTTTCCGAGAAGCTCGTGGCTTGGTTCGGAAACTCCCGTTTCATATTTTGTATAAGTTGTTCTGTTTATCTTTAATGCGTCCGCAACCTGCTGTTGGGTAAGTCCGCACTGAATTCTGTAATAACGCATTCTGAGTCCTACCGAAGCGTCGATATTACTGCACTTTCTTTTGGGCATCTTCTGCACATCCTATCACATAAAAGTATTTCCGCTTTGCACACTGCGATTCAATTATAATACTTTTAAATAAAATATTCCACAAATGTGATAACACTTCACTAAACAAAAATCAGCATGATTTTTGTGCATTATTTTGTATTCATAAATAATTTTTTGATGAATTATACCTGCATCTATTATTATTGATTCGTAAAACTTTTATGCCTCTCTTCCGGTTTTTGTAAACCTCTTTTTCAAATTTGGTATTGAAATTTTTAAATTTTTGATGTATAATCGTGTAGCGGAAGTTAGTGTGTATATTTTATGCAATTTCTGCGTTCTGTATTTTTGCTTTATTACAGCCGAACAACCAAAAAATTAAACGCTGGAGTAGCGCAGTTGGTAGCGCAACTGATTCGTAATCAGTAGGTCGAGGGTTCAAGTCCCTTCTTCAGCTCCATAACAAAAACCGCATCAGAAAGCCGTTTTCAGGCTCTTTGGTGCGGTTTTTATTTGTTTATTTTTACCGTAAAATATTGCGAAATATCGCATAATATTGCTTAAATATTAGTCAAATGTCAGTCAAAAAGCAGCAATCACATCAATCACACATATATACCTAACACATTATGTATATGAAACTAAAAGCACCCTGCATTCTGCAAAGTGCTTTAAAAATTACTCTTTCGTATTCGTTTTAGCCGGATTTTTAATCATTCTGCCGTTGACGAAGATGTAGTCATCATCGGAGTTTGCGTTTTCGACTGCTTCGGTTTCACGCTGAACTTCTTCTTCCGTAAGGACATACTGCACATTATCACCTGTAAAGTAACCGACAGACTCCTGCACACCTTTTGCGATTACGGATACTATTATATAGGTTGCAATCATCGGGTAGAAAATTACCGAGAGAGCAACTGCAATAACAAGCATTGCACCCTTTGCATAGATTACTGCGAGGAATACTGCGAATGAAACTATTCCGACAAGCACAAGTGCAACAATATTTCTGAGAATTTTACCGAAAATCAACAGGAGTGAATTTTTATAAATGTCACGGAGTCTGAGGTCATAGGTAATTGTTAGCAGGGGTACATAGAACAGCATAATCAGCATTGCAATTGAGAACACTATATATATGGTAAAGACAGAGCCGTAAACGATGTCTGTCTGAGCAAGTGTTCCGTAATAGAGAATTGCAAAAAACGAACATGCTACTATGAGGTAAGCGACAAATCCGTTGAAAATTGATTTTTTCAGATTTTCACGAAATGCCTGTACAAAAGTTTTGAAAACATTTACATCCTCTTTTTCAACCGAAATTTTGCGGATTACCATTACAAGTCCGGAATAGAACGGCATTGCGGGAATTATACCCAAGCTCCATAATATTACATTGTTGAATCCGGACAGAAAGCTTATGAGAATGAATATTCCGGAAAATACGGCAAACGGAATTGAGTACATCAATCCCGCAAATAACAGCTTAGGAAATCGGGTGAAAAATCGTGCAAGTGATGATTGATTGAAATTTTTCATAATTGCTAAATTAACCTTCTTAAAAAACAAATTTGACATAATCTTAGCACAAAACGCTTGTCATTTTCAATAGAATGACCATATTTGACAGGTTACAATATTGTAACTTTAATGTTACTTTAATATTTCTTATTTGACAAATAAGTCAAAAAACTCAGATAATATGCGGTTGTTTTTTGTTTGATTTTGAAATTACATTTGGTCAATACCTTCGTTTTGACTAATCGCAGAGAAATTTTTTAAAAAAATCTATTGTATTTTCATAAATAGTGTGTTATGATTGTGGCAATAGAGAGAACACAGAATGTTGTTCTCTCGCCAATATCCGGGTTTAGCGGATAAATATTTTTAATTAAGGTGAAAGCTATGAAAAAATCAACAATCAAAAGAGCTGCAGCTCTTGCAGTTGCAGGTATGATGACTGCTACTGCTCTTGCAGGCTGCGGCGGTTCTTCATCATCAGGTTCATCAAAAGATGATTCAAAAAATGCAGCAGGCAACGCAAAAAACGGTAAAGTTTACTATCTTAACTTTAAGCCTGAGCAGGACAAGGATTGGCAGGCTCTTGCTAAGAAGTACACGGACGAAACAGGTGTTGAGGTAACTGTTAAGACAGCTGCCGAGGGTACTTATGAGTCAACACTTACAGCAGAGATGGACAAGGACAACGCTCCTACACTCTTCCAGGTTAACGGTCCTGTAGGTCTTGCAAACTGGAAAGACTATTGTGCAGACCTCAGCTCATCAGAAATTTACAATCAGCTTACTTCAAAGGATTATGCGCTTGAAGAAGACGGCAAGGTTTACGGTATTGCTTATGTAATTGAAACATACGGCATTATCTACAACAAGACTCTTCTCCAGAAGTATTGCGATTCTGACTTTGCTTCGGTTAAGAAAATTGAGGACATCAACAGCTTTGAGAAGTTAAAGACTGTTGCCGATGAAATCCAGAAGAATAAGGATAAACTCGGCGTTAAGGGTGCGTTCACATCAGCAGGTATGGATTCTTCATCCGACTGGAGATTCAAAACTCACCTTGCTAACCTTCCTATCTACTTTGAGTACAAGGATAAGGGCATCAAATCAACAGACGCTATCGAGGGTAAATACCTTGAAAACTATAAGAACATTTGGGATCTCTACATCACAGATTCAACATGTGATCCTGCAGACCTCGCAAGCAAGAAGGGTACAGACGCTGAAACTGAGTTCACATCAGGCGAAGCAGTATTCTTCCAGAACGGCAGCTGGGAATATTCAACAGTTACCAAGGCAGGTATGAAGGACGACGAACTCGGCATGCTCCCGATTTACATCGGCGTAGGCGATGAAGCTAATCAGGGTCTTTGCACAGGTTCAGAGAACTACTGGTGTGTAAACAACAAGGCAAGTGCTGACGATCAGGCAGCTACTCTTGAATTCTTGAACTGGTGTGTAACAAACAAAACAGGTACATCTGCTCTTGCTGATGATATGGGATTTGTAATTCCTTTCAAGAATGCTAAGGAAGCAACCAATGTATTTGTTAAGATTGATAACGAACTCACAGCAGCAGGCAAAACTCCTGTAAGCTGGAACTTCACAACAATGCCAAGTGAAGATTGGAAAAACGGTGTTGGCACAGCTCTTACACAGTATGCAGCAGGTACAGGCGACTGGGACGCTGTTAAGACTGCATTTGTACAGGGTTGGAAAACAGAATATGCAAAGGCTAACGGCTGATTGTAAAATTTCTGTTTTAATTTAACAGGTTCGGTAGGGGGGCGGCATTCCGCCCCCCTTTCTTATGAACGGAAAGGCAAAATATTATGTTTAGAAAACCTAAAAGAAAAATTTATTTTCTTATATTTGTTCTTCCTACTCTTGCTGCTTTCCTTATAGGTTTTGTATATCCGTTCTTTAACGGCATTTACCTTTCATTCTGTAAATTCAGAACAACAAGCGATGCAGTATTCATCGGGTTCGGAAACTATGTCAAAGCCTTTCAGAATGAGGGCTTTTTACATTCATTCTGGTTTACGGTACTGTTTGTTATAGTATCAGTTATACTCATTAACCTCATTGCGTTTTTTGTGGCATATGCACTCACGCTCGGAATCAGGGGTTCAAATGTATTCAGAACTGTTTTCTTTGTTCCTAACCTTGTAGGCGGTATCATTCTCGGCTACATCTGGCAGTACATTTTTAACGGTATTCTTCAGTATTACGGAACAAACCTTGCGCTTAACGCAAACTACGGTTTCTGGGGACTTGTAATTCTTATGTGCTGGCAACAGGCAGGTTATATGATGATTATTTACATTGCCGGTTTCCAGAGCGTACCTCATGATCTTTATGAGGCGGCTAAAATTGACGGCGCAGGCAAAAAACAGTTGCTTACAAATGTAACATTGCCGATGATGATGCCTTCCATCACAATCTGCACATTCCTTACACTTACAAACTCATTTAAGCTGTTCGACCAGAACCTTGCCCTCACAGGCGGTGCTCCGGGTATTGTATCACAGGGAAGCGGTACAATGGTTTATCAGACAGAAATGATGGCTCTCAATATTTACAATACATTCTATGCAAACCAGAATTCTCGTGGCGTAGGTCAGGCTGAGGGCGTTATCTTCTTCGTAATTGTTGTTATCATTGCCCTTATTCAGCTTTACTTCACAAGAAGAAAGGAGGTTCAGCAGTAATGGCAAAAGTTGCAGCAAAGGCTAAGGATAGGCCTGTAAAGAAAAAACAAACCGCAGGAATGAAAATTTTAACAATTCTCTTCTCTATTGTGTCAGTATTCTATGTTGCTCCCGTTTTCATTGTACTGATGAACTCCTTCAAGAGCAATGCGGCAATCAGCCGTGCAATCTTTGAATTTCCGAATGCAAACAGTTTTCAGGGCTTTCAAAGCTATATGACAGGTATGTTCCACGGCAACTATCCGTTCTGGAAGTCAATTGTATGGAGCTTCTTCATTACAATCGGCGGTGTTGTGCTTATTCTTTTCTGCACATCAATGTGTGCGTGGTACTTGCAGCGTTCAAATTCTCGTATATGCAAAATCATCTACTATTTCTGCATTTTCTCAATGGTTATTCCTTTCCAGATGGTAATGTTTACCCTCTCAAAGACAGCCGACAGTCTCAAGCTTACAACTCCGTGGGGTATTTTGATTATATACCTCGGATTCGGAGCAGGACTTGCGGTATTTATGTTCTCGGGATTTGTTAAATCAATTCCTGTTGAAATTGAGGAAGCCGCCGATGTTGACGGAGCAGGTCCTTTGAGAACATTCTTCGGTATTGTTCTTCCGATTATGAAACCTACTTTTATTTCGGTTGCAATACTTGAAACAATGTGGATTTGGAACGACTACCTTCTCCCCTATCTTATTCTTGATATGGATTACAAAACTATTCCGATTCACATTCAGTATCTTAACGGCAGTTACGGTCATACGGACACAAGTGCTATTATGGCGCTTATCGTTCTGAGCATCGTTCCGATTATTATTTTCTACTTTGCATGTCAGAAATACATCATCGAGGGTGTTGTTTCGGGTGCTGTAAAAGGTTAATCTTTCTTTCATTTTATTTTCAAAAGACGGCTGTGTACATTATGCTACACAGCCGTTTTTTTCTCTCGTGTTTTTTTCTCTCGTGTTTTTTTCTCTCGTGCTTTTTCTCTCGTGCTTTTTCTCTCGTGTAGACAGTTTGTATAATGCAAAACAAATTATGACCGAGCGTAACATTGCAATTATCTGTGTAATCCAACCGTATGAGCGTTCTTTGGACTCCCGAAAGTAATGATGCAATATGTTTTTTGATATTACAAACTATCTTCACGAACAAGAAAAGTCGGCTCGCCGTGTGGAATTGTTCTTTAATAGAATTATATTGTAACAAAAAATCGGGCAATCGTGATGACTGCCCGATATGCGGAAATTTTATGTGTTAACTTTTACCGTAAAAATCAGATTGACTGCAGAACAGGCTCACCGTTTTCGGCTGTAAGGTGCATTGCAGTAACACCGCCTGCACCTGCCTCAATCATTGCGTTTGCAATTTTCTCCTCAACCTCTCTGCGAATTGTGTTTCTGAGGTCACGAGCACCGCTTGCACCGTTGCATGACTTTTCTGCAAGGAGCTGACAAACCTTTTCGTCAAATGTGAATTTGATGTGCTTTTCCTCAAGAGTCGGTACATACTCAGAGAGCATAAGGTCTGCAATCTTTACAAAATCGTCCTTTTTAAGGCTGTTGAATACGATAACCTCATCAACTCTTGCGATAAATTCAGGACGGAGGAACTCGGAAAGTGCCTTCATAACCTTTTCTTTTGAGGCATCTTCTTCAGTCTTGCCAAAGCCTAATGCACTGTCCTTTGATGCAGAACCGGCATTTGATGTCATAATGATAACAGTATTTTCAAAGTTTACTGTTCTGCCGTGAGCGTCTGTAACTCTGCCCTCGTCAAGAATTTGGAGCAAAATATTGAGAACATCGGGATGAGCCTTTTCGATTTCATCAAAGAGGAGAACCGAATAAGGTCTGCGGCGAACTTTCTCCGTTACCTGTCCTGCCTCATCGTAACCGACATATCCGGGCGGTGAACCGATAATTTTAGAAACCGAATGTTTCTCCATAAATTCACTCATATCAAGTCTGATAAGAGTTTCGGGGGTATCGAAAAGTTCCTTGCTGAGAACCTTTACAAGCTCTGTTTTACCGACACCTGTAGGACCTACAAAGATGAACGATGCAGGTCTGCGGCGAGGTGAAATCTGAACTCTGCTTCTTCTGATTGCAGATGCAAGAGCCTTTACAGCCTCGTCTTGACCGATAATTTTCTTTTTAAGCTCGTTCTCAAGGTCGGCAAGCTTTGAAAGCTCGTTTTCCTTGATTCTTGATGCGGGGATGCCTGTCCAGAGTTCAATGACCTTGGCGATATCCTCCTCAGTAACCTTTGAAACGAGAGTTTCGGGATCAATTTCTTTAAGGTCGCTGTCAATTCTTGCAAGGCTTGTGTTGACCTCGGCAAGCTGTTCATAGTTTACCTCATCGGCATTTGTAAGAGCGTCCTTTCTGATGAGAAGCTTCTGTCTTTCATCCTCAAGCTTATCGTGACGCTCCATGCTTTTGTTGCGGAGAGCGGCACAGGCACAGCTTTCATCAAGAAGGTCGATTGCTTTGTCGGGAAGAAAACGGTCTGTTATGTATCTTTCGGAAAGGATAACCGTCTTGCGAACGATATCATCGTCAACAATTACACGGTGATGTGCCTCATAATAGCCTTTTACGCCTGCGATAACATCAATTGACTGAGCAATTGTAGGCTCGCCGACCTTTACGGGCTGAAATCTTCTTTCAAGAGCAGAATCCTTTTCGATATATTTTCTGTACTCGTTGAATGTTGTAGCACCGATGACCTGAACCTCGCCCCTTGAAAGAGCCGGCTTGAGGATATTTGCGGCATTCATTGTACCCTCGTTGTCACCTGTGCCGACAAGGCTGTGAACCTCATCAATAAAGAGAATTATGTTGCCGTTCTCCTTGATTTCGGAAACAAGTCCTTTGATTCTGCTTTCAAACTGACCTCTGAACTGAGTACCTGCAACAAGTGAGGTGAGGTCAAGAAGCTGAATTTCCTTGTTTTTAAGTCTTTGAGGAACATTTCCTGCGGCAATGCGGAGAGCAAGCCCCTCTGCAATAGCGGTTTTACCTACACCGGGTTCACCGATAAGGCAAGGATTGTTCTTTGTTCTTCTTGAAAGAATCTGAATTACACGCTCAATCTCGCTGTCTCTGCCGACAATGCGATCGATTTTGCCCTCTCTCGCCTTGCGTGTGAGGTCTTCACAGTAAAGATTGATGTGCTTTCTGTTCTTTTCTTTTTTCTCTTTTTTGCCCTTTTTATTATTATCCTGATTTGTTGCATTGTTGTTCTGTCCGCCGAACATACTGTTGAAAAATGCAGGGAATGCAGGTGCACCGTGAGAGAAGTCATCATCTTCGCTACCGTCACCGTCTTTAGCAAAATCGCCCATCTGCTCGGCAAGGTTATCCGCACCAAGCTGTTCCATAAGCTGCGACATATCACCGTCACCCATACTGTTCATGAGGGTGTTCATCTGATCCTGAACATTTTCAAGGTCCTCATCCGAGATACCCATTTTGCTGATAAGATCCTCAACCGGCTTGATTCCAAGCTCTTTTGCACAGGTAAGGCAATAACCTGCCGTCGGGGCGTCTTTGGAATTATTATTTGAAACGAAAACAACCGCAGGCCGTTTTCCGCATCTTGTACAAAGCATAGCATACTCCTTTTTAGGACACCAAATTGCACATTTGCTGTCATGGTAATATAAGAATTATACAACTGTTTAACAAATAATTCAATATTTATTTGTCGGAATTTATTTATTTTTAATGTCAGCTGTCTTTTTGAGTGATTCGTTGTACTCCTTAATCATTGCAAAATAGATTTTGCCGTAACGATACAAAGCGTATAGCATGGATGCGGCTGTAACCGAAAGCAATATCAAATCAAGCACCATATTTTCGTAGGCAAAAAAGGCCTTGAGAAATACGATAAGACATACGGAAAAGTAGAAAATAATTGTTCCGACCTTTCCGTACCAGTTTGCAGAAGGCGGAGTGAGTCTTTTTTTGATTAAATCTGCACCGCCGAGGAGCATAATAAGGTCTTTGACCAGAAGTGTTACAAGAATCGGAAGAACCATAGGCACATAAATCACCATACAGATAACGACCGCAAAAAGCGTTACCTTGTCTGCAATGGGATCAAGGATTTTTCCGAGAGGAGTTACCTGATTGAGTTTTCTGGCAGCCATTCCGTCAAAGCAATCGGAAAGCCCCGACAAACCTATACATATTGCCGCATATATATACTGTTCCGCAAGGAAAAAATATACGAACGGTATTATAAGCACAAATCTTACATAAGTTATAATATTAGGTATAGTAACCAAATCGGATGTTTTAAAGCTCCACACATCTTTTTCTTTTTCCATTACTGTTCCCTCCTGTTTCTTCATTCAGACTGCAACGCTGAAAAATTTAAAAACAGCACCCGAAATCATCGGGTTATTAAGCATTTCGGGATTTGAAAACTCAAGCACTCCCGAAAAGATATTAACGGCAAAAAATACAAGGATTGCCGCCTCTGCAAGTCCCAACACACCGCCGAGAAGCTTATTAATCTGTTTCACCACGGGTATTTTAAACACTCTTGCAAGTTTTTTGACAAGAATTTTTATAATTATAAAGATAATTATTGATATAACTACACCGATAACCAAGCGGAACATTCCTGTGATAACCGGCTGAATAAGATTTTCCACCGAAGCTGACACCGCCGCTGCGGCAGAGTTCGGAACCTGAAAATCGTTTGTATAGGCACTTGAATCCAATCCGAAAATTGAAAGGAAGAATCCGAGCATTCCCATAACCCAGTTTGGCAAAGCCGAAAAACTGTTTGCAATGGCTGAGTTGATGCCCTGAGTGTCAATCATTTGTTGCAGATTTGTTGTTAAGGTCTGCTGAACAAATGCCGTATAAACCCACGATGCAAGAAAATTTGAAATGTGATATGCAAGAAAGCCCGTAAGAGCCACACCTGCAACATTGAGAATTGTAATTGCTATGCCACGCTTGAAATCAATAAAAAACAAAAGCGCAAACACGGCAATAATAATTATATCTGCAACCAAATTTATTACTCCTGTTTTGAAGTTTGAGCGGTATCGTCGCTCGATACACTGTCAAGGTCAATAAACCTAATTTGATTTACGCTGAGAATGTAAGCGGTGTAGTCCGAGGCAAGCACAATCTTTTTTGAACCGGTTCCCGAATTTGTCGAATAAAGCAAATCGCCATTTTGATTATAACCGTAAACAACATTTCCGTCAAGGATTGCAACCGTACCCTTGTAGACAGAAAGCGAATCGGCTTTGTGTTCGGTATTTATTGTGTACTGTGCCTCACCGTTGCTGTTATAGCTTATGAGAGCAACACTTCTTCCGTCACCGCTCCTTGAAAGAGCCATTGTATAGGTTGATGTATCTGTGTTAAAGCAGTAATTTGAAAGAGTTTTGTCCTCATAGCTTACTGTTTTGTAATTCTTTTCACCTTTTTTAACAATATAGCTTGCCTGTGAGCCCACAAGAACCGCCGTATCTGAGGTCAGATACTTGCAATCAAGCACGCTGTCACCCGAAATTTTGTAGGTTGAAACAGGCTTTTCCTGTGAAAAATCAAGCACATAAACGCCCGTTACCGCTGAACCCTTATCACTTGACACACCTGTGGCAACGCAACCGGAGCCGTCCTTGTTAATTGCTACCGATGTTATATAATACTCCGAAAAAGAATATTTGTAAATTCTGTTATTATTTTTGCTATATGCATACAGCGTTGTAAGATAACCGTTGTCCTCGGTAACAAGACAGTATGTACCGTTTGAGGCAACATCACCTGTGTATATTTTATTTTCGGCATTGCCTGAGTAAAGCGTTTCGTCAAAACTGCTTATCTCATAGCTTGCACTGCCGATTCCGTATGTGAGAAATCTGTTTTCATTGTTTTTCATTACGGGATTTGAATGTGTAAGCTGAAGTCGTGCAACCTCTGTACCCGAATTTGTAAGGGTTACGAACGAGGTGTCCGACGCATACACGGCATGTCCCTGTGACACTGCAAAGTTGCCAGATGAAACCTCGGAACCGATAATGTCAACGGGATAGCCGTGACCTGCATTTCCGAGTACATCATAAGTCCACCAGTTCGAGATGTTCTCCCATGTGAGCTTGTCACGGTTTGCAAAGGCAAAAACTATAAGTCCTGCAGCAATGGCAATACACGCACCGAGTACGATTTTCTTGACAGCCTGCGGCGACATTTCGGTTTTTTCCTGTTCATAATCGTCAAGAGGCATATCCTCATAGCTCATTACATCTCTGTCGGTTTTATGTGTCTTTCGTTTTGAATAATGTCCTTTAAATTTTTTAAACATCAGCGTTCACTCCTTTTTGTGAACTGTTGTCATTTTCATAATTCACACGATTCAGGTACAATCCGCAAGCCTGTGCGGTGGGACCCGAATATTTTCTGTTTTTCTTTTCTATAATGGAGGGAATTTCATCGGGAGCAATTTTACCCTGTTGAATCCTGAGAAGTGTTCCCACCATAATACGAACCATATTGTACAAAAAGCCGTCAGCCTCAACCTTCATTGTAACAAGGTCGCCCTCACGGGTTACCGAAAAGGCTTTTACATTTCTGGTCATATCCCCTTTTTCACGGTTATCAAGCGTGCAAAAGGAAGTGAAATCGTGTCTGCCGACATATGCCTGAGCGGCTTTGTCGAGCAGATTTTCGTCAATTTTGTATCTGTAATGAAGTGCGTATCCGTCAAGAAACGGATTTCGCACCTCGCTGTTCCAGATTTTGTAGATATATTCCTTGCTTGTGCAGGAATAGCGGGCGTGAAAATCGGATGCAACCTCTTTGCAGTCAAGAACCGCAATGCTTAGCGGCAGCCAGCGGTTAAGCGCCGCCTTGAGCCTTTCGGGCTTTATGGGATGCTCTGTTTTAAGGCTGATGCAGTACATATTTGCGTGAACTCCGCTGTCTGTGCGACTGCATCCCTTTACATCAAAGTCATCACCGATAATCTTAGAAAGAGCAGTTTGAAAAGCCTCCTGAACCGTCATTGCGTTCTGCTGAACCTGCCAGCCGTGGAACTTTTTTCCGTCATATGAAATTGTGAGAAGAAGATTTCTTAAACTGCCGCAGGCAGGAATATGTTGCATAAAATCACTCCGCCGATCAGAAGTGCGACCATTACAAAAGATACATAGTCACGCTTTGCCATATGAATAGTTTTCATTCGTGTTCTTCCTGTTCCGCCACGGTAGCAACGGCACTCCATAGCTGTTGCTAGCTCATAGGCTCTTCTGAATGCCGAAACAAAAAGCGGAATAAGGATTGGGATAAACGCCTTTACCCTCTGAATAATATTACCCGACTCCATATCGGCACCTCGTGCCTTTTGAGCCTGAGTAATTTTGTCGGTTTCTTCAAGAAGTGTGGGAACAAATCTTAAAGCAAGCGACATCATCATTGCAATCTCGTGAACGGGAAAGTGCAGTTTTGCAAGCGGCTTCATCAGTCTTTCGATTGCGTCCGTAAGCTCTGTCGGAGAGGTTGTGAATGTAAGACAGGAGCTTGCAAGGATAAGACAGATGATTCTTACCGAAACAAAAATTGCTCTGTTAATGCCGTTTAAGGTAATTTTGAAAATTCCCCATTGTACAAGCGGATCACCCGAACCGTAGAACACATTGAGAATTGAGGTTACTATTATAATAAATATAATTACTTTCATGCTTTTGAAATAGAACTTTGCAGGCACCTTGCTTGCCGCAACGAAAAGTGCGGTAAAAAGCACAACAAGCGCAAGCGAAGCATAATTAAAAGTACAGAAAATAATTACGAGAAATCCGACAAGCATAATCAGCTTTGCACGGGGATCACATTTGTGGATTACGCTGTTCGCAGGAAAATACTGACCGAACGCAACATCTCTTACCATATTTTACCCTCCTTGTCAAGCAGTGAGGAAATACAGTCCATTGCCTCATCAACAGTAAGTATTCCTTCGGGAACATTAAAACCTTTTTCACGCAGTTCAAGCATAATCTTTGTTATCTGCGGTACTCGAAGTCCTATTTTTTCAAGCTCTCGTCCCTTTGAGAAAACTTCTTTCGTCTTATCAAACATAACGAGATTTGACTTGTTCATAACGATTATCTTATCGGCAACCCTTGCAATGTCTTCCATGCTGTGAGATACAAGGATAACGGTGTTTTTGCGTTCCTTGTGATACTGCACAATCTGGCTCAACAGCACATCTCTGCCCATAGGATCAAGACCTGCGGTCGGTTCGTCAAGAACGAGAACCTCGGGATTCATTGCAATAACACCTGCAATTGCCGCCCTTCTCTTTTCACCGCCCGAAAGGTCGAACGGAGATTTTTCGAGAAGTTCATCTTTAAGTCCGGTAAATCTTGCGGCGTCATTTACCGCTTTTTCAAGCTCTGCACCGCTCTTGCCCATATTCGTAGGGCCGAATGCGATATCCTTGGCAACGGTTTCTTCAAAAAGCTGATATTCGGGATACTGAAATACCATTCCGACTTTGAAACGGATTTTTCTGATATCCTTGGGATTTGCCCAGATATCCTCGCCGTCAAGAAGAACCTGTCCCGAAGTTGGTTTCATAAGTCCGTTGAGCATTTGAACAAGTGTTGACTTGCCCGAGCCCGTGTGTCCCATAATGCCGATAAACTCGCCTTTTTCAATTGAAAGGCTCAAATTATTGACAGCGGTTTTCTCAAACGGAGTGCCTGTTCCGTAAACATAGCTTAAATTTTTCAGTTCAAGCACCTTGCTCATGACAGCACCTCCTCAAGCATTTTTACACATTGCTCTGCATTGAGAGGGAGTTTGTCAAATTTTACTCCGCACCCCCTGAGTCTGTATGCAAGCTCTGTTGCCTGCGGAACATCAAGACGGTGCTTTTTGAGCAGCTCCGCCTGTGAAAAAACTTCTTCGGGTGTACCCTGAGTGAGGATTTTTCCTGCGTCCATAACGACAACTCTGTCGGCAAGGACTGCCTCTTCCATATAGTGTGTGATGAGGACAACCGTCATATTCTTTTCACGGTTGAGTTTTAAAAGCGTTGTCATTACCTCGTCACGGCCGTTAGGGTCAAGCATTGCCGTGGGTTCGTCAAGAACTATGCATTGCGGTTGCATTGCAAGAATTCCCGCAATTGCAATACGCTGTTTCTGACCGCCCGAAAGCTTGAACGGAGCGTGTTCACGGTAATCGTACATATCAACGGCTTTGAGGGCATCATCAACCCTCTGTCGGATCTCCTTTGGCGGTATTCCGAGGTTTTCGGGGCCAAAAGCAACATCTTCCTCAACAACGCTTGCAACAAGCTGGTTGTCGGGATTTTGAAGTACAAGTCCCACTTTTTCTCTTATGTCATATGTCTTGTTTTCATCTGATGTGTCATCTCCGTCAACATACACTTTGCCCTTATCCGGCAATAGCATTGCGTTGAGATGTTTTGCAACAGTTGACTTTCCGCATCCGTTGTGACCGAGAAGGGCAACAAATTCACCCTTTTCGATATTGAGAGAAACACCGTCAACCGCATTTTTGTACGGCTGGCCGCTTTCAATGTCGGAATATGAAAAGCTGATGTTGTCAAGTGAAATAAAGCTCATTTATTATTTCTCCCATATTGCGGTTGAGCCGCACGGCAATACAAGTCCCGTGTCGCTCACCTTCAGTCCTATTTCATCGCTTGATACTTTTCCGCCGAAGTCCTTCTGCAAAAGAACTCCGAGCAAATACTCCATTACAGCGGGAGAAAGTCCCGTTGTGTAGGAATTGAGAATGAAAAACAGCGGATTGTCTGAGAGAACCTGTTTGCACAGGGTTACGAGTGAATAAAGCTGTTCTTCAAGTTTCCAGACCTCACCGCCCGGACCTCTGCCGTATGACGGAGGATCCATAATGATTCCGTCATACCTGTTGCCACGGCGGATTTCACGCTGTACAAATTTTACGCAATCGTCAACGAGCCAACGGACAGGTCTGTCGGCAATACCGCTTGATGCGGCATTTTCCTTTGCCCACTGAACCATGCCCTTTGATGCGTCAACATGGCAAACGGTTGCACCTGCGTTCATACACGCAAGAGTTGCACATCCTGTGTAACCGAAAAGGTTGAGAATTTTAAGCGGTCTGTTTTCGTTTTTAATTTTTTCTGCGGCAAAATCCCAGTTAACTGCCTGTTCGGGGAACACACCCGTGTGCTTGAATCCCATAGGCTTGATGTTGAAAACGAGGTCGCCGTAATTTACAGTCCAGCGGTCGGGAACTTTTTTGTACTGCTCCCAACTTCCTCCGCCACGATTTGAGCGGTGATAACGGGCATGTGCCGAATACCAAAGAGGATTTTTCTTTTCGCTTGACCAGATAATCTGCGGATCTGGACGGATAAGGATTATATCTCCCCATCTTTCAAGTCTTTCCCCGTCAGAGGTATCTATAAGTTCATAATCTTTCCATTTATCAGATAATCGCATTATGCAAGTCTTTCCCTTACTACCTGTGCGGCTTCTTCCGCAAGGTTCTGAATTTCTTCGAGGTTTTCGCCCTCGAGCATTACTCTTACGAGAGGTTCTGTTCCCGATACACGAACAAGAATTCTGCCTCTGTCACCGAGGATTTCGCTAACTCTTTCGATTTCAGCCTTGATTTCCCTGTCTGTATAGAATGAGAGCTTGCCCTCTCTGCTGACCTTTACATTAATGAGCACCTGCGGCAAACGCTCCATAATCTTTGCAAGCTGACTGAGCTTTTCGCCTGTTCTCTTCATAATGCTGAGAATCATTGCACCTGAAAGCTGACCGTCGCCTGTTGTTGCGTAGTCAAGCAAAATGATGTGACCGCTCTGCTCGCCGCCGATGTTGTAACCCTCCTGCATCATAGCCTCAAGAACATATCTGTCGCCAACCTTTGTTGAAACAAAGTGCATATCGTTTTCTTCGCAGAACTTGTTAAAGCCCATGTTTGTCATAATTGTTCCGACAACGGCATTCTTTTTGAGTACGCCTCTCTGCTTCATATCATTTGCACAGATTGCAATAAGGTAATCGCCATCAACAAGGTTACCGTTTTCGTCAACCGCAAGACATCTGTCGGCGTCACCGTCAAATGCAAGACCGCATGAAAGCTTGTGTTCACGAACATACTTCTGCAATTTGCTCATATGAGTTGAACCGCAGTCACGGTTGATGTTCACACCGTCAGGCTCGTCAAAAAGCATATGAACCTTTGCACCAAGCTTTGTGAAAAGCTTTTCGGCTGTTCTTGAAGAAGAACCGTTAGAGCAGTCAAGTGCGATTTCCATACCCTCAAAGTCGCAGTCAACTGCCGAAACAAGGTGGTCAATATACAAATCAGCCGCCTCTGTATCATATGTTACTCTGCCGATATTTTCATCTGTTGCGGATGCATACGGCACAACATGGTCAAGTACGATTTCTTCAATTCTGTTTTCGAGGGCATCGGGGAGCTTGCATCCGTCAGAACTGAAAATTTTGATACCGTTAAATTCAAACGGGTTGTGTGATGCGGAAATCATAATACCTGCATCGGCATTGTATTTGCCTACAAGATAAGCAACCGCAGGAGTAGGAACTACCCCGAGAATGTGAACATTTGCACCTACCGAGCAAAGTCCTGCAATAAGTGCGCCCTCGAGCATATCGCCCGAAAGTCTTGTGTCCTTACCGATTAAAATTGTGGGGTGTTCAACCTCATCGCTGATAAGAACCATTGCCGCCGCTCTGCCTATATTCATTGCAAGTTCGGGTGTAAGCTCTGCATTTGCAACACCTCTTGCACCGTCTGTACCGAATAATCTTCCCATTATATATGTTCCTCCGTTAAATAATTTGTAGATTGTAAATTTTCAAAACTGAAATTTTCGATATAACCCAAGTTAGAACCTTGCACTCTGTTGAATTATACACTCATATTGTGACTGATTTATGACTCCCTGTCACCAAAGAGAGTCGGCTGTGTAGGCTGTGCATTTACAACGCCCTTAGGAAATTCACAGCCGAGATGCTTGCAAGCCTCGGCAGTTATGCATCTGCCCCTCGGTGTTCTGCTGACAAAACCTATCTGCAAAAGATACGGTTCATAGACATCCTCGATTGTTACAGCCTCTTCACCGATTGCCGCCGCAAGTGTTTCAAGTCCGACAGGACCGCCGTTGTAAAAACGAACGATTGCCTCAAGCATTCTTCTGTCGTTGCGGTCAAGACCGAGTTCGTCAATTTCGAGTCTGTCAAGTGCTGTCCTTGCGGTTTCAAGTGTGATGACGCCGTTTGACATAACCTGTGCAAAGTCACGCACACGCTTTAAAAGTCGGTTTGCAATTCGTGGTGTTCCCCTTGAACGGGACGCAATTTCAAGTGCACCGTCATGTTCAATTTTTATTCCGAGGATTCCGGCACTTCTTTCAACAATCTGTGCAAGCTCCTCGGGAGTGTAGAGCTCAAGTCTTAACACCACACCGAAACGGTCACGCAAAGGAGCGGTCAGCTGACCTGCTCTTGTGGTTGCTCCGACAAGTGTAAATTTTGGCAACGGCAGATGATACGAAGCCGCCATCTGACCTTTACCCGTGATGATGTCAATTGCAAAGTCCTCCATTGAAGGGTAAAGTATTTCTTCAACGGAACGGCTCAGTCTGTGAATTTCGTCAATAAAAAGCACATCGCCCTCGTTAAGGTTGGTAAGCAATGCCGCAAGGTCACCCGGCTTTTCAATTGCAGGACCTGAGGTTATTCTCATTGACACACCGAGTTCATTCGCAATGATTCTCGAAAGAGTTGTTTTACCGAGTCCCGGAGGGCCGTAGAGCAGTACATGGTCAAGGGTTTCGCCTCTGATTTTTGCCGCCTCGATAAAGACCTTGAGGTTTTCCTTTGCCTTTTCCTGTCCTATGTATTCCGAAAGTGTTTTCGGCCGCAGAGGGTTGTCGCTCTCTGCCGTATCTTCGGGAATTTCGGAAGTATCGGTTATTCTGTTTTCAAAATCAAATTCATCCGAGAATTCCATTTTACTCATATGTTACTGTCTTCCCATCTGTTTTAATGTGAGCGAAATAAGCTGTTCAACAGGCAAGGCGCTGTCGAGTGTTGCGAGTACGGGCGAAACATCCGACGGAGAATAGCCCAAAACTCCGAGTGCCTCGATTGCTTTCGGAACATTTCCCGTTGAAACATTCACGCTGTTCTGTGCCGCCTGTGCAAAGGAACTGTCCTCTTTAGCCGCTTTTGCAAGCTTGTCCTTGAGTTCAAGAACAATTCTCTGTGCAATTTTTTTGCCTATTCCCTGTGCTCTTGTAATTGTTTTGAGGTCATCGGAGGCAATTGCCATTGCAACCTGTTCGGGACTGAGCTCCGACAAAACCGCAAGTCCTGCCTTTGGACCTACACCACTTACGCTGATGAGGTTTTTAAAGGTTTCAAGCTCTGCCTTTGTTGCAAAGCCGAAAAGGTCAACCGCATCTTCCCTTACATTAAGGTAGGTGTAGAGCGTTACCTCTGCGTTAAGCTTCACGGATTTGAGTGTATTCATTGTTGTCTGGCACATATAGCCGACACCGCCGCACTCTACTACCGCCGCATTTGATTCTATTGCAATAAGTTTTCCTCTTACGGAATAAAGCATATTTAAAGTCCCTTTCCGTACATTACTCTTCTGAGCTGTGAGCCTGCCGCCTGTGTGTGACAGATTGCAATTGCAAGTGCGTCACAGGTATCATCGGGTTTCGGAATTTCTTTCAGCTTTAAAAGCCTTGCGGTCATTTCCATAACCTGTGGTTTTTTAGCCTTGCCGTATCCCGTTACAGCCGTTTTGACCTGAAGAGGAGTGTACTCAAAGATTGGTATTTTAAGTTTTTGTGCCGCAAGCAGGGTTACTCCCCTTGCCTGAGCAACATTGATAGCCGTTTTCTGATTGGTTTGAAAGTAAAGTTTTTCGATTGCAAGAGCGTCGGGGCGACATCTGTTGAGAATAGCATAGGTTTCGTCATAGATGTACTCAAGCCGTTTGTTAAAATCAGTTCCGGCAACGGTTTCAATTGCACCGTAACCGAGGGTTTTATATGTATTCGATTGAAAATTGATTGCTCCCCAACCTACAATGGCATATCCGGGATCAATTCCAAACACTACCAAAACAATACCTCCGAAAAAATCCAAAAATGGCATAATAACATAGCTTAAAACATTATAACACACACAACTTTATTTATCAATAAAATTATTCGTTAATCTGCGTATTCCGCTCAAAATGTACATAAGAAACATTGAACGGCTGATTTACTCGGTCTTTTGCGTGTTATCGGCACGGCTGAGCGTGATTTTTGAACCGTTGTATGACAAATCAAGCTTTTTTCCGTGGGGAATATATTCAAAGGTGTAGTTTCGGTAAAGTTTCGGCACAAATATGACAAGCGTTGTATCATCGGCAACATATTTTCCGCAAAGCTCCGCCTTGTCTTTTCCGCTCATCATAATAAGGGACGCATTGCCACCGTCAAACGAAAGCCTTATCTTTCCGCCGCCGTCAAGCTCTGCACTCCAGTCTGTGCAGATAAGCTCGTTTTGATATCCCGATGTGTCGGCACTGCATGAACAAAGCAGGAAACATAAGCAGATTAAAAGCAAAATGACAAATTTCTTCATAAAAACCGCCCTCACAGGTATATGATATTATTACAGATTATTCATGAAATCCGAAAATTAGTACATATACCGTTGACGGCAGAAAACGAAATTTACAGTTTTGTTATAATTCTTGAAAAGCATAATTATTTTGTGTATATTGTATGGTGTGATTTTATGGAAAATTTTAAAAACGAGAACACGGAGGGATTGTTTTGCAACATGAGATAACCGAAAAGCATAATGTTTTTGAAGAAAACGGAGAGGTTATGTGTGCAGGCTGGGCAAGAACGCCTGTTTTTGAATATAACAGCGAACAGAGCAAAACAAGCGGAAAACACAGCGAAAGGGATTGCTATTTCATAAGCAACACAGAGGTTTCGCTCTATCTTTCGGTTGAAAATTTAGGCATGGAATTTGCGGTAAAAATTGCGGTTGCCGACCTTAAAAGAGGCGGTGTGATTTATGATTGTGTTGTAAAGAAATTTGTTTTCAGCAAGAACGAGCTTCCCGAATCGGGCAGTTCGGGAGAGCTTTTGTACACGGACAAAAGACTTCAGCTGCAGTTGACAAACACACCGAACGGAAGATTTTTAAAATGTGATTTTATCGACTTTGGCGGCATAAAAAATCTTTACTTTAACATTAATCTCAAAAAGACGGCGGGCGAAAGTCTTAACGAAATTGCACCGTTTGAGAGAGACAGAAAATATTTTTATCTCAAACGCTTTGTTCCCAAATTTGTCGCAGGCGGAATTATCCGTGTTGGCGGTATGGAATATTCTTTAAACGAAACAACCACAAACGCTTACTTTGACTGGACACGCTTTTCAAAGCCGAGAAAGCATAATTATCAGAGATTAAGCTCCGACTGCTTTATTGACGGAAAACGCTTTTCACTCTGTCTTGCAAGCAGAGTCGGTGACAACCGTTACGGCAACGAAAATTGCTTTTTCACAGACGGTCATCTTGTAAAACTGTCGCAGATAAATGTTAAAAGCACAGGCGGAAAGCTTGACAGACCGTGGTACTTTAAGGCGGGATATTCGGCAGTTGACATTACATTCAAGCCGTTCACAGTAAAAGGCGAGGCTATGGCGGCATATATGGACAAAACAACCGTAATTTTCGGCAGACTCTACGGAGAATTAAAGAGAGTTGATATGGATAAGCCGTTAGTCCTCGATAATTCTCAGGCACACATTGTTCTGACGGAATTTTAAAAATAAAATCGGCAAAAATAAACACGGCAATCATTTCAGATAATGAACTGCCGTGTTTTAATTTTATAAAATAAAGTCGGGAAAACAATGCTTTGCATTAAGCATGCTGTGTTCCCGACCGAAATTTTCAATTTTCCGTTTTCAACTTTTAATTTGTAAAATTACACTTCCCTGTTCGGATCTGTGTTTTTCTGCTTAACAGGAGCTTTCGTAGCATCTTTGTCGGTAAATCTTGCAAAGATTGAAAGCGTTGTGAGAAAGCAGATGAGAATGTACAAAAGAAGTGCAATTACAGAAGCAAGGCTGATTGTATAGCTTACCATTGTGATAATTGAAAGCACACCGAGCAGACAGCAGATGATTGAAACGATATTCTTCATATTGCGTTCTTTGTCAAGAGCGCAGAAGAAAAATCCTGCAATCGGAATAATGAAGAAAATCGGCATAAAGAGCGAATACTTAAAAACCGCATCATTTGAACCGCTGAGTCCCCATACAGACATAATATCAAATACGGAATAAGAATGGAGTACATTTTTTTCATCAATGTACTGGAAATACGGCAACGCACAGAGTACGATTTCAACGAGATAAAGCACGCAAAGTGTGATTCTTAATTTTTTTCTTGTTTTGTTTTCGGGCATTTTGAGCATTTTGTTCCTCCGAGATTTTTTTTAAATCATTTTTAAATCATCAATATGTTACATTGTAACACAAATTATTCAGTTGCACAATAGAAATTTTAGTGTTATAATTATGACTAATGTACACAAAACACTGCATTCGTACATTGCTTTATTCTGTGCAAAAAGGAGATAATATAATGGGATATATAAATGAATCCGTAATTTACAATATTTATCCGCTCGGTTTTTGCGGAGCACCAAAGGAAAATGATTTCAAACAGGAATACAGACTTGACAAAATTTACGGCTGGATTGACCATATGAAGTCAATGTCGGTAAACGCACTTGTTTTTAACCCTGTTTTTGAAAGTTCAAAGCACGGCTATGATACTATTGATTATAAAAAAATCGACTGTCGGCTCGGTGACAACGAATCTTTCAAAAAAATTTGCAAAACACTTCACGATAACGGCATCAGAATTATGCTTGACGGCGTTTTTAATCATGTGGGAAGAGATTTCTTTGCCTTCAAAGATGTTCAGCAGAACCGTGAAAATTCAAGATATGCGTCTTGGTTTGAAAATGTAAACTTCCGGAACAACAGCCCGTATAACGACGGTTTCAGCTATGAGGGCTGGGCAGGTTACTACGACCTTGTAAAGCTTAATCTCCACAATGACGAGGTAGTAAACTATCTTCTTGACTGTGCAAGATTTTGGATTGATGAGTTTGATATTGACGGACTTCGCCTTGATGCGGCTGACTGCATTGACATTGAATTTTTCAAGAAATTAAAAAATGTTTGCAAAGAGAAAAAGTCCGATTTCTGGCTCTACGGTGAGATTACCCACGGCGATTACAATCATTGGGCAAATCCCGATGTACTTGACTCGGTTACAAACTACGAATGCTACAAAGGCATTTATTCAAGCCATAATGACCACAACTATTTTGAAATTGCTCATTCTCTTAACAGACAGTTTGCTAACGGCGGTATTTACAGAAATATCTACACATATAATTTCGTTGATAACCACGATGTAAACCGTGTTGCAAGTATGCTTAAAGACAAAAATCATCTCAACAATGTTTACACGATGATGTATACAATGCCCGGAGTACCGTCAATTTACTACGGAAGTGAATTCGGCATTGAGGGTATGAGAACTGCCTACAGCGATTATGAGCTTCGTCCCTGTCTTGACCTTGATTCCATCCCGAACCCGAACTATGAACTTCTTGAGCATATCAAAAAACTCGGTGTAGTAAGACTTACACTCGAAGCTCTCAAGTACGGCGATTTTGAAAACATAAATATTCAGAATGAAAAGCTTGTATACAGAAGAAAAACCGACAATCAGACTGTTTTTATTGCATTCAACCTTACAGACCGTGTTGAAAGAATCGGTTTTGACACAGGCTGCAACGCAAAGCTTACAGATGTTCTCAACGGCAACGAAGTTATTGATGTAAACGGTTACTATGAAATTGAAATGCAGCCGTATCAGTCGAGGATTCTTGTTGTTAATGACGGAAGTTTCAGGGTTGATTTCAATGCAGACAATACAGATTGCAGAGCAGCTGAAATTGACGAAGCTCCTGCAAATGAAGAAACTTCAGTTAAAGCTGTTAAAACAGAAAATTGCTGTGAAAGCAATTCGGACAATGCCGAAAATACGACAAAAGAAATCAAGCCGGGTATTTACCTACATTTCAAGGGTGGCGAATATGAGGTTATCAACTTTGCAACCCACAGCGAAACGGGTGAAAAACTTGTAATTTACAGAAATCTCCACAACACAAGTGAAGTGTGGGCAAGACCTGTCGAAATGTTTGCCGAAAAAGTTGATGTTGACGGCAGAAAAACAGACAGATTTACTTTTATAGGTTGACAATAAGCGTAAGCAAATGATTAAAAAGACCGAATATATTTTTTATTCCGGTCTTTTTTTGTGTAAAAATACTGCTTTTTAATCGCGATGACAAGATTTGACTATATTTTTGCAAATAGTGTGTTGAATAAATCACATAATATGATAAAATAGACATATGTTGTGTTATGACTGAATTTTTGTTTTTTTGAGAGTAACTTAGGGGGATTAAATATTATGTTGAGGGATTTAAAGCCAACCGATAATGTAGGTGGTTTCGATGTAAGACCCGGCAACTTTCTTTTAAACGGTGCAACAACCGTTTCCGGCGGTGTAAACTTTACTATTCATTCGGTTTATGCCGTTGAGTGTACATTGCTTTTATTCAGACCTTATGCAAAAATTCCGTATGCAAGGCTTAGATTTCCGGATTCTTACAAAATCGGCAACACCTATTCAATGCTCGTGTTCGGTCTTGATGAGATTGATTTTGAGTATGCATATTCCTTTGACGGTCCGTATGAACCCGAAAAAGGCATTATTTTTGATAAAAAGAAATACATTCTTGACCCATACGCTAAGGCTGTAATCGGTCAGAGCGGCTGGGGTAAAAAACAGGAGCATGAGGGTGTTTATAAGGCAAGAGTTGTAAACAGCGACTATGACTGGGGCAACTGCACTCAGCCGAAGCTTCCGTTTGAAGAGCTTATTATTTATGAATTGCATGTAAGAGGCTTTACTCAGGACGGCTCCTCAGGCGTTAAAAACAAAGGCACATTCGCAGGTATCCGTGAAAAAATCCCCTATCTTAAAGAACTGGGCATCAATGCCGTTGAAATGATGCCTATTTTTGAGTTTGACGAAATGGGCTCATATCGTAATTATGAGGGTCGTCAGCTCTACGATTACTGGGGCTATAACACCGTATGTTTTTTTGCTCCGAACACAAGCTATGAGAGCGACCACGAGCATCATCACGAAGGCAGAGAGCTTAAACAGCTTGTTCGTGATCTTCACGAAAACGGAATTGAAGTTATCCTTGATGTTGTGTTCAACCACACGGCAGAGGGCAATGAAATGGGACCGTATTTCTCGTTCAAGGGCATTGACAACAACATTTACTATATGCTCACTCCGGACGGAAAGTATTACAATTTCAGCGGTTGCGGCAATGTTCTCAACTGCAATCAGCCGATTGTGCAGCAGTTTATACTTGACTGTCTGCGTTATTGGGTAACAGAATACCGCATTGACGGTTTCCGTTTTGACCTTGCGTCGATTTTGGGAAGAAACGAGGACGGTACTCCTATGGATAAGCCTCCGCTTCTCAAAAGCCTTGCGTTTGATCCGATTCTCGGCGGAGTAAAGCTTATTGCAGAGGCATGGGACGCAGGCGGACTTTATCAGGTCGGCAGTTTCCCGTCATGGAACAGATGGGCTGAATGGAACGGAAGATACCGTGACGACCTCAGAAAATTTCTTAAAGGCGACAGCCATCTTGCATGGGATGCGGCTCAGAGAATTACAGGCTCAAGAGATTTGTATGACCCTACCTACAGAGGCTACAATGCGTCGGTAAACTTTCTTACCTGTCATGACGGATTTACTCTTTATGATATGTATTCATACAACGAAAAGCACAATCTCGAAAACGGTTGGAACAATACTGACGGTGCTAATGACAACAACAGCTGGAACTGCGGTGCCGAGGGTGATACAAATGATTACAATATCAACAATCTCCGTATCAAAATGATAAAGAATGCTTTTGCAACTCTTATGTGCAGTCAGGGACCTGCTCTTTTCCTTGCAGGTGATGAATTCTGCAACACTCAGTTCGGCAACAACAACGCTTACTGTCAGGACAACATTATCTCATGGCTTGACTGGACAAGAAAAGAAAAGCATAAGGATGTATTTGAATTTTTTAAATATATGATTGCTTTCAGAAAGAGATTCCATATTATTACAGACAGCAGAGGCAAGGCAACATGCAGTTATCCGCCTGTCAGCATCCATTCAAATGTTGCGTGGAGTGCCAAGTATTACGATGATACAAGAATGATTGGCGTTATGTATGCCGGTGTAAGTCTTAAACAACAGGGACTTGACGAGTTTGTTTACTTTGGCGTCAATGCTTATTGGGATTATGTAAATGTTGAGCTTCCCGACCTTCCCGAAGGATACCACTGGAAGCTTTATGTAAATACAGGCAACGAGCCTCAGGATGTAATCCTTGAGGACAGAAATGTTATTCTCTATGACAGACGAATTAATATGGCAGGCAGAAGTGTCATTGTTGCTGTCGGAGAAAGATATTAATTATAAGGACAATTTCTTTGTTTAAGAAAACCGCCCCTACACGAAAATGTGTGGGGGCTTCATGTTTTTATAGGTTTCGGATTGTTAATGTACTGCTGTGTTGTCAGCATAAATTTAAGTTCGTAACGCTTGAATATATTTTTAACGCCCATTGTAAGACCTCCCTGTCTTTACCTTTTCTTTACTGTGGCTATATAATAATTTAAAAAAAGCAGAAATCCCGATTTTTTTCAGAATTTCTGCTTTAAATAATAATATGGAGTTTTATTTCCGTTATAAAATTATCTTTCTCTAAGCAACACACTTAAATCCGTTTTTTCAGAGCGTTTTACTGCCCAAATGCTGACGATTGCAAGTACAATCATATAAATCACGAGGAACAGCAGTACATAAACAGTCGAAACATTCACGGTCATTTCCATCATTGTATTGCCCACAAGATTCATAAGATACGGATTTATAAGTAATATGTCGAGTAATACAGTCAAAATTGTACCAACTGCAATTGATATTATTCCAATAAGGAAATATTCTGCGAATATTATATAGAAAAGTTGATTAGACTTGTAACCGAGTGAGCGATACAAAGCAAGTTCTTCGGTTCGTCTGCTTATATTGCTCTTGACGAACATATACTGTCCCGCAATTACGAACAATGCAAAAAATACAATTGAACCTATAATAATTATGAGTGCGACATTGTATGACTGAGAATCAAAGTTCAAGTCCATTGTATACGGTTCGCAATATGAGGAAACCTCGGATTGTACACTTTCAAGATTTTTTGCATCATCAACGAGAATTTTATAAGCCTTATCGGAAGTTATTGAAGCCATACCTTTGGCATTTGCAATAACTTCATTATTGAACTCAATCAAACTGTTGCGTGGAATAAGAATTTGATTGCCTGTAAAAATCGGGTCAGATGTGTTATACACTCCGACAATTTTAAGCTTATGTTCCTTGCCCGATTCATCAGCGAAAACAAGATTTTTGCCCACAAGCGTTTTGCCGTCAATTTTATTGATTCGTTGACTTTCGCTGTTAAAATCCTTTAAAACTTCGGGAACAACTGCAACATTTTCTTCATTCTCTTTGAAAGCTCTTCCGCTTGTTATTTTAAGGTTATACCCCTCGTGAACATAACTTAGTGTGTAAGCTGAAAACAGCACTCCTGAAGTTTCCGACACATCAAGTTCGGCAGGCACGTTATAAACACTCGTTATGTGTTCAATGCTTTTTATGCTTAAAATTGTATCGTCAATTTCATTTTGAGGAGTATTTTCGTTTATCTCAAAATTCAACTCTCTGTTAAGAATATGATTATTTATGTTTTGGTCAATATTATTTTTCAGCGGCATAACCGCTCCTGCCGACACAAGAACGAGAATGGTTGCAATAACCATAAAGCAACAAAAAAATATTGTTGCACCTTTTCGTGAAAGAATTGAGGCTTTAACAAGCATACCGAGTTTTTTATTTTTCATTTTAATTTTCCTCTAAAATGCCGTCTTTCATAACGCAAATTCTGTCTGCAAAATCAGCTACGGCATCATTATGGCTGACAACAAGAACACCCTTGCCAAGCTCTGTAAGTTTTTTCAACTCTTCAAAAATCATACGTTCGTTTTTGCTGTCAAGGTTGCCTGTAGGTTCATCGGCAAGGATAAAGTCGGGATTATTGGCAAGTGCTCTTGCAATGGCGGTTCTCTGCTGTTCACCGCCTGAAAGTTCCCTCGGATAGTGATCAATGCGGTGTGTAAGACCGACTTTCTGCACAAGCAATTCGGCAGTTTCTTTCATTTCGGCTCTGTTTTTGAAATGGTCGTTTATGAGCATTGGAACCATTATATTTTCAAAAACTTTGAGATGCGGATTAAGATGAAATGCCTGAAAGACAAATCCGAGTGAATTCATTCTTGTGTCAGCAAGTTCGTTTTTGCCGAGTGACGACACATCTTTGCCGTTAATCAAAATCTGACCTGAGGTGCAGTTGTCAAGCAAACCTGCCATTTGGAGCAGAGTGCTTTTTCCGCTGCCCGACTGTCCCATAACAGCCACAAATTCGCCCTCTGACAATGTAAACGATACACTATCCACGGCGGTTACTTTGTTATTGTATATTTTTGAAACATTTTTTAATTCTATTGATTTCATTATTTTACCCTCAAAAATTATTCATTCATTGCGTCTTTGGGCTGAATTTTATTCAGCTTGCGTAATGCTATGAGCTGACATATCAGCGGAACTATTGTTACTATCAAAAACGAAATTGCAAGCAAAATTCCGAAAGTTCCCCAATTGATAATGTACAGACGGTCGATGAAATTTCTGTTTACAAAGAAAAAATTTGAAACAGCCGTAACTATAATCGAAATAATTGTTCCAACCGCAAATCCGGTAAATGTAACCCTAAGCTGTTCGCAGTAAAGGCAGGCAAATATCTGACTGTTTTTATAACCTATCGCTTTGAGCAAGCCTATATCGGATTTACGAAGTGAAAGTGCGTTTGCTGTTGATTGTATAATCATAATCACAGAAAGCAACACTGTTGAAATAATAAGAAATACGCTTGCAAAGCTGAATATATTTGAAGCGTTTACTATGCTGTCCTGTATTCCGAGTTCGGAGTCATCGGCACAGCATACATTCATATCGGTGAGTGCATTATATACCGATTCAATATTTTCAAAATCATCAACAACAACATAGTGAGTCCTCAGCGATAAATCACTCCACCACTTGCCGACAGTGGTTTTGTTATCTTTTGAATATCCGCCTTTTGTCAGTGCGTCATCTAATATTTTCGTAGCTGTTTCCTCTGAAATATAAATCGAATCATAATAGCCTGTTTCGGTCGGTGACAGATAATAAGTACCCACAACCTTTAATTTATATTCAATTGCAGGAAGATTAAGAGTAGAAGTACTGACAAAATCTCCACCCATATTATAATCTTGTATTAAATCATCGTTGTATGCTTTTACTGTTATGGTTTCTCCTATTAAACCTTCACCGTCAATATAATCAGGTTTTTTATTTTCATTCTCAACCTCAAAAGGATAAAAATCACTCGGGACAACACAGCTTAACACAGGGGATTCATCAAGAGTTTTTCCTGCAATAACACTGCGTTTTTCATCTCCCAATAATGACCATATACCAATATGGGCATCTCCTTTATCATCAATTCTGTTCTGAAATTCTTGATTTGAAGTTTGTGTTATACTGAACGAATCATTTCTGATTCCTTCAAGAGGAAAAATATCAACTACATGCTCAGTATTTTTAATACTTTCTATAACATTATCGTCAAGTTTGCTTAACCAAGGGTCAACCTCAAGTGTTCTTGCACGATAATCCTCTTTATACTCATTTACAGCTTTTGTGACGGTAATTGAAAATGCCGAAATCAAGGTTATTGATATTACAAGCAATGCGGAAACAATTTTTATTCCCTTTTCATTTTTATTTATCTTAGCATTTGCTTTTGCAAGAAAATTCACATTCGTTAATTTCATTATCAAACTCCAAATATATGTTTTATGTTTTATATTGTATTTTAATTATAAATTCTGTTTCATTAATTTTCAATATAGATATAGCATTTATTACACTTTTATTACATTTTATAGCAGAACTTTGTTATTTCGGAGAATTTTGTCACAAAAAAACACAAAGTACTGTTAAAATACTTTGTGTTCTTAAATATTATTTTAAAGAATTAAAATACAACTGTTATTTCGAACCTTAAACAAGGCTTAAATGTTTCTGCCAATAAAAGTATACAAAGCTTTTTAATCCCTGTCAAATTGCATAAATAAAAAGTTTATTCCTTGAAATATCGGTGAAAAGTTTGTATAATTAAAGCAACAGTATTTTTAAGGAGAATATTTATGCAAAGAGAAAATTTTAAGTCGAGGACAGGTTTTCTCCTTGTAAGTGCAGGCTGTGCGATTGGCATAGGCAATGTCTGGCGCTTTCCGTATGTTACGGGCGAAAACGGCGGCGGATTGTTCGTGCTTTTTTATCTTGCATTTCTTGTGCTTATGGGAATTCCCGTTCTTACAATGGAGCTTGCAGTTGGCAGAGCAAGCAGAAAAAGTGCCGTATTAAGCTATAAAACACTTGAAAAGCCAAAGAGCAAATGGCACATTCACGGTTGGCTGTGTATGATAGGCTGTTACCTTTTGATGATGTTCTACACGCCTGTTTCGGGTTGGATGTTAGATTACTTCTATAAATTTGCAACGGGAACATTTAAAAGCGGAATGAACTCAGAACAGGTTTCGGGAGTGTTTAACAACCTTATGGCATCGCCTGTTGAGATGATTATATGGCTTGCGATAATCGTTGTATTCGGATTTTTTGTATGCAGTCGAGGACTTCAAAAAGGCATTGAAAAGGTCAGCAAGGTCATGATGGTTGCGTTGCTTGCGCTGATTATCATTCTTGCAATCAACAGTATGATGCTTTCAAATGCAGGAGAAGGCCTGAGCTTTTACCTTGTTCCCGATTTTGGAAAGGTTAAAGATGTAGGACTCGGCAAGGTAATCACATCTGCAATGAGTCAAGCGTTTTTCACACTCGGACTCGGAATCGCATCAATGGAAATTTTCGGCAGTTATATGAACAAAGACCGCACGCTTTACGGTGAGGCTGTTCAGATTTGTGCATTGGACACTTTTGTTGCAATTGTTGCCGGACTTATCATCTTCCCTGCTTGCTTTTCATTTGGCGTTCAGCCCGACCAAGGACCTGCCCTTATTTTTGTGACGCTTCCGAATGTTTTCGTAAATATGACGGGCGGTCGGATTTGGGGTACGCTTTTCTTTCTGTTTATGACATTTGCGAGCTTTTCAACGGTTATTGCCGTGTTTGAAAACCTTGTTGCTTTTCTTACCGACACATTCGGCATGAGCAGAACAAAGGCGTCAATAATCAACGGAATTATTATGTTCTTTGCGTGTCTGCCGTGTATTTTCGGATTCAACATTTGGAGCGACTTCAACATTCTCGGCAAGGGTGTACTTGACCTTGAGGACTTCGTTGTCAGCAACCTTCTTCTTCCGATCGGTGCAATGGTTTACCTCCTGTTCTGCACAACAAAATTCGGCTGGGGCTTTGACAATTACTTTGAAGAATGTAACACGGGTAAAGGTCTTAAACTTTCAAGAGTGCTGAAGCCGTACCTTAAATACGCACTCCCCGTGCTGATTGTTATTGTGTTCGTTCAAGGCTTTATCGGGTAGGATTAGCAATCCCCTACGGCTCAAATTGTGCAAATTTGTACAATGTTACATTCCTATAAAATAACATATAAAACTAAAAACTGTACAACCATATTCGGCTGTACAGTTTTTTGTTATCTTGTGTTACCTTTTAGACGTGGATTTGTTTTTGTAACATAACCGTCAAACCAGTTGCTACACTTACGCTCGGGCATAGTATGCTTTTGATATTGCAAACTATCTGCACGAATCGGGAAAGCCGACAACCAACTCGGCTATTTACGGTTACAAGAAAGACCCGAACAACAAAAATCATTGGCTGATTGATGAGGAAGCGGCTACAGTCGTCCGCAGAATTTTCCATTTCACAATAGAAGGCTGCGGACCTTATGACATAGCCCGCACGCTGTTTGATGACAAGGTTGAAACCCCGGCTGTTTACTTTACAAAAAAGGAATTGGAATAAGGAAAAACAAAAAGGAGTTTACCCACCCGTTCAGTTGGAGCGGATATGTTGTCCGCAGTATTCTTGCAAAACAGGAATACTGCGGAGACACCGTAAATTTCCGTACGCACAAGGAATCATATAAGGACAAAAGCTCAGTGAAAAATCCGCAGGAGAACTGGCTGATATTCAATGACACGCACGAAGCAATCATTGACCGAGAAACTTGGGAGCTTGCTCAGAAACTGACAAAAACGCCGAGACGTGTTGACACCACCGGAGTGGCGAATCCGCTGACGGGTCTTGTTTATTGTGCCGATTGCGGTGCAAAGATGTATAACCACCGATTTTTCCGAGCTTACTACGCCGATGATAAATGAGTTTATCGACAAAATTTTAGTTCACGCTCCGTATTATATTGACGGAGAACGTATGCAGGAGGTTGAAATCTATCTCAATTTCATCGGCAAGTTTGAAATTCCTCAACCTCAGCTGAGCGAGGAAGAAATTAAGCGGCAGAAGCAGCTGAAACAGCCCGTCTAAAAAGCAGGGAATGCTATCAGTTGATAAAGGCGAGAAAACACAAGGTTGGCGAGCCGTTTTCACTTAGCTGCAAGGGCTGTGACAAGGTATTTGAATCCAAGCACAGCAATGCTTTGCTAAGATTGTGCAGGCTCAGTCAACAGATCACCACCAACCCTGCGTGAAAGGCTGATAATCATCAACTATCATATTCGACACACTCAAACCGGCAAGTGGAGCATAACGGATTATTCAAAGTCTGTAAAGGAAACTTTGGCGCGGTATAAAGCCGCCGTAAAGCAGATAAACGAAAAGAAAAATGAACGGAAGGGACTTCAAAATGAAAAGAAATCCACTTCCGTTTTTAATATCGCCGCACAGTGAGATTGACGGCAAACTGAATGATGAAATCAATGTGCAAGCTGCCCGTGAATATGCCCGCCGCCGTTGCAACCAAACTCAGACGAGAAATACAATGCGGCACGAACACAAGAGAAAAAACAATAGTTTACCGTTAAAAGGAAATTTAAATATTTTTTCAAGCTTGAACAAGAAACGGATTACGACACCTTGCTGTATTGCAGTTTTGCGTTAATCAGATTTTCGTCATGATTATACAACGAGGCAACTTTTCAATGTCCAAGTAATTCAGCACTAATTATGCTAAACCAACATTGTTATTTATTTGACCAATTTAAATATCTTGAATTTAATTAAATTTGACTTCTGACATTATTTTTTGAGGATATAAAGATGATACCAAATAATACGTTCTGTTTCTAATATCGGTGGAATCATAATTGAGAAATTGTTCAGAAGAGATAGGAACGGGTGCAATAAACGTTTTTTGTTCACCTTTTGAAAGTTTAATATACATTCCACAATCATTGTAATACATAACGAGCGGGTAATAAAATTGTAATGAAAAAGCACCTGATTCAATATGAAAAGCTGTTAAATCAACAGTTATTTCATCATCTGTTGTATTGGAAATTATAATTTTTATTAAGCCAAGATTCAAATCTTCACTTTTCAAATAGTCAGAATTTTCTTCCAAATATTCTGATAAATCATCATCATTCATAATGTCCATACGCTTAAGCATGTATGTATCTGTTATAGTGAATTTTGCATTTTGACAAACAAATGAATCGCCCATTTTATATACAACTTTTTCGTTTTGCGGATATTTTGAATTGATACTAAAAAACCTAATGACACCACATATACATAATACTGTTACAATAAGGAGCGTTACAATAACTTTTAAATTATTTTTCTTTCTCATAAAGACTATCTCTCCTGATGATTTTACCCTGCGCTAATTCTATAGTTTCGTCGCAAAGAGCGTTAATCTGATTTTTGTCATGACATGACAGCAACACAACTCTATCGGGAACTTTTGCGGACAAAATCATTTTTTTGACATTTTCACATGAAGCTTCATCCAACGCATTAAAAGGTTCATCTAAAACAAGTATTTGAGGGTCTTCCATCATCGCTGCTGCTATTCCAAGTTTTTGTTTCATACCAAGTGAATATTTTCGGAAACTCTTCTTTTCGTTTGGGTCAAGCCCTACCATTCTCATAGTATCCACTATTTTTTTATCGTCTATTTTCTTTTGTATTTGAGCGAGAATCTTCAAATTTTGAAAACCGGAGTACTCAGAAATGAACCCCGGATTTTCAATTAAAGCCCCAACACTATCAGGAAACGATATGTCTTTTCCTATGATTTTGTTATTTATTTTTACAAAACCACTGGTAGGTAAAATCAGTCCGCAAATTGCACGCATAAGCATAGTTTTCCCCGAACCGTTCTTACCTACAAAACCGTAAATTTTTCCTCCGGAAAGTGATAAATTTATATTTTCCAGTACAAGATTTTTTGATAACTTTTTTGTATAATTACAAATTTCTATATTCATAAATCTCTCCTACTTTAAATAATGTTTTTTCTTTTGATAATTGGCAAGCCTAAAAATAAACATATAACGATTATTAAAAAGGCAACCTCCAGTTCTGTATATATTGATATATTATTTATGGCGCAAAAATCAGTTCTTATCAACATTGAAAAGTTAAACGGCAAAAATTCGCTGCAATAAAACACAGATGTGGTCATAAGGCAGACTATCATCAAAAACGCGACAACAGGTCCAAATGTAATACTGATAATTGCATCAAATGTCATGTGACAAGTTGTAATCATCCAAGGTAACAGTACTGAGGAAATGAAAATTTCTGTCATACTTTTTCCATAAGTGCTTAGCTCCAAAAATTCTTCAGTTATTAAACTGTTTTGAGTTAATGAAAAATTACCGGAAAGCAATGTAAAAGCTGTCGAAATTACAAAAAACAGTAAATAGTACAAAGTTGAAGAAACAACACACCAAACTATTTTACTCAACCACCATAAATATCTGGATTTTACCCGCAAAATAAAGGTATCGGCACTTGTCTGCAAATCGTTTGTAATGTATAATCCCACAAACAAATAAGGAAGTACATTAAAAGAAAACCACGTTATGGGAATATCTACACCCTTATTTGCCTCCGGATCAAAAGGGTCACATCCGGCAAAAACATTCATAAAAAAATCCAGAACACCGCAGTCTACAACCGAATTATAATCACTAAAATATAAGCTAATATTATGCCAATACACGAAATCAATAAATATGAACAGCAACGCAGCAAAAATAAAAAATTTACGATTATGTATGATTCCCTCTGTTATATCATGCGAAAGCAAACGAAAAAAAAGACGAACTTTCAATTTAAAAAATCCTTTCTTTTCATGAACAATAAATTTAGTACGAATACTATAATTGTCCCAAAAATCAAGAGCCAAAAGTCAATATTCCAATCACCATCAAATGAAACTGCAATACATGTTGTGACCGTCACTAAGAACGGAAATACTTTGTTTATTATACAGCCAAAAGCACATATTAATTCAGAAAAAAATATTGTAGGAATTAAAAGACATACAAAAGTTTTCATCACTACTTTTGCAAAGCCTACATTGCTTATGCATCCTTCACACAGATAATAATAGCTTTCATATGAATTCCAATTAATTACTGTTCGTGAAAAAAATCTCGACATACCAAGAACTGCGACGAGGAATAAAATGCAAAAAGCCACAGAAAAAGCAAGAACTTTCAAACTATTTCTGACAACCAATGTATTTCTAAATCTAAAGCGAATATAGGCATTTGTAAAGTTACTGTTTTTTTCGGAAAATATCGTTGAAAGTAATGCGGCGGTTGGTACAAAAAAGATAGTTGTCGTGTGACCCCCGGCGGCTTCCACAAAATCTGCCATACATATGTTGTCTGTTATATCCATCATATTTTTTTTTAAAAAAGCAAAAAAGTAAAACAATACAAAACTGCAGAGTAAACAGAAAACAACCAAATATTTAAAATATGTCATTGCAACAAAAGTTTTTCTACACGCTTTAAAAAACATCTTTTTTCGCTCCAATAAAATAATACGGAAAAAATGAAAGGCAAAAGAAAATCAAAAATAAAATTGTTACAGAAAAGGTAGTCCCACTTTCACTTGTAGTCGTGACAAGATTTCTGATACTGTAGGCATCAAATCCCAACATTTCAAGACAAAATGATGAAAAAATGTAAATGAAAAAAGGAAAAACAAAAGTCACAAATTTTCTGTTTAAAAAGAATGTAATAAACAATGACAAACTTGCTGTTACTCCCGAAAACAAAAATGTGATAAAAATATATATCGATGTATATAATAACGGTTGCACATAAAATAAATCAGCCCACTTATACGCAGGATATATGTTAGTAAATGTATAAGATGCTTCAGGAAGCATTGTCGGTAAAAATATTGAAGAAATGAGAAAACTAAGAACCATTGGAATAGCAACCACGCAACCACCACTTACGAAAACAGCTATGTATTTTGCCACAAGATAATATTTTTTCTTGGCACGAACGCACACATTCCTTGCATATCCCCTGTTTATATCATCATAAAAGGAACTACCAAATGGCAAAGTGGCGAGAATTGGAATAGCCATATAAAAAATGTTTTGCTGAAGATAGATATTATGACTGCCAATCCAGTTTGTATATGAAATTTCAAAAAATCCCATTAAATTTTCATCATTTAAAAATTCAGAATTCAACTGCACACAGTATGGTATTCTTTCAATCGAATACCATGTTACCAATGCTAATGAAATTAGCAAAGAAATTAAAAACAGCCTGTTTTTAAAACTTCTTTTCAGTTCGAATTTAATCATTCTTTGCATTTTATCATTCTCCATTTATTATTTTTCGGATTTGATGACTTGCATAGTTCCTTCTCCTAAAGGATTGCCTGAGAGCACTGTCATCAAATAAAGTTGGTCTTTGTACTCATTAAGTTGTTTGTCCTCAGCAACATATGCTACATTAACATTCAATTTTTTACCGGGTTCAAGTTTTTCTACAAAATAATTTTTTGAAGTCTTTTTCTCACTTGAATTAAAACTTCGTGCTTCGTTATATCCACCGTCTGTACCAAAATGCAAAAGTAAGCTGTTCAATGATACCTCCACATTTTCATTTCCTTTATTCATCATTGTAATGTTAAGCACTACATATGAATATTCATTTGTAATATTTCCTTGGCTATCTTTAATTTCATCCCAGTCCTCAAATGTGTCAAATTCGGGAAGTTCTGCTTTGTTTTTTGAAATGCTTATATCATTTAATTTAACATAAATGCTTGTTCTATCGTCGTACATAGTATCGTATTCAGCACCTTCCTCAAGCAGAACACAACTTTTTGAGCCCAACGCTGAATTTTCTGTGGAAGAGATATTACTTCCATTTGCAACCTGTGTGTTTTTTGCATCAGCATTAGTGTATATATCGTTGATGTCAATAATATCATTTTTTATCAAGTATAAGATGGAAACTATTATAGATGAAGCACAGATGATAATCAAAATAATTACGGTTGTTATTTTTTTATTCAATATATAAACACCTCTATAAGCAACTCCCTACCGCAGTCTAAAAGTCATGCTCTGCGCGCATATATAAAGTCAAAACTTCATTAAAAGGCACAGAGCATAACTTACAAAGCCACAAATATTTTATATGCTGTCAGGACTCCATGCTATGTGGTAACTCACAGCTTCCTTATTCATAATGTAGCCCAAAGTAGCATATTTATAGCCGTCTTCTTTAACATAGTTAGGCAAATAATAATATGTACCCTTTGGTAAATTTTTCATATTCTTAGTTGCCCCATTATAGCTCCATGAACCGTAATATCTGTCTACAGTTTTTACGGAGGAAGTATTCTTATTATTTGTACGCTGAACCCAAGCACTCAGAGAACCTCCTGATGTGCTCTTGTTTTCGCACCAAACAGATGTATAATCTTTCTTCTCACGCCAAATAGATCTGCACGGAGTACCTCCGTTGTTACTTCTCGCACTAATGTTGATAATTGTATCTGAAACATTACCGGCAGAGAATACTGAAAAAGTAAGAGCAGACATCAAAGAAAGAACGACCATACCCAACACAATCATCTTTTTTAGTTTCTTCATCTTTTATCTCCTGTTAATAAAAAATTAAAAGTTTTCAAGATTTGAAATATTAAAACACCGGACTCACTTCATCTCCATTATAGAATATAGTGGTTCAGTTGTCAAGACAAAAAATCTAATCATTTTATAGTGAACTGAACCACTATAGTAGAAGTGGTCTATCATAATATTTATTATCCTGTTTGATAGGTTTTGGAGCAACTACAACCTGTTTACCTGTGATTGTTTCCACCACTTCAATAAAGCTATAACCTTTAACCTCAATTAGATAATTGAGAGCTGTTGTACCTCCAATCCCACGAGAAAACCACATCCATTTTCCGTTTGAAATTTTCAAGCTATCGTGTGTTCGTGTGGCTCAAAGTTTTTAAGATAGGTTAGCAAGTCCATTTTCTTTGCTTCAAGCACTACTTTAGGGTCTATATATGGCACTTATTCATACCTCCATTTCTGTTATTTTATCGCAAAAAGAAAAGCCAAGAAATTTTCATTTCTTGACTTAACTCTTTTGCGTATTATTAAATTGCTTTGTTATTGCGAATATCATTGATTATCTTTGCAATGTTACAAGTTACCTGTCCTGAGCATTGGTGGATATCTTCATTAATTTTGCATTCTTCAACGATTGCAAAATCAACTTGCTTAACCAGTTCTCCTATAGATTTATTTTTCTTTGGATTAATACCAGACACCTGAGTAAACAAATTTCTTATATATCTTTGATTTCCTACCTTTTCGTTAGAAATTATCTCCTTTTCATTTGGTTTAATATATTTCTCATAAGCATCTTTATAATGCAAAAGTAAAAACAATTCAAATGCAGGATTAGATATACCAAGTATATTATTATTTTCTCCAAATGCTACAACTTCATCAAAATTCTTAACTTTTTCTTCGAAAATATCTGCATCAAAAACGATAATCATCCTATCCATTTCAGCATCAAAAGATATATCTGAGTTAAGTTTTTGCTCCTCGGCAAACTCTATAAGTCTTCTGGGGAAAGATATATTCTTATCTTGTTGAGTCTTTTCGAGAAAGCGAATATCAATATTAGGATTAATTCCCAATTCTTTTTTATAGTCAAGCAGCTTTTCGAAATACCACGTTTCAGTATTTGCACCTTCACAAATAAAGAAATACTTTCTATAAGGCTCTATAGCCTCATTTGTGTCGCTCTTTCTTTGATTCCAATTATAATAACTTCTTACCGGTGCCATATATTTATTCCTCCGTCAAATCAAAATTAGAAAACACAGGAATTGCACCATAACGCCCCTCAAGATAAGCTTTGCTCAATGTTTTATCATATCTTTCTTTGAACTTATCCAACGAATAAACATTACTTGTGTTATTTCCATCTCTTTCAACAAACCATATTTCATCACGTCTAAAAAGCTTTTGCTCCATAATAGATGCTTCGTGGGTTGTAAACAACAACTGAGTTTTATGGCCTTTATGGAAATTCATAAAAAGCTCAAGAAAATGTTCTGTAAGTTTTGGATGAAGACTTCTTTCTAATTCATCAACAACATAAATAATGTCATCGTTTTTGTTAAGTAACATATCGAGTAAATCGAAAATTCTTCTTGTACCATCTGATTCTTCATCGAAATTAAAATCATAAAATGATTTTCCATGATAGAGTTTCAAAGTAGATACAATCGGTTCATCGTCATCCAAAGTAACAGTAAAAAAGCTTTTGTCAGTTCTCATGGTCATTCGTGCCGAAGAATATAATGACTTGTGAGCCATCTTGTTTCGTATGTCCTTCATAACTAAATCAAAAACCTTAGCCGGTAAAGCTTTTCTAAATTCCTCAAAATCAGTTTTTTCAACTCTAACTTTATCAATACCAGTATCAAAGGTTTTTATTAAATTATTGATTAACTCTAAGGATGTTTCATCATTATAATATTGAAAGTTATCAAAAGAAGTATTAGGCTTAACGATAATTATGTTTTGTGATAACCAACTATAAGCCTCCTTGAAGAAAACCAGCTTGGAGTCTTCAGAATATTTTTTGTTTCTATTCATTTCCGTAAGAAACAAAATTGATTCATTACCATCAAAATCATCAGTATATGTTTTGAATTTTGCTTCATCAATTTTGTTTAATCTTACATCTTCGCCCAAGTGTGGAAATTTTTCTTCTTCATTTCTTTCAAATAAACATTTTGCATTACCATTTTGATAAAGCTCATATAACCACTCAGATGTGATTCTTCGTTGATTTAATAAAGCTGTAAAACCATAAGCATAGAATTTATCACCAATCGTGAACTGAATTTCAAACGAGCTATTCTTATTTATATTTTCTTCCTTACATTTACAAAACCATTTTGTAGCTACCATAGGAATTGTATCATTAAGCGTACTTTTCAAAAACCAAAAAAAATCAATAAGATTAGATTTACCTGCCGCATTAGCACCATAGATTACTGCGTATTTAAGTATATTCGTACTTTTAATTTTAACCCTATGATCAGTGCCTTTTTGAATTTTTGTAGAAGAAATCATAGTCATCTCTGTTGGTTCAGAAAACGATTTAAAATTCTCAACTGTCACTTTAATAAGCATTATCAATCTCTCCTTCTTATTTAATATTGTAAAGGAGAATTACAAAAAAGTCAATATGTATCCGTTTATTTGGAGAAATTTTCTCTAAATGACCTATTTATCTCGACAAACTTAACCATAGAGCGATTGTTTTTGATGAATTTTACATTTCATCTTGTTCGCTTTCTTTTCTTGTATCTTGTTTTCGATTCACCCTCATCAGGCTCACCTGTAACAATCTCATTTTCTTTTTACAACTATCACCTCTTCTTAATTTTTACTAAAAATTGTTTTTATCACCTCACTTTGGTTATACGGTGAATATGTTATTGGTTTAGCATATATTTTTTGCATAGTGTTATTATATATCACATTATGCAAAGTTGTAAATATAATTTTGAACGTTGTTTTATTTTTGTAAAATCTGGCAATATAAAATACTTATATTTATACAAATTACCTGTTAATAGACTTTTACGACCTAAATTTGGGTATAAAAAAAGAGCCTACTGGCTCGTAACATAACTATTTATAATTCGACATACTTCTTTATGTATAATTTGTTTTGACTCATACGATGGTACACTTTTAGTGAACTACTCACCTGTTTCGGGTTGGATGTTAGATTACTTCTATAAATTTGCAACGGGAACATTTAAAAGCGGAATGAACTCAGAACAGGTTTCGGGAGTGTTTAACAACCTTATGGCATCGCCTGTTGAGATGATTATATGGCTTGCGATAATCGTTGTATTCGGATTTTTTGTATGCAGTCGAGGACTTCAAAAAGGCATTGAAAAGGTCAGCAAGGTCATGATGGTTGCGTTGCTTGCGCTGATTATCATTCTTGCAATCAACAGTATGATGCTTTCAAATGCAGGAGAAGGCCTGAGCTTTTACCTTGTTCCCGATTTTGGAAAGGTTAAAGATGTAGGACTCGGCAAGGTAATCACATCTGCAATGAGTCAAGCGTTTTTCACACTCGGACTCGGAATCGCATCAATGGAAATTTTCGGCAGTTATATGAACAAAGACCGCACGCTTTACGGTGAGGCTGTTCAGATTTGTGCATTGGACACTTTTGTTGCAATTGTTGCCGGACTTATCATCTTCCCTGCTTGCTTTTCATTTGGCGTTCAGCCCGACCAAGGACCTGCCCTTATTTTTGTGACGCTTCCGAATGTTTTCGTAAATATGACGGGCGGTCGGATTTGGGGTACGCTTTTCTTTCTGTTTATGACATTTGCGAGCTTTTCAACGGTTATTGCCGTGTTTGAAAACCTTGTTGCTTTTCTTACCGACACATTCGGCATGAGCAGAACAAAGGCGTCAATAATCAACGGAATTATTATGTTCTTTGCGTGTCTGCCGTGTATTTTCGGATTCAACATTTGGAGCGACTTCAACATTCTCGGCAAGGGTGTACTTGACCTTGAGGACTTCGTTGTCAGCAACCTTCTTCTTCCGATCGGTGCAATGGTTTACCTCCTGTTCTGCACAACAAAATTCGGCTGGGGCTTTGACAATTACTTTGAAGAATGTAACACGGGTAAAGGTCTTAAACTTTCAAGAGTGCTAAAGCCATACCTTAAATACGCACTCCCTGTGCTGATTGTTATTGTGTTCGTTCAAGGCTTTATCGGGTAGGATTAACAATCCCCTACGGATCAAATTGTGCAAATTCGTACAATGTTACATTCCGATAAAATAACATATAAAACAAAAACTGTACAACCGAAAAAGGCTGTACAGTTTTTTTATTTTTGCGGTAGAACCGCATTACAGAAAGGCTTATTTAATTGAATCAATCCATTTTTGAATTTCAGACTTTGGTGTACGCAGAACCGATTCATCAAAACGGATATTCATTCCCTGCTTTACATCGGCTGTACCGCAGGCATTTGCAAAATCTTTGAATGTGTGACCAATCCAACCGCCGTTGGTTGCAAACGGATAAACCGTCTTGCCCGAAAGGTCATTTTCCTTGAGAAATGTGTGCATTGCAGGGGCAAAAGTGTACCACCAAACAGGTGTTCCGAGAATTACCTCGTCATACTTGCTGAGGTCAATATTAAGCGGTTTTATTTCGGGACAATATCCGCTGTTCACTTCATCCTGTCCTTGATTTACAACCGAGTTGTAGTCTCCGTCATACGGAACAACAGTTTCGATTCTTGCAATGTCGGCACCCGTGCTTTTCTGAATCGTCTCGGCAATGCTTTTTGTGTTGCCACGATAGGAATAATAAACGATAACTTTTTTCATATTCAGAAACCACCTTTCGATTAACCGAGTTTATTATATTCTTCATCGGTTACGGGTTCACACCACTCGTTTGAACATTCTTCACCCGGCATTTCGGTTGCGATGTGTGAGAACCAGCTGTCCTTTTTAGCACCGTGCCAATGTTTAACCTCGGCTGGAATTACGATTACCTTACCCGGTGTAAGGCTTACAGGCTCTTTGCCCTCTTCCTGATACCAACCCTCACCTGCTGTGCAGATGAGGAGCTGACCGCCGCCGCTCTTTGCGTGGTGAATGTGCCGGTTGTTACGGCAACCAGGTTCAAATGTTACATTTAAAAGGTGAAGTCCATCCTCGGGCTTTGTGAGTGGATTTAGGTATGACTCTCCGATAAAATACTTTGCATAAGCTGTGTTGGGAGTGCCTGTGCCGAATACATTCTGCTTTTCAAATTCATCCTTGTCTGCAATTTTCATAATATTATCTCCTTGTGCAATTAAATTTTTTTAATCCAATCATTAACAATGCCTTCTGCCTTATCGGCATCACTTCCGAACAAGGGAAGTCCGTTTGTTACGGTTGCACCTTTGGCAGTATTTTTAATATCATTGACTGTGTTTGAAAGTCCGCTTCCCTCGTGAGTGCAGAACGGATGAATTGTTTTGCCCGTAAAATCAAATGCTTCAAGGAAAGTATAAACCGCCATAGGCATTGTTCCGCAGTAGTTTGGATAGCCGAGATAAATTTCATCGTAATCGTCAAGATTCGGCAATGAAACAAGTTCGGGTCTTGCCTTTGATTTAAGGTCTTTAACCGACTGAGCAACACATTCCTTGTAGTTTGCGGAATACGGAACTTTCTGCTCAATTTTAAACATATCGGCTCCTGTGAGGTCTGAAATCATTTTTGCAACCTTTTCGGTGTTGCCGACTTTTACATAGCGGTACTGACCGCCGAAATAATTTTCATCTGCTCGTGAATAAAATGCAATTAACTTTGCCATTGTAAATCTCCTTTGTTTCAGAATTTTTACTATTTTTCAGTTTGTTTTTTACTTTACAGGAATATATTACACCCTAAAGTTGACTTTAAGTCAAGAGGCATTTTTGATTTTTTCGTATAATTTTTAATTAACTGCATAGGTTGCTTTCCGTACAACACTCTTAGCTTAAATATTCTGCTGTTACTTGTGGGCATCCGATGAACTCCTCTATTTAAAATTGCAAAAGCAATCGCTACACTTACGCTCGGGCATAGTATGTTTTTGATATTGAAAACTATCTGCACGAACAGAGAGCGACGGTACATCGCAAAAAAATACTGTACAACCGAGAAAGGCTGTACAGTATCGGAATTATTCTTTATAAGAAACTATTTCTTTTCAGTAAGAAGCTTATTGAGTTCGTCCATAAAGGTGTTAATATCCTTGAACTGGCGATAAACTGACGCAAAACGGACATATGAAACCTCGTCAATATTCTTGAGCTGATCCATTGCAAGCTCGCCGATTTGCTTTGAAGTGATTTCACGGTCAAGGCTTGACTGAAGCTGAGCCTCAATATCATTGACCATATTTTCAATCTGTTCAATTGAAACGGGACGCTTCTCACAGGCACGGAGAATTCCGCCTGTAAGCTTGTTGCGGTCAAAAACCTCACGGGATTTGTCACGCTTAACAACAATTATCGGAACAGTTTCAATCACCTCATGTGTGGTAAAGCGTTTGCCGCATCTCAGGCACTCTCTTCTTCTGCGGATTCTTTCGCCGTCATCGGCAGAACGAGAGTCAATAACCTTGCTTTCTTCATAACTGCAATATGGACACTTCATATGAAAACCTCCGAATAATTATTCCCTAAAATAATTATAACATACCGTTTTCAAATTTCAAGTATAGAAAATTTACAATTTAATTACACTTTTATTGCATCAGAGATTGCGGTAATGCTTAACATTTCTCTTCTTTCTTTTACGCTTACCGTGAATTTTTGAAATAATAAGGTAAATGATGAGAACGAGAATGATAAGAGCGATAATCACGATAAACCAATAGGACTGAAATACTGTGCCGATGATGTTGAACACATAGAGAATTCCGCTGCGTTCAATCTTTTCGCCTGCAACAACATTAACCTCGGCAAGCTTCTGCTTTTCGCTGTTTGCGTCTGCTTTGTAATAGATTGTTGCCTTACCGACTACCGAGCCTTTGTCAAGCGGTGCGTCAACGCTTTCGGGAATATCCTGTTCAATAATTATATTCTCATCTGTGCAGTCTTTCGGAACAATTGCACTTAGGTCGGTTTCGGGATAAAGCAATGTACTGTTTTTGCCCCATGCAAGGTTAACCTTTACTTCGCAAAGCGGTTTTGACGAGGTGGCTACAGTGTTCATTTCAAGACTTGTCAACGCCCAGCGGAAAAGGTCTGCCGCATCGGTCATTGTTGCGTAATCCTCGGTCACACCTTCCTCATACGGTGCGTGAAGGAGAATTGCCATATATGAATAGCCGTCTGCCGACGCTGTCGTTACAAGACATCTGCCTGCCTCGTTAGTCGTACCCGTTTTGATGCCCTTTGCGTACATATAGTAATACTCACCGCCACGGTTGGCATCAATGAGGTAGTTGGTTGTTACAAGGGCTGTATCGTCACCGTCACAAGTGTATGTACAGGTATTTGTGATTTCTTCAAAGCGAGGAAGAGTGAGCGCATAGGTTGTGATTTTGTACATATCACGGGCGGTTGTATAGTGGTCAGGATCGTGAAGTCCGTCAGGATTTGCAAAATGAGTGTTTTCGCAACCAAGCTCCTTTGCCTTTTCATTCATCAGCTTGACAAAGTTATCAACATTGCCTTCACCGATATAATCGGCAAGAACCATTGCGGCATCATTACCCGAGGGAACCATCATGCTGTAAAGCAGATCGATTGCAGTCATACTCTTGCCGACATGATTTTCAACATTCGCAAGGGAACTGCCTGTGTTTTTGAGAACATCAAGAACCGACTGCTTAATCGGAATTTTTGTATTATCAAGATCGGCTATGTTTTCAACCGCAATTATGTAGGTCATAATCTTTGTTGTTGACGCAGGGTAACGCTTTGAGTCGGCGTCTTTTTCATACACGGTCTGACCTGAATCCATATTTACAAGAAGGATTGAGTCCGACTCGGTTTTTACATCATTAGGATAGGATGCAGCACCTGCCGATGTGAAAGCGGAACAGATAATGATGCAAAGCATACAGAGAAGTGAAAGTGTTTTGGTTATGGTTTTTCTCATTTACTTAATTCTCCCATTTATAGTTTTTCAGTTTAAAGCATTTTGTCCGCCACGCTCAAACAGGCGGTCTACCTCTGCTTTTAACAATCGTATTTCATCGTTTCGGATATCGCCGTAACGGGCCATTATGCAGTCTGCAATTTTTTGAGAAAGTTCAAGGCTTTTTGTGTCGGCAAAATCGGCAATTGACATCTGCGGAAGTCCATGCTGTCTGTGACCGAAAAAGTCGCCGGGTCCTCTCATTTTCAAATCTTCATCGGCAATGACAAAACCGTTGTTCGTTGAACACATGACCTCAAGCCGTTCTCTTGTTGTCTTACTGCCCTTGTCGCTGATGAGAATACAATAGGACTGCGAACTGCCTCTGCCAACCCTTCCTCTCAGCTGATGAAGCTGTGAAAGTCCGAATCTTTCGGCATTTTCAATCACAATAACCGTAGCATTCGGAACATCAACGCCGACTTCTATTACCGTTGTGGCAACAAGAACTGAATACTCATTCTCGACAAACTTACGCATAACCTCGTCTTTTTCATCAGACTTCATCTGTCCGTGAACTATGCCGACTGCTATGTCAGGAAATTCCCGCAACATCAAATCTGCGGCATATTCTTCGGCTGACGCAACATCGTCAAGCTCGCCTTCTTCAACAAGGGGACAAACTATATACGCCTGTCTGCCGTGTTTTACTTCACTGCGGATAAAGTCATACACTCCGCCACGCATTGCAGAAGTTCGCAACACGGTTTTCACGGGTTTTCTTGACGGCGGAAGTTCGTCAATTATTGAAATGTCGAGGTCGCCGAAAATGATAAGTCCGAGGGTTCTCGGAATCGGGGTGGCACTCATAACAAGCAGATGCGGATTGTTGCCCTTGCTGAGAAGCTTTGCTCTTTGCGCAACACCGAATCTGTGCTGTTCATCGGTTACGGCAAGCGCAAGATTTTTAAACTCGGTTTTATCAGTAATGAGAGCGTGTGTTCCGATTACCATATCAATCGAACCGTCTGCAAGTGATTTTCTGATTTGTTTTTTTTCGGATTCCCTGAGTGTGCCTGTCAGCAGACCAACCTTGATATCCGTATTTTCAAAAAGCTTTTGAAATGTTTTGTAATGTTGTCGGGCAAGGATTTCAGTCGGCGCCATAAATGCGGTCTGAAATCCGTTTTTGGCAACCGTGTAGCAGACCGAGGCTGCCACAGCCGTTTTGCCCGAACCTACATCGCCCTGAACAAGTCGGTTCAGCGGAGATGATTTGTTGATTATATCGTTTATGCAGTCCGACACCGCCCGTTTTTGGGCATTTGTCATTGTGAACGGCAAAAGCGATTCAAATTCTTTTGAATAATCCTTTGTGATTTCAAGAGAGGTTACTCCTCTGCTGTGGTCACGCAGATTTCTCATTCCGAGGTTCAGCACAACAAGCTCTTCGGTAACAAGCCTTTTTCGGGCTGCTTCAAGCTGTTGGCGGTTCTTCGGAAAGTGAATGTCAAACAACGCCTGTCTGAGTGAGCAAAGGTCAAATCTTTCTCTTATGGCATCGGGCAAAGGATCCTTAATTTTTGACGGCAGCATTGAAAGTGCCTGTCGTACGGCTGATTCAACCGATTTACTCGGAAGTCCTGCCGTTTGTCTGTAAATCGGACGGATTTGTGTTCCCTTGACAGCAGGAGCAAAAGTCGGAGATACAATCTGCATTCCGTAGCTGTCGGATGAGATTTTTCCGTAAAAGAAATATTCTCCGCCCTGTCTGAGCATTGAGCTGATGTATTTATTGTTAAAAAACACAAGCTGAATTGAACCCGTTTCATCATAGACTGCGGTTTTGGAAATAATTCTTCCGCCGCTTATTCGGGTATCGTTTACAGATGTTGCGACAACAGCCTTTATGCAGACGGTTTCACCGTATTCAAGCTCGTCAATATGCTTGATGTTGCTCCAATCCTCGTATGTGCGTGGATAGAAATTAATCAAATCTCCAACGCTTTTAATCCCGAGTCTTGCAAAAAGTGCGGCACGCTTTTCACCTATTCCGTTCAAATTTGTAACGGGAGTTTTATAAAGTGATGTCATACCGCACCTCCGTTATACAAAACGGGAGCATAACCGTAAAAATTATGCTCCCTGAAAAAATCCGATTTAAATGCTTATTCTACGCTGAGAATAAAGTAGTAAACAGGCTGGTCGCCCTTTACAAGAGTAATATCGGTTCTTGAACCGAACTTTTCACGAAGCTCTCCGTATGCCTTTTCTGCCTCTTCCTCACTTACATCCTCACCATAGATAAGAGTAATGAATGAAGTGTCACGGCTGACCATATCCTTTGCAAGCTTGACAAGAGCCTTAACTGTGCTCTTTTCTGTGATTGTAAGCCTGCCGTTTTCAAGAGCGATAATGTCGCCCTCTTTGATTTTTTTACCGCCAAATTCACTGCTTCTTGCGGCAAAGGTTACAAGACCTGTGCCCACAGACGCAAGTGCGTCCGTCATAAGCTGTGCGTTGCTTTCGGCAGAAATCTCGGGATCAAAGTTGAGCATTGCCGTCATACCCTGCGGAATTGTTCTTGTCGGAACAATGATGACATTTCTGTCTTTTACCATCGGGATTGTCTGTTCTGCGGCAAGAATGATGTTTTTATTGTTTGGAAGAACGAGAACATTCTTGGCAGGAGTTGCCATAATTGCCTCATAGATATCGTCTGTACTCGGGTTCATACTCTGACCGCCCGAAACAACATTGTCACAACCGAGGTCTTTAAAAAGGTCTTTAAGACCGTTACCTGCGGCAACTGCAACAAAACCGAAATCGTTTTCGGGTTCTGCGGGAACAAACTTTTCCTTTTCAGCCTTTTTCTTTGTTGACTTGACATTCTTGTGCTGTTCCTTCATATTCTCAACCTTAACCGTGAGAAGCTGACCGAACTCAAGTCCTTTTGAAAGAGCATTGCCCGGCTGTTCCGTATGGACATGAACCTTGATAATCTCATCATCATTTACAACAACTACGCAATCACCGATTGATTCAAGATAACTGCGAAGCTCGCCGATTTCGGTTTCAATCTCGGCATTTCTGCCAACGATGAACTCTGTGCAATACGTGAATCTGATATCATCGTCAAATTCAGCGGCGGCACTTTCAAATGTGCTGACGGTTGCAGGAGCTGTGTCATCGTCAGCTTCAATCATAATGCCGTTCTTAATTACAGAGAGCATACCCTCAAAGATTACGCAAAGGCCCTTACCGCCTGCGTCAACAACGCCCGCCTTTTTAAGCACTGGCAAAAGCTGAGGAGTGATTGCAAGCGCCTCGTTAGCCTTGTCAACGATTGTCTGCCATACAGACACAACATCTCTGTCATACTTAGCGGCTTCGATACCTGCCTCATAAGCCATTCTTGCAACCGTGAGAATTGTTCCCTCTGTCGGTTTCATAACAGCCTTGTAAGCGGCGTCAACACCGATTCCGAGTGCTGCGGCAAGATTTTTGCCGTCAACTTCTTCAATGTCTTTAAGTCCCTGGGCAAAGCCACGGAAGATTAGTGAAGTGATAACACCCGAATTGCCTCTTGCTCCACGGAGCATTGCAGACGCTGTGATACCTGCGGCATCACCTGCACAGGTACCGTCAAAATCTTCAAGCGCTGCAACAGCCACATTGACTGTCATTGACATATTTGTACCTGTGTCTCCGTCGGGTACAGGGAAAATATTAAGATCATTTATACTGTTTTTTTGGTTTGAAATATTATTCGCACCCGAAATAACAGCCTGTTTGAGAATTTGTCCGTTTATCATTTAGGCACATCCTTTTAATGTACATTTCTTAATCAACTGCATAAGCCGATTTTACACCGACAAACGCAGTTTTACAATAATTCACATTATAACATTATACATTATCAGCTTGTTTTTTGCAATAGTATAATACACTAATTATCTGCAAAAAAAGCCGACTTAATCGGGATTGTTTCATATTTTTTGACAATTGGAAACAATTTACTTTATGCTGATTTGTGTTATTCAATACGCATTGACTCGGCTGAAACACACTTTCCGCTTTTGTCATCAACATCAAAAAGCGTACATTCCATTTTACATTCTCCGCTTGCAAGGTCAAAACGCTGCGGAAGCTTATTTTTCAGCTTTGCAATTATAATTTCGCTCTTTACACCGAGAACGGAATGGATTGTACCCGTCATTCCCGTGTCGGTTATGTAGCCGGTTCCCTTCGGAAGAACCTGTGCGTCCGAGGTCTGAACATGGGTGTGTGTTCCGAACATTGCGGAAACTCTGCCGTCAAGGTAATAACCCATTGCCCTTTTTTCACCCGTTGCCTCTGCGTGAAAATCAACAATTATGATTTTGCTTTCAGCCTGTTTAATCATTTTATCTACACATTCAAAGGCGCAATTCAGGTTGTTATCCATATAGGAATTACCCATAATATTTATAATCGACACAATTCTTCGCCCTGTGTCAACATTAATTATACCTTTGCCGGGTGTTGAATTTTCGGGAAAATTGGCGGGTCTGACAATGAAGGGATTTGAGTCGAGGCAGTCATAGACTTCTTTTCTGCGGAAAGAATGGTTGCCGAGTGTAATTGCATCAACTCCGCTGTCAAAAAGATGCTTTGCAGACACGGGAGTCAATCCGTTGCCGTCAGCGGAATTTTCACCGTTGCAGATTACAAAATCAACGCCTTTCACCTTTTTGAGCGTGGGAAGATTGTTGCGAAGAAATTCACAACCGATACTGCCTACAACATCACCTATACATAAAATTCTCACAGTTATCCCTCCGTTTGTGTCCGATTGCAAAATTTCAGTCGTTCAAAGCAAAACATACAAATTGATTATAACACAACTTTTCTATTCTGTCACATCAAAATCAACCTGATCTGCAATATTTTCGTTAAAAATATAATCTGTTGTCACCCTGTAGCTGTCTTTATTTTCTTTAACGGAAATTTGTTTTGAAATAACCTTGCTTTTATTCTTTGTAAAAATCTCATAGAGAATACAATCAGCCTTTGCAATCTCCTCAGCCTTGTTTTTACTTACAGAGTTTTCGGTTGTTACAAGTTCACGGTCGGTTCTGATTTTAAGTCCTACCGGCAGAACAACATCATTTATAAACAGATTTTCTCCGTGAACTGTGCTTACAAAATTGTCGTAGTTTTCAAAGGCAAGGTTACAGGGAAAATCAAGCCATAAAAATCTGAAATTTTTTCTGTCAACATAATTTTCGTCAGCGTAACTGTAGGTTACTTTTTTCGGAATTGAAAGCGTTTGCTGTTCGGTAATGTCGGCATAAACCTTTGCGTTTGCTCTTAAGTAACGCATATCGCCCTGCTTGGTTTCGTCAAGCCCGCTGACAAGAATCTGACCGTTCACAACTCCGCTGCCCTTTGTAACAACAGGTCTGCCGTTATATGCCTGAATCCGTGTTATGACTCCGTCCTTAATGGCTTTTACATTGCAAGGATTTTTTGAGGTGTCAAGCTTCGGCTTTTTGTAGGTTTCCTTTACTTCAACCGTGACAAGACTGCCCGTTATGTTTATGCTCATCCAGCGGATATCGTCACATTTCAGCTGAATATTGCGTTCTATCTGATCTGTATCGAGATTGTTTTTCCACACACCGACAGAAATCCCGTTATCACCAAGTAACGATTCAAGATATGTATTGCTGATTTCCTCTGTACCCGAAATTTTTACCGACCAGATAAAATTTGAAAGAAAAATACAGAGAATAATTCCGCATACCGCACCTGCAAAAAGTCCTGCTCTCTTCTTATAGCGGTTAATAATAAACGGAAGTCCGTGTTTGGCTGTTATTCTTGTTTTAACCCTTGATTTGCGTGCAAGGATTCTGATTTTTTTGTAATCGGAAAGGTACATTGAGGCTGATATTGCGTTATTTTTCGGAATGGGATTCCAGAGATTCACACCGTTCTTTGCGGTTATGTTCATAAATCTTTCGGGAAATTTTCCGCTTGCGGTAAAGTCCACACTTCCTCTGAGAAAGCGTATTATTTTAAGGAGCATAGTTTCACCTCACGAAAGAAAGTTGATGTCGGTTACAAAGCCTTCAATTTCAACGCAGGAGCTTGAAATGCACTTCAATGTCATTCCTCTCCCGCAAAATGAAATTACGGTTTTGCAGGTATTAATTTTTATGCTTTCGCTGTCATAGAGCAAAATTCCCGTTGAACCCTCAACGGTTATTCTGCGGTTTCCGAGCATCTCTATATACGGCATTGTTCCCATATCGAACATCGGAGAAGGCAATCTTTCGTTTTTATCGGCAATTCGTTTCTTCTTTGGCAAAAAAATCTCCCCTGTTTTCGTTTCTCATTTATTTTTATGCAACTGCCGTCATATATATTAATTGGTGATTAATATGTTCCTGAGTAAAAGTGCCGTAAAGGCGGTGAATATTTTTAAAGCAATCGGAATTTTTCTTTTATGCATTACGGCTCTTTTGTTTTCAAAAGAATGTTCAAAGGGTGCTGAAAACGGCATAGGCTTGTGCCTTTCAACGCTTGTACCGTCACTTTTCCCTTTCATGGTGCTTGCCTCATATATTACAGATAGCGGTCTTGCAGAAAAAATCGGCAGACATCTTTCATGGCTGACAAAACCGCTTTTCGGACTTGACGGTTGCTTTGCATCGGCAATAATTCTCTCGCTTGTCGGAGGTTATCCCGTTGGTGCAAAGACGGTAAATTCGCTTTATAAAAAAGGTGCGGCAAGTGAAAGTGAGTGTAAACGGGCAGGTCTGTTTTTGGTGTGTTCGGGGCCGGGATTTCTTGTGAATTTTATCGGTGCACAGCTTTATTCAAGCATTGAAGTCGGGCTTATTATATTTGCCGCCCAATGCATCTCGGTTTTTATACTTGGATTTGCTTTAAAATTCGTTTGCAGAAACAAACTTGACGATAATTCCAATTCAGAAACATTAATAAGCACTCCGCAAAAAGGCGACGCACTTGTAAAGTCTGTTCTTGACGGTGCAAGGGGAATGTTTGCAATCTGCGCATTTGTGGTGCTGTTTTCGGCATTTACTGAGATTTTCTGCTCACACATTACAGATGAAAATATTCAAAAACCGTTTTTGATACTCACGGAAGTTTGCAATGCGGTTACTGCGGTATCGAAAGATTTGCCGATTGAGGTTGTTGCATTTTCGGCAGGATTCGGCGGACTTTGCGTACATTTTCAGATTTTCTCGGCACTTGGAGATATTAAGGTTAATAAAATGTTATTTTTCTTTTGCAGAATTTTGCAAGGATTTATCACCGCATTGCTTACGCATTTAGGAATAAAACTTTTCTCCGTCACAACCGATGTTTTTTCAACATCAACGGTTGAAAATTTCAGTTTTTTCGGAGGAACTGTCCTTTCGGGAGCGGCTTTGCTTTTTACCGCTTTATGCTTTTTATATTCACTCAAAAGTTACAAACAAAATTGACGGAGGTTACTTTATGTGCGGAATAGCAGGATGGATTGACCACTCACAGGATATGAGTGAAAGAATCGATTTGCTCAACAGAATGTCTGAAACACTTGACAGGCGAGGTCCTGACGAAAACGGTTTGTACATTAACCGAGGGGCGGCACTTATGCACAGGCGGCTTGTTGTAATTGACCGTGAAAACGGCAAACAACCGATGTCGGTTCGTCACAAGGACACAACCTATGTCATTGTCTATAACGGCGAACTATACAACACAGCCGAGCTTCGTGAGGAGCTGAAAGCATCGGGTTTTCATTTCAGAGGTCACAGCGACACGGAGGTTGTGCTGAAATCGTACATTAAATACGGTGCGGACTGCTGCAAAAAGCTGAACGGAATTTTTGCCTTTGCAATCTACAACACAAGCGACAAATCTCTGTTTTTGTGCAGGGACAGAATCGGCGTTAAGCCGCTCTTTTACTATGAATACAACGGTGGCTTGCTGTTTGCGTCAGAAATAAAAGCGTTGCTTGCAAGCAAGATTGTAAAGTCTCAAATTGACGAACAGGGACTCAATGAAATTTTCTTTTTAGGGCCAGCAAGAACGCCTTCGTTCGGAGTTTTCAAGGGAGTATTTGAGCTTAATCCGGGCGAATGTGCAATGTATAGGCACTCAAAGCTTCGCCGAAAAAAATACTACACCGTTGAGGCAAAAGAGCATACAGATAATGAAGTAACTACCATTGAAAAGACGAGATATCTGCTGACTGATGCAATTCAGCGACAGCTTGTGAGTGATGTTCCGCTGTGCTTTTTCCTTTCGGGAGGGCTTGACAGCAGTATAATTGTCAAGACCGCATCAATGTACAACAAGGAGCATAAACTCGGCAAAATCAACACCTACTCGGTTGAATACCGTGACAACGAAAAATATTTTCAAAAGAGCAATTTTCAGCCTACTCCCGACTACGAATTTATTTCGATGATGTCAAAAAATGCCGACACAAAGCACAGGGAAATTGTCCTTGACAACACGCTTGTGTGCGACGCACTTTATGAAAGTGTTCAGGCAAGGGATTTGCCGGGATATGTTGATGTTGACTCGTCACTTTTGCTCTTCTGCAAAGAAATCAAGCAAAACTACACCGTTGCACTTTCGGGAGAATGTGCCGATGAACTTTTCGGCGGATATCCGTGGTATCACAACCATGAAATACTTTTTGAGGATTGTTTTCCGTGGTCAAAAAGTCAGGATATTCGCAGGAGCATTCTCAAGGACGGTGTCCTGAAAAACGGCGAAGAGTATGTCAGACAAAGGTATCTTGACACAATAAACCTTGCCCCAAAGCTTAAAAGCGACACCGACCTTGACAGGCGAATGCGAGAGATGTTCTACCTGAATTTTTACTGGTTTATGCAATGTCTGCTTGAGCGAAAAGACAGATGCTCAATGTTCAGCGGACTTGAGGTCAGAGTGCCGTTCTGCGATTACAGACTTGTTGAATATGCGTACAATATGCCGTGGGAATTAAAGGCATGGGGCAACCGTGAAAAGGGAATTGTGCGAAAGGCTTTTGAGGATATTCTGCCCGAAGAAATTTGCTGGCGAAAGAAAAGCCCGTACCCGAAAACGCACAATCCGATTTACTTCAACGAGTGTGTAAAAAGGGTTAGAAAAATTCTTAAAAAGCGTTCAATTCTAAACGAACTGCTTGACCGAAAAGGGATTGAAGATATCATTGAAAATCCCGATAAAATCACAAATCCGTGGTACGGTCAGCTGATGAAAGCACCGCAGATTCTTGCGTATATAATTGAACTTGACTACTGGTTTGATAAATATAATGTTGAAATAGTGTAACGGTTATGTTAAAATCGGAGTGTAAAAAGCATTGGGAGATGTAGAAAATTAGCCGTAAACAATATATTAAACTGACCGATTTCTTCAAGAATAACAAATCCGCAAAAAATGTGTTGAAATTCGTATATAAAATTTTTCCGCTGATAGTATTTGCAAGCTATCCGATTTTGCTTGTATATACATTTTTGTGGCAAAAAGATTTGTTTTTAAAGTCGCTGACTGTGCCTGCGGGGGTGTTTTTGGGAATAACACTTCTGCGAATTATCATAAAAGAAGAACGCCCGTATGTGCGGTACGGAGTTGCGCCTGTTTTTGCAAAGAACAGCAAGCCCGACAGTATGCCAAGCCGCCACACCGCAAGCGCATTCATCATTGCAATGACAATTTTGCGGTTCAATGTGTGGGCAGGAATTGCATACCTCTTCATTGCGGTTATGATTTCCGCGTCAAGAGTGTGTGCAGGAGTGCATTATGTGCGTGATGTCATAGTCGGTGCAGCAATAGCAATCCTCTGCGGAATTGTATTTTTGTTTTTGGTGTTTTAATATAAAATTGTGCAGACGGTAACAATGTTACGCTCAATCATAATTTTCAATTTAAAAAGCCACAGTAGATTTTAACTTTCTACTGTGGCTTTTTGTTGGTTGTTAAGTTGTGTAATATCTGTTTATGTAACAACGATATTATTTTTTGTCGTCTGTTTTTTCTGTAAGGTCGATGATATCGCCTGTGCAATGGGGACATTTTGTGGCTTTGATATCAATATCACTGAAACAGAACGGACACTTTTTTGTTGTGGGAGCTTCTTCGGGTTCAGTTTTTTTGCCGAGTGACATAACCTTGTTGACAAGCTTTACGATAAGGAAGATTACGAAAGCCATAATCAGGAAGTTGATTACCGCTGTGATAAACTTACCGTACATAATTGTTGCGCCGTTGATTGTAACCTGAAACTGATCAAAGTTGACACCGCCGAAGATACCGAGAATCGGCGAAATGATGTCGCTTGTGAGAGAAGTTACGATTGCCTGAAAAGCCGCACCGATGATAACGCCGACTGCGAGATCAAGCACATTTCCACGCATTATGAATTCCTTAAACTCCGAAAAAAACTTTTTCATTTTGCCCTAATCCCCTTATTTAATTTTCAAAATCAGCCAAGAATTGCCTTATGGTAAACCTTTTTACCCTTTTTGATTACAACATAGCCTTTTTCAAAATCAGACTTTGCAACCTTTGCGTAAACATCTGTTACCTTTTCATCGTCAACAGAAACACCGCCCTGCTGAATAAGTCTTCTGCCCTCACCGTTTGAAGGGATAAGTCCGCACTTCTTCATGAGGTCAAGAATCCCGATTTCGCCGTCTGCAAAATCAGCCTCTGTAAGAGTTGTTGAAGGCATATTGTCAGTATTTGTCTTGTTGCTGAAGATTGCTCTTGCGGCCTCCTGAGCCTTGTCAGCCTCCTCTTTGCCGTGAACAAGCTCTGTAAGCTCATGAGCAAGAATTTCTTTTGCTTTGTTGATTTCACTGCCCTCAAGCTTTGCAAGCTCATCAATTTCTTCAAGCGAAAGGAATGTGAGCATTTTAAGGCACTTGATTACATCGCCGTCATCAACATTTCTCCAATACTGGTAGAAATCGTAGGGGCTTGTCTTTTCGGCTGAAAGCCATACTGCACCCGACTGGGTTTTACCCATTTTCTTACCCTCTGAGTTGAGGAGAAGATTGATTGTCATTGCGTATGCGTTTTTGCCGAGCTTTCTTCTGATAAGCTCTGTACCGCCGAGCATATTGCTCCACTGGTCGTCACCGCCGAACTGCATATTACAGCCGTACTTCTGATAGAGGGCATAGAAGTCGTATGACTGCATAATCATATAGTTAAATTCAAGGAAGCTGAGTCCCTTTTCCATTCTCTGCTTGTAGCACTCTGCACGAAGCATATTGTTAACGCTGAAGCAAGCGCCTACATCACGGAGAAGCTCAACATAGTTAAGGTCAAGAAGCCAGTCTGCGTTATTTACAAGAAGAGCCTTGCCCTCAGAAAAGTCGATAAAACGGCTCATCTGCTTTTTGAAGCAATCAACATTGTGCTGAATTGTTTCCTTTGTCATCATCTGACGCATATCTGTTCTGCCTGACGGATCACCGATCATACCTGTGCCGCCGCCTACGAGTGCAATTGGCTTGTTGCCTGCCATCTGAAGTCTTTTCATAAGGCAAAGAGCCATAAAGTGACCTACATGGAGGCTGTCGGCTGTCGGATCAAAACCGATATAGAATGTGGCTTTACCGCTGTTTACAAGCTCTCTGATTTCTTCTTCGTCCGTAACCTGAGCGATAAGTCCTCTGGCTACGAGTTCTTCATATACTCCCATATTTAAAAATTCCTTTCGATTTTTGTCAGTTAAACAATAATATTATAACATTATTTAATTTATAGTCAACCTTTCAGGCATGAGTTTTGGTGCAAATCTCGCCGTTTTCGACTGTTATCATAACGGTTTTATCGCTGTCTGTCCGATAAACATTTTTGCACACGCTGTTAAGCAAGGCTGTTATATAGTAATCGGGAAGTGCCGTATCGTCAGCCGAAACGCTTATTACAGCGGTTTCGGGGCTTGCCTTTGCAAGAAAATCTTCACTTGAAGAATACTTACTGCCGTGGTGTGCAACCTTGAGAACATCGCATTTTAATTCTTTGTCGGAATTAACCATTGATTCTTCCCTTTTTGACGAGATGTCGCCTGTAAAGAGAAATCGCTTTTCGTCATATTCAAGCATTGTTACAAGCGAATTATCGTTTGTGTTGCCGAAGTCCTTTTCGGGTTGATAAAATTTAAAGGTCATATTTCCGATTTCAACGGGTTTGTCTAAAACCGGAATTACGGTTTTTATATTATTTTCTTTTATAGAATTAACAAGCTTTTCGTATTCTGGGGTTTTGTGGTTGTCGAAATATTTTCCGAAATAAACAACATCCGTACCAAATTCATCTATGATATCGGGCAACGAACCGATGTGGTCGCTGTCGGGGTGTGACACGATTACGGCATCAAGATGAGTTACCGAACTGCGTTTGAGATAGGCGGTAATTTTATCGGTCACAAGATTTGTTCCGCCGTCAATCAACACATTTTTGTATCCGCATTTAATCAGCGTACAATCAGCCGAACCGACATTGATAAACGAAACAGAAAAATCGGACCCCATATCGGCTGAAATTCCGAAAAATGTATAGACATCGTTCCAATCGGGAATTCCGAGAGGTTTTCCGAATGAAACAAGCAGTACACAGGCAATAAAAAATACGCATACCGATATTTTCAGTATGAAAAAGATTTTATTTCTTTTTGTTTTTTCGTCTGTACTTTGCGAACTTATCTTTGGCGTTTTTGCCTCTTCCCTTCTGATTATGCGAATTGCGGTTGTTGTTTTGTTTTGAATAACCGCCCTGTGTTTGTCCTGCCATCGGAGTTACAAGACATTTTTTATCGTTACCGATTAAATCCCGTCTGCCGGCTTTGATGAGTGCTTTGATTACAAGCGGTTTGTTTTCGGGAATGAAATACTGCAGCAACGCCCTTTGCATTGCCTTTTCATTTTCAGACTTCGGAACATAAACCTCTTTGAGAGTGTACGGATCAAGCTCCGTATAGAACATACTCGTTGAAATTGTACCCGGAGTCGGATAGAAGTCCTGAACCTGTTTTGGGTGAATGTTTTCACGCTTGCAGAAAAGCGCAAGTTCTACGGCATCCGAAAGTGTTGACCCGGGGTGTGAGCTCATCAGATACGGCACTACATACTGGTCTTTATTTTCCTTGCCCGTAAAATCGTAGAACATCTTACAAAAACGCTTGTAGCTTTCAATATGCGGCTTGCCCATTTTGTCAAGAACCGCCGCCGAACAATGCTCAGGGGCAACTCTCAGCTGACCGCTGATATGATACTTTACGAGTTCACGGAAAAATTCGTCATTTTCATCTTCAATAAGGTAATCAAAACGGATTCCGCTGCGGATAAACACCTTTTTAATGCCTTTTATATTTCTCAGTTTGCGGAGAATGTCAAGATATTCCGTGTGCGACACCTGCATATTAGGGCAAGGTGTCGGTGCAAGACATCTTCTGTTTTTACAAAGTCCGAGCTTTTTCTGCTTTTCGCATGACGGAAGTCTGAAGTTTGCGGTAGGTCCTCCGACATCGCTTATGTAACCCTTGAATCGTGGATTATCAAGAAAACTTTCAGCCTCCTCAATAATACTCTTTTCACTTCTGACGGTTACCGCTCTGCCCTGATGAAAAGCAAGTGAGCAGAAATTACAAGCACCGAAACAACCACGGTTGTGTGTGATTGAAAACAGTACTTCGTTGATACCGGGTACGCCGCCGAGACTTTCATAACACTTTGGATACCAACGCTCATACGGCAGAGAATAGACATAATCAAGCTGTTTGGTGTCAAGCGGCTGCATCGGAGGATTCTGCACAAGAATATACTTTCCGTGCCTTTGAATGAGGGTTTTGCCCCTTACTGCATCAGCCTCCTCAAGCTCTCTGCGTGATGCAATTGCATAGTCACGCTTGTCCTCTTTTACACGCTCGTAGCTTGGAAGTTCGACAACCGACTTTGGTACATAATCGTCTGTACGAATTTTATAGCAAACACCTCTGATGTCGTAAAGAGATTCAACAGGATAGCCCTCGGAAAGTCTTTTTGCAATTTCAATTGTCTGCAGCTCGCCCATTCCGTACACAAGCAAATCTGCCTTGCTGTCGAAAATAATTGAGGGCATTACCTCGTCTTTCCAATAATCATAATGAGCAAATCTTCTGAGTGATGCCTCAAGACCTCCGATTATAATGGGAGAATCGGGATATAGCTTTCTGATTATGTTGCAGTAAACTGTGACTGCTCTGTCCGGACGCCTGCCGTTTTTACCGCCTGCCGTATAGGCATCATCATGTCTTTTTCGCTTTGCAACCGTGTAGTGGGCAACCATACTGTCAATGTTGCCTGCTGACACCATAAAACCGAGCCTTGGTTTTCCGAACTGTGTAAAATCATCATCGTTTTTCCAATTAGGTTGTGCAAGGAATGCTGTTTTGTAACCGCAATCCTCAAGAACTCTCGTGATTATTGCCGCACCGAATGACGGATGGTCAACATAGCTGTCACCGCAAACATATACAAAATCGACTTCGCTCCAGCCTCGCTCACACATTTCTTTTGCGTTCATCGGTAAAAAAGCCATATTGAACCCTCCTTTATTTATTAATCGGCTCTGTTTTCAAGTGCATTTCTGCGTTCGAGCCATTCGTTGTAGGTCATAAGAACATCTCTCGGTTTTGAACCCTGATGAGGGCCTACGACTCCCATTTGTTCCATATCGTCAATCATTCTGCCTGCTCTTGCGTAGCCGACCTTGAGTCTTCTCTGCAAGAGTGAGGTTGATGCCTGTCCTGCTTCAATTACGCACTTGATTGCCTCTTCCATTTTGCTGTCAATATCAAGACCTTCGTCAGATGATGAATCTGAATCACCCGATTTTTTGCCCTGAGCAATTTCTTCTGCAGCAATTCTTTTGATTTTTTCTTCGATTTCAGAATTATACTGAGCCGAATATGCTTTCTTTATGTAGTGGGTTACACCCTCAATTTCTTCATCGGAAGCGTAGCAGCCCTGAACACGAATAGGCTTTGGAGCGCCTACAGGCGAAAACAACATATCGCCTCGGCCGATGAGCTTTTCACCGCCGCCTGTATCAAGAATTGTACGGGAGTCTGTGTTTGAACTTACCTTGAGTGAAATACGGCTCGGTACATTCGCCTTGATAAGACCTGTGATTACATTAACGGTAGGTCTTTGGGTTGCAAGGATAAGGTGCATACCTGCGGCACGAGCCATCTGAGCAAGTCGGCAGATTGAGTCCTCAACCTCGCTCGGAGCCGCCATCATCAAATCGGCAAGCTCGTCAATTGCAATTACAACACGGCTCATTTTTTCTTTGGCAACGGGAAGTCCGTTCACTTCAAGAACAGGCTGAACCTCTTCTCCCTCTTCATTAACAACAGGTGGATTTTTCTCCATATAATTTATATTTTTTTCGATAAGAGAATTATATGAATCAATATCCTTACAATCGTATTCGGAGAAAATTTTATATCTCTGGAGCATTTCGTTTACCGCCCACGCAAGCGCACCCGCCGCCTTTTTGGCGTCGGATACTACGGGAATGAGCAAATGCGGAATACCCTTGTATTTTGAAAATTCAACCATTTTCGGGTCAATAAGCAACAGCTTTACTTCATCCGGAGTTGCCTTGTAGAGAATACTCATAAGAATTGAGTTTACACATACGGATTTACCCGAACCGGTTGTACCTGCAATGAGCAAGTGCGGCATTTTTGCAAGGTCGGTAACAACAATTTCACCCGAAATATCTCTTCCGAGAACGGTTGTGAGCTTACTCTTGCTGTTTCTGAACTTGTCCGAATCAATCAATTCACGCATTGTTACCATGCTTACAACCTTGTTCGGAACTTCAATTCCGACTGCCGCCTTACCCGGAATAGGCGCTTCAATACGAACACCGTTTGCGGCAAGGCTGAGTGCGATATCATCGGAGAGATTTGTAATTTTGCTGATTTTAACACCGGGGGCAGGCTGTAACTCATAGCGTGTTACGGACGGACCTCGGCAGATGTTTACAATGCTTGCCTTTACACCAAAGCTTGTGAGGGTATCAATAAGCTTTTTGGCATTATTCTGCATTTCTTCCATTGCATCGCTGTCATCGGAATTTAGCTTTGGTTTGAGCAACTGAATCGGTGGGAACTGATACTTTTTTTCTTCCTTTTGAGAATTATCGGAACGAACAGCTCTGTCAAGCTGTTCCGCAATTTCATCGCCGGCCTCCTCGCTGTTGTCTTTTTTGCTTTTGAGAAGTGCTTTTTTGACGATGTTCTCAGTTTCGGCATCAGGCTTGACCTCTGTCTGTTCAGCCTTAGAAGCTGACTTTTCGTTTGAGATATCCTCTGCAATTGCAGAAACCGTGTTGTCGGCACTTTTTCCCATAGGCTTGCTTGCACGATTGATTATGTTGATGAGATCCTGTGACAGATCCTTGTCTGCGGCATTTTCTTCCTTTGAATCGGCAATATCCGTGTCAATTCCGTTTACTGCCGACTTTGCTTTCTTGACCTTTGTCTTTTTGTCATCAAGCGGAATGTCAATAAAACTTCCCGAGGACTTTCTGTTTTCACCTTCAAGCGCAATGTCGATATCGCCTCTTTCGGCAAGCTTTCTCTCACGGTTTTCTTCTCTGCGTTCTCTGCGAACTCTTGCCCTTTCCTCACCTGCTTCACGGATATGTACGGCTGTCCTTGACGCCGCCGCTGTCATATCTTTAATGGAAATGTTCGCAACAATAAGGATAAGTGCGGCTGTTACAACAAAGCTTGTAAAAAGTGCGGCTGTACTGCCGAACAGGACAACAAGCGGATAGCCGAGCAGTCCGCCGATTATTCCGCAATCGAAAGTCATATACCTTGAGGTGTCGGAGGCATCCTTGAACAGATTGCCAAGACACGCAAAAAAGTTCATATCAGAATATTTTGCACCGCTGCCTGCGTAAATCAACGCACCGATAAACAGAATTATGACGACACAAAGGAAAAGCTTCAGCTTATAGCGTGCAACCTGTTTCTCCTTTTCGGTCATAACACACAAATAAAAAAGCGTTACGGGAACAAGAAAAATTCCGAATCCGAGAACTCCGAAAAAGAAACTGCGTATCATTGTCCAGACATTTGAACCTTTTATGAAAATTATGCAGACAAAAACAGCCGCAACGGCGGCATAGAGGATTGCCCTTACACGCGGCGAAAGTCCGCTGCTCCTTTTCGGAACAGCGGATGCTTTGGTTCTGCTTGCAGTTTTTGCACCTTTTGATGAGGTTTTTGAAGAAGTCTTTTTTCTTCCCGACGCAGTATTTTTAGTTTTGTCAGCTGTTTTTTTGTTAGCTGCCAATAAAATCACTCCATTTAAAATTTATGCAATTGGCGCACCTGTGAAAAGGTTTACGCCCGTGTTCATTTCGATGATTGAAATTACAATAAATGCAACACCGACAATTGCTGTGTAGATTACGAAAATTTCCATTTTGTCGGATTTCAGGAACCACTTGAAAATTACGATTGCAAGATAGCCTACAACTGCGGAAACTGCCATTCCGATAATCAGCGGAAGAAATTCAATATTGCTTAAACCTTCGGGTGACTTGATTGCATCCACACCCTCAAGAAGTGCCGCCGCAAGGATTGACGGGATACCGAGTACGAATGTGTAGTCAAGTGCCTTCTGCTTTGAGATTCCTCTCATCTCACCGACCGAAAGTGTTGAGCCTGAACGGGAAAGTCCCGGAAGGAGTGCGGCACAAACCTGTGTTACACCGACAAGGATTGCGTCAACAACATTAAAATTATCTCTTGTTGCCTTTGCATTGCTCTTTGTTGCAAGATGTTTGTGAGTTGAGGCAACACTCTTGCGGTTACGGATAATACCGATTGTTAAAAGTACGCTTGTAAGAATGAGCGAACAGGCAGTTACTATGAGAACAGGACTTGCGGAAAGCTGGTCTGCAAGGTCCTTGAGTTTCATATCTGTTCCAGGGATTGGCAGAAAAAGCAAGAACAGCGGTATAAGACCGATGATGAGCATTACAACGAGATTACGGTTGTAATTCATTTTGCTCCATTTGAACTTGCCCGTAAAAATATCCTTGAGCATAAGGAAAAATTCTTTGATAAGATCCCACACAAGTTTGTGGTAGAATGCAACAACGGCAACAAGTGTGCCGACATGGAGCATTACATTAAAGAAAAGGTTGCTTTCGCCTGTACCTGCACCGAGAATGTGCTGTGTGATTGCTAGGTGGCCGCTGCTTGATACGGGCAAAAATTCGGTAAGTCCCTGAACAACACCCTGAATAATAGCATCTAAAATTGACATGGTTATGTATTCCCTCCAAAAAATAAGTTTTACGAATCTTCTTTGTTATTTGTACGCTGAAAAGCCGTATGGGGTGGCATAATTAAGATTTCATACAAATCATAAGCGTCACAATATATATGTATTCGGGCAAAACGCCCGAAATTATTTTTCCTGCTTTTTTGAGCGTGATTTTGCAGACTTTGGCTTGCTCCCTTTGTTTTCTTTAATCAAATCATAAAGAGCGTCAATTGCGTCGGAAACTGTTCCGACCTCGTCAATCAAGCCTTCTTCAACAGCCTCTTCTCCCTCAAGAATAGTTCCGATATCCATTACAAGCTCACCCGTGTTAAGCACAAGCTGATTATAACGGTCTTTTGTAATATTGGAATTTTCGGCAACAAAGGTTGTGATTCTGTCCTGCATACGCTGAAAATATTCAAAGGTCTGCGGAACTCCGAGTGTGAGGCCTGTTGTTCTAACGGGATGAACCGTCATTGACGCACTCTTTGCGATAAAGCTTTTCTTTGCCGCAACAGCAAGCGGAATTCCTATTGAATGACCTCCGCCGAGTACGATGGAAACGGTCGGCTTTTTCATTCCCGAAATCACCTCGGCAATTGCAAGACCTGCCTCAACATCTCCGCCGACTGTGTTAATCAGCACAAGCAGTCCGTCAATTCTTTCGTCCTCTTCAACCGAAACAAGCAGAGGGATGACATGCTCGTATTTTGTGGTTTTGTTTTGTTGTGAAAGAATGTAATGACCTTCGATCTGACCGATAATCGTCAGGCAATGCAGCACACAGTCCTTATGAGTTGTGAGAACAGAACCTGTTTCTCCGATTCGGTCTGTTTGTTCTTCACTTATGGGGCTGTCGTTTGCAAGCTTTTGCGGATCATCATCCGGCGCAGGATTTTTAACATAGTTTCCTTTTTTTGATGAGACTTTTGAAGATTTTGATTTTTGTGGCATTGTATGCACCTCCGAGAATAGTTTCACCGAAATTGCACGCAAAATGTATGCATACAAAAAATAAGACGCACAAGCCACACTGTTCAATTGTAAAAAGCCTTTAGTGCTTATTATACCATTACAGCAAAATTATTTCAATAATTTTATTTCTTTATTTCTAATAAGTAATAATTATTTAAAAGAATTATAGTAGTATTAAAGAAATATTATTCCGACAGAACCTGTCGGAAGTTGTTATGGAGTGATATTCAGTTGACATCTGACATAATTATGGGTGTTGTCATTTTAGTTCTTATTTTGCTTTCGGCGTTCTTTTCGGCGATTGAAACTGCATTTTCGTTTGTAAACAAGGTGCGTGTTCAGCGTTACAAGGATGACGGCAACAAAAAAGCGGCAACAGCGCTCTACATAATAGAGCATTTCGACAATGCCCTTACAACAATTCTCATCTGCAACAATGTTGTAAACCTGAGCTGTTCTTCAATTGCGACTGTGCTGTGTATGAATCTTTTCGGTGACGCAGGCTCGGCAATTGCAACGGGTGTAACAACTTTTCTTGTTCTGACATTCGGTGAGATTGTGCCGAAATGTCTTGCAAAGGAACATTGCGATGCCTTTTCACTCAAAACAGCCGGATTGCTCAGAGTACTTATGACACTTCTTACACCGCTTGTGTGGATTTTCACACGATTCAAAATGATTGCCTTAAAGATTGCAGGCAGCAGCGGTGACGCTCCGTCAGTTACTGAAAATGAGCTTAAATACATTGTTGAGAGCATTGAGGAAGAAGGCGTTCTTGAAGAGAGCGAAAGCGAGATGGTTCGCTCCGCACTTGACTTTGACGAAACTACCGCCGAGGAAATTCTCACTCCGAGGGTTGACATCACATTTATCAGCGTTGATGACTCGCCTGAAAAAATCAAGAATATCATCATTGAAAACCGCTATTCAAGAATTCCCGTGTACGAAGGCACGGTTGACCATGTTGTCGGTATTCTCCATACAAGAGATTATCTTGAACGACTTGCAGACGGTAAAGCGCCTGATGTTAAGGAGCTTATGCAGCCGCCTTACTTTGTGTTCAAAACGCAACAGCTTTCAAAAATCCTTAATGCATTCAAACGCACAAAAATTCATCTTGCGGTCGTTACGGATGAATACGGCGGAACACTCGGTATTGTTACAATGGAGGATTTGCTTGAGGAAATTGTCGGTGAAATATGGGACGAGGACGAAGAAATTGAGCATAACTACTACAAAATCGGCAAGGGCGAGTTCCTTGTAAACGGTGATATGGAGCTTGAAGATATGCTCGGTCTGTTCGATATGGACGAGGACAGTCTTGAATGTGACAGCGTAACGGTCGGCGGATATATTCTTGAACACGCTGGAACAATCCCCCACAAGCGTGACAACATTGAGGCCGACGGCTTTAAGTTTACCATTATGGAGGTTAAGGATCAGCGTATTTTACGGGTTGTTGTCAAGAAAAACGACACTTCCGAAGAAAACGAATCCGATGAAGAAAGCGAGAACAAAAAGTCTGAATAAATAAAACATAACAGGAGCAGTATTTTTACTTACCGCTCCTGTTTTTTTACTGTATTTTTTTGCAGAGAGAAGTGCATAATGCGCTGACGGGGATACAAAGAAATGCCCATAAGGTGCTGTAAAACGGGCAAATCTGCCCTTTTAAATTAAGTCGGCAGTTTGAATAATCCCAGACATTAAGCCTGAATTTCAGATTGACAACACAGCCGCAGCAGTATTCAAGTGCGGTAATTATCGCACTTCCCGATATGCATTTTTGCAGCATATTCATTTTTGAAAAGCGCTTGTAAAATCTGAAAAGCGACACAAACGCAGTTCCGCCCGTGACCGCCATTGACCAATGAGTTTTTCTCCGCCACAAAATTTCAAGCAAAGCGTAGCCTGCTCCGCCTATTGAAAAGAGAATGCAATCGTTACGCAACCGTAAACTTTTTTTCATAAGAAATCACCTGTTTTAGTTTTTGCCGAAACAGGTGATTTATTTAACCTATGAATTTTTTATTTTGTCAGAGCATTTCTTTTAGTTCTTCAAAAGAATAAAGACAGTTGATTGCGGTCAAAAACGCGTTTGTTGAAAGATATGACGGCAGACCGAGTTTTTTAAGAATCTTCTTGCGGTTTATTTCTGAATTTTCAGTTCCCGTAAGTCCGAGGACAAATAGATCGGCTTTAGTAATTTTCCTTTCAGGAATATTATTTTCTTCACCGATTATCTCAGCACCGCTTTTGCGGATTGCGTTTATTATAACCTCATCGCTGACGCCTTCAACGCCCAAAAGCCCCTCTTTACCGCCTTTTGCCTTGCGTTTTTCCTTGCCTTTGATTTGAGGAATATAACAATTTTTAATTTTTGAATTATCGACCGAGCCTTTAAGGAAATTCCTTATTACAAAGCCTGCACCGTCGCTGTCGGTCATTATAAGTATTCCCCTTGTTTCGGCAATTTTGCGGATAAGCGACTGCTTTTCTTTGTCGGAAAAAACACGGAAACCGTTTGTTTCGATTATCGGAGCATCTACAATTGATGAAAGCTTTATCTTGTCATATCTGCCCTCAACTATGACAGCCTCACGGATTTTGAGCATTAGATTCTGCCCTCCTTTGCAATCAAAAGCAAACGGGAAATAAGCTGTTCAATTAAAAATCTTTGATTAACGGAAACTGATTTCAGCTTTTCGTCTGTTTCAACAAGCACATCAAGGCTTTTCCGAAGTGCCTCGGTTGAAGTCCTTGAAACGGAGGTTCTCGCCCTGTTTAACACAAACGCACGGTTTTTGTAGGCAAAATCTTTTGCCACGGTTTCTTTACTGACTGAGCATTCATCTGCAACACGCATACGATACGCATCGACATAGGCGGATGAAAGTGCATAGAGAATGTTAATCGGTTCTTCCCGCTGACAGAAAAGTGTGTCGAGCTTTCTGAACGCTCTGTCACCTCTGCCGTTAATAACATCGTCAGCCATATCATATGTTCTTGCTTCAAGGTTTACGGTTGACAAAAGGTCGATATCACGGTCGGTAATTTCTTCACCCTTTGCATATGCGGCAATTTTGTTGACCTCATTTTTCAGAAGATTGAGGTCATCACCGACATTTGAAATAATCTTTGACGCATTGAGGTGTGAAATCAGCTTGCCGTTTTCGTTTGCCCACTTTGCAACATACTTTTCGATAATTTGTGAATTGATTTTTTCAAAACAACAGACGCTGCCGATTTTTTCAACACGCTTTATAAGAGCGGTAAAAGAAGTTCTATTCTTTGACGGAACATAAGTCGGCATTGAAATTATGAGAACCGTACCGTCCCATGCTCTGCTTGTTAGCTCTTTAAGAGTATCAAGCCGATCCTTCACCATATTATCAAAGTAAATGTCGGTCACAACAACACAGTTGCGTTCCGCCATAAACGGCATTATTTGCAGGGATGCGGCAAGTTCCTGAAAATCGATGTCACCGCTGAATGTATGATAATTGAAATCGGACGGGTTTTTGCCTGCAACAGCCTCACAAAGCTTTTTTGTGTAACTTTTGACAAACATCTGCTCCGAACCGTAGATTAGGTACACAGGCGAAAAGCTTTTGTTTTTAATTTGTTTTTTCAGGTCTGCTTCGGTGATGCGCGGCATTTTATCCTCCGTTCAGATTGACCGTTATGTTCCTTTCAGATGTTGAAATAACGGTTGGACTGATTTCTTTAATAGAATCATAATTTTTCTTAAACTGTTTTTCCGATCCCGAAAATATCACGGTATTGCATGATATCAAATCGAAATTTTCGGGGACTGTATCAATCAGCAAACAATCGGGATTGCGATACTTTTCGGGCAGATTTGAAAGGTCTGCATCTGTCGTCACAAACAATACAGTCATATTTTTCCCTTTTATGAACTGAAACATTGTGTTGTCAACGCAGATTACCTCATCCGTCACCGTATCGGAAAGATTCAGCGTAAAATGACTGTTTCCGCCGAAAGTCTGTCGGCTGTTGCCGTCAAAAGCGTTCAAAAGATTTTGCTTTTTAATGTCATTATCATATACCAAAATATTATTTAAGTCAAATTTTGTGACCGCAAAGCGTTCAAGAGAAGAATATTTATTATTCTGATTTGGAATTATCATATATTCAATATCTGAGTATCTTTCGCTGATATCGGCTGTCACATCGTCTGCGCTTGCTCTGTTGCCTCCGCATGAAATCACGGAACAGCTGTCGGAGCAGTTGACTGTTGCAAAAACACCGTTGCCGACATTATAGATTTTCATTTCACCGTTATCGGCTGTTAAAAGCACATTGAGCGATGCTCCGATTACGAGGACTGAAATTGATATCGGAACAGAAATTTTGACATAGAATTTTCGATTTATTACAAAGAATCCGCCGATTGCGAGAAATACGCTGACGCCTATCCACACAAACCAATAGAGCGAATGGGTTTTAATTGTGCTGAATGGGAGTTGTGAAAAAGTTGAAACCAACCACAAAATTGCCTTTGAACATAATCCCGAAACGAGTCCAAACGGGTATGCAAAAAATGATATAAACGGGCAAATAAAAAGTACCGAACACAACAGAGAGCACACTAAAAGTGCCGAAACAAACGGTTCACATAACAGAGAAACAAGTATGACTGTCGGGGAAATTCTGTTGAATGCAACGGCGGTTATCGGCAAAATCCACAGAAATGCAGATACTGAAACCGACAGCATATTTAAGCAGATTTTAAACAGCCTTTTGATATAATAGACAACCGTTCCGACAAAACCGTCCTTACGCTTGTTTTGGTAGTGAAAGAATCTCAGCACAGAGCGTTCAATCGGTCTTGACCACAGAATTATGCCCGTCGTTGCCGAAAATGAAAGCAGCATTCCGATGTCGGCTACCGCATATGGGTTGAAAGCTGTCAGAACAATTGCGGCAAAACCAAGGTTATTCAGCGAGTCGGCTATTCTGAGATTTGATGATGCAAACGACACAATTATCATCATAATTCCGGCACGGACAACCGAATGCGCAAAGCCCGTTACAGCCATAAAGGCAATAACCGTGGATGTGGTAAAACCTGTTATCAAAAATCTGTTTTTTGTTAATTTTCTTACCAAGAACAATACAAACGAAGTGATTATAACAAGATGCATTCCCGAAACCACTATTAAAAACGAAGTACCTGTCAATGAAAAATCATCTTTAACGCTTGAATCAAGAGCTGTTTTCTCTCCCAAAAGAACGGCACGGCAGAGCGTTGAATAATCCTCCGGCAACAGCATATCAAGTGAATTTTTCATTGCCCGTCTTATTGAAACCGCAAATGAATAAAAAGTTGTTGCCTTCTCTCCTGTCGCATCAATTTTGAAGCCGTCATAGGAATATGCTTTCAGAAAAATTCCGTGACTGATTTGAGAGTTTACATTATTCTTGTATGTATGAGCCGTGAAGTTGACCTTTTCAAAAGGCTCTGCGTCAACATTTGAGTACGAAATAATCTGAATTTTCGCATCTGACGGCTGACCGTTGATTTTGTCGGTTTTGATTACGAAACTGCATGATGAATCGGTGGTGATGATTTCATCACAGATATATCCGCTTGCTGTAATTTCTTTATCAGAATAATTATTTGTAATCGTGTTGTTAATATATTCGGAATAGCCAATCATATTGCCCGCAGAATATATTACAGCAAAAGCAAATACGCACAGCGACTTGCCGAATGATTTATTTTTCTTTGAAGCAATTAAAAATATACCGACAGCAACGGAAAGCAATCCCAATGAGCCGATAATCGCAAAGACAATTTCGTTAAAATCGGAATAAAAAACGGCTGAAAGGACAAACAGGAAAGTAAATCCTATAAGTCCAAACAGCCGTTTCATAAAAATCAATCCTTATTCAGTAATCATTTTTTTAATATAATTATACACTCGGTTACTATTCAATCCTTTTTTGCAATAAAAAGAATATTTATAATTGTTATCATTATATTCTCCTACTACAGTTTTACCTTTTTCATTTACAAAATTCGCACCCTTAATTTCAAAAGTCGCCATTGTGGGAGAAAGTCCGTTTGTATTGACTCCGCTGAGATTTTCACTGTTTTTTACAGCATAGCTGACAGCCTTGCGCAAGGTCACAGTATTGTCAGAGGCAGATTTATCTAACGAACAAACCACTTCGATCGCCGTGTATGGAATAGCTCTTACACTTACAATATTTTCCAAATTTTCGCCAAACTTAATTCCGGAAATTTCTTCCGCTTTATCAATACTCGCTCCGCAATCTTCCCACTTTTTCAAAGTAACATCTACGGAAGGATTCACGGTTTCAGAGGTACTTGGTGCAGGTAAATCAGAGCAGGAACTTAGAATACATACCGCTGCCAACACAAAAGCAAGGCATAAACATACTTTTTTCATAATGGCATCTCCTTTTATTATTTATTTGGTTATTTTTATCTACAAAAAACAATTAGTCCATTTTCATCATATCAAGTATATCGCTTTTGGTATTTTTATAATATCATGTAGAATTTCACTTGTCAATATAAATATTATTTTTTAAATATATTTTTATTTTTGTTAATTTTGCCGTTATCTCTTCTCATTAAATTATCTATTCACCACTGTTTCTATTCAATTATTTATAAGTTGAACAATTTCTACACTTTAATTTTTACACTTTATATCTATGGTATAAAAAAGGAAAACAGCCGTCAAAATATGCGGACGGTATAATCTGCACACTTCAACAGCTGTTTATATTTGATTTTATAATTACTCAGTATTACTTAAAGAAAAGCGGAAGTTCGCTGAGGAATATAATGTCATCTCTATCCTTAGCGTCACCTTCGGCAAGGACTGATGCCCTGCCAACGATATTTGCGCCTGTTTTTTCAACGAGTGTTTCAAGAGCGTGAAGACTTTCGCCTGTTGAAATTACATCATCAACAAGAAGAACTCTCTTGCCGTTGAGAAGATTTACATCATCTTCGCCGAGGTAGAGTTTCTGTTCGTTTTTTGTTGTGATTGAATTAACGGTCACTCCGATAGGATTGCCCATATAAACCTTAACGCTTTTTCTTGCGACAACATAGTTTCTGCAGCCCTGACGAGCCATTTCATAGCAAAGCGGAATACCCTTTGCTTCGGCAGTCACAACAACATCGTGTTCGGGAACACGCTTGAGGAGTTCTCTTGCGGCAACCTCTGTCATCTCAATGTCACCAAACATAATAAATGCGGCAATATCAAGCTTATCGTTTACAGGGAATTTTCTGAGTTCTCTGTCAAGTCCTTCAATGTTAATCTTATATGTATCCATTATTGCAGTCCCTTCTTATGCCATTGTGCCGTTGAGCTTTTTGCCGCCGAGGATGTGGAAATGCATATGCTTTACGCTCTGACAGCCGTCCTCACCGCAGTTATTTACAATACGGTAACCGTTTGTAAGTCCGAGTGATTTTGTAATTTCGGGAATTTTAGTGAAAATGTGAGCAATATTGCCGACATTTTCTTCATTAACTGCGTCTGCACAGCAGATGTGTTCCTTTGGAATTACAAGCACATGAACGGGAGCCTGTGGTTCAAGATCATAGAAAGCGAGAATTTTTTCGTCTTCATAAACTTTTTTTGACGGAATTGAGCCGTCAACGATTTTGCAGAAAATACAATCTGACATTTTAATTCAACCTCTCAATATAATTTATTTTCCGTATCAGAAATATTTAAAATATAACAAATATCATACCAAAGTTATTGTACAACCAAATCACTTTTCGGTCAATACTGCCGTCATTTTTTGGCTGTAATTTTCTTTTCCTCACCTTTAAGAAGTCTTTTGATGTTTTCTTTGTGCTTTACAAGAACGAAAACGCCGATTAAAAGAGCCGCCGCAGTTGAGAAGATTACATATGTAAGAGAATAATCCTTGTAAATTATGAAGTCAAAGATAAATGTCATTGCAAAGGTGTAAGGCGCATAGAGAATTGCACAGAGAACACTTGCAAGTGATATAATTTTTGAGCAGAGGAAGATAATTAGAAAAGTTACAATAATTGCGATGAATACACGCCAATCCTCTGTCAGCATAAGAGCGGCGGCGGTTACAACACCCTTACCGCCCTTAAAGTGAAAATACACGGGGTATGAATGTCCGAGAATACAGAAAATACCTGCAACATATTTTCCGCAGTTGATAAGCTCGTTTATAAAAATAGGGCTTTCACCCTGAAATGCAACCGATGCAAACGAGAAGATGAACCCTCCGATAAGCACGGCGATAATACACTTCAGTGCGTCACACACAATGGTGATGATTGCCGGAACTTTACCGACGCTGCGCAGTACATTTGTAAAGCCTGCATTGCCGCTGCCCATTTGACGAATATCCTTTTTGCCCTTTGTCACAATGCCTGTGACAAGAACAGCCGTGTTGATACTGCCGAGAAGATACGCAATCAATGCCGAAAGCAGAATCATCCACCAGCAGTTTGCTAAAATTGCCGAAATATGCTCCATTACTTTTCTCCTCTCTCTCTTACCACAATTTTGATCGGCGTACCCTCAAGAGCAAAAGCCTCACGGATTCTGTTTTCAAGATAACGCTGATATGAGAAGTGGAAAAGCTGTGCATTGTTGCAGAAGAAAACGAATGTCGGCGGTTTTACGGAAGCCTGAGTCATATAGAAAATTTTAAGTCGCTTACCCTTGTCCGACGGCGGTTGAACTCTTGTTGTAGCCTGTGCAAGAAGCTCGTTGAGCATACCTGTTCTGATTCTGCGGTTTGCGCTGTCATTACAGCTTATGATATATTCAAACAGCCTGTCGATACGCATACCTGTTTTTGCGGAAATAAATACCTTTGGCGCATATGACATAAACGCAAAATCTGCGTCAAGCTTTTTGCGGAACTCCTGCATTGTCTTATCGTTTTTTTCGACAGCGTCCCACTTGTTTACGGCAATTATACACGCTCTGCCTGCCTCATGCGCAAGACCTGCAACCTTGGTATCCTGTTCCGTAACGCCCTCTGTCGCATCAATCATAATAACGCACACATCACTGCGTTCAATAGCCATTTTTGCACGGATAATACTGTATTTTTCGATATTATCATATATTTTGCTCTGACGGCGAAGGCCTGCGGTATCGGTAAAGTTAAACTTTCCGTACTTATTTTCAACAAGCGTGTCGATTGTGTCACGGGTTGTGCCTGCTATATCAGACACAATACAGCGTTCCTCGTTTGTGATTTTGTTTACAAGAGACGACTTGCCTGCGTTCGGTTTTCCGATTACCGCAACATTGATGATTGTGTCGTCATCTTCCGCATTTTCATCATAATCGAAGCTTGAAAAAGCCTTGTCCAAAAGGTCGCCCGTACCGTAACCGTGAACGGCTGAAACCTCGATAGGATCGCCTAAACCGAGATTATAAAACTCATAGAATTCAGGTGACGGTTCGCCGAGTGTGTCGCACTTGTTTACACAAAGCACAACGGGCTTGCCCGACTTCTGGAGCATCTGCGCAACATCCATATCTGTTGCAACCATGCCCGACTTGCAGTCTGTTACAAGGATAATAACATTAGCCGTGTCGATTGCAAGCTGAGCCTGACGGCGCATCTGTACAAGAATAATATCATCTGATTTCGGTTCAATACCGCCTGTGTCAACAATAAAGGCAGTTTTTCCGCACCATTCCACCTCACCGTATATTCTGTCACGGGTAACACCGGGAGTATCGTCAACAATTGACAATCTCTGACCGATGAGTTTATTGAAAAGCGTTGACTTTCCCACATTTGGTCTGCCGACAACGGCAATTACGGGTTTGTTCATCTTATCAGTCCTTTCCTGCAATTACAGCCTCTACAAGGTCGTTTCCGTTGTTATTGACGGGAACAAGAGTTACACCGAGTTCCCGTTCAACATCATCTGTTGAAACATCATCAAGAAACAAATCGTTTTCAAAACGGAGCATTGATGACGTGATAATAAGCCTGTCGCCAAGGTCATCGTCACGGAGCTGATCAATAAGATCACCGCCCGTGACAAGTCCTGACACATTTACTCCGCCGCCGAAAAAGTTGTTCTTAATCGCCCTTGTATTTATAGTTATATTCGGGAATTTTTCGTTAATCATCGACATAATCCGCTTCATGTACGGGAACACTCCCTCGCCGCAGGCAATTGTTACCTTATGGCAAAGGCTTTCGTCTGCATCAAGCTCTTCAAGCTTCCAGCTGACATCATCGGTCAGATACGCAATCATACCGATTCCGTCCTCAAGAGCGGAAAAGTCCTCATAAAATTCGGGTGACGGGATTTCTCTTTCGGCAAGGAGGTAAAATTCATCACCCGGAAAGAAAATTCGTCTGCCGTGCTTTTTGACGCACTCATCACCCATTTTTTCAATTATATCAATTGTCTGCCCTGCCGTTTCCTTATTATAAGGAACAAGCGGATAAAGGTTTTCACGGTAACGTGTAAGTCCGACAGGAACAATCGCAGTCATATTAACACCGAGGTTTTCAAGATCGGTCAATGTTCTGACAAGCTCGTCACCGTCATTAATTCCGGGACAGGAAACAATCTGACAGTTAAGCGTTATTCCTGCGTCTGCAAAGCGTTTGAGATATTTTAATGTATCGCCTGCAAAACGGTTATTCATCATCTTACAACGAAGCTCGGGGTTTGTTGTGTGAACCGACACATTAATCGGGCTTATGTGCATTTTTATAATTCGGTCAATTTCGTGCTCTGTAATATTTGTCAGCGTGATATAGTTGCCGAACAAAAACGAAAGTCGGCTGTCGTCATCCTTAAAATAGAGCGACTCACGCATCCCCTTCGGAAGCTGGTCAATAAAGCAGAAAATGCACTTATTACGGCACGAATGCTGTTTGTCCATAAGATAGGTTTCAAACTCAAGACCGATTTCCTCATATTCTCCCTTGGTCATTTCTATGGTACGAACATTTTTGTCCTCATCCTCAACCTCAAGAGTAAGCTTGCGGTTTACCTGATAGAATCGGTAATCAAGAACATCGACAATCTCGTTTGAATTGATTGAAAGGAGAGTTTCCCCTTTTTTTATCCCTGCTTTGTCGGCATGACTGCCGGTTGTGACATCAAAAATTTTAACAGCCACACCTTCACCTCGCAAAACATTTTTACATACACTTTTATTCTACACAAAATACCGTTTTTAATCAACAGGTTTGCAAATTGTTTTTGTATATACGGTAAAATTTGCAAAACAAAAGGGCGAACAGATAACTGCCGCCCGTAATGTTTGTAATAAAAATTACTGTTCGTCTTTCTTTACAACAACCTGTCTGCCGTTGTACATACCACAGTTTGTGCAAGCCTTATGAGCTGCTGTTAATTCACCGCAGTTAGGACAAGCAGTAAGTTCAGGAGCATTAATCTTCCATACTGTTGAACGTCTTGAGCTCTTTCTTGCGTGTGATGTTTTGTTCTTGGGTACTGCCATTACAAAAACCTCCTTACAAAATTTATCTTAGTCAATCAACTGTTTAAGTATCTCAAGTCTTGGATCCGTTTGACGCTTATCACAGGAACATTCACCGTTGTTGAGGTTTTGTCCGCAAATCTGACACAGACCTTTGCAATCGTCCCTGCAAAGATTCTTTGACGGGAGCGAAAGAAAAATGTCAGAAATTACAACATCATCAAGCTCGAGTGTAAAATCAGGTGTTTCAATATAGTCATCATTTTCCTCATCGGCAAGAGTCTGAATAAGCCTGTGTTCAAAGCTCATATTCATCTCTCTTGTATAAGGCTCACCGCAACGGTCACAGTCACGGCTGTAATCAAAGTGTGCATTGATTACAAGAGTAATCAAACTTGCTCTGTTTGTTGCTTTGGCAGTCACGACAACGGGAGTTTTGAATGGATAAACTCCGTCAACATCAAGACCAGACAAGTCAAGGTTATATTCAACTTGTTTTTCTTCACCGTCATTCTGAAAGACGGATTTAAGCTCAAAAAGCATATCTGCACCTCTTGACAGCATAGACACATATTAAAACGCTGTTTATTATTATACAAAAGGTTTGTCCCTTTGTCAACTAAAAAATACAAGAAAATAGGCTGTTTTTTTCGGGAATTTATGACAATATTCGCTAATTTTCCCATATGGAATTTTGAGCCTGCAAAGTCACTCAAGAAGTTACTTTGCACTTGATTTTTTCTTTTCATTATACCTCTTAAACATATATAATGCAATAATAAATTGCAGTTGACATAAAACGGAATTTGTGATAGCATACTGTGTGGCAGTTCGTAACCATCCTGCCGGAAGGACGCCGATAGGCTGCTCCTTCTATCAAAACTAAGGAGAAAGGCACAGGGCTTTTTGCGCCCTTTTTGCACCCTCTTTTGTGTGGGTGCTTTTTTTGTGCCGGAAAGAGAGTATGGAGAGATACAGTATTATTAATGAAAAGAACAGTCGGGAGATTGTTCTTCTGCGTGGAAGCGGTTGCGTTTACAGAAAATGCATCTTCTGCGACTACTACACCGACAGGTGTAGTGACGAGGACGAAAACTTTCGTCTTAACAAAGCCGTGCTTGAAAAAGTTACGGGAATTTTCGGTGACCTTGAGGTCATTAACTCAGGCTCGGTTTTTGAGCTTGACAAAAAAACACTTGATTTTATCAAACAGGTGTGCAAAGAAAAAAAGATAAATACCATTCATTTTGAGGCACATTATCTTTATCGGAACAAAATCAGTCAGCTCAGAAAAGATTTTGCAGATTTTGATTTGAAAATGAAGCTCGGTCTTGAAACCTTTGACTGTGATTTCAGAGAAAATGTTCTGAAAAAAGGAATCAAAGAGAGCAGTCCCGCTGTTATTGCTGAGAATTTCGACGAAGCTAATTTCCTTTTCGGAATTAAAGGTCAGACAGCCGAAACCATGCAAAAGGATATTGAGTTGGGATTAAAATATTTTGAACGAATTTGCGTTAACATTATGTGTGACAACACAACGGAAGTTGAACCCGACAAAGCTGTCATAAAAGAGTTTATGCAGAAGGTCTATCCTGTATATAAGGATAACCCAAGAACGGATATTTTAATTAACAACACGGATTTCGGAGTAGGTGACTGATATGATAAATGAACTTTTGCTTATATTCTCGGTGGTATTCATATACGGTATGGCACTTTTGGGATATGCGCTTTTCGGAAAAGCGGGACTTTACTGCGTTTCAGCCGTAGCAACAATTCTTGCGAACATTGAGGCTTTAATCCTTGTAAACGCTTTTTCAATGGAACAGACTCTCGGTAATGTGCTTTTTGCGGTAACATTTTTGATTACGGACATTCTCTCGGAATGTGAGGGCAAAAAAGCCGCCAACAAGGCGGTTCTTACGGGAATACTCTCATCGGTATTTTTTCTTGTGCTTTCACAAAGCTGGATGCTTTACAATCCGAGTCCGAACGACACGATTATGCCGTCAATCAAGGCGGTTTTCTCAAACACTCCCCGAATGATTTTTGCATCCCTCACTGTTTACGCAATAAGTCAGCTGTTCGATGTTTGGCTCTACCACAAGTGGTGGAAGTTTACTGAAAAGAAATTCGGTGACAAGAGAAGATTTTTATGGCTGAGAAATAACGGTTCAACACTCATCAGTCAGATTCTGAATACAGCCCTCTTCACCGCTTTTGCGTTCTGGGGAACTTATGATTTCGGAACACTCGTTTCAATCTTCCTTTCAAGCTATGTAATCTACATTTTCACAAGTCTGCTCGACACCCCTGCGGTGTATCTTGCAAGATTTATCCACGATAAAAAGGAACAGAAAAAGATTTCGGAATAAAAACAGCTTAATTGAATATTTTCAATAAAAAGACAAGTCGTCGCAATATTTTTTGCGGTGACTTGTTGTGCTTTTTCAGGATTTTGTGAATAAACCATAATATTATGCTTTTTATAATATACAACATTCCGCATTTTTATAGTCATTTTTTAACAATATGTGCGAAAATGGCTGATTTTATCCTGAATCACATAATTTTTTAAGATTTTTATTGACTTTTTCTGTATCAAATAGTATAATGAGGGCAAGTTAAATGCTTAATATTATTTATAAACTTAATTTTGGAGGTAAATATCATGCTTACTAAAAGCGAAGAAGAAATTATGTACTTATTGTGGGACCTCGATGAGCCGCTCACAAGCTCAGAAATTGTTAAGAAGGCTGTAAACAAAACATGGAAAAAGAGTTACATTAACCTTCTTATCAACTCTCTTCTCAAGAAGGACATGATTAAGGTTGTCGGCGTTAAGCAGATGACTAAGAACTATGCCCGTACTTTTGTTCCTACAATGACAAAGGACGCTTATGCAATTAAGCAGATTTCGGACAGACCGAATTTTGCAGACAGCGATATTCCGACTCTCTTCTCCGAGCTTATTGAGAAAACCGAAAGTTCAGCTGTTTTTGATGAACTTGAAGCTCTTCTTAAAAAGCGTCGCGAAGAACTCGGCAAATAATCTATGCAAATAAGTCTTTATTCATTCTTGTTTTCTATTGTAATAAGCAGCATTTTTATAGTGCTGCTTTACTTTTTCAGAAAAAAGATTGCCTTTTGTAATCACTACGGTCTTTATACAATTTTGGGATTGTATGCTGTAACATTTGTAAGAATGGCTCTGCCGTTTGAATTCGGGTTTACAAATACAATTTCAGATCATAGTTTTTATCCTGTAGTAATTGACGCATTAACGCCTGACAAAAAAAATTTCTTTGTGCCAGAGTTTACATGGCTCAACCTGATTTTCACAATATGGATTGCGGTAAGTGTAATCCTTATTATTCGGGCGATATACAAGTATCACAAAGCAATAAAAATTCTGAAGAAAACGGTTATTGAACCAAAACCTGAATTACAGGCTCAGCTTGACGCTGTTGCAAAACAATGCAAAATAAAATCCATGGTTAAACTCAGGATTTCAGATTCAATCTCATCTCCTGTTACATACGGATTTATTAAGCCTGTTGTTCTTTTTTCAAACCAAACTTTTACGAATGAAGAGTTTAATTTTATTGCGACGCATGAATGTTGTCATATCAAAAACAAAGATATATGGATAAAACTGCTGACTGAAATTTATTGCGGAATTTTCTGGTGGAATCCGCTGGTGTATTTGTTAAAAAAAGACCTTTCGTTTTGTCTTGAACTCAGATGCGACAAGCGTGTTACAAAAGCACTTGACGATTATGAACGGTGCAACTACGGTCAGGTACTTGTTACCGAACTGAAAAAGTGCTATGAAGAAGAGAATTCAGATAAGCAAAATGAGTGCAACCTAAAAAGTGCTCTTATCGGAATGAACTTTGCATCAATTGAAAAGAACAAAAAGAATATACACAGAATGGAAATGATTCTGTATCCAAACAAAAAGCAGACAATCAAAAATACTTTTATTACAGCTTTTGCGATTTTGCTTTCCATTGGGATATTCTTTGCGTCATACTGTGTTTTGATTGTTCCGGGGTGGGATACTACATACGAGGATTGTGTAGCCGATCTCATTGAATCGGGTGAATACAACGATAATGTCGAAGTATATGACGAAACAAATATGTATGTTTATGTTGAAAAAGACAAAACCACTCACCTTATTTTTGAGCCTTACGATGAAAAGAAAGGCATTGTCTATACAGACGACAATTCTATTATTATCCCCTATGAGCAAGTTGAGAACGGCGAATATAGTTACTGTCTTGTATTAAAGGAGAAATGACAGATGAAAAAGAAAGCCGCAAAAATTTTTACAGCATTTATTATGACAGCAATTATCGCACAGGGAACCGTTATGGTTGCAAGTGCAGCAGAAACAGATTCAACCCCCGACAGCGTTATAGTGATTGAAACCGCAACTCCTGACAGTTCATTTTTGGAAAGCGGTGCCGATTCAACTGCTATTCAGCCAAGAGCTGATGTTATAGTAAGAAAATGGCGTCGTGGAAGTCGTGGACAGCTCCAGTACAGAAGATGGAACGATACAAAGCAAGAATGGGTTGACGACGAATGGATTGACTACAAAGGTTGATCTGCAATAACAACAAAGGCGAAACAGACATAAATCTGTTTCGCCTTAATTTTTTGTTTATTCAAAAAGATTCTGTTCTGACAGGGGAACCGATTCAACATCTTTAAGCTGACGCTGAATTTGACGGGTACGAACTCCGACAAGCTTGTCAAGTTCCTTGTTTGCCTGATCAAGTCTTTGCTGTGTCATTACAAGCACATCATTGAACTTGTCGAACTCGTTCTTTACACCGCCGAGTATTTTCCAAACCTCAGCACTTCTCTTTTGCACGGCAAGAGTTTTGAATCCCATTTGCAACGAATTGAGCAGAGCCGCCATTGTACTTGGACCTGCGATATTCACCTTATACTCACGCTGAAGGACTTCAACAAGTCCCATATTGACAACCTCGCTGTATAGCCCCTCAAACGGAAGAAACATAATTGCAAATTCCGTTGTGTTCGGCGGATCAATGTACTTATCGTGAATATCCTTTGCCTCACCCTTTATACGCTGAACAAGTGCTTTTTGTGCCGATTCAATGCGTTGCTTGTCACAGCTTTCAACCGCATCACGGAGAGCAGAATATGTATCGCCCGGAAATTTGGAATCAACAGGCAAATATACTGTACCGGCACCGTCAGAGGGCAGTTTGATTGCAAACTCAACAACATTTTTTGAGCCCTTTTTGGTGGCAATGTTTTCCTCATACTGCTCCTTTGTAAGGATTTCGGAGAGAATTGCACCAAGCTGAATTTCGCCGAGTATGCCCCTTGTTTTGACATTTGAAAGAACCTTTTTCAAATCGCCCACACCTACCGCAAGCGTTTGCATTTCGCCGAGTCCCTTATAAACCTGTTCAAGTCTTTCGTTGACAAGCGAAAAAGACTTATTCATTTTTTCTTCAAGTGTTTTTTGAAGCTTTTCATCAACTGTCTGTCGCATTTCATCAAGCTGACGGAGATTTTCCCGCCTTATACTTTCAAGCTTTTCGTCAACCGAGCGTCTGATATTTTCAAGACTCTGAACATTATCGGCTGAAAAGCTGTGAAGTCTTTGTTCAAGCTGAACCGCCCTGTCATTTTGCGACTGTGCAAAGCTTTGCTGATTGAGCAATATCCTTTGAAGTTCGTCCTCCGTTCTGTTGTTATTATTCTTTTTGAGAACTGTTATTAATGTGACAACGCTGACAATGAGCGTTATTGCACAAAATAAAAGCACAATAATCTCGGATGTCGTAAACTGCATATTAAACCTCCCGAACAATAATTCGATTTCACAATTAAATAATATCATTCGGGAGTTTTTCTGTCAACTCAGGTATCGAAGGTATCGAATATTGTTTCAACCCGTTTCCGACAATTTTCAGGTGAATATACAAAACGGTCGATACGGTCGCTGTCGCAATAGTATTCGGGGCATTTCGGATTATATTTGTAATCAAAGGTGTCAATAATTATCAGTTTGATTTTCATTTTTTCGGGAATGATACTTTTTATGTAAACGCTTGCCTGCTGACCTGCACGGACTCCCTCTCTTGTTTCTGCAAGTCCTGCAAGATTTGGTGTAAGTTCCACAAAAGCACCGTAGTTTTCCACGCTTCGGATAATTCCCGACACGGTTTCACCGGCACAAAACCTTTCGGCATTTTCTTCCCATGTGCCGAGAAGCTCCTTGTGACTGAGGCTTATACGACCGTTTTCAACAGATTTGATAACGGCTTTGATATCCATTCCTACAGTAAATCTCTCGGCAGGGTGTTCAATCCTTGAAACCGAAATTGTGTCAATGGGCATAAGTGCAACAATTCCGCAGCCTATGTCTGCGAATGCACCAAAGTTTTCAAGATGAGTTATGCGGGCAGGCACAATATCTCCGCATCGCAACCTTGAAATGTACGCGTCAAGGCATTTGCGTTGTGCTTTTTCACGGGAAAGCATTACAATCGGTTTGCCGTTTTCGTCCTCGGTTATGTCGGTGACAACGAAACAGACGGGACGGTTTACCCTTGAAATCACGGCTATGTCACGAACCGAGCCGTCCTTAATTCCGATTGCACCCTCCTCCCTCGGAATTATGCCTTTTATGCCTGCAAGGTCAACAATAAGGTTGTGACTGCTGTCGCACACACAAGCCTTTGACTCAAGAATCTTTCCGCTGTTTTTTGCATCCTCAAGCATCTTTAATGAGTGAAGTATATTTATGTTTTCCTGTTCGGATATAAGTTTTCCTTCGGGTAAATATTCTGACATTTTAAAGCCTCCGTCATATTTAGGTTTACAGAAAATCATATGAAAAAGTTTTCTGTCTTATTACACGGACGCAATTTTTTGCAGAAAAATTTTATTGCATTTGCTACGCTTTCCTTCATAAAAAGCGGCAAACTTGCATTTTTATTTCATTTATGATATAATAGGCACGAAAAGTACGATGAAATCTGAGCTTTTGTTGAGTGCTTATTATACGAATTTATATCCCCCTCAAATTTTGCCATGCAAAATTTTCGATGGGTGATTGTACCATAATGCACTTTGTGATTATGGTACAAAAAATGTGTGTGTTTTAGAATAAAATCCAGATTAGAAGAGCCGAGGTTGTTTTTTGGAAACATTACATAACAACGAGGCTTGACAGGAAGGAAACAAATCTATGAATACTTACAATCTTAAAAAAATGTGTGCCGTATCGGTTGCATCAATTATGTGTGTTTCTGCATTGGCATTTTCGGGTTGCGGTGATAAGAAGGCTGAAGTATCGCAGACTCCCGACGAAACAACACCTGCAACTACTGCCATAAGCACGGCTGATGAGCCTACCGCACAGAACTATCTTGAAAGCATCGGCATTGATACCGCTACTCTCGGAATCAATCCGAACATTATTCACGATTCAAACCCTGTCGGTTTTCAGCTTGATATGCCGAAGAACGGCGATACAATCGCAGTTGTTCACACCTCATACGGTGACATAACAATGCGGCTTTTCCCCGAACAGGCACCAAAGGCCGTTACAAACTTTGTAAACCTTGCAAAAGCAGGAAAGTATAACAATTCACTTTTCAGCAAAGTAACAAAAGACTTTATGGTCAACGGCGGTTACTGCGGTACAAGCTCGTACGGCGAGGCATTTGAAGATGAATTTTGCGACAGGCTTTTCAATATCAGAGGCGCTGTTGCAATGTCAAACACAGGTGCGGACACAAACGAAAGTGCATTCTTCATCAATCAGAAAACTGCCGAAACATATAAGAATGAAGGCGGCTGGGAACATCTTGCAAGTCAATGGGATTCTATCAAAACCCAGCTTGCAAACTACAAGGATTCAAACCTTCTGACTGCATTCATTGAGAAAAACGGCACAAACTGTTACGATACCGACAGCGTTCCCGACAACGTTAAAAAGCTGTATGAGGAAAACGGTGGAAACGCCTATCTTGACGGTGCATACAATGCGGTTGACAGAGGCTACACGGTATTTGCACAGGTAATTGACGGAATGGATGTTGTTGATAAAATTGCCTCGGCTAAGGTTGACAAGGACGACATTCCCGTTAAGAACATTGTTATCAAAAGCATTAAGATTACACAATATAAAGAGGAACCAACAACTCAGGCAGATTCGACATCTGCCGAAAGCGTCACACAGCCGACCACAGTCGGATAAGGAGCGGTTATGAACAGAATGCCCGTTGCAGCGATTATGTATGACTTTGACCGTACCCTATGTACGAAGGATATGCAGGATTACAGCTTTATCCCTCGTCTTAATATGACCGAAGACGAGTTCTGGAAATTTTCAAACGAACTCGGTCAAAGCGAACATATGGACTCAATTCTTGCGTATATGTACGCAATGGTAAAAATGTCCCGTGAAAGAAATATGCCTCTTTTGCGAAATGACCTTGTTGAAATGGGAAAAAATGTTGAGTTTTTTGACGGCGTAAAGGATTGGTTCAAAAGGATTTCCGACTTTGGCGAAAAGCTTGGAATGCAGGTTGAACATTATGTAATTTCTTCGGGTATGAAAGAAATTATTGAAGGTACGGAAATCAGCAAAAACTTTAAAAGCATTTTTGCGTGTGAATTTCTTTACGATGAAAACGGCAATGCCGTATGGCCTAAAACCGATGTAAATTACACCAATAAAACGCAGTTTGTTTACAGAATCAACAAAGGTGTTCTTGATGTTGCAAATGATGTTGACCTCAATCGTTCAATGCCGGAGGACAGCAAACGGGTTCCGTTCTGCAATATGATTTACATAGGCGACGGTCTTTCAGATGTTCCGTGTATGAAAATGATGAAAGCCTACGGCGGATATTCAATTGCGGTTTACCGAAAAAAGGACAGCAAGGTTGAGGACTTGCTGATGAAAGACAGAGTTGATTTTATCTATCCTGCCGACTATTCGGAAAATACAGGTCTTGACCTCACCGTTAAAAATATCATCAGAAAAATGGCTGTCTGCGGTCTTTTGTACGATGAAAACCATGAGCAGAAAAAAGAAATTCTCGGAAGATAATTTCGGTTGAATAAAAAAGTCAAGTATCAAAACGATGCTTGACATTTTTATTTATTTGGTATAATATAATTACAGAAAAGGAGATACCTGCGATAAGCGGATTCTCCACATGTTGGTTAGAAGCTAACCGCCAAAGGTTCGAATTTTGGGCGGTTAGTTTCTTTTTTATTTAAATGTACATATATGTACGAAGAAACAAAATTACTTTTTGTTGCCAAATATTTGGTAATAAAGGAAATGTCAGGTACCCGAAAGGTACTTGACATTTTTCTTTGTTTGGTTTAATATAATTATAGAAAAGGAGATACCTGCGATAAGCGGGTTCTCCACATGTTGATTAGAAACTAACCGCCGGAGTGTCGAAGTTCGGGCGGTTGTTTCTTTTTTTATTTAAATGTACATATATGTACGAAGAAACAAAATTACTTTTTGTTGCCAAAGACTTGGTAACAAAGAGCGATAACGCTGACGATTAAAGTGCCGAGTAAACATACATCGGAAATTGTCATGGTTATCACCTCCTCTTGTGAGGAGAAACCGCCTACCGTTTAATGCAGGTATCACGGTTTTATTCTAACAGTTTAATTCTTATTTGTCAATTTAATTTTCAGACGGCAGTTCTTTACGGACTGCCGTTTTTTTGCATATATTCTGCATAACCTAAAAACATATTTTCACATCTGTAGTTGGTCTGTATTTCACGAAAAAGACTTGCAATAAAAAAGCAAATCAAATATAATTTAAAGAGAGCGTTGTTCAGACTCAATTATTGTATAAATAATATAACAACAAATTTTAACACAAAGGAACAAATAATGAATAAATTTCAACTTATAACCAATGAGGTAAAAAAGGTAATAAACGGTAAAGACAGGGCGGTTGTCACCACTCTGCTTGCGTTGCTCACAGGAGGAAACATTCTTATTGAGGATATTCCGGGTGTGGGAAAAACAACAATGGCGGTTGCGTTTTCAAAGGCGCTCGGTCTTGAATACGGCAGAGTACAGTTCACTCCCGACACTTTGCCGTCAGATATCACGGGCTTTGCGGTCTATAACAAGGATACAGGAAAATTCACTTTCAACAAGGGCGCTGTATTCTGTAATCTTTTTCTTGCAGACGAGTTAAACAGAACTTCAAGCAGAACTCAGGCGGCTTTGCTTGAAGCAATGGAAGAACGGCAGGTTACTGTTGAAGGCAACACTTTCAAGCTTGAAAAGCCTTTTTCTGTTATTGCAACGCAAAACCCGACAGGAGCGTCGGGAACACAGCTTTTGCCTGATTCACAGATTGACCGATTCACGGTAAGACTTTCAATGGGATATCCCGACAGCGATGCGGAATGTAAAATGCTGCTTAACAGAAGCGGTAAAAATCCACTTGACTCAGTAAACTGCATTGTGTCCAAGATTGAATTTCTTGAAATGCAGTCGGAGGTTCAGAATGTTTTTGTCAGCGACGATATGGCAAGATATATTGTGTCACTCATTTCGGCAACAAGAAAGCATCCGTTGCTTTCAAGAGGTGCAAGCCCGAGAGCAACGCTTTCGCTGACCGATATGGCAAAGGCTGTTGCATTTGCCGAGGGCAGAGATTACATTGTGCCGAGAGATGTGCAGAATATTTTTATCTGCACCGTAAACCACAGGATAATTCTCAACGCAAAAGCCTCTGCATCAAAAAAGAACAGCGAAGAAATTCTGCAAGAAATTCTCAGAAAGACTCCAAAGCCGAGGACTTGAAAATGATAAGGAACATAATAATTTATCTTTGTCTGCTGACGGGAACATTTTTGTTCAGCATTTTTTATTACGCCTGGTTTTCATGGTTTTTGTTCCTGACGGTTGTTTCAATTCCGATAATCTCGCTTTTGCTGAGTCTGCCTTTTATGATACGGAGTGTACGCTCAGATATTGAAATTTTTGCAAAAGAAAATGTTTTTATCAAGGATGAGTTTTACATTGCAATATCAGGCAAGAAGAAGAAACCGCTCTTCTGCCCTATGCTCACACTGAATATAAAATCAACCAACCTTACAGCAAATCTTTGTGAAAACATAAAAATCAGATTTTCGGGTACATTTACAAAGCCGTTAATCAGACAATGCAACAGTCTTACACACCATTGCGGACAGCTTGACATTGTATGCAAAAACGGTAAAATTTACGATATGCTCGGTATATTTTTTCTTCCGATCAGGATTAAAAAGCGTAGCTTTGTTCGTGTCCTTCCAAAACAACAAAAACCGAAAATTATCCCCGACAGCAGTAATTTCACGGTTACGGGATACAAACCTAAGCCTGTAGGCAACAGCGAAATTTATGAGCTTCGTGAATACCGTCACGGTGACAGTCTGCGCAATGTTCATTGGAAACTTTCGTCAAAAAGCGACGATTTGATTGTCAAAGAACCGAATGTTCCGATAATCAAAAACTGTCTTATAATGCCTTTTTTCGGAGATAATGCAGACGAAAATGATGTTGTTTTTGCAAAGCTGATATATGTCTGCCGATATATGATTAAGAGCATAGGCATTTGCTTTGCCTGTGACAGGAACGGCAATCCTTTTGAGATAAGATGCGAAAGCGATATATTAAACTATTTTTCCGCACTCTATCTAAACACGGAAAGCAGCTTTGTTGCCGGTACAAATGATTTTCAGCATTACAATATTTTTGCCGATCGTGAGGAGGTTGACTTGTTGTGAAAAACAAAACAAGCTTTACGATTGACATTCTTCTCTGCATAACATTGATTTCAAGCCTGTTTTACTGTCTTGTCACCTCTTTTGATATAAAAACAGAATGGTACATCATAGTAGTTCCTACGGCAATTTTCTGCACAATTTACGGATTGCTTGCCTCCCTTGTCAAAAAGTCGGGTGTGCTGTTTATCAGCGTGGCAATCACTATGATTGTTTTTGTATTCACTCTGCTGTTTTCACTTGAAAGCATACTTGAGCAATTGAGTTATGTTATTACTCAGGCTTTAAAACTGCTCTCGCAATATCTTCCCGTACAGAACAAAATTATTTTGGGAGATACCCTCGGCACAAGCGCAACAGGACTTTTTGTATTTATTTCGGCAATACTGAGTGCAGTTTTTACAATCAGCCTGATACGATACAAACGTATTTTGATTCCGTCATTGCTGTCAATGGTACTGCTTGTCCCCTGCTTCATTCTTGTAAACACTCTTCCGTCGCTAGTTTGTCTTTTTATTGCAATTGCAAGTCTTATTGCCTTGTACATTTCAAAGAACACACGCAAATTCAGACCATCACAGGGCGGTGTGATTGCGGCAATTTCATTCGGAACAATGCTTGTTGTGATGGCAATTTTGCTTGCGTTCAATCCGATTGAAAAATATGAGCGATTTGACTGGCAGGAAAACCTTTTGCAGAGCATTGAAAACAGCTTTAATATTGATGACGGACGAAAAACTACCGCAGAAAAAAAACTTAATGAAATCAAAGGTTCACTTGAAGAAAAAGAAAATCTCATCGATATTTCTCCGCTGACGCAGACGCATACACCTGTTATGACGGTCACTTCGGCAGTTGGCGGTAATATTTATCTCAAAGGCACAGCATATGCCGACTACAGGGACAATACATGGAGTATCATTTCCGACAATAATGCCGCAAGATATCCGCAGGATTTCGTACCGTTTACGGCAACAATCGGAAACAATGCTTTAACCGATACAAGAGTTCATATGCTGAATAAAAGTAAGATTGCCTATGTTCCCTACTTTTTGGAAAGTCTACCCGACAATCTCAATTTGGTTGCTGATGTGTGCGTAAAAAACGATACGGATAAAAACGAATTTAATTATTCGCACTATCCGTTTTATGCCGAAAACACATACAGATACAATAATTCAGCCGAAGCGGAAAATTACAAAGCATTTGTGTATGACACCTATCTTGAAATTCCGAGAAAAACACAAATTGAATTGCGTAGAATTGCAGACCAAGAGGGCTTTCTCGACTCGGAGCTTACCGTTTCCGAAAAGATTGAAATGGTAAAGAACTATATTTCAAACAGTAAAACCTATTCGTTGAAAACTCCGAAAATGCCGTCGGGCAAAGATTTTGTAACTTGGTTTCTCAACGAGAGCGACACGGGATATTGTGTTCATTTTGCCACGGCAGGCACGCTTATGCTGAGGGCACTCGGGATTCCGGCACGATATGTTACAGGCTACTATGCAACCGCATACGCAAATCAGTCCGTTACCGTAACAACCGACAACGCTCACGCATGGGTTGAGTATTACAGCGATACGGCGGGTTGGATTCCGCTTGAATGTACACCGTCATCGTTTCAGCCGGCAAGGTATGTCGGATCTCAAAGAGCAAACGGCGGCAGTACGGACACAACTCAGCCAACAACCGTTGAACCGACAACAGCACCGACTGCTCCGACAAACGGCACGGTTTCTCACAGCACAAAATCGAAAAATGACATTAAATCTTCATTTGAATTTAACGGATTTACAATCGCTATGATGTCGTTGGGAATTGTTGCCCTTGCGTTAATCGCAATTTTCTCAAGAAGAATTATCATTATCAAAAAGAGAAAACAAAGATTTGAAACAGGAAGAAACAATAAAAGGGCAATCTGCATTTATAAAGAACTTAAAAATCTAACGAAAATTTCACATATTCTGATTACAGATGAAGTGAAATCCGTGTATGAAAAGGCGAGGTTCAGTAATCACACGATAAGCGATGATGAACTAAAGATTATTGAAAACTCTTACTATAATTCCATTGAAGAAATTTATAATAATCTCCCTCGCATCAAAAAGCCGTATTACAAGTTTATAAAAGCAATAAAATAAGAAATGCTCCCGTACAATGCGGGAGCGTTTTTACACAACAAAAGGCTCTTGAAAACAACTCAAGAGCCTTAGATTTTGCTTTATATTATTTAAAAAGATTCTTTTTGTCATAATAATCCTTATCGACAAACTCGTCCTTTTCGTCAAGATTGCTGTCACTGCTCTTGAAAAGTCCCGAGCCAAAACGATAATCGTGATTTGCCATTCTGCGAATTCCGTAAGCAAGAATTGCAACACACACCAAAAACCAGAAAACTAACCAAAACATAAACAACACCTCTCAAAAGCAATACAATGTTAATCTTTTTGTTTAGCTGATTATATCATTGCAATATTATATTGTCAATATATTTTTATTAATATTCATTAATAAATGTAAGAACTTTTCTTACTGTTTCAACACTCAATTTATCAGTGTTGCCGTATTTGAGAAAAGAATTGACATTACCCGCATTAAGGTTCAATTCCTTATAAATGCGGTAGTTTGTAATACACTTTTGCTGTTTAACTTCACAGATTTTTTTATACATCAAATTTTTAATTTTTGTTTCATTATTGTATTTCTCTAATCTGTAAAGGTAGTTATCATAGATTGTTTTGTACTCGCTTAATTCTTTTTCAGAAACATATTTTTCAACATTATTGTCCGTAATTCCTGAAAGTTTTTCGCAACCGTCATTAAGATAGTCGTACTTTTTAAGAAGTTTATTCTTTAAATTTTTATCGGTAAACATCATAAGATAAAGGCATAAAGCATCTTTAAGACGAAAATTATTTTCGGCAAGTTTTGAAAACGAGTACAACGATGTTCCACCCACTCCCGACAATTCCTGTAGTTGTGAAAGAAGATATCCTTTAAATGTCAACGCTCTCATTTAAACCTCTCCTTGTAGTCTTTATAATGTTCTAAAAGAATATTTTTATCAAAATCAGTCAACATTCCATAACAAACATCATCAACAAGTCTATCGAGCAAATCCCAATCTAAGGAATTGTAAACTAACTCATTTTCGATATCCTCTATATCTTTTCCTCGCATTGCACACAATTTTGACACTACCAAATCTTCAAGTGACAGAGTGTAAAAATTAACTTTCTTTGTTGGTATATTAACCTTTACAATTCGTTCAAGATAGTTTTCAGGAAAATTTATTCTATAAGCATTTACATTCATATTTATATTGTACAGTTCTAAAAGCTGTTTTATTTCATCACTTGCATCAATTGAATCAATATCGTGTGTTGATCTGTAAATTTTCTTCATTAATACAAGAGCACTTCCGCCTGCAATAACACAGGTGTAGACATCATCAGAGGTATCAATCAACGCCATATCTCTATCAACCTGTAAAAGTCTTTCAATAATTTCTTTTTCGTATAAATTCATTGCTACACCTCTTTATATATTTTATTTTCAATAATAGTATTATTCAATTTCTATTATATTTAAAAAAATTTTTTTGTCAACAAAAAATTGTAATTTACCGACATAATTTTGCAAGTTAGGGTTCGGTACTGTTAATTTCCTTTTTGATATGGTAAAATGGGTGATGAACGGAGGGAATGCGATGTTTAATGTTACAATCCGTCAGGTTGGGATTGAGGAACGGGAAGAAATTATTATTTGCTGTCATGAAATCAGCGACGAGGTTATGTCGCTTGCAAACAGCATTAAGGGGCAGAAAAGTTTTCTTCTTGCATCAAAAGACGGCGAGATGTTCAAGCTTGACACAAAGGAAATTTTCTACATAGAATCGGTTGACAACAAAACCTTTATATACTGCAAAAACAATATTTATGAAACCAAACAAAAGCTGTATGAGCTTGAAGAAATTTTAAAAGGAACAAAATTTTTCAGATGTTCAAAGTCGATGATACTGAATATCGGTAAAATCCGTTCCGTGTCACCGTCTGTCAACAGCCGTTTTGAGGCAAAGCTTGTAAACGGTGAAACGGCAATTATTTCAAGGCAGTATGTGCCGACCTTGAAGAAAAAGCTTGGAATGTGAGGTATTGTTATGAATGATTCTTTAAAAGAAATTATAAAGGAAGTCATAAAGGACTTTTTTATAATCACGGTTGCAATGCTTTTTGTTGTAAGCCTTGCAAATTCAATTGCGTTAATCGAATACTACCCCCCCTATTTTCCGTGGGTTGTAATGGGAACAGGTGCGGTAACTTCAATTCCGACTCTGCTTTTTTACTTTAAAGAAGAGCCCACCAAACTGCAGGCTCGCATACGAATTGTCATTCATTTCTGCCTTATTCAGGCAATTGTTATGACCGAGGGATTTTTGCTTGGTTGGTACAAGAATTTTCCTATGGCGCTTTTGGTTTTTGCAATGATTACCGCCGTGTATCTGCTGACATTTCTTTTCAGCTACATTACACGGACAAACACGGCAAAATCAATTAATGAATCGCTTAAAAAATTTAACGCTGACGAGGATTATCAGGACGAATAACTGCATTTTGACATACAAAATCGCAACTTACTCCCCTCTTTTTGCAACACAGCTAAAATTGCTTTTCTTTTGAATTGCAAGGTGCTACTATGTTGACAGAAGGAGGGGATTTTTAATGAGTAACATAATCGAAGTTAAAAATCTTGTAAAGAATTATAAAGATGTTCACGCTGTAAATGATATATCATTCACGGTTGAAGAAGGTTCGTTTTTCGCATTTCTCGGAATTAACGGTGCAGGCAAATCAACCACAATCAACATTCTTTGTACGGTGCTTGAAAAAACATCTGGCAATGTTAAAATCGGCGGATATGACCTTGACAAAGAAAAGAACAAAATCAAGGAGCTTATCGGAATTGTTTTTCAGGGTTCTGTACTTGACAAACAGCTTACCGTTAAAGAAAATCTTGAATCGAGAGCGTCATATTACGGACTCAACAAAAAAGAAATCGCCAAAAGAATTGAAAGCCTTACACAAACCTTTGACCTTTCGGAAATTCTCAAAAGAAAATACGGAACATTGAGCGGTGGCCAGCGCAGACGGGTTGACATTGCAAGGGCGCTTATTAACCGACCTAAGCTCCTGTTCCTTGACGAACCGACAACGGGACTTGACCCGAAAACAAGGCTGCAGGTGTGGGAAATCATCCACAATCTTCGCAAAGAAACAAGACTTACGGTATTCCTCACAACCCACTATATGGAAGAAACAGTTGACTGCGACAATGTGGTGATTATTGATTCGGGCAAAATTGTTGCCAACGATTCTCCGCATAATCTCAAAAAAGATTATTCGTCAAACAGCCTTGTTTGGTACACGGAAGAAAATTCTGAAAACGATAATCTTCTCAAGGCCGATAATCTCGAATTTGAAAGAGTCGGAGATGCGTATAAAATCAAAATCAAAAACAGCAGACAGGCTCTTGAAATTACAAACAAACATACTGAAATTGTCGATTTTGAGATTATCAAAGGCAATATGGACGATGTGTTTCTGACCGTAACGGGTAAAAGGCTGGGTGACTGATATGAAATTTCAAAGAACACTTTGCTCATACAAGGGTATGACAAAACGAAATATAAAGGTATATTTAAAGGACAAAACCGCAATTATCTTCTCAATGATGACGCAGATTATCATACTCGGATTATATCTTTTGTTTCTCAAACAGAATTATGTCGATTCAATGACTTCAATGCTTGACGGCTTCAACATCAAAACAGAGGACAATTTGATTAACGCACTTGTAAATTCATGGCTTGTATCGGGCGTTATCGGAACATCTGTTGTTACGGTTGCAATGAACTCGCTTTCGGTAATGATTTCCGACAAGCAGAACAAGATTGACTACGACTACAACGCTTCTTCCGTAAAGGGCAGTACGGTTGTTCTCTCCTACTTTTCGGGTGCGGTTATAAACACAATTGTAATCAGCGCAATTTTGCTGACGGCAGGCATCGCATTTTCGTGCATATCGGGTTCAAGCTTTCCCGAATTTACAGAGCTTTTAAAATTATACGGACTTGTGATTTTAGGCTCTGTTTCGGCTGTACTTATTCTTATGTTTGTTGCGTCATTCTTCAAAAAGAATTCAACCTATGCCGCATTCAACACACTTATTTCGGTTGCAATCGGTTTTGTAATCGGCGCATACATTCCTGTCAGCCAGTTTTCGGACGGAGTTCAGACATTTGTAAATCTTATCCCCGGCTCACACATTGCGGCTATGATAAGAAATGTGCTTGTCAGTCCGTGCATTAACGATATTTCGACCTCACTCGCGGGAGCAGACCACGGAATGTTTGCGACAGAGGCAGAAAAAGCGTTTGCAACCAACCTCAACCTTTTCGGAAACGAAGTGGATTTCACATTTATGATGATGTACTCAATCAGTGCAATCTTACTTTTCCTTGTCCTCAACCTTATATCATACAAATTCAGTTCAAAACGCAAGGACTGATTTATGGCAGATAAAAAGCCGACACTCCGAAAAGTGTCGGCTTTTTTATATATAATTACTTCCAAACTTCTTCTGCAATTTCTTTTACAAGAGCAAGCTTTGCCCACTGCTCTTCCTCGGTAAGCTTATTACCGATTTCGCATGATGCAAAACCGCACTGCGGACTGAGATACAATCTGTCAAGCGGAATATACTTTGCCGCCTCATGAATACGATTGATTACAGTCTGCTTATTCTCAAGAATAGGTGACTTTGTTGTGATAAGACCGAGAACAACCTTTTTGTCACCGCTCACATATTTTAACGGTTCAAAACCGCCTGAACGCTCATCGTCAAACTCAAGATAATAAGCGTTGACATTTTCTTCACCGAAAAGTTTCTCTGCAACAGGATCATATGCACCGCTGCTGAAGTATGCAGAATGATAGTTACCTCTGCAAACATGAGTATTGATTACGAGGTCATCGGGCTTACCCTCAATTGCAAGGTTGTTTACCTTGAGAAGTTTCTCACTGATACTCTTAAAATCTGCATCCTCGCCATAGCGGTTTACGCTACCCTCCGCAACAAGAACGCCCCATGTGCAGTCGTCAAACTGGATATTTCTGCAACCTGCATCGTAAAGATCTTTGATTACCTTTTTGTATCCGTTTGCAATATCGTTGATAAGTTCTTCATCTGTCGAATAGAACTTCCTTGTCGTTTCAATATTTGCAGGAATGATGAACTGCTGGAAAAACTGTGCGGGAGCAGGAATTGTCTGCTTTGCTACTGTGTTTTCATCCTCAAGAGCCTTTACAAATTTGTAATGTTCAACAAACGGATGACTGTCAACCGAGATTTCGCCGGAAAGCCATGTATCGTCAATCAAAGCCTGTTCGCCGTGGAATGCAACACCGTTTTCGGTTTTTTTGTGTTCAACTCCGTTAAATCCCCACATGAAGTCAAGATGCCATGTTGCTCTGCGGAATTCACCGTCGGTAATCGCTTTTATACCGGCTTTTTTCTGTTTTGCAACAAGGTCAAGAATAGCCTTATCCTCAACTGCGGTAAGCTCTTCTTTTGTGATTTTACCGTTTTCAAAATCAAGTCTTGCTTTTTTAAGATAATCGGGTCTTAAAAAGCTGCCTACTGTTTCAAATCTAAATGGTGTGTGCTGTTTACTCATCTTAAATACCTCCCGTGGAAATTTGATGAGTTAATTATATTATGAATTCACAGACTTGTAAAATACTTGTTATCAGCCGTTTGCTATTAGTTTTTCTTATATCAAATATGTTTCTTTAAAGCCTCAATATATGCCTCGGCAAGGTTACTGTGCAGAATCTTTTTATTTTCGATATAACCGATTTTCATATTGCCCTCTTCATCAAGGGGGATTGCGGTTATATTATCACCGTTAAGCTCATTGTCGATTACACCGCTGCAAACTGTGTAGCCGTTGAGTCCGATTAAAAGGTTGAACAGGGTTGCTCTGTCTGTCACTCTGATATTTTTTGTACGCCCGACCGTGCTGAAAATTTCTTCCGAATAATAGAAAGAATTATGCTCCCCCTGTTCAAACGAGAGATACGGATAATCAGCAAGCTCCTCCATTGTAACGGATTTTTTGTCTGCAAGCGGATGGTCGGTTGATACAAACACATGAGGCTTTGCCGTAAAAAGCTCGGTGAATGTCAGCGACTTTGATTTTATAATTTTCATCAGCGCATCTTTGTTAAAGCTGTTGAGATAAAGAATTCCGATTTCGCTTTTCATCTTTGCAACATCGTCAATAATTTCGTAGGTTTCGGTTTCACGAAGTGAAAAATCGTACTCCTCGCCTGCAAACCGTCGGATAAGATCAACAAATGCATTGACTGCAAACGAGTAGTGCTGGGTTGAAACGCAGAACTGCTGCTTTATCTTTGTTCCCGACTTATACACTCCCTCAAGCAGGCTTGCCTGTTCAAGAACCTGCCGTGCGTAACCGAGAAATCTTTCACCCTCGTTTGAAGTTACAACGCCCTTGTTTGTGCGTGTAAAAATCTTTATGCCCATTTCCGTTTCCAACTCACGGATTGATGTTGTAAGTCCCGGCTGAGAAATAAAAAGTTCTTTTGACGCCTCACTCATTGAGCCTGTGCGGGCAACGGTGACAACATATTTCAACTGTTGCAAAGTCAACCTTGTTCAATCCTTTCAAAAACAAATTCCCTCATTCAACATAAAAAACACGGTTTTCTCTTCTCGGTGAAGTTTTGGGATATTCACCGTTCACATAACCGATAACGCAGTGACCGATACCCTCATAGTCACCCTCAATATCGAGTGATTCGAGAATTTCTTTGCCCTCTTTGCTTTCAAATTCTTCCTTTGCACGGTGAATCCAACAACTTCCAAGTCCCTCATCATGGGCGGCAAGCATAAGATTTTCCATTACAAGAGTACCGTCGTATAGATATGTAGGCGCAGCTTTGTCGGCAAGCACAATCAGCACAACGGGAGCGTTATAGAACGGATCAACATCTTTTCCCATAATTTCGGCATTCATTCTTGAAAGTCTGTCACGCATTTCCTTGTTTGTAACGGCAACGATAATAACCGGCTGTCTGTTCATTCCTGACGGTGCATACAGACCTGCGGAAATGATTTCATCAATAACTTTCTTTGGCGGCATATCAGACTTAAAGCTGCGGACGCTTCTTCTTGATTTCAGTTTTTCGATAAATTCACTCATTATGTAAACCTCTCAGTCCTCATAAAATTTTGCAAAATCCTCAACGGATTTTCTCTTCGGTCTTACGATTTCGGAATCAGTGTAACCAACTGCGATAACGCTGACAACAGCCTCTGTTTCGGGAATGTCAAATTCTTTTCTGAGCTTTTCACCGTCACAGATACCCATAACAAGAGTTGAAATGCCGAGTTCGGTTGCCTTTAGCAAAAGTGCCATATTGTTAAGGCCGAGATCGTAATATCCCCAACCGTTGCCGATTTCAGTCACGGCAGTACCGTCTTTGTCAAAACCCGAACGATTGAGAACAACTGTTGTCACGATATATGCGGACGCATTTTCTGAATTTTTCCTGTTAAATTCAGGGAGTGCCTCTCTTACGGCATTCTTACTTTTCTCGCCTGTTGCAACATAAAAGCGCGGCGTCTGCGAATTCTTCCACGAAGGAGCAAGATTTGCCGCCGACAGCATTTCATCAAGCAGGCTTTTGTCAACTTTTTTATCTATATAATGTCTTGTGCTTTTTCTGTTATTTAAAGCCTCAGATAATTCCATAATCAAACCTCCAAAATTTTTATACCTATATTGTACCAATGGAGTGGGAATTAATCAAGGGTTAAAGCAGAATATAGAACAAAATCGGTATCGTAAAAACTGCCGTAAGCTGTGACACAAGCGCCATACTTGCACCGTCATCGGGACTTTTTCCGTAGGCTGACGGAATGATTACCGTGTTAAGTCCAAGCGGCATTGCATTTGCGCAAAGTGTTGCAACAACTGCCTCCTGAGGTGCGTTAAAAAGCTTTAACACAAGCACCGAAACCGTTGGCAGAAACACAAGGCGGATTCCTGCAACAACATAGGTCTGCCATTTGCCGAAAAGATTTGCAAAGCTGTAGCCGCCTATTACAAAGCCTGTCAGAATCATTGCAATCGGAGACATACAGGCGGCGGTTGAATTGATTATTGTTGTGACAAGTCTGAATTTCGGAATCGGCAATAAACCGAGAATTGCTCCGATAAAAATTGAAACAAAAATCGGATTAACAAAATTTTTTATTGAAAATTTGCCGTGTCCGTTCGGCACAAGCCACGCAATTCCTATTGAATAAGTAAACAGATTAAGCGGTAAAGTGAACATAAGATAGTCGAAAAGCTCCATGCTTTCTGCGCCGTATATTCCCGACACCATTGCAGTTCCGACAAATCCAAAATTTGAAACGGAAATTGAATAGCGGTACACCTTTTTAAGATATTCCGTTTTTCCGAGAAACCTTGAAACGGCAAATCCCGTTGCAATGCAAAACAGCAGAACCCCCGTGCTGTAGGCAATGAACACCCATTTTTCGCTTATGTTTTTTACTGTACAATTGGTGCGGAATGTGTTAATTACAACGGCGGGCATAAGAATTCTGTTCTCAAGCTTTGAAAAAATTTCGGCTGAATTTTCCGGCAGAAATCCGCCCTGTCGGATTGTAAAACCGATAAATATAAACGAAAACAAAACCGCAATCTGAAAAATTACCGATGAAAAAATCTCCACAAATTCATCCCCTTTTAAAGCCAAAACACCCCCAGTCCGAGGGGCTGAGGGTGTAAGCTTCAAATCAAATTACTTGCAGCTGCACTTTGCTTCAAAGCTCTGGCAGTCCGTACACTGACAAACAGTCGGATTTGCCTCGTGAGTTCCGACCTTGATTGCTTCAAGCGAACAGTAGTCCTTTGTGCTGTTGTGATGCTTACAGTTTGTTACCGAGCACATAATGCTTTGGTTACAATATGCATTGTTTTCCATAGTATTCATTCTCCTCATTCATTTTTGCGGATTAGCCGCTTTTTATATTGTTTCTGCATTTTGCGGATTTATACCGCACACTTTGAAACATCTGCAATAAAATGTATTGAGGTGAATTACATGAATGTTGTATCGGCTGTTTTTCTTGTTGTTTTTGCCGTAATCGGAATTTGTGCATTTGTCCGTGAATTAACATTTTTTCTCTTTCGTAACAGAAAAAATAATACCGTTATGTTTGTTGCTCCCGTCAGCGGAAAATGTGAAAATGCCGAATATATTTTGCGAAGTGCTGCCGCAAAGGTAAAATGGATAAGCAGAGGAAGAAATGACTGTGTAATTTGCCTTGACTGCGGTATGGACGATGAAACAAAAAGAATTTGCCAAAAAATATGTAGTGACTACGGCTTTGCAAAGCTTTTGACAAAACAGGAATTTTTTGAAATGATAAAGTAAAAATCCAAACGAAATTTAAACAAAAATACTGCCACGGAATATGCCGATGTTTTATAAGGCAGTATGATAAAACTTAATAAAACCAAGACATTGCCATGGCAGTATGAGGCTTTGACTGTAAAAGGTCAAAGCCTTTTTCTTATCAAAAGTCTGTGAGTGCATTTTTGCATAAATCAAAAAAGAGTGTAAGAATAGGCATTATAAAAAACACTATTATTATTTGTTTATAATTACATATGTATCTGTTATATTGTACAAAGAAATATGAATAAGTTTGTAGGCAATTATAATTGTATTTTATTGTTTAAATGTGGTAAAATTCAATTAACAAAACAAATGCCCTTACAATAAACTAATATAAAAATTAATGTTGTGAGTTTTGTAATTTCTACTTTGGTAGATTATTAGTTTTATTGTAGACAAGAAAAAATAACTTTAAACACGAAAGGAGAGCTAATATTTTATGCAAGAGCATAAAAAAATATCGCATCTTACACACAGAAATTCAGTTCAAAAAACAATTAGGATGCAACTGAATCCTGTAGGTAAAACAATGGATTATTTTCAAGCAAAGCAAATTCTTGAGAATGATGAAAAGCTTAAAGAGGACTATCAGAAAATCAAGGAAATAGCAGACAGGTTTTACAGAAATTTAAATGAGGATGTACTTTCAAAAACCGGGTTAGATAAATTAAAAGATTATGCTGATATTTACTATCACTGTAATACGGATGCAGACCGAAAAAGACTTGATGAATGTGCATCGGAATTAAGGAAAGAAATCGTCAAAAATTTTAAGAATAGAGATGAGTATAACAAACTCTTCAATAAAAAGATGATTGAGATAGTTCTTCCCAAGCATCTTAAAAATGAGGACGAAAAGGAAGTTGTAGCCTCATTTAAAAATTTCACAACATACTTTACAGGTTTCTTCACTAACAGAAAAAATATGTATTCGGACGGAGAAGAATCCACGGCAATTGCATATAGATGCATTAACGAAAATTTGCCTAAGCATCTTGACAATGTCAAGGCCTTTGAAAAAGCAATTTCTAAACTATCCAAAAACGCAATTGATGATTTAGATGCCACTTATTCCGGCTTATGCGGTACAAATTTGTATGATGTTTTTACAGTTGATTATTTTAACTTTTTGCTTCCACAATCCGGAATTACCGAATATAACAAAATCATCGGCGGTTACACAACAAGCGACGGTACAAAAGTTAAGGGTATTAACGAATATATAAATTTGTACAATCAACAAGTATCCAAACGGGATAAAATTCCTAATCTTAAAATTTTGTATAAACAAATTTTAAGTGAGAGTGAAAAGGTATCATTCATACCGCCAAAGTTTGAAGATGACAACGAACTTTTATCGGCTGTTTCAGAGTTTTACGCAAATGACGAAACCTTTGACGGGATGCCATTAAAAAAAGCAATTGATGAAACAAAGCTATTATTCGGCAATTTAGATAATTCCTCTCTTAATGGAATTTACATTCAAAATGACCGATCCGTGACAAATCTGTCAAACAGTATGTTCGGTTCTTGGTCAGTAATAGAAGATTTATGGAACAAAAATTATGACTCCGTTAATTCAAACAGCAGAATCAAAGATATTCAAAAGCGTGAAGACAAAAGAAAAAAAGCATACAAAGCAGAAAAGAAACTTTCACTTTCATTTTTACAGGTTTTGATTTCCAATTCTGGAAATGATGAAATCAGAAAAAAGTCTATCGTAGATTACTACAAGACTTCTTTAATGCAACTTACCGACAATTTATCAGACAAATACAACGAAGCAGCACCTCTGTTCAGTGAAAATTACGATAATGAAAAAGGTTTGAAAAATGACGATAAATCTATTTCATTAATTAAAAATTTTCTTGATGCCATAAAAGAAATTGAAAAATTCATCAAGCCTTTGTCCGAAACTAATATTACAGGTGAGAAAAATGATTTGTTTTACAGTCAGTTTACACCATTACTTGATAATATCAGCAGAATAGACATATTATATGATAAGGTCAGAAACTATGTTACACAAAAACCGTTTTCAACCGATAAAATCAAGCTTAACTTCGGCAATTCACAGCTATTAAACGGCTGGGATCGAAACAAAGAAAAAGACTGCGGTGCCGTTTGGCTTTGTAAAGATGAAAAATATTATCTTGCAATCATAGATAAAAGCAATAATAGTATTTTGGAAAATATTGATTTTCAAGACTGCGATGAAAGCGATTGTTATGAAAAGATAATTTACAAGCTTCTCCCCGGTCCAAATAAAATGCTTCCAAAAGTTTTCTTTTCAGAAAAGTGCAAGAAACTTTTGTCACCGTCAGACGAAATACTTAAAATTTATAAAAGCGGCACTTTCAAAAAAGGTGATAAGTTCAGCCTTGATGATTGCCATAAGTTAATTGATTTCTACAAAGAATCATTCAAAAAGTACCCAAATTGGTTAATTTATAACTTTAAATTTAAAAACACAAACGAATATAATGATATCAGCGAATTTTATAATGATGTTGCTTTACAGGGATATAATATTTCAAAAATGAAAATCCCGACAACATTTATTGACAAACTTGTAGATGAAGGAAAAATCTATCTTTTCCAACTCTACAACAAAGACTTTTCACCGCATAGCAAGGGTACTCCTAATCTGCATACACTTTATTTTAAAATGTTGTTTGATGAAAGAAATCTTGAAGATGTGGTGTACAAGCTTAACGGTGAGGCAGAAATGTTTTATCGTCCTGCAAGTATAAAATATGACAAACCAACTCATCCCAAAAACACACCGATAAAAAATAAAAATACACTCAATGATAAAAAAGCAAGCACTTTTCCTTATGACTTAATTAAAGATAAACGCTACACTAAATGGCAGTTTTCACTTCACTTCCCTATTACCATGAATTTTAAAGCTCCGGATAAGGCAATGATCAATGATGATGTCAGAAATCTGCTGAAATCCTGCAACAACAATTTCATCATAGGAATTGACAGAGGCGAAAGAAACTTGCTTTATGTCAGCGTAATTGACAGCAACGGTGCTATAATATATCAGCACTCACTCAATATTATCGGAAACAAGTTTAAAGGAAAAACATACGAAACTAACTACCAAGAAAAACTTGCAACAAGAGAAAAAGAGCGTACGGAACAGCGCCGTAACTGGAAAGCAATTGAGAGTATAAAAGAACTCAAAGAGGGCTATATCAGTCAGGCTGTGCATGTTATATGTCAGCTTGTTGTCAAGTACGATGCAATCATCGTTATGGAAAAGCTGACTGACGGATTCAAACGAGGCAGAACAAAGTTTGAAAAACAGGTTTATCAGAAATTTGAAAAAATGCTGATTGACAAACTGAATTACTATGTTGACAAAAAGCTTAATCCCGATGAAGAAGGCGGTTTACTTCATGCCTACCAGCTTACGAACAAGCTTGAGAGCTTTGATAAGCTTGGTACGCAAAGCGGTTTTATTTTCTATGTTCGTCCTGATTTTACAAGCAAAATTGATCCCGTTACCGGCTTTGTAAATTTGTTGTATCCTCGATATGAAAACATTGACAAAGCCAAAGATATGATTTCAAGATTTGACGATATAAGATACAATGCCGGCGAGGACTTTTTTGAATTTGACATTGATTACGATAAGTTTCCAAAGACTGCGTCTGACTATCGCAAAAAGTGGACAATCTGTACTAACGGCGAAAGGATTGAAGCTTTCAGAAATCCCGCAAACAATAACGAATGGAGTTATCGTACAATAATTCTTGCAGAAAAATTCAAAGAATTATTTGATAACAATTCTATAAATTATCGTGATTCTGACGATTTGAAAGCTGAAATTCTTTCACAGACAAAGGGCAAATTTTTTGAGGATTTCTTCAAATTATTAAGACTTACCCTACAGATGCGAAACAGTAACCCTGAAACAGGCGAGGACCGTATTCTTTCTCCCGTCAAGGACAAAAACGGCAATTTTTACGACAGTTCAAAATATGACGAAAAGAGCAAGCTTCCGTGTGATGCCGATGCAAACGGTGCGTACAACATTGCCCGCAAAGGTTTGTGGATTGTTGAACAATTCAAAAAAGCCGATAATGTTTCAACTGTCGAACCGGTAATCCACAATGACCAATGGCTGAAATTTGTTCAGGAGAATGATATGGCGAATAATTAAATTCCGACTCTTTAACACGGTACTGTCGTTAAATATCACTCCGACAGTACCGTTGTCAAGGCTTGATATTTGACACAGATAATAAAAGAGTATATAATCAGACTGAGGATACATAGAAAAAGTTTGGTTTTGCCAAGAATGAAGATTCCCCCTTACTGATAGTCGGCTAACTTCTGCAAACCCAAGTCTTAATATTTATTTTTGTCCATATGGGGTTATTGAACAATGAAAAAGTTATTACAATCTCACATATGTTATTTAAGTTATTTTGAAATTTATGTAACATCATACAAAGTAAGGGTTTAATAGCCCTATATAATTTCTACTATTGTAGATAATACATCGGCTACTGCGAATGTGGCAAGTTTAATAACCCTATATAATTTCTACTATTGTAGATAGAATGAACTTGCTCATTGGCAGACAGTTTAATAACCCTATATAATTTCTACTATTGTAGATTAGCTGTTGTGATTGACCCGATATACGTTTAATAACCCTATATAATTTCTACTATTGTAGATCCGATGTACAGCTTGAGCTTATCAGACAGTTTAATAACCCCATATAATTTCTACTATTGTAGATCTCTGAACGATTTGCGATATTTTTTTCTGTTTAATAACCCTATATAATTTCTACTATTGTAGATCAACATCCGTATGTATCATCAGATGAGAGTTTAATAACCCTATATAATTTCTACTATTGTAGATTCAATGTTATTTCCATATTTTGTGGGTGTTTAATAACCCTATATAATTTCTACTTTTTTGATTAGATAAAAAGGTTACTTACACCGATTAACAACAAATTCATTTTGCTACAAAAATACAAGCCACACACAAACAAAAGCAGAGAGTCCGAAAGCTCTCTGCTTTTTATCGTTTTTTAACATTGTACCAAACCATTACAACAAAGTTACCTACATAGATATGGGAATTATCATAAACAGAAAAAATCACGACTGCATATGCAATCGTGACTGGGTTGGTGGAGATGAGGGGAGTCGAACCCCTGTCCGAAAAAATCTTGCCAAGGGTTTCTCCGAGCGCAGTTGGTGTTTTAAATCTCCCTCGGTGCATCGCCCATCAACAGGCTATGCACTTTGGCAGCTCCTAAACTGTGACAGGGTTCGGAGCGCTCCCCTGTTCACATTTACCTCTAATCGACGCCCCTTACACAGCCGAGGTACTCTGTGCAGGAACGAGCAGCACTCAGGCTGCTAAAGCAACTGTTTTGTTGTCAGTTAATTTTAAAAGTTGCGGATTTTATGGCGGTTCCGCACCGCCGCTCGCTTACCAAGGTTTGAAATCCCCGTCGAAACCTTTACATCCCCATATTCAATTTAAAAATTTTATATTGAAAACCTGTATTCAGCGGCAGGCTTATCAAGCATTTTTTCACAGCAGACAAGACAACATTCAATGTGCTTTGTATTCGGCTCAATCGGTGAATATATCACAGCCGATTTCAAATTGCTTTCGCTTGAATTATCTACTGCTAAAGCAACAACGCCGTCATCGGTTGCCAATCCGCCCATACCCTTGAAAGGTTTATCAAGCTCATCCGAAAGACAGAATGTCAACGATAATTCGTTATTGCCCGAATACTCAACATACGGAAGAATAACATCTTCTTGAAAAAACTCATCCGTATCAGGACACTCTGCCAAATTCAAAAGTTTAAGATTCTTAATCACAATCTGATTTTCACCGTCAAAAATTTCAATCGGAATATTTACTTCCTTGCCAACTTCAAGGCTGAGTTTTGCTAACGGATAATCTGTCTTTTGATATTTTGAAAATATTATTTCAACATTCTTTGTCAAATCAAGCAAAGACAAATCATCAATCTTATTCTCAAGTTCAATAAAGTTTATGAACAGAGAATCAAGAGGAGCGTCGAAAAGCCTGTCGCTCTTCCAACCGAGTTTCATAAACTCTGAGATGATATATGACCTTGTTAATTCGCAACATTCAAGCGTTTCACCGCATACTGAGTCAAAGTCAAAACGCTGTCCGTCAATTACAATTGCGGAAAAATCATCGGACAAATCAGAATTATTTTTCTTTTCAAGAATGATATTTTCTCTCAAAGTCAAATCTTCACAGCAAATATCATCTTTGGAACGATTGAAATTCAACAGAACAAGCTCGGTTTTATCGGACGAATTTGCAAAGCCGAGCACGGAATAATCGGTATCAAAGGCAGAAAAGTCCCGTCCGATTAAAGCAAAATCGCTGTATTCCGAAATATTTTCGTACAAGCTACGCAAACTCATAATAACACCAAACTATCTTCTCTGTTCTTTAATGGCACGCTCCATATCACGCTTTGCGGAGCGTTCTGCCATATCGGCACGCTTATCGTATAGCTTTTTACCTTTGCAGAGTCCAACCTGAAGTTTTACCTTGCTGTCCTTGAAATACAGACTAATCGGGATAAGTGAATATCCCGTCTGCTTAACCGTACCGTAGAGCTTTAAAATCTCTTTTTTGTGCATAAGAAGCCTTCTCACACGCATAGGGTCACGGTTAAAGATGTTTCCCTGTTCGTAAGGAGAAATGTGCATTCCGTTGACAAAAATTTCGCCGTCAACAATTGAACACCAGCTGTCCTTGAGATTTACTCTGCCGGCACGCAAGGATTTTACTTCCGTACCGCAAAGCTCAATTCCGGCTTCATAGGTTTCCTCGACAAAATAATCGTGTCTTGCCTTTTTGTTCTGAGCAATTGTTTTCATATTTGCCACCGCACATCCTCCTTTCTACTGTGGAATACAAGATTATACTACTGTTTTGACAATTTGTCAATAGTTTAAATCAAGAAATTAAATTTCATTTCTGCCCTCAAGAGCCTTTGCAAGGGTGTATTCATCAGCATATTCAAGGTCACCGCCGACGGGGATACCGTAGGCAAGTCTTGTCACCTTTACACCAAGCGGCTTTAAGAGCTTTGAAATATACAGAGCCGTTGCATCGCCCTCAACGGTCGGGTTGGTTGCCATAATGACCTCCTCAACCGATTCCTCGTTAAGCCTTGCAAGCAGTTCTTTTATTGTAAGGTTGTCGGGACCGATATCGTTAAGCGGTGAGATTGAACCGTGGAGAACATGATAAACGCCCTTAAATTCGTGGGTATTTTCAATAGCCGTAGCATCTCTCGGAGTTTCAACAACACAGATAACGGAATGATCCCTTGCGGGATTTGCACACACGGGACAAAGGTCTTTGTCTGTAAGATTACAGCATTTACTGCAATAGTGAATCTTTGTGTGGGCGTCCATCACCGCACCTGCAAGCTGTTCCGCTTCTGTTTTTGACAGATTGAGAACATAATATGCAAGTCTTTGAGCGGTTTTGTTACCGATTCCCGGCATTCTTTCAAACTGCTCCACCAAATTTTCAAGCGGAGCAACATTATATCCCGACATAATCAGAACATTCCCGGAATGTTAAGTCCGCCCGAGATTGTTTCCATTTTGTCCTCTTTTTCCTTAGCGGCTGCTCTGATTGCCTCATTTGCGGCTGCCATAACGAGGTCTGAGAGCATTTCTACATCCTCGGGATCAACAACTTCGGGTGAAATTTCAACCTTTGTGAGTTCCATTTTGCCTGTTACTGTAACCTTAACTGCACCGCCGCCGGCTGTTGCCTCATACTCTTTTGTCTCGAGTTCCTTTGATGCAGCCTCCATATCATCCTGAAGTTTCTGAGCCTGACGGGCAAGCTGCTGAATGTTGTTTGCTCCGCCGCTGCCGTAACCCTTTGGTAATCTTGCTTTCATAATTTTATCTTCCTTTCGGTTATTCTTGTGTTATTATTACATCGCTTCCCTGCAAGCTTTCAATAAGCTTGTCAACGGGATCGGTTTTTTCTTCCTGTTTTGCACTCGGTCTTTTATACGGACCGAGATTATAGTGTTGACCTGTTGTTTCTAAAATAAGCTGACGGATTTCCTGTCGTCTTTCGTTATTTTTGAGAAGTTCAAAAGCCATTTCATTATCTGTGTCAATCAGCAAATATTTTCCGCTTGTGTAAGCGGCAGAATTTGCAAATGCCGCCGCAATTGCCCTTGAAACAGGTTTCATATTATTGACTACCTCTGCCCAATCGGGAAAAGGCTGTGCGTTATTATAGATTGCATCAAGGTCAACGCTCGGTCTTTGAGCTGTTTTCTTAGGCTTTTGCTGTGCAGAAACGGGTTGTTCCTGTATTGGCTGAACGGGCTGTTTCGGTGTCGGCATCTCAACAGGAGGCGTCTGAATTACCGGCTCGTCCTTTATTTTTTCCGAAACAGGTTTTGTTTCCTGTGACTTTTCGGGTTCTGCATTTTGAACCTCGGGCTTTGGAGTTTCACTCTGAACAGACTGCGGTACAGTTTGCACCTGTTCGGAAACATAGTTTACCTTTATTCCCTTTTTAACAGCCTTTTCAAGGGCGGTTACCCTTGCGGTCAAAGCCTCAATTGTACCGTCAAGCTCAGCCGATGACAGCTTTACAACCGCCATTTCAAGCTCTGTTCTGTCACCTGTTCCCCTGCCCATATTCTGATATGCCTTTGAAAGCACATCCATATAATAAACAATGTCGGCAAGTGAGAGATAATCCGACTGCGTTTGAGCCTGTTCAAACTCATCGTCAGCCATAATCACGATATCCCTCGGATTTTTTACCGACTTTATGAGCATAAGCGTTCTAAAATGCGAAAGCAATTCATCGCAAAGCCTTGCCATATCCTTAGACTCACCGTAAAGCCTGTCAACAATTTCAAGTGCCTTTGCTGTGTTCTTATTGATTACACAGTTAGAGAGTTCAAAAAGATATGTCTTTCTCGCAAGTCCTGCGGCACTGCGAACAACATCTTCATCAATTTCCGAGCTGATTGCAATACATCTGTCAAGAAGCGAAAGAGCATCTCGCAACGCACCGTCAGCAACAGATGCGGCAAGCATTGCGGCACTGTTACTCAGTGTCACGCCCTCCTGATTTGCAACATAGAGCAGTCTGTCTGCTATTGCACGGGGTGGGATTCTGTGAAAATCGAAACGCTGACAGCGTGACAGAATTGTCTGCGGAAGCTTGTGAACTTCGGTAGTTGCCAGAATGAATATGACATGTTCGGGAGGTTCTTCAAGCGTTTTGAGCAAGGCATTGAACGCCTCGGTTGTGAGCATATGAACCTCGTCAATGATGTAAACCCTGTATTTGCACTTTGCGGGCTTGAACTGAACCTCGTCAATAATCTGACGGATATCATCAATTTTTCTGTTGGATGCGGCATCCATTTCGACAATGTCGAGGATACTGCCGTCGTCAATTCCCTTGCAGATTTCACATTCACCGCAGGGATTTCCGTTTACGGGATGAAGACAATTGACTGCCTTCGCAAGAATTTTTGCACAGGTAGTTTTGCCCGTACCTCTTGAACCCGTAAAAAGATATGCATGGTTAAGACGGTTGGTGCTGATTTCGTTTAAAAGAGTTGTGGTTATGTGTTCCTGTCCCGAAACATCGGCAAAGGTTTTCGGTCGCCACTTTCTATAGAGTACCTGATACAAAAATTCACCCCGCAATCAACAAAAAATGCAAGCCGTCAGCCGAAATAACGGCAATCGTACAAATGAGTGAACGACAGACTTACTGCATCGCATCGGCAATACTGCTTAATGCTGCTCGGTTCCCCGCCTGACATGATTCACAGACCCCAATCGTACAGGGCCTGTCGCTCACTTAATTGCACGCTTTTTGACTTCTTGCAATTCTGAACTAAATTATTCATTTCTTTGTTCGTAAAAAGAAATATATTGTACAAAAGAACACCATTGCAAGACAAGCTGATTGTTCAGTCTGCTTCACAACGAGCTTATTATACCATAACCGATTAATAAAATCAATAGGTTTTGGTTATTTTTATTGTTTGCAGTCGCAGAAAGATATCGCCTGTTTTGCAGCGACAAACCTTGTTCACCGCTGCAAATGAATACACATTTTTGATTAAATCATAAATTATGTGAATAAACAAAATGTTACATCAATGCGGGCGTCCAATGAACGCCCCTACAGCATAGACTGCATAAACACTTGCAATTTTGCACTCGGGCATAATATGCTGTTTATTATGCAATCTATCTTCACGAATTGGGAACGGCGGCTCGCCGTCAATTTTTAATTTGCTAAGATTTCCCTTGCAACGAATACACCGCCGGCGCTGGCATGAGAAAGTGAATGTGTAACGCCGCTGCCGTCACCGATGATATAAAGTCCCTTGTGGGGCGACTCAAGATGCTCGTCAACATCAACTTCCATATTATAGAACTTGACCTCAACGCCGTAGAGAAGTGTGTCATCGTTGGCTGTGCCGGGGGCAATTTTGTCAAGAGCATAAATCATTTCGATGATACCGTCAAGGATTCTCTTTGGAAGCACAAGACTCAAATCGCCCGGTGTTGCGTCAAGAGTCGGAACAACAAGTCCTTCTTTGATTCTGCTCGGATTGCTTCGGCGACCTCGAATCAAATCACCGAAACGCTGAACAATTACACCTCCGCCCAGCATATTGCTAAGACGGGCAATGCTTTCACCATAACCGTTGCTGTCCTTGAAAGGCTCTGAAAAATGCTTGCTGACGAGGAGTGCAAAGTTTGTGTTCTCTGTCTGCTTTGCCTTGTCCTCATAGCTGTGACCGTTTACTGTGATAATGCCGTTTGTGTTTTCGTTTACAACGCAACCCTTCGGATTCATACAGAATGTACGCACATTGTCCTCAAACTGTTCTGTGCGGTAAACAATCTTGCTTTCGTAGAGTTCGTCTGTGAGGTGTGAAAAGATTGCGGCAGGGAGCTCCACACGAACACCGATGTCAACACGGTTTGACTTTGTGGGAATATTAAGGTTATGACAAACATGTTCCATCCACTTGCTGCCGCTTCTGCCGACTGAAACAATGCACTTTTTGCACTCATAATTTTCATCGGCTGTGTCAACAAGGTATCCTTCCTTATCATTGCCGTTCTTGAGTTCAACATTTTCAACAGGTGTATCAAAGTAGAAATCAACCTTGTTTTCAAGGTAATCATAAAGATTTTTAAGCACAATGTAGTTGATGTCCGTACCGAGATGACGGACTGATGCGTCAAGAAGATTAAGCTTATTCTGTAAACAAAGTTTCTTAAAGCTTGTGCCTGCTGTGGAATAAAGCTTTGTACCCTCTCCGCCGAACTTCATATTGATTTTGTCAACATATTCCATAAGCTCAATAGCTTTTTTCTTGCCGATATGTTCGTAGAGCGTGCCTCCGAAATCGTTTGTTATGTTGTACTTACCGTCCGAAAACGCACCCGCACCGCCAAAACCGCTCATAATGGAACAGGTTTTGCATGAAATGCAATTTTTAATTTTGTCACCGTCAATCGGACATTTTCTCTTTTCAAGAAGATGACCTTTTTCAAATACGGCAACCTTTATTTCAGAGTTGTTTGTTACAAGCTCATATGCAGAAAAAATTCCGCCCGGACCTGCGCCTACAATAATAACATCGTACTTTTTCATTATCATTTTCTCCTTTATTTGTTGTGGGTAACATTTAAGGGGAATAAAAAAACCGCCAAAACATAATACTACGCCCCTTAACGGGGATTATAGTAAACTGTTTAAGGCAGTTTGTAGAAACACCCGTCCGTATTACGGGCTTATACAATCCAACTTCTGCACACGGCAGAAAATTGTTCTGATAAAAGTCATCAAAACCTTGGTTATTGTAACAAATAACATCACAATTGTCAACAAAAAAATCGCAAAAATTTAAAATAATTTATTTTTCCTTATTCGCATAATAAGCCGCATAAAAATCGGGCAACAATTATGTTACCCGACAAATGCTTAAATATTATTCGTACTTTTCTGCAACCTCACCAAGACGCTTGTAGATGCTGTTTTCGGGAACATAACCTCTTACAAACGAAAGCGGATAGATGTTGGTGTTTCTGCCGATTACCGAACCTGGGTTAAGAACGCTGTTGCAACCTACCTCTACATGGTCACCGAGCATTGCGCCAAACTTTTTAACATTTGTGTCAACCTTATCGCCGTCGCAAAGAACAGTTACAAGGCTCTTGTCACTCTTGAGGTTTGATGTGATTACACCTGCGCCTGTGTGTGACTTGTAACCGAGAATACTGTCACCGATGTAGTTATAATGCGGAGTCTGAACACCGTCAAAAAGAATTGAATTTTTAAGCTCTGTTGAGTTGCCCACGACTGCGCCTCTGCCGACAATTGCATTGCCTCTGATAAAAGCACACTGTCTGATTTCGGCATCTTCGCAGATAATGAGCGGTCCGCCGAGATATGCGGAGTCAAAAACCTTTGCACTTTTTGCAACCCACACATTTTCTCCCCTCTGCTCGTAGATTTCAGGATCAAGAGTTTTTCCGAGTTCAATAATAAATTCGCTGATTTTCGGAAGAGCCTCCCACGGATAATCAACGGTTTCAAGCAATGGCTTTGCAATAGTCCTGCTGTAATCAAACAGATTTTTTGCCAATAATTTTTCGTTTTCCATTTTTAAAATTTACTCCCAATATATTATTTTTTAAAGAATTTTACGGTTTTATACCTCAACAAAGAACAGCCAGTAACCGCTTGCGTCCTTTCCCGCAACAAACTCAACTCCTCCGCTTATGTACTTTGAAAATACATAGCTTTTGCCGTCCTGAGGATTTGTCACGGTGGCACAACTGCCCTCATGAATCCAACGCTCGTTGAAAACATTAATTCCCTTGATGAGAAAAGTCTCTTTTGAGGTTTTGCCGACAAATCTGTAATTTTTCATAAAATCAGCCTTCTTTAACCTTTTGCGGTGACAGCCTGTTGTCAAGGCCTGTCTTTTTAAACACAAGCACAACGACAATGGCACAAATCACGCCGAGTAACATTCCGCAGAGAACATCTGACGGATAATGAACATAGTTATAAAGTCTTGAGAATACAATCAAAAGCGCAAGTACAAGTGCAGGAATTCCGAATCGTTTGTCCTTGATAAGCATAACGGTTGCCGCCGCAAGTGACGAACAGCTGTGTCCCGAAGGAAAGCTGCTGCCTGACGGAATGGCTATGTTAAGCCCAAAGTCGGGATTCAACTCAGACGGTCTTGCTGAATAATCGATATTCATCATAAACGGCCGTGGTCGGTTTATAAGATTTTTTATTCCGATTTCACCGACAAGAAAGCCGATTGCCATTGCAACAAGCATCATAACTCCCATTGAGCGAGTTTTTTTAAAAATTATAAACACAATGCCGACTGCAATCCAGAAAAGTCCCATTTCACCAATATAGCTGAAAAAAGCCATAATCGGATCAAGAAAAGAGCATTTAAATGTGTTCTGAATAAATTCAAGAACCGAGGTGTCAAATGATTGAATCATATCAAAGAATGACATATCATTTTCCTTTCATAATATCATTATAACAACCAAAAAACAGAATGTCAAATTAAATAAATTTTAAGTTATTCACACTCATATTTTGCAAGTTTAGCATAAAGTGCTTCGTCAACAACAGCCTCAACCAAAAGTCCTTCGGCAACATATTCTTCATAAATGAGAGTGCCTTTGTTGCGGATTTCATTTGCAAGACCTGCCTGTGCAAACGGCAGAAGAATTTTTACTCTTTTCATTCTGACGGGAAGATTGTTCTCAATTGCATTAAGAAGTTCGTCTATACCCGTGCCGTTCTTTGCGCTTATGCGAACACAGGCTTTAAAGTCCTGTGCAAGCATAGTTTCGTCAAGCAAATCGCACTTGTTAAGAACGGTTATAATCGGTGTATCACCGCAACCGAGGGATTCAAGCAAGTCGGTTGTAACCTGCATATGTGTTCTTGCCTCGTCACTTGATGCGTCGCATACATTTAGAATAATATCAGACTGTGCCGCCTCTTCAAGGGTTGAGCGGAATGCTTCAACAAGGTGGTGCGGAAGTCTGCGAACAAGACCTACCGTGTCAATCATCATAACGGTTACACCGCTCGGAAGCTTCAACGCTCTTGAGGTGGGATCAAGCGTTGCAAAAAGCTTGTCCTGTGCAAGCACACCTGCGTCCGTAAGGCAGTTCATAAGAGTTGACTTGCCTGCGTTTGTGTAGCCGACAATCGCACAGGTTATTACACCGTCCTTTTTTCTGCGTGAACGCAACATCTGACGATGCTTTTCAAGGTCGGAAAGCTCTTCTTTCAGGCTTTCAATTCTTCTGCGGATATGTCGTCTGTCGGTTTCAAGCTTTGTTTCACCCGGACCTCTTGTACCGATACCGCCGCCGAGTCTTGACATTGCGATACCCTTGCCCGTAAGTCTTGGGAGCATATATTTAAGCTGTGCAAGCTCAACCTGAAGCTTACCCTCTTTTGACCTTGCTCTCTGGGCAAAAATATCGAGAATAAGCGTTGTTCGGTCAATTACTCTGACATCTGTTTCAGCCTCGATATTTTTAATCTGTGTCGGAGAAAGCTCGCTGTCGAACACAAGCAAATCTATCTCCTGCGATTCGCAGATTTCGGCAATCTCGGCAAGCTTGCCTGTGCCGACAAAAGTACCCTTTTCAATTTTTTGCAGATTCTGCGTTACCGACAAAACGGGATCTGCTCCCGCACTTTTTACAAGTTCAAAAAGTTCGTCAAGTGACGCCTGTGCGTCATATTCGCCCGTGTCAACACTGACGAGCAATGCACGGGTAATTTTTTCTTCGTTACTTTTAAGCTCCATAAAATCCTCACTTGAAGTTATTTATTCATACTTTTGTCAAAACAGGTTTTCATATCCTCATCCGTGATTTTTCTGATAGGCTTGCACGGATTTCCCACAGCTACGCAGTCGGACGGAATATCTTTTACAACAACGCTTCCGCCACCGATTACAACATTACTTCCGATTGTGACGCCCGGCATGACCTGAACTCCTCCGCCAATCCACACATTGTCGCCGACGGTAATCGGATAGGCATATTCAAAGCCTGCATTTCTTCTCGGATAATCAACAGGATGACCTGCCGTGTAAAATCCGCAGTTTGGTGCAACAAAAACATTGTCGCCGAATTTAACCTTTGCACAGTCGAGAATCACCATATTGTGGTTTGAATAGAAATTCTCACCGAGTTCGATATTGTAGCCGTAGTCGCACCAGAACGGAGCGGTAATGCAGAAATTTTCCTTTGTACTGCCAACAATTTTCTTTATAAGAATTTTTTGAGTCTCTTCATCTTCAAACGGAAGATTGTTGTACTCTCTGCAAAGATTTTTAACCGAACAGCGTTCATTGCGAAGCTGTTTGTCGCCCATTGGATTATACATCTGCGAATTAAGCATTTTTTCTTTTTCAGTCATAATTTTCTCCGTTAATAAATCACATAACAAAATTTACATAACAACGCTTATTATATTATAATCTCACCTTCAATACAAGTAAATCAAAAAATTAATTTACTTTTCAACTGACAACAAAATTCAATTTTAAAATTCATAGGGAGGATAATGGGACAGCGGTCTTTTGTATAATATAGTTACATTGAAAATATCAATGGAATTTGCAGAAAAAACGATTAAATTATGAGATTCCGTTTTGATTTGAGGAGGAATTATTATGGAAGAAAAAAGAAAAACCGTCACATCAACCGAAGTAAAACGCAGATACAATCAAAAAGTTTACAGTCAAATTTCATTTTCCGCCCCAAAGGAGCTTGTTGAAGAATTCAGAGGGATATGCAGAAATATCGGAATTTCACAGGCAAGTGTTTTCAAAAAGTTTATCGCCGATTTTGTTGAAAAGTACAGATAAAATCAAAACCACTCGTTGAACGGATTGTTGCACTCTGCATAAAAGCCCGAAATTCAAGCTGACCGAATTTCGAGCTTTTTATTTTTGGGTTTTATAATTTTTTCAACCTGCTGTTTCAATTTGCAAAAAATTTTAAGAATATATATTCAAAGAAATAAAATTGTGGTATAATGATGAAGAATATATACAAGGTATGTAGAGGCAACACAGGTTGTCTTTAATTAAGGAAGTGGCAAAATGAAAAAATTATTTACTATTATTGTGTGCAAGGTTCTGAAATTTGTCGGAGGATTGCTCGGCAAGGGCAGCAGTCTGCCGGGACAGATTGCGCTTAAACTCTGCCCCGATATTCTCGGACGAATTGAACTGCCGAAATATATTGTTGCCGTAACAGGCAGTAACGGCAAGACATCTACCGTTGAGATGATTGCACATATTCTTTGTGAAAGCGGCAAAAAAGTTGCCTGGAACAAAGAGGGTTCTAACCAGATTGAGGGTGTTACAACTCTTATTCTCGGCAGTTGTACTCTTTCGGGCAAGGTTAAGTCGGACATTCTTCTCATTGAAAGTGACGAACGCTTTGCAAAATATACCTTCAAATACATCACACCGACTCATTATGTTATCACAAACCTTTACCGTGACCAGCTCACACGAAACGGTCATCCGGAATGGGTTTACAATGCCGTAAAGGATAGTATTCATCCCGAAACTCAGCTTATTCTTAATGCCGACGATCCGCTTGTTTCGTGCTTTGGCTACGGCAGGGATAATGTTGTATGGTTCGGTGCAGGCAATCTTCCGACCGATACAAAGGAGTTTGTCGGTGTTTATAATGACGGTGCATATTGCCCTCACTGCAAATCTCCTATGACATATTCAAGCTATCACTACGACCACATCGGCAACTATGAATGCCCTAACTGCGGTCTTAAAAGGCAGGATACAAGCTACACAGTTACATCTGCCGATCTTGAAAAAGGCGAAATTACAATCAACAATAAGTACAAGATTGAACTTACGCTCAAATCGCTTTATAACGTTTACAATTTGCTTGCGGCATTTACCGTTGCGTCAATCACAGGTGTTGACGGCAACACCATTGCAAAGAGCCTGAGCAATTATGTTCTTAAAAACTTCCGTGTTGTAACATTCACGCTCGGAAACAGAAAGGGTACGCTTGTTACATCAAAACATGAAAACAGCATTTCGTACAATCAGTCACTCAAGCTTGCCGCATCCGACAAGGATAAGTGCGATGTTTTGATTATTGTTGACGCAGTCAGCAGAAAGTATTTTACAAGCGATGTTTCATGGCTTTGGGACATCAACTTTGACCTTCTCAAAAGCGACAATGTAAAGAACATTGTGCTTGCAGGAACATATTGCAACGACCTTGCAACAAGATTTTCTTTCTCAAAAGTTGACAGAAACAAAATCAAGGTTATCAAGGACATTGAAGAAGCCGTTGATTATCTTGACAATGACCGCAAAGAAAAGATTTATGTAATTACCTGTTTCTCGGACAAGGGTAAATTTCTTGAAAAGGTAAAGGTGGACTGATTATGAAAATTCTTCATTTGTATCACGATATAATAAACCTGTACGGAGAATATGCCAATGTTTCTGCGCTTGAAAGAATGCTTGAAAAGAGCGGTGTAAAATTTACAACCGACAGGCTTACCCTGTTTGACAATGCCGACCTGGGCGATTACGATTTTATCTACATCGGTTCGGGTACAGAAAAAAATCAGAAGCTTGTTTTGCAGGATTTTAAAAAGTACAAGGATTTTCTTGTTGAATACATCAACAGCGGCAAGGTAATTCTTATGACGGGCAACTCATTTGAAATGCTCGGAAAAACAATTACAGACTCTGATGGCAAGGTTTATGACGGACTCGGAATTTATGATTTTACAGTTACCGAGCAGAACAAACGCAGAATTACAGGCGATATTGTTTATACATCTGACATTCTCACAAAACCGATTGTCGGCTTTGTAAACAAGTGCAGTGAAATTAAAGGTATTGAAAATCATCTTTTCACTGTTAAACACGGACTCGGTGACTACGAAAATGCAAAAGCAGAGGGTTTGAAGGACAAGAACCTTTTTGCTACTCATGTTACAGGTCCTATTATGATTAAAAATCCGCATTTTCTTGAATACATTGCTTTGCAGATTTCAAAAAATACGGATGGCTTCAAGCCGTGTACGGATTACCTTGACTACGAAAGAGCGGGCTACGAAATTACTCTCGGCGAACTCACAAAAAGATTTGAGGAGTAAGTTTTAATGAACAACGACAATCTTCTTCAGCTTGAGGGAGCAATTGAAAGCGTGGTTTTCCGAAACGATGAAAACGGCTACACGGTAATTGAGCTTGCTGACGGTGACGATTATTTGACCGCTGTCGGAATTATGCCACAGGTGTCGTCGGGTGATGTTGTAAAGCTTACCGGCAAATATACAAATCATCCGAGCTACGGCAGACAGTTTGCCGTGCAGATTTGCGAAATCAGCAGACCTACAGAGGCGGCTGATATTCTGCGTTATCTGTCATCCGGAGCTATCAAGGGAATCGGCACTCAGACCGCACAAAGGCTTGTAAAGGAATTTGGCGAGGCAACGCTTGATGTGCTTGAAAATCAGCCCGAAAGAGTTGCAATGCTGAAAGGAATTTCTTCGCAAAAAGCCGAGGATTTTTCAAAGCAGTTAAAGCAGAACACAGGCGTGCGAACACTCATGCTTTTTCTCGGCGAGTACGGAATTTCAAACACCGCATCGGTCAAAATTTTCAACGCTTACGGTCCGAGCTGTGTCGATTTAATCAAGAAAAATCCGTACATTCTCTGTCAGGGTGATTTTGGGGTATCGTTTGAGAGTGCAGATTTTATTGCTAAAAAAGAAAAATTAGAACCCGATTCAAATGTCCGTATGCGTGCAGGAATCGTACACATTCTTCATCACAACGAACGAAACGGTCACACCTGTCTGCCAAAGGAAAAGCTGCTGAAGGTTTCAACCGATTTTCTCGGAATTGACGGTGAAAAGGTTTCGGAGTGCATGGAAGAAATGCTGTTTGACCGTTCGCTTATCGAGGATAAGATTGACGACAAAAAATTTGTGTTCCCCCCCAATGTTCACCTCTGCGAAATGTACATAGCGTCAAGAATAAAAATGTTGCTTAAATTTCCCTCAGAGAAAATTAAAAACATTGACAAGGCGATTGAAAAATGTGAAAAAGAGGACGGAATCGAATATGCCGATTTGCAAAAGAAAGCAATCACTATGGCACTTACCGAGGGTATGCTCGTTCTGACGGGCGGTCCCGGTACAGGAAAAACGACAACCCTCAATGCTATAATAAAAATAATGAAAGCAAACGGCAAAACTGTTTTGCTTTCTGCCCCCACAGGCAGAGCGGCTCAACGAATGAGCGAGCTCACGGGCGATGAGGCAAAAACTCTGCACAGACTGCTTGAGGTCAGCTGGGATAAACATGACAACCCCGTTTTCAACAAGAACGAACGCAATCAGCTGAAATGTGACGCATTGATTGTTGACGAGGTTTCAATGGTGGACGCATTCATTATGGAAAGCGTTATGAGAGCGCTTTCCACAGGATGCAGACTTATTCTTGTAGGCGACTCCGACCAGCTCCCCTCCGTAGGTCCGGGTAATGTGCTCGGCGATCTTATCGAAAGCGGACTTATTCCCGTTGTACGGTTGAATGAAATTTTCCGTCAGGCACAGCAGAGCCTTATTGTCACAAACGCACATAAGATTGTGAACGGTGAAATACCCATTCTTAATTCCGCCGACAAGGACTTTTTCTTTCTTCAAAGGAACAATAAATCAGAAGTTTCAGCGGTAATAGCTGACCTTTGTGCAAATCGTCTGCCAAAGGCATACGGATATTCTCCGTTTGAAAACATTCAGGTGCTTGCTCCGTCCAAAAAGGGTGAACTTGGAACTACCGAGCTTAACCACAAATTGCAGGCGGCGCTAAATCCGAAGGATGACGATAAGGCGGAAATCACAATTGGTTCAAAAAACTTTCGTACAGGCGACAAGGTTATGCAGATAAAAAACAACTATGATATTCGCTGGTTTCGTGAAAACGGCGAAACGGGCGAAGGAATTTTCAACGGTGACATAGGAATCATCACAAGGATTGACAGAAAGACAAAATCGCTTGTCGTTAAATTTTTTGACAAGATCGCAAGATACACCTTTGAATTTGCGGGCGATCTTGATTTTGCCTACGCAATCACGGTGCATAAAAGTCAGGGCAATGAATTTGACGCAGTTATTATACCGATGTTTTCGGGACCTCCTCAGCTTTACTACAGGAATCTGCTCTACACCGCTGTTACAAGGGCGAAGAAAACGCTTGTGCTTGTCGGCAATCCGTCAACCGTTGAATATATGGTAAACAATAACCGCCGTACAAAACGGTACAGCGGTCTTAAAGAATTTTTACTGAGAGATGACACACTTTATTAAGAAAGTTTTCGGCACAATAAAAGGATTTTTCTTTACGGTTCGTTGTCCGTACTGCGGAAGGGTTATTGAACCGAACAAAAGCTGTTGCAACAAATGCAGAAAAGAATTTCCCGAAATGCCGCTTGTACGATATGCAACGGGAGGGTACATCTGCACCTCTCCTTTCCCCTATGACGGAATTTTTCGCAGGGCAGTTCTTAACTTTAAATTTCACAACTGCGGTGCATATGCCGAGTTGCTTTCACACGAAATGGTTCGTTCAATAAAAGATGTTTACCGTGACAGGGAATTTGACCTTGTCACCTGTGTGCCGATGCACAAGGATACTCTCAGAAAGCGTGGATACAATCAGGCTGAGTTGCTTGCAAAGGAATGTGCAAGGCTTCTCGGCATTGAGTATGCCGACCTGCTTGCCAAAACAAAGAAAAATAAAACCCAGCACAGCATAAAGGCGGCTGAAAGGGCAAAAAATGTTATAGGCGTTTACTCGCCGATTGACAAGAATTTAATCAAAGGCAAGCGAATACTGATTATTGACGACATTATTACAACAGGCAGTACGCTTGGTGAATGTGCAAGAATACTTAACAAGTGCAAATGCGGCGAGATTTGTTGCTGTACGCTTTGCACATCTCTGCTGATATAGCATTGGAGTGATTAAAATGGATATAGCTGTTGATCTCGGTTCTGACAGAACAAGAGTTTTTATTGAAAATAAAGGAATAGTGCTTGATGAGGCAAGCGTTGTTGCGTTTGATGTTGACACCTACGACATTGTCGGCGTCGGCAACGAGGCTTATAAGATGATTGGCAAAACGCCTGCAGGCATACGAGCAATGCACCCGATTGATGACGGTGTTATTTCACGCTCTGAACTTGTTGAGGATATGGTTTCAATTCTTATAAAAGAGGTCAGTCCGTCAAAGGTGACTATGCCGAGGGTTGTTGCATCAATCCCGAGTGAGGTTACCGAGGTTGAAAAAAGAGCTGTTGTAAACGCAGTAAGCTCAATCGGTGTTCGCAAGGTGTATCTTATTGAAGCACCAAAAGCGGCGGCAATGGGCTGTTCGCTCGACATAACAAGTCCTCACGGCATTCTGATTGCAGATGTCGGCAGCGGTACGGCAGATATTGCCGTGCTTTCTCTCGGCGGAATTTCGGTTTCCAAGTGCATAAAGTCGGCAGGCTGTGCAATGGACGAAGAAATCGTTAAATACATCAGAAAAGAGCATAACCTGATTATCGGCACAAACATGGCAGAGGCCTGCAAAAAGGCTGTTGGCTGTGTAAAAATTCCGAAAGAGCCTAAGTTTTTCAGAGTTAAAGGCAGAGATGCCGTAAGCGGTTTGCCCAAATTTATTGATGTTGGCTATGCCGAAATCAAGCCTGTAATTGAGGATATTGCGCTTAACATTATCAGAGCAATTAAAGATGTGCTTGAACAGACTCCGCCCGAGCTTGTCGGTGACATCTACACTGACGGTATAATTTTGACAGGCGGTCTTGCCAAGCTGACGGGATTTGCAAGGCTTCTCAGCGAATCCACAAAGCTGAAAGTAAGAGTTCACAAAGCCGCCGCTGACTGCGTTATCAACGGTTGCGGCAAGGCAATCGAATATATTGACCATCCCGAAAAAATACAGCCGGGTGCAGTCAACCCGCTTATAGAGGCATTTTAATTATAATTTTAAACATTTTATCCGCAGATTTTACCGTCTGCGGATTTTTTGTAACATGGTATTGTAAAATCCGAAAATATGATTTAACAGTTATCTTTATTCCGTTTCAGCACCGTACTTTTTTCTTCTTTTTCACATAAAAAATCTCCCCTTAAAGCATTCCCTGAAAACCATGTTTTTCAAGAGTCTGCTTTAAGGGGATTATATTAGTTAACAATTGTTCTCCGTTTTTGTTTTATAGTTCATTATTCTTTCAAGAAATATCTGTACTTTTTCTTTGGCTATCTCTCCGCTGTTTTCAATTTCGGTATCGCCAATGTAAAACTTGTGTTCAGCGGATTTCTTCAAAATATCAAGCAATTTTTTCTGTTCATCCGCTTTGTTAATGAAAACGGACACGGCACAATCACAGGCTATGGAAAATTCTGCCGGTGTTTTTGAAGCAAGTGCGTCGTAAAACCTTTCTTTTACGCTTTCAAATTTATTTTCCGTGTCAGTCGGCAAAAGCTTTGTAATCAACTTCCAGGTATTCCACGCAAGAAAGCCGTTGCAGTTGTCAAGACCTTTGGCAACAAACTCAAAGAACGGATAGACAAGTTTCGGATTTACTTCGCAAATATACTCAAGAACCTGTTCCGCCCAGTGAGCATTTGCGTAATCATCGTCAAGAAAAATCTCAATAAGCAAAGGAACAGTCAGAATTTCTTTGCTTGCAAGCTGTGCATAATATTCTTTTTCAAGTCTTTGTTCAAATTCCTGAAAAATCTGCTCTGTTTTCATAAATTCCCGTCCATAAATTCACTTAAATTTCGGTTTAATACTCCTAATATAATACTGTATATTACATTCTTTTTCAAGGAAAATCATATTAAAAGTAACATTCCCCCCGAATTTTATCGGAGGGAATGCTTTACTGTTAGCAGAATATTAAGAAAAGGTTGTTCTGTAGTTCTGTTATTCTGAATAGCTTACCCAGACACCGCCGGACTTTGAACCCGGATTTGCACGGAAACAGTTCTTACCGTCAGCAACTGTCAAGTCGTTTGTCTGTGTTTCCCATGTTGATTCTGTGTCCTTAAAGAGGAAACAGTTTGAACCGGGGCTGAGCGGTGTGTCAAAATCGTAGTACCAGATATCTGTACCTGCAATCTTATTCATGTGAGCTGCTGCGTTGCCGAGTCCGCTCTCTGCCCAACCGTAGATATAAACATCAGTATAGTGTGCCTTTGAGTTATCAAAGTAAACTCTTGAAAGTGTGAATGCAGGCTTCTGCTCCGGAACATACGGAGCTGTTGAAACAGCTTCGTCATTGCTAAGTGAGATGCAGTTGTTTGTCTTTGAAACTGTTGCATTCCAGCAATTGTAAACATTACCGTCATCACCGCCTACAGGCTTTTCGTCAACCTCTGAAAGGGAACGATAAACGCTGACATTTGAAACTGTTGCAGGAACTTCAACTGTGTAAACATTCGGGTAAGCGTCTGTATCCTGCTCAAACTGATAGCTTGCACCTGTGTCAAGGTCATAAGCAAAGAGTGAAACACCGTCAGATGTCATCCAGCCAAGCTTAGTCTTGAAGTAAAGAGTGTATGTGTCAGCAGGCTTTGTTGTAGGCTGTGCAGTCGGCTTTACGGTTGTAGGCTCGGCGGTAGTCGGCTCAGGTGTTGTAGGCTGTTCTGCCTGATAAACATCACCCGTGCGGCCCCAGTCTTTGAGCTGAACAACGTACTTCTGAATCAATGTTGCGTCAACAACAGAGATTGTATTATCCCCATTAACATCAGCAAGAATCTGCTTGTCAGCCGAAAGTGTTTCAAGCTGAACGACATGTTTCTGAACGAGTGTAGCGTCAACGACTGTAATGTCACCGTCACCGTTTACATCACCGTAAACAGCATTGCCCGAAGGCTCTGTTGCGGGCTGTGCGGTTGTAGGCTGAGTTGACGGAACAGGCTTTGTTGTAGGTTCTGCTGCAGAACCCTTTGTAACATCAGTAGCCTCAATCTCAACCTTTGTAGGTGTAAGAGTTGTATCCTCCCATGTACCTGCCTTTGTAAGTGAGAATGCCTTTGATGAACCGTTGAGGCTGATAGGTGTATCGGTTCTGCCCGGATACTGCTCGCCGCCTTTTTCAGAGATGATTACTCTTGTGTTGGCTGAAGTTGAAAGGTCAAAATCCGACGCAGCCTGATTTTCATCATCCTCATCAGCTGAAATACTTGATGACTTCGGAACTTCGTAGTAATAGTAACCTGTTGCAGGATCAAGAGTCATTGCTTCGCCGGGCCAGTTTGCATTCTTGTAAACAGTACCCTTGTTTGTGGTTTCATCATAGATGTAAACCTGGTAAGGTGCTGACCAGCCCTTCTTGTTAGCAGGGTTGAAGAATACATACACTCCCGATTCCTGAGCGGTACTCTTTGCGTACTTATAAACCATTGAAGAGGTCTTTACACCGTCGGTTGCCGTAACTGTGAGATTGATTGTTTCACCCGGCTTATAATCTGAACCGATGCGGATTGATGTTGTACCCGTAAACTTAACAGGAGTTGAATCATCAAGACAGTAAGTACCCGATGTTGCGTTTTCAAGACTGAGTGTAAGGGTCATTGTGTCGCCCCTGAACGAACCGCTTTCAACAGAGTTTATTGCCTTCGGGGTTGTTGTACCGTTGTAAACAACAGCAACACCCGTGTTGCCGATTGAACCTGTGAGAACGCCGTTTGCAACCGTAAACTCAGCACCTGAAACCGTATCCGTATATTTGCCGTCTGCAAGACCTGTGCCGGAAATACTTACGCTTGCGTTTGTACCTTTACAATTTGAAAGAACGATACCGCTTGTGCCTCTTGCAACATAAGCAATGTCGCCTGAAGAACCGAGCTTTTCAGACTGACCTACAAAAAGGTTGTGGAACTTATTAATTTCGGAAACAGCTGTGCTCTTGTAAGTTGAATCCGTTGAAATGTTACCCATGAGAGCTGTTCCAGGACGGGCAAAGAAAAGTGCTGTTGAATCTTTTCTTGACGCAACGATTGCCCATGCCTTTACAACATTTTCATCCGAAACATCGGCAGTGTTTGAGAATCCCGATGAACCCGAGCTGCCCTCGTATGTATCGTGGCTTTCTGCCCAGAGAACTGCATTTGACGCTGCAACACCTGATTTGTATTTCGCATTGGTAGCTGTGCTTGCCTTACCCCTTGTGACATTGTAAAGCACTGCGTCGCCCGTTCTGTTGTCAGTAACATTGATATACTTGGTGTATGAGGAGTAGCTTCTGTCTGCACCGCAGTTGTTAAGAATTTCACCGTAGATGTAGAGGTCATTGCCCGTTTTCTGTGTGTAGTAAGAAGAAGCCGAGGTTGTTATATTTTTCCAGTAATCAGACGCATACTCGCCGTCATCCTCTGTTTCAATATGCTTTGCGGCATCAAAACGGAAACCGTCAACACCACAGTCGATGCATTCCTTGAGGAGGTTGATAATGTATCCCTGAACAGCAGTATCGTTTGTTACAAGGTCAGGACACTTTGAAACATGACCCTGAACAACTGCCTGAACCGAACTGTCGTTTGCATCGCCTTTGTATGTACGGGTGTAGGTTCTTCTTTTCTTATAGAACTCAGGCTCGTACTTTTTAACCTGATTGCTCACAGTCTCCGGCCTATCTTCATCGGCATTTGCAATATGGTTTGAAACGATATCACAGATGATTTTGATGCCGTATTTGTCAGCCTCATCACAAAGTGATTTAAGATCATCCTTTGTGCCGAGCCATGACTTCTCTGCAATATGGAAGCTGATCGGCTGATAAAGCTTCCACCACTGACCTGTTACATCGCCTGAGGTTGAGTAGTCCTTTGGCTGCTGAACGGGAGAAGTCTGAACTGTTGTGTATCCTGCCGCTGCAATTGCGGGAAGGTTTTCTTTGATTGTATTGTAAGACCAGTTGAATGCGTGGAGCATAACACCGTCGCCGACCTTATCACGAAGGGTACTGTCGGCAGATGCAGTCTGTGCGGAATCAACCTCGGCAGCATTTACGGAGGTAATTGCCGCAAAAGAAGATGTCAGAAGCGCAGACGCAACAACAAGACTTGCAATCTTTTTTGCTTTCTTCATAGGGAAAACATCCTTTCATAAAATTTTCGATTTCATTATAACAAATTTCACCAAAAAAGTATATACTTTATGTTACAAATTCGAGGGCTGTTTTTTGTGCAGATTACACGGTTGTAAAATTTTTTTAACAACAATTTTGCACCAAAAAGCATTATATTTAACCTTTTCTGACTCTGTATGGACTTTACTTCTTTAAAAGAATATTAGTAATGCAAATTTGATTTTCTTTTTACACGATATTGATTGACATTTTTGTGCATTTAGAATATAATCAAAGAGCAGTTGTCCCCTGATGCTTATGTGACGGGTGACATTTCGGAAAATTTAAATTGTATTGCGTGCAATCGCTTTTAAGCGGTTAATAAGGATTTTATGTGAAGAAAAAGGACGGGGCGACACAGCCGTCTTATTTTTCTGTTCAAAAATTCTGAGCATCATGGTTATGTCTTTGCAGAAACGGCAGAGCGGACTGTGTTCGCCTGCATTTTTCAGGCTGACACAATCCGCTTTATTTTTTACGGATTTTACTGTTATCACAACGGAACAGGGGTGCATAAATGGAACAGACATCAAAGAAAACAATAGTTTCACTCAAGGATATTTTCATCAAATTTGACGGTGAGGTAATTCTTAACCACATCAACCTTGATATAAATGAAAAGGAATTTGTAACTATTCTCGGTCCGTCAGGCTGCGGTAAAACCACAACCCTGCGCATCATCGGCGGTTTTGTTGAACCCGACAGCGGCGATGTCATTTTTGGCGGCAAAAGAATTAACGGAACTCCTCCGAATAAAAGAAATGTAAACACGGTATTCCAGAAATATTCTTTGTTTCCCCACCTCAATGTTTTTGATAATGTGGCTTTCGGACTCAAGCTTAAAAAGATGCCGAAAGATGAAATAAAAAAGCGTGTAACCGATATGCTTGCAACCGTTGACCTCAAGGGTTATGAAAAGCGTTCTGTTGCAAAGCTTTCGGGCGGTCAGCAGCAGCGTGTTGCAATTGCAAGAGCGCTTGTGTGCGATCCCGAAATCATTCTGCTTGACGAGCCTCTCGGTGCTCTTGACCTTAAACTGCGTAAGAGTATGCAGCTTGAGCTTAAGGAAATCCAGCAGAAAACTCAGAAAACATTTATATATGTTACTCACGATCAGGAAGAGGCTCTGACCATGAGCGACCGTGTTGTTGTTATGAACAACGGTGTAATCGAGCAGATTGGTTCTCCCGAGGATATATACAACGAGCCTGTGAACGCATTTGTTGCAGACTTTATCGGTGAGGCAAATATTCTCAACGGAATTATGCTTGATGACTGCAGAATTCAAATTCTCGGCAAAGAGCTTGAATGTGTTGACAAGGGATTCGGCAGGAATACTCCTGTTGATGTTGTCATCCGTCCCGAGGATATTGAAGTTACCTCTCCCGAGGACGGTCAGCTTGTCGGAACTGTTGAGAACACAACCTTCAAGGGCGTTCACTATGAGATGAGCGTAAGATGCGGAAAGTGTGAAATTCTTATCCACTCCACCGAATCGGCTGAAATCGGAAGCAAAATCGGTATGAGGGTTATCCCGTTCAACATTCAGATTATGAACAAGCTTCTTCCGTTTTACGATAATGTTATTGAGACAACCGTTACATACGCAAATCAGAACGACAATTCATTTGAATTTGAGCTTGAGGGCGAAACCGTTACCGTTCCCGATAAATACTATGAAGAAGGTACAAAGCTAAAAATCACTCTGCCGCCCGACGCTCTTTCGCTTGCAGGCGACGGCGTGGGCGATTTAAAGGATTTGTACATTGAATCCGTAGTTTACAAGGGTGAACACAACGAAATCATTCTTGAATCGGACGAAAGAAAGTGGCTTATGCTCAGCGATACGGACGAGCAGGTCGCAACCTATGTTCCGCTTTCATTCAACTTTTCAAAGGCTCGGTTTGAGGTAATCTCAGAGTTTTCGGAAAAGGAGGGCTGATAAATGAAATCACGCAAGCCCTCTATTCCCTATATAATCTGGATGGTTGTTTTCACAATGATTCCGATTATTATGATTGGCTTTACCGCCTTTACCGACAAGAACGGTAATTTTTCGTTTCAGGCATTTACAAATGCGTTTTACTACACAAACATTTTTGTAAAATCACTTTGGATTGCGCTTATTTCAACGGCAATCTGTCTTGTACTTGCATATCCGCTTGCATACCTTCTCACGAGAATGAAAGAATCAACCCAGAACACACTCATTATGTTGCTTATGATTCCTATGTGGATGAACTTTCTGCTAAGAATCTACGCATGGGTAACGCTTTTGCAGGACAACGGTCCGATTGATATGATGCTCTCGCTTTTGGGTATTCATTCAACCTACATCGGCAACACGGGTGCGGTAATTCTCGGAATGGTGTATGAATATCTTCCGTTTATGGTTCTGCCGATTTACACCGTTATGAGCAAAATCGACAATGGTCTTATTGAGGCGGCGCAGGATCTCGGTTCAAACAACTTTACCGTATTCAAAAAGGTTGTCGCACCGCTCAGCGTTCCCGGAATTATTTCGGGTGTGACAATGGTATTTGTTCCGAGTGCAAGCACATTCCTGGTTGCACAGTATCTCGGCGGTCCGGACGACATTATGATTGGTGATGTCATTGAAAAAATATTCTGGACAGACCAAAACACGGGTTCGGCAATTTCATTGATATTAATGATTTTTATTTTCGTGTTCCTGATAATTATGAACTTGTTCGGTGATGAGGAGGCGATTGCATAATGAAAAAGAAAACAGGTATTCTTTCAAAAATTTACATTGCAATCCTGCTTATTTTCCTTTATTCGCCCATTGCCGTACTTATCTTCTATTCCTTCAACAACGGCAAAACTACCGTCTGGAAAGGATTTACATTCAAATGGTATGTACAGCTTTTTCGTGACGACAATATTATGAACGCATTGTGGAACACTGTTATTATTGCCGTTCTTGCATCTGTTTTTGCAACAATACTCGGAACTGCCGCCGCAATCGGCATCAGCAATTTCAAGGGCAAAAAAAGAATGCTTATCCAGAATGCGTCAAACATTCCGATCATCAGCCCTGACATAGTAATGGGTGTTTCTCTCATGCTTTTGTTTACGACTCTCGGAGTTATCTTTAACTTTGAAATGGGATTTTTCACGGTTTTAATTTCGCACATATGCTTTTGTGTTCCGTTTGTTGTGCTTAATGTTATGCCGAGAATCAAACGAATGGATCAGAGCATTTACGACGCCGCCCTTGACCTTGGCTGTAACCAATGGCAGGCATTTTACAAGGTAATTATTCACGAGCTTATGCCGGGTATTTTCTCGGGTCTGCTCATGAGTTTTACATATTCTCTTGACGATTTCATCATAACATATTTCACAAGAGGTGCAAAATTCCAGAACCTCTCTATTGAAATTTACTCGATGACTCACAGGAGAATTTCACCGAAAATCAACGCTCTTTCCGCACTGCTTTTTCTTGCTGTACTCATTGTTATGGTTATTATTAATCTGCGTGACAGACACGAAGAAAAGGTGCAGAAAAAGAGAACTTGATTTTAAAAATTTTATTAAAGGGAGATTGAGAAATGAAAAGAATCATCAGCATTGTCCTTGCATCTGCAATGACGGCAACATGTGCGGCTTGCCTTTCAGGCTGCGGCGGAGGTGCTTCGGCTGACTCAGCTGACGCAGGAGAAGTTAATGTTTACAACTGGGGCGAGTACATTTCAAACGGCGAAGATGACTCACTCGACATTATCGAGGAGTTTGAAAAACGCACCAACATCAAGGTAAACTACACAACCTATGAAACCAACGAAGAGCTTTACAACATGCTGAAAAACAGTAATGTAAGCTATGATGTTGTCATTCCGTCCGAATATATGATCAGCAGAATGATTGATGAGGATATGCTGTTGGAGCTTAACTTTGACAATATTCCTAACTACGACAATCTTATGGATCGTTTCAAAAAGCTTGCCTGCGATCCCGAAGGTAAATATACCGTATGCTACAGCTGGGGCGTAACAGGTATGGTTTATGACAAAACAAAGGTTAAAACAAAGCCCGATTCATGGGACGCACTTTGGAACAAAGACCTTTCAGGTCAGATTCTTATGTTTAACAACAGCCGTGACGCAATGGCAATTGCAATGCAGCTTGAGGGCATTAATCCTGCTAACTGCACCAAGGAAGATGTTGACAAAGCCGCCGCTAAACTTAAAGAGCAGAAGCCTCTCCTTAAAAAATATGTAATGGATCAGGTATTTACTGAAATGGAAAACAGCCAGTCGGCAATTGCTCCGTACTACGCAGGCGACATTATGACAATGATTGATAACAACGAGGATCTTGACTACGCAATGCCAAAGGACGGCTCAAACCTTTTCTATGACGCAATGTGTATTCCGAAATGCAGTAAAAACAAGGAAAATGCAGAGAAGTTCATCAACTTTATGCAGGATCCTGAAATTGCCGCCGCAAACTTTGAATATCTCAACTATGCAACACCCAATCAGGTGGCATATGACGATTACATTGATGAAGACGCAAAGAAAAACGAATTTATCTTCCCGAGTGACGAGTATCTTGACAAATGCTATGTATTTGCAAATGTTTCCGATGAGGTTTATTCCTATATGCAGGAACAGTTTGTAAAAATCCAGGCAGACTGATAAGCAATAAAATTAATCCCGAGCAAAGCTTTTTTAAAAGCTCTGTTCGGGATTTTAATTTTGGTAAATTTTTAAAATTAATCATCCCCCATTTATACAGCCTTTAAATTTTATGTTATCTTAAAAGTATTATTCCTTATTTTAAAAGGTTTCCGTGACAGGTTGTCATATTCGCTCTGCGAACACTCAAAATACACAGAATTAACGGGGATTCGCTCAATCTTACAAATAGATTTCAATTGTCTTGTTTTGATTGACAAATTAGGAAAAAGTAATATAATATATACTGTTAAAGAGTGCATAATACATTTTTCGATTTTATTCACTTGCAGGCGGGCGCCTGTGCATCACAAAAGAGATAGGATGGTATAATAATTGTTTACAATTTTAAAAGAACATCGTGGCTTCGGAAAGCAGATTTTGCTCCTTGCCAAAAACGAACTTATTAAAACTTACAAAGGCGCCGTAATCGGTCCTCTTTGGGCTGTTGTTAAGCCTGCGTTTACAATTTTTGTTTACTGGTTCGCTTTTTCCTGCGGTATCAAACAGCTTAAAACACTTCACCTTGACATCGGCGGAGCACAGCCTTTTTCCATTGACTTCTTTACTTTTATGTTCATCGGTATCATTCCGTGGTTCTTTATTCAGGACAGCATAACGCAGGGTGCAAAGGAACTGAGAATCAACCGTCAATTTATTACAAAGGTTAAGTTCCCCGTTTCAACAATCCTTACTTATACAGAGGTTTCAAGGCTTTTTGTTCACCTGATTCTTATGGCATTTATGTACGCATATGTACTTTTCACAATCGGGCCGAGCTGGTACAATCTGCAATTTTTCCTGTACTGTCCGTTGATGTTTATCTTCTTCCTTGCACTCACATGGTCAACAGCCCCGATGTCTGCGTTCAGTAAGGACTTTGAAAGCCTGATTGTTTCCGTTATGTCAGGTATTTTCTGGTTATCGGGTATTATGTACAACTCCTACGGCTTTGATTCGCCGTTTCTCAACAAGCTTATGCTTATCAATCCGATTAACTTTTTCGTAAACGGCTACCGCAACTGTTTTCTCTACAACAGACCGTTCTATGCAAACAAAACGGAATGTCTTGTGTTTGCAATTGAATTTGTTGTAATTTTCGCCCTTGGTATTTTCAACTACAACAGACTCAGGAAAAAACTTCCTGATGTACTTTAAGGAGGTAATATTATGGCTGAAACAAAAGTATCCGATCCGATTATTACCTTTAAAAATGTCAGCAAAACCTACACACTCTACAAAGATGACAAGGCAAGATTCAAGGCTCTTTTCTTTAAGCCGAGAAATGCAAAAACGAACAAGGCACTTAACAATGTTTCAATGGTAATCAATCGCGGCGAATCGGTTGGTATTGTCGGCGACAACGGTGCAGGCAAGTCAACTCTGCTCAAGATGATTACGGGCGTTGCATTTCCCGATGAAGGCGAAATCACCGTTGACGGCAAGGTTGCCGCATTGCTTGAGCTCACTGCAGGCTTTTCCATGGAAATGACAGGCAGGGAAAACATTTATCTGAAGGGTTATGTTCTCGGTCTTGAGGACAGCTACATTAAGCAGATCGAGGAGAAAATCATCGACTTTGCAGAGCTTGGAGATTACATTGACCAGCCTGTAAGAACATACTCAAGCGGTATGAAAATGCGTCTTGGTTTTGCTATCAATGTCAACATTGAACCCGATGTTCTTGTTGTTGATGAGGCGCTCTCGGTCGGTGACGCAACCTTCAAAAAGAAGTGTAAAAATAAAATTAAAGAGATTATCGAAAGCGGTGTAACCGTACTTTATGTAAGTCACAATGCCGCTTCGGTTAAAGAAATCTGCGCGCGTTCAATCTTCCTGAAAAAAGGAACTGTTATGTTTGACGGCCCGACAGATGAAACCCTCAGAGTTTATGAGGAATCAAAAAAGAAAAAATAATTCCGTTTCGGAATAAAGCAAAAGCTCCACAATTGCGGAGCTTTTCTGATTTATCTGAGAGGTAAACCCATATGGACTGTACCGTAAAAGGCAATCTGCCCTCCGAAATTTTTGAGGACATTAAAAAAATTGCAGACAACAGGATAAATTTTCAACAGTTAAAAAACAAGACTGTTTTCGTGTCGGACTGTCACGGACTTATTGCATATTACATTATATGCACATTGCTTGAGGGCAACGATTTTTTTGAAAACAACACAAGGGTAATCACCCTTGCAAAAAGCCGTGAAGATGCCGAAAAGCAGTTCGGAAACCTTACTCTCCGCAAAGATTTTGTTGTTGAAATCGGAGAGTCAAAGAACTTTCCGGAGATTGAAAGAGCCGACTTTGTAATATACTGCAACTGCCCGTGTGAGGTTGCAGAGGAAGATTGCAGTAATCCCGAAATTGCGGATACAATCACTTCGGGCTTTGCAAATGTGCTTGAATATGCAAAAGAGTCAAATGCCGAATCGGTTCTGCTCGTATCTTCATATATGGTTTACGGGGAGGTTTTCAGCGGTAAAAATAACATTTGCGAAAACGACCTCGGCTATCTTGATCCGACCGATGCCGACAGTGCATACGCACAAAGTATGCGTTCAGCCGAAACACTTGCTGTTTGCTATGCTGAAAAGTTCGGTATGAATGTAAAAATCGCCCGTCCCTGCCCCACACTCGGAGGTGTCAGAATGAGCGATGAAAGAAAATGGGCAAAGCTGATTGTCAGTGCGGCAAAAAATCAGAGCATTATGCTTACAGATAACGGTGGCGAAAAGTTCAGCTTTTGCTATGTGACGGACACGGTTTCTGCATTGATTGATATTTTGCTTAGCGGAAAAAGCGGTGAGGCATACAACATTTCAAACGATAACGCAAATGTGATAATGCGGGAATTTGCACAGCTTGTAAAATCGGCAAATCCCGAAAAGAATCTCTCCGTAGTGTTCGTTCACAGAAAAGACGAAGAAGAACCCGAATTTTCTCCGTCATCCCCCGCACCGTATGTTTTGTGCAATGATAAAATAAAATCACTCGGCTTTAGTCCGAAAACCACGCTTAAAGACGGAATAAAACGCAGTATAAGAGCAACAGAACTGCGTGCAGAATTGCGAAGGATAAAGTAATGCGTATTAAAGATTTTTTAAACGAATTTGAGGCCGACAGGGCGGCATTGCCCGGAGTTGAAAAAGAAACTCTTGCAAAGCTCAGGAACAAAACAATTGTCATCTCGGGTGGTGAACTTGCAAGGTGTCTTTGCTATGCCTTTCTCTACAATAACGAGGCTAAAAGGCTCGGAATAAAAGTTATCCTTCTCGGCAAATCACGCAACGCAATGGCATCATACCACAGCGAACTCTTGTTAAGAGATGATTTTGATTTTGTAGATTATAATTCTGCATCAGAAATTTCAAGTGCCGACTATGTAATTACAACAGGAATCTGCGGTGAACATACAGACAACAACCCACAGATTATGATTGACGGCATTGCAGAGATAAATGCCTGTGCCAAAATTGCAAAAGCCACAGGCGCAAGAGTTGTCGTTGTGAACGACAGCAGAATTTACGGCAAAGCCAAACCGCACAGAGTTTATTCTGAAAACGAGTACGCAGAACTTGACGCAACCTCTCCCTCATCGCTTGCAGGTCAGCTTATGAGAACGAGAGAAACCACCTTGCACTCGGTTTTGAAGAACAGCGAATCAACCGTTACAACGCTCAGAACGGGCATAATTTTGGGAGCGTCAAGCAACTTTACAAGCGTGCTTGATCCTGTTTTTGACGATATAGCCAACCGCCGTGACACAGTTGTTCCTGCAACAAGGGATCGCTGCACCTTTGTTTATATCAACGATGTTTTAAAGGCGATTGTTTTCGCAATGACAAATCTTGAAGAAAACGCAGTTTATAATGTCGGCGGCAAAAACTGCAACGCATCGCTGATTATGATTGCGGCTGTTCTCAACGATATTTACGGCAATCGCTGTACAATTGAGTCGGGCAATTTTACGGAGCTTGACGGCTGTGCAATTAATTCAAACAAGATTTCCGTAAACGAATGCACTCCCGACATTGACCTTGAAACCATGCTGAAAATCTGCATAATGGACAAGATGAAGTCCGAAAAAGTTCTGCGTATCCCCCACTCACATGAGCGCAGACTTGATTCAATCCACGAAATTCAGCTTGCATTTCTGCTTGAAACCGACAGAATTTGTCGAAAGCACAACATAAAATATTTTCTCGGCGGCGGAACACTTCTCGGTGCAATCCGTCACAAAGGATTCATTCCGTGGGATGATGATGCCGATATTATGATGTTGCGTGAAGATTTTGACCGATTTTGCGAGATTGCGCCAAAGGAACTTCCGAGCAATATGACTTTTCAATCGTACCATACGGACAAGGCTTGTTTCTATGAATTTGCCAAGGTCAGACTTGACGACACTTTCTTTGCAACCGACTTTGCAAAAGACCACCACGCGATGCACAACGGAATTGCGTTTGATATTTTCTGTCATGATAACACAGCCAATTCAGCAATCGGACGAAAAATTCATATGGCTGTGACTCTGTTCACAAGAGCGCTGGTGTTCAATAAATGGAATAATCGTAAGGCTGAAAACGGCAGTAGAATCCAGAGCATTGTAACAAATTTCTGCAAAAAAATATTTCCGCTCAGATTCAGTATGTGGCTTGAAGTCCGTACTTTAAAATTCTTTAAAAACAAAAAGAATGCAAAATATCTCTATGACGGAATGGGCAGAAATATTTATAACGGTGCGTTTCCAAAGGAATATCTTGACGATGTTGCTTATGCCGACTTTGAGGGTTACAAGTTCCCCGTGCCAAAGGAATATGACAAGTACCTTACTTTCCTCTACGGCGACTATATGGAGCTTGCACCGCTGTCAACAAGAATGGGTTGCCACGAAATTGCCCTCTGCGACATCGGAAAATATGACGGTTTCAAAATCCGCAAACCCGATTCTGAAAAATAATCAGCGTAAAACAGACCGATAAAATAAATGTGACTTGACACTTACCTGTCGGTCTGCTATAATAACATAGCACATTTTGAGTGCTGTTGCGGAATCAGCCGAAGAGTAAGATTCGTCTGAAAGTAAGCTCCGCCTCGGTTTCCCCACCGTGTAAAAATCAAGGGATTTAAATTGATTATGCAAAAGTTGACACAATCATTTTCAACTTTCCATTTTCAATTTTCAATTTAATAAGCAGGTATGGCGGAATTGGCAGACGCGCATGGTTCAGGTCCATGTGAAAGCAATTTCATGCAGGTTCAAGTCCTGTTACCTGCACCATAGCTTTTTACCCCAGTAAATACGATATTTACTGGGGTTTTGCTATACTTAAATCACTCTAAAACACGGAAAAATACATATCGTAGCTAACACACAGCTAACAAGTAGCTAACAAATCTACAAATAACAAATTCCCCTCACTCGCTTTTTTTACGGCGGATGAGGGGGATTCTTTTGCAATTATGTGTTTTTTTTATTTCTTTATGCAGTTTGTTTAATTGCTGAATTTATTCTTTCCTCAGCAATTTTGTAATACTTTTCGTCAAGCTCAACACCGATAAAATCACGGTTTGTATTTATGCAGGCAATTCCCGTTGAACCTGAACCCATGAAGCAATCAAGGACGGTTGCGTTTTGCAAAGTAGTTTTTTCAATTAAAAATTCAAGGAGCTTAACAGGTTTTTCGTTCGGGTGAATTAATTTACATGGTGGTACTCTTGAAACAGAAATTAAGTCCTGCGGTCGTCCGTTTTTGAATTTAAAATCATCGTTCGGTATCCAAATAATACTCTCGTATCTGCCGCCAAATTCCTTTTTTAAATTTCCCATACCGTGACTTTTCTTGTCCCAAATGAGAACATTTTTAGGTTTTAAACCGTTACGAATGAACTCGTCAATGAAAATCTGCTGAACATCCCAACGGGTAAAGCACAAAACACCACCTGTTTTTGTGATTTTGGACTTTATCAACGGTATAAAATCTGTAATAAAAGTTCGGTCATTCAAAACTTTAGATTTTCTTTTACTCTTATCATTATGCCACCTGGACTGAAAATCAATCCCATAAGGCGGGTCTGTCAGCAACAGGTCAACGCTGTTATCGGGCAAAGTTTTCAACACTTCAAGACAATCGCCTTGATATAAATTTACCGTTTTCGTCACCCCAATTCTTTATTTGTGATATCCGCACCGCTACATAAAATTTGCAACGGTGCGAAATATTTAACATCAGCCAAGTGCCTTTTTAGCGTTGGCAATTTTGTTGTCTTTTGCTCTAATACCATCGTTGATAAGATGATAGATAGCATTGATTGTCTTTTCTCCGACAATGCCATCAACTGTGACCTTACCTGCTCTCTGTGCCTCTTTGATGGCTTTTAACGTTCCATCTCCGAAACCGTTTGAGTTATCAACCTTTGTCTTGATAATTTTCATGTTATAAAGGGTAATCAACTGCTTCTTGAACGCAAGTGTTGCTGTATTGTGTGCGCCGTATTTAATCATTTCCTCATTCTCCTTATTTGATGTTTTACCGCCGAGCTGTGCGGTTACTTCGTCTGCAAGATTGCCAAGCCTGTTATAAAGCCAGTCACCTGGGCAAGATTTATTTGCAAACCACCTATGTACAGTCAAGACCATTTCGCCTGATCTTGGCGAATAGTTTAAAGTCTTGTCCTCGTTACCGAACCAAAGCAGTTTAGTCTTGCCGTTACGCTTGCAGATGTCAACACAGAGTGCAACGAGTTTGTTGTACACCTTACTGTTCATGGTGTACGGAGCTACCGTGTCGCTTGCACATTCGATTGTGACTGCACGCTGGTCATTGGCGTTTGATGAACTGCACCAAGAACGATTACCCTCATCTACACAAAGCAACACTCTGCCGTCATAGCCGATTCCGTAGTTACAGCTTGCCTCACAGGCTGTATTCATAAAGATGTTGCCGAGAGTTTCGACACTGCACTGACCTACTACGCAATGTGGAGTAATGCGGTCAATGCTGTGTGTGCGTTTACCGCTGTGGTTTGGGCTTAATTTTGTGTAATTAACAAGTTTTGAATTACTCATAATTTAATTATTCCTCACTTTCGTAAAGCTGTTTTGCAAGGACATATCCTTCGAGCTCCCACAACTTGTTTTCAATTCTCGCCATACAGATTTCTGTACCGATTTTTTCGTCATAGTTTGCAGGGGAAACTGCTCCGCTTGCTTCAACTATAACAAATCCGTTTGGTAATTTACAGCTTACAATGGTTACCTTGCCGTAAACTGTTTCGACCTTAATTTCTGATTTTTCAAGTAATTCGTCAATCTGTCGCTTTGTAACGGTATTTGCCATAATTATTCCTCGCTTTCGTCTGTTTTGTTATATTTATAAGCTGACAAGCCGAGCAGAGCGCCTAAGAAGGTGTCAACGGCTGTGATAGTGCCTACAATCTGTTCGCCGTATGGCAAGCCCCAAATGCCTGCTACGGCAAAGTAAAGTGTACCGATTGCAGGCAGTACGATAAGAGCAATGTATTTAAGTACATCATAGATTTTGTTTGTCATTTTCATTATTATCATCCTTTCAATTTAAATCTTCCGCCGAATGTGCCGACTGGTTGAGGTACTTATCAATCTTATTGATAGCCTCGGTAACTCTGCCGTTACAACCCTGCTGTTTCAGACCATCAAGACACGCACGGAGTGCATACATTGTCAAGGTCTGTTCGCCTTTGATTTTTTTGATTTCAGCGTTCTGCTTTTTGTTGTTTTCGATAAATTTAAAAACACCAAATACAACACCGCCAATTAAGGCTAACGCAGATATGGTTTCGGCAAGCTGTACAATATCAATCTTCATCGCTTACACCTCACTTTCGACAGGATCATCTACAGTAGGGTTATCACCCCACACCGCCATGACAGCGTTATAGTATTCATCAGACAGCACCGTTTTGAGCTGTTCTCTGCCCGTCTTGCTGTTCATGTATGCGTTGCGGATGTTTCCGCCGACCTGCATTTCTTCACCGTTAAAGGTCAAAAACTGCTGTCTGAGTACCGACACGCTGTCCTTTGTGAGCATATCAAGTGTGATTTTTTCTTTTAATTCCATTTTTTCATACCTCCGTTATTTAATTTTGTACAAGCAAATCACATTAATTTGCTCGCCGTCTGCGAATGTATATGCGGTCTTATCCTGAGTCGAAAACTGTAGCCAAGTGTTATTTTTCGGAATGGCAAATTTAAAAATCTTGCCGAGGTTTGAAATGCCGACACAAAAAACATTATCCACAGCAATGCACTTGTACGGCAAATCAATCAGCAGATATGTACTGCTTGCTCCAATTGTAACAGCATTCATTTTGACGGTTGCACTGACGATTACGATGTCGCCAATCGTCTTATATGTACAGCTTGCACTTTTGATTTTATCGGCAACGGTTGAGTACGGTGTAAGAGTTGATGTTCCGCTTTCAATATTTGACGAATCGTATTTAGTTGCAAGAAGCTTGTCCGTTTCTTCTGATGAGTAGGTTTCATTCGTATCGTAATAATACTCGTTAAGATATCCAATACTCGGATAATTAGTATTGCTGTCTGTAATGTCCGTTTTGGAACTTACTTTGTTTGAATTATCCTCTTTGCTTTTAAGAGCATTGGCTACATCTGTTGCATTAGCTTTGTCTGTAAGAGCTTTCTCTGCCGTCTGCATTCGTGCTGATAACTGACTGACCGTGCTTTTATCAGCTTTATTAGACACAGACGAATCAATCCCGTCAAGCCTTGCTCCAAGCGATTTAGAACTGCCTCTTGCTGTGGCTATTTCGGTTTCAAGTGCAATTGCTCCGTCTGTTGCCCGTTCAATCCCCTCGTCCATATGGTTGAGGTTGTCGGCAGTCAGCGGAGTTGCTGTTGAGGGAGTATTTTCCCAGTTCATTCGTGTGTATTTGTTCAATTTTTATTCTCCTTTCGCTGTGATTTTGTCTGTGAGTGCCTGTATGCCTGTAAGCTCTCTTGACAGCACATATGATGTCACGGTTGCGGTTTGTGGAGTGCCGTCAGCGTTATAGGCATAGTTGCCGTCAGCGTTGGTTACATAATATTTAATCTGTATCATATCGCCCGGTTCAACCCACAGTCTGCCGTCAAGGGTTGCCTCGATAGGCTTATAAATTTTATGGTGTATTCGCTTGCCTGTATCGCCTGAAAACAAATTTTCAAACTTATGTATCCACGCACCGCCTGCGTTATCGTTTTCCTGCCATACAAGAATGTTATCTGTCATATCATAGGTTTTACCGCTTAAAAACTTGTAGCTACGCACCTTTGCGGTTCGTGTAGAACCTCCGATTGCAAAGTCAACAGTCCCGTATGTACCGCTTGATTTTTCGTCAGCGTTGAATGCCTCGTAAAAGTCATATTTTTCTGCTTTTGTTGTATCGGTTTCAAGGTTGATAAAAACAATGTTACCGCCTTTTCGGCTATCGGGTTTAACAAAAGCAAACACACCGAGCATTTCCGCTGTATAATTAAGCAATTGACCGTAATTAACCTTTTCGGAATCATTAAGCCATACTTTGTTAAAAATTTTCATATTCTTAACAGTCAGATTCTCAGCCTTGTTGATAACCTCGTTAAGTAAACGGTCGGATAAAAAATGGGCATCAGGTTGACCGCATAGGTTAATAAATTTTTCAGAAACCATTGCCAACAGTGCATAAACCGAAGTGCTGTTAGAATTGTTATTCCAGAGCTTTTGCAGAACGTTTGTACAGTCGGTTTCATAAAGCTGTGAAATCACATCATAGGCGGTTATGCTGATTTTGTTCTGATCCGTTTTATTGACCTCGGCTTTGTCAATCATACCGTTAAAAATGCACCACGACTTTGTTGTCACGGCTTCGCCCGGATAGAGAGTGTCGCTTGGATATAATGAACTGCTCGGCAGTATCGGAGAGCCTGACGGAAAAGTTTGTGTCAGCTTAACTAAAATCCAACAACCGACAAGTTTTGAAACATCAAAGGTTCTGTCAACGGTGTTCAGCAGTCCGATTTTAAATTCGGAAGCAATGCAACCGCCAAACTTCAACTTATTTTCGTCACAAATCGACTGTTTAAGGCCCATACTTTCGCTTTCAATGTTGGTTTCGGTGATGACATCAAACTTGCTGTCGGATGAAAAGATTTCGAGCTTGTTTGAAATCAGCTCGTTAATAATTTTCTGCTTATGCGTACTTGAAACGGATAGCAATCTGTCACCCCCTTAATACTCAATAAAAGTGAAAGTCACGGCATTGTATATGATGTTGTTTTTGGTGATTTTCTTGACCTGATAGGTGATGTCGGGCATATAGGCGGTCATTGTGCGATATGCAAGAAGTTCATCGTCCCAATACTCGACACGGATTTTACGCTGTTGAGAGTTATCCCACGAACTATTCAAAGCACTTCTAATCGACTGCATTTGTGCAAGGTTGAGTTCATCAACGGTTGTAAACTCAATTCTCGACTTGTAATTTGGCGAAGTTGTGCGGTGCAGAAGGTTGTTGCTGTCACGGTATGCCTTAATTTCGGTTCTTTGGAGCGGAGTGCCGTTGTAGTTATCCTTTGCGATGAGTTTGTGCGGAAACAGCTTACCGCTCTTAGGAAACCTTATTAAATAACCTTTAAAATTTGCCATGTCATCATCTCCTAATCTAACGCACCGACACCGTGACGCTTTTTGACTGCGTTGTTGCGTTTTACAATGTTGTTAAAAATCACTTCGCCGTCAAGATTTACGGTAAGGTTAATGTCACCGCTGTCACCTGTTGAGCCTATCTCTGCCATAGCCTCAATAAGTGCCTGTTTGATAGTTGAAATCGGCGAAACAACCTCAGCCTCACGCTTGTTATCACCGAGTACGGCAAGAAATTCACCGTAATTTGCCGGAACAACCGTACCTGTGGCAAGTCGGGGAACTGTAATGTTAGGCAGTCCAACATTGCCGTTTACGCCCCCTAACGCTTCATAAGCAATCTTTGCCGCTGTACTCATTCCGCCTGAAATAGCACTGCCGAGGCTGTTGAACGGACTAACAAAATTGTTGATAAAGCCTTCCGTTTTGCCCAAAATCGAATTAAAAGAATTTGTAAACACATTTCCCAAGCTGTCCATACATACCATAAGGTGAAGTTTCATGGAATTAATACCATTAATCAATCCTTGCATAACATATACACCTGTTTTGTATGTTTTCTTTGACGGTGAATGACAGTCCACACCGTCTTTGCCGTTAAGAGCGTCAAGATATGTAGAGGCTGTTTCAAGACCTTTTTTTCTAACATCTCCGATATATTCCTTGACACCTGTAGACATGCCAAAAACCATATTTTTGCCTGAATCCTTGGCAGCTTGTGTAAGATTATCCAAAGACTTCCATTGAGATTTTTGAACCTGTTCGGTGCTGATAAGGCCTGCATTGTAAGCCATAAGAACCGCAGAGGCATCACTGTAATTACCGTTTACAACTGCCTGCATTCGCGCAAGGTCTGAACTGTTAAGCTCAAGCTGTGCCGCCTTTTCACAGGTTTCATCGTAACCTAAACTTGCTTCGTCAAGTTTGCTTTTCAGTTCTTCGTATTCATCTTTCAACTTTCCGTAAGAGGTGTTTGCTTTTCGGTCAACACTCTGTAATGTCCAAAAATCAGGAACATCTAAATTGAGATTATCATAGTTCCATTTTTCCTTAAATTCATCAAGAGCCTGTTGCGCTTGTTTGTACTTAACAGCCGCATCACTTACGCTCTTGTTTGATTTAATCATCGCCTTTGAATTTTCTTCCATAAGGTCAGAAATTGCACTTGAACTTGCAACCTGCTTGTACTTCAAAATAAGTTCGTCAAGTTTTGTTATGATTTCATCGGTATTACCATTTATACGAATTTTGCCTTTATCATCTTTTGATATGTACTTATCCCAAGCTTTTTCAAATTCAGGGTACTTGTCAGAAAAATACTCGCCGATAGTTTCAAGCTCTGCCTGTTCCTCAGGCGTGAGATTAGCCTTTTGCAAGAGTTCATCAAGACGCTCTTTGTAATTGTCAATAACTCCCATATCCGTGGAAGTATTATCAAGCGATTCTTTGATTTCGTCGCATAAAGTGCTGACATCTTCTTTACACTGATTAACTGCATCAACATAACCCTGCATTTCTTCTGTTGCCTGTTTAAATCCGAGCTTTTCAAGTTCTTCGTCATTAGCAAGTTTAATAGCAGTCACAAGACCTGTCAGCGCACTTGCAACACCGCCTACAACAGCAAGGACAGGGTGCGTGCTAAAAACAGTAACCATACCGTCTATTGCGTTTTTTATCCTGTCTATGCCTTTTGCAATAGCTTGTGCAGTTTTAAAAATCACAAGAGCTGTGCCGAAACTGACTAATGCTCCTGCAAGCGCCTGCAAAGCGTCTGCACTTATTGAACCTACCATTTTACCCAAAAGCTCTAACGCTCCTGCAAGGGCTTCTACAAGTTTCGGAACTGCTTCTTCAATTGTCCATTTTGCAAGTGGGAGAAGAATATTCTTGTATGCCTGTTTCAGCTTATCTCCACAGGCTTTGAGCAAATTTCTGAACGCCTGTCCGAGGTCGGCAACAGCTGATACAAGCGGTGACAAATCAAGACTTTCAAGCCATTCAAGGCGAATTTCTGACATATCACTCAAAAAGCCTGTGATATCTTCAACAATGCCAAGGATTGCTTCCCAAATCTTTTTGCCCGATTCATTTTTGTCCCAAGCCTGTTTGATTTTAGTCCTCAGAGTTTTGGTGTAGTTGTTGCAGTTTTTGATAATATTCAGAATATTAGTCCAAATTCTCTCACCGGTGCCGTTATTCCAAACTTTGCGAAAATCCTCTGCAATCGTATTTACAAGTTCAAGCAAGCTGTTCCATTTGTCGATAATGGATTGCACAACCTCGTCACCAAGTCCAGCCTTATTCCAAGCCTTTGTAAACGCTCCTGAAATATCACCGATGATATCAAAAACATTTTTCAAAAGCTGTTTGATGTTTCCGATAATCTTTTCGCCTGTGCCGTTTTTCCACACTCTCTTCCACGATTCACCGATTGAAACAAAAGCATTTTTCAGATTATTCAAGGCTCTTTTAATGCTGTCAAAAACCTTGTTTGTACGCTTTTCAATCGCTGTTGCGGCAGTATCAAGTGCGTTAACTGCGGCTCTAGAGAATTTCTTTGTGGGGCTGTTTACTGCTGTGCTGTCATCTGATGAACTGTTTTCAAGGCTCATCACATTGAGCCTGTCAAATCCTTGAAGATTGTCTTTAATTTCCTTTGTCTTTTTCGATGTTGTGGCAAGTGCAGAGTTTGCACTCTTTGTTTCATCGGTGAGGTCTGTCATTTCAGAGCTTGCGGAATTTGCGGAATTGTCGGTTGCAGATGAAAAGCCGAAAACCTGTTCCGTAAAGCTTTTGAATTTTTCCGTTGCAACATCTAATTTTTCGATAAAAGAATTAAGATTTTTTAACAGCGGAGAAAACACATTGATAAGACCTTGACCGAGTGTAGCTTTCAGGCTGTCAAGTCGGAGCTGTAAAATTCTTGTCTGATTCGCCCAACTGTCCTGCGTTCGGACAAAGTCACCCGTCGCATTGGCAAGCTGGTCTTGCACAAACTTGTAACGCAATGTTACTTTTTCGGCTTCGGTCATTTTTGCTGTAGTTTTGCCGTAACCGTTTGCAAGGGCATAGCTATCAAGCGCAGTCTGTGTCATTACAATGCCTAAATCTTTTAAAGTTTCGGTTTCGCCCGAAAATACTGATTTAAGTTTTGTATAGGCTTCGTCCTGTCTGATGTTGTAGAATGAAGCAACATCGCCTGCAAGTCCTGTCAGCGTGGTTGACATATCATAGGCTTCTTTCTCTGTAAAACCGAAAGCCTCAGCCATTGAGCCGAAAGTACCGACATACCGCTTTGCCATTGTTTCGGACAAACCAAAAGAATTAGCTGCACTTTTTGCCCACTTGTCAACCTGTTTGGTCATTGCCGGAAAAGTAACATCAACAACATTCTGCACCTCCGCAAGGTCAGAACCAAGCTCAATGCACTCTTTGCCGAAATTTGTAATTGCATAAGTGCTGAAAGCAACAGCGGCAGTCTTTGCAAAGGTCTTAAGCTGATTTTTTACCCTTTCGATTGATTTGGTAACAGTAGTATTAACCTGTGCCAAACCGCCGTTAAAACCCGATGTATCAAGTTTCGTGTCAAAATTCAGATAACCGTCAACCGCCAAATTTTCACATCCTTTCATTTAAAAATGGGCATAAAAACAGCGCACACCGTTATGATGTACGCTAATAAAATTTTGCAAAAGAACAGCCACCCCCGTTTGGAGTGGCTTTTTCGTTTTATTCAATCATTGATTTCAGCTCATCCATATGCTCTGTAACACTTGCGACTTTATCAGTGCCAAGAGAATATTTAGCCAAATCTATCTCACCGCTAATCCAACGGTCATTATCAGTTGTCGGAAGATTTTCATTTTTCAGAATATAATCACCGAGGTCATTTTCAATCTCATCGAGCTTTGCTTCTGCTTCTTCGGCAGTAAGTGTTCCGTCAACATAACTCTGCATATATTGAATGGCTTTTTTTGCTGAATTGATTGCAACATTACTGTACTTAGCCACCTCAGTTGTTACCATTTCGGAAGTTTCAGCCTTTATATCGGTGTTTGAACTGCTTTCCGCTGTTGTACCGCAGCCAACAAGCGATACTGCAAAAACTGCGGTTAATGCTAACGCTATGAGTTTTTTCATTGTTTATCCTCCTAAATGTTAAAACAATATAGTTTTTATTTAATCATACACTAACATTTAGAGAATGTCAACAATATGTGATAAGATACTACACTACACAAGCGAATTTATGAAGTCAAGTTCCTCTTTATCTTCGGCTGTAAATTTGGGTTTTAGGTCTATAAGTTCTTTATGTTCGCTGTAGAAATCCCGTTCGGTTTTGTCGAGCTTTTTATGCTTTGCCTTTTTGGTGCGTATTGAAATCACCTGTGTAAACAAGCCGTCGCCCACTTCATTGAACAAGCCGAGAAAAGTCCACCAATGCATATAATCGACTGTGCGTGTTTCCGCTCCTGCAACCTTATTGAGAGCAGGGAAGATTATATGTCCGTCCTGTTCCCAATCAAGCACACGAACGGGGAGCTGTTTGCCCTGCGGAATATCTCCGCCGTCAAGATACCAAGTTGCCCTGTCAAGTGCCTTTTGGTAATTTTCGGGGATTTCCTTGTAAAGGCACTCGACACACACTCGGCATTTTTCAAAATCGTTCAGATCATCGTCTGCATAGGCTTTGAAAATCAGCAGAGCAACACGGAAGTCGGAATTGATTTCGTAGTTTCTACCGTCAACCTCAAGGCTTTTCGGCAGTAATTCAATCACTTTTTCACCTGTGAAGTGTATTTGCCAACTTTCTTATTGGAAATTTTCTGTGCCGATTCAAAATCAGCCTGCATAACAGGAATAAGCACTTCAAGGAAGTTTTCAAAAATCGGCTTACCGCCCGCAAGTGAAAGACAGTTAATTTCACCAAAGGCAACCGTGCAGACATCCGAACCGAAAATGTAGTTAATCTGTTCTCTGATGTCCTTGTCGCACTCGGTGATAAGCTGAATTGCGTCTGTGTTTTCAGCTTTTTCAGCGTTTTCATACTTCTTCTGAATCTGCTCAATATTCTTGACTGCCTCGTTTAGCCTTGCAAGAATGCCCACATCCGCGGTGTTAATACGGATTACTGCGTTTTCGTCATCGCCAATCTGATACTCCTTGTAACCTCTGTCAAAAACAAGTTTCTGCATAAATCAATCCCTCCCCAAAGATTAAACCGTTGCGGTAAAGGTCGGCACTTTCTTCTCAATTGTAGCCGTACCCTGCTGTCTGTCGCCGTTAAATGCGATGTTAAACGGAATGTTCACACCGCCCTGAGCACCGCCGTAGGACTGTGGCTTTACGATACAGGTTTCAGTCCAAGCGTCATACGGACCTGTCTTTTTGTCTACTAAAACTTCAAGAATTGCAGTCTTGCAGTCGTCGCCTGTAAGGCGGTTCATTGCAATATCCTTAATCTTTTCATAGATTGCATCGCCTGTGTTTGCGTAATAAGTGTCTGCGTCAATTGACGGTTCATAGCCGTTATCGTTTACAACCGTTTCATCAAGAATGTTCTTGACTGTTTCTGTGTCGGGGTTGAGTTCAACGGACATATCTTCAATATCTCTGCCAATCAAAAACCACTTAGGGGTTTCGCCACCAAACGAAGCGTCAATGTAGTGCATAAGATAACTTCTTTTGAGTTTACCGATATCGGGTGTTGTTGCCATAATTAAAATTCCTCACTTTCGATTTTGTAATCTGCGGTAATCTGTAACTGATACATTACATTACCGATTAAATTGCTGTCGGGTATGTCATAAAGCATACCGTTTGAACAGGTTATTTTTGTGAGCGTACCTGCAAGCTCATTGTTGCCAACCGTTACGGTCAGCGTTTGCCCCTTCGCCTGTTTTTCAAGCCACAGCTGTAACTCGTTAATAAGTCCGCTGTTGGCAAGGCGGTCATAGTCATTAACCGACTGATAAACAGCGTACAAGATGAATGTGTGCTGTCGCTCCTGATTGCCGAGAACATCGGATTTAATCAGTGTATCGCCTGTCGGAGATAAACCGTAGCTGTCGGTGTCAGGGGTTGTGTAGTCAATGTGCAGAACATCGTTCAGCTTTGGAAAGCTCATGACAATGCTCTGCATAAGTTCAATTATATTCATTCTGCCGTACCTCCTGCCACTTTTGCAGCACCCTGTAAAATCTCTTTTTTACGGTCGGCTTTCATTCGTTCAAACCACATCTTGCCGGCAAGAGGGTGCTTTGCCCGAGAATAAACAAGCATTTTGCCTGTGGGGTGTTTCTTCTGTCCTTTAGGGCTGAAATAGCCCACAATAACACCGTTTTCCTTAATCGGGATATTGGGACCGTAAACCTTGCCGTAGTAGAGATACCTCGCATACGGTGTGTTCTGATGAATTTCACCCGAGCCTATAACCGTTGAGAGGGTTGCCGACTTTTCAAGCACGCCGTTTCTGAATGGTGTATAGGGTTTCATCAATCGTAAAACCGTGCTGTCAACATACTTTTGCACCTTTAACATATCGGCATTTTTGCGGACTGCAAACTTTTTATCCCAGAGGAAACCTGCCGTACCGTTTTTCGACTTGATGACAAAATCTGGCGGTTGAACAATCTTCATGCAATCACCTCGCCGAAATTTTGATGTGCTGTAAATCGGTTACGCCGTAGAGCTTTTCATCAATTGACATAACCGCATAGCACCTGTGTTTTTGCTTTAGCGTTTTAAGGCTCTGTGACACGCTCTGAGGGTTTGAATTATCAAAGGTAAAATTACTCTCGTCCTTAATAATAATGTCCTGTGCGCTGTTCTGAGGAGTACATAGCTGACCTGCAAAAAGGTTTTCGCTCGGCTTTAAAAAGCCGGGCAAAAGCCCTGCGGATTCAATCGGAATATACACCGTCACGCTGTCAGCGTTCTGCATTCCGCTTTTAAGCACATTGCGAGCCTTGTTCTCCTGCCAATGACATTCGGGAATGAAATAACGGTCATAGCCTGAGCCGTTGAATCTGTAGATTGTGCAGGAGCTTTCAGGGGTAATAATCATCTGCGACCACCTCTGTACAGCAAATCGGTGTCGGCAAGATACTTGTAAATTGTGTGTCTGACAGCCTTTTTATGGGCGGTTTTACGCTCTTCTTCGGACACATAGCTTACGGATTCATCACCGACGCTTGCAGATGAAATTCCTAAATTTGCGGACTGCTTTTCATCGTTATATACTAGCTCTGCAAGCTCACAACAGCAGAGTTTTACGCTTTCGGGAATATTGTTCCCGTCAACATTTTCGCCTGTGTATGCCTTAATGAGCAGGGTTGCAGAGCGTGCATAATAATCAAAGGCGGAAACAATGACCGCCTTTCTGCCACAGAGATATTCAGAGATGTAATAGCCTTCATCGGCATAAGCGGTCATAGTAAAACTCCTTTAAGCCTCTACGGCTGAATGGCAGTAGATACCTGCCTTTTTATTCTCGTAAACATCGGCAATACCGACCATACGATAACCAAACTTCCAACCGTCAGAACTCTGATTAACTGACGGCTCAATAACCTTTGTGTCAAGGTGCTTTGTGAACTGAATCGGAGCAGAGCCGTGAATAATCATAAAGTTGATATTCTTGCCCGAAGTCGCCTTTTTGTAACCGCCCTTTTCCTTGCTTGAAGATGTGCCGTCAAGCTGTTCAATTGCTGTATAGAATCTTGACTGAGGCACAAGTGTGGTATCTGCAAAACGGCTGAGAACCTCCCTTGACTTTGTTGTATCGAGATCCTGCACAAGACCGTAAAGCGGTGATGTGATGAAAAGGTGTCTGTTCTCGAAAGGAACTTCGTCCTCATCCATTTTTGTTGAGGCTGTGCGGAGAGCCTTTACAACCTCTTCGCCTGTTGTGAGAGTTGCACTCACGGAAGAAATACCGCTTGTACCGGCATACTTTGCAAAGCGGAAAGCGTCAAGCTCGGGAACAACCTTTGTGCGGATAAACTCGCCCGAAAGTCTGCCGAATGCAATGCCTGCCGTTTCTGCATTATCCATTGTGTCAACCGTGAACATTCTGCCACGGTCAAAGTTACATTTCACAGTTTCGTTCGTAAGCTCAACATCGCCGTCAACATAACCGCTGTTGCGTGAGTAGTCAGCAAGACCGTCCATTGTGAGCATCGGAATGATAAGCTCGTTTGCGTTAGCGCCCTGTGTTGCAAGGTCTGACGCACCGTCAATTTTGCTTGTGAGTGCCGACTGCTTATAGACCTCATCAAGCAACGCTGTGTACTGTTTAAAAAGTGCAATTGTGTTTGCCATAATAAAATCACCTCATAGATTTAATAAAATTATTTCTTTTCGGCAGAAAGTCCCATAGCCGCACGCATTGACGCAAGCGGATTTGAGCCCGTACCGCCGTTACCTGTATCGGTTGCACCGACAGGATTCTGAAAAGGCTCGTCAGAACCGAACATATAGCCGTTTTCGGACTTAACCTGTTCGAGAGCCTTTTTGATGTCATCTGCCTGATTTTTAGATGTTTTCAGGTTTTCAAGGTCAAGCAGAGCCTTGACAGCCTTTGCATTTTTCGCACCGCTCTTTGAAACAGCGGTGTCAAGAACAGAGTTAAACTCCATGTCGGCGATTTTTATCTGATACTCGTTTTCCTTTGTTTCAAGTTCGCCGTTGAGCTTTTTGATTTCGCCCTTGAGCTCGTCCACATTGACACCCTCAAACTTTTTGAGTGCAGTCTGCGCAGTTTCAAGCTGTGACTTGTAGTTGTCCCTTGATGTGCGGAGCTTTTCAACCTCTGACACGGTTTTGTAATTATCCGCAAAGGCTTTTTCAAAGTCTACCTTTTTATCTTCGGGAACTGTAAAGCCGATTTCGGAGAGAAGTGTGTGTATATTCTTCATAGTAAATCCTTTCTGCATAGCTTGTATTCCGCTTTGCCTGCGGTAGAAATTCAGCCGTTATAACCTACGGCAGGGTAAAATAAAAGCACCTTACATATTCGTAAAGTGCTTAATCCGCTTTTTCTGTTTTTTCTGTTTTAACTGCTTTGGCTCTCGGCTTTTTGGGAGCGTCAGGCTTGACCTCTTCTGCAAAACCACCGTCAATGAGTTCCTTTGCTCTCTGCTCGGAACATTCAAAAACTTCATTCACAGATCGGGTTACATAGCCGTTCTGCCTGTCATTAAATGCTGTTGTTACTCTGATTTTCATTCTGTCACCACCTTTCTAAACCGGTCGAAATCGACGGGTTTAACTGTTAATCTTTACTCTTAAATGTAATCGGCAAAATCTGTTTAGGCAGGAAGTTAATTTCATAACGGTATTTGTCCACTTCTGCACCGCTTATGTCCTCTACAACATACATAGTTTCATCATTAAGACCTATGATATGCTTTTTGTATTCACCCTTGCCCGTTTCGCAGACAACCTCAATTTGGTTATCGTCATTATCGACCTGTAATGAAAAAGCGGCAACAAGTTCAAATGACGGCTTATCGGTTCTTGTGTTAATAACCGTAAGCCTGCGTATCACATTGAAATTGTCTGCTTCCTGCGAAACATTGTACGATACTTGAAATTGTCTGCTTCCTGCGAAACATTGTACGATACCTGCGTTGCCTCGGTACAGCCCACAGTAACCAGTACGGTTGTTGCAATCATAACTACCATAAGTACAATTGCTAAAATTCTTTTTCTCATAGTATCAAACCTTTCTTTGATTAATAATAAAAAAGCACTCTGATTTCTCAAAGTGCTGATTTGATGTATTAAGTTTTGCTTTGGCAAGTTGCAGGCAAGTTAAATAATGCCGTAAACAAGCCGTTTTTCTTACTCTGAACATATTCTCGGCAAGTTAAACAACAAAACCGCCCTTTTTACGGAGCGGTTAGCTTTTGTTTCTTTGTTTTTCAAGTTCTTTAATTATTTCGTCAAGACGTTTTGAAGCTTCTTCGTTAGAACCATCTAAAACAGATTTGTTTATTTCTTCCATTCAAATAAACCTCCTTCTTGATGTTTACTTAAAAATTTATCAATAACCTTTCTGTATTCACTATCAGAACCTGTTTTTATCCTCTTTTTTCCCATTCGTTGTAACTTTGTTAAAAGTGATAGTCTGTCGTATCCTTTCAACTTTGTTAATACTTCAATGTTGCCATCGTTTTTCACAATAGTAAATGTTTTTATACTATCATTCTTAATAAATTCGATAATATCATTTAAAGAATAACTGCTGTTTCTCGGGTGATTGTGCATAACAAATAAATCTTTGCCTTGAAGTGCTGATCCAAAATCTATTTTTTCATCAGTTCCTTTAATAGGCTCTGTAATCATTTTGGACACATCATTTTTTAACACGAAGGCAACTTCTTTATTTTCATTTTGTTCTTTTGAAAATTTCAAAAGCTCCTTGTGTTGTTTTTGAATTTCCAAACACTGCTCTTCTGTATAACCTTCAATATCAACTTTAGGAATACGACTGATAGCTTTATCGGTTATCGGAGTAATAGGCTTTTTACTTTTCTCTTTTATTATACCACTTTTACCCGATTTTGCAACAGATTCAGCGGTGATTTTATTAACACTCTCTGCTTTTTTCGGGAGTTTTGAGCCTAAAGCATTTTTGCCGTTTACGGTTATTCTTTCCCATTGCTGAGGAAGGTTCATTGCTTTGGAAAACTTTACATATTCGTCCTGCCTTTGAAAATATCTGACCTTTTCGCCTGTGATTGTATCATAGTCTGCACCGCCCTGTGTGAGCAGTTCAATCTTCTGTCGGTCGGCACGCATTGCAGTTTCAAGCTGTCTTTGCCTCTGCTGTGCTTCATATGCCGTGTACTGTCTGCCGTTATACTCTTTCGGCGTGTTCTCTTCCTCGTTCATACGGTCAAGTTCTTCATCACTGTATGTCGGCTTGTCAACACCCTTGATAAACGGCGAATAGCTGTGATAGCAATTCGCACCGCAAAGACCCGTTACTGTACCAAGACCACAGACTGTTTCAAGCTCCTTCTTGCTGTACACTCTGCCCTGCCACACCTGATGTGTCGGTCTTGCACCACGGTGATAGCTGACCTCGAAATATTCCGTGCCGAGCTGTTCGGCGTTGTCCTCGTTGACCTTTGCGACAACCTGATTAAAGCCTGTCATCAACGCCCTGCGTGCCGCCACATCAACACGATTGCTCCAACCGCTTGCATAATCGACGGTACGCAATCCGCTGTCGGTCATAGCTTTAACCGCTTTTTTGAGGACTGTGTTATAATCAACCGCACCGCTTGCAATCTGCATAAGTCCGTTGTCAAGAGTGCGTTGGTAAAAGTCCGCAAGCGGAGTAAATGACAGCGTATTGTCGTCATTTCTCACGGCAAATCCGAGTGAGCCTGTAATGTTCCTGTACTCCGATTTTGTCTGATTTTTGACCGCCTTTACAAGTTGTTGCAACTGTTTATTTTCTGCATAAGGAATATACTCTTTGCCCTTGCCTGTATAAAGCTCCTCATTTCTTGCATATCCAGATTTCACGACTTCGTCATAGATTCTGTCGATTTCATCGTCAGACACATCGAGCGTGCTTTGAATAAGGCTGTCTATTTCGTCCTTGCTCACGCCCAATTCATAAAGCCTGTTAATCTGCCAATCGGTGGCAGAGGTTATCTCCTCACCGTTAGCTTTTAAACGCTCCGTAAGGTCGGACATAATATTTAACTGTAAACTGCGGTACAACTGTTCCATAGCCGAGGGCAAAGCCTCAATTTCAGTCGGAGTGAACATTATTCGATAACCTCAGAGGACTGCGGAAGATTCTTTTTCGCTGTCTTTTCGTCCTCTCCATACCATTTCATTCTGTATTCCCATGCTTGAAGGATGCCGAGGTTTAAGTCCTGAATATCCTGCTTGCGTTCGGTTTCTTCATCGGTCAGAATACTGTCCTTGAAGTCGCATACAAACGAATAACCACTTGTTGTCAACGAATTGTAAAAGGCAAGAGCATACACCAAATCGTCAAGACAATAGCGGAGTTGCTTCTGAATTGCGGACACTGTGTTATATTTTCGGATTTTGGCTGACAAAACTTCCGTAGCAGTCTTTGCGACTGTTTCAGGGTTTGAAAGGTCACCGTACGCAAGACCGACCGCAAATTCAATCATACGCAGATATGTATTCAAGCCGTCCGTAATGTCGGACTGTCGGAACGCAGGCGAAAAGTCCTTGAACAGTTCTTCGTCGCCCAAATTCACATCAACGGCACGGTACAAACGCCTGTTAAGTCTGTCGGCTTTGCCGTCCTTAAACGCGGCAGAATCAACATGAATCGCACGCTCTCCGCTTTCAAATTCCCAGTCAAGCCGTCCGAACTGCATATCGGCTTTCTGAATGATTTCAAGTCCGCTGTCAAAAATCGACATACCGCATGATGAGCCGTCAACCGTGTTTTTAATCGGCACTCTGAAATAACCGAACGCAGGTCTTTTCATATCGGGGTATGTGACCGCAGGCGGTAAGTCTGCCCACTCGTCAATGATAGCGAGTGGAATTTCAGTACCGAGAACCTCGGATGATGACGAACGGTAAGCCGTGTTAGTAACAGTCAAGCCCTTGTCCTTATCAAGGCTGTGATATTCAAGCCTTGTGTAGTAGTTGTCACCGATTTTCTTAAATTCGGGGAAGATGACCTTTACAAGCCTGTGCTTTGCGTCAAACTCAATCGGCACAAAAGCATTTGCCGAGATATATTGCACCCTGTCACCGCCCAAAGGCTTGATAACCATTGCGCCTGTTGCAAGACCTGACTGTAACTCCGAATTAAGCTCCTCGGTTGCAGTTTCAAACAATTTTGACAGCGTTTCATTTGAGATGTTCACCGTCATTTCGTTAAGCGTAACGTTAGCAAACTCCCTTGTGATTGACTGCTCAAGCCTCAAACTGATGACATTTTCATCAAGCCACGGAGCTTTGCCGACATAGCAGTTTTGCCATACGCCGATAGCCTTTTGCATTTCTGCCGTAATCGCAAGCCGTAAATTAAGCGCCTGCTGAATATTTTCAAGCGGAAACATTCGCCTCCACACTCCTTTCAAAAAATCTATAAGTCCCATTATTCACCTCTGCGTTTCCATACTCTGTTCATTGCATATCTGACAGCGTCAATATGGTGGTTGTCTCTGTCGGGATAACCGCTGATAACATTGCCGTCCTTATCACGCTCGTATTCATAGTCGAGAAACTCCTGTGCAGTATGCGGACAGCGTGTGTTATCAATCACAATCTCCCGTAAAGACTGCAACCACTTCATTGAGTAAACAACCGAACCGGGTCCTTTTTCTGCCGAACGAGCCATTAAACCGTCAGCCCTGTAATCACCGACTGACTTCTGTTCTGCATTGTCGCAGGTAATCAAATCATTACTTGTAACTCCGTGCTTAGTTCTGAGCAATTCGGCTGTTTCCATGTTACTTTTTTTGTTGCAATGTTCCTCGTCAAAAATAATGAGCTTGTGTTGACTTGGAATATAAGTCATACAATCATAGGCAAACGGATCAGGATACCAGCCCCAGTCAACTCCTCTGTAAAATCTGTCAAAGGTCTGAATTTCGTCATCTGTGACCTCACGAATAACAACATTATCAAATACATTGCCGCCTGTGCCGTTAGCAATGCCCATATACTCGTTTTCATAGGCGGTAGGGTTTGTTTCTTTCAGGAACTCTGCGTCATCTATAAACGGCTTTCCGAGCCATTTTGACGGTACTGTAAGGTATGTACTCTCAATAACGAGCCTGTCTTGACGGGGAATTTTAACATACTTGTTTGCCCAGTTCTGTGCAGATTTCGGAGGGTTGAACGATTTAAATTTAAAAGCCGTGTCACCGCCACGAATCACCGACTGTTCAATCTTTCTGACAGCTTCCTCGCCCGTGAACTGGTCAAGTTCTTCAAACCACACAACGCCGATATAGCCGAACGGTACTTTGATTGATTTAATCTTGCCCGGATCATCTGCTCCACGGAAGTATATTTTCTGCCCTGTGCTTACCCTCGTGATTTCGAGAGGTGACACGGTGCAGTTAAACTCGCTTTCAAGACCGAGAGCAGAGATTGACCACAAAATCTGCTGATACACCGAACTGCGCAGAGTGTCGGCTACCTGACGAAAAATACAGGCGTGCATATCCTTGTTCTTCATAAGCAAATCAATAACATTCAGACTGACGAAAGACGATTTTGTTGAACCTCTTCCGCCGGGGAAAACATATTCCGAATGTTCTTTACCCTCAATATCAAAAAGCACCGACGAAAACGACGGTGCAACCATATTAGCCGGTATTCCTTTGTACTCCGAACCGTCACTCTTTGGCGGTTCAGACTTTTTGCGTTCAATGTCGAGATAGGCATTGTCGAGCTTGATTTTATGATTTTCAAAAACATTGTCACGAATAATATTTCTTAATTCTTTAATGGAATTAACATCACCTGTTTTAGCCTTTTTGAGAAGTGCCGCATTTACAACGAGCAAATTATTGACCAAATCTTCGCCAATCTCATCAACATTAATTCCCATATCAATAAGCATTTCCCAGTCGGCAGGAGTGTTGGCAGGCAACGAAAGTAACATATCCATAACCTGTTTCATACTCTTTTTACGGCGGCGTGACTTGCCCGAAGCCTTACCGCCCTTTGCTCCGTTTTTCACGGCTTCATCACGGCTTTGGTCAGATGTAAACGGTATTAAATTTTTCTCATTGGGCAATCACCTCACCTCTTTTATCTGATTTTCCCCCACAACACAAAACCGCTCTCGGGGTGAGAGCGGTCTGTGCAATTTTTATCTTAGGAGAGTTTCGCATATGTCCTGTTTGTCAAACTTTCATAATACCATTATACGCAGGGTAAGGGTGACATTCAATGACATTTCAAAATAATTTTACGAGAAATCGAACTTTTTTCGGAACGCCTGTAACGCTTCGCCGTGCAATCTCAGGGTATGCCTTACGCTCATTTCCATACTCTCGGCAATATCCTCCCACCTCTGACAATTTATGTAATACTCGGTCAAAATTGCAATGTAACGGTAATCGTCAAGTGCGTTGATTTTACTGCGGATTTCAGTTTTCAACCGCACAAGATTGTCAATTTCCCGATTGATTTCAGTCTGCAGGTCTGCAATCCTGTCAACAATTCGCATAGGGTCATTAACTCCCGATGTCTTAACAGGCTCGTTTTGCTTAACCGATACCTGCGCAATATTCAGCCTAAGTTTTGACAGCTCGTGTTCTTTCGTTCTGATCAGCTTATCCGAAACCCTGACCGAATATAAATAATCTTTAACCGTCAATCTATATCACGCTCCTTATTCACCTTCAACCAAAATAGTATTCCAACGCTTTCTGCCATAATATCTCCATTGGATATGACCGTCTGCAATTCGTACTTCGACATTTTCGAGATTGTCAAAGTTCATTATTCTTTCTCTAACGGCAATTTTGTTCCTCTCCGAAATATTATCGAAATATGCCCAACGGTTAATTGTATTGTCTATTTGTTCGATACTCCATTCAAGATCAGTCAAGCTTGCTACTCTTTTCCATTCTGCACGATGGACATCAATAAGTTTTTGAGCCCCTTCATATGTTTTGAACACTTCGCCGACTGGTAAGCTGATATGGTACGGGTGGTGATGTTCGTTAAAGTAAGAACGAACAAGTCTATATCCGCTATTATCACGACAATAATCAACCTCTATGTGGCTGTAGTCACGATCTTGGACTTTTACATATATACCTTCTTTTATTGCAGTTGCAATATCTTCTGCTTTGTAAGGATTTAAGTGTTTTGCAATTTCGGGCAACGGCTCAACGGTAAGTTGAAAAAAATCATAGTTTTCTTTTTTGAAAAAATCTTTAGGTATCTTTTTCCAATGTGTAGGCGTCTCGAATGTTTCATAAGGAATACCATTAATAAACCGTGTGTCCATGAAATCGTATAACTGAATACAAATTTCGTGTGTATAGTGTTCTTCAATCGTGCCAAAACCAATTTCCCATTTAGGTTCTTTTTTCTTGACGAAAAAGACAACCGTACCAATCGGAATTTCTTTTCTGTTTATGTTTAATTTATAATTCTCAGAGTAAATGTTTGCCTCTTCTGGAAGGACTTCAGTTATTCCTGATATCATTTTTATCTACCTCACTTTCAAGCCAATGTTTCGTGCAGTCAATACAGCTGTCGTTGAATCGTTCTTCCATAGGGCAACCGACATACGGAGTGCCATACGGGCAGTCGAAAAAATTCATACAACTCCGAGCCATTTCGTCAATTGACATCTGTTTGATTTTTTCAAAGTTTGTCATCGTTACTCACCCCTGCATATTATATGCCAAGCTGATTACATGCACGATAAAATCCTTCTGCCCATAAATAAACACGAGGATGTATTCGTTTACCACAATCATAAAGCCACTCAAAGTAATCAGTATCAAGTTCAGAACAAAAATCTACAATCAATTCTGACGGTATAAACTTGTTGCCGTAAATGCAGTTTGAAACTTCATGTTCAAGTTCTTCCCAGACATCATCTTCCGATTCCATATAACACGAACTATGTTCGCTATACGAAGATATTATTTCATCGGAATCAAAATCCTCAAGATTGTATTTAATACTCTCTACAACATTTTTTTCATCATAATAAAACAAATCTGATGCTGTTTGAATCTTGCTTATGTAATACCCAATATCATTTTTTACATAATTTTTAAGATCTGACGGCTTAATCTTATTATACCAAGTAGCAATGCTATCACCCAAATCACCGCTAACTATTAAGCTACCTCTTTTCTTATCTACTATGTAATTCACATAATAATCTCCGCTTCCATCAGCCCTTCGCCAATCAATAATTAGGTAACGGTCTGTGTCCTGAATAAGCGTTGCTTTGTGTGTGTTAAATTTCTCGCAGAATTTAGCGATTCTTTCTTTTGTCATTTTCTTCATCTCCTAAAAGTTCGGGATTGTCGTAGATATTGCCGATTACTTCAATTTGTTTCAAATCTTGATAATATCCAAACGATAAGGTTTCAAGTGTTGAATACACAAGACCAAAATACGCTGTTCCGTTTCTTTGTTCAAACACTACATTATGAACAGTATCACCATATTTTACAATATCCCCCTCAAAAATCTTCGTGCCGTTCTTGTCAGTCAAGCCTGTGTACTGTCCGACTGTGTCAGCGTCAATATGCCACACATTTGAGCTTTCGTTCTTGTATGGCTCTTTGATTACCAATCCTTTGGGTTCAATACTTAAAAAGCCGTACTTCCATTCGTTTCCGAATTTACCTCTGAATAATATTTCTCTCATCACTTAATTCACCTCTATTTCCAAATTAAGATAGCTTTCGTTATCTATCTCGTTTCTCAATTTCTGTCCATAGTCAATGCCTTTGTATTTTAATGCCATAGTCCTGTCGAACTCTTTGTGCATTTTAATAGAGGCATATTCTACATTGTTTTTGTATTCCTCGGTAAATTCTTCTGCCCCATCTTTAACATTTGCAATATATCTCAGGGCTTCAAGATTTAATTTATAAAGTCGCTTTGCTCCGAATCCGAAATGGCGACTCAATATTATGGAAGCAAGTTCCAGCCCGTAACCGATACCGGTATCAAACATTTCACCACGAATACGATCTTCGTGCTGTTTACTTCTTAATTTCCAGTTGCTTTTCATTTATCACAACTCCTTTTTGATTTAATATCGCATATTTTCTCTGTGCTTGCTTAATTCTCGCAGCTCTGCAGTCCTTGCAAATGTCATTACTTTTTCGTTCATAAAAGGTAATTCCACATCTTTTGCAGAATTGTGGTTCTATTCTATTAAATGATGTGCAGCTGTCGCAGTCTTTTTCGTTTGCCGTACAGCCGTTTATGTTATCCCAATAGGTACAACAATCTTTTTGCCAAAATTCAGCGTACTCACTCTCAACATTTGAGTTCTCTTTCGCAACACATTTAATTTCACCTGCAAGCATAGATAACAAGACTTTTACCTTCTCCTTGTCCTCATCAGACATAAACCTCTTGTATTTAATCGTCCTGTCCGGAAGATTATCGCCAAACTGACCATTGCCAATGTATGCTCTTACCTTATCAAGCCTTTCGGTCAAGTAATAGTCAAATACTCGACCTCTGATAGCTTTAGCAGATTTATCAAGCACATCTGACATTTCTTCATACTTATAGCCTGATTTAATCATTTCACCAAGCTTCTTAATTTCTTCAGCCGTCCACTTTATGTGATTATTTGCCTTAACCGGTCGCTCCTTAATACCAAGGTCTAATATTCTTCTCCGTATTGCTCCTTCCGTTCTATTAAGCAGTATCGATAATTCTCTATAGCTATATTTATGTTCAGCAAGAAATTTCTTAAGTCGCTCATCTTCAACAGCAGTCCAAGGTGATGTAATAAATTTATGGCTGTGCCTTATATCAGTTCTTCGCTTTTTATCAACCCAATCAGGTTCTACACCAAGATAATACTTTTCAAATTTGGAGAAATTCAAAAAGCTCTGATTCTTGTATGCCCATTCCCAAAATTCATCAATATAAACTACCTCAAACTTTTCTTTCTGCCTGCAAATCGTATGTAGAGGAAGGCCTCTATTTTGTGCCCAAGAAATTTTGATGTAACCTCCGCTACTTTGATTACCATAAACAGCTTCGCTCAAATATGATAAAGTTACATATCTATCTCCACAGCTTAGAAAAGCTCCAAGCTTTAATTTATTAACTTTGTTAAGTACCGAATAAACAGAGCGTGATAAATGTTTTGTAATGTTTTTTACACTAACATTTCCCCACGCAGATGTTAAATACTCAACTTCTTTTGTTGTCCAATTTCGTCTCATTTTGTATACCTACAACACCAGCCCGTACCTATCTGCTCTGAATACGGACACTTTTTGCAGCAATAAACGCATATGTACAAACCTTTTTCAGAGTACGGGCATTTCCGTATGCTACACGGATGATATTCGTGTTTACACTTGCAACACATTTGCAATTTCATTAGCAGCAATCACCCAATTTCAGATATTTTTCAATTGCTTGTTTTGCTGACCTGCTGCCATAACATACCTTTACGGCGTATTCGCACCGTGAAAGATTCTGCAACCATTTATCCTGATGTTCAGAAGTCTTATTGTTGCCGACTTTAAGCTCAATATATAAGCCGTGATATTTACCTTTTGGCACAGCAAGGCATAAATCCGGAACACCTGCCCTAATTCCTTGCCTTTTAAGATGTGCGGCTTCGGCTTTATCTCTTCTGCCACCATTTGGAACAGCGTACAGCATTGAAAGTTCAGGATGTATTTTCATTTGCACACATTTATCCGCCCATTTAATGAGTTTACATTGCTCCTGTGCTTCAGACATCATTTTCATTTCCTCTCGTAAAACGGTAATTCTTATTTTTATCGGCTTTAATAAAAATTTTCGGATTAGCCATTTCTGAAATTCTACTGCCTAAAGCCTCATCAATCTGCGAAATCTGTTCAAGTGATAATTCAGATGTTATGACAGTCGGCAATCCTTCATTGTATCTGTAATTGATAATCTTAAATGTAGCATTGACATCAGCTGTTGAGACAAAATCGCCCCTGCGAGTTTTAAAGAAATCATCAATGTAAAGAATTTCCGCTTGCTTATATGAATTTATGAGAGCTTCATACACCTCTAAATTACTCGATGCCTGCTTGATTTTGGTAATATCATCCTGCCAAAGCATATATTTAGGTGCTTTGCCTTTTTTGAGTAATGCTCCGACAATAGCCGTACATATATGTGTCTTTCCACAACCGGGCTGACCGCCGAAGAAGAACCAATCGGAGCATTTGTCAATGTACTCATATGCTTTATCTTTCACATATTTCTGCCAATCTGAAGTTGTCTTGTAACTTTCAAAAGTATATCGTTTAAGAAGTTTTTGAAGACCGCTGTTCTGCATTCTGTGAAGTTCATCTCGAATTTTCATACAATCACATTTGCAAGCAACCACATCATATGTAACCTGCCCGAAAGGCGTTTCGCCTGCCTTTACACGGTAAATATAGCCTCGGTTCATACATTTCTCGCACTCATAGCCAATGAGCTTACCGGGTGTTGAGTTAAACACTTTTGCTTCTTGTTCGGCTCTTTCTCTCGGAGTGAGTTCTTTAGAAGACTTTCTCGCCCGTTGGATAATTTCCTCCGCTCTCTGTGGTGACATTATTCTTGACATTATCGCTTGGATTGAATCCATATCCTAAACCTCCTCTGTCTTGGACCTTATTAAGCCATTTAGTAATGAAACCTTTAATGCCGGTTCTTGTTTTTCTCCTGCTCGGATTGGCTTCGAGCCACCCCAACATCGAACGCAATTGTTGTTCTACATCAACAGCAGGATACAAAATTTTGTAGTGCTGAACATCAGATTTTGAAACTGAATAATTACTCTTATCGTTCAAAGGTAATGTAATAAAAATATTTTTACCGGCGGTGTCGGCTGCATTTGCAGACGGCATCGCATAATAATTATTTCTATTTACTTTACTTTCCTTTACTTTACTTTTCTTTGTGTCATTCTCGGAGAGATTATGTTCATTCTCGGAGAGATTATGCTCATTTTCAGGTATAACTATATAAGCCTTTGTTTCTTCCGTTTTCAAAAGCCAATATAATCTATTTATTGTGCGACCTCGCACGGAGCGTTTTTCGATAGCGTACATATATCGTTCTTGCATCATTTTGTTGGTCAGTATGCTCTCCCTATCAAACAGCCCGTTATCAAACAGCCCAATTCGTAAGCAAAGCTTAACTACCTGATTTACCGTATCTGATTTAATTCCACCGCTCATTCGTTTCGCTATCGTGGCAGCACTGGTTTCTTCTCGCCACTCATAATAGTAACCATTTGTTGCATAAGCTTTGGTACAAATCCAAAAAAATACTCCAAAGCCGTCCCAACCCTGTGCATCAATAAGCACATCAAATCTCTCATCATCATCGAACAAGTGAACATCCCAAGCCGCAAAGTCAAGCCCTCGCTTTGGTTGTCCAGCCATTCACTGTATCACCTCTTTCTTTTTGTATTAAGTTTCAGCTTTGTACAAAGATATTCATCAAGCTCTATACCGTAGATTTTGTACTTATCAAACAGCTCTTTTTCGTGCCGATGTGCTTCATCGTGGTGCTTTCTGCAAAGGCATATAGCTTTTAATCCTATATGTACAATCTGTTCCCTATCTCGCCCCATACCAATTCTGTCAACATGATGAACTTCACCTGGTGCATTGCATATTGCACACTTACGATTTTCAAGACAACTGTACAAGTATCTGCCTATATCATCTGTAACATTAAGCAGAGTATCTCTTGTTCCGATATTTTGGTAGAAACAAAAATCTATCAGATAGCTTATGAAATCTCTTGCTACGCTTTTTTCGCAATCAGACAGCGAAAAGTATTCAATGCCAAATTCACCGCAAAAATTAAACTTGAAATATTCTTTAATCCATTCGGGATTATCTCCGCACCAAAATGCTATATCTCTGATGATTGCGTATATTTTTCTTCGCTGTTCGGCAGAAATCGTGCGTCCGTCAACAATTCTGAGTTCAATTTCATGTACTTGTTTCTGTGCAAGTTCTCTGCCGATACGCTCATGCGGTCTTACTATTAAGTTATATCCGTCATAAGATACTATGTTCGCTGATGTAATCATACTAAGTCCTCGTGTTGGTGCATATAAACGAAGAAACTGTTATTACCCATATTTTGATACAACCATTCATCGCACTTTTCTTTGCTCAAATGTGTACGAAGAACTCTATCTTCGTACACATATTGACCTTTCAATCGTTTATCTTTTATTCGATTAAGTAATTCTGTTTTTGAGTAGTTAGCTTCTACAAGATACAAATCGTAGTTCTTAGCTGTTATATGAGCGATTTCCGATGTATCAGTTGCGTATATAACTTTATATATCCCCTGTTGAGTGTTGAAGTGTAACTTCCAGCCGATATTAGGAACATCATGCCGAAGTGGTACTGCTGAAAAAGTAATATTGCTGATTGAGTACCATTTATCCTGAGCGACTATGAAAGAATTGTATTGAAAGGAGGTATCACCTAATAAAAAAAGCTTTTTGCAAAGATAATTGGGGTAAATTATCCGAATACAAGGGTGTTCGGACAGCAGTCGCTTTAGAGTAGCAACATTACAATGGTCTCCGTGTTGATGAGTTAAAAAAACATATTTAACTCGGTCAACCACTTCACACTCAACAAGTTTGCTGAACGGCACTCCGCAGTCAATCAAGACCTGACCGTCAAGAAAGACTGCGTTGCCCTTAGAGCCTGTGCTTATTATCTCTAAATCAATCATTTCATTCTGCAAGATCATCAATAGAGAACTGTTCTTCATCCGGTTCAGATGAAGATGAATTGTAAATTTCAGGTGTTTCAGCAGGAACTTCTGCATCAATCATGGTATCGGTGTCATAATCGGGAGTTCCGTCAGCATTGATAATATGATTATCAGCTTCATATGCTGTCTGCATTTCAACACTCATAATACCCCATTTGCTTATAAGCTGTCTGAGCATTGTCTTTTTTGCCATAGCATCAAAATCCTTTGCCCAAAAAGTGTAACTTGTACCATTATTGACATCGCTTGCATATCCGGCTGAATACTTTAATGCGTGCTGTTTCATCTTATCCTTACTCCAGTAAAGAGCCTTTTCAAAGCCATTTACATAGCGAAAATAAGCATAGTATCCGATAGTTTCGGCAGATTCACGCTCTGTTTCATCTTCAATCATTTTAATTGCTATTTCCTCGGTGAGTGGGTCCCAGTTAAGTAGTTCGCCCTCTTTTACTTCTACAACATTAAGTCTTTTATACTGACCACTACGAATAGCGAGCTGTATGTATCCACGATAGCCAAGAACAAATGTAGCTGTTGTACGCTTATTCTTTCTGTCCTTAAACGGGACCATATAATACTGACCGAGCTGTGGTGACGGAGGAAGTCCGAGAGAGTGACCGCAAAGAGCCGCCGAAAGAATTGTAGCTGCATCGCATTCTTCGAGTGCAGGATTTGTACTCACCACAGATGTGATAGCCGCCGTAAATTTCTGAATTTCCTTCGGGTCTTTCATTGAGTTTGAAAGACTTTTCTGAAAAGCTTGTGTCTGGAGCATTGACGAAAACTTCGGCTTTCTCTGCTGAATCTGATTGTTTTGATTATTATAATTACTCATAGCGCAATCCCCTTTCGTTGATTAACTGCTTAACAGTGAGTGCAAAATCTTTAAGCTGTGATTTTGTACCGTAAACCTTGAATGACAATGACAGAACTTTTTCATCTTGCTGTGGCTGTTCTGATATTTCTTCAACCGGAGGAGCAACTTCTTCAGGCACATTTGCAACAAACGGTTCATATTCGTCAAGAGTGTTGCTCACAGCCTGCTCGGCTTTTTCACGCTCTGCTCTTTCGGCTTCTGCCCTTGCTTTTTCTTCTTCAATAGCCTTGTACCTCTCGGTTACGGAAGTTATTGCAACCGATACATTCAAAGACCGCTTATACTCGTACAGGATTTCGTCCTTGTGCTCCTGCGTTGCGATAAGCTTTAAGTCATCCATAATCTTGTCAAGGTTAGATTTTATAGTTTCTTTAAGCTTTTTGAGAGATACGCTCATAGTAATGTTTAAACTAACTTGCTCATATGCCACAAAATCAATACCGAGTGATTTTGAATACTCATCAAAATAGCTTTTTGATTTTTCGTACTTTTCCTGTTTAAGACCCTGCTCAATGGTGTCAACCTTACCTTTAAGGGCGGAATCAGCTTTCTTATAAGGCAATAACACGCAATCTTTGTAAACTGTTTCAAAAGCCTCATAAGGTGTTATTATTTCCGATTTAACCGCTTTTCGGCGAGTTTCAAATTTCGCAAATTCCTTATTGAGCGATGAACGCAACTTCTTGATTTCCTTGTAGTTTTCGTCTGTACATATCATTTCGCAGGCAGTGTTTACCTTTTTCTCAATTTCAGATTTAACCAGCTTGAGATTCTCGATAATGACAGGAATCTGAGCTACCTGAATTAAATCGGTTGAATCAGGTTCTACATCATTAACTGTTGACAGATTTTTTACTTCTTCCATATCAGCAGTTTCAAGCAAATTAACGGGTTCTGTAATTTTGGTCATTTTATGTTACCTCCTTAATCTATTGACCATTCTTCCTCGGTAATGCCGTGAAAAAGTTCGGCACATTCACGAGAACAGAAAATATCATCATTTGTATCTCTGAAATATGTATAATCATATCTGAGTTCTGCGTTGCACGCTCTGCAATGCCCCATTACCAGTACTTGCGGTGCGTTTGGGCACATCGGATTACACGGAGTGTTTCTGCATACTTCGCACATTTTAATATCTCCTAACTATTGATTTTTCGATTCAATATGATATAATGAGCTTGTTTAAATTTCTTTTTGTTTAATCCCGTGTTGCTGTTCCTAAGCAATGCGGGATTTCTCTTTGCCTGCAAGTTGCATTTCAAACAACGCCTTTGATACTCTTTCAGCTCTGAGTTCTTCCCTGATAAGCTGTTCAAGGTAATAATCCTCAAGGCGTTCACCGTTTGCATCACCAAATCGGCTGATAATAACCGCCAACTTGTTCTTAGCGTGTGCCTTAGCAATTTCAAACTCAGATTCAGTGCATATGTATCCGTTTGAGGATATAAAATCAGTGTAATTCAAAATATTTTCCCACCTTTATATTTGATAAACATTTTGCTAAGGTCCGCAAAATGTTCTTTTCATCAAACAACCTTGTAGTCGTTGGCATTTTCAACCCCCACACATTCAAAGCCGATTGTTTCGGGTTCTGATGATTCATAGGCTTTGAGCTTATTGCGAAGTGTACGGTTTTCGTTGCGATAACCGCTTGATGTCACCAGTTCAAGGGCGAGGTCTGCCCTTGCGTTTCTCAGCTCAATGCTGAGATGTCTGTTCTCTGCTCTGAGGCTCTCATTCTCCTTAAGCAGTTTTCTGCGTGTAAGTAAATCTTTAAATGCCATTTTGTGTCGTTCCTTTCATTGGGTTTGAACCGAGAATATAATTGAGAAACGGTATTCTCGGAATACGGATAGATGTGCCGACTACAATTACATTGAAGCCCAATTTTTCGGGTTCGTCCTTTGCCTGTTCACGCAACTTTTGCGGAGCAACTCCAATAGCCTTTGCGGCGTCCTCAGAAAGCAGATAGAAATCACTGCTATCCATAATTTCTTTGATTTTTTTGTTCATCTGAACTGTGTCCATATAAACACCTCCCTACTTTATTTCAATTAACATCTTTTTCGATTGTGCAGTCACCTCTGTAATCACTTTTCAGCAGATTCATAAATTCTGCGATTTCATCGGGTGTGCCTGTTATCTGCATTGTTATCACCTGCTTTCTGTTTTACCTATCTTGATTTCTACACCTAAAGCCGTTAAGAGCCTGTCGGCATTTTCAAGAGAAATACTCTTCTTTCCTTTCTCCCAATACTGAATAGCTCTTTTAGTAAAGCCCGATTTCTTAGCAAGCTCACTTTGCGAAAAACCTTTCTGTTTTCTGCTTTTGAGCAATATTTCAGCAAATTCATTGATGTGCATTGATTTCACCAACTTTCTATGATATACTATATGTAGTGATGAACGGCAATTCATTACACTATATAATGAAAGGGGTCTTTGCTTATCAAAAAGGCAATTTATAACTGCGAATCATTGAACGATAACTTTAGTAAGAAAAATCTTGAAATCGAATATCCGTCAGTCTGTCCTATGTGTCACAAATCTGGCGACCCCTCGTATTTAAGCTCCTACTATATTGACGATGAACATACTTATCCAAATCTTTTCGTTCATTTCTTCTGTCACAATTGTGAAAAGACCTTTTTAGGTAATTATCATATAGGTCCTTATCACGGTTTAACTGAACTTATGGGCTTTGAACCTATTTCTAGAGTAGAAGAACGAGAGTTTCCTAAACACATAAAAGACTTATCCCCTGATTTTTGTAACATTTACAATCAGGCTTATGCTTCCGAACAGTACGAATTAAAAGATATTTCAGGTATGGCTTACAGAAAAGCCTTAGAGTTCTTAGTAAAGGATTACGCAATAATGTTACAGCCGAACAATAAAGATAATATCGTTAAAGCACCATTATCAAGATGTATCAATGATTACATTGATAACAACAGAATCAAAAAATTAGCAGTAGCCTCTGCTTGGCTTGGTAATGATGAAACACATTACGAAAGAAAATTCAAAGATTATAATATTGATAACTTAGTCGAATTTATAAACGCTATTGTTTCTTTCATAGATTCTGATATATCCGCTGTCAATGCAGAAAGAATGATAGAAGGTAACTAATTATCCTTATCTGTTGAGAACTTAAAACTAAAATTGAAGAATTCAAGCTGATTGATTGTGTCCTGCAATTCGTCAGCTTGTTTTTTTGCCTTTTTTATAAGGCTTTCAAACTCCTGCAAATTTGTAGCCGATATATTAAGCACTCCTTCATTTGAATAGTTGCCTATCATTTTATTTTTCATTTCTTCACCTCTTTTCAGCTAAGTCCGTTTAATGGGACTGCGATTGTGGTATTATTGATTGTGTTGTAAATTTCTTTTGCTGATGATATAATTAAGCAAAGGAGTTGAAAATTATGGAACTTAATTTAACCATAACAGTATCGGTGATAATCGCCTTGTGTGCTATCATTTCGCCTATCTTAGTTGCTGTTATCAACAACAGACACAACCTCAAAGTAAAGAAGTTAGAGATTGTAAAAGAGAATAAAATCAAAGTTTATCAAACATATTTAAGCGAATTGGAAACATATCTGATAAATGACAGACACACTCAACAACAAGCCTATACGCAAGCGTTCGGTTCTGCTATGTTGTTTGCCCCTACGCCTGCTCGCAAATTAATGCTTGAAATCAATTCTGATATAAAATCAAAAACGATTTCAGAAATACAAGAGAAATTCATCAAACTATGTAAGCTTCTAAACTCTGACATAGATGTATAAAAATGTAATAAATACACCCATAAAAACATCAATCGTAATCACATAAGCCGTGTACAGCCTGAAAATTTCAGACTGTATTTTTTTCATTGCAAAAATTCCGATTATCGAAATAATCACAAGAATTAGATACTCTACGATTCCTATCAACTGCTTTTCTTCACCTCCTTTATAAGGTTTTCAAGTTCTGCGATACGCTTTGTAAGAGCACCGAGGTTTCGATAAACTTCAAGCATATCCGCCGTGTAATTAGGCACTTTTTCCTCAACGATTTTCATTCGTTTGTTAAGGGTGTCAAGTGCACCGTACACATTAAAAATTTCATCTGTATGTGTGTTAGCCATATAAATCACCTCCTTACGCTGTTTTCTGCGTGTTGCTGTTATCGGCAAGTTTTTTGCCCGCAATCATTCCCTGCATCATAGCATAAGCTATTTCTTTATCCCTACCGTCCATAGCAAGCAAGGTCTGAGCCAATTCATCGCCTACACTTAACTTAACCTGCGTGTTAGTATTACTGATTTCTGCGGTTGTTTTCATTTTTTCCACCTCCTTAAAATAATAACGATAATTGCAATGTTGCAAACTGCAATCAGTCCGCTTAATGCAATGCTGATAATATCCATTCTGTTCACTCCTTTATATATTGACAACAGAAAAGGCATATACTATAATCTTACTCAGGAGAGTTGGTCGCTCCCCTTTTCAGATTTCTTATCAAAACATTTCTTTGATTAAATCAATGATAGCTTTGATAAGGTTAAGTATTGCGGTCGCAAACACCAACTTTTCAAGGGGGCTGGGTTTGCGACCATTCTTTTTGCCTTTCGCCATTGTTTTTGACTCCTTTGTTTACTCTGTACACTTATTATACTGTTTAATTTCCCCAATGTCAACTATTTTTCAAAATAAAATACACTTTTTTAAAATTAAGTTGACAAAGTATATTTTTAGTGTATAATAATAACTGAAAGGAGGTATTACATATGACCATAGCGAACAGAATTTCAAAAATAAGATCTGAATTAAATCTTACTCAAACAGATTTAGCTGAAAAATTAAATATAAGCAAGTCGGCTGTTTCTCATATGGAACGAGGTGAAAGAGCCGTTACTGAGCGTACTATTTCAGATATATGTGAAAAATTTAATGTCAACCGTGAATGGCTTACCGAGGGCATAGGCGAACCTTTTACGGAACCCGAAACAGAAAGTGTTTTAGATTTGTTAAAAAAAGAATATAATCTTGATGAATTAGACCTTGAAATAATGCGAGGCTACTTAAATATGTCGCCGATTGAAAGACAAGTTTTTAAGGACTTTATAAATAGCACAAAAAAATAGAGAGCTTTAAGCTCCCCATTTTCCATTTTTATATTGTCGATATGCCATTCTTATGATATTTAGTAAATGTTTTAACAATTCATTTGATTCAATTAAGTTAATGTATTCGATAATCTCGTTTTTTATATCTTTATTTAATTTCATCATTCAATCCCCTTTCGGATTATAGCAAAATTCCTATACTTATATTATAGAACATCTGTTCGATATTTTCAAGTGTCAAGTCGTAAAAACACAGCAAAGTACCATAAAACGGACTTTGCTACAATATTTTACACGGAGGTGTTAATATGGATAGTTGTGCAAAACTAGAGAAACTAATACAGACCGCAAACGAGCTGTTAGATAAAAGAGTAACAGCCGATTTACCCGAGTTTAAAACTTGGCACGCAAGTGCACTTAGATTTTTAACAAACGAGTTTGGCAAAGACAGCATTGAAGTTACAAACTTTAAAAAGACACACTTTCAGTGTGCGTTATTTGATGATGAACAGCAACGAATTTGGTGTTCTAATGGATTAAAAGCAACAATTCCGACATTTGAGGAATTGCTCAGCGACCTTGATGAAGATGATGAAAACACACCAAAAAATGATAGTAAGATAAATAACAATAAAGTGTTTATCGTTCACGGGCACGACGGCGAACTAAAATATAAAACAGCTGAGCTTTTAAGAAAACTTGGTGTAGAACCTATTATCTTACACGATCAGCCAAATTCCTGCAAAACAATTATTGAAAAAATTGAAGATTTCGGTAGTGAAGCAAGTGCGGCTATTATTCTTTTTACTCCCGATGATGTCGGCAAAGCAGTTTCAGAAGAAGAACCCAGAGCAAGAGGAAGACAAAATGTTGTTTTTGAGGCAGGTTATTTTATGGGGCTTCTCGGAAGAAATAAGACCATTTTAATTCAGTCAGATAGTTCTATCGAATTACCCGGTGATTTAAGCGGTGTTGTTTATTCTGACGACGCAAGTGAATTTACAATTGCAAGAGAGTTAAAAGCTATGGGGTTCAACATTGATTTGAATAATCTAATGTAATCAACAAACTTCATACACCGACAGCCATGGTCTGCCGATTAAATAGAATAAATAAAAAAGACCGCCCACAGCTGGCACTATGAACGGTCAAGTAGGAATAAAAAGTATTCAGTTTTTTCACTCCTAACAAAATTATATAATATATTATCATATTATGTCAATATAAGGAGTGAAATTTATGTCGTTGAAAACAATAAAAAAGACAATTTATTTTTTCAAAACTGTCCCAAAGTGTACCCTTTTTGCAGATGGTGATAGTGATACTGATGTATTACGAAAAATGTTTTCAAAAAGATTTCCAAAAACAGGGGTATATAAATCACGTGATGATCAATATGGAATTGAAATACTTTCATTTGATGACAATTACATATTTGGGACTTTTCTTAAAAAAGATGATTCAACAAATAAATTTATGAAATTAACACTTGTAAAAAATGATACACCTGAAGAAATAGATTTTAATAGTCAAAAAGTAATATTTGAATATTACTCGTTCTTCTATGTCGATTTAAACAAGTGTATGACTTCAATAATATCTAATAAACAATCAGGAAAATTTACTGATATTATCAATCAATTTCTCTTTGAGGAAAATTATCACATTTACTTTTTTCCGTATACTGTAGATTCCATAGATGACGCTATTAAAAAGTTTTCAAAAGTAAAGGCTATTGAGGCGGCATATAATCCTGCCGAATCAGAGCGCACTTTTAAAAATATGCAACAATATAATGAGGATAATTCTATTGAAGTAAGTAAATTAGAATTTAAAATAAAAATTAAACATACCGGTGCAAATTTTCCAGATGTTTTGAAACAAATATCTGCAGAAAGTGAGAAATACAAAAAATACAAGATTGTAGGAGATTCACAGGACGGCATCGAACAGGTCTTTGATATTTTAGAAAAGGTGCTTTATAGAAGTGCTCAAATTGAAATAGATGGCAGCCCTACAGAAAATATAGGTTTTATTAAAAAAACATTTGAAAAAGAAATCCAATTACTTTATAATCAAACAAACAGCTAAGTTAGGTTACAAAGAATTTTTGATTATAAGGTTATATAGATAATACATTGCCGCTAGCACTTCAAGACTACCTGCTATAAAGCCATACATTCCAATATAATTCATAGCAGTTGTATCGCAAATCCAAGATATAATAGGTATCATAAAGAATATTGTTCCAAATAAAATAATTTTCATAAATATTTTATGATGACCATATTTTATAAACCAACTTTTGAATTTACTATCAGAAGGTAGCGCTAAATATACGGTTGCCGCTGTTAGTAAAAATCCTACAAAAGTACCCGAAATTCCAGCTAAATTACTTGCATTTGAATTATTAGTAAAGAATTTTTCTATGAAACAAAATTTCATATCACAGAAAATAACAACAATTATAGGAGATAAAACTGAAACATAAATATATTTAAATACTACTATGTTAAATATATTTTTTAATTTTTTCACACAACTCACCCCCTATTCTTATTATAATGATTTTCATCTGTTTGTATATACGATTCAAATAAAAATCACGAAAAAAGGAGTGTAAACAATGGCTTTTGGTGATAATTTAAAAAGGCTCAGAACCAATAAAGAATTCACTCAAGAATATTTGGGCAAGGTATTATGCCTTAGCCGCACAACGATTTCTAATTATGAAAAAGGTAAAATGCAACCGTCAATTGAAACTTTGATTAAATTATCAGAAATATTCAATGTCACAGTTGATGAGTTGATAAAGCAATAAAAATCCGCCCTGCTCGACTGGTCCTCGAACAGAGCGGAATCATCCACACAGGGTGCAGATGACGCAATTAAACGCAAGATAATTGTATCACACTCCCCTGAAATTTTCAAGTTTTGAATATCAGGGGATTTTTGCACCCTTTTTTTAAGCAAAAGGAGTGTATAAAATGAAACTGCCTAACGGCTACGGCTCTGTTTATAAGCTGAGCGGAAACAGGCGCAATCCGTGGGTTGCCTGCGTGACAATAGGCTACAACAAAGAAACACGCAATCAGGAACGCAGGGTTATTGGCTACTTTCCCAACAAGCCGAAAGCTCTGAACGCTCTTGCTGATTACAATCAAAACCCGTTTGATGTTGATTCGGCAAGACGCACTTTTTCAGAAATTTATGAACTTTGGTACAAGGAGTTCATCACTGAAGACACAAATCCGAACACCAAAAGACAGTATAATGCGGCATACAAACAATGCTCAATGTTATACAATCGCAAGATGTCCGATATAAAAATCATTGATATGCAACGAGTTCTCGACAACTGCAACAACGGTTATCAATCGGTTAGGCGAATTAAAATTCTGTTGAACAAAATCTACGAATACTGCATATTTCACGATATGCTCCATAACAATCTTGCAGAAAAATTGAAAATCAATGCCAAGTCAGATGAAACAAAACGAGCACGCAGGGAGTTTTCGGAAAGCGAAATAAATCTTTTGTGGGAATATTCAAATCTTGATTCGGTAAAAATAGTGCTTATGCTGATTTATTCGGGAGTGCGTGTGTCCGAATTGCTCGACCTAAAAATTTCAAATGTAAACCTTGACGAACAGACTTTCTTTGTTGAAAGTTCAAAGACCGATTCAGGTGTACGAACCGTGCCTATAGCAGACAAAGTATTGCCGTTTTGGCAGAAATTCATCAGCAATTCTCAATGTGGATATGTTCTGAATAACACCAATGGCAAGCCGCTGAAATACGATAACTTTAAACGCAACTACTGGACACCTCTGCAAAACGATTTAGGATTTGACCACACCATACACGAAACAAGACATACCTGCATTTCAATGCTTGTATCGGCAAATGTGAACCACACAATCATCAAAAAAATAGTCGGTCACAAGTCGAAAATGGACTTGACCGAAAAGGTTTACACCCACATTAACCCAAAAGAATTAGTGAACGCAATCAACAAAATATAGTCTTATATTATCCTGAATTGTTCATAATTATGTTCCGTAGCTTACATATAGCTAACAAAATCCCCCATTTTCCCCATTCCTATCCCCCTTGCAAGTTACCTGCACCAACAGCCGTTTCTTATGCAGGGACGGCTGTTTTCTACCACATTTTCGGTCTGTTTTATGGTGATTTTCAAAATATTTGAATTAATTTTTAATAAAAAACGAAAATTATGTTGACAAATCCGAAAATATGGTATACAATAATCAAGCTGTTGTTATTAAACAACATTTCGAGGTGTAACTCAGTTTGGTAGAGTGCTTGGTTTGGGACCAAGATGCCGCAGGTTCAAGTCCTGTCACCTCGACCAAAAAAGGTGGTTTTTTAACCACCTTTTTCTTTTTGCCAAAATTACTTAAAATGCCTTAAAAGTGGCTTAAACACTGGGTTTTTGAGATTTCAAAAATTCAGTTAAGTAATTTTGAATTAAGTTAAAACAAGATAAAATGCAGTCAAACTTACTGTCAAACTTACTGTCATTTTAGTTTGCCTGCCGATTTTCAAGGAAACAAGATAATATATTTTTAAATTTTATTACACCGTAACACAAAAGATTTTTCTATTATTAAAACAACAAAGAGGTTAAGCAATTTTTTCTAATGCTTAACCTCTTTTTTTATTTTGTTGATTACAGAGCATTCCCATACCATAACAATCCTCTATATTTTTGTTCTCAATTAACATTATGCTTCATCACCTACAAAACTACATATTGCCATCTTAATACCTCTTTTCTATTTTAAATATGATTACTTTTCTATTAAAAAGTGTACCACATATAAATCACAACCAGTAAACCTACTACTACTGAACAGATAAATAGTAGTACTCCAATATCCATATACTCTACAACCTTTCCTTTTATTTTATTATATTATACCATATATTATAATTAAATTGAATACTTTCTTTAGTATAATATTTATTTTTAACATAGAAAAAGAGGGTTCATAAAGAACCCTCTCTTCCCAATAATTATTTTAAGGATTTATACTTGCTATCAAATTAATACCGACACGCTTAGTTGATAGGAACTTTTTTATCCCAGTGATCATTTTCAGATACTTCTTCGTCGTAAGCTGGGGTAATTGTTTCGGTCCAAGCTGGAGTGATAACTTCATCATAGGCTTCTTTCCAATGACCGTCTTCTACTGTTTTTGTGCCTGTCTGTACATATTCTTTCTCGTGGTGATATGAACCTCTACCACCATTATCCATTTCCCAAATAAGATGAGCCTTTCTCTCCTTAGCATCCTTCATTTTCATACCGCAGTCATTGCATACATCATATCCTACCCACTCATATACTGGTTCCTCGTGAGTACCTGTTACAATCCATTCTCTATCGTGATGTTTTGTCACAGCATCGTGATGTACTGTCACAGCATCGTGATGCTTATAGTACTTATATTTCTTAGCTGTCGTTTCAGCCTTTGATGACTCACTTGGCTTAGCTGGCTTCTGATTATTACTTGAAGAGTTGCTTGGCTTAGCTGGCTTCTTGTCGTTATCAGATGTATTTGTCTTTGAAGAATTGTCTTTCTTTGGTGATGTATCTTCTTTCTTTCCGGTGTTACCCTTATTGCTGTTATTGTTGTTAGATACTGTAGTTTTTACATCGTTAACCTTAACTGTAACTGTCTTACCGTCGTCGGTTTTTACTTCTACTTTGCCGTCTTTTACTTCGACTTTCTTACCATTCTTATCCGTGATGTTGCCGTCTTTGTCGACTTTGATTTCACCCTTGTCTACCAAATCTTTAACTGCCTTTGGTACTGTAGTCTTAGGTACAGTTGTTGGAACAGTTGATGTCTGTACGGTTGAAGATATTACTGACGGTTCTGTCGGTTCTTTCTCAGCGTTACAGCCTGCAAGAATGCTTATGCCGACTGCTGATATGCCTGCAAGTATTGTAGCACCGCAGACAACGGCAATTACCTTTGTTTTTACTGTCGCAGTTGCTGTTGCCTTTACGATAGATGAAACTGTTGACTTTGCACCTGTTGCAATGCCTTTTGTTGCAGAGGTTGCAAGTGTCTGTCCGTTCGGGAGCTTGATTGTAATGTTCGGTACTGCAAGGCTCTTTGCTTCTTCCTTGAAAATAGTTGTAAAGAAAGGTACAACAACAACGCCGTGAAGCTTGTCACCGCTTTTGTTTTCGTAATCTTCAATTGCAGTTTTCATCTTTGCCCTTGAATAATTGAGCCTTGAAAGCACAGTACCCCTTGAACATTCAAAGACTTCTGCGATTTCATCAACAGTCATTTCATTAAAATAGTGCATAATCACTGTCTGATACTGAACATCGGACAGTACTTCCTGCATAATCGAAAGAATAATTTCTCTCTTTGCCTTGTCTGAAATGTATTCTTCGGGAATTGATATACGCTCGTCAACTATTGCCTGATTTTCAAAAATTTCATCATCCAGTTGGATTTCACCTTTACCTTTCAAATAATTTTTGCACTTATTAACGGCAATTCTGTTAAGCCAACTTCTGATTTGTGATGATTTTTCCAAAGATTGGATTTTTAAAAAAGCCGTTATGTAAGTTTCCTGCATAATGTCCTGTGCGGTTGTTTCGTTCTTTAAAAAGCTGATACAAGTAAACCACACTTCACGCTCTGTAAGCTTGTAGAGCTTTTCAAATGATTTGTTATCTCCCTTCTTAATTTTCTCTACTAAGTGGGAAATGTTCATAAAATGACCTCCTCTCATTTCCTTTCATAATATAGACAATTTAAAACGGCTTTTGATTTTATAAAATCCGAAAAAATTTTAAAATTTTTCGAATTTTGTCGATTTTTTTAAAAAGCAAATATTTTTCGCATAAAACAAAAAGTGCGTAGCTGAAGCTACGCACGAAAAATACATAGCTTTGATTGTTGCGACACAATATTTCACTTATAAGGTGTGAAAAGTAAAGCCTGCATTTTTACCGAAATAAAAACACACACTTAGGTGAACTTAAAATTAAATTTTTGTTTGGCATTTTTATTTTAGCATACAATATGTGAAAATTCAATATTATTTTAAATTAACTTTTAAAATTTATGTAAAAGAATTTAACAATATCAATTCCGTACTATCATATTTCTGTTTATCAAACATCCCGTTTACAAGCAAAAGTATATCGCTGTATCATTGTTATTATACAGAATTAAATTTGCATAAAAAAATCAGGCAATCGTTATGACTGCCCGATTTGTTTTTGGAAAATTACAATTTTAATCCTATTTATGCACTGTTTTACACGCACTAACCGTAATCAGAGTGCCATGACTTTTTGAGAGATTTCTGCCGGAGATGACACTGTGCCGACGCACTTGTACTCTTCGGTTTCTTCCTTGGTTTTAAAGCCCCAGCCGTATAGCACAGCGAGGAAGTCCATACCTATTTCTTCCGCACCCTTTGCCTCGATTGTGCTGTCGCCGACAAGGATACTTTCTTCAACGGAAACTCCTGTCTGCTCACACGCCTGCAAAAGCAGATGACTCTTTGTGAGGTTTGTACCGACATCTGTTGCACATACTGCGTCGAAAACATCCGACGCCTCGTAGGTTTCAAGTATATCCGTTGTGAACATTCTGTGCTTTTGAGTTGCTATTGCAAGCTTAAAACCGCTTTTCTTGAGTTCACGAAGAGCGTCATAAATTCCGTCATAGACGGTGAACATCTCTTTTCCTTTCTGGGAATAAAGCTTGCTGTAATTCTTTACGGCATATTCAATTTCGTCATCACTCATATTAAAGAGCGTTTTAAATCCGTATTCAAGCGGTGCGCCGATTACTCCGTAGAGTGCGCTGTGTTCAACAGGCTCATAGCCCATTGCAACTGCTGTTGTATTGAAACAATATAAAATTCCGGGGGCTGTGTCGGCAAGAGTGCCGTCAAAGCCAAAAACAACTAATTTTTTCATAAAACCACCCAATCTGCAAATAGATAAATTCATAAACAATTTTTTACAAAAGTCTTTGTCCTGCAAATATGGAAATACATCTCAAGAGGAATTATACCATTTTACGGAGATAAATACAATACTAATTTTTCCACAAGTATTAATTTGGGAATAAAAGTGCCGAAAAATATGCAATTATTGTTTTTTTGCAAGCATATGCCAATCGAAACAAGTCGAAAACCAGAGCTTTCAACTTACTTTATTTCTTGACAACATCGTGTGTGCGTTATAAAATTGAAGTATATTACATTGAAAGGTTATTTTATTATGACTTCTGCAAAGCATAAAAATCCGCCTGCTAAGCCAAAAGAAAAATATTCGGTACAGCAGGCGCTCACAAACTATTATCTGCTTGTTATGTTCACGCTTTTTCCGTTGTTTTTCACGGACGCATATTTTAACATCAGGCACGATAAGTATTACTTTTTCATTATATTGACGGGTATTCTCGTTATTGCGGAATTTCTTATTATTATGACCGCAAGCGTTGATAAACTGCCTGAAGACTCAAAGCTTGAAAAGCCTAAGCCAAAGCATTTGTATGAAGAGCTTTCGTTTATGGACTGGGCATTTATTGTATTTCTCGGGATAAATGTCATTTCAACGCTGTTGTCCGCAAACCCTTTGGATGCGCTTCTGGGTACTCAGGGGCGAAACAACGGTCTTGTGCTTATGGCATTTTACACAGCAGCATATTTTATGATTACAAGGTGCTTTAAATATTTTGAATACATATTCGTTGCGCTTGCGTTTGGTTCAATGATAGTTTATGCACTTGCGGTGCTTAACTCATTCTATATTGATCCTCTCGGGATGTTTACTCTTCTCACCGACCAACAGACTATTACCGACTTCACTTCAACAATCGGCAACAAAAATCTGCTTTCAAGCTACATCTGCATCGCTATGCCTGTTATGATTGCAATGTCGGTTATCACGGAGAAAACCTTGCTCAGGGCTATTTATCTTGTAGCAACAGGATTTGGCTTTGCGGCTCTTATGACTGCCGACAGCGATTCAGGCATTCTCGGCATGGCTGTATTTATGATTATTTACCTTGTATGGTTTTCAAACAGCCTTGTCAGACTGAAAAGATTTTTCCTTTCTGCAACAGTTATGCTGTTGTTTGCAAAGCTGCTCAGATTGTTCTCGCTCTGCTTTGGCGACAAAAGCAAGGGCTTTGATAAGTTTCAGGAAATTTTCGTTTTCTCAGGCATCGGCTGGATATTGCTTGTAGCTTGTGCCGTTATTACAGGGATTTTGTATCTTATTGATTACAAAAAACCAAACATCACAATTTCAAAAGCCGTGCCGATTGCTCTTACCGTTGTATTCGGATTTTGTGCTGTTGCCATGATAGGAATTATGGTTTATTTCAGTTGTATTGACACCAAAACCGACCTCGGCAATTTTGAAAGAATTATCCGCTTTAACGATATATGGGGTACGCACAGAGGCTTTATGTGGATAAGGTCGATATGGATTTTCGGTGACGCTTCATTCATTGAAAAGCTGTTCGGCGTAGGTCCGGATATGTTCTACTCCGCATTCAGTCCGTACTTTGACGACCTTTCAAAATACGGTGACAGCTCAACAAATGCCGCCCATAACGAATATCTAAACTACCTTATCACAATCGGAATTACGGGACTTCTCTCCTATCTTGCCATTGTGTGCGGTACGATTAAGAACGCAGTTAAGTATGCAAAGGAAAATCCGATGCTGATTGCGTGCGTTTCGGCTGTTATCTGCTATGCTGTTCAGTCTGTTGTAAACCTTTATCAGCCGATTACAACTCCGCTGTTTTTCATCTTCATAGCTTTGTGCGAGGCTTTTGTAAGAAACGCCAAGGCTGAAAAATCTGCCGTATCTGCCGTATAAATATTATGACTGCATTTCAATTCGGATAAGAAGATTCTGCATTGACTCGTTGCGGTCACGGCGGTATCGTCCCAGCTCGTAGAGGCTGTCGGGATTTTTAGTAATTATATTGGGCTTTTCCGTACAGGTTAGTGTACACGAAAAGCCCATTCCTTTTATCAGCTTTTCGGTCAGGTCATTTTTTGCACCGAACGGGTATACAAAGCAGGTCGGTTTTTTCCCTGTTGCATTTTCAAGCAAGGCTTGAGCTTTGACAACATCTTCCGTAAGAATAGATTTATATGCTTCGTCACTCTCCCCCGCTTTTGGCAAAACACCCTTTCGTGATTTTAAAGAATGCATATCGTACGAATGATTCTGAATTTCAACATAGCCCGAATCGGACATTTCTTTCATATCGTCAAAAGTTATATGACCGTAGGTCACGGAAATGTCCTTGGTTTCGGTGAATTTTTCGGACACTGACGCAATCGGAGATACGACCGCCTTGCAGTTGTATTTTTCGAGCAAAGGGAGTGCATAATAATAATTATTATAATAGCCGTCGTCAAAGGTCAGCATAATGCATTTTTCGGGCAATGATTTTTTGCCGTAAACATAATCGGTAAGGTCTTTTACAACAACGGTTGTGTAGCCGTTTTCGGCAAGATATTTTAAATCGTTTTCAAAAAGAGTCGGTGAAACAGTGTAGTCATTTTGCAGTTTTTCATCCTTTAAAAGTGAGTGATACATTATTACGGGCAGTTTTACGCTGTCGGTATCAGCCGTTGTTTCTTTTACTGCGCCTGTCATTACCGATATTAAAATTACCGCAGACAGGAAAAATGCGGTAAAAACGATAATTTTTACTGTTTTGTTTGATTTCACTATATTTCCTCCCAATTCTTTGTGCAAGATTTTTTATCTATAATTCTTTATTGTAAATATAATTAAACATCTGCGTGATAGAATATAGCCAAAGTTAATACTGATTACTGATTTTGGCCAATCGGTACTGACTAATATTGCATAAGGATTTATGAATTATGGCAAAAAGAAATTTCAGCTCAAAACGCAATGCAATTTACAACGCTGTGTGCGGTACGGACACTCATCCGAGCGCACGCTGGGTTTATGATAAATTAAAGCCCGAAATTCCCGACCTTAGTCTTGGCACGGTTTACAGAAACATTGCTCTTTTTAAGGATGAAGGAAAGGTCAGCGTTATATGCAATGTAAACGGTGAGGAGCGTATTGACGGCAACACAGAGCCGCACCCCCACTTTGTCTGCAACAAATGCAAAGCAGTTATTGATGTTGAAGACAATCAAAATGCTGATGACCTTGAGTCACAGCTTGCCGAAGAGGGATTTAAGGTAGAAAACAGATTTGTTATCTACTACGGCATATGTCCTAAATGTTCGGCAGAAGTACACTAATATTTATTACAAAGGAGAAGTAATTATGAAATGGTATTGCACAGTATGCGGTTATGTTTATGAAGGTCCCGAAGCTCCCGAGGCTTGCCCTGTTTGTAAGGCACCGAAGGAAAAATTTAAGCAGATGGACGAGGAGGCATCTTTCGCAACAGTTCACGAGGTTGGCGTTGCTCAGGGCGTAAGCGAAGATATTCTCAAGGATCTCAGAGCTAACTTTGAGGGAGAATGCAGCGAAGTCGGTATGTATCTTGCAATGGCAAGAGTTGCAGACAGAGAAGGCTATCCCGAGGTTTCTGCCGCATTTACAAAGTATGCTTTTGAAGAGGCTGAACACGCTGCCAAGTTTGCAGAGCTTTTAGGCGAAGTTCTTACAGACAGCACAAAGAAGAATCTTCAGATGCGTGTAGATGCAGAAACAGGTGCTTGTGAAGGTAAGTTTGACCTTGCAAAGCGTGCAAAGGCTCAGAACCTTGACGCTATTCATGACACAGTTCACGAGATGGCAAAGGATGAAGCAAGACACGGCGCAGGCTTTAGAGGTCTTCTTAACAGATACTTTAAGTAATCATTAAAAAATAAAAAATCAAAAAAAGTCAGCTTGATAATCGTATGACCAACAACTAACCGATTACACAACAGACTTTGAACAGGAGATTTGATAGTATGAAATATGTATGCGATGTTTGCGGATATGTTTACGATCCTGAAATCGGCGATCCCGATAACGGCGTTGATGCAGGCACAGCATGGGAAGATGTACCCGAGGATTGGGTATGCCCTCTCTGTGGTGTAGGCAAAGACGAATTTTCCGCAGAAGAATAATTAACAAATTGGCAATTTGGGAGCAGGCAATGCTTGCTCCCTTTTGTGTGTACGGGAGTAAATTATGAAAAAATTGATTTCGTGGAATGTAAACGGACTTCGTGCCTGTGTTACAAAGGGCTTTGAGAACTTTTTTAAAGATGTTGACGCAGATATTTTCTGTCTTCAGGAAACAAAGCTTCAAGAGGGACAGATTGACCTCTTGCTTGAAGGATATCATCAGTATTGGTGCTATGCCGACAAAAAAGGCTATTCGGGAACGGCTATGTTCACAAAGGAAGAGCCTTTGAATGTATGTTACGGGATCGGCATTGACGAACACGACCATGAGGGCAGAGTTATCACGGCAGAATTTGACAATTGCTTTGTTGTCACCTGCTACACTCCAAACTCGCAAAGCGAGCTGAAAAGGCTTGATTACCGAATGAAATGGGAGGATGATTTCAAGGCATATCTGAAAAAACTTGAAGAAAAAAAGCCGGTTATTATGTGCGGTGATTTGAATGTTGCACACAAAGAAATTGATTTGAAAAATCCGAAAACCAACCGTAAAAATGCAGGCTTTACCGATGAAGAGCGTTCAAAGATGACAGCGTTGCTCGATGACGGCTTTATCGACACCTACCGCTATTTCTATCCCGATACAGAGGGCGTGTATTCGTGGTGGTCATACAGATTCAAGGCTCGTGAAAAAAATGCGGGCTGGCGTATTGACTATTTTATCGTTTCAAAAGCTCTTGAAAGCAAGCTTGACGGTGCAAAAATCCATACCGAAATTTTAGGTTCTGACCATTGTCCCGTTGAACTGACGATTGACATTTAAAAAGCAAAATAAAAACCCCGACACAGCATAAACCGTGTCGGTTTTTTTGTATATTATGAAAAATTTTCAAGACTGACAATACAAATTTCAAAAGTGCCAATTGACAAAACGGGAATTTCGTCTTGACAAATGATTTTTTTGCAAAGAAAATGCTCCGACGCTAAAAAGTATCGGAGCATATATGAGCTTTTTTATAATTAACTGACGGTAATTTTGTTCTGACCGCCTGTTATGTCGGAAAAATTGTTTTTTGCACTTTTAACGAATGCGAAGATTGTTTTCAAAAGCATATTTCTTGTTTTGCTGTCAAGACCTGCAAAGGATTTTAGGATTGTTCCCGTGTTTTTAAGCGGATTTTTCAGCATCTCATTAAATGTTGCGGTTTCGGTCAGCGACAAAAGGGCAAAAACCTCTTTTGTGAACTCCCGTCTTTGAGCAATTGTCAGCGATTCAACAAATTCTTTCAGCGTGTGGTCAAAGAAAACGCTGAAAGTTGTAGTGCTTTTCAGCCTGACAAGCCTGTTCTGCTCAATCTCCCACGAATAGACATCGTGTTGGAGAAAACCTTTTTGATTGCTCTTTACAATTGTGTAGCTCTCCTCATGCTCAAACATCATGCCGAAAATACTTGACTGTGGAACATAGGTGTAGATTCTGTCGTCTACTTCATAAAATCCGCTGTCCTTTATTTTGTCAAGAGAAAACCCCGGTCCGTCAAAATTGTAAATATAATCAATGTGATTTCTTGAATTTTCATCGGTAAAAGCACCGGCATAAACCGCAAGATTTCCGCCCTTTGAGTGACCGCCCAGAATGAATTTTCCGTTGAGCATACGGACTGCCTTTTCAAAATAATCAAGAGCCTTTTTCTGTGACGGCAACGGAAATGTGAAGAACATATTGAAGTCCTCCTGCCAGCCGACAAGAGAATTGTCCGTTCCTCTGTATGAAATAAAATAATTCTTTTTGAGAAATTCAAAAGTGATTGCGGAAAACTGCATACTCACATCGGACTCAACCTCGTTTACATACCCCGAAACAAGAATTTTGCCGAATCTCTTGCTCTCTGCCGTTGCTTTCAAAAGGTCGGCGTCACCCTTCCACAATAGATTTTTCTCGTAATCATCGGTTGCAAACACACGCATTGCCGCCTGTTCAAGGGTAATTTCATCAAACAGGCAGGACGATACCGCACCGTCAAAAGGAAGATATGAAAGCCGTGAAAGCACAAGTGCGTCAAGCTCGTTAAAACCGTCCTGTTCAAATGTCAAATCGCCTCTCCGACTTATGTAATCAAATATGTCAGCCATACAAATGCCTCCAATCTGTTTTCTCTCTGTAACTATTGTACCACTTTGTACTAATTATTTCAATACAATTTTGAAAATTGAAAAAGAAAAGGACAAACGAATTCGTTCATCCTTTAACAGTATATGAAGTTATCTGAATTTTGCGATTTCTTCAAGAAATTGTTTTCCGAATTTTTCAAGCTTTGTTCTGCCCACACCCGAAACTTCAAGCATTTCATCGGGTGTTTCGGGGCATTTTTTGCACATATCAATCAGCGTTGCATCGGTAAAAATAACATAGGCAGGAACGCTCTTTTTGGATGCAATGCCTTTTCGCAAAGCCTTGAGTGCGTCAAGTAAATCGGAATTGACAGGCACTTCGGGGCGGTGCGTTTTGACAACCTTTTCGGAGTTTTCAACTTTCTTCATCACAAGCCGTTCCCGTCCGAAAAGCACATCTCGGCTCTTTGGCAAAAGTTTTAGAACCTCGGTTTCATTGTCGGATGAAATATACTCCTTTTCGGCAAGAAAGTCAATTGTGCCGAAAATATGCCTTGCCGTAACCTCTTTCATTATTCCGTAGGTTGACTGATTGTTAAGCTCAGCTTTTAGAATTTTCTCGCTTTTACTGCCCTTTAACACATCACAAATCACGGTTTTGCCGTACCTTTGTCCTGTTCTTGCAATACACGACATAATTTTTTGAGCGTCAATTGTGACATCAACAAGCTTGTGAACGGAAAGGCAGTTGGAGCATTTTCCGCAGTAAGCCTTTTTTTCACCGCCGAAATACCGCAGAATAAATCCACGCAGACAATCGTTTGTTGTGCTGTAAAAGGTCATATATTTTAAGCGTTCAAAATCACGCTCACGAATTTGCTCGTTTTCTTCAATTGTAAGTTCATCGTTGCCCTCGGAATTTTCAATCATAAAGCGATTTAGACGAACATCCTTAGGACTGTAGAGCAAAATACAATCAGCCTCACCGCCGTCACGACCTGCCCGTCCTGCCTCTTGATAGTAGCTTTCAATGTTTTTCGGCATATTGTAATGAATTACATATGTAACATTTGACTTGTCAATTCCCATACCGAAAGCATTGGTTGCGACCATAATATTTTTTCGGTCAAAAACAAAATCCTCCTGATTTTTCCTGCGTTCGTACTCATCAAGACCTGCATGGTATCTTGCCGCCGAAAAGCCGTTATCGCAGAGCAATTCGCAGACAGATTCAACATTTTTTCGGGTTGCACAATAGACAATTCCCGACCTGTCGCCACGCTCCCGAATGAGGTCAATAAGCTTTTCGTCCTTTGACGATGACTTTATTACACCGAAGAAAAGGTTTGGGCGGTCAAATCCCGTTGTAATTTCAAACGGATTTTCAAGCCTGAGAATTTTCTTTATATCTTCTTTTACATCATTTGTAGCCGTTGCGGTGAATGCTCCGACAATCGGACGATTTGCAAGGCTTTCAACAAATGAAATAATTTTGAGGTAACTCGGTCTGAAATCCTGTCCCCATTGTGAAACGCAATGAGCCTCGTCAACTGCAACCATTGAGATTTTTATCTTTTTACAGGTGTCGAGAAATCCGTCAGTCAACAGCCTTTCGGGTGCAACATAGATGATTTTGTATTTCCCGTGTTCAACATTTGAAAGCACTCGCAGAAATTGCGGATATGAAAGCGAGCTGTTTATGTATGCCGCAGGAACTCCCGACTGAACGAGTGAGCCGACCTGATCCTTCATAAGCGAAATCAGAGGTGACACAACAATTGTCACCCCGTCAAAAAGTAATGCGGGAATCTGATAGCACATAGACTTGCCCGCACCTGTGGGCATAATGCAAAGTGCATCTCTGCCGTCAAGCAAAGCGTCAACTATCTGTTCCTGTCCGTCTCTGAAAGAATCGTGTCCGAAGTAATCTTTCAACACGCTTAATTTATCACTCATCTTTTTGCCCTTATCTATCGTTCTTTATTGGAATTATAATCGTTGTATTCTCTTTCAATCCAAGCCATAAGCAGATTTACAATTTTCTGCTGTTCAACCTCGTTAAGCTGCTTATCTCTTGCAACTCTGTACCACTTGTTAAGACACCCTCTGCAACAACAGGCACAGGCGTGCTGTGCGATAAAAACAGGGTGTCCCCTCATGGGTGTTTGCTTTCCGTCATTCGGAATATATTTTGGTGCAAGCCGTGTTCTGACAAAATCTTCTGCATGGGAGCGGATTTTATTCATTCCCTTTTCATTAATATAGTCAATGTCCTTTTGCTTTAAATGAAACCGACTGCGAAAATCAGATTTTTTCAGTTTGTTTAGTGCCTCATCTATCGTTTGCATTGTTCATGCCTTCTTTTATTGTCATACCTTAATTATAAACAATTACTACGGTAATGGCAAGAAAAAATGCACTTATTTTCTGTTACAGAAAAAAACAACCCCACGATTATTTTACCGTGGGGTCGTTTTCATAGGGTTGCTTTTCAATTATTTTTAGATATTAAACATCTTTGCAATATTTTTCAGCAAGGGCAAAGAACGCTTTTTCGAGCGAATCCAAGGTTTGTTCCGTCATACTGACCGACATACTGTTTTTGTCGGAAAATATGATTTCAACGATTGTAACCGTGGCGTCATCGACTGTCAGTCCTTTGTTTTTTGGATTATATTTTTTCAGAATTTCCAATGCGTCTTCGGCGGTATCACACAGCAGTCTCATATCCGTTTCGTCGATCAAAACATTTTCAAAAGCGATATAACCGCATTTGCAGATAGCGTCAAAAAGGAAATTTACACCTTTTTTTCGCACATAAAAAGAACAGCAGTAATCAAAATTTGAATGATTTTTTGAATAGCTCACGGATACAATTTCTTTTTTTACACGCGTTTTTCGTTTGGAAATATTATGAAATAACGGCCGTAAAGTCATATCGGTTATGTCATGGCAGCCCCGCAGAACGGACAGAATTTCGGCGGATTGCCGTCAGGCTTATATCCGCAAGCCGAACAAACAATTGCCGCAGCATTTTGCGGAGTAAACGGCTGTGAAACTTGCTGATTTACTGTGTTGCTCTGCATAGGCATTCCGCTTTGCTGATAACCCATATTGTTCTGCATGGACATTCCGTTCTGCTGATAACCCATATTGTTCTGCATGGGCATTCCGCTTTGCTGATAACCCATATTGTTTTGCATAGGCATTCCGCTTTGCTGATAACCCATATTGTTCTGCATGGGCATTCCGCCTTGCTGATAACCCATATTGTTCTGCATGGGCATTCCGCCTTGCTGATAACCCATATTGTTCTGCATGGACATTCCGCTTTGCTGATAGCCCATATTGTTCTGCATACCGTTCCTTATTTGTTCACACAGTCTCATTAACTGCATTCCGTCATCAAACGCTCTCATAAGCTCATTCCTTACAGTACCGATTGACGAATCAACATACATTGATATATCGGTTATGAACGGATGATTTACGATAAATTTTGCTTTTAAAGAAGATATTCTTTGCGGCGATGACGATGTGTTTGTATCACGAACATACGGCTGAAGTGCAAGCGGAACATCAAGCATACCGTTTTGCCCCGAAAATGAGTTTGTTGTATCAAACTGACTGCCAAAACCGCTGTTACTGCCCTGACGGTTATCATAGCGGTCATACTCATCAGGAATTCCGTCACGGTCGGAATCCTGCAGAGTTGTATATCCAAGCTCAAGCCAAAAGTCCTGCAGCTGTGAAAAATCAAAAATTTCAGGATTGCTGTTTTTGAAATCTCTGCCTATTGTGAAATAGAATTTCCTATTATTAAAATCTACAACAAGCTTTTCGTTTGTACCGGCACTTGCCGACTGAACAAATGCCGAATATTTCTGTCTGTTCTGTTCACGCTGTTCAAGATGAGTTTTAACATCTGCTAATGTTCTGTTTTTCCAGCCTGATGAAAGCGAACTGAGCTTGTGCTTACAGTCGCTGCAAAGATAACCGTCTGAAAGCTTTTGCCTTGTGAGGGCGTTTACCTTGTCACCGCAAAGGTCACAATATTTCTTTTCAAATAGTCCCATAAACTTTCTCCTTTACAAAAGATTCACGATTTTCTTCTGAATATTTGTAGCATCAACAACTGATATTGTGCCGTCACCGTTTGTGTCTGCAATTTTTAAAGTGTAATCGTCAAATTTTTCAAACCCGACAATGTATTTTTGAACCAAGGTTGCGTCCACAACATTAATAACACCGTCCATATTGACATCATACGGAACAGTAATGTTTACATCAAGGTTAACATCTTTCTTATCAACATTCACTTCATATACCCGTGTCACGCATTGCGGCTTGCTTACGGTAATGACATATTTACCTGTACCTGTTTGATAATAATACAGAGTTGCATTTTTGTGCACCATTTCATCTGTAAAGCTACTCTTATAAACGCCACCAGGAGTGTATTTATCAAACTTAACAGTAATAGTGTCATCCGGTGAGCCGCCCGTTCTGAAATCTATTATAATGCATGCATTAAACTTTTGCGTAACTTTAACCGATTCACTGTAAATAACATCACCGTTTTTACCCGTAACAGCACATCTGAACTGAGTTTCATCAAAATCCGTATTCGGTCTGATTCTCAAAGTATTTGATTTTGTACCCTTGAAGGAAAACTGGTTTAATGTAGATGAGTCGTCATCTATGTTTTTCCACATTCTTATTATACCGGTGGGTGTTCTTCTCTTTACTTTCATCTGCCACTGATAGCTTGCGGCATTTTTGGCAGCAACCCATATAATTTCTTCTTTGCCTTTCATAATCATAATTTCTGCCTCAGGGAACTGATGTGTAAATGATGGCGATTCATATGGAACATTGTAATATGCCCAAATATAATATTGACCTGTGGTTTCATCCTGAAGAATTGTCGCCTGACTGTCGCCATTGTACAAACCGCATACTGCGTCTTTGTCAACCGCATATCCTTTGTTCATATTAAAGTATAGCTGACAACAATACATACCGCTGTCAAAAGTTTCTCCGCTGTCGAGCTTTCTGCTAATTTTGTTGTTTTCGTACTTATACCACTCAATATAATCAAAGCTGTAATAAGTGCTGTTTATCGGAGTTGCCGTTGTTGAGGGGATTTTTCCCTGTTTAGGTTTTTCCAAGCCTAAAAATCCAATTGCAGTAATTTTGGTTTTTTCAAGAAGTCCCGGAAAGCTACATTTTCCCGAATAAAAAGTACCGCTCTTTGAACCCGTTACTTTACATCTAAAGACAACATCTTTCCACCCTGAGTCAGGTCCTACAAGTTCTGCGTAGGTCTGAAATTTAAGATGGTCTGTAAAAACACCCGAAAATTTCGAGTCGGGTCTGTCGGTTTTATCGGAGAGGTTAACCCAGCTTAGGCTCGGATACTTTGCCTGCCATTGATAGGTAAAGGTTTCGCCTGTACTGCCGCCGTTTACTCCCACGATAATGTTAAGGACATCTCCTATGTAAACCTCGGTGTCGATATATTTGATATAAGCCTGAGCCGCAGCGTTTGCGGTTATGGCTGTCATAGGAAGAGCCGTTAAAAGCATAAGCATACACAGAACAACACTCGAAATACGCTTTACTTTTTTCTTGATTTTCATAAAAATCCCTCCTTTATGCCCAAGGGTCAACCGAAGCCGGAGTTCGTATGTCAGAGAGTGCAAGATTACGCCATAAGAACCATTGATTGCCCTTTCTGCGAAGCTCAATCGGACGAGGTGAGTCTGCTCCCGACGACTGAACCTGAACCTTTGCATAACCCTCACTCTGATAGGTATATGCATACTCGGAAACGGTTATTTTGTACGGAACATTCGGTGTATAATCGTTCTTCACGGATGAACCCTCAAAATATGAGCGAGGAATATATCCCCTGCCCTTGATTCTGTCACGCAAAAACTGAATATCCATCCCGTTCATCGGCTGAGGTCCTTTTAATACATTAAGCATTTCTATTGTGTTTTCCGGACTTTCGTCATATTCAAGCAACACAAGCATTGCAAATGCCGCTGTTGAAAGAGGTGACGAAAAGTCAAGCTCCGGCATTTTTTTGAGTTCATCTGCATTTTTCGGATAATCGGCAAATACAAATGTTTTGCTTTTGTGCATCGCATTGTTTACCGCTCCCGAAACGGCCTTTGAAACATTGTTTTTTACAGCCTGATTTGTCATATTTTTTAAGCTGTCAAATATACCCATAAACAGTACCTCCTTTTTAAAGTGCGTCAAGTGCGGCGGCAAGATAATCTGCCGTTACGGATGAATAAAAAAACGAGCTTATTTTTCCGAATTGTTTTGCCTGTTTAACCCTGTCGGCAAGGTCGGGATATGCCTGTTCGTCACAGAGCAGAGCCGTTTTACAGCTTGGCAGATATTCCTTTACTTTTCCACAAAGCTCAAGCCGTTTCTCAATAGTTGAATCGGCAAGTCTTGTGACATCCATAAGCAAAACATCAACTCTTTCTGCAATGCACAAATCAAGAATTTTCCCGTCTTGATTCGGTGAAACATTCTCAATACAAAATCTTCCCTTCTTTACAAGGGCATTTTGAATAGCCTCACTGAGCAAATTATTCTGAACACTGAGCAAAATTTTCTTCAACGGACATCACCCCTTTTCACCTATATCTTTCACTTATATTGTACAATTTTGCGATAGAAGATGAATGTGCCAAACGGCATATTTCACAACATAAACAAAAAAAGCACAGCCGCCCGATTGTTCGGACAGCTGTGACCTTGTGCTAAAAATATTTACGGTGGGTAATTAAAAGGGGGGTAAATAATAAAATAATTATGCTTTGTTCTTAACAGCGCCTATAATGTAAAGTACAGGGATAACAAGACCGCAGATAAGAGAGAATACATTGAACTGTGATCCGCCTATCATGCTGATAATTTCGCCTGCAATACACATAACCGCAACAACAACGCCCCATACAATACATGTATTTGCCTTGTGCGGAAGTTTTGCGTTGATAACGCCGATAATACCTGCGACAAACTCAGCAACCGCACTGATAAGTGCGAAAACGCCACCGACATAAAGCATAGTCATATCGTATGTACCGTCGTTAAAAGCTGCAAGTGCGGCGATACCGAGAATGGCGATGATTGACACAATCAATGCAATAGCACCGAATACAATCATAAGGATTCCCGTTACTTTAAGAAAAGTTGAACCTTTTGCCTCCATAGTTTTTCCTCCTGTCATTAAATAATAAATTTTATGCACCTTTGTCTTTGATTATTAATCGGACAAAGATAGCGTTTTGCACAAAAGATATTCACCGTCTGAGCAGTTTATATCCTGTAATTGTATTATACTGTTTTAACAGCAAAAAAATATGTGCCAAACGGCACATATTCAGAAAAAAGTATTTATTTGTCGTTAATTCTATCGTCAAGGATTACAAGTCCCGCCTCTCTTGCCTTTACGGCAAGCTCTGTTCTTGACTTAAAGCCTGTTTTTTCAAGCATATACTGTATATAGTTCTTGACAGTACCCGGAGCAATGTAAAGTCTTTTGGCAATTTCCGTGTTTGTATCACCGCTTGTCAGTTCACGCAAAACCTCAAGCTCCCTTTCGGTAAAATCCGTACTCATTGCGTTGCCGAATTTAATTTTGGGAGTTGTGTCGGGAAACACACGCTCACCGTTCATTGTTCTGTCCATAAGTTCAATAATAGGTTCGGGACTTACCTCTTTGTACCAAAAGCTGTCAACTCCTGCATCCTTGGCACGCTTTAGATAGGAATATTCGGGCATTGAGGTAACAATGATTATCTTAATTTTCGGGAACTTTGCTTTTATTCTTTCAGCCGCCTCAAGACCGTTTGCTCCCATTGAAGTGCATATATCCATTAAAATTAGGTCAACATCGGAATTTTCACAATGGTAATCCGTCATATCGGCATTACTTATTGAGCCCGCGAGCGTATAGTTTTCGCTTTGGTTTACATACATTTCAAATAAAGTTCTCGGCATTGACTGATCTTCAACTATCAGCACTCTTGTCATACTGCATCACCTCGCTTTTCGGTATTGTGATTTCAAGAACAAAAATTTCGGAAGTTGATATTTTCATGTTTCCGCCGATTTGCTCCGCCTTTTTTCTTACGGAAGAAAGTCCACCGCCCTCATTGATTTTTTGAGGCGGTTTTCTGCCGTTATTTGCAAATTTAAAAATATATTTTTCACCGTCGTCAAGACTTTCAAGAATCATTTTATCTGCTTTTGCGTGTCTTGCGGCATTGTTAAGGCATTGCATTGTTGCAAAAGTCAGAACCCGTGCAACCGCATTGTTATCAGTCGGAAGATTTCCGACTGTTTCAAGCGTTATTCCGACAAGCTTTGCGGCATTTTCAATATCCTTAGCAAAGTTTTCATCTTTGCAATCATTCTCTGCGGTATTCAGAACAGAAATATTGTTTTTCCACATTTCAAGTAATTTACTGTTATTTTCAGACAGAGTGCCGTTTTCAAGATATCTTCTTGTTGTTATCAGCGTACTGCCGAGCCTGTCATGAATTATCTCTTTTGTGCGAAGAATTTCTTCTTCTCTTGTCAGATCATAGACCATTTCATTGTATTTTTTCAGATGAGCATTGACCTTTTTTAACTCGCCTATTTCATATTCCAAGGTTGATGTAAGCTTTGTAAACTCTGTTATATCGGTTGCCGCAAGCTGAAAATACGGTTTTGAAAAAATTTCCGTTTCCGACAACGAAAAGCTGAAAACCCTGCCGTCCTTTAATCTGACTGTAAATGCCCCGTCATTTTCATATTGAGAAGCCTCTTTTATCTTCTCTCTGAAGGGCATCGCAACATTAAGCGATTTACCCGTAAGTTCAAGGCATATGCTTTCCATAAGGTTATTTTTCAATACAACAAGTCCGTTTTCGTCAAAATAGCAAAGTCCTGTCGGCAAGCCGTCAAAGCTTTCTTTAATTGACATTGCGGTAATATCGGTATTCCTGCAATGATGAAGCCTTACCGTTATGTACACAGACATTACAGCACAATATGCCGTTATGCCGACAGACAGAGCAAACGGCATTCTGCCAAAAAATTCAGCCATTTTATTAATTTGGTTATCATAATATATTTTACTCAAGACATGAGTGCTTACCAAAAACATTGTCAAAGAGATTACTGCAATTATAACCGCTGAAATCGGTTTCCACAACCTGATTTTATAAAGAAAAGATTGCGTTGCGTTGTATATTGCCGCACAGGCAACAACAAATTGCACACTCATCAATATAACACAAACAAACGAACGCATTTCAAGGATGGGTGTCATATGTCATCACCTCCGCTTTGCATACGAACAAACACAAACAGCGTGTCAGCGTCATATTCCGTGGTGACATTTCCGCCGAGTTTTATAATATCGTCAAGTAAATCATCGGGAATTTTCATTTCATTTTTGCTGTCACAGTTGATTTTTAAATCAATAAATTTCTCATTGACTTTTAAATTAAACAGCAACGCATCTGTGCAGTTCATTATATGCCTTATAAAAATCCCGATGAATTTAAAAAGTGCAATCGTTTTTTCGGCTGAAATTTCTCCCGAAACATTACTGAAAAACGAACACGAAATTCCGTAAACAGAAATGTACTCGGCAAGTTCTCGGATACTGTTTTCAAGCTCAAAAGCATTCAGCATTTTTCTGCTTTTTGCCATAATGAGCAGATTGCTTATTCTCTTGATATAGACATTAACAACACAGGCACCGGCATAATTAACCGCAATATCGCCCCTGTCGTTTTCAATGTTTTTGAGTATATTTTCAAGGTCGCAAAGCTGAGGACGGATAAATTCGGTTATACTGTCATAGAGCTTGTTCTGTTCGGTTACAGCTGCTCTTCGTTTTTTCAGCTCTGCCTCTGATTTTAAGATTACATTGTATTCCGAAATCTGCTCTTTTACTTCCGAAAGTTCTCTGTTAATTCGGTTAATTGCCGATATATCTTCCGTCCAAACTGCCTTACCGCCTTTTATATTATGCTTTTTAAGAATTATATTTTCATCAATCAAAACACTGTTACCGTTTTGCAGAACAACATCTTTTGAAACATTTGTTGCGTTTTTGGAGCGGTATTTCACATTGCCCTCATTGTCAAATATGAGAGTGTTAAGATTTGACGCATTGAAAAAATCGCCGTAACCCGTATTTGACGGCACAAGACCTATCTGAATAAGGCTTTCCCATAAAGCAATTGAGGCAAAACAGAACACCTCGGGAACATTGTAAATTCTAAGTCCCGAATATCCGTGATTCAGATTATTCCAGAGTGTGTAAATTATTGCGACAAGAATTATTACAATCGGAATCCACAGCTTTTTGCGTGTTGCGGAAATTCTGCATCGATTGATTGAAAGCACAATTGACGAAAGTACAAGTATAAAAATCCACACTGCAATTACATAGTAAACAGGACCGTAACTGTATTGTTTGTTCCAATTGTGAAAATCGGGTTCAAATACAAAAGCAAGCTGATGAAAATCGTTCGTCATAACAAGCAGTACAAGAACGGCGGCAGGTATAATCAAAAGATATTTTCGGTTATTTGTATTTTCGGGCTTACCGATATTCAGCATTGCAAAAAACATCATAAGCGGCAAAAACACCATTGCTATGTAATATGAATACCAAAGATACCGTCCGTATGTGTTGATGTCGGCAGGGCTGTTGTATTTTATGGCACGAAGAGCCATCCACAAGAGCATAAGCGCCGCAGATATCACAAGGCAGATTCGTATATTCTTCTGAACAATGCGATATGCAACAGACACACCCCAGCCTATAATAAGCCCCGAAAAGATAATAACATCAATATTTTCAATATAATTGTCTGCCGAGGAAGTAAGATGAGAAAAAATTCTCACCGCTCCTCCGAACAGGAATATAATTATCCCGACAACAGTCAGAAGCTTTGTTTTGTCAACTTTGCGAACCATATGCCACCCGTCAGTTATTTCAAGTTTAATTTCAGCAACATAATTTTTTCAAAACACCAATGTTGCACACTATTTTACTACATAATAACACAATAAAACGGATTATACAATTCATATTTACCGCAAACTTAAACAAAAAAGTACATAGTTAATCCCCAAAGTAACTTTCATGGTGGAACTTACTTTGGAAATTAACGCACTGAAATCTTCCTTGTTTTGAACTGTAATCAATCGTGGTATTCTTAACAAACTTATTATATTACAAAAGGCACATAACCGAAAGTGATAACGGTTATGTGCCTTATTGTTTTTTGCAATGCTGTTTTTTCACAGTCCACGAGAAAAATTTGTACCCTAATTAGATTTACACTATTCTCAAAAAATTGTTTCAACTTGCTATTGCAATTTACATCCATTAATTTTTCCTCCAATCAATCTGAATTTTTTAATTCAGGTCAATTGGAGGGCTCTTGTTTCTACAAATCATAATTGCCCTTTCTGCTTTCAACGCAAAAGGGCAAAAAATAATGCCGACAGGTAATAGCATTAAAAGCTATAACTTGTCGGCATTTAAATTCTAAAATTTGACTTTATTTAATCTCCGCAAATATAATCAGTCAACTATGTTATTCAAATCTTCAAATGGTATGTCATGTTTGTTTGCATACTGTTCTGCATAACTACCCTTTATTCCATAGATTGTGAGCTTATCGCAACCTTCAAAGGCATTATCCGCAATATCTTCTGCCTTATCGTAAATGATAATTTTCTCCAGCAAGGTGCAATTTTCAAAAGCACCCCATTCAATGCTCTTAATATTTTTAGACAAAACTAACTGTTTTAAGGATATGCAATTACTAAATGCATATCGTTGTATTGCAGTAATATTATCGGGAATATTTATACTTTTTAGTGATGTGCAACCGGAAAAAGCACCGTATGCTATACCACGATCAGCAATATTATCCGGAATTACAAGCGTTTCTAATGAAGAACAGCCTGAAAATGATAAACTTTCAATTTCTTTTACATCACCATTAAAATTAACATTTTTCAGACTTTCACAATTCGTAAAAGAGAATTGTTTTATAGTACTTGGGAGTTGTATGCTTTCTAATGAAATACAATGGTCAAAACATCTGTTAAATATATACTCTATCCCTTCAGAAACAACAATCTCTTTTACTATATCGTTATCCTCAAACATTCCTTTCCTTTCTGCTCCCCACAAATTGTATCCTGTAACATATCCGCCTAAAGCATTTACTTTATGGAAAAATATTGTTGAAGGAATTACAACTTTCTCTGACGGGTAGTTTATCTTTACAATTGTTGCCGATTTATTTGTATATCCATCGGTTTCATATGTGTACCCAAACCACCAATGTTCACTTGAAAAGATTTGCAACAATATAAATATCACTAACACTACGCACAATATCCCGATAGGTAGTTTATATTTTTTTATTTTTTTCATCATATTAAAATTCTCTCGTAAAAAATATAGTTTTAATTATCAACAAACCGATAATTATTAATTTACAGACTGAATTGTTGTATCCAATTTTTCAAATGGTATGTTATGTTTTTTTGCATACTGTTCTGCATAACTACCCTTCATTCCGCAGATTGTAAGTTTATCACATCTGTCAAAGGCATCATTAGCTATATATTTAACTTCATCATGAATATTTACTTTTTCTAAAAAGTCGCAGCTATAAAACGTCCCACTATTAATAGATGTTACTTTTGGTGGTATAGTAACAAATGTTAGAGAATCACACTCCCTAAATGCATAAGATTCAATTGTATTTATGTTTTCAGGTAAATCTATTTTTTGTAACGCACATTCTGCAAAGGCATCACCTTCTATCTTTTCTACACTACTTGGCAATTCGATAAAACGCAGGTTTTTACAATTACTAAACATTGATTCACTTATTGTTTTTATTCCTGTTTCAAATTCCACAGACCTTAAATACTTACAAAAAGCAAACGCCCTTGTCCCGACTACTCTAACGCTGGAAGGTATATTCACTTCACAGAGACCTGAAGAATAAAATGCATCATTACATATTTCCGTTACACCTTCAGGGATACTCACTTCTGACACATTACTGTCTTCGAATATTCCCCTTTTAGCTGCTCCTGAAAGATTAAGCACCTCATACTCACCTAACTTTGTAACTGGAACTCCATAAACACTTGACGGAAGCTTAACATGATACTCTTCACCCGTATATTTAATCAAAGTTGCTTGACCATTATCCACCTCAAACCAATAGTTATATTTTTTTGACATATAATACTCCGTACCATCTGATTTGTTACTCTTCCAAGGATGAAGCAAAAGTATTATTAATGCTATAAATGCTACAATTAATACAATTATCAATATAATTTTAGTTTTTTTATTCATACACTATCACTCTTTTTGTTATAGTATATTGTAATCGGATGACATAGCAAAAGACTTTGTCATCCGATTGCTTATCAAAGTATATTACGGTTTATATGTTGACCATATACCATCTTTATACCACACATCCCGTGTTACTAAGTGACCTTCTTGTAATACTCCTGGTATCTGCTTATTTTGAGAATCATTAAATATTACTTTAGGATTGTCTATACCATATATCGTATAGGTTAACCAATTATCGTACATTTGACTATTCATCAGCGTACCATGCCATGACATCAGAATATCATTATCTTCATAGAAGTAAATTCTTGTGTCCCAATACTCCCAATCAGAAGGACGATAAAAATGAACAGTAATTCCCTGTGGTTTTTTGCTATATGCAGTTTCATTTACTACCCACATTTCATCTTCTGTTATTTCAATTCCGGGTTGATTGATACTGGGATGTTGTTGTCTGGTTGCAGGATCAGTAGTGCTATTATTAAAAATAACTCTCGGATTGGTCACACCGTAAATTGTGTAAACATACCGGTTATTACCACCATCCGGGGACATTTTCTCTCCTGGGAATGGGAGTTCATGGTCATCATCATTATAATAATAGATATTAGGAGGCTTTGTCAAGAAAAGTGTGTAAGTTTTATAAAGATCATAAAAAATTATGTTAATGCCTTAAATCATGTGCTCGTATTTTTTAATACGGGCACTGATTTTTTCATTCGCAGCCAGTTGATTTCTGACCATAGCCCAATTTTGAACCTTACTGCCATTCCACTTTTTGTAAAGCTCGGTTGTGCGTAAATAGAACAATTTGAGTAGTGCGTTTTCGTTTGGAAAAGCACCCTTTTTTGTAACTTTTCTGAAACTTGAATTTATGCTTTCAACCGCATTGGTTGTACACATAACCTTACGAACGGCACTGCCGTAATCAAAAAGATACTCGACATGGTTGAAATTTCGTTTCCACACATCAACTGCTCCGTGAAATTGTTTGGTGTGCAAACGATGAAATACTACATAACGTATTGTGAAATTTTCTGGTAACACAGAAAGTTAAATGAAATAAATCAGCTTACACCGTAGGCATTTCACATTGAAAAGGAATACTGCACACGCAAAGCGTATTTCACAAATTCGTAAGGATTTATTTCACTAAAAAAACGACAGGTAAAAACCTGTCGTTTTCTGGCTCCCCAAACCTACTTTGTAAGGGAGGAAAGTAACTGCCTCGCATACCACGTTTGGTTCTTAAACAGCACTCACTCAATCCCAGTTCGCTAAAACCAGTCCACAGGACTGGTTTCTTAACGCTCACCTTCTCGCCCGATTTAGCAGTAAATTTAGATAAAAAAACAGAGTAGTCAAAAGACTACTCTGTTGTGGCTCCCCCAACTGGGCTCGAACCAGTGACATCATGATTAACAGTCATGCGCTCTACCGACTGAGCTATGGAGGAATATAGAGCAAAACACCCTTTTGGGTGTATGCTTTATGTTGGCATCTCCCTATCTTCCCGGGCCGTCACCAGCCAAGTATTTTCGGCACCACTGAGCTTAACTTCTGTGTTC